>Ga0209417_1000011_pt1 | contig 544990 bp, 404 predicted proteins | sample RifGroF2_FD_184002 | JGI IMG/M metagenome (GOLD analysis project Ga0209417, IMG submission 184002) | Groundwater microbial communities from Rifle, Colorado, USA - Groundwater F2 (SPAdes) (version 2) | ecosystem: Environmental > Aquatic > Deep subsurface > Groundwater | place: Rifle, Colorado...
ATGTATTTCATGGTTTGAATATACTTGAAATACAGTTAACTAACAAATAAAAATATATCTATTTAATTGATTGTTAATAACTTATAACTTCTGTTGATAAAGGGAGGTTATTAGACAGTTTGACGTTCCACGGCTACCAAAAGGCAGGGATTTACAACCACTGAACCTCATTTGAAAAACCGCATTTCAAATATACGATTTTCTGTCTGCCGAAGCAAGAAACCCCTGCTTTTTGGTAGGCGTTGTTAGCCACAGTATTAATATTATCGATAAAATTGCACACTAAATTGATAATAAATTCCAAATGCAATTGCCATCCTTAGAATTTCATCATTATAATCGTCTTCTGTTAAAGTTTGAATTAATTTTTCTACAATTATAACAGGAAAATTCGTTGAAGATCCTGATAAATAATTTAAAAAGTTTCCGATTGTTTTCTTTTTGTTATTTAATATTAAACATTTGATAAAGTCTCCGGATGGATTTATACAATAAAAATTAAGTGTTTCTTCTTTAACTTGTTGGTCTGAATTGATTTTTTCATTTGCTTTAATCCAAATTTTGTCGAAAGTCTGCGACTCTTTTATTCTTTTTATAATATTTAGTGTTTCTTTTTTTTCGAAAAAATCCGGTATCAACCCACCGATATCAAAAAGAAAAGCTTTATATGCTTCAGGAAGTTCTTTGTCAGGATATTTTTCTTTTAATTGGTTTTCAAAAACATAACAGGCTTCATTTATCAAAATAATATCTGCCGGCGTCATACAACCTGTTAATTTGTCTGCGTAATTTACAGTCTGCTCAGAACTGCATCCGAGTAATATGGAAAATAGAATTAACAAGAAACCATTTATTTTTCTCATAGCTTTGGTCTATATTGTGGCTAACGAATGGCGGTATACGAAGTTGGGGAAAACGGAGCGCGAAACTATCCGCCGTTAAGAAACTTGCCAGCGAGAACTGCACTTGCCTAACCACTTAAACCCCAATTTTGTATGACCGCGTGTTGGCGGTATGTGCTTATTTTTTATCCTTTTGATAATCGATTAGAGATTCATAAAGCAGATTTAATCTTTCATCTGATTCTTCACTATTATCCCATCCCTTATTTAATATCAACTGTTTTATGATAAAAGGATTATACACCTTTTCTTTTCTCCAGTTTGTAATATAATCCGAATTAATCACCACATTAATAAACTTTTTAAATTTCCTTGGTCGACCAATCACTTTGACTTTCTGGTATCCATCTCCCCATTGGACTGGATAACAATATAGTTTTGTCCCCGGAGAAAATTGTTTTGTTCCTATTCTTATTTCTTTGTTTTCTCCCCAAAAATGCTTTTCTATCACATTCCCAACTAAACACCAGATAAATTCAATATCATTTATTTTCTTCTCTGGAAAATTATCTCTATTGAATTTATTTAATCTATCATAAAAATCATCAGATTGGGGACTATCAACAAACCGTTTGCCTGAATCTGTCGTTATAGTTATCGAAGCTTCTCTTTTAAATATTTTCTTTAGCAATCTCAACATGCGTATCGTGTCTTTTTTAGCATTACCGCCAACGTTTGGCGGTATGGTTAGTTGCCGATTTCGAAGCACTTCCGTATCAATTTACAACTACTTTTGATACGAGCTGTGCCGCTCGAATACCCACTGCACCGGCAATTAACTATACCGCGTGTTGGCAACTGGTGTTCATTCATATCCGTCTGTTTGTTATTTATTTAGCCTTTATTTACTTGTCATTTTCAATCTGCACCAACCTATCCACGAAGCACAAATTTATTTTGTTTTTTTGAGCGTGGGCAATCCTAAAACCGTCCTGAAAGGCGGTTACTTGGGCTGGCATTTGCAAGCTCTTTGACAAAGCTTTGGATTAAGCGTTGGCTTGTGGGGCTTTGGCAATGTACTTGCAAATAGCGTTGGCATATGTCATTTCATTGAAAACCATAGCAAATTTAATTAAAACCATCTCCAGACCAACAACATTATCAGAAAAATACCTCCATAAATTACTGGAATCAGATAGTAAGATTTTGATGATTTCTCTTTACCATTCTTCACATTTAAGCGGACTACAACCTTAATACTTAACCAAATGCCAATAAACATAAAACCGACCAATAGTAGCGAAACCAGTGTATTTATCCAAACGGGATTCTGCTGAAGTGTAATTTGTCCATCTATTATCTGTTGGGCGGTTGAAACGCCAGTAAAATCATCAGAGAGATGCTCGAAATATGGGATTCTTGATGTAGATTTCAAGATTGATTTACCAATGTGGGCTGCTGCAATAATGGGAATAAAAGCAATACCGTAATTGAGTAAATAGTCTTTGAACTTAATGGATAGCCCTGCAAGGCGTGAGAATATATAAGGCAATAACCAAACAATGAAAGGCACGACTGCAAAAATTTCTGTTCCTTTTAAAACGCCCGTTAGAAATTTATTCTCGATTGACAAGGGTTTTATAATCAAATCGGGTAGGAATGAGAGATACGCATCGGTTACGCTCCATTCTGACCATATTTCGGAAATAACAAAACCCGAAACTATCAATACAAAAACCATTTCCGCCATTCTTAGCGGTTTTAACTGAAATAAATCGTTGGTAAATCCGATGTTCTGAAATCTTGGGTTTGGTCGTTCGGTGTTGGAGTTCGATTGATATTTTGAACAGGTTTTGCGGCAACCTGCACATAAAATGCAATCGGAATTATCCGAAATATTGGCAGGATATAAATCGACTCCACAGCTTTTATAGTTTAGGTTGTATTGATATTTTTTGTGAATGCATGATTTGTCTTTGCAAGTATCACAAATACTTTTGTCTTTTACTCTCCAACCAAAAAATGAAAGTCGTGAATACAGCCCCAACAAATAACCTATAGGGCAAACATAACGGCAAAAGGTATTTTTTTCGTAAATACTTCCTATTATGATTGATACACCAACAATAGATAACAAGTAAATTGCCATAAAGAATGGGTTACGGTGGATTGCAAAACCTTGTATGCCGACAAATAGAATGATGATATAAAAAACAGTTATTGCCCAGCCTGAGTGTATCCATTGTGGGCGTTTGCGCTTAAGCCCAATTTTGGCAAAAAAAGTGGTAATCAATTCAACAGGGCAAACCATGCACCAAACACGTCCGAAAAATATTGCCCCTATCACAATGGCTGGCCACCAATACGACCAAACAATTAAGTTACCAAGGTTTGTATTACGAAGTTGTTTGAGAAAAGTGGCATCGGTGGAATATGCCATTAAACCTGTTACAATTAGGACAATGTATGCAATTAGTGAGAGATATTTCAATGAAACGGGGAAATACCATCTTTGAAGCAAAATATTAAGTTTTTTCATTTTTCGGCAGTTTTTAAATTAATCCAGTACCAAGGGCAATTGAAATTAAAAAGAGCATTACCGCAACGATAAGTTGAATGCTCCTCAAGGTTACTTTTTTCAGTAACCTTTTGCCGAAATATGCCCCTACTATTGCTGCAAGTGTCGCCGAAATTAAAAGTGTAAGATTTTCGTGCAGGTTTGCTGATGTAAAACGTGAAGCATAAACCGAAAGCCTTGTAAAATCCACCAAACAGGCTATAACTACACCAGTGGCAATATATGCTTCTTTTGATAGTCCGCTCTTTATGAGAAATGCACTGCGAATTGCACCCTGTATGCCTGATAATCCACCAAAGAAACCGCTAAGGATTCCGCCCCAAACTAATTTATCTTTACCAAATTGAACCTTTTGAAAAGAAGGTGAAATTTCAAGTAAAGAAAATACAATTAACAATAAGGCAATTATAAGTTTTACTGGTGTAACTTCAAAAGACCTGTCCCAAAGTTCGTATTGTAAAAGTGTTGGTAGAACTGTAATTTTCAATAACAGCCAAGCCCCAGCAAACGAAGCTAAAATTGCAGGAATTCCAAACCGCAACAAAACGGCTTTGTCTGTGTTTTTGCCTACTAATGCAATTTTGAAAAGGTTATTTGAAAAATGCACCACGCCAGTGAGTGCAATGGCAATATCAATGGGGAAAAATATTGCAAAAACGGGGGCTAAGATTGTTCCAAGCCCGAAACCCGAAAAGAACGTTAAAACGGCTGTGAAAAATGCCGCTAAACAAATTATTACTATTTCCATACATGCATACTTTTAAATTTATATTGCAAAAATAGGATGTATGATTGCCTTTGGCATGGTAGGTTTATATGTTAAAATGGTATTATTGAAAATGTTTATCCCTGAATTGTATTGGAGTAATGTTCTCGTGTTTTTTAAAGAATTTAACAAAGTTTGAGGCATCGGTAAAGGAAAGGATTTCAGCGATTTCATTAATGGTGTTGTCGGTATGCAATATGTATCTTTTGGCTTCTAGTAATAGTTGATTTGTGATTATTTCGCTGGCACTTTTTCTCGTTTGTTTACGGCAAATTGTATTCAGGTTTTGAGGCGTTATATTAAGTAAGTCGGCAAATTCATTGACTTTGTGTAGCTGTGGACATTCTTTAACCAATAACTGTACAAACTTATCATATACTGATTGTGGCAATGATTTATTTTGGGGGTTTTCTTCTTTAATTTGCAATAGCTTTCCGAATAAGGCTTTGAGCAATCCGTGGCTAATTTCCTTTGAATATTGCGTATTGAGTTGAAATTCGTTAAAAATCTCTTCCAATAAATGAATTGGGAATTTGTCGGGTTGGATTTTTAATCTTGTTGTATCAGTTAGTTTACGGACTATGTCAATTAATGTCTTTTCATTAATCGCATTAAATTCATTGTCGTTAAAAAGTATTACAAATCCTTTTGGAATTGAGGTAAACTGCCAATAGTGAAGTTGTCCGGGTTTAAGAAAATAGAAATCGGGAGAAGAAACCATAAATTTCTCCGATTCGATACAGTGAAAACCTTCACCATTTAAGAGGAATATTAATTCGTAATATTCATCGTGCTTGTGAGGTTTGGTTTTCTTAATCTGTTCTTTAAACCGTGAAACTTTAAAAGTTAACCCTTCATCAAGTTTATTTTTTATGTATATCTTTTTGTCATTCATAGTACAAAGTTATCAAATTTGCAGTGGTGCGTTGGCAAGATTGCACTCTTTGGCAAAGCTTTGGTTTCAGCGTTGGCTCGTGAGGCTTTGCCAATGTGTGCAATGTGGGTGGGGTTTCCTTCTTTTTTTTGCGGGGGGAAGAAAAAAACAAAATAAATTTCCATCAAATTTGCACTGTCTTATCAAAAAGCTAAATCCTTTCTATTTTCAATTTATCACTATCGTATCTGTCTGCTCGTCTGTCTTTTTACACTTGTTGCCAACTCGCTTATAACCTTAATAAAACTTGGGTTATATGCCCGAATAGGGTGGGTAACCGTAGGTTTTGTTAAGGGTTATTTGACTTTTTTTTTACAAAATTAAAATATTTCTTTACCTGCGCAAATAGTTGGCCCTTTTTTTCTTCTGGCTCAAATATCTCATCCGACGCTACAAATCATCCAAAGGCGACCTGATGTTTTGCAAACTCTGCTCGGTTACATGTGTGTATATCTCCGTGGTCTTCGAACTCTTATGCCCCAGCAACTCCTGTATGTACCTCATGTCTGTGCCCGTTTCCAGTAAATGCGTGGCAAAACTGTGCCGCAACCAATGCAAGGATACCGGCTTCTCGATTCCCGCCTTTATTACCGCTGCCTTCAACACTGCTGCCAGACTCTCTTCCGAATATTTCATCCCAACTTTCTGACCTTCAAATAACCAAACCTTGGGACGGTATTTCTTGTAGTAATTGCGCAACATCTCTATCGTCTTGTCCGAAATGGGTATCACCCGGTCCTTCTTGCCCTTGGCACAACGCACTATCAATAAATGCCTGTCCGATGCCACATCTTTTAACTTCAAATTTAATACCTCGCTCCGCCGTAACCCACATCCGTAAATCAAACTCAACGCCGCGTGATGCTTGATGTTGATCGTGGAATCTAATATCTGCTTCACTTCCTTGCGACTCAGTACGTTCGGAAGCTTTTGCTCCCTGATCGGCCGCTCAATATCCTCAATGTTTATCCTGCTCTTCCTGATGTCTATGAAAAAATGCTTGATCGAATTTACCAGCTGATTCTGATAGGATGAACTGTAATCATTGGCCAAAATATACCCGTTTACAAAATTTACAATGTCTTCATTGCTAATCTCTTCTATGGGCTTTGAATTGCAAAATCTGAAAAATACCCTGATCGAATCCAAATATATTTTTACCGTGTGCTTGCTGTATCTCCTGTAGTTTAACCAGCTCTCAAACTCCTTTAATGCCTGGATGTGATCTTCGGTTAAACTGCCAATGGCTTTCTTTTCTATGGGTTTTCTTTCTTCCCGCGGCACCTCCTTTACAGAGATTTCAGAATAATCAACATAGGCCTTTCCTTTGAAAAGTGCAAAAACATCACTTTTTTTAAAGTCCGCCGCCTTTTGATACCATAACCCCTTACTGCTGCTCCATCTGATATTCTTCAACTTTTTTATTTGCTCCATCAAATCCTGATCCTTCTCAAAGCAAAATGCCACACACATCTCACCCCGATGATCAATCTCTTTTAAAACAATTCTTTTCATACAGACATCTGTTTATTTTATGATACAACAATTTATGTTTTGTAAATAATCCCACCGCAAGCCCCCAAACTACCCTGTCATTTCGACCAACGGGAGAAACCTCCTATAAATTTACATAAAGCCATTTACTTTCTAATTATTATATTGTTTACAAAACTAAATTTATTTTAGCTCAAGCACAAATTGTTTTGGTTTTTTTTTGCAAATGAAAACGTTTTTTTAACTGTATAAGCCGCAGAGTCTTGAAATTAACAGAATCGCAGAGTTCCGATAGTTGACGAGAACGCAAAGGTAGCGTTTGTTATAAATATATTCTGCTGTCTTCTGCGGCCCCCAGCGTATCATTGCAGTTTAATTTTGCGTTTACGATAGCCATCAGATACTGCCATTTTCATCTGTACGATTTTCTCGCATAGTTGACTTCTTTCTTGTTTTAGCTTTCTTTTTTTTTATATTTTTACAACATGAAAACTATGATCCTGTTATTATTTTTGATCCCTTTTTTGGCAAATGGTCAGGTGTTTGATGTTCCCCCAAGGGAAGCCACCGCATTAAATGGTGAACAGTTCATTAATCTGGTTACTTCAATGGATTTGTCTGACCGTGAAAACGAAATCTTTGCACAGGTGATGTCTGGTAATGTTCCTGATTTTCAGAGAAACATGGTGCCCGTAACCTATACCGAAACCATCAGTTCAAGTTCTTATACTTACACTTACTATGTGATCCCCGATTATCTGGCCATCGGCTGTGATACCAATTATTTTCTTTGCCCGATGACGCCACTGCTGGCTCAACGTATTGCTGATGCAACGGGCTGCACAATGCCTACCCGAAAAATGGTTGATGATATCTGGACTGCTGCAACTGTGCATCTTTCTCCTTCTTCCATTCCTCCCAGTCCCGAAATGATTACCATTCCTGTGATGGCCGAACACAATGCCACTGTCTGGGGCCAACGGTCTGCCATTCTTGGAGCGCACCCTCTTGGTGAATTGGTAGGAGGGGATAAAAAAGATGTGGTTATTTCAAATCTCATTTACGGATATCCATCTCCCGGAAGGGTTGTCATTTATGGATGGCATTATACAAGTGGAACTCCCATTCAGCCGCTTTATAACGGACATGAAGAAACTTATGCGGATTATAGTCATGGCATCAGACTGGTTCAAAATGAAATGATTGTCAACGGGACTTCTGCTTTGGTTACAGATATTTTGCAATCATCAACCTTATTTTCTCTTTTAAGTGATGAAGGTACTATTAATACTCCCAGATATCCGGTAGTTGTTCCTGAAGTATCGGTGCCTGTTAGTTTTGCCGTTGTTCCGGCTTCCTCAGAATCATTGAGGATCATTGCTCAGAATCAGGCCGATGTTAACCATTTTTTTGTTTGTTATGGTAATGATGGATTGAACTTTCCGGATACGCTTTTTTTACATAAAGACAGTCTGGTTATTACTGAACTGACTCCATACATGCCTGTATATCTGAAAATTGCTGCGATAAGCAGTTCCGATAGTTCTGATTTTTCTGAAGTATTGGGAGCAACTCCCGGTGAAATTATTTCAGATGTTTTAGTGATAAATGGCTTTGACAGACCTTCAACTGGCAATACATTCAACTTTATCAGACAGCATGGAGATGCAATTATCCATAACGGTTATGGATTTTCCTCGGCTACAAATGAGGCGGTGACTGATTTGTTAATTAATTTGACCGATTATTGGTCGGTTGATTATATTCTGGGAATAGAAAGTTCTGTAAATGAAAGTTTCAGCAGCACTGAGCAATCCTTTATTTCCGGGTTTTTGAATCTCGGCGGAAATCTATTTGTTTCAGGAGCCGAAATTGCCTGGGATCTCGATCATCTGGGGTCGGCTGATGATAAATATTTCTATAATAATTACCTGAAAGCATCTTACTATATGGATGCCCCCAACGACCAGTCCGGCACTTTTTATCAGATTGAGGATTATTTGGGTTCTGTTTTTTCCGGATTGGGTTTAGTGAGTTTTGATGATGGATCTAATGGTACTTACAATGTCAATTATCCGGATGTTCTGTTGCCTGTGGGTGGGGCAGAGGCTTGTATGCAATATGCCGGATTGACTGATAATTACGCAGGGGTTTGTTTTAATGGTATGTTTCCGGATGGAGATGCTCCCGGCAAAATTGTCAACCTTGGAGTGCCTTTTGAAACTTTTTATCCCGTTGAATCTCAATTTTTAATTATGCAGGATGTGCTGGAGTTCTTTGAATCAGGGACAAAGGTACTCGAAGCCCGGACTTTTGATGTTGAAATATATCCAAACCCTTTTTCAGATCATATAACTATTCGTTTTGCAAATGAAGCTCCTGACGGATGCACAATTGCCATAAAAGATGTTACCGGGCAAACAAAATTATTTGTAAAAGCTGAAAGAATTACTGAAATTAATACAAGCAAACTGATTCCCGGAGTATATGTGGTAATAATTGAATCAAAAACGGGAACATTTGTGCGAAAGATTGTTCATTAACCCTTGGGCACAAACAACAAAAATTAGCCTTCTCAGCGAAGCTAACATATCAAAAACTAAGCATCTGATCATCGGCAATTACTCCCGTCCCAATACCCTTGCATAAGCCACAGGGGGCTGAATCTCATTGTCAATACGGGTTTCAACAATATGGGCGTAACTGGCAACAAATTTTGACAGCTTCCCATACCTCACATTGTGCTTTCTGAGATAGGCACCTACTTCGGCAAGATTCGACCATCCGTCTTCGCGACTACAATTGGTAACCGCGTTGATTAATGCGTTTTCCATATCCTTTTTTTCCATAATATTGTAATCTATTAACGGTTAATTACATTAATTATAAAAAAAACAAAGTATTCTTTTTTTACAGATCAAAGATTTAACTTTGTCTGGTTTCAAATACAAATTAAAATTACATAATTTTATCATAAAAAGCAATTTTTATGCTTGTTTTTTGATTATCATACAAATAAAAGGGATTCATGAATAAAAAAGAGGCTGTAAAAAGAATTGAATTTTTAAGGGAGGAACTGAAAAAGCACAACCATAACTATTATGTGCTTTCCAAACCTGCAATAAGTGATTTTGAATATGATATCATGATGAATGATCTTGTTTTCCTTGAAAATAAGTTTCCCGATTTAAAGGATGAAAATTCTCCCTCGGCAAAAGTGGGCAACGACAGTTCAAATGAATTTGTGCAGGTCGATCATAAATATCCCATGCTTTCTCTTGGCAATACATACTCCGAAGAAGATCTTATTGATTTTGACAGTCGGGTGAAAAAAATTCTTACAGGCCCGTTTTCTTATACCTGTGAATTGAAATACGACGGGGCATCCATTAGTCTGGTTTACAAAAATGGCAAACTGACCCGTGCTGTTACCCGTGGTGATGGTGACAAAGGCGATGATGTTACTGCCAATGTCCGCACCATCCGCACCATTCCGCATACCCTGACCGGATCAGATTACCCTGCTGAATTTGAAATAAGGGGAGAAATTATTCTTCCCCATGATTCATTTGACAAACTGAATAATGACCGCATTTCTGCCGGTGATTTTGCTTTTGCAAATCCACGAAATGCTGCGTCGGGAACACTGAAGCTTCAAAATCCCGCTGAGGTAGCCAAAAGGGGACTGGACTGTTTCCTGTATTATCTTCTTGGCGAAAACCTTCCTACAAACTCTCATTTCGAAAACCTTATTGCTGCCCGAAAATGGGGACTGAATGTGGCTCCGCATCCCGAAAGGGTAAGTACCATCGAAGAGGCAATCGGGTTTACAAAAAAATGGAATGAAAAAAGATACGACCTTCCTTTTGATATCGATGGAATAGTTGTAAAAGTCGATTCTCTTGATCAACAACGTGTTCTCGGATTTACTTCCAAATCGCCACGTTGGGCAATTTCTTATAAATTCAAAGCAGAGCAGGCTGTTACTGATTTGCTGTCAATCGATTATCAGGTTGGACGCACCGGCGCAATCACTCCGGTTGCTAATCTTGAACCCGTTTTGCTTGCCGGAACTACTGTGAAAAGGGCGTCTTTGCACAATGCCGACCAGATCAGTTTACACGACATTCGAATAAATGACAGGGTTTACGTCGAAAAGGGCGGAGAAATTATTCCGAAAGTTGTGGGAGTCGATTTGAATTCGAGGTTGCCGGGTTCTCAACCGGTTGTTTATATTTCAAATTGCCCTGAATGTGGTACTGAACTTATCAGAAAAGAGGGCGAGGCCAAACACTTTTGTCCGAACGAAGATGGATGCCCTCCTCAAATCAAAGGGAAAATTGAACATTTTGTCAGCAGAAAGGCCATGAATATTAACTGTGCCGAAGCAACCATTGATCTGCTGTACCAAAAGGGATTGATAAAAAATATTGCTGATCTGTATGATCTCAAAAAAGAACAAATTGCAAACCTTGAACGTTTTGGTGAAAAATCTGCCCAAAATCTTACCGAGAGCATTCAGGAATCGAAAAAAGCAGGATTCGAAAGAGTACTTTTTGCTTTAGGCATCAGGTTTGTAGGCGAAACTGTGGCAAAAACCCTGGCTAAAAAGCTTAAAAATATTGATTTGGTTATCAATGCATCCCTCGATCAGCTTAGAGAAATTGAGGAAATTGGTGATAAAATTGCCGAGAGTGTCACACAACATTTTTCCAAACCCGGAAATATAGAAATTGTTAACCGCCTCAAAGCTGCCGGAGTAAATTTTCAGGCTGATGAAAGCAATGACATTTTATCTGATAAACTTAATGGACTTACAATCGTTATTTCCGGAACTTTTTCCAGACTTTCGCGTGATGAAATTAAGGAACTGATTGTTAAACACGGTGGCAAAAATGCCGGTTCAATTTCCGCTAATACCGATTATTTTCTTACCGGTGCAAATATCGGTCCCGAAAAACTTAAAAAAGCTCAGAAACTTGGAATAAAATTCCTTACAGAGGATGAATTTATTGATATGATTGGGTGATTATTATTATAACCCCTGCCTTAAGGCCATTGCTGTTAGGTTAATATTTGCAACAAACACATTTACAAGATTTTGCGCTGTATTTTTATTTTCAAGTTTTGTACGAAAATGCTAATACTATTGATAAAACCGTGCGTTGGCCTGAACAAACGGCGGGCCATGCGGTGGGGTGAATGGCAAATCTTTAGAAAATAAAGCAAAGGGGTTTATCCTACTTTGCTATTATTTTCAAAGATTTGACAGAGCGGGGGGAAGCATCGTTTGTTCTTGATCTTTTGTTTACTTTTCCATCAAGGGAAAAGTAAAAGCCAGTCCGGCTTTAGGACATAACATTAATAAATACCAGTAATTCTGATAATTACAGACATTGGCCTGACGACTGTGGCCTTAAGGCCGTGGTTATGTAATGACCGTAGAAGGCGGCCTTAAGACCTGACAATATTTTTTTTATCGGACTGTAGTGTTTTTAAACCTTAATAACCCTTCATTTTAAACCTCGACCGTACTGCAAACAATAATTTTTTTTCTCCTTATATAATTTTATCTTTGCTCTTTCGTTATACCGGGTAGTTTTCGGAATGTTGCCTGAAAATCTGCAATCTGACCTCTAACCGGTTGATAAATTGATTATTGTAAATATTTTTATATGAAAGTTAAGGAAGGGTCATTTTTTAGTATTATCAAATCAAGGAAATTTCTCATTAACCTGGGATTGACTTTTGTAGTGTTTTTTCTGCTCATTTTTATGGTTAACTGGTGGTTGGATTTTTACACTGACCACGGTGAAGCACAAACAGTTCCTGATTTTACAGGTATGACCATCGAAGAGGCTATGGAAGAAGCTGATGATAAGGATCTTGAAGTATTGGTTGTGGATTCAATATACACCGATAAAGTTGAAAAAGGTACCATTTTTGACCAAAGACCTAAGCCCGACTTTCATGTGAAAACGGGACGTACCGTTTATCTGATTATGAATTCAGTTTATCCCGAAAGGGTTAAAATGCCCGATCTGGTCGGATTGCCGCTTAAGGAAGCAATTGCCATGCTCGAAACTTATGGCCTGAAAGCCGGAAAAAAGAAGTATATTCCACATCCCGCCAAGGATAACGTCAGAAAACAATATTTCGAGAAAAAAACCATCAGAAAAGGAACATTAATCAATAAAGGTTCTTATATAGATCTTGATGTCGGAAGGGGCGAAAGTTTTGAAAAAACAGCTATTCCACGACTTGTTGGATTAACTTATGAGGAGGCTGAAACAATCGTTTCAAAAAAATCGCTCAATTTAATTGTCATTGAATCCGATGATAAAATCAAAAGCCAAAAGGATACCCTGAGGGCATTTATCTGGAAACAAATCCCTGAATATTCAAGTGAGGGCGAAATGAACCTCGGCGATTATATTGATGTTTATATTTCTTTGGATAAAAATAAATCTGAATCTGATACTGCAAAAATAACAAATCACAGATAATGAAAAAGATACAATACTTATTGATGGGATTGCTGTTGTTTTTAGGTTTCACCGCCAAAAGCCAGCTTATTGAAGTCGGACTGCAGTCAAATCCTGATATCTGCAAGTATCTGAAAACCCATCCTGAAAAAAGATATTCTAAAGCTGTGCTTGATACTCTTGAGCTTCCCTTTATTGAGGATTTTTCGGATTCTTATATTTTTCCTGATGAAAATAAATGGACCAACAGCATGGTTTATATTAATGACAGATATTGCATCAATCCTCCGTCAATAGGTGTTGCTACCTTTGATATTATTGACCATACCGGCAGCATTTTACCGAATGCCGGTGCGGCACATTTTATCGCCGATACACTCAGCTCGCAACCCATAAATCTGGAATATTATACTTTTAACAACCCGGCAACCTATTCTTCAGATGATCTGTTTTATTTTCATTCTTTAAGTGGCCTGTATTATCCGGCCGATTCCCTTTATTATTCTGACGGAGCTTCCTTTATCAATGCACTGACGGTTCCTTATACTTATAATGCCGGCGATGATATTATTTATTACTACAATACGGTACTTGACCAATATATCGATGTTTCCGACTCTCTGTATTATTATGACGGTTTTATAACTGATTATGTGTATATTGAACAAATTATTGTCAATGAATATACTCCTGCTGATTCTGTTTACATGAGCTTTTTCTATCAGCCAAAAGGACTGTCATTTGACGGTCCCGAGTATAAAGATTCATTGGTCCTTCAGTTTTATTCACCTTATTTTCTCCAATGGAGATCGGTATGGCGTTCACCCGGAGGATTTGAGGTTGATTCATTTCTGCAGGTGCTGATTCCGGTTACCGATACAATCTATCTGCATAACGGTTTCCGTTTCAGGTTTTATAATTATGCCAGTCTGTACTCCGTTTCCGACGCCCACGAAGGCGGAAACCAGGACCAGTGGAATCTCGATTATATTAAAATTAACAGAGACCGTTCCTGGCGCGATTCATTGTTAATGGATGTTGCCATTCAAAGCACTCCGCCTTCATTGATCAAATCATATACATCAATGCCATGGAAACATTTTATAATCGACAGACCGGCTGAAATGTCCGACAGCATATTGATAACCTATTATGTCAATGACACAGTAGGTAAACTGATAACAAGAAATTATTCATGGAGTGATATGCTTGGAACCTATGAAACAGTAGATTTTACTCCGCTTACTGATAATGCTGATCCCGGACAAAATATCTTTCAATCATGGCTTGAAAACATGAATTTCAATACAGATTATATAGATTCGGCACTTTTTAAAGTTCAGGTATTTCTGAAAACTGATTCAACTGATTATAAGGTTAATGATACAGTTAACTTTTATCAGAAATTTTATAATTATTATGCTCATGATGATGAAACTGCCGAATCGGCTATGTATCTGGGAATTGAGGGAGCATCAAATGCTAAACTTGCGGTTCAGTTTGATAATTGTAAACAGGACACCCTAAGGGGAGTTAAAATTTATTTCCCCCAAACCCGGGAAAATGAGCATGAAAACAGATATTTTTATCTTACTGTCTGGGATGATAATGCGGGAGTACCCGGCGATACATTGTATTCCAGAAACCATTACAAGGTTGAACTCACCGATGAAGAAAACGAATATACTTATTATAAACTGGATTCTCTGATTATCCTTCCTGAAGGGACTTTTTATGTGGGATTGATTACCATAACTGAAGCTTACCCGATTTTACTCGGTTTCGACCGGAACACCAGCTCAATGGATAAGGTATTTTTTAAATTTAGTGGCGATTGGCAGCAGTCAAATGACACAGGATCATTCATGATAGAACCAATCTTTGGCTCTGATTTTCCCATCTCCGTTGAAGAGGTGCTTCCCGAAAATATTGAAGACTTTTCGTTTTACCCGAATCCTGCCAGTGAAATGATCACTTTAGATGAAGAATTGATTGGCAATAATATCAGCTTCATTAACTATACAGGCCAAATTGTCCTCAATGAAAAGATTACTTCGGCTGAATTTGATATTTCTGCGCTAAAAACAGGTATGTATTTTATCAGGATAGAAGGAAAAAATAAGAATTACAAGGTTAAAAAACTAATTGTAAATTAATAATATTGATATGTGCGCCGACCCCGAAGAACTTGAATTAGAAGAACAACCCGAGTTATTTGAACATTTCAGGTTCGAAGTAGATAAGGGACAGTCGCTACTCCGGATTGATAAATTTCTTGTAAACAGAATTGAAAATGTTTCCCGCAGCAAAATTCAGGATGCTGCTGATGCCGGAAATATTCTTGTAAACAGCAATCCGGTTAAATCAAACTATAAAGTTAAACCGGGTGACATTGTTTCAATTGTGATGACTCACCCGCCAAGGGAAATTGAACTTATTCCCCAGGATATTCCAATCAAGATCATTTATGAAGATGATGATGTGATTTTGGTTAACAAAGATCCTGAAATGGTTGTTCACCCTGCCTACGGAAATTATTCAGGTACCCTTGTAAATGCACTTGCTTGGCATTTAAAGGAACTACCGCTGTTTAGTTCGGGCGAAGCCCGGCCCGGCCTGGTGCACCGAATTGATAAAAATACCTCGGGAATCCTTGTGGTTGCGAAAAATGAAAAAGCACTCAATAAACTGGCTAAACAGTTTTTCGACAGAACAACCGACCGTAAATATATTGCAATTGTTTGGGGATCCTTTGATGAGAAAGAGGGAACAATCACCGGAAATATAGGACGATCATTAAAAGACAGAAAAAAAATGGATGTTTTTCCCGAGGGAAATTTCGGGAAACATGCGGTTACACATTATAAAGTTCTCGAAGAACTTGGCTATTTATCGGTGGTTGAGTGCAAACTTGAAACCGGACGAACACATCAGATCAGGGTGCATTTTGCTCATATCGGACATCCGATTTTTAATGATGATACTTATGGAGGTGACCAGATTCTTAAAGGAACCACCTACACCAAATATAAACAGTTTGTTCAAAACTGCTTTAAGATTCTCCCAAGACATGCCCTTCATGCCAAATCACTGGCTTTTGATCATCCGGTAACAAAGAAAAGAATGATGTTCGATTCCGAATTGCCCGAAGACATGGTAAAACTCATAGAAAAGTGGAAGGTCTATCTTTCCGGTCGTACCAACGAGGAATAGCTATTCAACTACTATCGGTTCATTATAAACCCACTTCCTGATTAACTCCTTATTCTGTAACAATGATCCTGTAACGAAAATCCCCGAACTCTTTAATACTTCAGACAGTTCGGCATACTCCTTAATCACACAAAGGGGATGGACGTAACTTGAATGTATAAAATACACCGTATCGCTTTCAACAGAAAGATATCCGACATGACAGCTAAGACCAACTACAAAAATATCATTTCCGCCGTCTTTTAAAAAATTGATCATGGCGTCAAATTGATCTGGTTGCCATGTTTTTACATTTTCCTTACCACATAAAATCTCTATTATTTTCAACGAATACTGTTGCGCAACTTTATACCTGTTGAGGTTGAATCCAAGGTGTTTTAATGTAGTTGATACAAAATATCCGCAGGCTATGAATCCTTTGTTTGGCTGGTCGGTATATCCATTGAAATCCCATGCTGTTCCGTACCACGGCGGAATTATTTCATTGAGCAGGTGATTGTAAAGAAACTCCCTGGCCAACGAATAAGCGCTATCAGAATCATTGAATTTTGATTTGAAAAAATTCTTTTTGCTAAGGGCCTCTGCTTTTTGTCTGCTATATAATTCCTGAAGATGAATGGTGTCTTCGGGTTTTTCCGAAATGATTGACGAAGCCTGATCTTCAGTGCTTGTAATTATAGTATCAGAAACCGGAATACTATCCTTAACCGGAGCATTTTGTTCGCTTCCCTGAGTATCGGAGCACGAAAATAAAACTCCCGAAAGTACAATTATTGTAAAGAATTTCATGGTAGTGTTTTCTTTATAACGGTTTGGGTAATTAGAAAATTGTTAATAGTTTAATTAAGAAAATACTGTTTCCTGATAGTCGTAAAAAAAAACAAAAGCAACATATTGAATTTCAACATGTTGCTTTTGTAATATTCTTACTTATTTAAATGTCAGCTCATCACTTCAGATAATCATTAAAATAATTAGTTACCTTCCTCATAAGATGGATTCTGTCTTTGCCTCTTACATTATGCTCGTGGGTAGGATAAACAAAATAATCAACCTGAACACTGTTGCTGATGGCTTCTTTCAGGAAATCCAGACTGTGTTGCATAACCACTACGTTATCAATGTAACCGTGAATCATTAAAAGTTTGCCTTTTAGCTTTTTGGTTTGCTTGGTCAAACAAGCATTGGTGTATCCTTCGGGATTTTCTTCTGGTGTGTCCATGTATCTTTCGCCATACATAATTTCATAATATTTCCAGTCGCAAACCGGTCCGCCGGCCACTCCAACCTTAAAGGTTTTATCAAAGTTTAACATCAGGTTGGTTGTTAAAAATCCTCCATAACTCCATCCATGTACTCCAATGCGCTCCATATCAACAAATCCCAGCGACTGCAGGTATTCAATGCCTTTCATCTGGTCGGCCATTTCAGCAACTCCAAGTCTGCGGTGGATAATAGATTCAAATTCAAATCCGCGGTTCGAAGATCCTCTGTTGTCGATGGTAAGCATTACATACCCTTCCTGAGCCATGAACAAATCCCACACTCCGGCTCCGGCCATCCAGGTATTGCTTACAAGCTGGGCGTGTGGACCGCCATACACATAAACAATAGCGGGGTATTTTTTTGCTGGGTCAAAATCAAGGGGCTTGATAATCCTTGCGTACAGTTTTGTTTTTCCGTCACCCGAAAGGAGTTCAACCACTTCGGGCTGACTGATTTTCAGTCCTTCTTTTTTGAAAGGGTCTTCAAGTTTTGCAATTTCCTTTTTCACTTTTCCGTCGGTTCCCATTACCTGGAAAGCATTCGGAGTAGTATAGTTGCTGTAGTTGTCAAGGACCATTGTTCCGTTGTAATTTACCTTAACTGTATGGTTGCCGTCGGTTTTTGTAATCTGTGTCCGTGTTTTTGTCAGCAGGTCAAGTTTATAGGCATGGTTTTCAATGGGACTTTTTTCAGTTGACATGAAAAAGATGGAATTGCCGGTTTTGTCAAAACCCAGGAACTCGGTTACCATCCATTCGCCTTTTGTAAGCTGGCCTTTTAGATTGCCTTCTGAGTCATAATGGTAAAAGTGCTTGTAGCCATCGCGTTCACTGAGCCATAAAAATTCATCAGGTTTGTTTTTCAGGAATATCATCGGGTTTTCGGGCTCTACGTAGCGGTCATTTTTCTCTTCAAAAAGAGTCTTTACAAATTTTCCGGTAACAGCATCATATTTATTAAGTTTCATGTGATTCTGACCGCGATTTAATACAGCGATGTAAATATATTTATCGTCGGGCGACCATGCAATGTTTGTGAGATACTGTTCTTTAGGTTCACCTGTTTCAAGAAATATTGTTTTTCCAGAGGCAACATCATACACTCCAAGAGTAACTTCGTGGCTTTTCATTCCGGCCATTGGGTATCTGATGTTTTTCAATTGAGAAATTCTGGCAGTCATATCTACCAGAGGATATTCAGTAACCATGGTTTCGTCCATTCGGTAAAAAGCCAGGTATTTTCCATTGGGCGACCAGAAAGTGCCCTTGTTAATTCCAAATTCGTTGCGGTGGACAATCTGCCCATTTAAAATACCTTTTTCATCTTTGGTAATTTGTTTTACTTTTCCGCCGTTAAAAGTGATATAAAGGTTGTTATCAAGCGAATAGGCCAGCATTTTATTTGCATAACAAAAATCAGCCAAAGGTTCGGTATCATCATAAACTTTAGAAGCATTTTTGTCGAAGGGAATATCGAGTGTTATTTTCTTTGTGGAAACATCAAAACTGATAAAATGACTGTCATGGATAAATTCAATTTCATTGTCATTTCTCCAGGTAAATTCAGGAAAATAGGACAGAGGATCCAATCCGGCTGCAACAACAGGTTTGTTTAAGTCATCAAAGGTAAGAAGCACTTTTTCCTTTGACGAGGAAGCGCTGAATTCCATCAAATCGTAACCTTTGGCCTCAGTGAAATTATCGGTATTGCCGCGCCATCCGAAATTGAACTTGTAACCGGGAAAAAGATATTGCCATTGCTTGGCCATAGCCGATTCAAGAACCATTTTAGAATCCTGCGCAAATAATGAAAGAGATAAGAGAATAAGTAAAATAAATGAAACTGTTTTCATAACCGGATTATTTAATTTTTTATTAAAAAAACATGGTAAAATTACTAAAGATTAATAAACCAACAATTTTTTCCTGATTTTGTTCGTTTTCGGACACTGTTGTAGCTTAACAATGACGATTTTCAAGAAGTGCTTACGTACTTATACTAATAGTTGAGATACATTGTTTACCGTATTTATTTCTAAAATTAGAAACGGGTTTTTAAAATTCAGTATTTTTTACTTTCTTTACTCTTTAATATGGAAGATTGCATTATAGAGTTTAGCTTAAATCATTGAAATTCAAAAAAATAATTTATTTATGAGAGTATTTATATTTTTAATTGCCGGGTTTCTGACTACTTGTTTTACAGTTATTGGGCAGAATCTTGAAAAAAATCAGTATAATGATTTACTGGTTATTGATTATAAAGTAAGCGGAGTAATAAACAGCGGACAAGCAAATATGATTTGCAGGGAGCTCATGAAAGATGAGAATATAGTTTTCTGTGATATCAACAGTGATTTTTCAAAAATGACTGTTGTTTCAAAATCGATCAAGGAAATTGAACTCGACATCAGGGGGTCACGATTTGAAACAGGAGCATCCAAGAATTTTTCAAAAGCTGACTTTTTAAACATTTACAGCAATAGCTGCCTGAAAAATTCTGCCGTTGAAAAAGAAAATGATTTGCCTGTTTTTATTGACAGTGGCAATTCTGTCAAGGACGACATGAATTACAATATGGTAAAATCAATATACATTGAATTGCACCCCGATAATTATAAAAATCTGATTAAGTAATATATAGCTATGAAAAAGAGAAATTTTAACCAGAGGTTATTTTTAATAATCACTTGTTTGTTTGTTGTTAGTGGATTGATTTCCTCAGCACAAACTGCCGGATCTTATGCTTTTGTTCCTACAACAGGTACCTATACAAGTATTGCAGCAGGTACTAATGTTGATGGGATTGAAGTGGACGATGCTACTGTATCCGGAATACCAATCGGTTTTACTTTTACCTATTGTGGCACAGGCTACACTACAGCCTCAGTAAGCTCAAACGGATGGCTGTCATTCCAAACCACCACCTATTCTGGTTTAACCAATGACCTGGATAATGATGCCAATGGTATCCGTCCTTTGTTGGCTCCTCTTTGGGATGATATGGATGGCGCAAGTGGAACAGCTAAATATGAAACAACTGGTGCTGCCGGAAGCAGAATTTTTACCATGCAATGGGAAAATTGGGAATGGAACTATTCAGCAGCCGGAGCAGTTATTTCATTTCAGGTTAAACTTTATGAGGCAGATAATCATATAGAGTTTGTTTACAGACAAGATGCAAATGTTGTGAACAGTGGTTCAGCATCAATAGGTATTTGTGATGGTTCTCTTGGTGCCACACACTTTCTTTCATTGGATGGTACCGGTGCTGCTCCCGGAGTCAGTTCAACTGTTGAAACAATAACGCTTGCAACAAAACCCGCCACCGGTCAGATATACCGTTTCAATCCGGGTTCACCAATGGCTTATTCATCCTGTACTACAACTCAAACTGTAACTTCAAGTGTTTATACAGGAACAACCAATAATCAGGTTATCGGTGTTCAGGTTGTTACTACCGGATCAACATCTCCGCTCACAATTAATCAGTTATCTTTTAACACAACAGGGACTTCCAATCCTGCTGTTGATATACAAAATGCTAAACTTTTTTCTACCGGAACGAGTTCAACTTTTGCAATGACCACTCAGGTTGGTACTACTGTTGCTGCTCCATCCGGAGCCTTTACCATTAGTCCGGCTATCGCTCTGCAAGGCGGTACAAACTATTTTTGGCTAACTTATGATGTGAAACCAGGTGCCACTCCTGGAAACGTGATTGATGCCCAGTGTACTTCAATCCAGGTTGCATCTACAAACTATACCCCATCCGTGACCAACCCTGCCGGAACCCGCACCATAACATTGACTCCTGCCTTTAACGGAACTTTTGAAGGTGGTGGCTCTTTTATTGCTAACGGTATGACCGAAATAAACGGTGCCCAAACAAATAAATGGGTAGTCGGAACGGTTACCGATAATGGTGGCGCATACAGTGCCTATGTTTCACAGGATGCGGGTGTAAATAACACCTACAATGTTTCTTCTACATCTGTTACGCACTTTTATTTTGATTATACTTTCCCTGTTTCTGCCCCGATTATTAACCTTTCTTTCGATTGGCATAACTACGGCGAAAGCTGTTGCGATTATTTAATTTTTTCTATTGTTCCCACTACAACTACTCCGGTGGAAGGAGTGCTTTTGGGAACCGGACAAATTTCAGCCAACCTGAATGTTCAGAGTACATGGCAAACAAGTTCATATACGCTTGATCCGGCTCTTGCAGGAACCACGCAAAGAATTGTTTTCACATGGAGAAATGATGGTTCCTTAGGAACCGATCCGCCTGCTGCCGTTGATAATATTATTATTTCTACCAGCGATAATGATGATTGTGCAGATGCTACTGTACTTGCGGTTAACTCAGGTTCATGCTCTTATTCAACTTATGGAAATTCTTTTGCAACTTCCTCAGGTATTGCAAATGGTGCCTGTGGCACTTCAACCGTTAAGGATGTTTGGTTCAGAGTAACTGTTCCTGCTTCAGGAAACCTTATTTTCCAGGCCGATGCCATCGATTTTAATGATGGTGCCATGGCTATTTATACCGGCAACTGCGGTGCCCTCACCGAAATTGACTGCGATGATGATAATGGTCCGGGCCTCATGCCCCGTATCGAATCAACCGGCTTAACACCCGGTGCAACAATTTTCATCCGTTTCTGGGAAGTTAGTGGTACTCAAACAGGAAATTTTAATATCTGTGTTTTTGAACCGGCTCAGATTCTTTCGGTCGACCCGTCGACTTATACCCCAACAGAACTTGTTCAGGATGTCCTTATTACCGGCTGTCTTACTGCTTCCAATATTACTTATACAGGAGCAGCTTCGGGTATTGGATATTTTGATGGAAGCGGAGCTCCAACAATTTCCTTTTTAGATGGAATTATTTTGGGTTCAGGTAGTGTTGATGGGGCTGAGGGTCCAAATAACTCCGACTCATATACTCTTGACAATGCCGGAGCCGGAGATGCGGATTTAAATGCTTTGTCCGGAGGAACAACTCAGGATGCGGCAATATTGGAATTCGACTTCGTTCCTTCTTCCAATAATGTTACTTTTGATTTTCTTTTTGCATCAGAAGAATATAATGAATATGTCGGATTAGGTTTTAATGATGTTTTTGGTTTCTTTATCAGTGGCCCGGGTATTTCAGGTCCTTATACAAATAGTGCCATCAATATCGCCCTGATTCCGGCAACATCAACGCCTGTCGCTATTGATAATGTGAACAATACAACCAATCCCGCTTATTATAATGACAATGATTATGGAGATGTTTCTCCCTTAAATAATCAGGTTCAATTTGATGGATATACAGTTCCTCTTACTGCCCAGGCAACTCTGGTCGCTTGTCAGACTTATCACATTAAACTGGCGGTTGCCGACGTATTTGATGGTCTTTTTGATTCATGGGTGCTCCTCGAAGCAAACTCATTTTCTTCAGGTAACGGTGCAGTTCTGGATGTTGTCAATGCTACCGGTACTACCGATTCGTATGAAGGTTGTCAGTCGAATATTGTATTTACAAGGGTTGATCCCAGCCAGACTTCCACTGCGATTTCATTTACTTATTCTGTATCCGGAACAGCAACATACAATGTGGATTATACCATTCCGGGATACCCAAATGCAACTATTCCGGTTGGAAGTGCCAGTGTTTCTATTCCCATAACTGCTATTGTAGATGGCTTATCCGAAAATGAAACCATTATTATTACACTTACAGGTGGATGTCCTTGTAATCCTACTGTTCAGACAAGTACAATTAATCTGCATGACTTTACTGCTGTTACAGGTGAGATTACTTCACCTCCTACAACAATTTGTCAGGGTTCATCAACAACTTTGTCCGGAATTATTTATACTGGAAATTACGTTGGATACAGATGGTATATCGGTGGAACCTTGATTGGAACTACTCAGAATATTACTGTTTCTCCTCTTACTACCACAACTTATACTCTTACTCTCAGAGATTCATGTAATAATACTGTAAACGATAACGTAACCATTACAGTTAATACTCCATCAACAGCACCTACTTCTGTTACTGCATCTCCGTCAACTATTTGCAGTGGAGCAACTACTACGCTTACAGTAAACGGAGGGGCTTTGGGTACGGGTGCTACATGGCATTGGTACACGGGTAGCTGTGGTGGAACGGCTGTTGGAACCGGAGCTTCAATTACACAGTCGCCTACTACAACTACAACATACTACGTGAGAGCCGAAGGTTCTTGCGGAAATACAACTTGCGCAAGTAATACAGTTACCGTAAATCCATTACCGACATTATTCACGGTTGGCGGTACTGGTTCATATTGTGTTGGCGGAACAGGCGTTGCAGTTACATTAAGTGGCTCAACTTCAGGCGTCAATTATACCTTATACCTTGGCGGTGTTGCAACAGGAACTACATTAGCGGGAACCGGTGCAGCATTAAATTTTGGAAATCAACTGGTCGGAACTTATACTGTTGTTGCAACCAATGCCACAACATCCTGCACAAGAACCATGACCGGATCTGCTGTTATCACCACCAATCCTCTTCCAACTCTTTATACTGTTGGCGGTACCGGAGCATATTGCTCAGGTGGAACAGGTGTTGCAGTAACTCTTAGTGGCTCTCAGGTTGGAGTTAACTATACTTTATATCTGGGTGGTGTTGCCACAGGCACCACACTTGCCGGAACAGGCGCTGCATTGAATTTTGGAAACCAAACTGCCGGAACTTATACTGTTGTTGCAACCAATGCTACAACGTCTTGTACCAGAACTATGACAGGGTCTGCAGTTATTTCTGTAAATCCCTTACCAACTTTATATACTGTTGGTGGAACCGGAGCTTATTGTGTCGGTGGAACCGGTGTTGCTGTTACCTTGTCCGGATCAAATGTTGGAATAAACTATACATTATATTTAGGCGGTGTATCAACCGGAACAACTATAGCCGGAACAGGTTCACCTTTGTCCTTTGGAAACCAACTCGTCGGTACTTATACTGTTGTAGCAACCAATGCCACAACTTCTTGTACAGCTACTATGACCGGCTCCGCAGTTATTACTACCAATCCGCTTCCAACTTTATACACAGTTGGTGGAACAGGTTCTTACTGTGTTGGTGGAACCGGAGTTGCTGTTACTTTAAGCGGCTCTCAGGTTGGCGTCAACTATACCCTATACCTTGGTGGTGTTGCAACCGGAACTACATTAGCAGGAACCGGCGCTGCCCTTAATTTTGGCAATCAGCTTGTCGGAACTTATACTGTTGTTGCTACAAATGCAACTACCTCATGTACCAGAACCATGACAGGTTCTGCAGTTATTACAACCAATCCTCTTCCAACTCTTTATAATGTTGGCGGTACAGGTGCTTATTGTTCAGGAGGAACAGGTGTCGCTGTAACACTTAGTGGCTCTCAGGTTGGAGTAAACTATACATTGTACCTTGGTGGTGTTGCAACCGGAACTACCTTAGCAGGTACAGGTGCAGCTCTTAATTTTGGAAATCAACTTGCAGGAACTTATACAGTTGTTGCTACAAATGCAAGTACCTCATGTACCAATACCATGACCGGATCAGCAATTATTTCTGTTAATCCGTTACCAACATTGTTTACTGTTGGTGGAACCGGAGCTTATTGTGTTGGTGGGACAGGTGTTGCTGTTACTCTTTCAGGTTCAAGTGTTGGAATAAATTACACATTATATCTGGGTGGCGTGTCAACAGGTACAACGTTGTCAGGAACTGGTTCTTCATTGTCTTTTGGCAATCAACTTGCCGGAACATACACAGTTGTTGCTACAAACTCAACTACATTATGTACTGCAACAATGACCGGCTCTGCCGTAATTACCACAAACCCATTACCAACTCAATATGTTGTTAATGGAACTGCAGGATATTGTGCTGGCGGAACTGGTGTTGCTGTTACACTTAGCGATTCGGATGTTGGAATAAATTATCAATTATATCAGGGTGGTGTTGCAACCGGAATAATTATTTCAGGAACAGGATCAGCTATCTCTTTTGGCAACCAACTTGTAGGTACTTACACAGTTGTGGCTACAAACTCGACAACTTCCTGTACAAATACCATGACAGGATCTGCTGTTATTACAATTAATCCTTTACCTTCTGTAACAGCTACAGCTACCCCGGCAACCATACCAAACGGAGGTACTTCAAGTTTGACCAGTTCTCCTTCAGGTGCCTATACATATTCATGGAGTCCGGCTGGAAGTGTTGTCTCTCCAACTGCTCAGAATACTTCAACTACTGCTCTTTCAGCAACTACAGTTTATACTGTTACGGTTACCAACTCAACAACTGGTTGTTCTGCAACCGGAACAACAACTGTAAATGTTACAGGTGGTGTTTTATCTGTTACAACAACACCCAGTCCGAGCGGAACAATTTGTAACGGTGGTTCAATATTAATCACTGCAAACCCAAGTGGTGGTAGTGGTTCATATACATATTTGTGGAGTGCCGGTCCATCTGTTAATACTCAATCTCAAACAGTTTCACCAGCAAGTACTACAACTTACTTTGTTACCGTTACCGATGCAGTTACTTCCGGAACTGTTGTTGGCAGTGTGCTGGTTAATGTTAATCCATTACCAACTCTGTTTACAGTTGGCGGAACCGGTTCATATTGCGTTGGTGGAGCAGGCGTTGCAGTAACACTCAGTGGATCTCAATTGGGTGTTAATTATACTTTATATCTGGGTGGCGTTGCAACAGCAACAACTCTGGCGGGTACTGGTGCTGCGCTTAACTTTGGCAATCAGTTTGCCGGTACTTATACTGTTGTTGCAACAAATGCAACAACCTCATGTACTGTAAATATGACAGGTTCTGCAGTTATTACTACCAATCCTTTACCAACTGCATTTAATGTCGGAGGTACCGGGGCTTATTGTTCTGGCGGAACAGGTATTGCAGTAACATTAAGCGGATCAACATCAGGAGTCAATTATACTTTGTATCTGGGAGGTGTAGCTACCGGTACCACTCTTGCAGGAACAGGTGCTGCACTTAATTTTGGCAACCAGCTTGCAGGTACTTACACTGTTGTTGCAACAAATGCAACTACTTCCTGTGTAAATAATATGACCGGTTCAGCAGTGATCTCGATCAATCCTTTACCAACTCAATATAACGTTCTGGGAACAGCTGCGTATTGCTCAGGCGGATCAGGTATGCCGGTTTCATTAAGTAATTCTGATATCGGAATAAATTATACATTATATCTTGGTGGTGTAACTACCGGACTGACTGTTTCAGGAACAGGTTCTTCAATATCTTTTGGCAATCAGCTTGCCGGAACATACACCATTGTTGCAACAAACTCAACTACCTCCTGTACCAGCACAATGACTGGTTCGGCTGTGATTAGCATTAATCCGCTGCCAACACTGTACAATGTTTTGGGTACTGGTGCATATTGTACAGGTGGAACAGGAGTTGCAGTATCTTTAAGTGATTCTGATCCGGGTATTAATTACCAGCTTTACCTAAATGGTGTGGCTACTGCTACAATTTTGCCAGGAACAGGTTCTGCTTTATCTTATGGTAATCAGTTGGTCGGAATTTACACTGTTGTTGCCACAAACGGAACGACTTCCTGTACATCAACAATGACCGGAAATGCCACAATTACTATCAATCCTTTGCCAACTCAATATAATGTTCTTGGCTCAGGTTCTTATTGTGCCGGTGGTACCGGAGTTGTTGTGTCACTCTCAGGATCAAGTGTTGGTATTAATTATACCCTTTATCTGGGAGGTGTTTCAACGGGAACTACTTTGCCCGGAACAGGAGCAGCATTATCTTATGGTAATCAATTAGCCGGTACTTATACAGTTGTTGCTACAAATGCTACAACCGGTTGTGTAAACAATATGACAGGTTCTGCTATTATTACCATCAATCCTTTGCCAACACAGTATGTTGTTGGTGGCACCGGTTCATATTGTATCGGAGCTTCAGGTGTTAACGTAACTTTAAGCAATTCAGAGGTTGGAATCAGTTATCAGTTATATGCTGGTGGCACACCTACCGGTATATTTGTTTCAGGAACCGGTTCTGCGATTTCTTTTGGCAATCAACTTGCCGGAACCTATACTGTTGTTGCGACTAACACAACAACTTTGTGTACCAATACCATGACCGGATCGGCTGTAATTACCCAGAATGCTTTGCCAGTAGTTAATTTCTCAGGAATTGATGCTGCGTATTGCGAGGGAACTGCAGTTGACTTATTCACAGGTAATCATGCCCCCGGTGGCTCATTCTCAATCTCAGCAGGAGGTACCCTGATTGATAATGCAAACGGAACAGCTTCTTTTACTCCGACTACAGGTTCATTCAGCGTTACCTATACTTATACTGATGGTAACGGTTGTGTAAATTCTCAGGTTCAGAGTACTATTGTTCATGCTTTGCCTGTTGTTAGTTTCTCAGGATTAAGTTCACCTTATTGTGAAGGTGATGCTGTTGATAATTTGACTGGAAGTCCCGTTGGAAGCGGTGTTTTCACCGGTACTGATATTACCGACAACGGAGACGGAACAGCCACTTTTAACCCAATTACCCCGGGTTCTTTTGTTCTTACATTCACTTATACTGATGCAAATGGTTGTGTTAACCACCAGGATCAAACAGCTGTAGTTAATGCGCTGCCGGTTGTTTCATTTGCCGGACTTGATACAGAGTATTGTTCAGGCGAACCGGTTGTAACCCTTACCGGAAATAGTGCGCCGCTTGGTTCTTTTGCAATTGCCCCGGCAACTACTTTTACCGATAACATGAATGGTACTGCAAGTTTCTCACCATTGACAGGTTCATACAGTATTACTTATACATATACTAATGGTGTTGGCTGTACTGATTCCCAAACTCAAACTACAACCGTACATGCTTTACCAGTTGTAAGCATTTCAGGACTAAATCCTGCGTATTGTGATGAAAGCACTCCTTTTACCATTACCGGATTCCCCACTGATGCAAATGGTATCTTTACATCTACCTCAGCTGATTTAACAGATAATAACAATGGAACAGCTACATACGATCCGAATAGTACAGGAAACTTCTCAGTAACCTACACTTATACAGATGCTAACACCTGTGTAAATTATACAACTCAGTATACCACAATTAACAATCTGCCTCCGGTAAGTTTAACCGGACTGGAGACTGAGTATTGCTATGGTTCTGCTATTGATACTGTTATTAGTAATCAGTCTGGTGGAACATTTACCGGAACAGGTGTTACCGATCTTGGAAACGGTTCAGCTCAGTTTAATCCCGCTACTGTTGGGGTGAGTACAATAAATTATCAGTTTACTGACATCAACGGCTGTACAAGTTCTACTTCACAAAGTACTACCGTTAATCCATTACCACAGATTGATAATATTGCTACAACTGATGTGTGGGATTGTTCTGCACCAAATGGAACAATTACCATTACTGCTTCAGCAGGAACATTACCATTCCAGTATTCAGTAAATGGAGGATTGTCATATTATCCAACGGGTGTATTTACCGATTTGAATTCAGTTAACTACAATATTATTGTTGTTGACGACAATGGTTGTATTGCCACTGGAACAACTTCAATTGGAAATGCTGTTGGTCCGGTTATTGACAGCATAAGCATTGTTAATGTTTCTTGCTTTGGCGGATTAACAGGTGAGATTGTAATTTACTCATCAACCGGTGTAAACTACAGTATTGATAACGGAACAACAATTGTTCCTGGTAGTCTGTTTACCGGATTGCCTGTTGGAACTTATAATTTGATTGTTGAGGACATTGGAAAATGCCAGATTTCAGGAATTGCTGTAATAACAGAACCAACAGATCTGACAGCTTCATTTACCGAAACTTCTGATATAACTTGTTATGGATATGATAACGGATCTGCAATTATTACACCGGCCGGAGGAGTTTCACCATACTCATTTATTTGGGATGATGCTTCTGCAACCACAGACAGTTCAGTTACCAATCTTTCACCTGATATTTATTATCATGTAACTGTTACCGATAACAACGGTTGTAATCTGGTAGACAGTGTAATGCTTAATCAACCAAGCGAACTGGCAACAAATATTATTTCTGTCACTAATGTTTCATGTTTTGGTTATTCCGATGGAAATGCAACTGTAAACATAACTGGTGGCACTCCTTTATATGATATAGAATGGAGTATTCCAACAGAAATATTGCCACTTGTCGAAGGGTTATCAGCCAATATCTGGTACTTTGTAACAGTAACTGATGCCAATGGCTGTACTGTTGTTGACAGCATCATGCTAACTGAACCTGCTGCAATTGATCTTTCTGATATTTCATCAACTGCCTCAACTTGCGGTGATACCAATGGAACTGCAACTGTGAACCCAATCGGTGGTACGCCTTCTTATACTTACTTATGGTCCAATGCTGATATTACAGCAACTGCTGATGGTTTGATTCCGGGACCTGCAACTGTTACTGTTACAGATGCTAATAGTTGTACAGCTACCGCAACAGTTACTGTTGCCAATGAAGGAGGCGGTAGTACCGAGATTTCAGTAGTTAATAATGTGCTTTGTTACAATGGAAATACTGCGGTTATTTTTACAGAAATGACCGGAGGAACAGCTCCTTATACCTATAATTGGTCTGGCGGAATTATTCATACATCTGCTGAACTTTCTGATACACTAACCGGACTTGTTGCAGGAACATACTTTGTTGATGTTTATGACGCAAACAATTGTTTCTCGACAGATACCATTGTTGTAACACAGCCTAATCAACTGACAGATTCACTGGTTATCACAAATGTACAATGTAACGGAGAAAGCACTGGTTCTGCACAGGTATTTGTATCGGGAGGAACTTTGCCCTATACTTATGCATGGTCTAATACATTTAATGGTGCAAATAACATCGGACTTCCTGCTGGTGGTTATTCTGTTACAATTACTGATGGTAACGGATGTGTCATCGGCCATACAAATATTTCAATATTGCAGCCTGCTACTGGTCTTTCACTTGCAGTAACAGTTAATCAGACCATCGAGTGTGCCGGTGAAACCGGAAGTCTTTCTGCTGAAGTTACCGGTGGATCTCCTGCATATACTTATGTTTGGGATGCCTCAACAGGCAGTCAGGTAACCGCCACAGCTATTAATCTACCCACAGGATCATATTATATAACTGTGTTCGATGCAGGCGGATGCTCCGCTGCAGCTACTCAGGTATTGACTTCTCCTGAAGCAATGCTTCTTGTTATGGATGAAATCCTGGATGCAAGTTGCCAGGGCAATAATGACGGCAGCATCAGTATATCCGTATATGAAGGAACAGGGGCATATGCCTACCTGTGGTCAAATGGCTCAGTTGAGGGTGATATTAGTGGTTTGGTAGCTGGAGAATACTTTGTAACAATTACCGACGAAAATGGTTGTGAACTTATAGACACTATTCATGTGTCTGAGGAAAATTTCTCATGCTACGATCTGATAATTCCATCTGCCTTTACTCCGAATGACGACGGTGTAAATGATACATGGGAAATCGGTGATGCCGGTTCTGTTGAAAGAATTGAAATTGAGATTTACAATCGCTGGGGACAGATGATTTTCAATTTCGCAGGAACAGGAGCAGAATACGCTGAAACCGAAAACCAGTGGGATGGGAAATATAATAACGTAGAAATGCCTCACGGAGCTTATGTGTTTATCTTAAAAGTTAATGATGATGAACCATTAAACGGAACAGTTACAATAATTAGATAATTAGATAAAATAGAAAAAAGATAAATATGAAAAAGATATTAATCACTCTGGCAGCAGTAATAGCAATGATTACAGCATCACAGGCGCAGCAGTTGCCTTTGTACAGCCAGTACATGATGAACGGATTTTTACTGAATCCGGCCATGGCAGGAAGTGTAGATTATATTCCGCTGAGGATAACAGCCCGCCAACAATGGGTTGGAATAACCGATGCGCCTGCCACTTACGCGATAAGCGGACATTCAAAAATAGGTGACGCAATGGGTGTTGGCGGTTATATTTTCACTGATATGTTTGGCCCGATTCAGCGCACCGGCGCCCAGGGATCATACGCATACCACCTGAAGCTTGGCAGCGAAACCAAACTGGGATTGGGACTGTCATTGTCTGCTTTCCAGTATTCACTGGATGAGAGTCAGCTTGATCTGCTTGAAGAAGGCGACAACGCAGTGACCTACGGAACAGAAACAGTGTTTGTTCCGGATGCCAACTTTGGCGCTTACCTGTATGGCGAGAAATATTTTGCCGGACTGGCAGCCCAGCAGCTGGTGCAGTTCAAGATACAGCTTGGTGACAATGGACAAAACAGCAACCAGATTGTGCGCCACTATTTTATCACCGGCGGATACACTTTCGACCTTGGTGAAAAATTCCAGTTGCAGCCGTCACTGTTGCTGAAAGGCACCGAAAGATCACCGTTCCAGGTGGATATCAACCTGAAGGCCATCTACCAGAAAAATTACTGGCTGGGAGTGTCTTTCCGTACCCAGGATGCTGTTATTGCCATGCTGGGCGTGAAAGTGGATAAATATATGATCGGTTATGCTTTTGACTATACCCTGAGCAACATCATCAATTACAGCTCAGGTTCACATGAAATTATGATCGGAATCAATATCGGAGAAGGAAAAGATTCCGGATCAAGTCTCCTATACAAAATAAAAAAGCCGCTGAAAAGCGGCTTTTTTATTTTGTTAATCCCGTTTAATAATTAAAAGTATGCAAATGATAATTAAGTGTTTTTTTTTATTTCATGCATGCAACCTTTTTTTGTCATTACATGTCTTTATGTTAATAAATTTTCGAAAAAATAATTCAATTCAAAAACCGAAAATTTGATAAATAATTATCTTTAACAAAAAATTTGTAAATGAAAAAGTCGGACATCAGTTTTGAAATTTTTGGTAAAAGGAACCTGATTAGTTTAGGTCTTGTTTCATTTTTAAAGGATAACTATAAGGAATACGAAGTTGTTTTTAATGACGAATTTATGATTGTAAATAAAAACAATATTGTAATTCTTTATTCCGAAATAAATGAGCAGGATATTGTTTCACTTTGTGAAAGATGTGAGAATGTTCTGCTGATCATCAATAATTACAGTCCTGATTCAGTTAAGTACCTGATAAAAAATGGTGTAAAAGCTATTGTTCATTGTGAAACTTCATTGTCTGTTATTAAAGAAGCCATAGAGGCGCTTTTAAGTGGCAAAAAATATATTTGCAGCAGGGTTTCATCGTCCCTGCTCGACGATTTGTTTAAAATAAAGGAAAAATCACTTGTTGAAGAAAATAAGAAATTATCTAAAAGGGAGCTTGAGGTATTTGAACTTGTTATAAACGGAAAAACAAACCGTGAAGTGGCAGATATCTTAAAAATATCCACACGAACAGTAGAAAAACACCGGGACAATATCAGAAATAAACTTGAGGTAAAAACAAGTATGGAATTGGCAAATTACAAATACCTGGCACCCGGATTGTCATCTGGTTTGAAAAATTAATCAATTATTTTTTTAGTGGGTCAAGAAGGTATTCCAATCCGTTCAGTCTGATCTCATACATCGTATTCAGAAGCATTCCCAACTTTCCCTCAGGAAATCCTTTCGAATGATACCATACCAAATAAAATTCCGGAATTTTATATATCAATACTCCTTTGAACTTTCCATAGGGCATCTTTGTTGTTATCAACAGTTCCAGAATTTGTTTATCCATTTCCGGTTTTTTTTGTAAATGTAAAGAAAAATAACAACAAGGGGTAGGGTAAACACTAAATTTGGTGTAATGGAAAAGGTTTGTCATGGTATTGTGATTATTAAGATTTTTTAAGTTATTATTAAGGAAAACCTGAGCGGAATCATAATCAAAATACCTATTTTTGATTTTTTATATTTGTACATAGTGAAACATTATATAGTTGCTTTTTTCTTATTGGTATTGTTTGCTCCGGGTTTTTTGGCTGCCCAAAAGTTTACCATTAGCGGTTACGTGAAGGATGTTCAAACCGGAGAAGATTTAATTGGAGCCAGCGTTTATATAAAGAGTATCTCTAAAGGAACAACCACCAATAATTATGGGTTTTATTCTCTTACCATTGATAAAGGTACTTATGACCTGACCGTTTCATTTCTTGGTTATTCTGATTTTACAAAAAAAATCGACCTTAAACAAAATGTCAAACTGAATGTTGAGCTTAATTCCTCGAGCATTATTACTGAAACAGTTGTGGTTACAGGTGAGCGTTCTGACCGGAATGTAAAAAGTACACAGATGTCAATTGTAAAAATGCCGGTTGAACAGATAAAAACGCTTCCTGCCTTGATGGGCGAAGTGGATATATTGAAAACAATTCAACTACTGCCTGGTGTGAAATCCGGTGGCGAAGGAAATACCGGCTTTTATGTAAGAGGTGGGGGGCCTGACCAAAATCTTATAATGCTTGATGAAGCTGTCGTTTACAATGCCTCCCATTTATTCGGCTTTTTTTCTGTTTTTAATGCTGATGCTGTGAAATCAGTTAATTTAATAAAGGGCGGAATGCCGGCACAGTATGGTGGCAGATTATCTTCGGTACTTGATTTATCCATGAAAGATGGAAACAGTAAAGAATTTGAAGTTGATGGAGGAATAGGAATCATATCATCAAGATTGACTGTTCAGGGCCCAATCAAAAAGGACACTTGTTCTTTCATTGTTTCGGCCCGCAGAACATATATTGATGTGCTTGTTGAACCTTTTGTTAAAAAAACAGCCAAGGCCAGGGGATCAGGATATTATTTTTATGATCTGAATACAAAAATTAATTACAGGTTCTCAGATAAAGACAGACTTTTTCTAAGCGGTTATTTTGGTCGTGATGTTTTTACCTTTAAGCGCAAAGACCTTGGTTTCGATGTAAGTATCCCATGGGGTAATGCAACCGCTTCATTAAGATGGAACCACCTGTTTAATGACAAGCTTTTTGTAAACACAACCGCTGTTTTTAGCGATTATCAGTTTAGTTTTGGCGCTGAACAGGATCTTTTTGAATTCAAATTGTTTTCAGGTATCACCGATTATAACCTCAAGGTTGATTTTACTTATCTTCCCAATGTACTGCATAATATTAAGTTTGGAGCAAATTATACCTATCATATCTTCAGACCAAGTTCAGTAAGTGCGCGAATTGGAAAAACAGAATACGATTTGACAGGAATTATCAAATATTTCGCCCATGATGCTGCCATATATATTAATGATGATTTTGACCTGACTGAAAAATTGGGACTTAGTCTGGGTGCCCGGGCAACCTACTTTGAACAGGTTGGCCCCTTTGACAGGTTTATAAAAAATCAATACGGCATTACCACAGATACAATTCATTATCAGGCTGGAGAAAAAATTGTTGACTATAAAAATATTGAGCCCAGGGCATCCCTGCGATATAGCCTTAATTCAAAATCCTCAATCAAAGCTTCTTACACTCAGAATTATCAGTATATACATCTCGCAACCATTTCTTCGGTTTCTTTGCCTACCGACCTTTGGGTACCCAGTTCAGAGCTTGTTGAACCCCAATTTGGAACTCAATATGCCATGGGCTATTTCAGAAATTTTAAAAAGGATATGTATGAAACTTCTCTTGAAGTGTATTATAAAGACCTGAGAAACCAGATTGCATATAAAGATGGTGCATTGCCCGGTGATGATATTGGCGAAAATGCGGATAATAGCTTTACTTTTGGGAATGGCTGGTCGTATGGAGTTGAATTATTTTTGAAAAAAAGATTAGGGAAAACCACAGGTTGGATTGGATATACATGGTCTAAAACCATGCGCAAATATGAAGATATCAATAATGGCGAACCATTTCCCGAAAAATATGACCGGCGTCATGATATTTCATTTATTATGACACACGAATTTAATAAAAACTGGTCGGCATCTGTTATTTGGGTATATTCAACAGGCAATGCATCCACATTGGCAATCGGTAGATACATGATCGACGGACGAATTGTAAATGAATATGGCCCGCGCAACTCTTATCGCATGGATCCCTATCACCGGGGCGATATTTCTGTTACCTGGAAACCCGAAAATAAGAAAAACAGAAAAGTGGAAGAATCTTGGAACTTTGGTGTTTATAATGTTTACTGCAGATATAATCCATATTTTATTTATTTCTTTAATGAGGGAAATTTTTATGAAGGAAATCTGCAAACCAAAGCTTATCAGGTATCTCTTTTTCCAATTATGCCTTCAATTAGCTGGAATTTTAAATTTTAATGCATGAAGAAAAAAATTATATATATATTATTTATTTTAACTACGGTGTTGATCTCGTGTGAGAAAGAGATTACTGTCGATTTGCCGGATGCTGAGGATAAAATTGTTATTGAAGGATCCATTGAAAATGGTATGTTTCCGATTGTGATCATCTCAAGAAATATGTCCTATTTTGATAAGGTTGATACCAATACTTATGAAAATCTTCTTGTTACCGATGCTACCGTTGTTGTTACCGATGGAATTATTACTGATACTCTGATGTTTATTTATCCGATTTATATTGGTTTTGGAATTATAGGTGAAATTGGCAAAAGTTATGATCTTACTGTAATTGCTGATGGAAAAACCATGACTGCCACCACTCGTATTCCAAACCCTGTCCCCATTGACAGTATTAAATTTCAGAAAACAATTTCGCCCGAATATTCAGCACAGTACAATGATTCATTGGGCTTTATCTGGATGTATGCGAAAGATCCGGATACTCTTGGAAATTGCTACCGGTTTTTTACAATGACCAACGGGCCAAGTCGGCACGAACAGCTTTTTGTCCATCCTTCTACTTCTGTTACCGATGATCAGTATTTTAACGGGCGAAATGTAGAGTTTTCCTTTGAAAATGGCGATAATCCTTATCTTGATGATGTGGAACCAAACGAATCTGATACCGGCTATGTAAAACCTCCTTCATATTATTTCAGGCTTGGCGATACTGTCATAGTTAAACTGTCCTCAATTGACCCCATTCATTACAACTTCTGGTATACCATTGAACAGCAGGTAGGCACTGATGGCAATCCATTTGCCTCTCCAACAACCATTCAGTCAAATATTAAAGGTGGCGGACTGGGTGTCTGGGGCGGATATGGTGCTTTTATTGATACTGTGATCCTTACTCCGGCTTTATTAATGGAATAGTGGATTTCAGATAAATTGGTTTATTAAGGAAAATCACGTATGCAAAATCAATTTTTTTCCTGAGCTATTTCAATAATTTACATTAGTATCTATTGCTGATTTTAATTATTTTTACAGAAAATATAAATACTGAACGATATGAGTTTTTTTAAACAAATGGATAATAAAAGTGAGAATGAAAAATCTGGTTCATCAAATCCAGCCACTGAAAAAGTAAAATGCCTGATTATTGGTTCCGGTCCAGCCGGATACACTGCGGCAATTTACGCAGCCCGGGCAAACCTCAATCCGGTTTTATATGAAGGATTGCAACCCGGAGGTCAACTCACCACCACTACCGAAGTTGAAAATTTTCCCGGTTACCCACAAGGTGTTACTGGTCCGGTTATGATGGAAGATCTTAAAGCACAAGCGCTTAGATTTGGTGCTGATATTCGGTTTGGGATTGCAACGTCTGTTGATTTTTCAGGGCATCCGCATAAGGTTGTAATTGATGATGAAAAAACCATTGAATCTTCTGTAGTAATTATTGCCACAGGAGCTACTGCCAAATATCTCGGACTTGAATCAGAGGAAAAATTTAAAGGTTCAGGTGTATCAGCTTGTGCAACCTGCGACGGTTTCTTTTACCGTGGTAAGGATGTTGCTGTTGTTGGGGGAGGAGACACTGCTGCCGAAGAAGCATGCTATCTGGCCGGATTGTGTAAAAAAGTTTACCTTATTATCAGAAGGGACGAAATGCGTGCATCTAAAGCCATGCAGGAAAGAGTGAAGAATACACAGAATATAGAAGTTCTCTTTGAACATGCGCCTAAAGAAATTACAGGGGATAACATGGGAGTTACCGGTGCCATTTTAACAAATAAAAAAACCGGAGCAGATGTTCAGATTACTATTGATGGTTTTTTTGTTGCCATCGGACATCATCCCAATTCAGATATTTTCCAAAATTACATTGAAACGGATCCAAACGGTTATATTAAAACCATTCCGGGTTCATCAAAAACCAATGTTAAAGGTGTTTTCGCCTGTGGCGATGTGCAGGATCCTCACTACCGTCAGGCAATTACCGCTGCAGGTTCAGGCTGCATGGCCGCACTGGATGCTGAAAGGTATTTAGGGGAAATCGGATAATCAATGTATCCATTAATCTGATTGAAAATTGTTTTTAAAATAAAATTATTTGTCTGTTTAATATGTAATAGTTTTAAAATATTTTCAAGGGGGGATTGCTTTAACAATCCCCTTTTTTAATTTATTTCACATTATCTGTCCGCTTCCAAACCTAATAGGGTTTTTATGCCTTTTGTCTGCTAATGAACTTTTTTGCTACTTTTCTTGATTTTAATATTGTTTTTGCGTAAATTTATCTGCTTGTACCTGAAAACAATTACACTTAAAAGGAAAACATTATGAAAAACCTTTATTTTTTGTTGATTCTGACTTTATTCTCAATCGGCAACATTCAATCGCAATGTACATATGGAGTTGAATTGTATGATACTTTTGGCGATGGTTGGAATGGCAGTTCGCTAACTATAAAGGTTAACGGAGTAAGTGTCCTCACAGGTTTAACTATTGCCTCAGGAGCAGGTCCCGAATATTTTTCATTTGATGTCAATACCGGTGATGTGATTACTGCAGTTTATACCGCCGGATCATGGCCTGAAGAAAATCAGTATATAGTTTATGACGCTGACAACGTGCAAATATTTATTGACGGGGGAGATGGTTCTGCTCCGGCTGCAACTGCAACCATTGGCACAGCAAACTGTTCTGCCTGTCCAACACCCAGTCTGCTCGGAGTAACTGGCCTCGGCGATACTCAAGCTACTCTCCAATGGGGATCTACAGCTACTGAATGGAATATCGAATGGGGAAATGATGGTTTTTCTTTGGGCGGAGGAATTTTGATTAATACAACTGACCATCCCTATCTGTTGACTGGTTTATCAGCCTCTACTTCCTATGATTTTTATGTGCAGGCGGTTTGTGGGCCCGGACTAACATCCACATGGGCTGGTCCGTTTACCTTTACAACCGGTGCCTGTCCGGCTTCTGAAGTTTGTACTTATAATTTGAATATGACTGATGCAGGTAACAGCTGGAATGGTGCAAATATTACTGTTCTGCAGGATGGTGTTTCTCTTGGGACATATACTGTATCAGGTGGCGGTGCAAACTATGCTACTGTTAATATTTGTGAAGGTTCTCTGATCGAATTGGTTTGGTCTTCAGGGATGTATGACAATGAGTGTATTTTTGATATGACTGATCCATACGGAAATATTATTTATAGCTTTCCACAGGGCGGTGCTCCGGATGCCGGAACATTTTTTAGTTTCACTTCATCATGTGTTCCCCCTGCCTGTCCTTCACCTCTTAGTTTGAATGCCTTTAATATTACCGATGTTTCGGCTCAATTGTCATGGACTGAAACAGGTGATGCTACCATGTGGAACGTGGAGTATGGTGCTTTAGGATTTACATTGGGAACTGGTGTCTCAGTTAGTCACATTACAGATATTCCTTGTTCTTTAACCGGACTTATTCCGGGAATGACATACAGTTTTTATGTGCAATCTGATTGCGATGCTGATGGAACAAGTACGTGGGTAGGACCATTTACCTTTACCATGGGAAATCCGCCTCTTGACAATCCTTCTGCTTGTGAAATGGGTTATGATATTCCTGATGGTGACTGTGAGGATTTTATTATCGAAGTTGATGGTGTTGGCGGATCTCAATTGGGTACCGACTCATATGTGAAGGAAGTCAGGTTAATTGCAACCCATACCTTTGACCAGGACCTTGTTTTTACACTAACCTCACCAAACGGAGTTACCGTTGTGTTATCACAGCAGCATGGTGGTGGTGGTGATAATTATGGAGTGATTGATGGATCCTGTACACAGTATACCTCCTTTAAAATGGATGCTTTAACGGCTATTTCTTTAGGAGCAGCTCCATTTAATGGTGAATTTATTCCCGATGGCGATTTCGCCGATTTCAATGATGGAAGTGATCCCAATGGAATGTGGGATCTGCAAGCCTGCGATATGATGAACACTGATTTAGGTACATTGGAGTTTATTCAGATTATTTTTGGAACATTTGGCACTGAAGCTGAAATTCTTTCATACAGTTTTCCCGAACAAACAGGTCCGGCTGTCATCGATCCCGTTGAAAGAACAATAGATATCGAAGTTGATTGGGAGGCAGATATTACCAATTTGGTTGCAACATTTACATTATCCACCGGCGCCACAGCAGAGATTGGAGGAATAAACCAAACTTCAGGATTGACTGCCAATGATTTTTCAGGTACGGTTACCTATACAATAATTGCTGAGGATGGAGTTACATCCCACGATTGGACTGTTAATGTCACTCTGGCTGAAATGCCTCAGGGTGCAATCTGCAGCTGGCCATTGCCGCTTACTTTGCCTGTTTACGGTGAAGCCGGAACAACTGAAGGTTTTGGCGATGATTACAACAATACCATGACCTGCTCAAGTAACTTTATGACTGGTGATGACATTGTTTACGAATTCACCATCCCGGTAAACGGAACATTAGCAGGAACCATGACAGCATCCATCGGATGGATTGGAATGTTTGTTACAAATGGCTGTCCCGATGCCGGAGGCTCCTGTGTGATAAGTAAAACATCAACCGGATCGACAGCAACTTTTTCAGGACAGCCAATATCCCCCGGAACATATTTTCTGATATTATCAAATTATGCACCACCTCAGAATATGGATTTTGAGTTTGATCTGGTATTCACTCCCGATCCTGGTTCTGTTGATGTTGGAATTCTTTCACCGGCTACCGAGGTACAAAGTTGTAATTTTTCTGACGAGGAGCTTATTTCTATGTGCGTTATCAATAACGGTGGACAGACTCTGGCAACAGGCGATACCATTTTTATCGGATATAACGTTGAAGGCGGAGCAGATGTTTTGGATACACTAATTCTTGAATATGATGTAATTACAGGAGATTCTGTTTGTCATGTTTTTTCTGAGTTTTATGATTTTTCTGCTATAGGAGAATATGAAGTGAATGTTTGGATGGAGTACGAAGGAGATATGTTTGCAACGAACAATACAGTTACCAGTGCATACATACATTATATTCCGGTTGGCGAATACAGCGGAGATACTGTAACTACAGCATCATTCCCTTACACACTTGATCTTACAGAATCATATTCATCGTACTACTGGTACAATGCAGATCATACCCTGACATCAACAGCAAGTACTTTTGAAATTGATGCCTATGGCTGGTACTACATGGATTTGGTTGATTTTAACGGATGTGCTTTTATAGATTCAGTATTTGTAGATGTACCCGTATCGATTAATAGCAATGAAATTAAACAGATTATAAGCATATATCCTAATCCCAACAACGGCGAATTCAGTGTTAAGTATGAAAGCCCGGTACAATATGATGTGGAAGTCAGGATCACCGATGTATGCGGAAGCATGATTTCAGAAAAAACCTATAAACAAACTACAATTATTAACGAGAGATATGATATTTCATCCATTGCACCCGGCGTTTACTTTGTAAGTGTTCTTGCGAACGACCACAACACAGTTGTTAAGATGATTGTGCAGTAGATTGTCATAATGGTGGAATGGAGGTTTTTGAGAGATACCTGTTTGGGTTTAATTGTTAGTAAAACAAAATTGTCTATTAGTAATAACACATAGTATAAAAGCCTGCTCAAAAACGAGCGGGCTTTATTATTAATGTGAATGCTGAGATGCGGGGGTCGAGGAATCATATTAGAACCTGGTCATTGCGAGGAACGAAGCAATCTCCTGATAAAGCCCATGGACATTATTAGGAGATTGCTTCGTCGCAAAAACCTATTTGTAAACCATAATGCTATTTCTCGCTTCTTGCAATGACGCTGCACCATACAGGATTTTCGGTAAAAGTGGATTCCAATATAAAAGCCTGCTCAAAAACGAGCGGGCTTTTATATAATGTGTATGGCTGTGTTCGTGTAAAGCCGAAGAATCATATTGTAACCGTGTTATTGCGAAGCAATCCCAAAGCCAATTCCTTCTTCAAAAATTCTCCGGTATATGATTTTGTATTTTGAGCAATTTCTTCAGGTGTGCCTGTGGCAATGATATGTCCACCGTTTCTGCCGCCATCAGGACCAATATCAATAATATGATCGGCCAGTTTAATCACATCCATATTGTGTTCTATGATGATGACTGAATTTCCACGATCAACCAGTTTGTTTATTACATTCATCAGTACCCTGATGTCCTCGAAATGCAGTCCGGTGGTTGGTTCATCAAAAATGTAAAGTGTTTTTCCGGTGTCTTTCTTCGCCAGTTCCGTGGCAAGTTTTATTCTTTGAGCCTCACCACCAGAAAGGGTTGTACTTTGTTGTCCGAGTGTTATATATCCCAAGCCCACTTGTTTCAAGGCAGAAATTTTCTTATGAATGGATGGAATAGCTATGAAAAACTCTTCTGCCTGATCAATGGTCAGGTTTAAAACTTCATTAATATTTTTTCCCTTATATTTTACTTCCAGAGTTTCGCGGTTATATCTTTTTCCGTTACAGGAATCACAAGTTACATATACATCCGGAAGAAAATTCATTTCAATGGTTTTTACTCCGGCGCCCTGACAGGTTTCGCATCTTCCGCCTGAGACATTGAAAGAAAACCTTCCTGCTTTATATCCCCTGATTTTTGATTCGGGCAGCATTTCAAAAATCTTTCTTATATCACCAAAAACTCCGGTATAGGTGGCGGGATTTGAACGCGGTGTTCGTCCTATCGGTGACTGGTCAACTTCAATAACTTTGTCAATATTGTCAATTCCATCAATTGAACCATAGGCAAGTGGTTTTTTAAGCGAGTTATAGAAATGAGCTGAAAGGATTGGATGCAGTGTTTCATTGATTAAAGTTGATTTGCCGCTTCCTGAAACTCCAGTGACACAAATCAGATTGCCTAGTGGTAAATCAACTGAAATATTTTTGAGGTTATTGCCGCAACATCCTTTTAAGGATATTTTTTTGCCGTTACCTGGTCTGCGTTCTGCCGGTATTTCAATTTGTTTCAGGTTATTGAGGTAATCTGCAGTCAGCGTTCCTGAGTTTAAAATTTCTTTGAGGGTGCCTTTTGCAACTATTTTTCCTCCATGTTTTCCCGCTTTTGGTCCGATGTCAATAATATAATCGGCAGCGCAGATCATTTCCTTGTCATGTTCAACAACGATAATGGAATTGTAATTGTCGCGCAGTTTTTTAAGAGATTCAATGAGTTTCAGGTTGTCACGCTGATGGAGTCCGATACTTGGTTCGTCAAGGATGTAAAGCACATTTACAAGCTGTGATCCGATCTGGGTAGCAAGTCTGATGCGCTGGCTTTCGCCTCCCGAAAGACTGGCTGAGTTTCTGTTCAGACACATGTATTCAAGTCCGACCTCAATTAAAAACTTCAATCTTGTTTTTATTTCCTTGATGATTTCATTACCAATCTTTTTTTGTTTTTCATTAAGTTGGTCATCAATTTTTTCAAACCAGTTGTAAAGATCTTTAATATCATGAGCGGCAAGTTCTGCAATATTTTTTTTACCGATGCGAAATTGCAGGGATTCCATTTTTAATCTGGTTCCTTTACAATCAGGGCAAACCGCTTTACTTATAAATTGATCGCTCCAGCTTTCAGATAAACTGTTTTTGTTTTCTGACTGATTTTTCTCGATATAATTCACTACACCTTCAAAGCTCATAAAGTAGTTCGATGAACTTCCCAGAGGTGTGTTGGTGAGCTTAAAAGTTTCAGAAGATCCGTAAAGAATGGTGTTGAGTGCATCTTCAGGGATATCTTTTACAGGGTCAGACAATTTAAAACCGTATTTATCGGCTATTGCTTCAATCTGCCAGAAAATGAGGGATGATTTATATTTTCCCAGCGGAACGATGCCTCCTTTACTGATGCTGATGTTGTTGTCGGGTATTATTTTCCCCAGATCAATTTCCCGTACATGACCCAGTCCGCTGCAGCGGGGACAGGCTCCGTGTGGCGAATTAAATGAAAAGGTATGAGGAGCGGGTTCATTATATGAAATGCCGCTTACCGGACACATGAGTTGGCGGCTGTAGTATCTTTCTTCACCGGTTTCGGCATCAAGCAACATTGTAATGCCTTTTCCGTGTTTCATTGCCAGTTCAACAGATTGTCTGAGTCTTTTCAGATCATTTTCATCAGCCTTTATTTTGTCAATGACAATTTCAATGTTGTGTGATTTATACCGGTCAACTTTCAATCCGTGCACAATCTCTTTCAATTCTCCGTCAATCCGGAGATTTATAAACCCTTTTTTACGAATTTGTTCGAACAATTCTTTATAGTGGCCTTTTCTGCCCTGGATAATAGGGGAGAGGATAATGATTTTCTTTCCGCTGTATTGTTTGAGAATAAGTTCTATAATTTGCTGATCGGTATATTTTACCATCATTTCTCCCGAAACATGTGAATAGGCAATAGAAGCACGGGCATATAGAAGTCTGAGAAAGTCATATATTTCGGTGATTGTGCCTACGGTTGACCGTGGGTTTTTATTGGTAGTTTTTTGTTCAATGGCAATAACCGGACTAAGGCCTGAAATTTCATCAACATCGGGACGTTCCATTCCGCCGAGGAATTGACGGGCATAAGCCGAGAAAGTTTCAATATATCTTCGCTGGCCTTCATTGTAAATGGTATCGAATGCCAAAGATGATTTACCACTGCCACTAAGTCCGGTAATCACTGTCAGTGTATTCCTCGGAATTTGGATATCAACATTTTGCAAGTTATGCACCCGGGCGCCATAGACGCTTATAAAGTCTTTATCTTCCACAATCAAAAATCAAAATAAAATGCAAATTTAGCGTAAATATCCTTTTCTTGCTGCCTGATCGGGAATTTCAATGAAATAAGTTTTTTTCTCCTTATTTGTCAGGAAGTTCTGTCTAAGCCAGGGGTTAAATGTCTTCAGCATTTTGTAATTTGTATTCATGGATTTGGCAAAATCCGCAAAATCAGTTACAGCAGAATCGACTTTAACCTGATGTGTGGTAATATTGCGGTATAAATCTTTTGGTCTGTAATTAAAGCCAAACATTGTTGAATTTTCCATGATTAGTTTGATAGAAAGTATCCTGAAAACATATCTTGAAGTTTCGGTATTTAAAAGCAAATCATAATAATTATCGACTTTTTGACGGGCCAGCTGTTCTTCAAGTCCGCTCATCCCCATATTATAAGAAGCAGCAACCAATGTCCAGTTTTTATATTTTGCGTAAGCAGTTTTCAGGTATTTGCATGCAGCTTCGGTTGATTTTTTGAAATGGTAACGCTCATCAACTTCGTTGTTAATTTCGAGGCCATATTCTATACCTGTTTCCTTCATAAACTGCCAGAAACCCGTTGCTCCTGATGGTGAAACAACATTCATCAGTCCGCTTTCTGCAACACAAAGATATTTGAAATCTACAGGAATTTTATTTGCACTGAGAATTGAATCTATATAAGGAAAATAGCGGTTTGCCCTTTTTATATGCAGGAGGGATTGTGATTGCCAATAGGTGTTTACAAGCAATTCCCTGTCCAGACTTTCCATAACGTCAAAATACTCAAGGGGAACATTTTCTCCTGCAAAATCAAGCTTTTCAGGAATATTTACTGAGTAAACTTTATAATGATCATTAAAAACTTTCTGGTGTTCTTTATCCTCAGGTGAAACAACATAAGAATAGCTGAAAAGATTTATTATAGTCCAAAACAATACAAAACTCATAAGCACATAAATGGGCTTAAGGAAAGCAGGAAATGAAAGTTTCATAAATAAAAATTTTAGATCTTAATTGCTTTTGGTGATCCTGGTATTGATATAGAGAAGCAGGAAAACAACAGCTGCATAAACCCATAAAACAACGGTCCAGACATCCCCCAATTTCTCTGTAAAGTTAAGTATATAAACTGAAAGAAATACCGAGAAAGCAGAAATAAAAAGATAAATTAGGGCAACAGTTTTTTCAGATTTAAACCGATAAAAAAGGTGATGGGTTGTGTGATCTTTTCCCCCGACAAAAGGTGATTTTCCTTTCATTAGTCGGTTAATGGTTACGGTAGCGGTATCTGTAATTGGAATAAGAAAAGCAAGAACAACAGCCAATGCCTGTTTTGGAATTGCACAAACGCAGGTTGATTCGGTATTGTTCCACAACAGAATGATGCTGAGTGAAGCAACAAAGGAGCCAAGGACCTGACTTCCGTTATCACCCATGTACATTTTTGCCTGTGGCCAGTTGAAATAAATAAAACTTATTAATGCGGCTAACAGTCCGGTTACAAAAAATATAATTATCGGGTCAATGTACTCATTAAACAAATAGAGATTAATACCTAGTCCGGCAAGTATGGTAATAATCACCAATGTAGTGATTGCATCCATATTGTCGAGCATGTTGATGGAGTTCATTATCCCAACCACCCAAAGCACGGTAATGATGTAATTTAAGTAGAGATCGGAAAATATATCAATGTAAACTCCGGATTTAACTAATATAAATCCCGACAGGAATTGAATAAAAAATTTGAAATAAGGTGATGTGTCAATGATGTCATCAGCCAGTCCCATCAGAAAGGAAAGAGTAATGACTATTCCAATTCCCAGCGCCTGATGTTCGAAAGTTCCGTTTTCATAGAAAAAAAACAAATATATGACTGAAGTGATTGCAAAACTGATAAAAAAGGTAATACCACCTGAGATTGGTTTTGACTGGCTTTTAAACCTGACACCTGTCACATTGGCTTTTTTGATATTATGTTTTTTTGATTTATTAAGAAAAAAACTGTGTGAAAAGAAGCCGGCAATCAGCAACACACAAAAAACCAATAATATATTTACCATCATATATTCCGCCACTTACTTAATAAAAAACAATATCCTTTTTATTATTTTTTTATACCAGGGTAATTTGGGTTTGAATTCTTCCTCAAAATAACCATATCCATATTCGCCGTATGCTCCATACCCGCCATAACCGTAACCGTAACCATAACCATATTTGGTTTGTCTGGTATCAAGTCCGTTTAATACTACAGATATTTTGGTAATATTTTTATCGTCAATCAGGTGATTGATGTTATTGATGTAATTTCTTCTTGAATAATTCGCCCTTGTCACATAAATAGGGAACGCTGCTTTTTTAAATATACTTATTCCGTCAGACACAATTCCAATAGGAGGCGTATCAATGATGATAAAATCATATTCGTTATGAAGTTCACTCAGAAACTCGTCCATTTCCTTACTGATAATCAACTCAGAAGGATTTGGCGGGATTGGTCCGGCCGTAATAAATTCAAGGTTTTCGAATCTTGATTTTTTAATACAATCTTTGTAAAGATGTTTTTTGATAAGGATTGTACTAACCCCTTTATCATTAACAATATCAAATCCCTTGTGAATTCTTGGCTTTCTTAAGTCAAGGTCAATCAAAATCACCTTTTTCCCCGATATGGCAAGAATACCCGCAAGGTTAATGGCAACAAAGGTTTTCCCTTCGCCGGGAACTGTAGATGAAACGGTAATAATTTTATTGCTTTCACCATGTGCAATAAACTCAAGGTTGGTGCGAAGGGTGCGAAATGCTTCCGATATTATTGATTTGGTATTGATGTTTACTATAAGTTGTGAAACAGGAATTTCCTTGTTGTATTTAGGTATAGTTCCAATAATTGGGGCATCGGTATAAGAGGTAATGTCAGTAATTGAAGTAATCTGAGAATGGAGCAGGTATCTTAAAATTACAATTGAAAGACTAATCAGAATTCCGGCAGCCAGAAAAATAATCAAGGTCATTTTTTTTCTGGGAGAGATGGGTTCGGTTGGCGGACTGGATTTTTGCAGAATAAGGTTTTGAGAAACGTACCCTGCCTGTGAAATGGAGTATTGGGCCTTTTTCTCGATCAGTTGGGTTAAAAAGCCTTCATTAATTTCATAAATACGGGTAAGTCTAGCAAGCTCAACTTCATTAACCTGTCCGGTATTAAATATCTCATTTTGATATTGTAAAATTTTCTCTTCATAATCTATTGATTTCTTTTCAAGGGTTTTGATAGTGTTCTTTATGAAATCAATCATTGTTTTTCGCAGGTTTTCTATTTGCTTATCGACAATTTTTATTTTATGGTTGTTGTTGGTTACATCGTTAAGCAACATGTCTTTTTGGTCATTTTTCTGCTGAATCGATTCAAGAATATTGCTTATATAACCTTCTGATTTTGTGCCTGAAAGCAAAGCTATCAATTCATAAACATCGATATTTTTATTCTCGGCAACCTCGCTTTTTATGCGATTAAGGGTTACAAGTTCAAATTCAATATTCATGATTTCTTCATCAAACTCATGAATTTTAGAAGTATAAATAGGGAAGGCGCTGAGGTTCAGATCAGAGTTCGGGCTAATTTTATTTTCTTTTTTGAAACTATGGATCTGGCGCTCGGTTTCAGACAATTTTTTGTAAACTGCTTCAAGTTGTTCTTCGATAAAAGCAAGAATGCTTTCAGCGCTTTCCTTCATTCTCTCAACATCATATTTTCTGAACTCTTCAGCAATTGTGTTAACTACTTCAGATGTTTTAAGTGCATTGTTGTCAACATAGGATATTTCAATAGTGTTTGCTTCAGGATTTTGTAATTTGATTTCAAGTTTGCTGATGTGCTCATTAAGCAAAGTTGTGGGATTTTTTAAAATAAAAAAGAAGGATTCATGATTAAGACTCTTATGAAGTTCTTCAATGCCTTTATAGTTTGTAATTGTCACTTTAACATCTATTCCGTTAATATTTTCCCATTTACCAACAGAAAGGTTTTCAAATTCCAAATCATCCGAATTAATTTTCAGATGATAGGTTGTTGGGTTTTCAAAATCGATATAAATCTTCTTATCGTAAATTGCTCCGTTATTGATTTTTACTTTAACTTCAAATGGCGAACTTTTGTACATCTCATTTGATAAAAAAGTTCCCTCATTAAAATACTGAATATCAATAGGTAGCTTGCTAAAAACTCTTTTTAGAAATTCCTGGGAACGCAAGAGTTCAATTGTCTGGGCAATGGTGTTTTCTTCGCGAAGGTTTTCTATTTCAAGAACTTTGTCTGCATTATTATTGTTTGAAATCTGGAGAACTGTTATCGATTGATAAAGGGGTGGTGTGTATCGAAGATATAGAAACGCACCAACAATCGAAATTCCCATGATAATCGCCACCAGAAACATACTTTTTTTAATGATGTAAGTAAAAATTCTTACATCAAAAGTCTCGTTAATAAGTGGAATCTTCTTTTGCATGGTCTGTTATTTGAAAAGACTGTAAATTAGCAATCCGGTTGTAACCAAATTCAGATAAGGTGTGATTTCAAGAAGCAGTCTGCTGGCATATTTTGGTCTGGCCTCAATATAAATTATATCATTTGCCTGAAGAACAAAATTTGCTTTTTGCATTTCTTTTAGGTTTGATACATTAAAAAGATATACTTTGGGGTCGTTTAAGCTTCCTCTCAATAATTTTATTCGGTGCGATTTACTGTAATCTGAGATTCCACCAGCTGAGGCAATTGCTTCAATCAGGGTGAAATTTTCTTCAGATATTTCAACTATTGTTGCATTGGTACTGCCTTCGGGAAAAACCAGCACACGGCGGTTTGTGACTTTTAAAAAAACAAAAGGATCCTGAAAATATTCTTTGTAGGCTGCTTCAAGCATTTCTTCGGCCTGTCTGATTGTTTTACCAGCTATTGGTATCCTTCCCAGTGTAGGGATTTTAACCATTCCATCGAATTCGACCAAATAGGTCAGGGAACTTTGTTGAAGCATTTGTGTCCCTGAAATATCAATTAGTTTTTCACCTTTATTGGTATAAACTTTAAGGTCAATTTTATCGTTGGGTTTAATGATATATTCAATAGCTGTTGAGTCAAATGAGGTGAGTTCTTTTCCGGGATCAGTTTCGAACATTACATTGGAATTCAGGATCCTGCAAGAGGAGAAAAGTAATGAAATAACCGTTAAAATAAGTAAATACTTCATCAATACTGAATTTTATCAAAGATCAAAGATATAAAAAAATCCTGTCAGAAGACAAAAAAAATTATTTAGCGTTATCCTTCAGCAGCTTGTAGTAGAGATTTCTCATGTTGTCCATCAATTGTTCGTAATGAAATTTGTTTTTCACAAAATCCCATCCGTCGGATGAAATGTCTAATCGCAGTTGCTCGTTGTTGACAAGTTCCAGCAATTTTCCGGAGAAGTCCTTAAGGCTGCCATTTTTAGAAAGAAGGGCGGTTTTTCCGGGTATTACAATATTCTCAATTCCACCAACATTGGTGCTGATGATGGCCCGGTTTGATGCTTGTGCTTCGATCAGACTAACAGGGGTGCCCTCGTTAAGTGAGGTTAAAGCAATTATATCCATTCCGGCATAAACATAATCCACATCTTTAATCCATGAAGTATATGTGATTGTTGCAGATTTGGTTTTTAAATCCCCGTTAAATACAAAATCAAGTTTCAGGTCTTTGGTTTTTTGAATAAGGGATTCTCTGCTCTCTCCATCTCCTACAATAAATACCCTGATAGGACTATTTGTTTTGTTTTTAATTGATTTTATGGATTCAAGAAAAAATTCATGATTTTTTATTGGCACAAGTCTGCCGACAATTCCAATTGCAACTTCATCATCTTTAATATTATATTCAGTCCTGAACTGCCGGCGCTTTTCATACATATTTTCATGGAATCTGGACAAATCAAATCCCAGGGGGATTACTTCGATATTTTCTGCCTTGGTAATCTTGTATTTATTGGCAAGTTCATCTTTCTGGTTTTCGCTTACTGCAATAATTTTAGTGCTTTTTTTTGCAAGTTGACGTTCTATTTTTTTAAAAATAGTGGTGGTGTAGGATTTAAAATACGAATGAAAAACATGCCCGTGAAAGGTATGAACTATTACAGGAACTTTACAGTTATATGCTGCCAATCGGCCTATTGTTCCTGCTTTTGCGGCGTGTGTATGAACGATGTCGGGTTTGAAATCCTTGATGATTTTTTTTATTTTGTTGTAGGCAATCAGGTCGTGGCGGGGATTAATTTCCCTGCGCATTTCAGGAATGATTACCGGTGTGATCCCAAGTTTTTCGAGAATAAATTCAGAGCTGTCTTCAGTCTCATCTTTCATTCCACCAACCAACAATGTCTCAAACTCTGGCTCGAGATACTTTGTCAGGTTGGCTGCATTGTAAGTGGGCCCTCCCAGGTTGAACCTGTTTATTATTCTTAAAATCCTGGGCATTTATAAATCAAAGTTTGGTTTTGTTTCACAAAGGTATAGCAAAATCAGACCAAAAAGTTGGGAAATAGTTATAATATATCAGGTAAAGTTGATTAACCCATATTTTTTTTCCACCAATACTGAAAAACAATCAATGCCCAAATGTTTGCATGAACATCTCCGGGGTTTCCTGAGTAAAGTTTTTTCTTGTATTTTTCAATGATTTCAGGGTTGAAAATATTTTGTGCCCTGATAAAATCATTTTTAAGCAGGTCATTTTCAATTAATGGCTTAAGTTCATTTCTCATCCACTTGAGCAAAGGGACTTCAAATCCTTGTTTGGGCCTGTTGTACAATTCTTCGGGCAACATCGATCTGAATGAATTTTGCAGAATTTTCTTTTTTTGACCTGAGTCAATTTTTAAGGATGAATGAAGTGAAAAAGCAAGGTTTACAACATTGTGGTCAAGGAATGGTGTTCTCACTTCAAGGCTATTTCCCATCGACATAAGATCGGTTTTTGTGAGCATATCGCCGGGCAATACCATCTTAACGTCACTGAATAATATGTCGTTAAAGTCATTTTTTCCGGAAATATCCGAAAGTAATTCTTGTTTTTGAACTTTATATTCATCTGATAAATTGATCGAAAGCAGTCGCATGGCATTTTTTTCATTCATAAGGGAACACCACAGCCAATACCTTTCTTTTTCGTCAAGTACCAGTCCTTCCTTATATCTTTTTATTTGCCTGAATTTATTTAGCAAATTGCTGTTTCTTGATTCAGGAAGCAACGAAAGAAATGGGGATGAAAATCTGATAAGATAATTGATAAATGAATCCTTTGAAGCCATCAGGTGAGCATGATGTTTGTAATAACCTGCAAAAACCTCGTCGGCTCCGTCGCCCGACAATGCCACTGTTGCTTTCTTACGGGTGTGTTTGCTTAATATGTATACTGCCAGAGCCGATGAGTCGGCAAAGGGCTCATCTGTATAGTCAAGTACATTGAAAAGCTCTTTGTACAAATCATCATTGGATAGACTGAATACCGAATGGTTTGTTTTATATTTTTCGGCAATAAGATTGGCATAGCGCGTTTCATCAAAAAATGGCTCGTCTTTAAATCCTATGGAAAAGGTATTCAGGTTTTTGGTATGCCTCGAGGCCAGGGCAACAATTACCGAGGAATCAATTCCTCCACTTAGAAAAGCACCAATAGGAACATCGGCCACCAACCTTCGCTGAACGGCCTTGTCAAGTTCGGATACCAGCATCTCCTGAATTTCTGTTATGCTTTTATCTATATAGTTTCCTTTGCTGTATTGCGGACGGTAATACTGTTTGCAGGTTACCTGACCATTTTTAATTGTTATGGAATGGCCCGGACTAATTTTGAAAACATTTTTAAAAATTGTTTTTGGAGGAGGGATATAATTGAACTGGAAATAAACGAGAAGTGCATCGGTGTCAATTTCTTTTGGAATACCCAGTTCCATCAGTCCTTTCATTTCTGAGGAGAATGCAAAAAACTCTTTACCATGAAAATACAAAAGGGGGTTTATACCAAACCGGTCACGTGCCAGAAAAAGAGAGTTCTCATTTTTGTCATAAATTGCAAAGGAAAAACAGCCATTGATAACATCCAGACATTTTTCTCCAACCTCAATATAAAGCTTTAGCAAGACTTCTGTGTCACATTGTGATCTGAAGTTATGTCCTTTGGATTCCAGTTCTTTTCGAGTTTCGCGGTAGTTGTAAAATTCTCCGTTAAAAACAATTGTATACCGGCCGGTTTCGTCGGTAAAGGGCTGTGAACCTGCATCGGAAGTATCAATCACAGCAAGGCGTGTGTGTCCAAGTGCAACGTAGTTATCTAAATAAGTGCCCGAACCATCAGGGCCCCGGAGCGCCAGCTTTTCAACAGATTTTTCAAGTTTGCTCTTGAAAGCAGTAGCTTTTTCAGTAAATGAGTATATTCCTGTTATTCCGCACACAACCTGTTCATTTAAAATAAAAAAGCATAACCTGAAGTTATGCTTTTTATACGGTAGATAATAATTATTTCTTAAGTACTTGAAATTCAACCCTTCTGTTTTGGGATCTGCCTTCTTCATCGGTATTGAAAGCAATCGGACGGGTTTCACCATAACCTTTAACAACCAGTCTTTCCTTTTTTACTCCGTTTAGGATAATATAATCAGCCACAGCCTGTGCTCTGTCCTGTGAAAGTTTTTGGTTGTAATCATCCGGACCCACATTGTCGGTATGGCCGGCAATTTCTATTTCCAGATTTCCATTATCTTCAAGAAATTGTACACAGCGATTCAATTCAGGAAAAGATTCTGGTTTTAGAGTAGCTTTTGCTGTTTCAAAGAAGATGTTATTCAGACGAACAACCTGACCAACCTCAATGGGATTTAACCGCATCATTTCTTCGGTAATTTCTGTATATTCATCAATATCTGACAAATCAATATTCTTGTTCACATCAAAGAATCCCAATCCTATCGCCCTGAAACCATAGTTTTTACCGGCAGGCAGAATAATTTTAAATTCACCTGTATTTGGGTCGGTACGGGCAATGGCAACTTCTTTTCCGTCAGGCAGTTCTTCAACGATAATTTTAGCATCAACGGGCTGATTTGTTTTTTCATTCAGTACTTTCCCTGAAATCAGAACAACAGGTTTAGGCTTAACCGCTTTGGGCAATTGAATTCTGAATATATCCTTTTTGCCAATGGAATTATTTTCAGATGCAAAATAAGCGTATTCACCGGAAGCCGGAATATTGTATTTTGAATCGGCTCCAACTGAATTAACAATCGAACCCAGATTTTGGGGATCAGACCAGTTTTGCCATGTTTCATCCTGACGGGTAGTTACATAAATATCAGCTTCGCCATATCCGGGGTATCCCGATGATGAAAAGTATAAAGTAACACCGTCGGCAGCCAGGAACGGACTGTAGTCATTCTGTGGAGTGTTAACATGGATGCCTAAGTTCTGCGGTTTTGACCATTGGTTTTCAGCTTTCATGAAACTTACATACAGGTCAAGTTTTCCATAACTGTCTTTTCCCTGAATTGCCATTAACAATACTCTGCCATCGTTTGAAAGGTAATAATTGGCAAACGGACTATTATTGATGTAGCCTTCAATGTATTGTTTTTCAGGAAATGCCCAACCTTCTTTGGTTCTGTATGTTATTGAAACACCGTCGGCGGTTGTTCCGTCTTTGTTGTAAAGGTTTGCCAGCAAAAGCGTATTGCCGTCGGGAGTGATCGATTGCACAAAATTGTTGTTTTTGTTGTTAAGCGGAGCACCCACGTTCATTGCTGGAATCCATGCGCCTTTATGGTCAAGTTTTGAGTACCAGATATCATCTCTGTCCTGATACCCTCCGGCGTTTTCAGGATGGTTTTTTCTGACAAATATGAGCAGTTTGCCATCAGGAGAAATCATTGGGGCATCTTCATCATATATTGTATTAACTGTTTCTGCAAGTCTTTCGGGTTTTCCGTCGAACTTCAAATTTGGAAACACATTAATTTCCACTTTAACGGAGTCTCTGGAATCACTGATCCCAACAGCATCAATCTGGTTCCATCCGGGCACTTTTCCAGGTTCAAGTTTTATTTCAACCTGATTTACGATGAACTCACTGGGAGTAGATAGGAAAATATTTAAAATCCTGCCTTTTGCTCCGGCCGGAGCAGGAGTAGCAGTATAAACAGATTTGCTTTCACCATTCACACCCTTGATTATTACTTCAGAAATGGCACCGGGGTTGACATTTTCGGCAATGGCAATCTGTGTAATGAGCATGGGCTTATCATATCCAACGGTGATTGATGCTGCATCGGGACATTCTTCACCGCTCTTTTCTTTAACAGACCAGGCGTAGTCGGAATATCCGCCGCGCGGCATGACATTTGGCCTGCCAAGAATTTCAGAAGCAGACATCTTTTCTTTGTCATATTGTGATGAAAATTTGACAACTGATGTGGCCCATTTTACATTGACAAATTTCTTTTCGCCAAGATCAACATCTTTTACTTCTGTCGATTCCCAAATAACTTTATTACTGTCCAAAATGTTTTTATCATTCTGTGAAAACACAGCGTTAAAAGCTATAGATAATAATAAAATTAAGACTAACTTATTACAGTTCATAGTTTTACGAGTAAAATAATTTTTTTTTAAACATGGAAAAATACAATTTGTTAGGGAATTAACAAAATATCTGCCTTAAAAAATGACAAATACCATGATTTTCTTGATCGAAAATTATATTTGTTCAATTTGATTTTTGTCTTATGATTTGGATATACAATATTTATATATTAACTTTGCACCGCTTTTTGCGGATGTGTCGTAATTGGTAGCCGAGCTAGACTTAGGATCTAGTGCCGAGAGGCGTGGGGGTTCGAGTCCCTTCATCCGCACTCTGAGTAAAACCGCGTTTACGCAAGGGTGTGTAAGGGCGGTTTTAAAGTTATTTGTTATATTATAAATTGCTGAAAATGAACGTAACAAGAGAAAATGTAAATGAGCTGAATGCCATTTTAAAAATTAAAATTGAGGAGAAAGACTACCAGTCAAAAGTTGAAAATGTACTAAAGGATTACAGGAAAAAAGCAAATATTCCCGGTTTCAGACCCGGAATGATTCCTGTTGGTATGGTAAAAAGAATGTATGGAAATGCTATTCTGGTTGATGAGATAAATAAACTGGTTTCTGAAAGCATTTTCTCATATATCAGAGAAGAAAAGCTTGACGTACTTGGTGAACCACTGCCAAATGAAAATCAGAAGCAGATTGATTTTGATACCCAAAAGGATTTTGAGTTTCTTTTTGACATTGCCCTTGTACCTGTTTTTGAACTGAGTTTTGGCAAAAATGATGTGATAAATTACTACGACATCAAAGCCGATGATGAAATGGTTGGCAAATACATGGATAGTTATTTAAGAAGATACGGAAAATACGAAAAAACCGAGTCTGTTTCTGAAAAAGATCTTGTACGTGGAAATTTTATTCAGCTTAATGCTGATGGTGCTGAAGTCGAAGACGGAATTAAACCTGAAAATGTTCTTTTGTCACTGGATATTGTCAAAGATGAAAAAATTCTGAAACTTTTTGATGGAAAAAAAGTTGATGAAACTGTGAAATTTAATCCGGCAAAAGCTTTTCCAAATGATACAGAACTCTCTGCCATGCTGAAAATTAAAAAGGAAGAGGTTGCTGCAGCCGATACTGATTTTAATTTTACCATTACTGAAATACAGAAATTCATCCAGGCCGAGCCAAATCAGGAACTTTTTGATAAAATTTTCGGCGAAAATGTAGTTAAAAATATGGACGAATTCAGGGAAAAAGTTATTCTGGATATCAAATCAAATATGGTATTTGAAAGTGAGTATAAATTTCTGATGGATGCCCGTGAAAAAATAATAGAAAAAGCAAACATCGATCTTCCATCTGAATTTTTGAAACGCTGGCTCAGGGCAACAAATAAAAACGAACTCACAAACGAACAAATTGAAAAAGATTTTCCATTATTTGAAAAAGACCTGAAATGGCAGATCATCAAGGAGAAAATTATTAAAGAAAATGAATTGAAAGTTACTGAAGAAGATATTCTTGATCACGCAAAGAAAATTGCTACCATGCAGTTTAAACAGTATGGAATCAATTTCCTTCCCGAAGAGCACCTCGATAACTATGCAAAAGAACTGCTGAAGAAAGAAGATGATCGCAGAAAATATTATGAGAAAAAATTTGAAGATAAAGTGATTGACTATATTAAGGAACAGGTAAAGGTGGATGTGAAAGAAGTTACAAATGAAGAGTTTAATAAGTTGTTCGAAAATTAATCTTGCCATTTAGAATTTTATAACTAATTTTAAACTGTATTAATTTAAAAATTATACCTATGAACTCAAGTCAGGAATTCAGAAAATACGCAACCAAACACCGCGGAATCGGCAGCATGAAACTTGATAAATATGCTTCTGTTTATGCAAATTACATATCTCCTACAATTATTGAGGAACGTCAGTTGAACATTGCATCCATGGATATTTATTCCAGATTGATGATGGACAGAATTATTTTCCTTGGTCTTCCCATTGATGATTACGTAGCCAATATCATTCAGGCTCAATTGCTCTTCCTTGAATCCACCGATCCTGCAAAAGATATTCAGATTTATTTCAACACTCCGGGCGGTTCTGTTCATGCCGGACTGGGAATCTATGATACCATGCAGTATATTTCGTCGGATATTGCCACTATTTGTACCGGAATGGCAGCTTCAATGGGTGCTGTATTGCTTTGTGCAGGCGCAAAAGGTAAAAGATCAGCTTTGAAACATTCAAGAATTATGATTCACCAGCCCATGGGCGGTGCCGAAGGCCAGGCTTCCGATATTCAGATTGTTGCCAATGAAATCAAAAAACTGAAAACCGAATTGTACGAAATTATTGCAGAACACTCGGGAAATTCAATTGAAAAGGTTGAAAAGGACTCAGACCGCGATTACTGGATGATTGCTGAAGAAGCAAAGGAGTACGGAATGATTGATGAAGTACTTGTTAGAGATCCTAAAAAGAAAAAGAAATAATTTAACCCGCTTCGGCGGGTTTTTTTATATATTAGCAGCAAATTAATTCAAAAAAACTAAAACTATGGAAACTACTTTAATTGACAATCCTCCAAAAAGCGAATTGAATGTTAAATATGCTGGGTTTGGAATCAGACTGCTTGCATTTTTAATTGATTCTGTAATATATTTTGGTATTGCATACCTTATTTGGGGTGACCAGGTTGTGAAAACCTCAGGATCAGGTTTTTCTGCCGAACTAAATGACGAAAAAGCGCTGATTGTACCGGCTTATTTTCTTCTGTTTTGGCTGCTGACTTCAACATCGCCCGGTAAATTCATTTGTGGTTTAAAATTAATTGGCAATGATGGCAAAAAGATTAAGCCTCTTTCGGCATTTATTAGAATGGTCGTGTATGTTGTTATGGTACTGGGATGCTGGTTTATTCTTTTCAACAAAAAGAAAACTGCACTGCATGATATTGCTGCCGGAACCTTTGTGATTCACCGCTAATCCTTTTTGACAAAAAAGGAGTGATGATAATTTTTTAATGGAATAAAATGTTTTCCCTGCAGTATGCTGCAGGGATTTTTTTTAAACTAAAACGGCAAGTCATCGCCTTCTTCTTCAGGCGGAATATGATCGGTGGTGAGCGTATTGAATGCTTCGTTTCCTGCCGGTGCTGTGTTACTGTCAATAAGTTCATATTTCCAGGCCCTGACCTCGGTAAACCACTTTCCGTTATACTCCCGGCTTTCGATATTAATGAACACTTTCATTTCTGTCCCTGGCTTAAGTGACGCTACGTTTACCTTGTCATTCCAGGAGGAAATGCAAACTTTCTTTGGAAACTCATCTTTTGTTTCAAGGATAAATTCATGTTTTGACCAATCCCCACGAGTCGATTTTCCACTTTGTTTCTGCAATATCTGAACAACTTTTCCAGTAATTTCCATAATTCTAATTTTTTTATTCGATACAAAAATAATAAAATATTAACATATCAAAAATTATTTTTGTCCCAAAAATGAAATTTTCGAGGATGCTCGACTTTAGTCGGCATTCATTTCATTGCTAATATGTTCTTTTATAACTTTTGGGTTAATTGGGATAATCGGTTTGCCCGTAATAGGGAATGCAGCTACAAGAATTTTATCTTCATCCAGTTCGTTCATCCACTCAAGATACTCACCAATTCCCATTCTGTCGGTTGTATAATCTTCCCAGCCATCATTTGCATAATCTGCAGCAGCTTTCATTTCGGGCCACACCGGAATATACTGATTGCCATTGTCGTCCTCAAGCATGGCATACATGCCTTCGGTTGCTTTTAATAACCAAATTTCCCTGTTTTTAACGGCAGACTCAATCAGAAAAGCATACCTTTCATTGTCTCCCATCTTTTCAAAATTCAATTTGCTCATGATCTTTTTATTAATTCATAAATATAGCAATTATTAACTTATCTGCAAATGCTGTCGGCGGTTTTATTTATATCATGGTCTAATAATCAACTCGCTGACCATATAATCATTTAACACATTTTAACCTAAAAAGAAATTTGTAAATGTTATTTTTGGAGCTCAATTTACTGAAATGAAACAAGTATTTGCTTTTTTATTTTTCTCTCTGCTTCTCTCTTTAACTTACAGTCAAAATTATGATCCTAACTCCTTTGCTGGTCCGGGAATCATTCAGGGCACAGTGCTGGACTCTGTTTCGGGTCAGCCAATGGAATTTGCTTCGGTAGAGCTTTATCAAAAAGGCAGCGCCGATCCATATGGACCTTTGGGTAAGGAGTTTTTTACTCCTCAGGTGATTATGCGTCTCCAGACGGATACTATTTTTGCTGATTCGGTAAAGCAGATAATGGTTAAAGCTGCGGAAAATGCTAAGCCCAGACTGGTTACCGGAACCATTACAAATCAGAAAGGAAAATTTCTGCTTGAAAATCTTCAAATAGGAGATTATTTGGTTAAAATATCTTCGCTGGGTTTCAAAGAACTCAGTTATGATGTATCGATAACTTATAATCAAACGGCGTCGTTTCTTCGTGACTGCCGGCTTTCAAAGGAAAGCATTATCCTTGGTGAGGTTGAGGTGGTCGAAAAAGCGCCTCTTTATGAATCACAAATAGATAAAGTGATTTTTAATGCCGAAAAAGATGCGTCAAATGAATCGGGCACAGGAACAGATGTGCTCAGAAAAGTCCCGATGGTTACTGTCGACCACGAGGGTAATGTGCAGCTCAGGGGTAGCGGAAACATTAAAATTCTTATTAACGGAAAGCCCTCAGCGCTCTTCAATAACAATCTGAAGGAAGCCCTGAAAATGATTCCGGCAAACCAGATTAAAAAAGTTGAGGTGATTACTTCTCCCTCGGCTAAGTATGATGCTGAGGGGACTGCCGGAATTATAAACATCATTACAAAAAAGAAAGATGTTGAAGGAGTTTATGCGTCGGTTAACCTGAGTATGGACTCACAAAATCCATCTACTAATTTGAATTACAATCAGAAAAAGGGGAGGCTAAATGGATACGCTAATGTGGGCTATAGTGGCAATTTTCCAAGAGATTTTACTAACACTTTTTACCGCCGCGATAATATTAATGGCTATGAGCGCATTCTTTCTCAATCGGCAATCAGTTCGCAAAAATACAACGGAGTATACGGACAAGGTGGGGTGGAATATACCCTGAATGAGAAAAACAGCATAAACTCGTCGGTGACCTTTAACAGTTTCGGTTCGGTTTTCGACAGCGAATCAGATATTCAGTTTACCGATTCACTAATGGGTATTAACCAAATTTACAACCGCACTACTGAAGGTAATTTTGTACACAGCAATATTGACTGGAGTACCGATTACATGAGAACATTCAAGGGCGAAGGCCATGAACTTATGTTGGCATTTCAGTTGACAAATCAGGTTACTGATCAGATTTATAATAACATACAATCGGGCAATGATTCTACACTGAACTATTCCGAAAAATCAAAAAACGAAGGCGATAATAATGAATATACCCTGCAATTGGATTACACACTTCCCATCGGTGAAAAATATAAAATTGAAGCCGGAGGAAAAACTATCCTGCGAAACCTGAAAAGCATCTATTCTGTTTCAGACCTTGAAAGCCAGATAATTTTTGCAGATTTCTCAGATAATTTTGATTACATCCAGAATGTATATGCAGGCTATGCTTCTGTTAAATCTACCTGGTTTAAAAAATATGAACTCATAACAGGAATAAGGTACGAGGGCACACAGATTGATGGGAGCTATGAATCAGGTCTTGAAGGCTTTTCAAACGCTTATGAAAATTATGTGCCCAATCTGGTGTTGTCAAGGAAAATCAGTAATTTTTCTTCTATAAAATTTACTTTGAGCAACAGAATCCAGCGTCCCAGTATGTATTACCTGAATCCGTTTGTCAATAGCACCGATAAACTGAATGTGTCAAAAGGAAATCCCGGACTGTCGCCCGAAAACACGTTTAATTACGAATTGGGTTACAGTACTTTCATAAATACACTGATGATCAATGCTTCAGTTTTTTATAAAAATACCACGGATCTTATTTCAGATATTGTTTCGGTTGATACTTCAGGTGTTTCCTATACAACTTATGAAAATATCGGATTCGGGAAATCAATTGGCTCAAATATATTTATAAACTACAGGATTGGTGAAATTTATTCCATGAATGCTGGTCTAAATATTTATCATGATGAGATGACATTTGGTGAAACTACAAATACTGGCTTGTCATATAATGGAAATGTGGGTTTTTTCGCAAACTATAAAAATGGCATTAAAATCAGTTTTTACAGCTTCTTTAATTCGCCCAGACTATCCTTGCAGGGTGAAACTAACGGTTTTATTTTCACCATGTTTGGATTGGGAAAAGAGATTTTTAAGAAAAAAGGAAGTATAGGCATAAGTATCAGAAATCCTTTTTCAGGATATCTGAACTTTACTTCCGATACACAGGGTGAAGGATTTGCGCAAAAAACCGATTATAAGATACCTTTCAGGTCAGTCGGATTCACTTTTACTTATAGTATAGGTAAAATGGATTTTATTTCACAGTCAAAACGAAGCCGGAGAGGAGTTGAAAATGATGATGTTAAAGCTGGCGAAGGTGGTCAGGGTGGCGCTGGAGGCGTTGGTGCCGGGGGAGGAGCTCAATGATAAAACATTTCGAAATAACTGTTTACGGAAAGGTTCAGGGAGTCGGTTACCGGGCTGCTGCAGGAAAAAAAGCCGAATTGCTTGGACTGAAAGGATTTGTGATGAATAATTTCAGTGGTTCTGTTTATATTGAAGCCGAAGGCGATTCGGGTAAACTTACAGAGTTTCTTTCCTGGTGTCATGTGGGTCCTTCTTTTGCCGAAGTGGAAAATGTAATGTTTAAGGAAAAACCTGTTCAGAATTATGAGTTTTTTGAAATCAGACGTTAAGTTATTATTGGTTATTCTTTTCATCTCTTCAGCCGGACAAATTTTTTCTCAGGATGATGATAAAAGGGATTTTTTTGTGGGAGGAATGTTTCTGCATGCCGGTTTCATCTCAAACGAAAACACTGTTTCAGCGGTTGATGGGGAATGTCATGGAATCGGAGGCAAAGGAGTGTTTCATATTTTTCATAAATTCAGAGCAGGGATTGAGGGATACGCTTCTAATTACAGCTATCCGGACAATGAAGGGTTTTACCGCTTAGGCTGGGGAGGGTTTACAGGTGATTTTTTGCTTTATGACAAAAGACTTACTGTTGTTATTTCAGGAACATTTGGCGGAGGCAGGGTTAAAGATATTTACTTTCTTTCGGACGGGCAGGAGGCTGATAATTTTAGTGTGAATTATTATACTTTTACTACCCTGATCGTAAATCCTTCGATAAGTCTTGAATACAGGTTAAAATCAAACCTGAAATTGACCTTTAAAACAGATTTTATTTCCAGTCTTGACCAATCAGAATTAAACCGAAAACGATTTGCAAATGGCCCAAGATTTTACCTCGGAGTTTTATTTTGCAAATAGTCAGGACTTGATCAAATCCTTAAAAGCTTTCTGCAGTTTCAGGGTAAGATTTCCCGGAGCGCCATCATGTATTTTTTTTCCGTCAAGCTCCAGAACCGGGGTGACTTCGGGAGTAGTTCCCACAATAAAAAGTTCATCAAGATCGTAAACTTTGGCGTGTTCAACGGGTTTTTCTATAATTTCAATATTCAGCTTTTTACAAAGGCCTGTTACCACACCACGTGTAATGCTTGGTAAAATTGCTTTCCCTCCCGGATGGGTTATTAGTTTTCCATCTTTAATTCCAAAAACACCCACATGGGTACCTTCGGTAATGAGTCCGTTTTTTATAAACAATGCAATTTGACATCCCGCTTCTGCTGCCTGCTGCTGAGCAAGGGCATTGGGAAGTAGTCCGATTGTTTTTATATCACATCTTCCCCAGCGGATGTCTTCAACGGTTATTGCTTTTACACCTTTTTGGTAGGCAACCAGATCGGGATCTACAGGATTTGGACAGATGTACACAGTCGGAGTAACATGGGCCGGTGGAAATTTTAGTTTTCTTTGGTAAACTCCGCGGGTAATCTGAATGTAAAAAGTAATATCCTGAGTTTCCAGTTGGTTTTGGAAAATTAAATTTTCAAGAATCTGACGGATTTCATAAACCTCCGGATAATTGATCCTTAACTCACCCAAACTGTATTTTAATCTGTCAAGATGTTCTTTAAGCATAAATATCCTGCCATGGTAACTCCTGATTACCTCATAGACACCATCAGCATATAAAAAACCACGGTCATCCGGAGAAATGGATACATTTTCTTTTTCAATATAATTACCGTTGAAATATACTTTCATGTTATGTCAGTTTTTAAACAAAAAACAGGATGAAACCATTCCGGCTGCGATACACACTTGATTAAACAAACCTGAAATAAAATTACTGTTCTTTTTTTAATTCCCTGAGAAGAATTTCTTTCAATTCAGGACTGCTGGGGCGTGGAGCTTTATACTTAATGATTTTACCAGAGGCATCAATAACCACATACCAGGGTATGCCAATTATTTTAAACAAGTCTTTTACCTCTTTTTGTGTTACTTCATCAAGAAGAACGTGTTCTCCGTCAATTTCAAGGCGATCCTTTGCGCTTGTCCATGCTTTTTCGGTATCGCTGTACGCCAGATAAAGAAATACAATATTTTCTCCTTTTAGCTCATCATGCAGCACCTTAGAGTTTTTGATTTCTTTTATACATGGTTTACACCAGGAAGCCCAGAAATCAATCAGAATAACCTTGCCTTTATAGGGTTCAATGATTTTTTGAAAATTGGGATAGCTGTCCAGTCTCCCTCCTGGTTTTTCTGCTCTGTTTTCATAGGAGGCGTTTGGGTCATTGGGGAAAATGTCCTTTACATCTATGCGATACGATTTTGAACTTTCATTGCCATAAATATTCCCGTAAAACAGGTTTCCAAAAACCAAAACAGACTTATTAATAAGACTTTTTGTGCGTGTGCTGTCAATTTTGCCCCTGAGGGGAATAACTGTACTGTCGTTAAGAATAACTTCAAATTCCCATAATCCGGCTGTATTGGTTTTATTGTCTTTTGCCGGAATGAAAGCCCTGAGTTTACCCTTTGCAAGTATATCATTTCCGGCATTTTCTTCGATGCAGGAAAGTTTGTCACAATGTGGCAATTTTGACAAGTCAGGTTTTTCCTGGGATGATACAATCACCGGAACAAGAAGTAAAAATAAGGGTAAAAGCCAGGTTTTCATGGGCATTTTTTTAAATATTAGCAAAAATGGTGCAAAACATTACTTTTTTATAAGAACTCCAACCAATCCAACAATCTGACCGGTTACACCGATATAAAAACCTATGCTCAGCAAGTCGAAAAGATCAATGTTTTTGTCAGCCAGTTGGGTATAGGCACCAATGAAAGCAACTGCCGAGAAAATAAATCCTGAAAATGCAGCAATATAGCCCAGAATACGGATCCATTTTTTAAATGAAAAGGAATTAATGGCAAAAACTATACCTGTTAACCCTACTATCAGAGGCCATGCAAGGAAAATGTAATATTCCTTTGGCGCTTTTGGTATGTCCGTTAAATCTCCGATATTTCTGAGGATGTTGAATCCGGAATCAACCATTGATCCAAGTGAATTTGCAAATCCGCCAAATTTACTAAAAGTGTAAAAACTGATAGCGAAGCCCCCTACTATACAAAGGACTGCTGAAAGAATCATAATCAGTCTTTTCTCCGGTGAAACTCTAGTTGCTTTCATATTCAGGTTTTTGATGTAAAGATATTAATTTACCGTAAAATTAATAGTTGCTACAAAAGTTTTTTCAGATCCTTCTGAAAGATAGGCATTTATTTTGAAATTGCCTGTCCCGCCCAGCCACTCAAAACTGGAAAGCATAATGTGTCCGTAGTCCTGTGCCTGATCTCTTGTTATTGTATTGATGAGCGATCCTCCTGAGGTTAGAAAATCGAGCACAACAGGTCTGCCAGCCATATCAGCCTCACTTTCGAGTCGGAAATAAATAATTACACTTCCGCTTGTTTGTGTAAAGGTAGTGCCCTCTCCAACAAGGTCAAATCCTGACATTCCGGTTCCAAGAGCAAGCTTGTCGGAATATTCACTTTCTTCGTCTTCTTCTTTTTTGCATCCTGAAAAAACCAGTGAGAATAAAACAACCGGAAATAATGCAAAGAAAAAATATTTTGCTTTCATTTAGTAGTTTATTTAAAGATTTAATGATAATGTTACAATTTCTGCAATATCATAATTTTTGATTTCTTCTTCTTTGTTTTTGTATTTTAAACCATCGGTAATCATCACCATACAATACGGACAGGCAGTAACAATAACTGTCGGATTAACAGCAAGGGCATCTTCAGTTCTTTCCATATAAACTTCTTTGTCTCCTTTTTCAGCTTCCTTAAACATTTGACCACCACCCGCTCCACAGCATAATGCAAAACTCTTGCATCTTTTCATTTCCACCAGTTTGGCATCAACTGAATTTATAATGTAACGTGGTGCGTCATATTCATTATTTAACCTTCCCAGATAGCATGGGTCATGATAGGTAAATGTTTTTTCTTTAAAAGGAGAGAAATTCAGGTTTATTTTTCCTTGTTTGATCTGATTGGCCAGAAAAACCGAATGATGGATAACTTCAAATTCGGCACCAAAATCGGGATACTCATTTTTAAATGTATTATAGGCATGCGGATCGCAGGTAATTATTTTCTTAACCTCATAATTTTTAAATAATTCCATGTTCATCATGGCCTGCATCTGAAACAGCATTTCGTTTCCGGCGCGACGGGCAACATCTCCCGAAGTGGATTCTTCAACACCAAGAACGGCGTAGTTTATACCCAGGTGGTTCAGAATCTTGGCAAATGCCAGGGAAACTTTTTTATATCTGTCATCAAATGCTCCTGCGCTGCCTACCCACCACAGATATTCGGGTGTTTCGCCCTTGGCAATTTTTTCCTGCATGGTTGGAACCGGAATGTTTGCCCAAAGCATTCTGTCTTGTGGTGAAAACTGCCAGGGAGCACCATTGTTTTCAATATTTGAGAAAATGGAGTTTATTTCAGCCGGTGCAGCAGATTCTTCCATTACAAGATATCTTCTCATGTCAACGATAAGGGAGGGATGGTTAATGTTAACAGGGCATTCTTTTGCGCAGGCATTGCAGGTGGTGCATGCCCACAATTCTTCCGGAGAAATATAATCGCGTATTAACGTTTTTTCATCTTTGTAATTTTTGTTTTTCACCAGTCCGGGCCCTTTTTCCTTCATCCTGGCTCTAAGGTCAATAAACAATTTTCTTGGTGAAAGTTTTTTACCGGTGATGTTTGCCGGGCATACCGAGGTACAACGGCCACATTCGGTACATGAAAGAGAATCGAGATAGTTTTTCCAGCTTGCATCTTCAATATCTAAAATACCAAATCTGCCCGGAACCTCTGTTGCATCAGCAGCCGGAGCGGCATAGGCAGTTTCAGGGTTCATCATCAGGGTAACCTCTTTGCGGATGCTTTCCATGGTTGTAAGTTTTCCGAGTGGTTCGAGGCGACTGAGAAATACGTTGGGAACCGACATAAATACATGGAAATGCTTTGAATAGGGTAAAATGTTTGCAAACAGGAAAATCAACAGGATATGCGCCCACCAGTTTGTTTCATGCATATTGAACTGTATATCCCAGTTCATGGTTGAAAAAGCGCCCGCAAGCTGCTCGCTTACAGGATAAGTCCCAACCGCCCCCTTTGAAAGCAGGTAATAAAAGGTGTTCATGCCCAACAGGGAAATCATAAGCAGAAAAATAATTGTGAGGGCAATATTTGCATCAATATGAGATTTTTTCTTCATTTCAACACCGTGAAACCGCTTGACTTTCAAAACAACACGGCGGAAAAGGAAAACAAGAATGGCTATTGCAATGAGAAAAGCAAAAATATCTCCAGATGCGGTAATCACATCATAAAGCGGACCTAAAAATGTTAAAACCCTTTCGGTGCCGGTTAATCCGTCAATAACCATTTCAACAGTTCCAATGAGGATCACCAAAAATCCCCAAAAAACAATTGCATGCAGAAAACCAATAATGGGTCTGCGCATAATCTTAGACTGGAAAATGGCAACATCCATCATTACCCAGAACCTTTTTCCAAAATTCTTTATGGGAAATGCCGGTTTTGTGAGTTTAAAAAAGGCCAGGATTTTAGAGGCTGTATAAAGAAATACTGCAATGGTGATTACCAGGGCAATAGCGAAAATTATCTGCTTTGTCATAAATCCACAAATTAAAATATATAAATAAACCGATATTTGTTTGTATAATCCTTACAATAATATAAAATATCGGAATCTGTTCAAAGATCAAAAAGATGTTTGAAAATATAATTATGATTTTATATTAATTTTCAGTCTATTGTTTAGAATTATATGTTTTTTAACAAATATGCTTTTAAATTATAATTAAAATTTGAAAACAGGTTACATATCATTATATTTTTGCAGTAAAATCAATAATCTTAAAATTATATGACAGTTCCAACGCAAAAAATGGTTTTAACCATCAACCCGGGATCAACTTCAACTAAAGTTGCTGTGTACAGGTGTAATGAATTGATATTTCTGAAAAACATCAAACATACTTCAGAAGATCTGGCGAAATTTGAAAACATCATTGACCAGTATGCATTTCGTAAAGAAATAATTTTGCAGGAACTGCATGATGCTCATATTGACATCAACGGCATCGATGCAATTGTTGGGAGGGGCGGACTTGTTAAGCCAATTCCTTCGGGCGTTTATGAGGTGAATGACAGGCTGCTTGAGGATCTGAAGACTGGTGTGCAAGGTCAGCATGCTTCAAATCTCGGGGGAATCATTGCGCACGATTTATCAATACTTATAAAAAAGGCAAAAGCCTATATTGCCGACCCGGTTGTGGTTGATGAGCTTGACGATGTGGCCAGAATTACTGGTCATCCATTATTTGAAAGGAATTCAATTTTCCATGCACTGAATCAAAAAGCCATTGCCCGTACACACGCACGCGCCATTGGAAGGAAATATGAGGATCTTAATCTGATTGTGGTTCATCTTGGTGGTGGAATCAGTGTCGGTGCCCACAGATTGGGAAAGGTTGTTGATGTGAACCAGGCACTTGACGGCGATGGACCATTTAGTCCGGAAAGAACAGGAACACTTCCTGTTGGTAAACTTGTTGATCTGTGCTTTAGCGGAAAATACAAAAAAGAACAGGTGAAAAAGATGATCGTGGGTTCAGGTGGGTTTGTTGCTTATCTTGGAACAAACAGTGCTTTTGAGGTTGAACAAAGAAGCCATGCGGGTGATGCTGAAGCTACAAGAATACAGGAAGCCATGGCATATCAGGTTTCAAAGGAAATCGGAGCAATGGGTGCTGTTTTGGAAGGAAAAATTGATGCCATTCTGCTTACAGGTGGTATTGCCTATAACCACAATTTCGTTGACCAGATCAGAAAACGCGTTCAGCATTTAGGTCCGGTTGGTGTTTACCCCGGTGAAGATGAGATGAAGGCTCTGGCGCAAAACGGACTCATGGTATTGAACGGTGAGTTGCAGCCGCTGGTTTATGAATAGATATTGGGAATTTGTCTTTGGCGATAATTGGGATGTTTGCTCTGCTGATAATGGATGTTTGTCTTCGGCGATAATGGATATTTGCTTTGCTGATAGTGTACATTAGCTAAAATATCACGAAGCAAATATCCAAATTCAATTCAATAAATTATTCCGAAATAATTCTTAACTTTGCATACCTAAAAATGTATGAAATGAGAAACATCCTTGTTTTGAGTATCTTACTTTTCTTTGTTAGCTCTAATTTATCTGCACAAAACAGAGATAAAATTCCGTTTAGTGAAAGGATTTATTTCGGCGGGGGTTTTGGATTAAGCTTTGGTGATATTACAAATATTGAGGTTTCTCCGCATGTTGGATATAAGATTACAGAGGATGCATCTGTCGGTGTTCAGCTTCAATATCAGTTCCTTAATGCTGATTATTATTACTATGGAGCACATTTCAAATATCAAACAACTATTTATGGTGCAGGTCCCTTTGCCAGATATATGTTGGGTGACAGATATTTTTTGATGTCGGAACTGGAGTTTCTTAGTCTGGAAAAAAAATATTTTGATGTAATGAACTTTTATGAAGATGATAACGGGAGGTTTGTTTATACGAGTGTGTTAGTGGGAGGCGGAATCTTTCAGCAGACAGGTGATCGCTCGGGTGTTTACATGGCTCTTTTGTATAACATTAATGATTCATCAAATTCGCCATATTCAAGTCCGTTAATTTTTAGAATGGGTTTTAGTTTTTAAAAAAGTGCAGTCAAAAATCAAACATATAGGCATTCTTGGGGGCATGGGAATGAGTTCAACCATCCTCATGCAAAAATATTTGTTTGAAATGCATCGCCATAATTATAAAAGCAGGCCTTTGCCTTTAGTTACCTATTATATTGTTGATATTAAAAAAGTATTTGAATATCAGTTTGCCGGCCAATGGAAGCCTTATGCAGATTATCTTTCAGAGTGTATCATAAAACTTGAAAAGTCAAAATGCGATTTTGTTTCCATTGCAGCAGTAACGCCCCATATTGTTTATGATTCTTTGTGTGAAAAAGCAAAAATCCCCCTGCTCAACATTTTTGCAAATACAGCACATGAGTTTGAAAAGAAAAAAATTGATTCGGTACTGTTGCTGGCAACTTCTTTTACGGCTAAAGCCGGACTATTTGAAAGAAACATCAAAAAATCTGTAAAAAAAGTTATCCTGCCAAATAAAAAGGATCAGGAATTTCTTGACAGTCTGATATACAGAAGTCTGGCAGTCGGAGAAAAAAAGGAAAGTTATAAAAACGAAATCTCCAGATTAATAGGAAAATATGATTGTGATGGTGTTGTGCTTGGTTGCACCGATCTTCCGCTCGTTTTTTCACAAAAAGACACATCCATTCCGGTGATTGACACGCTTCGATGTCATGCATCTGCAACACTCAGATATTCATACAGATCTGAATAATCAACTTAAGAATATTTGCTTTTTAATATTTTATCTTTATTTTTATGAAAAATATAAGATACAATGAAAAACTACAAAGGCAAGTTGCTTTTGGTCGAAGATGACCAGAATCTCGGTTTTATTCTGAAGGATTATTTGGAGATGCTAAATTACTTTGTTGATTGGCAAAAAAACGGGGTAACAGGGTATACTGCCTTTTCAAAAGGGGATTTTGACCTTTGTATTCTGGATGTTATGCTTCCCTTAAAGGATGGTTTCACCCTTGCCGAGGAAATCAGAAAGGCCGATGAGTTTATTCCGGTTTTGTTTCTTACTGCAAAAACAATGAAAGAAGACCGCATTCGTGGATTTCGCATCGGAGCCGACGATTATGTGACAAAACCCTTCAGCACTGAAGAACTTAGTCTGCGCATCGAAGCAATCCTGAAAAGGTACCGCAATGCTTTTAAGATATCTGATAAACAGCCAAGCATAAAATTGGGAAAATTCACTTTCGACCATGTGAACCAGATATTGATAACCCCAACAGAAGAAATACACCTGACCAAGCGTGAGGCAGATGTGCTAAGACTGTTGTGTCTGAATGTTGACACGGTGCTGCGGCGCGAGGTTGCTCTGAAAAACATCTGGGGCGATGATGATTATTTTAAGGGAAGAAGCATGGATGTATACATTGCAAAACTGAGAAAATATCTGAAGGAAGATAAAAGCGTTTCCATAACCAATGTTCATGGCACCGGTTTTAAACTTGAGATTTTAAATGAAAAGTCTTAATGAAGTAAGGATCGATAAATGGCTATGGTCGGTGCGGCTTTTCAAAACAAGAAGTCTGGCCACCGAAGCCTGCAAAAAAGGACGTATTATAATAAATAATGTGCAGGTTAAGCCTTCGCGTATGGTCAGGCAGAATGAAATTGTGGAAATCAAACTTCCCCCAATCACAAAAACCTATAAAATCACTGTTTTGCTCGACAACCGTGTTGCAGCAAAACTTGTTCCCGACTACATTGAAGACTTAACTCCGGCATCTGAGTACGATAAACTGGAAACCTTCAAAGAAGGCAGTTTCATTTTCCGCCACAAAGGACTTGGTCGCCCCACCAAGCGCGACCGCAGGCTAATTGATGGTTTTGTTGGCTTTGAAGAGGGAGGGGAGGAGGATGAATAGGTTTGGGTACGGATTCAGGTTTTAAGGTCAGGAAAACAGAATTACCAAACCACCTCAATAAAAACAAATAAAAAAAGCAGAAACAAAGTTTCTGCTTTTTTTTATTACCGTGCCCAGGACAAGATTCGAACTTGCACACCGTTGCCAGCACCAGCCCCTCAAGCTGGCATGTCTACCAATTTCATCACCTGGGCATCATTAAATACTCTAACCAAAAACGTGCCCGAAAAAGGACTCGAACCTTCACGTCCGTACAGACACTAGTCCCTGAAACTAGCGCGTCTACCAATTCCGCCATCCGGGCAAATAAAGAACTTTTTTGTAATCAGGGATGCAAATATACAAAAAAGTTCTTTACGTTGTTCTTTCTTTTAAAGATTTTCAATAATATATTCTAACCATTTGGTGTACAGATGAATCCTTGTGTATCCTCCGTAAATTCCATGATTTTTATTGGGGTAAAACATCATGTCAAACTGCTTGTTGGCATTCACCAATGCTGTTACAAAATCCATTGAATTTTGTACATGTACATTGTCGTCGGCTGTTCCGTGAATTAGCAATAATTTGCCTTTCAGATTTTTAACATGGTTGATGGGCGAATAATCATCATATCCCGATGGGTTTTCCTGCGGTGTACGCATGTATCTTTCTGAATAAATATTATCGTAATACCTCCAGTTCATCACCGGGGCAGTTGAAATGGCCATTTTGTACACATCATTGCCACGCATCAGACACAAAGCTGACATTGTCCCGCCATAACTCCATCCTTCAATGCCAATTCTTGTTTTATCAACGTAGCTGAGTGAACCTAAAAATTTTGCAAATTCAATCTGGTCATCCGACTCCTGTTTGCCCATCTTCATGTAGGTGGCTTTGCTGAAATCTTCACCCCTGAAATCGGTTCCGGTGTTGTCCATACAGGCAACAATGTACCCTTTCTGTGTCAATAACTGGTAAAAGGCATAATCGAACCAGCCCCATTCGTTCATTACTTGTTGGCTGCCCGGACCGCCATATAAATGAATAAATACCGGGTATTTTTTTGCGGGATCAAAATCTTTGGGCTTCATAATATAATAATGCAGGTCGGTACCTTTGGAATTTATAAATACATTGAATTCCTTTTTTGTAAACCCGAATTCTTCCATGTTTTTTTTCACGGTCTCGTTGTTGATGAGTTCCCTGATTTCCTTTCCCGATTCATCATTAACAGATACATAATAGGGCGTATTGGCATCAGACCATGTATTGATGTAATATTTATATGTGCTGCAGAATTCAACATCATTGACACCTTTTCTTTTTGAAAGGAGTTTTTTATCTGTACCATCAAGTTTTATTGAGTAAAGAGCTCTTTCTATCGGAGTTTCTTCTGTTGAGATGTAATATAATGTCTGGGTTTTTTCATTGATTCCCATTAAATCAACCACACACCAGTTGCCTTTGGTAATTTGCCTGATTTCCTTTCCGGTGATGTCATATAAATAAATGTGTTTCCATTTGTCTTTCTCCGAAATCCATAAAAAATGCTTGTTGTCGGCAAGGAAGGTAAGGTCGTCATGAATGTCAATGAAATACTGGTTTTCTTCATGCAAAACCACAGCTGTTTTGCCGGTAGCAGCATCAGCAAATAAAAGGTCAAGCTGGTTTTGCAACCTGTTTAATCGTGTAACACAGAGTTTGCCTGGATCGTTGGTCCATTTGATGCGCGGAATGTAAATGTCTTTTTCAGCTCCGATATCCACAGATACAGTTTTTCCGGTAATCAGGTCATAGATGTGAACGCTTACAATTGAGTTGGCTTCGCCGGCTTTGGGGTACTTATATTTATATTCCTCGGGATACAGATCGCCATAATAAGTGAGGGTAAATTGTTTTACCTCGGTTTCATTGAATTTTACAAAAGCCAGCTTGCTTCCGTCGGGCGACCATTCAAATGCCTTTGCATACCCGAATTCTTCTTCATAAACCCAGTCCGGTGCGCCATTGATGATGAAATTAAACTTGCCGTCATTGGTGACACGGGTTACTTTTTCATCAGCCAGATTTTTGATATACAAATCATTGTCAAGCATGTAAGCCACCTTGTCTGATTTGGGTGAAAAATCTGCCAGTTGCTGTTTGCCGTCATTGCAAACCGGAGTCAGTTTTTTTGTTTTCAGGTCAATCACATAATAAAATCCTTTGGTTGAATGCCTGTAAATGTCCTCAATGTCTGATGAAATCAGAACCTTCGATTCATCATTGTTAAAGGAATAGCCGTCAACGCTTTTGGGCTTGTTTTCGTCGGTAATGTCGCCCAGACTAAAAATAGTTCCGATTTTTTTACCGGTTTTATAGGAGTATTTATCAATATCCCTACCCACTTCGAGAACGGTGTAATTTTCACCATCGTTCATGGAACTGTAACCCCTGAGCAGTTGCGGATAAAACTTACCGCCAAGCCAGATATCTTCAAGGGAGACTTGTTTTTGGGAAACCAATGATAAACTTGTTAAACAAAAGAAAAGCAGAGAGAGAATAGTTAATCGTTTCATGTTTTTATAAATTTTTTCAAAGATATAATTATTGAATAAGATTTTTCTGATTTTCAACCTACGGTTGATAAAAATTATACGAAATTGAGAGATTACAGATATTGATATATGGATATCGGCAAAACAATAAAGTTAATAGAAAATTTATCTACAAATCCCGATGTGTATGATCGCAAAACGGTTTCGTTTTGGTATGCTTGCAGGCGCACCAGGAAACCATACGTTTTTCTTTAATTTCGGTTTTTACCGGCGAAAAAGATGTGCCGCGATGCGATCCGTCGCAAAAAGGCTGGTTGTCAGATTTTCCACAGGCACACCAGAAATAGGTGCCGGGTTCCATTTCAAGCTTTATCGAGTGTTTCTGTACAATGATCGGTTTTTCCATAATTTTGAATATTTTTTGTAAAGATAGGTATTTTGGGAAGAAGTAAAAAGTTGGAAGTCCATAGGGTCGAAAGTCTATAAAGTCGAAAGTCTATAAAGTCGAAAGTTCGTAAAGTCGGAAGCCGGAAGACGGAAGTCTGGAGTTGGAAGTTGGAAGTATTGATCAACCCTTTAAATCCTAAAAGCACACGGCCTGACCACCTTTGCTGAAGCTTCGGTGGTTAAATAAGGCCAAGTCAATTCAGCCCCGGCTTTGTGCCTCCCTCCGGCCACCGAAGGTTTATCTTCAGACTTGCCGTAGGTGAAACGCTAAAGCTTCAGCGACACGCAGTCAAGCCGGGGTTTAATAAGCCTGGAGGGCTTATATTATGGTAGCTCCGGGCATTTGCCACGGGGCCCGCCGTCCACAAGCACATAAGAATAAAAAACCCATTACGGCGGAAATGAATGATAAAATTAATCAGAAGGTAAGATTATAAAGTCACGTCAAGTCGAAAGTCCGTCAAGTCGAAAGTCCGTCAAGTCGAAAGTCCGTAAATCTAACTCCGAAGGAGTTTCCCAACCATAACTCCGGCTTTCAAGCCGGGGCAAGCCAGTATATAAACTGTTCTAAGTTGCAAGCTGTTTCAAGTTGCAACTTCTCTCATGACCGAAGGGAATAAACTTGAAACAGCATTAAACAAAAAGAACAAAAATATGTTTCACAGCCGCATTCGTATAATAAATAAAAGAGTAGAATTTTTTTATTATTTTTGTAAAAAAAGAATTATTCAATAAAAAAAGATCAGATATGAGAAAAAAACTTTCCTTGCCTTTGATAGTCATTGGTTTTACTTTGTTTTTCATGTTTCTGGGCGTGGTAACTTTCGCCTGTACCAATTACCTGATAACCAAAGGAGCCTCAAAAGACGGCTCGGTAATGATCAGCTATGCTGCTGACTCACATACCCTTTACGGTGAAATTTACAGATGGCCCGCAGCCGATTATCCTGCTGGTGCAAAACTGAAAATATATGAATGGGACACAGGAAAATTCCTTGGTGAAATTGACCAGGTAGCTCATACTTATTCTGTTGTTGGCAACATGAACGAATATCAGGTGGCTATTGGCGAAACTACTTATGGTGGCAGGGAAGAGCTTGCCGGACCATCAGGTATTGTCGATTACGGCTCATTGATTTATATCACACTTCAAAGGGCAAAATCAGCCCGTGAGGCCATAAAAATATTTGCCGAACTTACTGAAAAGTACGGTTATGCCAGTTCAGGTGAATCTTTTTCAATTTCTGATAAAAATGAAGTCTGGATTCTGGAAATGATCGGTAAGGGAAAAGATAAAAACGGGGCAGTTTGGGTAGCGCTTAAAATTCCTGATGGATACGTATCAGGCCATGCCAACCATGCCAGAATTACCACATTCCCGCTTGAAAATGGAAAAACTTCTATATCTTCAAAAAATCTGAAAAACATTTTTAACCCCGAACTTGAATGTGTATATTCTTATGATGTGATCAGTTTTGCTAAGGAAATGAAATATTTTACCGGTGTAGACAAAGATTTTAGTTTTTCTGATACTTATGCTCCGGTTGACTTTGGCGGAGCAAGATTCTGTGAAGTAAGGGTTTGGTCAATGTTCAGAAAAGTGAACAAGGATATGGATAAATATTTCGATTATGTTTCAGGCCACAATCCGAAAAACAGAATGCCGCTGTGGATTCTGCCCGACCATAAAATCACCGAAAAGGAAATGTTTGATTTTATGAGAGACCATCTGGAAGGAACCCCGCTTGATATGACAGTTGATTTGGGTGCCGGTCCATGGGGAAACCCTTACCGCTGGAGACCACTTACCTGGGAAGTTGATGGAAAAACCTACTGCAATGAAAGGGCAACAGCAACCCAACAGACAGGCTTTTCTTTTATTGCCCAAAGCCGTTCATGGCTTCCCGATCCAATCGGGGGCATACTCTGGTTCAGCGTTGACGATGCTGCCAGTACCGTTTATTTTCCAATGTACTGCGGAGCAACTAAGGTTCCTTACAGTTTCTCTGTAGGAAACGGAGATATGATGACTTACAGTAAAACCTCTGCACACTGGACTTTCAACGAATTAAGCAATTTTGCCTATACAAGATACAATTTGATTCATCCTGAGATTGATTCATTGCAGGATATTATCGAAGGCAAATATTTCGAAAAAGTAAAGGATATTGATAAAAATGCTGTTGAAAAATACAACAAAGATCCAAAATCTGCCATTGATTATATTACTGAATTTTCTGTAAGGACTGGTGATGACCTGACAAACCAATGGCGTTGGTTTTATGAATTTTTGTTTGCAAAATATATGGATGGCAATGTGAAAAAGAAATTGCCTGTCCCTGAAAATTATAAATATGTGGCTCCCGAAGTCAAACAGCCTGGTTATAGCGAAACCTGGAAAAGAGCTGTTGCCGGTGAAACAGGCGAGAAACTGCTTATGCCCGCAGGCGAAGGACATTAAAATACATACGAATATCTTTAAAAGGGCGCAATTTTGCGCCTTTTTTTATGAAAAATAATCAGCCATTTAATATTGTTTTAAGAATTTAGCATTATTTTTATACCTTATTTTTTAGTAATTTGTAAAAACCGGAAAAAATGAAAAGATTTAAAAAAATTCTGAAATGGTTCGTTATTGTACTGTTTGTCCTGATTGCTCTGATCATTGCAACGCCCTTTATTTTTAAAGGCAAAATCATTGAAATGACTAAAGAGGAAATCAATAACAACCTCAATGCAAAGGTTGATTTCGGTGACTTTGACCTGACAATCTTTTCGACTTTTCCCGATCTCAAATTCGTATTACACGACCTAGTGGTTGTGGGAATCAATGAATTTGAAGGTGATACACTTGCCTATATTGAAAATCTTGAATTGAAACTTGATGTTTTCAGTGTGATGGGCGACAATATTAAAATTCAATCGGTTGTTCTTAACAACCCCATTGTCCTGGCCAAAGTTCTGGCCAATGGCAAAGCCAACTGGGATATTGCCAAACCGGCTGAGGAAAGACCCGATGAGGAAGAATCAAATTTTGCCATGCGCCTGGATAATGTTGAGATTCACGGTGGTAAAATAGTTTATGATGATAAATCCCTGGATTATTTTATGCAGCTTGATGGCTTTGAACTGAAACTTGCCGGAGATATGGTCGAAGACATCACAACTCTAAACATCGCGGCAAACGCAGATAAGATGACCATGGATTATGGAGGAATGCGCTATGTTAATGAAGCAGCTCTGAAAATTGCCGGTGACATTGATGCTGATCTGGCTGCTTTTAAATTTACTTTCAAAGAAACCGACCTTGCCCTTAATAAACTTGAATTTGGGGTGAACGGATTTTTTGCAATGCCCGACAATGGCTATGATATGGACCTTGCTTTTAATGTGAAGAAAAATGATTTCAAAAACTTCCTGTCCATGGTTCCGGCATTGTATATGAACGATTTTGAAAGTTTGCAGACAGCCGGGAAACTTGAGTTCAGCGGCAGTGTTAAAGGTCTATACAGTGACAATACCATGCCGGGCTTTAATCTTGACCTGAAAATTGATCAGGGCATGTTTAAGTATCCTGATCTTCCGGGTGCAGCCAATAATATTAATGTTGACCTGAGTGTTAAAAACTCTGATGGCGTTGAAGATCACACTGTCGTTGACCTTAAGAAAATGCATGTTGACTTTGCAGGCAGCCCGATTGATGCCCGACTGCTGGTCATGACTCCGGTCAGCGATCCCCAGCTTGAAGGCTGGCTTAAAGGTGCTATGGATCTGGCAAATCTGAAGGATGTTGTTCAGACTGACATGGCCATGGTTGGAAATGTGAAAGCTGATGTTGAGTTTAATGGCAGAATGTCTTCCATTGACAATGAAAAATATGAAGAGTTTCTTTCTAAAGGAATTATTGATGTGGCAAACTTTGAATACAAAAGTGAGGATCTGCCCCAAGGTATCAAGATCAGTAAAACAAGCATAGAAGTCTCTCCCCAATACTTTAATTTGAGCGCTTTTGACGCCATCATGGGCAAGAGCGATCTGCATTTATCCGGAAAAATCGAGAATTTCCTCGCCTATGCTTTTAAAGGCGAAACCTTACTCGGAAACTTTACATTTAATTCCGAAGTTCTTGATTTGAATGAGTTTATGACCTCATCCGGAACTTCAGAAACTGCTGCAGCCGAAACCAATTCAAGTGAACCAACCACCGCTTTTGCTGTTCCGGGTAATATTGATTTTGTTTTGAACTCAACCATTACAAAAATTCTCTACGAAAAAATGGAGATAAAAGACGTTAAAGGCGGAATCAGTCTGAAAGACAGTAAACTGAGTCTGAACGACCTTACCATGAATCTGCTCGATGGTTCAATGAAACTTTTCGGAAGTTATTCAACACCTGATGTTACCAAGCCGGTCATTGATTTCGGCATGAACATCACCAATTTTGACATCCAGAAAACAACCGATGCTGTGGCAATTATTAAGGAATTGGTGCCGATCGCAAAAAACTGTTCGGGTAAATTCTCAGCTTCTGTTGATAAACTGACCTGTTCTCTGGACAATACCATGGCGCCTGATATGAAAACGGTTAATGCATCAGGCAGCATGGCCACTAAAAATATCCAGATCAACAACTCCGATCTGTTCAGTAAAATCGGAAATTTGCTCAAAAGCGACAAATTTAAAATCATCAAGCTTGATGATGTAAAACTTGCCTTTACAGTGACAGATGGTAATATTTCAGTTCAGCCATTTGAAACAAAGGTAGGCGGAACAAAAACACTTATCCAGGGTAAACAGGGTATCGACCAGTCTCTGGCCTATATGATGAAGTTTTCAATTCCGCGTAAAGATTTTGGCGGTGCAGCTAATGATGTGCTGAACGATCTTTTTGCCAAAGCCAAGAGCGAAGGAGTGGAAATTCCAATGAATGACATCATAGATGTTAACGCGATAATTAGCGGAACCATCACCAATCCAAAGATATCCCTGGATCTTAAAGAACAGGCAGCCGATGCGCTTGACAATATCAAAGATCAGGTTATGGACAGGGTAAATGAGGAAGTGGATAAAGCCAAAGCCGAAGCCATTAAAAAAGCCGAGGAACAAGCGGCTAAACTATACGCTGAAGCCGAAAAGAAAGCTGCACAACTTGTGAGCGCGGCAGAAAAAACAGCAACCCAGATTAAGACAACTGCCAAACAGTCTGCTGATAAAATAAGATCTGAAGCCAAAGCCCAGTCTGATAAGCTGATTAAAGAAGCCGGAAATAATCCCGTGAAAAAGAAAATTGCCCAGGAAGCCGGTGAAAAGCTTGTAAAAGAGGGCGATAAAAAGGCTAAGCAGGTAGAGGATGAAGGCAATAAACAGGCTGCAGCAACCGTTACTAAGGCAAAGACTGAATCTGATAATGTTAAGGCAAAAGCTAAACAGGAAGGTGATGCGCTTATACAAAAAGCAAAAGCCAGTTAATATTGAAATTACTGTTATTAAATAAATTATTGAAAGAACACAAGCAAAAGTTTCTTTTGCTTGTGTTTGTTTTTAGTGCGGCTATATTACCGGCACAGGAAGAGGAATGTCCTGTCACCAAAAATAAAAAAGCATTGGGGTTGTTTGATCAGGCACTCGTTACACTTAAAACAGGCAAAGCGGAAACAAAAGAACGGGATGCCATAAAATTTTTAAATGAGGCCCTTGAGATTGCTCCGAAATTCTATGAAGCTCATTATGTGCTGGGGGATATTTTCTGGCAAAAGGCATTGAAAGCGCAAATGAGCACCGACGAAATGGAAGCAAACCGCATGTCGGGATATTTTACAAGAGCTAAAAAAAGCTATCTGATGGTTATTGGACTTTGTCCATCATATATGGATTACTCTTCGTATAATTATCTCGGAGAGTATTTCTATGGCGAAGACGATTATAAAAAAGCAGCCGAATATTTAAAAGTGTTCATTGAAAAAAATAAGGGTACTCAGGTTAAAACAGATATAGCAGAAAAAAAATACAGGCAATGCATTATGTATGAAGACCTGCTTAACAATCCCGTACCTTTTAATCCGGTTCCCCTGAAAGGTGTTTGTTCCAAAGAAGATGAGTTTCTTCCTTTGATATCCCCTGACGGTGAATATGCTTTTTTTACCCATCGATATTATAAAACCGGGATGACTACCCATGTGGGAGGCGATTTTATTGAAGAGTTTACCTTTTCTCAGAGAAAAAGTCCGGTGGGTGATCCCAATGAAGAATTTCTTGCCGGCCAACCCATGCCGCTTCCTTTCAATGATTTTAAATCGGCTGGAAAGCAGGGAGCTGTTACAATATCCATTGATAACCGTGAGTTGTACGTGACCATGTGCCAGGATACCAGGGATGGTTATACCAATTGTGATATCTATGTCTCTGAATTTATTGACGGTGAATGGAGTCCCCTGAAAAATCTTGGTCCGAATGTTAATGGCGTCAATTCATGGGAAAGCCAGCCATCCATATCAGCCGATGGCAAGGTTCTGTATTTTGCCAGTGTGCGACCGGGAAATATAGATTTTGATACCGAAGTTCAAAACTGTGATATCTGGAGATCGGTCCGCGATGAAACCGGAAAATGGGGCAGGGCACAAAATCTTGGTCCGACCATTAATACAGCAGGAAACGAAAAATCGCCATTTATACATTCCGACAGCCAGACTCTTTATTTTTCATCAGATGGCAAAAAGGGAATCGGGGGATTTGATATCTACTTCTCAAAGCAAAAGGAGGGCAGATGGAGTGAGCCACGAAATATAGGTTATCCCATAAACAGTGCCGAAGACGATCTGGGTTTTATTGTGAGTACCGATGGTAAAAAGGCATATTTTTCCTCCACAAAACTTGAAGGCACAGGTGGATGGGATATTTATGGCTTCGATCTGTATGAAGATGCCCGGCCGAAAAAAGTAATTTTTGCAAAAGGTCAGCTCCTCGATGATAAAGGAGTTGAACTGAAAGATGCAAAAGTTGAAATTACCAGTGCCAAAACATCAAAAGTAACCGAAGGTATGGTTGACAAAAAAACCGGTAAATATGCCATTGCCGTTGCCGCCGAACCGGATGAGGAATTTCTGATGACCGTCAAGAAAAAGGACTATACATTTACTTCTCAGTATATTAAGCCATCCGAAGAAAAATTTGATAAGCCCGTCAAAATAGATTTTGAAGTTAAACCAATCGAACCCGGAAAGACTGTTGAAATTAAAGACATCAATTTTGAAACAGCTTCTGCTTTATTTGACAGGTCAAGTTTGATCATTCTTGATAATTTTATCAAATTCCTTGAAGAAAATCCGAAACTTAAAATTGAAATCAGAGGCCATACCGACAATGAAGGAGATGATGCAACAAATTTGGATTTGTCGATTCGAAGAGCCAAGGCTGTTCATGACTATCTGGTGCTTATGGGAATTTCACTTGACCGAATGCAGCATAAGGGGTTTGGAGAAACAAAACCCATCGCATCAAACGAAACAGAGGAGGGCAGAGCCAAAAACAGAAGAACCGAGTTTGTGATTATCAGCAAATAGGACATAAAAAAACCCGCCAAAAGCGGGTTTTGATCGATATTAATATCTCTTTTCTTTAATCCTTGCTTTTTTACCGGTTAATCCTCTCAGGTAGAATATTCTAGCCCTGCGAACGTTACCGTGTTTATTTACTTCGATACTGTCAATGGCCGGTGAAACCAATGGGAAAATCCTTTCAACACCAACACCACCCGACATTTTTCTAACTGTGAAAGTTTGGGTATGTCCACTTCCCCTGCGCTGCAACACAACGCCTCTAAACTGCTGGATTCTTTCCTTGTTTCCTTCTTTGATTTTATAATTGACAGATATGGTATCTCCCGCTTTAAAGTCAGGATAGCTAGGCATTGTTGCAAAATCCTGTTCAACTGCTTTTATTAAGTCCATCACTAAATTTCTTTAAAATGTTTACATTCAAAATTTCAGAGGTGCAAATGTATAACTTTTTTTTTATATGTAATAATTTATTGACAAAAAAAATTACTATTAGCTAATTACCTGTGAACTTGAAAGAAAATTAACAGATTTTTAAGGGTGATATTTAAAAAATGACTTACTTTTACTCTTGAAAAAAATAAATTTTAATCTAATATTCAGAAATATGAAAAAATCTTTCAAATTCTTAATGATTGTAGCTTTTCTTACATTTCTTTCTGTTGCTTCATTTGGTCAGGAAGAAAAAGAAAAACTTGTAAAGCCTGAACCTATTGGCGAAGCCCAGATAGACGGTTGGGTCGACAAGTGTTTTGAACTTTATGATACTACCTGCAAAGCAGATGAAGATATTAAAGTTGTCGATGAAATGCTGAAAAGTTTTGAAGCTGATGCAAACAACATTACAGAGGGCAAAAAAGCAAGTCTGAAAAATAATCTAGAAATCATGACTAAAAGGACAGGCGAATGCCAGGCACAGGTGATTAATCTTGCCGGTAAGACTGAAGAAATGACTACAACAGCCAAAAATATTACCCCGAAAACTAAAATGCCAAAGGCAATTAAAAGTGTTAACACCGGGGCTAAAGCGCTAAATGAAACAAAAAGCAATCTTGCCCGTCAGGCAAAAGCAATTGCCGAGCAAAGCGAAAAAGCTAAGAACTATCTATAAATTACAATACAATTGCTTTAAGTCTCCTTTTGGAGATTCATAAACTGCATTGTATTTCAAAATCCCTGAAAATCAGATATGCTTTATCTAAAATAGAGTCTGGTTTTCAGGGTTTTTCATTTAAAAGTCATGGGTGTTAATCCCTGAAAATCACTAATGGATGCTCTCAGTCAACTCTTATTGCATCTCAATGCTGAAAAATTGTTAATAAATTTTACTTTTTCAGCCCACTTTTTATACCAATGTGTATTATTGGTAATTTTTTTTATCTTATTTTTAGAGCCGTTTATGTATAAATAGTATTCGTTAACGTAAGCTTTAACTTTTTATGATAAAAAAGCTTTTTCTGGTTATTCCGGTTTTTTCCTTTTTTCTGGGCATCAGTCAGGGATCCAATAGCACAGCTGTCTTCGATGGCAATGATTATTTCACCATATCCTCAAATGCAGGAAACAGTCTTTCCGGATGGGAAAATTTTACAATTTCAGGATGGATTTACCAAACCAACTCGGGTGGTTATCGCACAATTTTTGATAAAGTGGTAAACGTTGCCGATGCCGGAAAATGTAACATCCACATCGATATCAGTCCGACCAACTTCCTCCGCTTTAACATGAACAAAGAAGGGGTTGCCTGGGAAGATCTTACTTCAACCGAAAGAATACCTATAAACAAATGGGTACATTTTGCCTGTGTGAAAAATCTCAATCAAACTACCATTTATATCAATGGAATTGCCTGTGGTACCAAAATACTCAATGATGTGCTTACTGCTAATTCCAATGATGGTTACGATATTTGCATCGGACGGCTGAGACGCAGTAATCAGTTTTTTTTTACCGGTCGAATTGATGAAATCTGTTATTTTAAAACAGCCCTGACTCAAACTCAGATACGCGACTGGATGTGCAAAAAAATAGATAACACCCATCCTGTATGGGCAACCCTTGTCGGATACTGGAGGTTTGATGAAGGATCGGGAAATGTAATCAATGACCAAACAATCAATGGAAACAACGGCACACACAATGCTACTGCCGAATGGGCTGTTTCTGGTGCTGCCATTGGCGACCAGAGTGCTTATCTTTATCCGGCTTCCTGGACAGGCAATATTGTTTCACTGAATTCTACTGCCGGTGACCGGCTTACAATTTCTGATTTAACCGCTGCTGCAGCTTCAGGGGCTCACATTTACAGGGTTAATTCGCTTCCCAATTCCACAACCGGAATTACTTCTGTTGGTCAGGCAAGTTATTACGGTGTTTATCTCACCGACACTACCGGATCTTTTACTGTTAAATACCTTTACTCTGATTTTACCACCCAGTGCGATGCCTGTAATCCGCTTTATTCCCGAAATGATAATTCGCAGCCGGCATGGATAGCTGTTCCTGCAACCCATGGTTCATGCATGGCTGCAGCTATAAATCAGAGTCAGGTTGGTGATATTCATCGTGCCGAGTATTATGCCAGTATTCAAAATCTGAATATTGATCTGGGTGGCGATCAGGAGTTTTGCGATGGCGGATCAGTCAACCTCGACGGTACTATGGTTGCCGGTGCCACTTATCTTTGGCATGACGCTTCTTTTAGTCCTTTTTATACCGCAGTTTCCAGTGGAACTTGCTTCGTGAACTCATATTATGAAGGTTGTCTTGTGGGTGATACAATACTGGTTACCGTCAACCCCAATCCGGTTGCTTTTGCAGGTGCCGACCAGATTTTTGATTGTTTTACAACCACCCTTACCCTGGATGGTTCGGGTTCTTCTTCGGGTGTTGGATTTTCTTATTTATGGACAACCCCCGATGGTAACATTGTTTCGGGTGCCAATACCACAAATCCGGTGATCGACCAGCCCGGTGTATATACTCTTACAGTTTCCAATTCTACCACCGGATGTACCGCATCTGATGTGACTGATATCATTCAGGATACCGGGTTGCCCACTGCCGACGCAGGAAGCGATCTTGTGATCAATTGCTATAACCCCACGCAAACCCTTGACGGATCTGGCTCATCAACGGGAACTGATATTACCTATAACTGGATCACCACCGACGGCAACATTGTTTCCGGGGTGTCAGGATTATCTCCTGTTGTGGATCAGGGTGGGACCTATACTCTTCAGGTAACCAATCAGGACAACGGATGTGTGGCAACCGATCTGGTTGTTGTTACCACCGATCTGGTCAATCCCGTTGCAAGCGCAGGCTCCGATCTGGTTTTAAGCTGCACCGTTTCCTCGGTTTCACCTGATGCATCGGGATCGAGTGCAGGTGCCGGAATAAGTTACCAGTGGAGTACCACTGATGGAAATATTGTTTCTGGTCAAACTTCTCAAAACCCTGAGGTCGATCAGGCAGGCACATATTCCTTGCTGGTTACCAATACCGTAAACGGATGCACTGATTCGGATGACATTTCTGTGCTTGAAGACGAAGACATGCCGGTGGCCAACGCGGGCTCAGATATGACGCTTGACTGTTTTGTGACCTCCGTGCTGCTTAACGGATCGGGCTCTGAGACAGGGACTGACATATCTTATTCATGGACAACCAACGATGGGAATATTGCAACAGGTGCAGCTTCTCTTACAGTCGAAGCCAATCAGCCTGGAACGTACACTATTCATGTGACAGATAACTCTAACGGGTGTGTTGCTACAGACAATGTTCTGGTAACTTTTGTAAACAATCTTTCAGCCGCTTTTACCATTGATGCTCCTGCTTGTTTCGATGAAACAACAACCGTAACTTATACAGGAAATGCTTCAGCCATTGCAGATTATTTCTGGAATTTTAACGGAGCCGATATCCTTAGTGGCTCCGGCGACGGTCCCTACCTTATTCAATGGTCTGCTCCGGGATATTACGACATTCAGCTTACCATCTCACAAAATAATTGCGTGGCCGGTCCCGAACTACAACCTGTTATTTATCCCGGTCCGGTTACTACAACAATCAATGGTTCCGATATGATTTGTTTTGGCTCTGCATCCGGAAGTATCAATCTTGAAGTCAGTGGTGGAACAGATATTTTCTCATACCAATGGTCAAATGGATCGAATACTCAGGACCAGTCTGCACTTACAGCCGGAAATTATCAGGTTACCATCACCGACAGCAATGGCTGTGTTGAAAATGAAACCTTTGATATTGCAGAATATCCCGAACTTGTTCTGGGAATGAATCCTGAAACATGGACCTGTATCGGTCACACGGCACTTGTTCATTGTATGGTGTCGGGGGGATTGCCGCCCTATTCCTATCTGTGGAACAACGGCAACATCACTTCATCAATGTCCGTCACTCCGACAGGCAGCACCTGGTATTCAATTACTGTAACCGATCAGGCGGGGTGTATCCGAAACTCAGGAACCATGGTTGACGTTTACCCTGCATTATATATTAATGTGAGTCCCGAATACGATTCTGTTTGTCCGGGTGAACCGGTAGTGATTGAATCACTGGGATACGGAGGAGGCGATGGCGGGCCATATATGATTACCATTGATGGTGAAATTATTTCATTTCCATATACTCTGGAAACCGACGAAACAGAAATAATTGAAATAACCATTGAGGATGTATGCGGCAGTCCGCAAGCCACAGATCAGGTTGAAATAGTTCAGGTTTCAAGCCCTGAGATAAGCATTTCGGCAGACATTACAGGTGGCTGTGAGCCTGTTGAGGTTCATTTCAATGTGAACGACGGAGATGATGGGTATGAATACGAATGGGTATTGCGGAGCGGGGCCACAACTTATTTTTCGCATATTATGAACCCCGTTTTTAATATTGATGAATCGGGCGATTATGATGTTACTGTAAATGCTATATCCGATTATGGTTGTGTTTCGGTATTCACCGACCCTGAAATGATACATGTGTATCCAAAGCCGGAATCACGATTTGCTCCTGACAAGCAGGTGGTATCCATTGTCCATCCGGTAGTTGATTTCTACAATTATTCTGTTTACAGTGATATGAATATATGGAGTTTTGGTGACGGAAACACTTCTTTTTTGGTCAGTCCGGTTCACGAATATCCTTTAATTGGCAAGTACACAGTGACACTTGAGGTGATCAGCGAATACGGATGTCGTGATACATCAACAACTACGATATGGGTTGAAGACCAATATACGTTTTATGCACCCGATGCTTTTACTCCCAATAATGATGGAATCAACGACTACTTTTTTGTCCTTGGGAACGGAATCGTTTCTGAAAAATTCAATTTTTATATATATGACAGATGGGGAGAGCTTGTTTTCGAATCGGTAAAGTATTTTGAAGACAATCCTGAGCTTCACGGGTGGGATGGCAGGATAAAGGGAGGTGATTATGCACCATCGGGAGTATATACCTGGCTCGTGAAATTTACAGATGAAAGAGAAGTTCAGCGTGAAAAAGCCGGAACAGTAACGCTGTTAAGGTAACAATCAGTCGCTTTTCTGAAAATATTATCGGAGTTGTTTTTTTTAGATAAATTGAATTATCTTCACAAAATAACTTTTTATGTATTTTTGCGTATTCCAAATTTTAAACAGATTATACTATGGGAAAAAGTAACGAAGAAAGAATACAAAGGGCGTTCAGGGAAAAGGACTGGCCCGAAATCAGGAGTACCAATTCATGGATGATTTTCAAAATCATGTCCGAATTTGTTGAAGGATTTGATAAGCTGTCTAAAATCGGACCCTGTGTTTCGATTTTCGGATCAGCCCGTACCAGTCAGGATAATAAGTATTATATTTTAGCTGAAGATATTGCCTTTAGATTGACCAGCTTAGGATACGGAGTTATAACCGGGGGCGGACCAGGTATCATGGAGGCAGGTAACAAAGGAGCCAAAAGGGGAGGGGGGAAATCTGTCGGAATCAACATTATACTCGAATTCGAACAGGAACCCAACAAATACATCGACTCTGATAAAATGATCAATTTTGATTATTTCTTTGTGCGTAAAACCATGTTTATGAAGTACGCACAGGGATTTATTGTTTTGCCGGGCGGTTTTGGCACACTGGATGAATTGTTTCAGGCAGTAACTCTGATACAAACAGGAAAAGTGGCCCGTTTCCCAATTATATTAGTCGGAAAGGACTATTGGCAGGGAATGATCGACTGGATTAAAAATACCATGGAAATTAAGGAAAAAAACATCAGTGAAGGTGATTTAGATTTGATGCTTGTTGTTGATACTGCCGAAGAAGCAGTAGAATACATTGACAAGTTTTATTCAAAATATGTCCACAAGCCCAACTTTTAGCAATTCTGCTATTGCTGCTAAAAGACAGCTAATAAAATCTTAATAAACCATAAACACGGGGTGACAAAAGTCACCCCGTGTTTTTTCACACCCCATTCACTTATTGACAAATTTTCAAATACAAATAAGTTATTAACATTTAGTAAATTAACTTATTTTCAACAAAAGTTATTAACAATTGTTAATAATTTGACTTTTTTATAATTATTTTGTAACTTTATAGTTTAATTTTGAACCGGTTACAAAAATAGTTTAAAATGGTAAAGTATTTTGTTATACTTTTTAATCTTGCGGGAATAGTTGTTTTCAACTATTTCTATTACACGATTAACATTGAGGTTAAAGCCCCCAATGAGGTTCAGGCCGGAGAAAAATTTACCGTTGAGGTAAAAATTAACAAGTCTGATCTGCAAAGTTTCGCCCGTTTTCAGATGGATTTCCCCGTTGGTTTTAATGTAACTCCGCTCAGCGTGGAAAACGGTGATTTCACTTTTAAAGATCAAAAAGCGAAAGTGTTGTGGCTTAAACTGCCTCAAGCCAATGAGTTTACCATTTCCTTTGAGGTTATGACCGATCCTACTGTTGACGGAGTATTCTTCTTTAATTCACAGTTCTCGTACATTGAAGAAAATGACCGTAAAAGTGTTGATGTTCAGGCTATATCAATACGCGTAAACGGTAATCCGATGGCCAATAATGACACTTCCTTCGATATTAACAAAATGGACCCCAATGAAATTTTATGTTACCGTCAAAAACCCTACGTTGATAAAAATGACGGATCAATAATGGTTAACATTTTGGTCAATAAAGGTGATAAATTTGATTTTGGCAAAATTGAAGAGAAAATTCCCGCAGGGTTTCTTGCTGTGAATAAGGAAAACAGGGAAGGTATATTTATGTTCCAGGATAACAAGGTAAATATCAACTGGATGACCATGCCCACCGATCCAAAATATGTTGTGTCTTACAAACTCATTCCTGAAGGAGCGAAAACCATTGCCGACCTGAACCTTGAGGGTACATTCTCCTATCTCGACGGAACCGGAAATACCAAAACCATTGCCATCATTGAAAAAGAAATGAACCTGAGTGGCTTCGACGTGCTTGCTGATAATGGAAATAACGGGAACAATGGGAACAATGGAAATAATGGCAACAATGGGAATAATGGGAACAACGGCAATAATGGGAACAACGGGAACAATGGAAATAATGGGAATAATGGCAACAACGGGAATAACGGGAATAACGGGAACAATGGGAACAATGGAAACAATGGGAATAACGGAAATAATGGAAATAATGGAAGCCTGGATCCTGTAACCGGAGTATCTTACAGTGTGCAAATTTGTGCTTTGAAAAACTATCGCAACCCGGATTATTTCAAAAAATTCGTAAAAGATAATGTGAAGATTGAACAACATGACGGTTGGAATAAATATACAGTCGGTACTTTCAAAGAATATAAAGAAGCCAGAGATTACCGGGTAAATATATGGAGCACCACAACCATTGATGATGCATTTGTTTCTGCTTATAACAGCGGACAAAGAATTACTGTGCAGGAAGCACTAATGGTATCTCATCAGCAGTGGTATAAATAATAATGAGAAAAATCAGTCATAATAATACAACCATTTTCTTTTTTTTACGTAAAAAATTCGAAAGCTGATATAAAATATTACTATGAGGTTTTATATTGCATTATTCCTTTTTTGCTGTAGTCTGGCGTCTTTCGCACAGGAAGATACCACTAAGTCAGGTGGATTACCTGCCGATGCCGATTACCGTTACTTGCTGATGGATGATGAGTCGGCTGTTGAATTTCCTGTGTTTAAACCTGTAATTGGCCTGGGATATGGGGTAATAACTTTCTTCGGCGACGTAAATGATATATATAATTCCAGTCCGGTTGTCGGTCGAAATGCCCTGAATTTCTCTATCTCCAGAAGACTATCCCCTTCGGTGAATATTACCTTTAATCTGATAAGTGGTAAATTATCGGGAATTGAAAGATCGAGCAACAGAAACCTTAATTTCCAGACAGATATCCTTAATATCGGTGCGAATGTGGAATATAATTTCAGGGGACTGATGAAGAAAACCGGAAATGTCATGCCGTTTATCAGTCTGGGTATGGAATCTTTCGAATTCAACTCAAAGGGCGATCTTTATGATGCCAACGACAACCTGTATTATTATTGGTCTGATGGTACCTTAAGAAATATAGAGGAAGACCCCGTAACTGCCCATACAAGCATCATCCTACAAAGGGATTACCGTTATGAAACCGACCTCAGGGAACTTGATCTCGACGGATTGGGTGATTACCCACAGGTTGCTTTTGCCATGCCAATTACTGCCGGGGTTGATATGAAAGTCACCGACAGATTGGATATTCGTTTGGGTGTATCTTACCACATGATATTGAATGATTTGGTTGATAATGTGAGCAAAAACGGTGAAGACATCCGTAAAGGCACAAAGCAAAAGGATAAGTTTTTATATTCTTACCTAACCTTTAAATTCGACCTCTTTTCACCGCCTCCATTAACCATTGAAGACAAACATTACATGGATGTTGACTTTGTTGCTATTGACCTGGAAGATGAAGACAACGACCACATCAAGGATATTGATGATAAATGCCCCGGAACTCCGCTCGGTATAAAAGTCAACGATTACGGCTGTCCGTTTGATGCTGATGACGATGGTATTCCCGATTTCCGTGATGATGAAAAGGAATCTGCTAAAAATGCAATTGTTAATTTGCGTGGTGTAACCATGACCGAGGATGAAATTATTGCCATGGTGCCTAAAGGTGGCCTGAAAAGGTCTGAGATGTACGACTATTATCCAAGTCTGCGCGAAGGTCCAAAGAAATTTACCCAGTATTACATAGAAATTCCTGAGAAGTTTAAAAACCTTGACACAGACAAAGATGATTACATTTCTCTCGATGAACTTTTGCAGGCTGTTGATGATTTCTTCGACATGAAATCAGACTATACCATTGACGATATTTATGAACTGAATGATTTCTTCTTTGATCAGTAAAATTATTTACAGTTCATTTTGTTCTGAAGACAGCCAATAAAAATCAGCTAATTTTAACAAGATGACGGGAACATTATTTCTCATACCCAATACACTTGGTGAGTCCCAATTATCAGGGGTAATTCCCACTGATGTATCTGTTGTTGCATCTTCAATAAAGCATTTTATTGCAGAAGATGAGCGCACTGTACGACGCTATCTGAAAAAGCTAAACAGGGAAATTGTCATTGATGAACTGACTTTTTTTATTTTAAATAAGCACACCCGTTCCGAAGAAATCAATACATTTATTACGCCGCTGCTGAACGGGTTTAACATGGGACTTGTTTCCGAAGCTGGTTGTCCGGGAATTGCTGATCCCGGAGCAGTAATTGTGTCGCTGGCACATGAAAAAAATATCCGGGTGGCTCCGATGGTAGGGCCGTCATCAATATTGCTTGCCATGATGGCATCAGGATTTAACGGGCAGAATTTTGCCTTTAACGGATATCTTCCGGTGAAAAATCCTGAAAGGGATAAAAAAATAAAAGAACTGGAAAGAAAAGCGGTTGTTGAAAACCAGTCCCAGATTTTCATGGAAACCCCTTACCGCAACCTCAAATTTCTGGAGGAAATACTTTCGGTATGCAACAGTGAAACATTGTTGTTTATAGGATGTGATCTGACATTGCCTACGGAATTTTTGCGAACAGATACCGTTTCATTCTGGAGAAAAAACATGCCTGATATTCACAACAGGCCTGTTATATTTATTTTGGGAAAAAAGCAGTAAGAGGTTATTTGAGGATTTTTTTCAGGATTTCATACTCCCGTTCAAAGCTGGGTGTAAGAATGCCTTTTCCCAAATTGCTTTCAATTTGCTTTAATGTCCAGTATCGGCCTTCTTCAACCTCGTTTGGGTTTGTTTTGAGCGGCCCCGAAAAATAAGTAAGAAACATAAAAATCAATTCTTTTTCAATGTCACTTTCCCAAACATATCGTGAAATTGATTTTGCCTGAAAATTTTCCAGCCCGATTTCTTCTTTTGCCTCACGCATCATTGCCTGCTCAATGGTTTCTCCAAAAGCGATATGACCACCAACTGCAGTATCCCATTTTCCAGGTTGCACCAATTTGTTCATGCTGCGTTTTTGCAGGTAGATCATCTTTTTGTTCACCACGTGCAGGTGAATAACCGGATGAAGAATTTTTTGTCCGTTATGGCAATGGGAGCGGGGGGCTTTGCCAATAATTTTCCCTTCTTCATCAACAACAGGCAGCCATTCTTCGGTATCTGAATAAACCTGATTTTTTTTCGATTTTAATTTATTTCTGGCAATTTCGAAAAGGAAATAACCACCGAAAATAATGTAAAACAGTCCGCCGCTGACAAAAACCCATGCCTCTTTCGACATGTAGAAAGCAGAATAAAATATCAGAACGGTGTGAGCAAGAAAAATCCAGAAAAGAATTCGCATGCTTCTGTTCATCTGTTTTATCTGCATTTCGTTGAACTCAACACCTTTCATGTACCGTTCCGACATTTTTCCCATGATGTTGATTCCTGAATAGGCAGAAATGCCCAGGATGGCAACCAGAATCAGGTTAATGAGTCCGGGTTTCAATTTAAAAAAGATGTCATTTTCAAGAAGAATGGAAACCGCTCCAAGCACAACAATCAGGAGGGTATCAAAGAGAACAAATTTATCAAGTCTTTTTTCCCGGAAAAATGTAAGTCCCAGCTGACCGATACCAAAAACCACTGCAACAATCAATCCGGTTTCGGTTCCCCATATTTCATCGGCAGCAATAAAAACGAAGAGGGGAAGAAATCCGGGCAGCAATTTCTTCAGGAGGTCAATCCGGTTCATGGTTCCTATTTGATAATTTTGTCAAGGACTTTCCTTGCAGCATCTTTATGAATGAGGATGTTCATCATTTTCAGTTTGATAAAATCTTCATGGAAGAAATAATAACCTTTATTTGGACCGTCAAATGCACCGGCGCCAGAGTCTTTCATAAGAAACCAGTAAATACCGTCAACAACCTTATATCCCACAAGGTGGATGCAATGGTCATCGGTTGTGGTTTTGTTTTCGAGACGGTACATTCTTGAATCTTCGTTGATGTATTCTGATGGAATATCATAAGAGGGAATCACGGCTACCTCAAATTCCGAATCATGTCCGGGCTCCGAAATATCCCCGCAGATGCTGATTGAAAAGCCTTTGTCAACAGCTTCTTTAATCAGAGTCATGTAATCATCAAGGGACACATTGTAATAGTCATCGTAATGTCTCCAGTTATCGGCTTCGATTAATTCGCTTTTTTGATCGTACTTTGCGTTTTTGATTGACATGAAACTGTAATAATCACCAATTTTTAATGACAGAACATCATTCAGATACTGAAGCGGAGTCATTTTTTTTCCATCAACAGTAATTTCTGTCGGAGGAGTACCAATATGATAATCAAGGATAGATTTAATGGTTTTTACCACTTCCTCTTCATTCCATGCACCATTTTCCTTAACTTTTTCGAGGTATTTGGTCATTTCCTCAACCATTTCGCGGTGTGAGTGGTGTTTGCGACCGTTGAGCTTACCGGAGTAATCTTTTTCGGGAACAATGCCGTATTTTTCATAAATAATTCCGGCAAAAGCAGCTTCCGAGCCTTCGGCAAAATAAGTTTCGCCGCGAGTTTTGACATAATCGCGTGCTCTTTCAACATATTCCCAGTACACAGTATAAATTTCGGATAATTTGACTTCTTTTCCGGAAATCCGTTTCACTTCTGATTCAAAAAAAGAAGTGGCAGAAAAGCACCAGCAAGTGCCTGCGTTACCTTGCGAAACGGGCTTACCATGCCATACGGTTTTGTACTCATCAATTTTTGTCGGGAATGATTTTCCTGTAAAATCAACAGATAAAATCGTACGGGCTTTCTTTTCTCCGGCTTTTTTATCCTCCTGGTCCTGCACATCTTTTAAAATGGATGTATAATAAAAACTTTTGGAAAAGTCGTATTCTTTAAAACGGACTTTGTCTTTGATTTTGCTTTGACCGAAAGCAGTAATTGCAATCAAAATAAATATAACCGAACCAGCTTTTTTCATGATGTGAATATTTTTGAATTACAAATGTAAGAAAAATAAATAATTAGGTTTGTCATTCAAAACCCAATTAGTCATAAACGGTATAAAAACGTTCTTTAAAATATATTCCCTGCGGCATACTCTCTCTTTAATGACTGACATTATTTTCCCTAATATTCAATATAGAAGCTATTTATTTGCCGCAGGTGGTTTTGTTTTCTAAAAAATATTATGTTTTGCTTTTTTGTTTTTTTAGTTTGGCTCAAAATAAACTAAACGGAATTGTTTCCTCTGACATTCAGGTAAATGATTGGTTGACTTTACATTCAATTTTATTATCTTTGTATATTGAAAACAAATCTGTTTATGAATTAACTGAAATCGAAGTGGAGCAAATAAGGGAAATAGCAAATAGATGTCCTGCTGGTTTGGGAACTGCAAATGCCCAATCTTTATTGATGTTGTTGTTTGGAGAGAAAGTGCCTGAATGCCCATTGGATATTGAAACAAGGTCATTGACAATAAAACAGAACGATTCAGTAATTGAGGATGATACAGATAATAATGATTTATGGCTTGGTGAAAACTATCCTGATCCGTTCAATGATAAAACTGTGATTGAATATTCTGTTCCGAAAAGCATTGAGGGCAAGATTGTTGTGGTTGATACTTATGGAAGGACAGTGCTTGAATACCCTATAGAAAGTAATAAAAACCAATTGGTTATTGAAAAAGCAAATTTTGTTCCAGGACTATATTCTTATTCTTTATTAGTTAACGGAGTTGTTCAAAAAACAAAACGAATGATTGTCCAATAAAATGAAAAGAGTACTGTTAATATTATTTTTTGTCTTAACGTTAAATGGATATTCCCAACAGTGGAGTACTTCTTTTTCGAATATTGATACAATTACAAGTGGAGGGAGTGCTGTGATTGAATGTTTTTTAAATAAAGGGGATAGTTCTCTTTTTGTTTGTGGAGCATTTCTGAAAGTAAATTCGACTTACGTAAATGGTATTTTTGAAATTAAAAATACCAATTGGTTCACTTTAGGCAATGGAATTTCGCAATTTGCAGGTTCTCCAAAGTGTTTAAAGTCATTCAGTGAAAAATTGTTTATGGGGGGTGGTTTTTTAGAAGTGGAAAATGCTTCAAATACTGCATACCTTGCTTCTTGGAATGACACAAATTGGAGTGGGCCTGCTGGAGGTGCAGCGGGGAATGATGTTTATGATTTCATTGTTTTTGAAAACAAACTTTTTGTCGGAGGAGAATTTAATAGTATTGGAGGGGTTGCCGGCAGGGAAATCCTTGCTTTTGATGGAGAAAACTGGTTGAATGTGGGTGATATGGACTGTAATTGGGTAAGGGCACTTGAGACATTTAATGGTGAGTTGTTTGCAGGAGGGAATTTTGGCCTCAGGAAGTATCTTGGCGGTACAGATTGGCTGGATTTTCCCGGTGGGCCTGATGCTTGGGTATATGATATGACAGTTGACACATTTAATAACTTTCTTTATGTTGGCGGTGATTTTGGGTATATTGACGGAGGTGTTCCATCATATATGGCAGCCATGTGGGATGGTTTTAAATGGAATTCATTGGGGACTAATTTGCCAACGGCTGTCTGGTTTAAATCAATGGCTGTATATAGAGGTGATTTGTACATTGGTAGTGGCATGACGAATCTAAATGATGGTTTAGAAGTCAATTGTATAGCATTTTGGAATGGTGAAAAATGGGACAGTGTAGGGTCTGGGACAAACAATACTGTAGCTGCCCTTGAGGTTTTTCAGGACACCTTGTATGTTGGTGGCTATTTTAATCAAGCAGGTGACCTTCCTGCATTTGGCCTTGCAAAGGTATTTGTTCCTGATACTAGTTGTAGTTATATCAAACCCCGAGTTTTTACGGTTGCCGACACATTTGACTTAATCGAAGGTCAGGTCGAAGTACAGTTTTACAACAATAATGCGTATGTGGATTCATGGGACTGGTATTTTGGTAGTTTGGGAACAGCAGATATTAAAGATCCTGCATTTATTTTTACGGATACTGGTGATTTTAACATACAGGTAACTGTTGCGCATAGTTCATGTGTAAAAACTGCTTCAAAAACTATTCATATTAGGAATGGCGTAGGAATGGAGGAGATTGAAAGTTTAAATTTCAAAGTTTACCCAAATCCAAGTGACAACAACTTTACCGTACAGTTAAATTTTTCAGAATATAAAAATTGTCAACTCAGAATTACGGGAATAAACGGTCACACAAAAACAATCATCCCTGTTGAGTCAGAAATGACATTGGTCAAAACAGATGGATGGGTCATAGGCACATATATCTGCAATTTATTTGTAGATGGTAAGTTGGTAAAAAGTGAAAAGTTGATTTTGAAATAGTTAAGATTATATTCAAAGTATGTGTTAAATAAAAAAGAATCAAGTGATTACTTGATTCTTTTTTAATTTTGTATTAATTTTGGGTTGAAATGAAAACAAAGTTTATACATATTGTTCTGATTATTTTTTATCTATCAGGGTTTTCTCAAAATTGGATATCCTTTGGAAATGATACCTTATCAAATTACCCTGGGATTGCTTCAGTGAGGGGATTATATTGTGAGGGAAACAAGTTATATGCTACAGGAGGTTTTTATTATGGAGGCACAAATTTACTTTATGGTGCAGGTGTTTGGGATACAATTAACTGGGGAAAGTTTGACGGAGGGATAAATAATGGTGGAGTATGTGTCACAAAATATAAAGGGAAATTGTATTTTGGTGGCTATTTTTCAAATGCTAGTGGAGTTGCAAATACTGATAGAATTGCCAGATGGAATGGAATTCAATGGGAGTCATTGCCAAATAGTTTCGGTGAATTAGGAAGCGCCGTGAATGACATGGTGGTATTTAGGGATACGTTAATTTTGGCAACAAATAAACCCGGGACCGCCTCAAGGATTGCCGCATACGATGCTGATATTAGCGATTATGTTGACATTGGCTCGTTGCCCTTTGCTTCGACCTATGCATTGGAAATATATAACGGAGAGTTATATGCAGGAGGGTCATGGAATGTGTTAAAAAAATATGTTGGAGGGACTGGTTTGGCTGCTTGGGAAGATGTTGGAGGACATATGAGTGATTTAATAAGGGATATGGAAGTTGATACATTCAACAACTTTTTATATGTCGGTGGTGGTTTTATTGTGGTTGATGACACTATTTTAACTGATAATGTGGCAATTTGGAACGGTTTTAATTGGGAAAAGGTTGGTTATGGAAATGGTTATCAATCCAGTTGTTTGTCAATTGAATTTTATAACGGTGATTTGTATGCTGGTTTATCTTATGATACAATTGGCGGAGTATTTACTGATCGGTTAGCCCGATGGGATGGTACAGCTTGGCAAATGGTTGGTGGTGGCGTGAAATGGGGTGTCTTGGCATTAGAAGAATGGCAGGACAGGTTGTATGTTGGTGGAGAAATTGATTCTGTAAATGGCCAGCCCCAAAAAGCAATTGCCTGTTGGGAGATGCCCCTTGACACAATAGAGTGCCGGTACATTAAACCACGGGTCTTTACCCTTACCGATACCTTCGAATTGGCCGAAGGACAGGTCGAAGTCCAGTTTTACAATAATAACGCTTACGTTGATTCATGGGACTGGGATTTCGGTGATTCAGGGTCAGATAACATAAAAGACCCCAGCCATATTTACACAGCCATTGGCGATTACAATGTTCAGGTAACAGTGACACACAACACCTGTGTTGAAACAGCAACAAAGACCATACATGTTGTTCTTGGTGATGATATACAGGAAATCGTAAACATTGATTTTAAAATATTTCCTAATCCAAGTCAAAATAACTTCACAGTTCAAACTTTTTTGCCCGAAGGATCAAAATCAGAACTCCGGATAACCGGTTTAAACGGCCATGCCAAAACAACCATCCCAATAAAATCCGATAAAACAGAAATTTACACTTCCGGTTGGGTAAAAGGCACATACCTATGCAATTTGTTTGTTGATGGGAAATTAGTTAAAAGCGAAAAAATGATCCTAAAATAATGAAATTGTAATATTTCATAGCGTATTACAATCATTAGGAACCAAGAATTTTCGTATCTCCTCTACCAAGCAAGTCTTGAAAATTCTATGACTGTAAATTAAGTTTGTTTATTGTGGAGCAATCTGGTTTTTGATTTTTTTCCTGTTCCGGGGCAGCAGCTCGTCGAGCTTGTTTGCTTTTTGGCTTGTCAATCTTTTCAAAACATCCTTGAGCCATTCGCAAGTATTGAAATTGTTTATTTGCCTGTTCCCGAACAGGAAATGCATATCACAAAAAAATATCCAAAGTCATAAAATCTTTTATTAATTTTGCAATTCTGTTTATTAAAAATATCAAATATGAAAGCCACAGAAATAAAAAAAGGAATATACTGGGTTGGAGCAATTGACTGGAATTTAAGGAATTTTCACGGTTACCTCACCCAAAGGGGTTCAACCTATAATGCCTATCTGATTATTGATGAAAAAATTACTTTGGTCGACTCAGTAAAATCCTATCTTACAGATGAAATGCTGAAAAGGATTTCCACCATAATTGACCCTTCAAAAATTGATACAATAATTTGCAATCATGTTGAAATGGACCATTCCGGGGCCATACCAAAAATTGTTGAATTGAATCCTGCTGCAAAGGTTTATGCTTCACCAAAAGGGGTTTCAGGTTTAAAAGCGCATTATAAAAAAGACTGGAATTTTGTGGAGGTGAAATCGGGAGATGTAATCAATCTTGGCAAAAGAAACCTGCATTTTCTATTAACACCCATGGTTCACTGGCCCGATAATATGGTGGCTTATCTGGCTGAAGATAAGATTTTGTTTTCGAACGATGCTTTTGGTCAGCACCTTGCTTCATCAGAGCGTTTCGATGATGAATACCCCCTGGATATCATCATGGAAGAAGCCAGGAAATATTATGCAAACATTGTTTTGCCCTATTCAAGTCAGGTTGTTAAAGCCCTGGATGACGCATTAAAACTGGATATTGAAGTAATTGCCAATTCACATGGAATTATCTGGCGCAAACATATTCCGGAGATTATCAGGGAATACCGCGACTGGAGTTCAAACACACTGGATAAAAAGGTTTTGATAGTTTATGATACCATGTGGGGTTCAACCGAGAAAATTGCCAATGCAATTTATGATGCATTTGAGCAAAAAGGTTACAGGATTTATAAATATTGCCTTCAGGATAATCACATTTCAGACATCATGACCGAAGTACTGAATGCTGAATATGTTTGCGTCGGGTCACCTACGTTGAACAAAAGTATTCTTCCATCCGTTGCCGGATTTTTAACCTATTTGCAGGGATTGTCGCCCAAAAACAGAAAGACCATTCTCTTTGGATCGTATGGCTGGGCTAAGCAAAATATCAAGGAGATGGAAAGATATATGACCGAATCGGAGTTTCAGATTGTCCATACGGTAAATGTGAATTACATTCCGGGTGAAGAGGAACTTTTGGCAATCAGAAATGAAGTGTTAGAGAAAATTTAGTTTCAAAAAAAAAAGAATCAGGCCAGAGGCAGTGTAACTTCAAAAACACTGCCTTTGTCTATTTCACTTTGAACCTTAATGGTGCCGCCATGTGCGGTTACAATGGACTTCACATAAAACAATCCCAGTCCAAAACCTTTTACGTTATGCACATCGCCGGTGTGAACCCTGTAAAATTTATCGAAAATATATTTTTGATTGGCAGGGGAAATACCGATACCATTGTCACCGACAGCAACAATGATGCGTTTTGCCTCGTTTTTTGTCGAAATATTTATAATTGGTGATTCACCGGAGTATTTGCAGGCATTATCCAGAAGGTTTGAAAAGAGGTTGCGCATATGCATCGGGTCGCCTAAAAGTTTGTCGTTTTCAGCATCCAAATTGATAATCCAGGATATTTCCTTTCTTTGTTTGTCAAGCTGAATGTTACTAACAATTTCATTGAGGATATCATGTACCCTGATTTCATGTTTATTAAAATTCAGTTCGCTTTTTTCAAGCATGGCAGATTGAAGCACTTGTTCAACCTGTGATTTTAAGCGCAGATTTTCATCATAAATTACCTTGGAATAAACTCTTACCCTTTCTTTTAGCGATTCGTCATCGGCATTCATGAGCACTTCCGAAGCCATTGAAATGGTCGAAATGGGAGTTTTAAACTCATGGGTCATATTGTTGATGAAATCATTTTTTATTTCCGAGATTTTCTTTTGTCGTAAAATAGCCATGATGTTCACAGCGAAGGAGAAAATCACTATCAGAATAAGGATTATTGAAATCACAAGCCAAAGAGAAAGTTCCCTGAGAATGATCATGCGTTTCTGGGGAAAATATACTTCAAGGGTGTACAGGTCTGTTGCTTCGATACAGGTAAGCCCCTTTTTATGGGTTTTTATTTCAAAATTGTCGTCAATAACACCGGTTTTTCTGAAAATAACCGAATCATTTGATGAGTTTAAGATGGCGTATTCGAAATCGGAACCCAGCTCATAGCTTTCGAAAGTGGCTTTCAGTAATGAATCCAGGATGGTAGGGTTGATAATTTCGAGCATCTGGTTGCGGTTGCTCGGACAAGAATAAATGCATGATTTTTCACATCCTTCTTTGCTGTATTTGGGCAATTCAACCAATACGTCCTGCAATGCCTCAGAAACCCGATGGTCGAACTGTGCCTCGGAAAGGAAAATAGCATTTCTGATCCAAAAGAGCTGGGTTGTTATCAAACCCAATAGAGAAAAGGCACTCAGATAGATCAGTATCTTTATGGTTCTTTTTTTCAACGTACTTTATTTTGTGCACTACAAAAATAGTCAATCCCTTTACTCATAGGAAATGATTAACAAAACTTTAACATCTGTAACCGGCTGAATTTAAAATTCTTCATCAGTGGGATTTAGACACTTTCCGAAAGTTTTTAACAGTGAGCCAACTTGATCAAAAAAACCTTTTTTAATATTGATAAAATCACTACTTTGTACCAAATAAAATTAAGCATTTTTCGGAAATGAAAAGAATAATTATTTTTGTTAAATCATTAGCTTTCATTGTATTGCTTTTGGAATTCTCCGGATTGAACGCACAGGGAATTGACTCGTCAAAATATAAAACCGAGTATTTTCAAATCATCGATTTTAACGATTTTCAGTCTGCCCGTTTAGCCGAAGTTCTGCTTTTGGAACTGAACCTGCAACGAGAAAAGCAGGGTGTGGATACCTTGTCTTCACTCCAGTTTCTGACTTTTGCTGCGGAAGATCAGGCTCAATATTGTGCACAGATCGACAACGTTACTATTTTACAGTCAGGATCAAAGAAAAAAGATACCGGAAAAAGGTCAATTTATTATGGAGGATCGAAAAATGCTTTTGAAATGATTGACAAAACCAATGTGAAGGATGGGTCTGTTTATAAAAATTACCAGCAGGTGGCCGAGGATATTGTGGTGAAAATCATGACAAATCAAAAGAAAATGGATGTTGCTTTTAATCAGCTCTGGATATTTGCAGGAATTGGCGCCGCCATTGATCCATCTGGTAAAAAACTGTATTATTCTATGGTGTTTGGCGACTACAGTTCTTTTAACGAAGGAGCTGCCCGCAAAAACGAATTGGATATTCCTTTTTCCAAAAAGAGATATGGATTGTTCCCTTATGATGAAAAAGCCTGTAAAAAATACGATAAAAACAAAATGCTGGCTGAACTGCAAAAGGGTCTGTATGTGAAAGATGACAAGGTTTATTTCAAATCAGACAAATATAAAGAAATTCAAAAAATACTGAAAGATTCAAAGGATGGAATCGGAGTTGATATTGTACAGCGCGACCAATATCCCTGTGTTGGATCCAATATTGTTGACAACAATCTGGTGAACAAGGGTGTTATGGTTAAAAGAATCTGGTCATCGAAAATGCTTAAGAAAAACCTTGTTGTTGGTGATAAGGAAAGAAAAAAGAATGTGGATGTGCTAATTGGTAAATTACCTGCTGCGATTGCAAAACTTGATAAAGACCAGTATGAAATGAACCTTGTTTTTATCAAGGATAAATATGTCTGTAAAAACATTCCTCCTTCATATATTGAAGCAGGTGGCGTTGAGTATAATAACCTTTTGGAGCTTTTGGCTGATACTGTAAATCCTCCGGGAACCGAGGAATATTCTCCCCGGGCAACAAAATCCACGCTCAGCTTTAAAATTCCTTTTGAAAAGGGAAAATCTGTGTATAAACAGGAAGATATTGATCCTTTTATCAAAGCGCTAAAGGAACCTGAGTTTATTATTAATGAGCTGAATATTTCCGCTTATTCCTCCATCGAGGGTACCGATGAAATCAATAGAAGCCTCCAGTTGAAACGTGCAGAAAGTATAAAAAATGCATTGCAGGCCAAACATAAAGACAAAATTATTTCAAATGTTACTACTGCTGATAACTGGGAAGAATTTAAGAGAGATGTGGCCGGAACAGAGTTCAGCAATCTTGCCGGAATGACCATGGAAGAAGCTCAGAAAAATATCCGTGAAAACAGTCTGGATAAAAAGCTTGAAAACATCCTTAAAAACCACCGCTATGCCAAAATTGACATGAAAATCACTTATGATATAGACGGAGATAAAGAGCAGGCATATGTAGTGAAAATGTTTAATGATGCTGTGAAAAAGGGTGATTATATTGAGGCACTTAGGGTACAGAAATATCTGTTCAAACAGGTTGTTGCAAAAAAATACACTAAAGAGGCTGTATTTGAAATGGAAATTCCGGAAAGTCAGGCGACAGCCGGATTGGCAATGAATAAACTGTGGCTCGAGCAGTTTGTGAATAATGGTGATGTGGATGAGGACTGTTGCTCAAGGGTTGAAAATCTTAACCAGCTTGATCCATCAAATCAATACATCCTGTTCAATAACTTATACTGCAACTTTATTTATGCTCCGCTGGGCGACGAGGAGCATGTAAGAAAAATACAGGAAATTATTGATGGAATGTACAACAAAGCGCTGTCGAAGAAAACCATTGATATGCTGAACCTCGAATATCAGATGACCATAATAAAAACACTTGATACGCTGGATGATCCCGGACCATTATTTGCCGAAAGTATGGAACGCATCAAAACCATTGTTGACATTAAAGAATCAAACTGGCAGAACTCCCTGAAACTGGCTTATGTGTTCATGGGCAATAACGATTATGAATTTGCTGCCCGTTTGCTTGAACCTTTTGTAAATGGCAAGTATGTATTTGAAGAGCTGGTTTTTGCCTACATCTCACTATGTACCAAAACAGAAGAAAAGCTTTACACTTCGACATTTACCAAAGCTGTGACCAAGGCGATTGAACAAAACCCCGAAAGGTTCTGCAACCTCATCAACAAAGGAAAACTGACTTTCCAGGTTTTTGAAAATGAAAAAGTCAAAGAGATGTATTGTAAAAAGTGCAAATCAACTGATTAATAAATCCTGAAATGATTACCCGTAATTACGGATCTGTACCACTTTTACATTTCAATAATCTTGACTCATTTTCTGATGTGTTTCACTTTGTGACCACCCGCAGGGGCGGAGTCAGTTCAGGCGCCTGGGAAAGTTTTAATCTTGGGTTTAATTCTGGTGATGATCACCAAAACGTCGAAAACAACAGGAAAATTCTTGCAGATGCAGTTGGGGTTAATCAGGATTGTCTTATTTTTCAGAAGCAGATTCACAGTGATATTGTTACAGTTGTTGATAAACCTTATCATGGCAGTGAGATTTGCGAAACCGATTCCATGATTACCAATAAACCGGGTTTGTGCCTTTGCGTTAAAGGGGCAGATTGTGTACCAATACTTTTTTTTGATCCTGTGGGAAAAGCAGTGGGAGTAGCTCATGCCGGATGGAAAGGTACAGTAAAAAAAATCGCCGCCAATGTGATAGAGGCAATGGAGCTTCTTTATTCATGTAAACCGTCGGATATTAAAGTTGCGGTTGGTCCGTCAATTGGTCCGGAAGTCTATGAAGTAGGAGCAGAGGTGATTGAAAAAGCCCGTGAATCTTTTGGCAGTCAAAATCCATTTATCATCAGAAAAAACGATAAAACATATTTTGATCTTTGGGAGGCCAACAGGTCTGTTCTGGCTGAGGCCGGAGTGCTGAGCAAAAACATTGAAATTTCAGGAATATGCAATTATTCCAATGACAATGATTTTTTTTCTCACCGCAAATCCGGAGGAAAAACAGGCAGGTTTGCAGCCGGTATCATGATCAAGTAATTGATTTTCTAATCTTCTGCTATTACAATTACCCTGTCATGCTCAGTAAACGTAACCACATTTGATTTTACAGGGTTTACAGTAACTCCAAATGCTTTGGAAGCATCGTAGGCATCTTTGTTAATCCTGTAACCAATTGCTACTTCACCTTTTCTGCGGGCACTTTCAAGAAGTGTGTAAAAGTTCAGGGATACACCGGGGGAAACATAATCAGTAACCGGCTTAAGATAAATTTCACTGCCATCAGCATCAAACAGATCATTGAAAACAGCCATCAGCGATTTGTTTTCTGAGACCTGTGACATGAGTAAACTGATGAGTTTATCGCTGACAATAAAATCATCGGCTTTTGTGACAACGGCAAGGTCGCGGTTTCTAAGGTCAAGCATCTCACTGACAATTTTAAGATCTTTCCCTGATTCTTCACAGATTCTTCTTAAATGAAGCAGCGAAATCAGTGTTTGGGAATCAGCTTCCTGTAAGCTCAATTCATCGACGTAGCAAAGAACCTGAACTGAGGTAAAGTCTATAACATTCAAACTGTCAATAACTTCTCTTGAGCTGGTATCGTCATGCTGAAATTCCAGCCGGATGTTTTTTAATCTTACTGAAAGTTTCTCGATTTCATTTCTGCAATTGTCATAGGATGAAACAATTTTCATGTATGAACCATTGCCAACATAGTTATCCATTTCTTTTACGATAATATTGGCTCTTTTATTCCATCCAAGCAGCAAGATTTTTTCGGGTTCAGCCTCTATTATATGACTGTTGCAAATTGACTCTTCATTAATAGTGAATTGTTTTTTCTCATTTACCACCAATGTGTCATCATCCTCGGTAATGGCAATGATTTCATCGCCCTGTGAAATAATGTAATCCATGGGTGGGTTAATCTGCACCCTGCCGTCAGCATATTTAAGTCCGATCACGGTTGAATCTTCATAGGCGAAAAGGGAGTCGCTGAATTTCTTTCCGATAAGTTTTTGTTCTTCATTAAAATATATTTCTGCACCGTCAAAGTCCATCAGTTCGGTATAAACAATGCTGAGTCCACTCTGACGTGAAGTCTGAACCATTATTCGGGCAATTATGTCATCGGTAAGTATAAGTTCTACCTCATCTTTTCCAACCATTCTTGCAACCTCAAGATTTTTTTCCTCGTTAATTTCAGCTACAATATGGTAGGGTTCTTCTCTTCGGTCGGGGTTATTGGTGATGGCAAGAATGGTTTTAATGATTTCAGGATCAGAATTGCCATGCTCATGAGCCAGTATAATGATGGATCTCGAAGCCTGGGGGTTTCCAATTGCCAGATCGGCCATGTCACCGGGATTTCCTCTTCTGCAGATAACCCTGGTATTTTTGAAATTTGAAATTTTATCTCTCAGTTCATCTTCCATTTCAACCTTATCTTTGTCGGCTAAAATCACAATTCTTGGTTTTTTTTGATTCTCATTGGCTATTATCAGTTCTGAAATAATGGTAAAAACCTTTGATGACCATCCCAAAATCAGGGTGTGATCTTTTTCAATAACCAGACTGCGTCCTTTTCTTAAGCTGTCGAGTTTGTTTTGGATACCTGATGACAGAACCCCGATAAGTGTTGACAAAATGAAAATCCCACCAAGGGTAACGATGAATGCCAGAATTCTGAAGTTCCATCCTGCATCTCCGGCAACTGTTCCGGAGTCCATGGTGCGCATCAGACTTTGCCAGATGCTTTCAAAAAAGCCCATGGGCTCGCCGCCTTCGGGAGCAACAGAAAACAATGTGATAATTGTTGCTGCAACAATTACAACCAGTATTGACAGTATGCCCAATAGTCCAATCATGGCACCCGGACCTTTACTCATCAAATTATCAAATTTGTAGCGGATTTTTTTTGAAAAAGTTGCTTTCATATAAAATATCAGATTTTAATATTAAGACAAAGTAAATTAAAAAGTCTGAAGAAGTGAATGCTTTAAAAATGTTTTACAAAAAAAATGCCTGTGAATTTCACAGGCATTTTATATTTATTATTGTGTAATGACCAGTTTGACGGTCATGCCGTTTTCAAAAATCAATTGGTAAAATCCGGCTTTGTTTCCTGATAAATCCAATTGAAAAACAGAATTTGAAATGGTTCCGCTTACAACCTCCTTACCCAAAATATCAACTACAGAGTATTTCATATTTGAGCGTGCGGTTTTTGGCATCTCTATATTGAACAGACCTTCCGATGGGTTTGGATAAACGGTAATAGAACTTGTTTGTTCAAATCCGGAAATAATTGTAAGGAATCCAACCTCAAAGGTTTCAACAATGATACAACCCGAACCATTTTCAATGGTGACGGTATAAGTTCCCGGAAGCAAATCTGAGATATCCTGAGTTCCGCCTCCATTGCTCCAATCATAATTAAATGGTCCGCCGCCACCTGATAAGGTTATATTTATTGCACCGTCATCACAGGTTGAGCAGCTTGCATCGGTAATGAAATTGGAGGAGATAGAGAAGCTTCCGGTGTTTCCTACTGTGAATTCCTCTGTCAGTCTGCAATTTAGTCCGATGTCGAATACCATTACAGTGTATATTCCTTCGGTCAGACCAGTCACATTTTGGTTTGTAGATCCATTGCTCCAGTCAAAAGCATAATCTCCCGAACCACCTGTAATTACAAGGGTAATGCTTCCGTCGGCATTGTAGCAATAATCGTCATCAACAATTCCGGTTACGGCAAGTGTGCCGGTATTGTTATCAACAAAGGCATCCACAACCAAAACGCAATTGTTTTGATCGGTGATGGTTACTGTATAAGTACCTTCAGCCAGTGATTCAATGTTTTGCGAAGTAAACCCGTTGCTCCATTCATATTCGTATGGAGCTGTTCCTCCGGTTATTGTCAGATCAATTGAACCCTGATTGTCACCACAGCTTTCGTCGGTTATAACCGTTGATGATGTAAGTGAAGTACCATTTGTAATAATTGCTTCTTCAATGGCAATACATCCTTCGCTATCGGTTACAGTGCAGGTGTATGTGTCTGCGTGCAATGAAGAGATGTCCTGGGTAGTTTGTCCGTTACTCCATGAATAACTATATGGAGCAATTCCACCTGTTACGCTAAGGTTAACAGTGCCTGTTCCGTCACTACAGTTTTCGTTTGTAATAACCGAGGATGCAGCAATATTTGATTCTGATAATACTTCAAAGGAAAGTATTTCATCGCAACCTACTGAATTGGAAATTGTTACAAAATAATTTCCTGCAGACAATCCGCTTTGATTGAGTGTTGTTGCACCGTTATTCCAGATGTATGTGTATGAACCGGTAGATGGATACAGGAATATTTCGATGGCTCCTGAATTAAATTCACCGCAGGCAATATTTGTAACCTGAGTAAAAGTAACATCAAAAGGAGCGTTATTGATTACTTCATACTGCTGAGTTACTCTGCAATTGAGGTCAAGATCAAAAACCACTACTTCATAAATACCCTCGATGAGACCTGAAATATCTTCGGTTGATGCACCATTGCTCCATCCGAAAGCATAGTTCCCTGAACCTCCTGTAATGTTAAGATTAACTGCTCCTGTTGCATTATAACAGTTGTCATTTGTAACAGTTCCTGTAACAGAAAGTGTTCCGGTATTATTTGCAACTGTAAAATCGAATATTTCTGAGCATCCGGTATTGTCAGTTGCTGTGACAGAATAATTTCCGGCAGAAAGTGATCCGATATCTTCAGTGGTTTCACCGTTGTTCCAGGTATAAGTATATGGAGGTGTTCCGCTGGATATTGTGAGGTCAATTGATCCGGTTGCATCTCCGCAATATTCTTCTGTTGCAGTTCCGGAACCGGCAACGGTGGTCGTATTTTCAATATTCTGGGTCAGGTAGCTGAGGCATCCTGTTTCATCTGAAATTGTACAGGAATAGGTACCTCCATTCAGATTGTAAATATCTTCGGAAGTTTCACCATTACTCCATTCAAACATATAAGTACCTGCGGGAGAAACTGAAATATCAATAGCTCCTTCGCCGTTTCCGCAATTATCATCAAATAGATGTGAAAGGGAGGTGGAATATGGTGCTGTGTTAATCAATTCGATATCAGATTCCACAATACATCCATTGGCATCACTGATGGATGCAACATACGTTCCTGCTGACAATCCTGTCCAGTTTGGATATGGAGTCATAGATGAAGGTGAACTTCCATTCAGAGTATAAATATAAGTGCCCGGGTAGGCCGGACTAACAGAAACCACTCCGTTTCCATTACCGCATGACTCATTGGTATCATTTACAGAAGCAAATCCAAGATTTGGATTATCAAGATAACCAACTTCAAATTCGGCAATGTAATCACATCCAACATCATCCATTATGGTAACAGTGTAGTTGCCTGTGGTGACATTTGTAATGTCCTGCGTCATTTGCCCGCTGCTCCATAAATAAGTGTAAGGAGGCATTCCACCGCTAACAGTAATATTAACGAGACCCTGTGAGTTTGTACAGGTTTCGGACTGGATAACTGAACTGACAGTAAAATCACCGCCATCATTTTCAACCACATAAGTCCCAATAACTACACATCCTGTGTTATCTGAAACGGAACAGGTATAGGTGCCTTCAGATAACCCGACAAGATCCTGAGTAACCTGACCGCTGCTCCAGTTATATGAATACGGAGTTGTTCCGCCTGAAATTGTTTGATCAATAAAGCCAACGTTGTTGCCACAGGTCTCATTCTGAGTCACCGAATTTGAAATGGCAATTCCGGTTGTCTGATTGATAATTGTTTCTTCAAATAAAATACTGCATAAATTGGCATCCGTTACAGTACAATTGTATGTTCCGGCTGAAAGTCCTGATAAATCTTCGGTAACCGCCCCAGTATTCCATGTGTATGAATAGGGAGGAAGTCCGCCTGTTATAGTAAGGTCAATCGAACCCGCTTCATCGGCACAACTTTCATTTACAGCAACAGAATTGCTGATTTCAAATCCACCTGATAAGTTAACAATGGTTTCGGACGCATTAATATTACATCCGTAAGTATCAGTGATGGTAATAATATAATTGCCGGCCGGAATACCTGTCAGATCTTGTGTTACAGCACCTGTATTCCATAAGTAAGTTACCGGTGCAAAACCACCTGAGAAAGTGACGTCAATTGAGCCATTTACTTCGCCGCAGCTTTCATCAACAGCATTTACTGAAATAAGGTTTAGAGTACCGTTATTTTCATTAATGGTAAAACCATCAGTCACGGTACAGCCATTATTATCGGTAATGGTGACATTGTAATTGCCTGCTGCAACACCCGAAACATCTTCAAAAATGTTTCCATTGCTCCAAATGTAGCTGTATGGTGTATTTCCGCCAACGGTAGTAATATTTATTGCCCCGGCATTATTTCCGCACATTTCATCAGAAATACTGACACTTGTAATATCAAGATCACTGCCAAGATTAAGGATTTCAGTTACAAAAGTAATGATGCATCCGTTATCATCAGTAATCTGAACTTCAAAATTACCTTCAGATAATCCTGAAATATCCTGAGTGGTTTGTCCATAATTCCATAAGTATGTATAAGGAATGGTTCCTCCCTGAACAGAAATATCAATGGCTCCGGCATTATTATTACATGCCTCATTGGTAACAACAGAATTGTTGACATTCAGTGTTCCCGAATTATTGCCAACGGTTGCATTAATGAATAATTTACATCCGGTGGCATCGGTAACAGTACAAGCGTAATTGCCCGAATGAAGACCGATAATATCCTGGGTTATGGCACTGTTGCTCCATAGGTAAGTAATCGGAGTCACGCCGCCTGAAATCGTAATATTAACCCTTCCAAGTCCATTGGAGCAGTTCTCATCAGTTATGATGATGTCAGTCAGTGCAAGTGATCCGGGGTTATTTGCAACAGTGTATACGCTTGAAATAACCTGACAGCCATTTGCGTCAGATACAGTGCAGGTATAATTTCCTTCGTTGAGCGAAACCATGTCCTGTGTTGTTTGTGCATTGCTCCATAAATAAGTATAAGGCGAAGTTCCTCCTGAAATTGTCAGGTCAATGGCTCCAAGATTGTCATTACATGTTTCATTGCTGACCAGAGCATTTGAAATGGCAAGAGTACCAGGTGTATTGGTGATGATTTTACTAATTATTACTTCACATCCGTTGATGTCTGTAATTGTGCAATAATAGGTGCCGGCACTTAATCCAGATAAATCTTCGGTAGTTGCGCCGCCTGTCCAGATGTATGAGTAAGGCGTTGCACCCCCGGTGGTTGTAACATTGATACTTCCGGCATCGTTTGAACATGTTTCATCGGTCGAAACGGCAGTAGCATTCAAGGTACCCGGATTGTTATAAATATTTATGATGCCTGTGTTGATGTGGCAACCTGAATTATCAGTTATTTCACAAGAATAAACTCCTCCGCTTAACCCCGAGATATCTTGTGTTGTTTGACCTGAACTCCATAAATATGTGTACGGACTTGCTCCACCTGTCAGAGTAAGATCAATAGATCCGGTACTGTTAGAGCATATTTCACTTGTAATAACTGTCGAAGTTGCAAGTGTACTGGCGTTGTTTTCGATGGTACCGGTATAATTTACGACACAACCATTAACATCTGAAATGGTGCATGAATAAGTTCCTTCAGCAACATTAATAAGATCCTGAGAAGTTTGTCCTGAGCTCCAGATATAACTATAAGGAGTGGTTCCGCCATCAAGAGTAATATTAATATCACCCTGACTGTTTCCGCATATTTCATTTGTAACAAGGGCAGCAAGAATTTCCAGATCGCCTGGAGTATTCAAAATTTCAACCATATGTTCGGTTATACATCCATTTGCATCTGTTACGGTAAGAGTATAATTACCATCATGCACATTGAGTAAATCCTGAGCAGTAGAACCATTGCTCCAGTGATAAACATACGGAGTAGTTCCGCCTGTTATATTAACATTGGCAGCACCATGCTGGTTGTTACAGATTTCATCAGTTATAAATTGATTTTCCACTGCAAGATTACCGGCATCATTAAATACATAGATATAACCGGTATGAACGAAACAGGAGTTAATATCTGTAATAGTACAATGATAAATACCTTCATTCAATCCTGAAACATCTTCTGTAGTTGCCCCGGTTGACCAGTTGTATGTGTATCCGCCGCCGCCACCTGCAATGGTCAGATTAATTGCACCACTGTTATTATTACAGGTTTCGTTGGTAACAACTGTTGAGCTAAGATGCATTGTGCCCGGGGAGTTTGTTATGTAGTAGGTTTCAATGGTGTTGCAACCTGCTGCATCTGTAATTGTACAGATATAGGTGCCTGCATGCAGATTAACCAATGAGGCGGTTGTCGGACCAGTACTCCAGTGATAACTTACTGAGCCAAATGCTCCGGTGACAGTCTGGGTAATTGATCCCTGCCCCGAATCACAAATATCGTTATCTGTATCATAAGCCACATTCATTGTTCCGGTGTTATTGGCTACGGTAAATGTTTCAGACAACACGCAATTACTGCCATCAGTAATATTTATTGTGTAATTTCCGGCAGCCAGACCAGCAATATCCTGTGAAGTAGCACTGTTACTCCATGAGTAAGTGTATGGCAAAGAACCACCTGAAAGGGTGATATCAATGGCACCCAGATCATTGCCACAGGTTTCGTTGGTTACATTTGAACTGGTAATGTCAAGTGTGCCGGTATTGTTTGGAACAGTTATTGTTTCAATCAACTGGCAGTTATTTGCGTCGTTAATTGTCACAGTATAATTACCAAAAACAAGATTTGAAATATCTTCGGTAGTGGCACCATTGCTCCAGTTTATCACATACGGGAAGGTAACATCCTCGAGCGTAATGTCAATAGCACCTGTTCCCGATCCGCATAGATCATTGGTAATGCTTGAGCTGCTGATATCCAGGAAGCAAAAAGCAGAGCAGTTGCTTACATCGTTAATGATTGAGTAGGTTCTTGTTGTGAAGCAGCCGTTTCCATCAGTTACAGTAACAGAATATGTTCCATAAGGTATGTCAATTATATCCTGTGTGGTAGCGCCATTGCTCCATGCATATGCATATGATCCTGTGCCGCCTGAGGGGTTAATGTCGATTAACCCGTTGTCAGAACTGCAGATTTCATTCAGGACAGAAACTGTAGCAACAGATATCGGAGGATTTTGATTTATGGTAAAAGATTCCAGATATATACAGCCGGTATTATCAGTAATGGTAAGATTGTAGGTTCCGGCTACAAGTCCGGAAACAGACTGAGTAGTTTGACCGCTGCTCCATGCGTAAGTGTAAGGAGCAGTGCCCCCCGAAGTTGTAAGGGTAATGGCACCATTATTTCCACCATTACAAGTAATGTGAGTAATTGTTTTTGAAGTATTAATACTGCTGATGTTGTTCAGAATAAATGATTCGGTCTGATGGCAATCGGCATTATCAGTAACAGTTACACTGTAACTGCCGGATGGGATTCCGCTGATATCTTCAGTTGTGGCACTGTTGCTCCATAAATAGGTAAAAGGCGGAACATCACCGTTTACTGTAATATTAATTGCGCCGTCACTGCCGCCGCACTGGGCCTGAGTAACAAAACCATTTACATCCATTCCGTCGGGTTGTGTCAAAACAGCAACTGTATCGGGTAAATCGGAAATCAGACTGATATTCCAGTTAAAAATATAACCATTATCGAGAGCGAACTGGTCTGTTACAGACAGAGTCCATGTTCCGTTGAGCAATGAGCCAAGCAAAGTGCTCAGAGGTTGGTAAGGAATATAAGAACCTGCAGGCAAATAATAATCAGTAAGATTGTGGCCTACGTTATCTACATAAGTATGTTGGTAAACGTATGATTCTGCTACCATGGTACCATAATCGGGATCAGCGTTAAAGCAATAATCAAAGCCGTTACCCGGATCAACAATACCTGAACCGGCGCCGCCATCGACCGGACCGGTAGCAACAGGTTCGCCAAGGTCGGTTGAACCGCCGCCTGAAAATTGTTTTAAAATGCAGGATTGACCGGTGGGAGAGGTGATTCTAATTTGCAGATCGCCCAAATAGGAATGTTCCATATTGGCACAAATTTGCTGAAGCATGCTCAGGTCATCCAGTGTTTGTCCCGGATCAAAACCTGATATAACAATTGAACTGGTGTAGGTAACACCACTGCCATCGGGCAAAAATGTTACACCTGCATCGAATGAGCCACCAATAACAAGAGCTTCGGCTTTACAGCCATAAATATCATAAACCTGAACGGAATAGGTTCCGGCTGCCAGTCCGGTCATAGGATTGGTAGAATACAAAGTAGTTGTGCTTGACTCATCAGTAAGATGAAAAGTATAAGGGGGGAAACCACCAGTGGCATCAACAAATATTTCGCCGGAATTATCTTCGTAGCAATCAAGATTTGTTTCAATAATACTAAATTCAATAGGAACAGCATCATCAATAAATAGTTGAGCGGTATCAAAATCAGAGCATATTTCAGGTTTATAGATAAGATAAATAGACTCCTGGCCTTCGGCAAAACCGTCCTGGATAGCCTGAATAATAATTGTAGCAGCAGTCTGACCGGCAGGAATAGTAATTGAATGATCAATAAATTCGTAATCAATTCCGTTGGTAGCAGATCCAGCTATGGTAAAATCGATGGTATAATCGTAAGTAAGAGGTTGTTCAAGAGAAAAGTCAAAACTGGCGTCCACACATCCTTCTAAAGCAATATCGTCGGAGTTGATTGTTTGAGTTTGAACAGCAACAACACCCTGAATAAGACTGTTTTCCTGAAGAAAAACTGCAGAATTGTAAACACCGTCACCTGCATCAGCGATAACAAGTTTCAGGGTGTATGTCTGGCAGGGAATCAGTCCGTCCTTACGGGCAATAAGTTCAGTAGTAAAAGCATCAAACTGAACAGTGGTGCCGCCGGCGTTGCTGATGTAATACATATTGTTGGTAATGGCGTTGATGTTGTTAATGGAAACAACATCTGAAGTACCAGGAAGCAGTGCTATGTTTTCCTCACCAGTGATACCCGGACCACTGATATAGAAAGCAAAAACGTCATTATAACTGGAGCTGTTTGGTGGAGCATATTCGGGGTATTCTTCGGAAGCGAAAACATAGGAAAACTGGATCATTTCGGACTGAACCTCAAAGCTGAACTGAAGGGTGATGGCATCCTCGGTTGCAGCCCCGGCAAGAGCCGTCATTTGTGCAGTTCCGGGTTCGCCAAGGTCAGATCCACTGTTGGTGGCAGTGTTTGGTCCGGGCGACTGGTTAATATTTCCTGTTGACAGGATAACACCCGAAGACAATCCGATATTGGAAAGTGATCCGTTGAAAGATCCTGAGGCAACTGCATCGCCTGTAAGCGTTGCTCCGGATACGGTAATGTCCGGACCGGCAAGAATCTCTGCCAGTTGGGTGGCAGTTAATCCACCGGTTACAGTCAATTGTGCCAAAGAAAGATTGTAAAAAAGCAATCCCGAAATCAGGATCAGAAAGTAGCGTTTCATGGGTTCAGTTTTTAATAATCGGTTAATTTACAAAAAAGATGATTAAAAAGCAAGAAGGTTAAAAAAAATGAAGAAAAAATTTTGCGCTGTTCATTATCGTACAGATTTATTTTTTTATAAATCAGTTTATTAACAAATAATTGATAAAAATCTGTTAAAAATGAACAAAATCATAAATTGGGTGTTTCAAATTTAGTAATTTTGTACCTCTTAATTGAAAAATAATTAATAAATCTAATAAAGAAAGCTTATGAGAAAAAACATCCTACTTTTTCTTTTTGCGTTGATTTTCTATGGTGGAAATCTTTATTCGCAAACTTGTACACAGACATTTACTGCATCAGGAAATGATTCTGACCCTACTTTAGTAACAATCACACCCGCAAATATTACTTGTACCGGGGGTGGTACCATTAATTCAATAACCCTTGTAAATAGTGCTGGTTCATTAATCAGTGGAAATTGTCCAAGTTGGTATACTTTTAACCTCGTTGTTGATGGAGTACCAGTTGTTACAGCAGGTTGTGATGATCAATTAAATGGACAAGTTATATCACCAACTTTTTCAACGATTGTTGTTTCATCAAACGATGCGGATGTATATTCTGATTTTGTTACAATTACATTTGATTTGCAAATCGGATATACTCCTCCCGCCTGTCCTTCTCCAACAACCGGAGTTTCTTCAAACCTTACTGCTTCAACTGCTGATCTTAACTGGACTGAATCGGGTTCGGCTACAGCATGGAACGTTGAAGTCGGATTACCTGGGTTTACACCAGGAACAGGAGCTTCTGTTGCTTCAGTTACAGGAGTTGCTTCAAAACCCTGGACTGCAACTGGCTTAAGTTCTGGAACAGTATATCAATTTTATGTCCAGTCAAATTGCGGCGGACCTTTAAGCTTATGGTCTGGACCATATGCTTTTACCACTCAATGTGATGTTTTTACAACAAATTACACTGAAGGATTTGAAGCAACCACAGCTCCCCCAACATGTTGGACAATGGCTTACGCAAATGCTTCACCTCCTGCCGGAAACCTTATGACCCATTCAACTACACAGTTTCATAGTGGTGCTAGATCTTTCCGATTTTCTTCTTATTCATCGGGTACTCCTTATAATCAGTATCTGATATCTCCAGAGATGAACTATTCTACAGGAAAAATTCTTTCTTTCTGGTATAGGAAATCTAATACATCAACTGAAACCTTTTCTGTTGGTACTTCAACAACCGGAAATAACTACACTACCGATTTTATCTGGAGTGCTGATATTACAGATGCCTTAAATACAGCATGGACAGAATATACTGTAACAATTCCTGCAGGAACAAAATATATCGCTATTCAATATAAGTCTGATTACATGTATTATTTATATGTTGATGATTTTAGTATTTCAGATATTCCTGCTTGTCCTTCACCAACAGGGCTTACTGCTCTTAATATTGGACAAACTTCAGCTGATTTAGATTGGGCTGACGGAACAGGATCTTTATGGAATGTTGAATGGGGTGCTGACGGTTTTACTCCCGGCACAGGAACAGTTGTCAATGGTTTGACTGCTTCAACTTATTCACTGACCACACTTACTGCAGGAACTGCTTATGATTACTATGTTCAGACTGATTGTGGTGGTATTCAAAGTACCTGGTCAGGTCCATATTCATTTACTACTACTACTCCCGGCTCAGCCTGCACCGATCCAATCATTGCAAATGTTGGTATCAACCATGCAGACAACAGCACAGGTGATAAATGGTTTATATTTACTGCTCCCGGCGACGGAAACGTTAGAATATTTACTTGCGGACATACCACTGAAGACACTAGATTATGGGCTTATGCAGAATGTCCCGGTGTTACTGCTATTGCCAGCAGTGATGACGATTGTTCAACTCAATCTGACGATTCATTTGTTGTTACTTCGGGAACAAACTATTACATTTTATGGGGTGATAATTATACTACTTCAGATTATGATTTCGAAATAACTTACACTCCGTTTAGCACTGAAACTGATATTTTAACTTACAGCTTCCCTGAACAAACAGGTCCTGCTACAATTAATCCAACAGCGCATACTGTTAATATTGAAGTTGGAAACGGAACTGTAATGACCGGATTGGTTGCTACTTTTACCTTGTCAACCGGTGCTGATGCTGCAATTGCAGCAGTTCCCCAGGTTTCAGGTACAACAGCCAATAACTTCACTGCTCCAGTTACCTATACAATTACTGCAGAAGACGGAACAACAACTCAGGATTGGGTAGTTACTGTAACTGAAGCTGTCGTCAATACTGAAACCGATTTCTTAACCTTTGGTTTTGATGAACAAACAGGTGCAGCTACCATTGATGCAACAGCACATACCATTGCTGTGGAAATTAATCAGTGTGCAGATATTACAACATTAACTGCTGATTTCACCCTTTCATTTGGTGCTGATGCAGAAATTGCAACCGTTGCCCAAACTTCAGGTGTAACTGTTAATGATTTCACTGCTGCACTTACTTACACAATTACTGCAGAAGACGGAACAACAACTCAGAATTGGGTTGTTACTGTAACACAGATTCCTTCTCCTGTTGAAACTGTTTGTGCCAGTGCTTTTGCATACGATATTAACGACCCTGCATACACAAGTGCACTTTGCCCAAATACTCCTTTATATGTAGCATTTACATTGGATCAGGATTATGAAAACGTGGTTATTACCACCGACGGATCTGATTTTGATACACAATTGGCTTATTTTACTGCTTGTGTTGATATCGTTAATGATATGACTACTTCTCCCGCAAACCCAACCAATAATTTGGGTTATGATGATGATGGCGGCGCAGGTACTCAAAGTTTGATTACTGAAACAACTCTTGCTGCTGGTACTTATATTGCTGTAATTTATGGCTATACCACCGCTAGCGGAAATGTTCAGTTCACTGTTACCGGCACACCTCCTCCGACTCCTGTATTAACATGGAGCGCAACTTCGTTTACCGAAGCTGCTGCAAACGACGGAAGTATTTCAACTGTTGTTAACCTTACATTGACTGACGAAACTTTTGCTACTGTAGGTACACTTGTTGATGGTGCTGACTTCCTTAATGCAAACGTTCCCGCCGGATTAACTGTTTCAATTGTAACAACAAGCACTACTGCTGCAACTGTTACTTTGACTGGTAACGCAACTGCTCATCAAAACATAAATGATGTTGCGAATATGGACATTACATTCCTCAATCCTGCTTTCACAGGTGGCGTAGCTTCTGATGTTTTGAACTATTCACAGTCTGCAATTACCGTTGATTTTAATGATAATGCTGTGGTTGTAATAAATGAAGTTGATTGTGATCAAACAGCAACTGATGGAAATGAATTTATCGAGTTATACGACGGTGGTTTTGGTAATACATCTCTTACCGGTATGGTAGTAGTATTATATAATGGTGCAACAGATCTGAGCTATAATGCAATTGATCTGGATGGATATTCAACTGATGCTAACGGTTATTTTGTAATCGGTAGCGCATTGGTTCCGAATGTTGATTTAACATCATTTACTACAAATGGTATTCAAAACGGTGTTGATGCAGTTGCCTTATATATGGGTGATGCAACAAGTTTCCCCACAAATACTGCCGTTACAACTGCAAACATTTTGGATGCCCTTGTATACAGCAATTCTGCTGCAACTGATGATGCTGGTCTTATTGTGTTGATAAACGCCGGACAACCTCAGATTAACGAAGGTGCAGCTGGTGGTGCAACAATTCATTCATGTTCAAGAATTGCCAATGGCACAGGTGGTCCGTTAAATACAAACACTTACATACCTGCAATTCCTACTCCGGGCGAAATAAACAAAGTAATTCCTGTCCTCACATGGAGTGCTACTGAATTTGATGAAAATATCTTAAATGATGGAAGCATTTCAACTGTGGTTAACCTGACTCTTGCTAATGAAACTTTTGCAACTGTTGGTACTTTAGTTGAAGCAACTGATTATACCGTTGCAAACGTTCCCGCTGGATTAACTGTTCTTATCACTAACACTTCAACCACAACTGCAACTGTTGAACTTACCGGAAACGCAGCTGTTCACATGAACGTTGATGATGTTGCAAACATGGACATCACTTTCCTTGACGCTGCTTTCACTGCAACTCCTGCTGCTCTGGTTACAGGTTATACTCAAACTACCTTGGTTGTTGATTATATTGATGTTGCTCCGGGCGTTATTACCTGGTCAGGCTCAACATTTACCGAAGATGCTGCAAACAATGGAAGTATTTCAACTGTTGTAACTCTTTCCATTGCAAACGAAACTTTTGCAACTATCGGAACTTTAGTTGAAGCAACTGATTATACTGTTGCAAACGTTCCTGCAGGTTTAACTGTTTCTATTGTTACATCTGATGCCAATAATGCAACTATCACTCTTACAGGCAATGCAACAAATCATGAAAATATTGATGACATTGCAAATATGGGAATCACTTTCCTTAACGCTGCCTTCACAGGTGCTAATGCCGCAAGTGTAATCAACTATTCAAATACTGCTTTGGCAGTTGACTTTAACAATCCTCCGGTTTTAACCTGGGATGTGAATACATTTGTTGAAGATGTTGCCAATGACGGAAGTATTTCTACAGTTATGAATTTATCACTGACTGATGAAACTTTTGCCACTGTTGGTACTTTGGTTGAAGCAACTGATTATACTGTTGCAAACGTTCCTGCCGGTTTAACTGTTGTTATTACTACTACAGGTACAACTTCTGCAACTGTTGCCTTAACAGGTAATGCTGCTTCTCATATGAATGCTGATGATATTGCAAACATGGGAATCACTTTCCTTGATGCAGCTTTCACTGCTGTTGATGCCCTTTTAATTACAGGTTCTTCACAGTCTGCTATTAATGTTGATTTCATGGATCCTTATGTTGTTGAATTAACATGGGACGGAACAACATTTACCGAAGCTGTTGCCAACGACGGAAGCATTGGAAATACAATCAATCTGACACTTGCCTATGATGCGTTTACCACTGTTGGTTTAATGACTCCCGGAGTTCATTACAACGTTGCTAACGTACCAGCTGGTTTGACCGTTAACATTGCAGCTACTTCAACAACTACTGCAATTATCGGAATGACAGGAAATGCTGCAGCTCATGAAAACATCAATGATATTTCTAATATGGAAATTACTTTTACTGATGCAGCATTTGCCTCAACACTTGCAGCTGATGTAGTTGGATTTTCACAAACAGGTATTGTTGTAGATTTCATGGATGTTGATCTTATAACTGATCTTGAATTGGTTTTCCCGGAAGTAATCAATTATGTTTGTGACTTCGACGGTACTGACACTGTACCAATCGGAATCCAGAACATTGGTGAAACTGTAATCGCTGCTGGCGAAACCATCGATATTTATTACACACTTGATGGCGGTACTACCGTTGTTAGCGATGTTATCACTTTGTCAGCCGACCTTAACCCCGGTGATGTGGTTTTTGATGAGTTTGATGCAGAAGAAAGCTTCCTGCCCGGAACTTATAATTTCACTATTTGGTTTGACTATGCTGCTGATGAAGTTGCTGCCAACAACACTCTTGATGGTCAGGTTATTTCCTACCAGCTTAATGTTGATCTTGGTGGTGTTGATGATACCATTGACGTAGTTTCTTACCCTCATACCCTGGATGCACACGCTTATCCATACAATCCGGTTTACTTATGGCAGGATGGTTCAACAAACCAGACTTTCGAAGTAAATGCTGACGGATGGTATTCTGTTGAAGTTACTGATGATAATGGTTGTTATTCAATGGACTCAGTTTATGTTCATTTGATTGACGCTGTTTCTGAAATTTCAGAAAATGTAAGTGTTTCAGTTTACCCCAACCCTAACAAGGGCGTGTTTACAATTAATTACGTAAGCAATGTTTCTGAAAACATTACAATAGTAATAATGAATGCTCAGGGTCAGGTTGTTTTAACTGATCAATCGAATTCAATTGGTTTAACCAAACAGTTTGATATCAATCAGTTTGCTGATGGTGTTTACTATCTGAAACTGACCACTGAAACTCAAAATCTGGTTAAGAAAATTGTTGTTCAATAATTTTCATCAATAAAAAATTAAAAGCCGTCAATTTTTTTGACGGCTTTTTTTTTGATCAATGTTCATATTCTGTGACAAAAAACTGATATTTCTTTTGTTAGATACATTGAAAAACAGAATTTATGCCTTAATTTTGTAAAAAAAAATAAAGAAATAATTTAACATTTAGCTAATATGAGAAAAATTCTTATCCCATTTATTGTTTTTCTATTATCATTTGTTACGCAGATTAATGCGCAGTGCAGCTATAAAGTTCAGTTGTACGATACATATGGTGATGGATGGAATGGAGGCAACCTGACAATTCTTGTTAACGGTACACCCGTTTTGACAGCTATTACTTTGGCTTCCGGTTCCGGTCCACTTGATTTTCCCTTTACAGTTTCCACAGGCGATGCGATTACTTCAACCTATACCGCCGGAAGCTGGGCTTATGAAAACGGTTACAGGGTATTTGACTCTGATGGTGTTCAAATTTTTGCTGATGGAGGTGGAGTTGCACCTTTGGCCTCATCAACAATCGGAACTGCAAGCTGTCCGGCTTGTCCCGCACCCGCATCATTAAACGCAGCAGCAGGAAATGTTTTTGCTGACCTTAGTTGGGTAGGCGTTGGTCCCAATTTTAATATTGAATGGGGCCCAGATGGTTTCACCCCCGGTTCAGGAACACTCGTTTCGGGCATTGCAGCCACTACTTATAACCTGACTGGTTTAACTGCTTCCACAAATTATGATTTTTATGTGCAAAGTGACTGCGGTGGAACTTTTAGCTCTTGGGCTGGTCCATATTCTTTTGCAACCCTTTGTGAAACTGTTACTAGTTTCCCATATTTGGAAACATTTGATACCTGGCCTCCAACATGCTGGGATCTTACAGGCGGTACACAAACATGTATGCAATACGTTGGAACTATAAAATGTGCAAGAGCTAATTTCTGGAGCTGGACTTCAGGAAACTATGCATATATGACAACTCCTTTGTTTGATTTATCTTCATTGACTGCTCCTCAGTTTTCTTTTGACTGGTCTCATTTATTTAATACTTCTTATCCGACTGACCAACTTGAAGTTCTTGTTTCTGATGATCTTGGAGCAACATGGACTCAGGTATGGAATAATATAGGTGCGACTTTTGAATCTGGTGATGGTGCAAGTACCACAACTCCAGGTACATTTGTCAACTCTGATCCCATAAGTTTAAGTTCTTTTGGGTCTACTGTTTTGATTAGATTCAGATTTAATTCTGGTTACGGTCCTGATTGTTTTATTGACAATGTATTGGTTGAACAAGCTCCCAGTTGTCCAAAACCTACAAATCTTGCCGTTTCAAATATTACAGCCCATACTGTTGATGTGAATTGGGTTGAATTTGCTTCTGCTACTGAATGGTACCTTGAATATGGTGCTCCTGGCTTCACTCCGGGCGATGGAACTTATGTTTATACTAATACAATTCCTTTTACCATTACAGGTCTGGTTCCTGAAACTGATTATGATGTTTATGTCAGGGCTTATTGTACTCCAGGTGATACCTCCGCTTATACCGGTCCGGTTAGCTTTACAACCGGAATTTCCTGCCCCCAGCCAACTGCTTTCTCATCAACTTACTATGATTCAGATGAGGTTGCTTTAGAATGGACCTCAGGTGGTGCTGCCCATTGGAATATAGAATATGGCCCTGCAGGATTTATCCCCGGTGCCGGTACTTTAATAGTTGATGTTGTTAGTCCGTACACCATTACCGGTCTTACTCCCGAAACTGCTTATGAATTCTATGTTCAGGATTCATGCGGAGTGGGCGATGTTAGTTCTTGGACAGGTCCCGTAAGTATTACAACCACTGCTCTTTGCGCAGTACCAACTGCTCTTGATGCCTACGGAATTACTGATGTTCAGGCAATCCTTGACTGGAATGGTTTTGATGCAACATTGTGGGATATTGAATACGGAGTTTCTCCATATACAGCAACAGGTACACCGACTATTGAAGATGTAACTAATCCTTATACCTTAACCGGGTTAACCGGTGAAACAAGCTATGACTATTTTGTAAGGGCCGATTGTGGCGGAGGAACAACAAGTACTTGGACTGGTCCTTTTACTTTTACAACTCTGATGGCTCCTCTTACAAATCCTACTCCCTGCGAAGTTGGTTTAGCTATTCTTGATAACGTTTGTCTGGATATCCCCATCAATGTTACCGGTGTTGCCGGAACTCAATTGGGAACCGACATTCAGTTAAGGGAAGTAAAACTTATCATTGATCATACTTATGATGGCGATATGAGTATTACCCTTGAATCACCTAACGGCGTAACTACTGATCTTTCAGTTTACAGTGGTGGCGGTGGTGATGATTATGGTGTAATCGATGGTACTTGTTCACAGTTTACAAGTTTTGTAATGTGCGCAGCTACTTCTGTTACATCCGGAACTGCTCCTTTCAACGGTCAATTTATTCCTGAGGGTGACTTTGCCACTTTTAATGATAACTCTAACCCCAATGGCGTTTGGGTACTTCATGTTTGTGATGATGCTGGCGGTGATGTGGGATCCTTCCATTTTGCAGAACTTGTTTTTGGAAACTCAGGTTCAGATGCTGATTTCCTTACATACTCGCTTCCCGATCAACTTGCTGCTCCAACCATTGATGATGTTGCCAATACTATTGATGTAACTGTTGGATTCAGTGCAACCATTACTTCATTGATTGCAACCTATACAACTTCAACCTGTGCAACCGTTGATATCGGCGGTGTTCCCCAAACAAGTGGTGTTACAGCAAATGACTTTTCAGCACCTGTGGTTTATACAGTTTATGCTGAAGACGGAACACCTGAAACATGGACTGTGAACGTTACTGTTGCTCCGGCAAATACAGAAACCGACATTCTGACTTATTCTGTTCCCGGTGAAACTCTTCCTGCAACCATTGACAATGTAAACCACACAGTTGCGGTTAATGTTGGCTGGATGACAAACATTACTTCACTGATTGCAACATTTACACTTTCTTATGGTGCTGATGCTGCTATTGTTGGTACTGCTCAGACAAGTGCTGTTACTGCAAATGATTTCACTAATCCTTTGATTTATACAATTACCGCTGAAGACGGAACAACTGTTCAGGACTGGACAATTACACTTACTCAGGATGTCGCTCCTCTGGGTGCTTTTTGTGATAACCCTATACCTTTAACTTTACCGGCTGTTGCTGTAACCGGAACAACTGATGGTTTTGGCGATAATTACGGATCTGATCTTGGCGGAAATCCTTGTGGAGACAGCTACCTTAACGGTGATGATATTGTTTATGAATTCACAGTTGATGGAGCAGGTACACTTGTTGGTGATATGACCAGCCCCGATACATGGATTGGTATGATGATTTATGATGGATGTCCAAATGTTGCAGGTACAAACTGTATTAATGCAGCAACCAATTCAGGTAGTTCTGTTAGCTTCGCTGATGTTGCAATTGGTCCGGGTACCTATTATGTAATCATTTCATCATGGCCTTCACCTCAGTCTATTGACTTTACTTTTAATCTGGCCTTTACTCCGCTGCCACAAGATTTAGCAGTAGTATTTCCAGATACAGCAAATTACGTTTGCAGCGCCACAAGTACTGAACAGGTTATGATGTATATTGGAAATACCGGTGGAATTAATGTTCCCACTGGAGATACTATTTATACATACTACCAGATTAACGGTGGCACTATCGTTGAGGATACACTGATTCTTGGATCAGACCTTATGCCCGGAGATTCAACTTTGTTTATTTTTGATGAAACAGTTGATTTATCAGCAACAGGTGTGTACAGTTTCATGCTTTGGTTCCAGTACGATAATGACGACATTTCTTTCAATGATACATTGATCGGAACAGTTCAGAATACAATTCTTTCTGTTACTATTGCAGGTGGTGACACCATTACCACAACTACTTTGCCATATACATTGTTTACAATTGGTGGCTTTGCTTCATACTACTGGTATAACGCAGATGGTACAGATACAGGTGTGTCTCCAATTCACTCAGCTGATACATCAGGTTGGTATTATGTAGATGTTACTGATGCTAATGGATGTACTGCCACAGACTCAATATTTATAGACTATGTGGTCAATATCAATGAAGTTGATGATAATATGTCATTGAGCGTTTATCCTAATCCAAGCAAAGGAGAATTCTTTGTAAATGTAAATCTTCAAAAGGATGAAAACCTTAGTTTGATAATCAGAAACACTCAGGGTCAGATTATTCTCAAAAAAGAAGCTGGCAAAGTATCAGATTTCAAACAAAAAATTGATTTAGGTGCATTTGCTGACGGAGTTTACTATCTTGAAGTAAGATCCGATTCATCATTCTTTGTTGAAAAAATAGTTATTCAATAAACTATCAATAATTTATTTAAAGGCAGCTTCGGCTGCCTTTTTTTTTGAAAAAAATATAAGATAAACGGTCAGATATTGAAGTTTTTATTAATTTTATTGATTGTATTAAAAAAAGAATATTTATTATTAAACCAATGTATATGAAGAAGTTGTTTCTGGTTCTATTTGTCTTAAGTTTATTCTTTTCTAAGGGGGTAAATGCCCAGTGTACCTATTCTGTTGTGCTTTATGATTCATATGGCGATGGATGGAATGGCGGATATATCGTTGTTAATGTAAATGGTTCGGCAGTTATACCTTATGCTGATGGATATGGTTCCGGACCAACAACTTATACCTTTAATGTTAATACAGGAGATTTGATCACAATTTCCTATACACCGGGTGGCTGGCCATACGAAAATAGCTATTACGTTTATGACGCTGAGGGTGCTCAAATATATTACTCCGGTGGACCACCTCCCTCTGTAGCAGATCTTGGTGCTGCCACATGTCCTTCATGTATAAAACCCAATACTCTCAGTGCATCAAATATAGATTTTGATTCTGCTGATCTAACATGGGTTCCATCATCTACAGGAAGTATGTGGAATATTGAATGGGGTGTTTCGGGTTTTACACAGGGAACCGGAACAATGGTCAATGGATTAACTTCTGCTATATATAATCTGAGCGGTTTAACTGAGGAAACAACTTATTGTTATTATGTCCAGACCGATTGCGGAGCAGGCGACTTAAGCTCATGGGCTGGACCATATTGCTTTACAACTCCCCCCAGTTGCATTCAACCGGATTGGCAAAATGCCGAAAACATTACTTTTGAATCAGCTGATTTAAGCTGGTCTTCATCCAGTGGTACATTATGGAATATTGAATGGGGAAACTGGTGGTTCTCGCCGGGCGGAGGCACTTTGGTTACCGGACTGACATCTGCTAATTTTAACCTTACCGGACTGACAGAAGAAACAGATTATGGTTTTTATGTTCAGACTGATTGTGGTGGAGGGGATGTAAGTTATTGGACAGGACCTTATTATTTCCACACTCCTCCAAGTTGTTTGCAACCTATAGATTTGAATGTTACCGATTTGACTGACATCTCAGCCACACTTGACTGGAATAGCCAGGGATCAGAAACTTTATGGAATATCGAATATGGTCCTACAGGTTTTACTCAGGGAACAGGAATTTCCTTAAACGGAATTGCTGCCACTTATTATGAATTAACCGGACTTTCATCAAATACCGGGTATGAATTCTATGTTCAATCTGATTGTGGCAGCGGTGATTATAGTAACTGGACTGGCCCTTACGGCTTCAATACTCTGGTTTGTGATCCTTCAGTTTCATGTTCATATCCAGTAATCATGTATGACTCATGGGGCGATGGATGGAATGGAGCCAGTGTTTCGTTTTATCAGAATGGTGTATACGCTGGTCAGGTTTCTTTTGATTATGGATCCGAATCTGCATCCTCTATACAATTGTGTCATGATGCTGCAATTGAGTTATATTTCAATGGAGGTTCATTTCCTGGTGAATGCAGTTTTATAATAAATTTCCCATGGGGAGATGAAATCTGTAGTTTCTGGTATGGATCTGTTTCCGGCAGTCCTTTCTGTTCTTTTACCGGTGATTGCATTCCACCTACTTGTCCTGGTCCGGATAACCTTAATGTCGATAATGTTCTTGGTTATTCTGCCGACCTGATCTGGGATGAAACAGGCCCTGCCTCTCTATGGAACATTGAATGGGGACCGGCAGGTTTTACTCCCGGGACAGGAACACTCGTCAGTGGTCATTCTTCAACAACTCTTTCAATAACTGGATTGACCCCGGTAACAGGCTATGAATTTTATGTGCAGTCTGATTGTACTTTGGGCGATTTAAGCGAATGGGAAGGACCATTTTATTTTACTTCGAACGTATCTTGTCCTGCGCCCTCCGATTTTCAGGCTACCTATTATGATGCAGATGAAGTGCAACTTTCATGGACAACCGGAAGTTCTGAACATTGGAACATTGAATACGGTCCGGGCGGTTTTACTCCGGGAACCGGAACATTATTATTGGATGTTACAAATCCCATGACAATTGCCGGTCTTTCACCCGAAACAAGCTATGACTTTTATGTTCAGGATTCCTGTAATATTGCAGATCTGAGTACATGGGTTTATACAGGAGTTACTACTCCTGCTACATGCCCGATGCCCATTAGCTTGACAGAGGATTATATTTCATACGATCAGGCAGTTTTTTCATGGACGGGTTTTGATGCAACTGAATGGGATATTGAATTTGGACCATCTCCATTGTCTTTCACCGGAGTTCCAACCATTGAAAACATTGCTGAAAATCCATACACCTTTTCCGGGTTGAATTCATCGACAGAATATGCATTTTATATCCGGTCAGATTGTGGTGCTGAAACAAGTGAATGGAGCGGACCATGGTATTTTACAACAATGGTTTCCCCTCTCAGCAATCCTTCGGTTTGTGAAATCAATTACCCTATATATAATAATACCTGCTATGATCTGCCTGTTAATGTGATTGATGTTCCCGGTACCAGCCTGGGAACCGATATTCAACTTAATAATGTTAAGTTAATCGTAAAACATACTTATGCCGCTGATCTTGATATTTCACTTGAATCACCATCCGGGATAACTATTGAATTAACTTCAGATAATGGATCCTCAGGGGATAATTATGGAATATCTGACGGAACCTGCTCACAATATACAGATTTCAACAGATGTGTTGGTGATCCCATAACTTCCGGTACAGCTCCGTTTATTGGCAGTTATATTCCAATGGGGAATTTCGATGATTTTAATGATGGCACCGATCCAAACGGTACCTGGATTTTACACATTTGTGATGACAAGGCCAGCGATGTTGGTAAACTAAATTTTTTGGAGCTTGTTTTTGGAAATGAAGGTTCTGATGCCAATATTCTGTCATATTCTGTCCCCGAATTATATGCACCTGCTGTTATAAACGAGGGAGAAAATACCATTGCAATTACAGTGGGCAGTTCAGCCGATCTTGCCAATATGGTTGCAACGTTCACTCTGTCGCCCTGTGCTGTGGCTCAGATTTCAGGAACTGATCAGGTAAGTGGCGTTACAGTAAATGATTTCACCTCACCTGTTGTTTATGAAGTGTATGCCGAAGATGGTACTATGGAAACATGGACTGTTACAGCAACACAGGCAGCGGTTAATGATGAAACCGATATTTTAACCTATTCTTTTCCTGAGCAGATAAGTGAAGCTGTTATTGATTATGGCTTCCATTCAGTATTTGTAACCGTTAACTTTGAAGCAGATGTTTACTCCTTATTTGCAGATTTTACATTATCCTATGGTGCCACTGCACAAATTTCAGGTGTTGACCAGATTAGCGGTATAACTGCCAATGACTTCAGCGCACCAATTACTTACACTGTTACTGCAGAAGATGGAATCACTTCACAGGATTGGACCGTAACTGTATCTGTTGCTGAACCTCCCCAGGGTGCATACTGTGAAAATCCGATCGGTCTTGAATTGCCTGCGGTTAATATTACCGGAACAACTGAAGGATATGGTGATAATTACGGCTCTGACGTTGGAGCCAATCCATGCGGAAGCAATTACCTGAATGGCAATGATATTGTTTATCAGATAGAGATTACAAATGAAGGTGTACTTGCAGGTGATTTGACCACTCCCAATAATTATGCGGGATTGTTTATTTTTGACGGTTGTCCTGATGACCCCGGAACAAGCTGTGTGTTCTCGGCAAACAGTCCGACCACCGGATTTAGTTTCACAGATGTTCCCATCACTACAGGAACCTATTTTGTAATTATTTCAAGCTGGCCATCACCACAGTATATTGATTTTCAGTTTAACTTACTGTTCCTCAATAATGCAACCGATGCAACTGTTGATATGCCCTATGAGCTTGAGGAAATATGCAGCGATGCTGTAACAACTGAAATTTCAATGTACATTGTAAATACAGGATCGGAAGTGATTCCGGCAGGAGATACTCTTTATCCGGCATACCAGTTTGATGGCGGTGCAGTGATTGAGGAAATGCTTATCCTGGAATCTGAACTTAATCCATATGATTCTCTGCTGTATGTTTTTGACGGAACTGTAGATATTTCAACTCCCGGATCTTATCCCGTTAGTTTGTGGTTTGAATATGACAATGATGAAATTTTGGAAAACAATCTTATTGAATCATTTATTACAAGCTATAACCTTGATGTTGAAATTGGTAATGGTGATATGATTGAAGTAATTATGGCAGATTTCCCCATCGACCTGTATTTGATAGACAGTTATGAGATTATTTATTGGCATAACAGTGATTTAACGGTAACCGGAGTAAATGATGTACTCTCTGTTAATGATTTTGGTTGGTATTTTGTTGAGGTAACAGATGCTGAAGGATGTTTTGCCACCGACTCAATATATGTTGGATTTACTGTAGGTGTTCAGGAGAGCGAAGTTTCCGACGGATTGGTTGTGTATCCAAATCCGGGCAACGGAGAATTCTTTACTTCACTCAGACTGGCTGAACCCGGGGATGTGGTATTGTCTGTCAGAAATGTGCAGGGCCAATTGCTGATGATAAAAGATATATCTGATGTTGTTGAATTAAATACAATGATTGATGTCAGCAAATTTGCACCGGGTATTTATTATCTGGAAGTCAGAACCGAATCAGGAATAATGGTTGAAAAGCTTGTTAAGCAATAATAAGTTGCACAAATACAAATAAAAAACCCTCTGAGTTCAGAGGGTTTTTTATTTTATAAATTAAACTTAAACAATGACTTAAAGAGTCATGTTTGGCATTTCTTTTTTGTAGAAGCCTGCTTTAATTTTTTCGCCAACTTCAGAAAAAGATTTAATGGTGTAGTTAACATCATCAAGTGTATGAACTGCAGTTGGTATCAATCGGAGTTCAATTACACCTTTAGGAACAACAGGATATGCTACGATTGAGCAGAAAATCCCATAATTTTCCCTGAGGTCAACAGTGATGTTTGTAGCTTCGCCAACACCGCCATCAACATCAAGTTTAAAGAATACAGGGGTGACAGGTGATTCGGTTTTACCAATATCAAACCCTTTTTCTTTTAAACCGTTTTGCAGTGCGTTAACGATGGTCCATAATTTTTCCCTTAATTCGGGCATAGTGCGGATCATGTCAAGTCTCTTCAATGAACCCATAACCATAGGCATTGGAAGTGATTTTGCATAAACCTGTGATCTCATGGAGTAGGTAAGATAATCAATGATGGGCTTTTTACTGGCAACAAATCCGCCAATACCAGCCATTGACTTTGCAAAAGTTCCAAAGTGAATATCAATTTCATCCTGAACGCCGTAGTGTTCACCTGATCCGCGACCGTTTTTGCCCATTGTACCAAAACCATGAGCATCATCCATCAGGATTCGGAAATTGTATTTCTTTTTAAACGCAACAATTTTATCAAGTTTTGCCACATCACCAACCATACCGTAAACACCTTCAGTAATAAGCAAAATACCACCGCCTGTTTTTTCAACAAGTTTTGAGGCGTGAATTAACTGTTTTTCAAGAGATTCCATGTTATTGTGTGCGTAAACGAAACGTTTACCCATTGGCAATCTTACTCCGTCAAGAATACATGCGTGTGAATCAGAATCGTAAACTATTACATCATTTCTGTCAACCATGCAGTCGATAATTGAAACCATACCCTGATAACCATAATTTAACAGGTATGCAGATTCCTTCTGAACGAATTCAGCCAGTTCTCTTTCTAACTGTTCATGGTAAATGGTTTGTCCCGACATCATTCTGGCTCCCATTGGAGCAGCAAGTCCCCATTTTGCAGCAGCTTCAGCATCAGCTTTTCTTACTTCGGGATGGTTAGCCAATCCGAGGTAGTTGTTTAAACTCCATACCAATACTTCTTTTCCACGAAACTTCATTCTTGTTCCGATTTCTCCTTCCAGTTTCGGAAACATAAAATATCCATGAGCTTTGTCCTGGTACTGTCCAAGAGGGCCCCTGTTTTTTATTCTCTTTTCAAAAAGATCCACGGCGTTTTAATTTTAAGTTAATAATAAAAATGCCCACAAATTTACAGTTTTATTATATTTATTTCCAATATTTTTTTAATTTTTACCAACATATATAATAAATCCTTTATTATTACGTATAGATAATTCGAGTAAAAAAACTATCTTTGCAATCAATTTTTTAAAATGAGAAAGATTCTTATTTATATAATTGTTCTAGTGATATTTATGCCTTCGTGCAGTGAATATCAGAAACTTCTTAAGGGAAATGATTATGAGCTGAAATATTCAAAGGCAATGGAATATTACGAAAAAAAGGATTATTTCAGGGCCATGACTTTATTTGAAGAGCTGTACCCTTTGTGGATTGGATTGGATAAAGGAGAAGAAATTTATTTCTATTACAGTTATTCCCATTATGCCCTCAATGATTATCTGATGGCAGGCTATCATTTCAGAAAATTTGCCAAATCATACCCAAACAGCAAGCATATCGAGGAAGTGGAATATCTGAGTGCTTATTGCTATTATCTTGATTCCCCTGAATCTGAACTTGACCAGACATCAACAGTCAGGGCATTAGATGAATTGCAGCTTTTTATTGACCGATATCCAAATTCCGAAAGGGTTGCTGAATGTAACAATCTGATAGAGAAACTTAGAAGCAAGCTGGAACAGAAAGCGTATGAAAATGCAAAATTGTATTTTGATCTTGGATATTATAAAGCTGCTGTTACATCACTGAAAAACAGTCTGAAAGATTATCCCGACTCACAGTATCGTGAAGAGATTCTCTTTCTGATAGTAAAATCAAGTTATCTGCTGGCTCAGAACAGCATCGAAAAGAAACAGGTGGAAAGATACAAGTCAACAATTACTGAGTACTATACTCTGGTTGACGAATTTCCCTCCACAACACACATCAAGGAAGCTGAAAAGTACTTTGATTCATCACGTGAATTTATTGAGAACTCAAAATAATTAACATGGATTACAAAAAAACAACTGCTCCGGTTACTACCATTACCCACGATCTCAACAAACTTGAAAGAGAAACAGGTAATCTATACGAAACCGTAACAATTATTGCAAAAAGATCTAATCAGATTTCTGTTGAAATGAAAGAAGAGCTTAACAAGAAACTTGATGAGTTTGCATCTTATACCGACAATCTGGAAGAGATTTTTGAAAACAGGGAACAGATCGAAATCTCAAAATTTTACGAAAGACTTCCCAAGCCAACCCTGATCGCTCTTCAGGAATATCTTGACGAAAACATCTATTTCCGCAGGCCAGAAGAATCATAGCCAATGCTGAAGGATAAAAAAATATTGCTTGGTATTACGGGCAGTATTGCTGCGTATAAGGCCGCAACACTGACCCGTTTGCTGGTTAAAGAAGGGGCTAAAGTTAAGGTGGTGATGACTCCGCTTGCAAAGGAATTCATTACCCCGGTTACCATGGCTACCCTTTCCAACAATCCGGTAATGTCCGATTTCTTTTCTTATGACGACGGCGATTGGCATTCACACGTTGCTTTAGGTGTGTGGGCCGATCTTTTTCTTATCGCCCCTGCATCAGCCAACACCATGGCAAAAATGGCGACCGGTGTTTGTGATAATCTTTTATTGACAACCTATCTGTCCATGAGATGCCAGGTTATGCTCGCCCCGGCAATGGATATGGATATGTACGCCCACCCCGCTACACAAGGCAACCTTTCCATACTGAAATCAAGGGGAAATATTATTCTCGAACCTTCATCAGGCGAACTGGCCAGTGGATTATCGGGTAAGGGACGGATGGAAGAGCCTGAGGAAATCCTCGAAGCCGTAAAAAAACATTTTAGTAAAAAAAAAAGTCTTGACGGAAAAAAAATTCTGATAACCGCCGGACCAACTTACGAACCCATTGATCCTGTCAGATTTATAGGCAATTATTCATCAGGAAAAATGGGTTTTGCTATTGCAATAAAATCAGCAGAAATGGGAGCACAGGTTGATCTGATATGTGGACCGGCTTCAGGATTGCCTACTCACCCTCTCATTAAAATACATCAGGTAAAAACTGCGGGCGAAATGTTTGCTGCCGCAGTTAAACTATTTAAAAAATCAGATGTGGCAGTAATGGCTGCAGCTGTTGCAGATTTTACTCCCGAAAAAGTTGCCCCCGAAAAAATAAAACGCAAAGGTGATGAAATGATCATCAAACTTGTACCTACCAAAGACATTGCTGCAGAATTGGGGAAAGCCAAAACCAAAAAACAAGTGCTTGTCGGCTTTGCTCTTGAATCGCAGGATGAAATGAAAAATGCAGTTAAAAAATTAAAATCAAAAAACCTTGATTTGATTGTCCTGAATTCACTCAGGGATAAGGGCGCCGGATTCGGATTTGATACAAATAAGATAACAGTTATTGACAAAGACAATAAAATTTGTAACTTTGAGTTAAAACACAAGAACGAAGTCGCGGCTGATATTCTGGATAAAATAATTGAAATTCTTTAGTTATGAGAAATATTTGGTTTGTTATTTTAACTCTTTTTGTTCTGCAAACTGTTTCTGCACAGGAACTCGATTGCAGGATACAGGTAATCTCCTCACAGGTGCAGGGGACCAATAAACAGAAATATGAAACTATGCAGACCAGTCTTTACGAGTTTATGAACAACCGTAAATGGACCAATCATGTTTTCTCAATGGATGAAAGAATTGAGTGCACAATGATCATTACCATCAGCAAGGAAATTTCAGCCGATGAATTTGATGCTACGCTTACCGTTCAGGCACGCCGTCCGGTTTTTAATACCAATTATTATTCAACCATACTCAATTTCAATGATAAAAATATGACTTTCAAGTTTCAGGAATATCAAACGCTTGAATTCAACGAGGCACAACACACATCTAATCTTACATCTATACTTGCTTTTTATGCCTATGTAATTATCGGACTTGATTATGATTCATTTTCAATGGAGGGAGGGGATGAGTATTTCAAAAAAGCCGAAACCATTGTGAGCAAAGCTCAAAATGAAAAGGAAAAGGGATGGAAAGCTTTTGAAAATGAGCGGAATCGCTACTGGCTTGTTGAAAACCTGCTTAACGATAAATACAGTGATTTTAGAAAATGCATGTATCGGTATCACAGACTTGGATTAGATCTGATGTCTGAAAAACCTGAAGACGGCAGAGCAGAAATTGCCGAATCGGTAAAATTGCTTCAGAATGTTTACCGCCAAAAACCCGGTTTGTTCATTCTTCAGCTTTTCTTTGACGCCAAAGCAGATGAATTGGTGAATATTTTTACAGAATCATTCCCCGATGAAAAAAACAGGGTTTATGAAGCCCTCAAGGAAATAGATCCCGCCAACGGCTCCAAATACGCCAAAATCCGCGAGGGGGGCAACTAACATTCTCCCAAATATTTCATTCGCGCTCCCGATAACTATCGGGAAGCGGCAATTAAATATTCTCCCAAATATTTCATTCACGCATTAGTGGCAAACACTTTTTATTATTAAATTTATCCCGTTAATTAACGGATATGATCAAATCATTAAAGATCCAGAATTTCATTCTAATTGATAACCTCGAAATTAATTTTCACGAGGGCTTTTCTACAATCACCGGCGAAACAGGTGCGGGTAAATCAATTATTCTGGGTGCCGTATCTCTGATGCTCGGAAACCGCGCTGATGCGTCCCTTATTTTGGATCAGGAAAGGAAATGTGTGATCGAAGGTGAATTTTCCGTTGACAATGAAAGTCTGGCCCCCGTTTTTGAACAAAACGACCTCGATTTTGATAAAAACATCTTGCTGCGACGCGAAATTTTAGCCAATGGTAAATCGCGCGCTTTTGTCAATGACACTCCGGTTAACCTTAATGTTATCAGGGAAATTGCCCTTAGTCTGATCGATGTTCATTCCCAACACCAGAACCTGAACCTTAAAGACAGTCTGTATCAACTTAAAGTTGTTGATGTATTTGCCGGAATTGAAAGTCAGGTAAGAAATTTCAGGTTGGGTTATCACAGCTTTGTTAAGATTGACAATGAATATAAAAACCTTGTTGAAAAAGCTGAGAAACAAAAAAGCGATCTGGATTATTATCAGTTCCAGTTCAACCAGCTTGATGAGGTTAAATTATCGGAAAATGAACAGGAAGATCTTGAAAATGAATTGAAGGTTCTTAACCACTCCGAAGAAATTTTAAACTCACTTCAGGCAGTGACCGATGGAATTACTGATTCCGATAATAGTGTGTATGATATTTTGAAGAAGGTAAAGCAACAGCTCGAAAAAAATACTGAATATCTGCCACAGGCAGCAGATTTTATACAGCGAATCGAAAGTGCCATGATTGACCTTAAGGATATCTCCGGGGAATCTGAAAATCTAAAAGGAACGATTGAATATAGTCCGGCCCGCATCGAAGCCATCAATGAGCGGCTGAATAGCATTTATTCTCTGCAAAACAAGCACAGAGTATCCACTGTAAAAGAGCTTATTGATATCAGAAATGATTTTGAGGAAAAAATTATTGCCATTGAGAACTCGGATGTGCAGACCGAAAAACTGAAAAAGCAGCGTGATGAGTTGTTCAAAAAACTTTGGGATGAGGCCGTTATGATCTCTGAAAAAAGAAAAAAAGTGATTTCAAATATTGAAAAGGAAATTACAGTATTGATGAAATCATTGGCTGTTCAAGATGTTTCATTTAAAGTAAGTTTAACTGTTGAGGAAAGTCTCAATGAATATGGGATTAACAGGGCTGAATTTCTTTTCTCTGCAAATAAGGGAATCGAACCCCGTGAGGTTGGAAAAATTGCATCGGGTGGCGAAATTGCCCGTTTGATGCTCAGCATAAAAAGTCTGCAGGCAAAATCACAATCCATGCCCACAATTATTTTTGATGAGATTGACACCGGTGTTTCGGGTGAAATAGGCGATAAAATGGGCAAGATCATGATGAACCTTTCAAAAGATAATCAGGTGGTTACCATTACGCATCTGCCTCAGATTGCAGCAAAAGGTGTTAATCATTATAAGGTTTTTAAAGATAAATCAGGGACAAACATCCGGCTCTTGAACAAAAACGAGCGCATCGAGGAGATTGCCAAAATGCTCAGTGGCGAAAAGCTTTCCGATGCAGCCATGGATAATGCCCGGGTTCTGCTTTCCAATTAATTTATTTGAAAATGGATATTAATAAACTACAGCATATACTTGTTTACACTGATTTTACGGAGGTTGGAGATAATGCGGTGAAACATGCTGCCGAAATGGCCAGGATTTTCAATAAAAATCTCACCATTCTGCATGTGATCGATGACAATACCAATACATTGTTTAAAAAGAACACCGAAGAAAAAGTTGAACAAAAACTTGAGGAAATTGCTGCTTCAGTGCGCCAGGGATGCCCGTTTGAGGTAAAAACCATGTATGAGGAGGGATGCGCATGTAAGATTATCAATGGCACTTCCGAAACAATTGATGCTGTGATGGTGGTGCTGGGTGTGCATGAGAAAAACATGATTCAGTACATTACACCAAAATATGCCTTGAAAAAAATTGCCAAATCGAGAATTCCATACCTGCTCATAAATAAAAAAGTTGAGGTAGCCGATTTGTATTCAACAGTTTATCTGCCATTGACCTACCTGAAACTTTCGAAAGAAAAATCCAACTGGGCGGGCTTTTTCGGACGGCTTAACAAGTCGGAAATAAGAGTAATGATTCCGGCTTCTGATGATCCCGGACTATCAAACAATCTGATTTACACACGAAAAATCTTCCAGAAATTCAACATCAATCATACCGAAACAAAGCTCGATTGCAAGGTCAACAATATTGACAGTCAGTCCTATAAATACAGCATGCTCAACAAAAAGGGTATGGTGGTGATTATGACTACAGCAAAACCTTCGCTTTTGGAAAAATTGCTGGGCACCCGCGAATTGCATTTTCTTAATAGACATACCTCATTGCCGGTGCTGGCTATTGCGCCCCGGAATGATTTGTATGTGCCTTGTGTATGATCCTATTTGTCCTTTAATAAAGATTTAAAAACCAACTTTTAAGGATGTGGATGTGTAATAATGGCTTGGCAGTAAAAATGATTTTGATTTAAGAACAAGGAACACCGATTTTAGATTTTTGAACTAGAAAACTTCTAAAATCGAATATCGATGTTCCTTGTTCAATATTCTTCTTTTTTAAAAGTTTTTTTAGCCACCGTCTCCGACGGCGGTAATTTACTTACTCCTCCGACCCATACAAATTAACCGAAATACCAGCCGAAACACCATAATTTATCGAGTTCATCTGTGAGTAAATGGGCTGGGTATAAGCCATGATGTGGTAATAAACATTATCTGTAAGTTTTTCTTTTATTCCGGCTGCAATTTTTAACCCGAACATCACACTGCGGTTGTTGTCATTGCGGTCGGTGGCAACCTGGCCAAGATGATCCCTGATTTTTGAATACAGATATATATTGGCATTGGCGCCCACACCAAACCAGAATTTTTTCACTTTGATAAACAAATTCAAAGGTATGCTGGTGTAATAATTGTGATAATAGGTTGAAACAGTGGTTACCAATCCACCATTGTTTGGAAGCTGACTTGTTGATTTCTGTCCGATATCCAGATAAGTAAGTCCAAGCTGAACATACATAAATTCTGACACATCAACTTCATAATGAAAACCATAATCGAAGGCAAGGATTTTCTCTGTCTTCAGGTTTCCCAGTTTGTAATAGGAAACATGCGGATTGAAATTCAGTCCGATCAGTTCCTTGTCCTGTGAGAATCCGGAGAGGAGGAGGGCGCAGAGAAATAAGGTCAGCAGCTTTTTCATTAAATTCAATTCAATTATCCGTAAAGATAAAAAAAAGCCCTTCCAAATGGAAAAGCTTTTTTTAATTTTTTGAGATCACAGAGGTTATTTAAGAATACCTTTAGATATAACAACCCTCTGAACCTGATTAGTTCCTTCGTATATCTGGCATAACTTAACGTCGCGCATCATTTTTTCAACCAGGTAATCGTATGAATAACCGTCGCCGGCCATTACCTGAACAGCATCGGTAGTTACTGCCATTGCAGCATCCGAAGCATGCAATTTTGCCATGGCTGATAGAGTTGAATAATTTTTCTGTTGTGTTTCATAAGCATAAGCAGCATACCAGGTCATCAGGCGGGCGGTTTCAACTTTAACTGCCATATCGGCCAGCATGAAACCTACTGCCTGGAGTGATGAAACAGGTTGTCCGAACTGGATTCTGTTTTTTGCCCAGTTTTTGGAAACTTCAAAAGCAGCGCGGGCAGCACCTACGCTTAATGCAGCAACACCTGTACGGGTGCGGTCGAAAGTTTTCATGGCAATTAAAAAGCCATGTCCTTCTTCGCCGAGTTGGTTGGTAACCGGAACTTCAACATCTTTGAAAATGATTTCATTTTGTACAGATGCTTTCTGACCCATTTTCTGCAGTCTGGGTTTTATTTCAATACCGGGTGAGTTGGCAGGGACTACAATAGCGGTCAGACTTCTGGCACCTTTTTCAGGTTGTGTCAGGGCAAATACTGTAAAGAATGAAGCCACTTCGGCGTTGGTAATGAATCTTTTATGTCCGTTGATGATAAATTTATCACCATGTTTTATTGCGGTTGATTTAATACCGGCAACGTCAGAACCGGCGTTGGGCTCGGTGAGACAGTAAGCGGCCACACCTTTTTCGTCAACGATCTGACCAAAGAAGCGCTTTTGTTGTTCTTCATTGGCAGCAAGAATCAGTGGAGTAAGAGCCAGAGTATTGGCGTCAATACCGATACCGATGCCGATGCAACCTGCACCAAGTTCTTCGGATGCCAGGGCGCTATCAAGTACGTTATAACCGTTTCCTCCGAATTTCTTGGGAACCGGTCCGTTCATAATGCCTTCCTTGTACGCTTCTTTTACAATATCCCATGGGAAAATAGCCAGTTCATCATATTTTCTTGCATTGGGTGTAATCCATCTTGCGGTAAAATCTTTGTATTTTTCCTGTATTGCTTTTTGTTCAGGGCTTAGAGAAAAATCAATCATTGTATCCTCCGTTTGTTTTAGTTTTACAATTTATATTTTGTGCAAGATAGAAAAACTGCTGTAAAATATGAAACCTGATTTTTGATATGAGGTAAAAAATTGACCATTATAAACGATACGGTTTAATTAATTATCAGTATTACAATGATATATGATGAGAAATATGAAATTGTTAATGATTTCTTAATCATTCTGCATTTTACCTTCTTTTACCCATCACAGCATAAACCAAAGTGTACAACAGCAGCAGAACAGTAAAAAATGCAGCTCCCCGGCCGATATAATCGCCCATCCTCACATAAAATGTCATATAATCATTGGCGTTAATAGTGCCTTTGATGGCGGTGCGCACCCACCAGTTTGTGGGGTCAATGATTTCACCGCGCTGGTTCACAAAACAACTGATTCCGGTGTTGGCCGAGCGGGCAATGCTGCGGCGGGTTTCTATGGCGCGCAGCGAGGCATAGCTTAGGTGTTGGCGGTAGCCAGGAGTGTCTTTCCACCAGCCGTCGTTGGTGATAATGAAGATCATGTTGGCTCCGTTTTGCACATATTCGCCCACGTATTCACCGAAAATGGATTCGTAGCAGATCACCGGGGCTATTCCGTTCTTTTTATCTTCGGTGAAAAAGACTTCGCGGTCGTCCTGCAACCCTAAGGTGCCGGTTGTTCCGCCCAGATCAATGGCAATATCACCAAGGGATGCAAGCAATTTGGCAAATGGCATTTTTTCCACACCCAGTACAAGTTTTGATTTGTGGTAAATCTGGATTTCCTCGCGCTTGTCTATCTGCATGGCTGCATTGTAGGCGTAATATTTCATGCCCGAACGCTTATCGGTGCGCATGCCTTCTTCTTCGGGTTCGCCGGGTTTTTGAAGGCGGAAGGAGGTGAGTCCGAGTACAAATTTCAAATCGGGAAACATTGCGGCAAACTTCCTGATGCGCTGAATCTCAATATTGCTGTTCATATCCTCTTCCCACATCCCCGAAATGGCTGTTTCGGGTCCAATGACATAGTCGGTAGTGTTTCCGGCAAGTGAATCAGCGAGCTCCAGAATAATGGACAATTGCTGTTCCTGTGTCATTCCTCCGAATTTTTCATTGTAAGGGTCGATATTCGGCTGAATCACAACTATTTCGTATGGATCTTCTTTTTCCTTGTAGGTAAAATACTGAATGAGGGAAACGAAAACCGGAATAAAAATAACGCATGCAACTCCGATGCGGTTTGCTTTTTGTGATCTGGCATCTGCACCAAACATATATTTTTTCAGAACAAGGAAAAGCAGAACGTTTACCACAAGCACCCACAGTGATCCGCCCTGATGGCCGGTAAACTCATACCACTGGACAAACAGGATATCATGTCCGAACCCGTTGCCCAGCGTGAGCCATGACCAGGAAAGCTCCCAGTGAAAATGCATATACTCAAAAGCCAGCCAGTAAAAGACAAAGGCAAAATAGCCAAAACGTTCGCCCAGTCTGCGTTTTGTTACATGGAACAGCCAAAAGATGAACGACATAAAAATAGCGTTCAGGATGATTGCAGCACTGGCCCCGAAGGGAGATGCATACCAGATCCACCAGGTGGAAATTGCGTTCCAGATAAAAAATGATATCAGCGAATACAGCATGAAAATCACCGAACGGTTTTTTGCCTTATTACGGTCAAAATATTCCTCCATCATGAGCAACGGAAGGAAGGCAATCATGAGCACAAAACCTGTTCCCCATGTTCTCCATGCAACAGATAAAAGTAATCCGGTAATCACCGAAAACAGAAAGAAATGTTTTCTTGTCAGTTTCATATTTTAGCTTTTGAGTTTTTCAAATTTACAAGGTAAATTCCGATTAATATTATCATGCCCCATAAAAAATCGGTAAACATGAGACTCTCGCCGAAAATCACGCCCCACATAATGGCAAAAATCGGAATGATATAAGTTACAGATGATGCAAAAATCGTGGTAATATAAGGAATGATCACATAATATACAGACAAAGCAAGCACCGAACTAAAAACAGCCAGCATGGCAATAAACATGAGACTTTCCAATCCGGTTGGCGAATTAATTGCCGGAGTAAAATCTGTAAACAGCAAAGTAACTCCGCATGGCGGACCCGACAGCATAAAAGCCAGTGAGATTGTGGCAAACGGGTTCAGATTTTTGAGTTTATGCTTTATTAAATTGAGATTGGCTCCGTAAAGCAAAGCCGCAACTACAACAAAAAGAGCGTACCAGTTGGCTGATCCGAAAAAGCCCTGAATATCTGACTTGATCATCAGTCCGCATGCTCCGATAAACGCAATAATAATTCCGATCACGTTGATTTTTGACACTTTATCCTTAAAGAAGTAAACCCCGATGAGCAGTGCAAACATGGGAGTAAGCGAGTTCAGGATTCCAGCCATTGAGCTGCTTATATGAGTTTGTGCTTTGGTAAACAGAAAAGCAGGAAGGGTATTTCCAATCAGACCAATAAAAAACAACACCGGAAAATTCTTTTTGTTGAGTTTTCTTATATGGTATATTGCCAATGGCAGCAGCACAATAAAAGAAATGAAAATACGCAGCGCACCCACCTGATACATGTCATAGTCCCTGAGCCCGAATTTCATTAGGATAAAAGAAGTCCCCCAGGTAAAAGCAACCATAATGATAATAGCCCACTGAACCGGTTTGTTGTTTAAATCCATGGGCGCAAAGATAGGGAATTAGTTGGAAGTTTGTAAAGTTTGAAAGTTGTAAAGTTTGAAAGGAGGACGGACGCCGGAAGCCGGAAGTCGGAAGATCGCCCACTTTAGCTAAAGCTAAGGAGGGTAAAAAATCGAATGTCCATAAACATCGTGGTGGTGCAACTCCGGAGGAGTTGAATAACAATAGCCCCGGATGAAATCCGGGGATTAATAGTCAGATTAGACAAACCGCCGGCCATGAACACATTAGAACGAAAAAACCCATTCCGGCGGAAATGAATGATGGGGTTAGATGAATGTGAAATTTGGAGTTTAAATTACAGGATTATAAAGACATTTTCCATCTTAGTTACAATTGAACTCAAAATAGGAATCCCAATCAACCTTGTTAATTCGAGGATTATGAATATAATATATAACTCTTAAACTATCTCCAATTTTCACAGTTGTATTGTTTTTGTATTCAAACGAATTCACACTAGGGACACATCTGTATTTTCCCCCTTTAACATAAAAAACGATATTGGCTGATCTGTCTGACTTTCTGCCATCAATAAGTTCATCAACAACTCCTATTGCCTCTTTGCTTTCGTTTTTTATTACATTACTTTTCCAAATAGGGTATATAATAATTAACCCCAAAATAAAAATAAACACTATAATCAATAGTGTTATAAATATTCTTCTCACTATTTTATAAGCCAAAATCACCTCCCCCTGTACCAACAGGTGTATAATGATGTTTGTTGTCAGGTATTATCGGCTGCATATCCTAAAAATTCAATTAAACTCCATAATAACTAATATTTCAATCCCTAAAAATAATCAAAATTCCTTATAGTCACGAATTTTTGCAGGTGTGAGGAATTTCGTTATTTGAATTGTTCATTTTAAGCTCAAATATACTTTTTCAAGTTAATTTTCTTCAATTCTCCGGCTGAGGTAATTGTTACCTTGATTTCCTTCTTATTATTCTATATATTTGCAGTGTAAACAAAGAACATTTGGCTCAAATTATAGTGCAAATGGATTTTTTTAGGAACTAATTTTATAAATAATTATGAACCTTCAGTATATACAAGACAGTAGCGGTAAGCCAACCGGAGTGTTCATCCCTATAAAGGACTGGGAAAAGTTGAAGGACAGCTTGCTTGGGACTAAAAAAAGCGCAAAAGATAATTCAAAAAAGAAAATTTTTGAAGACCTTTTGAAAGCTGTTGAAGAAGTTAACCTTGCAAAACAAGGCAGGACAAAACTTAAATCCTTTGATGATTTTTTAAATGAGCTATAAAATACTTGTTACCAAACACCTGTCGCCCTACCTACACACCACTCAATCAAATCTCGTAAACAAGTACCCCCTTACCTAAACTTTCCCAAAAAATCCCTACCTTTGCACCAAACCAAAAAAAAGACACATGTCATACAATTTGTTAAAAGGAAAAAAGGGGATCATTTTCGGAGCCCTCAATGATAAGTCAATTGCTTGGAAAATAGCCGAAAGGGCACATGAAGAAGGCGCGCGGTTTGTTCTTTCAAACACTCCGGTTGCCATCAGATTCGGTGAACTGGATAAACTGGCCGAAGCCACGGGCTCAACAGTGATTGAGGCCGATGCCACCAGCATGAAAGATCTTAATATTCTGTTTGAAAAATCCATGGAACTGATGGGAGGGAAGATCGATTTTATTTTACATTCCATCGGTATGTCCATGAACGTGCGCAAGGGCAAGACTTACGACGATCTTGATTATGAATATCTGAAGAAAACCATTGACATTTCGGCCATTTCATTTCATAAAGTTTTACAAACAGCACGCAAGCTCGACGCCATCAACGAATGGGGCTCGGTGGTGGCTCTTTCATATGTGGCAGCACAGCGTACCCTTTACCGTTACAACGACATGGCTGACGCCAAAGCCATGCTTGAATCCATTGCCCGCAGTTTCGGGTATATCTATGGCCGTGATAAGAAAATCAGGGTAAACACCGTATCACAATCACCCACACCAACTACGGCAGGTAGTGCGGTGGCGGGGTTTGACGGACTGATCGACTTCACCGAACGCATGTCGCCTCTGGGCAATGCTACTGCCGAGGAATGTGCCGATTATTGCATCACCCTGTTCTCAGATCTCACAAAAAAAGTCACCATGCAAAACCTGTTCCACGACGGCGGTTTCTCCAGCATGGGTATGAGTCTGCGCGCCATGAACATGTACAACAAGAGTCTGGAAATGACGATTGAGGATTAATTAGTGTTTGTTAAAAAATCAACGTTGTGCATAGTTTAGGCATTAATTGAACATTTTTTACATAAGAGGAATATCGAACAAGGAACACTGATTTATGATTTAGGAAGAAAACTTCATAATTCTTAAATCGGTGTTCCTTGTTCTTAAATCAATTAAATCAGGGGTAAATCCATTTTTAATAAACCATATTCCGACATGTTGGCTAAAATCCGTCTAAAGACGTATCAATTACATACTAACAAATCTTTTATTATAGCAGGATTTTCCTTACTTTTGCAAAAAAAAGACTAAATGGACAAATCGATCTGGACTGATTTTAACAGTTTTATCCGGAGGAACAGAAAACGTTTTCTTGTAAAACAAAGGCCTAAAGTGATATGGCTCACCGGCTTGTCGGGTGCAGGAAAAACCACCAACGCTGTTGCCCTCGAAAAAGCAATTCAGAGAAAAGGTTATTTTACCAAAATTTTTGACGGCGATGTGATCAGGGAAGGATTGAACAAAGACCTTGGATTTACTGATGAAGACAGAAAAGAAAATATCCGCAGGATTGCAGAAGTAACAAGGATTTTTATGGACAGCGGATTGATTGTGATTTGTAGTTTTATTTCACCAAACCGGGAAGCACGCGAAATGGCCAGACAAATTATCGGTGAAGATAAATTTATCGAAGTTTACATCAATTGTCCCTTGGATGTTTGCGAAAAAAGGGATGTGAAAGGATTGTACAAGAGAGCCAGGAATGGTGAGATAAAAAATTTCACAGGCATTTCTTCCCCCTATGAAGCTCCTGAAAATCCTGATCTTGAAATCAGAACTGATATGCACGATCTGAAAGAAACAACCAGACAACTGATTAAATTTATTTTACCCAAAATAAGATTCAAAAAAAGAAGATTTATCATTGTGTAAAGAAATAGGAAAGTGATTTGATGATGCGCGATAAAGAAAATATTTTTCCTGATTATGAAAATATCCTTTCCCGAAAGGAAAAGGAAAACTTACTTAAACAGCACGGGAAAGTGATTTGGGTCATGGGCTTGTCGGGCTCAGGAAAATCAACCATTGCTGCAATGATCGAAAAAGAACTTCACGAAAGGGGATATCTCACTCAGGTCCTTGATGGCGACAACATCCGCAGCGGACTTAATAACAATCTTGGATTTTCGCAGGAAGACCGTGAGGAGAATATCCGCAGGATTGCAGAGGTGGCAAAACTATTCCTGAATTGCGGTCTGATTATCATCGGCTGTTTTATTTCACCCACTTTAAAAGCTCGTGAAAAAGCCAGAAAAATCATCGGAAAAGATGATTTTCTTGAGATATATGTAAACACCCCTTTTCTTGTTTGCGAATCGCGCGATGTAAAGGGCTTATATAAAATGGCCCGCGAAGGAAAAATCAATAATTTCACCGGTATTGATTCTCCGTTTGAACCACCTGTAGAACCATTTATGGAACTGGATACTTCTCAATGTTCCATTGAAGATGGCGTAAAACAGATACTTGAAAAAATATTACCCTTAATTGAATATAAATCTGAAAAATGAAGAAATACAACATTACCCATATCCGGGAGCTTGAGTCCGAATCAATTTATGTGCTGCGCGAAGTGGCTGCCCAGTTCGAAAGACCTGCGCTGCTTTTTTCGGGAGGAAAAGACTCTATCGTAATGTATTACCTTGCCCGTAAAGCTTTCTGGCCTGCTAAAGTGCCTTTTCCATTGGTGCATATTGATACCGGACATAATTTCGAGGAAACAATTGTTTTTCGCGATGAATTGGTTGAAAAAACCGGAGCTACCCTTATTGTCGGTTCCGTTCAGGAATCCATTGACACAGGCCGCGTTGCCGAAGAAAAAGGATACAGCGCCAGCCGCAACCTGCTTCAAACAACCACACTTCTCGATACCATTGAAAAGCACAAGTTCGATTGCGCTTTGGGCGGCGGAAGAAGAGACGAGGAAAAAGCCCGTGCCAAGGAAAGATTCTTTTCACACCGCGATGAGTTTGGACAGTGGGACCCCAAAAACCAGCGCCCCGAATTGTGGAACATTTTCAACGGAAAAAAGCATGTGGGCGAACATTTCAGGGTTTTCCCGCTTAGCAACTGGACCGAAATGGACGTTTGGCAGTATATCCTGCTTGAAAACGTAGATATTCCCTCATTATATTTTACCCATAAAAGGGAAGTTTTTTTCCGCGACAATCAATGGCTCGCTGCAGCTCCTTTCATGAAACTCAAACCTACCGAGAAAATTGAAGTCCGCGAAGTCAGATGCCGCACCATAGGCGATATCTCATGTACCGGAATGGCTTTGTCAACAGCAAATTCATTGGAAGATATTATTCTCGAAGTTGCTGCATCCAGAGTTACCGAGCGCGGCAGCCGTGCCGATGATAAACGTTCCGAATCGGCCATGGAAGACCGTAAAAAAGAAGGTTATTTTTAATCGAATTAAAATTTATTGAAAAATGTCTGATATAAATACTCAAAATATTTCCGCAAAGGATTCGGGTTACCTCGATATGGAACTGCTGCGCTTTACCACAGCGGGCTCGGTTGATGACGGAAAAAGTACGCTGATTGGCCGGTTACTCTATGATTCAAAAGCCATTTTTGAAGACCAGATGGAAGCCATCGAAGCTGCCAGCACACGCAGGGGAGAAGAATATGTAAATCTGGCTTTGCTTACCGACGGACTAAAAGCCGAGCGGGAGCAGGGAATTACCATTGATGTGGCATATCGCTATTTTGCTACACCAAAAAGAAAATTCATTATTGCCGATACTCCTGGTCATATTCAGTACACCAGAAACATGGTTACAGGCGCATCCACAGCCAACCTGGCACTCATTCTGGTTGACGCTCGAAACGGGGTGCTTGAACAGACCATCCGCCATGCATTTATTGCTTCCCTGTTGCAGATCCCACATATCGTGGTTTGTGTAAACAAAATGGACCTGATGAATTATGACGAAAAGGTTTTTGATAAAATTCAGAAGGATTTTGTAGCTCTTGCAGCCAAATTATCTGTGCAGGATGTGCGTTTTGTTCCAATCAGTGCGCTGAAAGGCGACAATGTGGTTAACCGATCCGATAACATGTTATGGTATCAGGGACCAACCTTAATGTATTTGCTTGAAAACATCCATATTTCTTCCGACAGAAACATGATTGATGCCCGTTTTCCTGTTCAGTACGTGATTCGTCCCATGAGCGACAAATACCATGATTACCGCGGATATGCAGGCAGGGTTGAGAGTGGAGCATTCAATGTTGGTGATGAAATTACTGTAATGCCTTCGGGGTTTACTTCAAAAATTAAAACCATTGACAGTATGGAAGAATCACTGACTCTGGCACATACACCACAATCAGTGACCATTACCCTGGAAGATGACATTGACATCAGTCGGGGCGATATGATTGTCAGGAGAAACAATGTTCCGGAAGTCAGTCAGGATGTAGATATCCGGATTTGCTGGCTCAGTGAAACACCCATGAGAATCGGCGGCAAATACATGGTTAAGCACACCACCAACGATGTTCGTTGTCTGATCAAGGAAATGGTGTATAAAATCGATATCAATTCACTTGACAGGGACAAAACAGCCACTGAATTAAAACTTAATGAAATAGGCAGGGTAAAAATCAGGACCACCAAACCCTTGTATTTTGATCCTTACCGCACCAACCGAAGCACAGGAAGTCTGATTCTTATTGATGAAGGCACCAACAATACTGTGGGAGCTGCGATGATAGTTTGAAAAAAGCCGGGTTACTGGCTTTTTTTTATGTATGATGTATGATGTATGACTTATGATGTGTGATGTACACAACTGTGGACTTAAAAACTCCCCTCCTTGGAGGGGCAGGGGGTGGGCAATTTCAGTTATGTATGATGTTTGATGTATGATGTGATAGCAAAACATTTGACATCATACCTCAAACTTCATACCTCATACCTCATACATACTATTTAAACGCCGGAATCCCCGTAATCTCATTTCCCGTAATCAGCAAATGCACATCATGCGTTCCTTCGTAGGTGATGACCGATTCGAGGTTCATCATGTGGCGCATCATTGGAAAATCATTGGTAATTCCCATTGCTCCGTGCACCTGACGCATTTCGCGGGCGATATTCAAAGCCATTGCCACATTGTTCCTTTTTGCCATGGAAATTTGTGCGGCAGTTGATCTTCCTTCGTTTCTGAGAGTTCCCAAACGCCATACCAACAATTGGGCTTTGGTAATTTCGGTGAGCGCCTCGGCAAGTTTTTTCTGTTGCAACTGGAAACCTGCGATGGGTTTTCCGAATTGTTGTCTTTCCAGACTGTATCTCAGGGCAGAGTCGTAGCAATCCATTGCGGCACCAATCACACCCCATGCAATACCGTAGCGGGCGGAGTTCAGACACATAAGTGGTCCTTTGAGTCCTTTCACATTCGGGAGCAGATTTTCTTTCGGAATGATTACATCATCAAAAACCATTTCGCCGGTAACGGATGCGCGCAGCGACCATTTGCCGTGGGTTTCGGGAGCGGTAAAGCCCTTCATTCCCTTCTCAACAATAACGCCTCTTACAATACCTTCGTCATCTTTGGCCCAAACAACACCTACATCGGCAATGGTTGAATTGGTAATCCACATTTTGGCACCATTGAGCAGGTAATGATCGCCCATATCTTTAATACGGGTTTTCATTCCCCCCGGATCAGATCCCTGATTGGGTTCGGTAAGTCCGAAGCAGCCAATCATTTCACCGGTTGCAAGTTTGGGCAGATATTTCTTTTTTTGTTCTTCCGAACCAAATGCAAAAATCGGGTACATTACAAGGGAGGTTTGCACCGATGCCATTGAACGCACGCCCGAATCGCCTCTTTCAAGTTCCTGCATGATAAGTCCGTATGCGATATAATCCATTCCGGCCCCACCATATTCAGTAGGAATAAACGGACCAAACACGCCCATTTCGCCCATCTGCTTTATGAGATATCTTGGAAATTCGGCCTTTTCATAATATTCCTCAATGACCGGTTTAACTTCACGGTTAACCCAATCGCGAATTGCTCCGCGAACGATTTTATGTTCATCAGTAAAAAGATCATCAACCAGGTAGTGGTCGGGGGCGGAATATTGTATGTTAGTTTTCATAGAGTTACTTACTTATAATTACTTACAAATGGCTATTTGAATTTAAATTTTTCCTTCAGAATATACTCGTCAAAGATTTTTGTAGTGGAGTTGAAGATGTTTGTTTTGGCTATTTTATTGTGTTTGTCAATGGTTTCAATAAGATTTCTGACAAATTTCCTGTTGGTGTCATCCTCGTAGGGGCAGGTTTTTTCTATCAGTTTAAAATTTCGGTAATCAGAATATTGCTGAACATCTTTTTCGTGGAGAAAAAGTAGCGGTCTGACCAGAAGCACTCTTCCGCTGAACATTTTTAGTATTGGCGGCATGGAGCTAGTGCTTCCGTGGTAAAGCATATTCATGAGCTGGGTTTGAACCGCATCATCCAGATGGTGTCCCAAAGCAATTTTGTTGCAATTTATTTCACGCGACAGGTCAAATAACCTTTTTCGGCGGTGCCAGGCGCAAATGAAGCAATGGCCTTTTTCATCGGCACGTTCAAGGTCCACTGAAATATTTTCAATGTAACAATCTACTTCGAGTTCAGCACACATTGACCTGAAATAATCGGCATCAATTTCGTAAGGAACCTCATTTACATTTATATGAGCAGCAGATATTTTGTATGGAAGTTTATATATTTTCCTTCTGATTGCCAGCGTTTCCAGTAAAACCAGCGAATCTTTTCCGCCCGAAACACCTATAAGCACATGATCATCATTTTCAAGCATTTTGAAATGATCACTTGTCAGCCAAATCTTATGTCTGATTTTTTCGATGAAGCGTTTTTGAAGTTTTTCGCTCATCAGAATTTAAGGATAAATGAAGTTTTAACTCCGGGCTCCGATATAGCCGTAATGGTGCCCCCGTGAAGGCGCATAATCTGGCGCGACAGACTGAGTCCGATTCCTGATCCGTTTTGTTTAGTAGAGAAAAATGGGATAAATACCCGGTCGATGACTTCGGGCAGAATACCTTGTCCGTTGTCATGTACTTCAATGGTAACTCCGCCACGGCGATCGATACGCGAAATCAGTTCAATTTTTTTGGATTCACTGCCATTGAGCGCCTGCACTGAATTTTTTACCAGATTGATAACCACCTGGCCAATAAGTTCTTCGTCGGCACTAAGCTCGAGATTTTCCGGGAAAACAGAAATAGAAAAGTCAATTTTGTGTTCCTCAAACTCGCTTTTGTAAAGACGATGAATATCAATTAACAGGTCGGCAATTTTAAAAGTGCTGAAGTTGGGCTTTGGAATGCGGGTAAGGTTTTGATATGTTTCAACAAAGTGTTGCAATCCCGAACTTCTTTTACTGATGGTCATCAAAGCACCTTCAATATCTTCGAATGTTTCTCCAAGTCCTTCGCAATCGTTTGTTCTGAGCTTTTCCCTTGAATCGCGCAGCAATTCTCCCGCAGTAGCGGTTAGAGATGCAATCGGTGTTATGGAGTTCATGATCTCGTGGGTAAGCACCCTGATCAGCTTTTGCCAGGCCTCCATTTCCTTATCCTCCAGTTCATACTGAATATTCTGAATGGAAACAAGGGTAACAAGTTTGTCAGATATTTTGAATTCCTTTGCGTAAATCGAAAGCTGCAGCAGATCATTTTCCTCCTGTACTTTTATCAGTGTTTTTTCACCATTCGCGAGCTTTTTAAGTAATTCAAATACCTGTGGATATTTTAAGTTAAGTTCTTCTATGTTTTTAAGATCGTTTACCTGAAAAAGTTTTTTTGCTGCATTGTTGACCATGCTTACGGTTCCCGATTCGTCGAAAGCAATCAGACTGATTCCTATATGTTGGATTACATTGTCAAGAAAATAGTATTGTTCCTCTTTTTCTTTTCTAATTTTTTGAAAATCTGAAATTACATTGTTAAAAACAATATTCAGTTTTCCAAATGATGTAGTGTCTTTTGACTCAAAAGTTCTGGAAAATTCTGAATAACGGATTGATTCCAGGAAATTTTTCAGGTTTTCATTAACCCGATTGATATATCTTATCAGTTCCCAGGTTTCAAATACTATTATGGCTGAAAGGGTGAAAGTCAGAATCGGAAAATAGTAATTGCATATCACAAGGAACAATGCTCCAATAGTTAAAATCAGCAGAACAATCCTTAAAATGATATGAAAATTAAAATTTTTCACTGTGTAAAATTAATTATTGATTAGCGAATTAGCAAATTAGTTGATTAGCAGATGTGCAAATTATTTATTTGAATCATTTGCACATCATCACATCATCACATCTGCTAATCATCAAATCAAATCCCGTGTTTTTCAAGACGTCTATACAAAGAAGTTCTTGTCAATCCAAGTTCCTTGGCAGCGTGACTGATGTTTCCGTTATATTTTTTAAGAACTTTATTGATGATGGCTTTTTCAACATCATCCAGATTATGCGACTGAATGTCAACATCGGTTTTTTTACCCGACATTGCATTCATGATAAAATCCTCGGGTTGCAGGGTTCCGGAGTCAGTCATTATAATTGCCCTTTCGATGGCATGCTGAAGTTCACGGATGTTTCCGGGCCAGGAATATTGCTGCAGTTTTTTTGCTGCTGCTGCGCTGATGCTTTTGACCGGTTTATTGTATTTGGTAACAAACATTTTCAGAAAATGGTCGCATAAAAGCGGAATATCTTCAACGCGGTCACGAAGCGGGGGCAGATGAATTTCAACGGTATTTATCCTGTAAAGCAAGTCCTGCCTGAACTGGTCTTTTCCGGCAAGGTCGTGTATGTTTGAATTTGTGGCACACACCAATCTTATATCAAAGGGCTTCGATCTGGTTGACCCAACCCGCATCACCTCGCGTCTTTCAAGAACTGTCAGGAGCTTTGACTGCAGTGGCAGAGACAGGTTTCCAATTTCGTCAAGGAACAGGGTACCATCGTTGGCTATTTCAAATCTTCCCGGCTTTTCATTTTTCGCATCGGTGAAAGCACCTTTTTCATGACCGAAAAGTTCCGATTCGAAAAGTGTTTCAGGTATGGCTCCCAGATCAACACTGACAAATACTTCGCTGCTGCGCAGGGATGAACGGTGCAGTGAACGGGCAACCACTTCTTTTCCAGTTCCGTTTTCGCCAAGAATGAGTATGCTGGCGTCGGTTTTGGCAACTTTCTGAATGGTTTTAAATACATCCTGCATACCGGGCGAAATGCCGATAAAATCCTTAAATGGCTGATCAATTACTTCACTGAGTGCCTTATTTCGTTGTTTCAGACTAACTGTCTCGGTACGTGTGCGAGCCAGCTTCATTGATGATGAAATGGTAGCCAGCAGTTTCTCATTTTGCCAGGGTTTGATTATAAAATCAGTTGCCCCCGATTTGATGGCGTTGACAGCTTTTTCGGCATCACCGTAGGCGGTTATGAAAATTACTACGGCATCGGGCTTGATGGCCAGAATACGGTCGAGCCAGTAAAAGCCCTCTTTTCCACTGATGGCATCTTTTCTGAAGTTCATGTCCAGAAGGATGACATCAAATTCTTCTGACTTGATCAGCTCAGGTATTTTCTCAGGATCCGACGCCAGGATTATCTTTTCAACATGTTGTTTGAGCAATAATTTCAATGAAAACAGGATGTCTTCGTTGTCGTCAATGGCGAGAATTTTTCCGGTTTTTTCTAACATTGTAATTGTTTTTTTTCTAAGTACGATAAAAGTACGCTATTGTTGGATTATTTCAAAAAAAATGTTCGAAAACGGACATATTGATGTGCTGATTTGTAAATTTGAAGTCCCGATAGCTATCGGGAAGCAGATTATCTGAAAACATATTTACTAATTTGAAATAAGGATTAATTTTAAATTCGTAATTTTACATTTTTAAATTTTAAATTATGTTGCAATATATTGTATGGGATGTGAGTCCGAAAATATTCACCATCGGATCCTTTGAAGTGAGATGGTATGGAATGTTTTTTGCCCTTTCCTTTTTTCTTGGTTTTTACTTTGTTTCTAAATTTTTCAAAAAGGAAGGTGTTCCGGCCGGATTGCTTGATAAACTGACCATCTATATGTTTATTGGTACATTAATTGGTGCACGCCTGGGTCATTGTTTGTTTTACCAGCCCGATATTTACCTTGCTGATCCAATAAAAATTCTTTATGTATGGGAGGGCGGATTGGCCAGTCATGGTGCGTTTATTGGTATTGTACTATCACTCTATATTTTTCATCGAATAGATAAGATTTCACTTTGGTGGGTGCTCGACAGGATTGTTATTGTAACAGCACTGGCAGCATTTTTTATTCGCACCGGAAATTTGATGAACTCCGAAATTATCGGAACCGAATCAACTGTTCCCTGGGCTTTCAAATTTGTCAGAAACCCTGATTATGCCAATGGATACCATCATCCTTCGCAATTATATGAGGCCATTTTCTATTTGGGTGTCTTTATCTTTCTTTTTTGGTCTTATTACAGAAAAGATGCTCAAATTAAAGGTGGTTTATTCTTCGGATATTTTCTGATTCTTGTTTTCGGATTTAGGTTTTTTATTGAATTTCTTAAGGAAAGTCAGGTCGAGTTTGAAAACTCAATGACGTTGAATATGGGGCAATGGCTGAGCATTCCGGTCGTTTTATTGGGAATATTCATGATATTTTTCTCAGCGAAACGTGGTGTGGAAATAGCCTTAAAGGATGAACCGGCTGCAAATGAGCCGGAACCCGGAACAGGTGAGATAACTCAGCTATAAAATCAGTTTCTTTCGGGTTTCAGGGCTTTTGTCTGGACTGTGAGATGGCATATCAGCCAGTTTTTCAGGAATAACAGCAGATCTAAAGAAATGTTATCATTCAGTTTTTCGGCAATGTCAATTTTATAGGATTTCAATGCATTGATGAACTTGTTGAACTCATTTTCATATTCGTGAGTTGACGGCAGATTCTTTTCCCTGAAAATCCTGATCTCATGGTCGCGGTGCTGCATCGAAAAATATAAAAGTTTATCTATTATCTGGTCAATGACAAATAAGTCTTTTTCCAACTGCGAACCATTAAAAAGTTTACCGGCTTCGGATAAAATATTCCTGTGGATTGAATCAATTTCTTCAATTCCGGTTTCATATGTCTCTGCCCAGACAAACATATTTTTTCTGCTTGGTTCACCTTAAAGATATAAAATTAACTGTCTGAATTTTAAAATTTTGTATGAACTATCCGAATTATTTTACTAAAGGTTGAAATGGGGATACGAATGGGTGGTTGGGTTATGAGTTATGGGTTATGAGTTATGGGTTGATAGGTTTATGGGTGCTTTCAACTTATCCATCTTTCACCCACTCACCAACTACCTTTTCACAAACACAATATCATTCTCCGTTTGATAGCCAAAATGGATTGTGTCGGGATGGAGGTAAAAGAAAAGATCTTCGATGACAGGTTCGTCGTCTTCAAAATAGTGAATCCTGAAAATGGTGTCTCCTGAAATGATTTTTTCAATGGTGACATAATATTCGCCTTCGAATATCTGGTTGTCATTGCTGAATTCCTTAAAAATATGATCGTCAGAAAAAATTCTCTTGATTTGATAGTCTGATGAATCGGCCCAAGTGATATAGGGAGCTGCAAGTCCCACATTCAAAGTGTAATACCAATCCCAGGTGCCTTTCAAACTCTCAAGTTCCATGTGGTTTTTTGGTGTTTTGTCTTTTTTGCAGGAAGATACTAAAGAAAAAATAACAATCACTGTGATGTAAAATGCAAACTTAGAATGTCTGAAAAAATCTTTCATCTTTCATTTTTAATAATGCAGTAAAAGTAAAACAAATTAATATAGCTTGCGATTCAATTATGCGCTTAAGTATTGTTTTTTTTATAAATTTGTAAAAACAAATATTCCGGAAATGAAAAAACACTTCCTTTTTTTATTGATTGCACTTTTTTCGGCAGTAATGCTGTATTCAAACACAGTTGACTTTATCACAGCCCGTAAAGCTGCTGAGAATTTTTTCAAAGCCAAAATGATTGCAAAGTCAGGTGATCAGGCAATATTCCCAAAAATTTCTGATTCATATACAAAATATACCAATGATCAGCCATGCTATCACGTCTTTAACTTCGAAAACGGCGGCTATGTGATTATTGCTGCCGATGACGCTGTTCGTCCGGTCCTCGCTTTTTCCCTAAACACCTCTTGTCCCGAAAACACCAAAAACACCTCTTTTTTATGGTGGATGGAGCAATATGAAAAGCAGATTGTGTATGCCCGCAACAGCAACCTGAAAGCATCAAATGATGTGGCAGATGAATGGGAAAGACTTACTGATGGTTCTTCATTACTAATAAACCAAAAATCGGTTAAAGCAATTGAACCCATGCTTACTTCCATCTGGAATCAGGATGCTTTTTACAATGAACAATGTCCGGTTGACCCAATGGGCCCGGGAGGCCATTGTTTTGCCGGTTGTGTGGCCACAGCCATCGGACAGGTAATGAACTATTACCGTTATCCCCAGCAGGGAACAGGATCTTATTCATATACACATCCCGAATACGGATTTCAATCGGTTGATTTCTCATCTCAATTTTATAACTGGGACGAAATGGCCACCGAACTTACAGGATCAAATCATGAAATTGCCAATCTCTTATACAACATCGGCGTTTCGGTTGACATGAATTATGGTCCGGATGGGTCCGGAATGTACAACCACAAAGGTGCGTACACCATGCGTACCTATTTTGGCTACGATCCCGATACCCGCTATTATTTCAGGGATAGTGTCGATGGCACTTTTAACTGGGTTGACACGGTGATCATGCATCTGGACGCCGGAATGCCCTTGTATTACGCCGGCTGGTCTGATACCATTTTTGAGATGGGACACGCCTTTGTTTGCGACGGCTATCAGGATGAAGTGTATTTCCATTTCAACTGGGGCTGGGGCGGCTATGCCGACGGCTATTTCAATATTGACAACCTGATCGTTTCGGGAGCCGATTTCACTCTGCTGCACGAAATGATTGCATACAGCTATCCCGAAACAGGTTATCCCTATTACTGTGACGGACAAAAAGTTTTGACAACACTGAGGGGAACCATTGATGATGGGAGCGGACCGCTGCATGATTATGGCAATGAATTCATCTGTGAGTGGCTTATCTCACCCGAAGATTCGGTATCCTCAATCCTACTGAACTTTTTGAAATTTGATGTAGCAGCCGGTGATGAGGTAATCGTGTTTGACGGAATTGATGATTCAGCTCCGGTACTGGGTTCCTTCTCAGGAAGCTCACTTCCGGCATCGGTTACGGGTACATCGGGTAAAATGCTTGTGAGGTTTATTTCAGACGAAACCATCACTGCTCCGGGTTTTCTTGCCGAATATACAGGCGACCAGCCCGATTACTGTACTTTTTCATATCAGTACCATACCACTCCGACCGGCACTGTAAGCGACGGTAGCAACGGGTTTAACTATTACAATGATGAATACTGCCGTTGGATCATTGAGCCTGAAGGAGCCACCAACATCCTTATCACTTTTACCAAACTTGACACAGAAGATGAAGTGGATTACCTCCGCTTATATGACATCACCAATGCAGTTGCCATTGATACCTTTTCGGGTAATGAAATTCCCGAGCCATTTATAGTATACACTTCGGCCATAAAAATATCCTTTATTACCAATGAAACAATCAGGGGTGACGGCTGGGCATTGAATTACGAAAGCAATGTGGTGAGTGTGTCCGATTCCGTAAATTATGGAAATATTGCCATATACCCAAATCCGGCCCATGCCTACCTGAATATTACCACAGATCGTCCGCAGCAATGTCAGTTACTGATCACCGATTTACAGGGAAGGCAGCTGATAAACAAAAATATGAACGGACAAAATGAAACCATTGATGTTTCGGGATTGTCATCCGGAATCTATTTTATAGAATTGAACAGGGGAGGGGCAAGGGTTGTTAGGAAGATTGTGGTGGAGTGATTTGGATGGGTGAAATCATTGAAAATCATTTGATGTTATTGAACCCTTTTCGGGTTCGTGAAAACCCGCGCAACATCCGTAGGTTTCACCTACGGCTATTGTTGTTGAACCCGCTAGCCAGCGGGTTCTGATTAATGATGCATTATATTGCAGGTTGCATTTATTTGTGATTATTGATTTTGAACCTGTAAAAAGAGTTTTATTATTTGGTTTAGATTCCGGTACTCTGTACCTTGGGTTTTTCGTCATTGATTGGGCTATTGAGATTGGGGTGCGCTGCACCCTGTTTTTTTATTGATGATTAATGTATTTTATACATTTTTATTCAATCTTTTGTATGAAAAAAAAAGGTGCAGAGCATCATAGATCCTCGAAAATTATTTCGGGACCAAAATCCCAATAGAAAAATTAAACAAAAAAAAAGGTGCAGAGCACCAAAATCTCAATAGAAAAATTAAACAAAAAAAAAGGTGCAGAGCACCAAAATCTCAATAGAAAAAATAACCACGAAAAGAAACAGGTGCAGAGCACCGAAATATCTACCTCAGATTTTTAATATTATTCTTGCCAAAAATTTCTTCAATAGATAAGGAAATATCACCTAAAAACTCTAACCCTTCAAGTGAAGAAGGGTTGATTAATCGGGTCAGTTTAGGTGCAAAGCTTTCAGTTGTTGGCATAATCAAAATTTTTAATTATTTGCTAAAAAAAACAAATTTTCCGCTATCAATAATTTTACCGGTTTCCCGGTCTAATAATTTGTAAACATATTTTCCATCTTTAAGGAAAATGCAATAAATATTTCTGAATCCATAGAAATTATCAAATTCAAATGCGTTGGGAAACAGGACTGCATCCTCAGGGTACATAATAAGACTGTTTAAATGCATTTTATTATCCAGATCAAAAGTGTTTTTGTTTATTGCGAATTGGTACTGTCCGGGACTAAACCCCCTTAGGTTAAGACAATAGGGGTCTTTTCCCGGTTTATTTGTTATTCGGTGATTTTTAAAATATTCTCTGCATTTATTTTGGAGTCTGACTCTATCTCCTGAAGCAATAATATAAACAGAACAAGCATCAAACTGCCTTTTGTAGTTCTTGTTTGTTGCTAAATCTTCCGGTTCAACAATTAAAATGCCTGCATCCTTTTTGTTGGTAATAATTTTAAAGTGAATATATTTATAATAAAAAGTTTTCTTTCCCAGGTAACAAACCGGTGTTTTTGGATCTTTAGATCTGAGAAAAAGCTCTGTGCCGTGGTCTTCAATACTTACCTCAACCCTTACACTGTCAGAAAAGTCATGTCCATACTTGTCATATTTATAGAACCATCCCCTTTCGCTGCAAACAACCCCTGTGTCTGATAAAATACCGTACTCGCCTATATCCAGAGCCATTCCTCCAAAAAACTGCCCCCATTTCAATTCATAGGAACTGTCGGCTTTAACAACTTTTCCCTGCGAAAACAGGTAAAAACCGTTGTCGGGGGCGAGTTCAATTTTTGTGGGGTGAATAGAAAGTGGCCGGTTGTTTTCTTCAAATTCATCGCTAAAACGAGGCCTGCCAATAATGTCTCCATTGTTGTTTAGAAGGTAATATTCGGGACAGGGGGGGCCATAACCGTCGACATATTCGGAATTTAACACTCTGTCTCGATCTTGAATATGTACCAACCATCCTTTTTCAGGTATTTTTACTAAATTGCTGTAATATAATTGATCTGTCCAACTAAAGTCACCAAATTCCTTTTCCCATTGAACGTTCCCAATAGAGTCTGTCTTGATTAAAACTGTATTTTCATCAGGTTCATATACATCAGCATTAACTAAAGAAGGGTGATATTGAAAAATAATTCGTTTAGGAGAAACCAAAACTGATTTTTTATTAAACTCTTTATCATCACAAAACAATTTGAATTTTTTCCCTTTTAAAAATGCTCCCTTATTTTTATTGCCCGAGTCATAGATTTTTTGTATTTTTTCATTTCTGAAAGATGCTTTTCCTAACGATAGATAACCTCCATCATCAGTTTCGAAAACTGTTGAAGTCTTTATATATGCCCCTCCACCATTATCCCATTTAATTTTATTAAAAATAATTGTGTCTTTTCTTTCGAAAAGAGTGTCATGGCAAATCACCAAATAATCATCAAAATTCTTAAAAACCAAGCTCTTTAGCCAGATTGGCTTTCCATCTTCTGATATTTTTAAAAGAGAAAAGCTGTTATCGAGCAATGCTATAAAGCTTCCATCTTTACATTCCTTAATGTCTCTGACACCAAGTTCAAATAAAAATTTTGATTTCTTTATTCCAGGGATTGAGTCTTCATCCATATATAAAGACCATTTTGGATTTCCTAAACTATCCAGTCTATAAAAGCTTCCACTTTTATTTAATAAAAAACCTTTGTCTTTTGTTTCAATAATGTTAAAAGCCTTTGAATTTGAAGGAAAATACTTATATCCCCTTATATCAGTTTCTTTCACCCATTCAATTTCTTTTAATTTATTTACCTTGACCAAAAACGGTGAGCATTTTGCAACATCCTGACATTTACCATCAATTACAAACTTTCTGCAATCATTATATATCTGGCAATTTAATTGCAAATGACTTAAATAAACAAAACCACCATCTGAAGTTCCAATAATATCTAGGGGCTCATCTTTGCCTCCATTTAAATTTATTAGATTAAATGGGCTGGAAAACGCAAATGACGTATTAAATGCACTCTGTCCATAACAAACAGTGTTGCAAATAATTAATATAATTTTTATATACAAATAAATAGAATTTTTCATGGATTAAACCCATCCCTTAGCTTTTGTTATCATTTTCAAATAGTTTCTGTCTAAGATTTGGCTTAATATTTCTTTAACCAATAAGTCAAAATCAGAATTAATTTGACCAATATCATTATTATCAGCTAAATACTTGAAATAATCTAACCTTAAAAAAGCACCTTCATCAACAATAAGTGATTGGCCTCTTTCCGGATTAATTGATTTATTCCCCTCAGCGTACCAAGGATCATTACTGATTTCTGAATTGCTTTTTAAACAAAACCTCCTGTACAAATCCCATTTTAACCTATTTGCAATATATAGTACCATTATGGGATACATTCTAGGACTAGCAAACAAGTTTAATGGATCGTCAATGCCATCAAAATCACTTGAAATGCAAATGTTTTGGTAATCATCAAAACTATATGTCGAATTGCTTATTAACATACATAGTAAAATACAATCAAATATAGTTGGTATTTTTCTAATTTACAAGTGTTTTTACAATATTAGCTGGCTGGGAGCTATGGGTAATAATTGGGATTCATTTTTTACCAAATGAATTCCGAATATTAAAGTTTTATTTTCTTGATTTTCTTCGGGTTTTTGAGGTGGTTTATAAAAATAGGGAGTTGAATAATCAGCAATACATGTTATACATTTCCTCCCGGCGTTTTTCTTTTTTTCCGGTTTCAGTTTCCTCATCAAAATACCGCCTGACCTTTTTTTTCAAAAATTGGAATAGCCCCAAAGGGGCATGAGCATTAACACAGGGCAACGCCCTGTGTTAATGTATGCGGGAAACAAAAGCCCTGAAAGGGCGCAAGCATTTTTATTATAGATTTAATTGCTTACGCCCATACAGGGCTATGGTGTAGTGTGTCTGTTCACAGGGCGTTGCCCTGTGTTGATGCTTAAGCCCCGTTGGGGCTGTTGATTAATAAGATTTTATGGATAAAAGAGGCTCTTGCCAAATATTTCTTCAATAGGTAAGGAAATATCACCTAAAAACTCTAACCCTTCAAGTGAAGAAGGATTAATTAATCGGGTCAGCTTTGGCGCGAAGCTCTCAGATGTTGGCATAATCTAAATTTTTATTGTTTTTTGAAATATTCAAAATAACCACTGCAAATAACTTTACCGGTTTCCCGGTCTAATAATTTGTAAACATATTTTCCATCTTTAAGGAAAATGCAATAAATATTTCTGAATCCATAAAAATTATCAAATTCAAATGCATTGGGAAACAGGACTGCATTCTCAGGATCCATAATAAAGCTATTTAAATGTATATTATTATCCAAATCAAAGGTGTTTTTATTTATTGCGAATTGGTACTGTCCGGGATTAAATCCCCTTAATGTAAGACAATAAGGGTCTTTCCCTGGTTTGTTTGTTATTCGGTGATTTTTAAAATATTCTCTACATTTATTTTGGAGTCTGACTCTATCTCCTGAAGCTATAATATAAACAGAACAAGCATCAAACTGCCTTTTGTAGTTCTTGTTTGTTGCCAAATCTTCCGGCTCAACAATTAAAATGCCTGCATCCTTTTTGTTGGTAATAATTTTAAAGTGAATATATTTATAATAAAAAGTTTTCTTTCCCAGGTAACAAACCGGTGTTTTTGGATCTTTAGATCTGAGAAAAAGCTCTGTGCCGTGGTCTTCAATACTTACCTCAACCCTAACACTGTCAGAAAAGTCATTCCCATACTTGTCATATTTGTAGAACCATCCCCTTTCGCTGCAAACAACCCCTGTGTCTGATAAAATACCGTACTCACCAATATCCAGAGCCATACCACCAAAAAACTGTCCCCATTTCAATTCATAGGTACTGTCGGCTTTAACAACTTTTCCTTGCGAAAACAAATAAAAACCGTTGTCGGGAGCGAGTTCAATTTTTGTGGGGTGAATAGAAAGTGGTCGGTTGTTTTCTTCAAATTCATCGCTAAAACGAGGCCTGCCGATAATGTCCCCATTGTTGTTTAGAAGGTAATATTCAGGGCCGGGACCTCCAAATCCATCGGCATTTCCTGAATTTGGCATTTTGTCACAGTCTTGTATATTAACCAGCCATTTTCCGCCAGGCAATTTTACTAAGTTGCTGTGATAAGTAATGTCAGGCCAGGAATATTCACCAAAATACTTTTCCCATAACACATTACCATTTTTGTCTGTTTTTACAAGTACAGTTGAACCTTCAGGATGACATAGTTTTTCTTCAGGACAATCAACATTAGCATAAATACAGTCGTCTACTTCATAAACTACATCAGGATAGACCTGTATTGCTTTTTCACCCTGTATTGAACTATTGGGATTATACCAGTATTTCCCGTATCCTTTTTCGCCTTTTTTATGTTTTTTAATTATGCTTTTGCAACGATATTTGTTTTTACCTATCATCAAATATCCACCATCATCAGTTTCAAATATTTGGGATGTCTTAATATATTCCCCACCACCAAATCTGTAGCTAGCTAAATAAAAATTTAAGCAAGTATCGCAATTATTAATATATGATTGAGCATTGAATTCATCAAATATTGTACTCTTAAGCCATAATAACTTTCCTTCTTTTGATATTTTTAATATCGAAAAGCAATTATCTAATAGTGCAATAAAACTACCATCATTACATTCCTTAATATCTCTAATTATCATGCTTTTATAAAAGGGAGTCATTTTAACACCTGGAACTGAGTCAATGGAAAAATTTATTATCCATTTTCTATTTCCCACAGAATCATGCAATGCAATTAATCCATTTTTAGAAAAAATTATTGAGTGCTCTTTTGTTTCATACATTACATGATAACCATAAGGGCAAATACTGTTAATGTAAGGGGTATAATTATAACATTTCCACCAAGAAATTTCGTTTTTTTTATTTACTTTAATTAAATGATATGTATTTTCACTTAAGTGTTTTTCGATTGAATAATTATTTGGATTTACACCTGTAAGGTCATTAATGACAAATTTATTTCCTGAATCGCATATTCTTTCAATCGCGTAACTTGGTATATAATAGTAATATATAAAACCTCCATCATATGTTCCGCAAACATCTTCGATTGCTCCTGTTGTTCCTAAAAATGGATTCATAATTGCACAGGAATTATTTTTCGATACTTGCCCGATAACAATAATATTTACAAATACCAATATTATAAAAAGAAATACTTTCATACTATTAACTCCATCCTTTCGAATTAGAAATAATTCTAATATAATTTCTATCTAAAATTTGTATAAGAATCTCTTTTACAACTATTTCTATATTGTCAACTGAAAAATCATTAAGATAAATTGAAAATCCTTCATCAACAATTAATTTTTGTCCTCTTTCATTTGAAATGGTAATGTTATTTGGAATATAACTCTCACTTGGAACACAGTATCGTCTATATAAATCCCATTTTAACCTATTTGCAATATAAAGCACCATTATAGGATACATCCTTGGGCTTGCAAACAAATTTAAAGGATCGTCAATACCGTCAAAATCACTTGATATGCAAATGTTTTCGTGATCATCAAAACGATATGTTGAATTGCTTATATCCATGCCGGATAAAATTGTAATCAAATATAGGTTGTATTTTTCTAATTTACAAGAGTTCTTACAATATTGAGTTGCCTGGGAGCTATAGGTAATAATTGGGATTCATTTTTTACCAAATGAATTCCGAATATTATTGTTTTATTTTTTTGATTTTCTTCGGGTATTGTCTGCAATCAAAAACGGCAACAACCTTATAATAATATCGAGTTGACTTAAAGCAGAGTCAGTCCAAAGTACTTTTATTTCCATTTATCAACTTTCTTAAGTAGCTTTTTTGCTTCTGTAACTTTTCCGTTTTTAATGTCTTCCTCAGATTTATCGATCATTTCATTAAAGGAATCAACAGACATGGGCTTGAATTCCTGGTCAAATCTTTTTTTCCTCTCTGCCCTCAAAAAGTTCTCAAGTTTATCTATAAGGTCGTCATCAGAAATTCTCAAAAATTCCTGAACAAAATTTAGTTTTCTGGCAACTATATCCATAGTTTTTTTTTAATACAAATATAATGAATTTTAAAGTTTGGTTAAAATTCCCAAAGTATTTTACGTAATTACATATCACCTAACCCTCATATACCCCTCAAAATCCCCCTTCAAAACATTCTCCTTAATTTTATTGATCATTTCCTCAGTCGGGGTTCCGCTTCCACACACATACATGCGTTTCAGGGGTTTTTTGTCCATGATTTTTGCGAACAACTCATCTGCCGATGGGGTTTTGGTCAGCTTTGAATATTCTTCGTAGGTATAGGATGTGAATGCCACATTTTTTGTGATTCCCCGGCGGTCGAGAAGATAGCCCCTGCCCATGTCAAGCGGCATTGCCAGTTCTCCTTTTATGGTCAAATCACGTGGGGAGGGAAAGGAGGCAATTTTTGTTTTGTCATCCGAAAGCGTAACAGGTACATTTTTTCTGTAATCTTTTTTGGTCTTGTAGATAATGATGGGCGGTTGAATACCAGTCTGTTTCACTGTTTCCTTAACGGGATGGCAGGAAAATGATACTAAAATAACCAATATAAACAACAGCGTTTTAGTCATAATAAGTGATTTGAATTGTAAAAATAAATAATAATTTTCACAAATAGGGAAAAAATGTTCCGGTAAACACGAACCCGCTAGCCAGCGGGTTCAATTAAGAAAACAAGATGAGAAATTAATTAGTAATTCAGGAAAATGAACTGTGGCTATTTCCGGAATTCTTATGCACATAGGCACAACATTCCTGAACATTCAAGCAATCATTCATTTTTAAACCCAATCCTTTTTCTGTCTTTTGGTGTATTTTCCTGATTGTCTTTTTGAATTAAAAAATTGATTGCCTGATAAATATCTTCAAATTGTTTATTGTATTTTGTTTCCAGTTCTTTTAGTTTTTCAGTAAGCTCCTTATGCGACAATGCATATTTTCTGATAAATACAAATGCACGCATTATTGCAATATTTACCTGTAACGCTTTCTTGCTTTTGAGAATGCTTGATAACATTGCGACACCTTGTTCGGTAAAAGCCAAAGGAGGAACAGGACTGAATTTGATTCCGACAGGCAGGTTATCACATTTTGTGATAACCTCATTCCATTCATTTTTAGATAATTGGAACATAAAATCAAGGGGAAACCGATCAATGTTTCTTTTTACTGCTTGTTTCAAAACTCTGTTTTCAACCTGATACATCTCAGAAAGTTCAAAATCCAAAATGACTTTCTGACCTCTGATTTCTAATATCTTTGATTCGACTTGTTTTAACATGTTATTAAATAATTAAGAATCCAAAACTAATCATAATTTATTTATAAATACATAATGCGTGAAAAAAGATAATGACTATCAGGATGGATGAATAATGTCTTATTCATTATTTGTTTTCTAATTATTTGTTTTTTATAAATAGCACCAAACCACATAATTGTCCGTCATTGCGAGGAGCTTACGTAAATTTATAATTTAATTGAAGTTGATGCGACGAAGCAATCTCCCAATTATGTCCATGTGCTCTATTAAGAGATTGCTTCATCGCATTAGCTTCTCTTTTAATCCATTAATTCATCAAGCTCTTCGCAATGACGGTTCTATTATTATTGTTCCCCGATAGTTATTAAAAAGATTTAATCTATTTTATTTCTCTTTTTTATAAACAAATTCCTCCAATTTTCGGAAAAACTGTTACTTCAGTCAAGGATCACATTAAAGGGTTCAGTAATTCCAGTTATTTCGATGACGTTTATTAAATGAATTCGCGAAGATAAGACCATGTTTGCCCACAATCGTCAACTTATAAACACAATATAAACAAGCCACTTATTCCAAGAGATAATAATTATCTTTGCCCCTAAATAAAAATAATTCAGATATGCAGGAAAAAATTATCATCCTCGACTTCGGATCTCAATACACCCAATTGATAGCCAGAAGGGTGCGTGAACTCAATGTCTATTGCGAAATTCATCCCTTCAACAAAATTCCGGCCATGGATGATACCGTGAAAGGTGTCATTTTATCGGGAAGTCCGTTCTCTGTCAGGGATAAAAATTCCCCATATCCTGATCTGTCAAATATCAAAGGCAAAAAACCTCTGCTCGGTGTGTGCTATGGTGCCCAGTTTATGGCCCAGAACTACGGTGGCGAAGTACAGCCCTCAAGCAAGCGTGAATATGGTCGTGCAAACCTTGAGTTTATTGATAAAAACAACAAGCTTTTTAAAAACATCACCATCAATTCGCAGGTGTGGATGTCGCATGGCGATACCATCACCAAAATACCTGCCGGCTGCACAGTCATTGCCAGCACTGCCGATGTAAAATTCGGCGGCTTCCTTTTCAACAACGAAGAAACCTACGGCATTCAGTTTCACCCCGAAGTGTACCACAGTCTGGAAGGCATCAAGCTCCTTCATAACTTTGTGGTAACCATTTGTGGTTGCAAACAGGACTGGACTCCGCAGTCGTTCATCGAAACCACCGTAAACAACCTGAAAGAAAAACTTGGAAATGACAAAGTGGTATTGGGTTTGTCGGGCGGAGTGGATTCGTCGGTAGCCGGAGTATTGCTGAACAAAGCCATTGGAAAAAACCTGACCTGCATCTTCGTTGACAATGGTTTGCTTAGGAAAAATGAATATGATCTGGTGCTCGATTCATATAAAAATATGGGATTGAATGTGATCGGAGTGGATGCAAAGAAACGTTTTCTGGATGAGTTGGCCGGAGTATCCGAACCCGAGAAAAAGAGAAAAATAATCGGAAGGGTTTTCATTGAAGTTTTCGATGATGAAGCCAAAAAAATTCAGGGAGTGAAATGGCTGGCACAGGGAACAATTTATCCGGATGTGATTGAATCGGTATCAGTCAATGGTCCGTCGGCTACAATTAAATCACACCACAATGTGGGTGGCTTGCCGGAGAAAATGAATCTGAAAATTGTTGAACCGCTCAACCTTCTTTTCAAGGACGAGGTGCGCAGGGTGGGAAGGTCATTGGAAATGAAGGAAGCCATTATTGGCAGGCATCCTTTTCCCGGACCCGGACTGGCAATCAGAATCCTTGGTGACATCACCGCCGAAAAAGTTACTTTATTGCAGGAAGTAGATCATATTTTCATCAGCGGCCTAAAAGAAGACAAACTGTACGACCAGGTTTGGCAGGCAGGAGCGATATTATTGCCGGTGCAATCAGTCGGAGTGATGGGCGACGAAAGAACATACGAAAAGGTGGTTGCCCTCAGGGCAGTACAGTCAACCGATGGCATGACAGCTGACTGGGTGCATTTACCCTATGAATTTCTGGCAAAAATCTCAAATAGAATCATCAATCAGGTAAAAGGAGTGAACAGGGTTGTTTATGACATCAGTTCAAAACCACCTGCTACTATTGAGTGGGAATAACATTTTAAATGTAAAAAAGAGGATTATATTATTTCGATTTTAAAGAAACGAAGTAATCATGGGGTTCAGGAACAACCTTGGAATAATTGCTCTTTTCGGGAAAGTCATTATACGCTTTATGAATTTCCCTTGTGCTGTACATGAAATAGCCGATGGCAATCAGTGCCAGGGTGGCAATGAATAAATCAATAGCTTTTCTGCTTTTAGATACTTTAGCCATCTTATCGGTTTGTTTTCGGGACATCAAAAGTACAACAAATTTTTAATAAACAAGTTATTAACAGTCAGAATTGTTGTTTTTTTAACAATTACATAATATTAAACATCAAATGCACATCTTATTGTATCAATGAATGATTTTTTTTGATGAATAATAAGTATTTTTAATACTTTTGAAACTCAAATCAGGTAATTTGAATTTTAAAAGGACATATCGCAGCATAGTTTTCTTTTTTCCGTTGCAACTTCTGTTTTTATATTTCAGAAGGAACTTTGCCTTGCTGGTATTTTGGGCTTTGTTATTCGGTATAATTTCGGAAAGCGTATTGGTGAATTTCGGGATACCGGCGCTGTTTTTGGCCCCTGAATATCTCGATGAAGTTGATTTCATTTCATTTCTGATTCTTGGGGTAGCCACCGGTACTTTTATTATGGCCTTCAATGTCTCAAGCTATATGGTCAATGCCTATCATTTTCCTTTCATTGCCACGCTTTCAAGACCCTTTTTTAAATATACCATCAATAATTTCTTTATTCCGCTGAGTTTTATAGTGTATTATATTTATCAGAGTGTGGAATTTCAATCGGTCAATGAATTTTTATCTGAAAAGGAAATTATTATTAATATTCTCGGATTTCTGGCCGGTGTTTTTGGTTTTATGATTATTTTTCTCACGTATTTTTTTACTACCAGTCGCGATGCAGCACATATCTATCACATTAAAGAAGATAATAAGCCCCGTGGTTTGACGAAACCGGTTAGGGTTATCCTGAAAAAGGATATGGAATGGAAACTGGTGAATTCGCCTCGTGAACAGGGTAAATGGAAAATTGAGACTTACCTGCGGACTCCCTTCCAGATAAGAAGAGCCAGGTATTATCACCATTACACCCCCGAAATGATTCAGAAGGTTCTGCAACAAAACCATATTAATGCCGGAATTTTTGCATTGGGTATTCTTCTAACAATCATGTTGTTGGCTAACTTTATGGATAATCCGTACATTGTCATTCCGGCTGCAGCCAGTGTTTTGCTTGCGTTTACACTTTTTATATTGATATTCAGTACATTGCATGCTATTTTTAAAGAATGGTCCCTGCTGGTGTTGGCAATATTGATTGTGGCTTATAACATATTGTCTCAGAATATGTTTTCTGATTATACAAACAGCGCTTACGGGTTGAATTACAATATACACAAAGATAAAAAGGTTTTAGAAATCGCTTATCCCGACAGTATTTATAAAGCCGATCATGACAGTGCTCTAATAATGCTTCAAAACTGGAAGGAACGAAATTTTAGCGGACGAAAATATGATCTCAAACCTAAAATCATATTTGTTAATACAGGTGGCGGAGGAATAAAAGCAGCAATCTGGACATTTTATGTGCTGTCTAAGGTCGACAGTCTGACCGGAGGACAACTTCTTTCCCGGACAACCCTCATTACCGGGGCGTCGGGAGGAATGGTTGGTGCGGCCTATCTTCGGGAGTTATATTTACAGAAACAGCTTGGAAAAATTGAATCCTATTATGACAATAAATATATTTCATCTCTGTCGAAAGATATGCTAAACCCCATCGCATTAAGTTTTGCCTTAAAGGATTGGTTCATAAAAAGAAAACGGTACGAATACAACGGTCAGATGTACTATAAAGACCGTGCTTATGCTTTTGAAGAAAAACTGAATAAAAACACAGGGAATGTGCTTGATAAACCACTTAAGGACTATCGCGAGCCCGAAATGAAAGCCATGATCCCCATGATGATCCTGACTCCCACCATAATCAACGATGGGAGAAAACTGCTGATATCATCGCAGAAAATTTCATATATGCTTGAAAACCTTAAGCTCAGCAGTGCGGAAAAATTCCCCTTGTCAAATGTTGAATTTCTGAGGGCATATGAAGAATTTGGTGCCTCAGACTTGAGATTTACAACAGCCCTGCGCATGAACGCAACATTTCCATATGTTACTCCGGTTGTAACCCTGCCCGGAACCCCTCAGCTTAATATTATGGATGCCGGACTAACTGATAATTACGGGCTGTCGACCTCCCTGCGCTTTTTGTATGAATTTCAGGAGTGGATTGGAAAAAATACCAGTGGGGTAATTTTCATCCAGATATCTTCCGATAATGAAGATTATTTCGATGACAGCAAAGGTGCCATCAGCCGTTTTATCAAGCCAATGGGAAATGTATATTCCAATCTTTTTAACAATCAGATAGTCAATAATCAACAGCTTATTGAATTTTCTGAAAACTGGCTGCAGAGCAATGCCACTTTTATAAGGTTTTCTCTGAGAACTTCCTCCGATCGCATTCCGCTCAGCTGGCACCTTACCACAAAAGATAAACAAACCTTGTTTAACGCACTTCGCAGCGAGGAAAACCAAAACTCTGTAAAAGAAGTGATTAAAATCATCCAGTAAACATGTCCATTGGTCACTAAAAATTTTCTTTTGACATATTTGTCAAAGCAATTGCATAATTCCTTAAATTTGTACTTTGAATTATCTGTAATGGAAGAGAAGTTTGAACAATTTGACCTGGAGAACAATTCTGATGAAATGATCAGCAGGTATGAACTGATGCTCAGAACAAACAGGCACAGTTTCTTCGATGTTCATGAATTCGAATCCATTATTGATTATTATCTTTTTCGCAACCAACCGGCCAAAGCTCTTAAAGTTTCGGACCTTTCACTCGACCAACACCCCAATTCCATTGAACTGCAGCTTAAAAGAGCCAGTGTGCTTTACGACTCAGGTAAATATATTGACGCATTGAGGTTGATTACCGGATTGCAGAAAATTGAAAGTTCCAACTCCGACCTTTTTATTTTAAAGGGAAATATATATCTTACTCTTGATCAACCCGATCAGGCGGTCAAAACATTCAATATTGCCCTTAGTCTGGACTCCGAAGATAAGGATGAAACATGCTATGCCATTGCGCTTTCCTTTGTGCAGGCAAGGAAGTATAATCTTTCGATGGATTTTTTATATCTCGGACTAGAATACAACCCCGATCATGCTGAAATAATGTATGAGCTTGCTTTCCTTTATGAAAAGGAGGGTAAAATGGAAAAGAGCATTGAGTATTATAAAAAATACCTTGAAATAAATCCCTTTGCCGAAGATGCCTGGTATAACCTTGGTGTGGCTTATGATAAGCTTGATATGAGCGAAGAAGCCATCGATGCTTTTGAATATGCATTGGCAGTTGATCCTGAGTTTTATTCTGCCCACTATAATCTGGCTAACTGCCACATGGATCTTGAACGTTTTGACAAAGCTCTTGATTGCTTTTTCCAAATCCTGGAAGTTGACGGGCAGGCACCCGAAGTGCTTACATGCATGGGCGAGTGCTATGAAAAACTGAACGATACTGAAACTGCTGAAAAATATTACCGTTTGGCACTTGATACAGACTGTCAATACCCGGATGCCTGGTATGGACTTTCTGTTTTAGCTTATAACTGTTCAAATTGGGCAGATAGCCTCAAGTTTATCAGAAAAGCCATAAAAATTGATAAGGAAAATACCGAATATTGGTTCACACTTGCACGAATCAGCAAAAAGCTTGATATGATTACTGATGCTGAATCATCTTACATTCAGGCAGTTCAGATCGATCCTTATGATGATGAGATTTGGCTTGATTACGCAACCATGATGTACGAGCAGGGTAAATTAAACGAGACCGAAAAAATTCTTGTTGATGCGCTCAGCTGCAATCAGAAAATTGCCGAACTTAACTACCGGCTTGCAGCTCTTTATGTTGAGCTTGATTGCAACGACCGTGCCATTGATTTTGTGAAAAAGGGAATGGAATGCGATAAAACAAAGCTGCATTATTTTTATGAGTATTACCCACCGCAAATCGATATTACCATTTTTGATGATGTAATAAATGAGTTCTACGAAAAACTGAAATAGAATGAATTTGTTTTTCCGGTGTCTTCAATAACAACCCATTATTAGTTGTTTTCCAAAAATAACTTCCACTTAAAAAAGAAAACAGTTTTCATCTAAAAATACTAATATCAGTATTGTTTCGTTACTTATTTGATTATTTTTGAAAAATGTTGAAAAAGGGACTGATTTATATTGTTTTTATTTTGGTGGCCGGACTGATTATTTCATCCTGCAGAAAGGATGAAATCATTACAGATTCATCAGCAAAACTATCCTTTTCAACTGATACGGTAATGTTCGATACTGTATTTACAACCATTGGATCAACTACCAGACAGTTAAAGGTTTATAATCCATACGACCAGCCGATTAAAATCTCAAATTTGTTTTTGGCCGGAGGTTCAGAGTCATTTTATCGACTGAATATCAATGGAAAAATCTCAACATCCCTGACCAATGTAGAAATTGCCCCCGATGACAGTTTGTTCATTTTTGTTGAAGTGAATATTGATCCCACTAATATGAATAACCCCATGGTGGTGCAGGATTCAATTGTCTTTGTTACCAATGGCAACCGACAGGATATTGATCTGGTTGCATACGGACAGGATGTCTTACTGATAAACGGCCAATTTGTCGGAGACACCGTATGGACCAACGACAAGCCTGTGCTGGTTTACAATTCCATGGCCGTAGATTCTAATTGTACCCTTACTATAATGCAGGGAGCAAAAGTGCATTTTCATAAGAATTCGTATTTATATGTTTATCCAACAGCATCTTTAGTGGTAAATGGTACACTTGAAGAACCAGTTATTTTCCGTGGCGACCGGCTGGATCATTCTTTTGATGACGTGCCTGGGCAGTGGGGCGGGATTCATCTCACGCAAAACAGTAAAAACAATGTGATTAATTATGCTGAAATTATTAATGCGGTGATTGGAATCAGAGCCGATTCTCTTGATGTTAGCAGTCCAAATCCAACACTTACCATCACCAACTCCAAAATAATGAATATGTCCTATGCCGGTATTTTGGGCGCCGGTTCAACCATTCTTGCCACCAACTGTGTTGTTTATAATTGCGGCTTTTATGCTGTGGCCTTGCTTTATGGTGGTGCTTATGAGTTTTATCATTGTACAATTTTTAATTATTGGTCTCAGGGCAGCAGAACAACCCCGTCGGTTATTCTCAATAATTATTTTTATTCCGGAGGAACATATTACGTCAGGCATCTGGTAAAAGCCACTTTTGGTAATTGCATTATTTTTGGCAACCAGGATGACGAAATTGCCCTTGACCCATATCCGGGCGCCGGAGATTTTATTTACAAGTTTGATTATTCATTGCTGAAATATACTGGAAATGTATCTGATCCGGTGTTTTTTAATAATGTTTATCTGAATGAATACCCCGAATTTGCTGACTTTACCGAATACGATTTCGAACTCGACACACTTTCATTTCCCAAAGATAAAGGCAGTATTGATATTGGAAGTCTCGTTCCACTTGATTTTAAAGGTGCATCCCGCACCTCTGATACCGGTCCGGACCTGGGCGCTTTCGAAAGATTGGAATAATTTTCTTCAAAACAATTTTCTTATTCCGGGAATCGGTTTAATTTTGGTGAAAATCTTTATATGATCAGACTGTTTGTAATATTGTTGTTTGTGACATTTCTGGCAGGATGTTTTTCCAAACAAAAACTGCCCGATAATCCTGTTGAACAGGCGCAGGAAGAACGGGGAGATATCCGTGTGATGTTTTACAACGTTGAAAATCTGTTTGATACTTTTGATGACAGTCTGACCGACGACAGTGAATTTCAGCCCGAAGGCGATCGGCACTGGACTCCATTTAAAATGCAGGATAAAATTAAAAATATTGCTAAAGTAATTACTGCCGTGGGAGGATGGGATCCGCCTGAAATCATCGGAATGTGTGAAATTGAAAACAGATATGTGCTTGAACAGTTGACAGATTTTTCACCCATTGCCGATTTCGGTTATAAAATAATCCATTATGAATCGCCTGATGGCAGAGGAATTGATGTGGCTTTGCTGTATCTTGAGAAGAAATTTAAGCCAATTCACCAACAAAAAATTGAAATCAGTTTTCCTGGTTCAAATGAAAGAAAAACCAGAGATATCCTTTATGTGAAGGGACTGGTTAATAATCAGGACACACTGCATGTTTTTATAAACCATTGGCCATCAAGACTTGGCGGTCAGCTTGAATCGGAGTCCAAAAGACTTTTTGTTGCCTCGGTGCTAAAAGCAAAAACCGATTCAATTTTTAAATCAAATCCCTGCTCCAATATCATCATTACCGGTGATTTTAACGACGAGCCCGAGAATAAAAGTCTGAATGATGTTTTGGAGGCCAAAAGAGAATATTCTGAAATTAAAGAAAACAACCTGTATAATATTTCTTTTTCACTGCAGGAAAAGGGGTTGGGAAGTCATAAGTATCAGGGAATATGGGGAATGCTGGATCAGTTTGTTGTGTCTGGTTGTTTGCTGATGAAGAAGGAAAAAGGCCTCAATACCTCATTGGAAAACGTGCATGTTTTCAGCAGGGATTATTTAATGGAGCCCGATGAGAAAAATACCGGTACAATGCCAAAGAGAACTTTTGTCGGGTTTAAATACAATCAGGGTTTCAGCGACCACCTTCCTGTTTATCTTGATTTAAAATTGAATTGATGTAACTATGGAATTTTTGAGGAAAATAAACCCGGTCTTATACTTTATCCTGTTTCTGATCATCCTGTTTTTTTTCTTTGGATTCAATGATGTGATAACCAGTCGGCCCGGCTCAATTCATGCATGGAGACAAGCCGATTGTGCTTCCATGGCCCTCAATTATTATCAGGATGGCATGGATTTTTTCAACCCGGAACTTATGCAGCAAAATGCTGATGGTAATACCTCCGGACACAATATCAGCGAGTTTCCGGTTGTATATTACATCGTTGCTGCATTATACCATGTTTTTGGTTATCATGAAATTATTTTCAGATTGCTGAACCTGCTCATATTTTTTATTGGTTTGGTTTTTCTTTATAAAATTCTGCTGCGGTTTCTGGGTAATATTTTTTGGGCTGTTTCGGTCACTTTGTTGTTCTATTCCAGTGCGATTCTGGTCTATTATTCGCCGGGCTTTTTACCCGATACAACAGCTCTTGCTCTTGTTTTTCCGGGATGGTATTACTTTTTTGTTTTTATGGAAACAGGAAAGAAAAAAACACTTGTTATTTCATTTCTGTTTTTTACAATGGCTTCATTATTGAAGATTACTGCAGCTTTAAGTCCACTCGCAATCACCGCCTTGCTGATTATCGATTACCTCGGGATATTTAAAACTGAAAAGAGAAAAAATATTTTTAATAACAAAGCTGCAATTATATTAGCCCTTGGAGTTTTTTTTGTTGTCAATGCAATTTGGCTCGCCTGGGTTTTTTATTATAATAATTTGCATAACACAGATTATTTTGGAACTAGAATATGGCCGGTATGGAAGTTGACTTCCGGTGAATTCAGTGAGGTTGTTAAAGCGATCAGACTGCGTTGGCTTGGTGAATTTATGAACAGAGAAGTGCAGCTTATTTATCTTGTCTTAGGAGTTTTTATTATATGGACTTTCAACCGCACAAACACGATATTGCTATTGACTATGGTATTTTTAGTAATGGGATCGGTGGCATTTGTTGTAATGTTTTTTGAAGTTCTGGGTGTTCATGACTATTATCTTATCAATCTTACGATTTTTCCTTTATTCATTTTGCTTACAGGATTTGAATCCTTCAAAAGGAATTACCCGCGATTTTATAACTCTGTGTATGTTAAAATAGCATTCTCCATTTTGATACTCTTTGCCTTAATTAACACAAAATCAAAACATTCAGAGCGTATTGCAGGATGGTGGGAACCCTATGCAAAATATGAAAACCTTAATAACCTATCGGGATACCTTGACTCAGTCGGATTAAAAAAAACCGACAAAATTGTTGTCATTCCTGATTGCACGCCTTCCTTATCCCTTTATCTGGTAAACCGCAAAGGCTGGACTATGATGAAGTTTCATCCTGCAAAAGATGTATTGAAATATAAGAAACTTGGTGCAGAGTATCTGATAATAAACGGCCCGGAATATGTCCATACAAATGATTTTGACAGCATCCCGAAAGTTAAAATAGGAGAGAAGGAAGGGGTTTTTGTGTATAAACTGCAGTAGCTTCGAATTATATTAAAAAAAGTTAAGCACCCAATAGGATAAAACCAATTGGATGCTTAAGCTTAAATCAAATAAAACTAATCTACAATCAACTTACCATTGCTGATCATTTCTTTATCTGTGGTGATTTTATACAGGTAGATACCGGGTTTCAGGTAATTTCTGTTTACGCTAAATCCGTTGTTATCGAGGTTGTTCAGGTTGCAAACTTTTTTACCTGTGATGTCAGTCATTTCGAAATTGAGCATGGTTCCTTCTGAAATTCCGGTTACTTTGAAATTGGCTATATCATTGACCGGATTGGGGAAAACGGACACTTCAATTGCTGATTTTTCATTTTCAGGAACGATTGTAATTGTCAGAGGAAGCTCCCAGATGGTAACCCATGCAGGTTCGGTAATGACGGGCAGATTGAAATCGAAATAGATGTCGGCTTCGTTTGAAATAACCGCGCCGTATTCGTTAACCGGAATTTCAATCTGCTCTGCAGTGAATGATACAAAGCCGTGGCTGAGGGGCTCGTTGGTGGTTGAGTCAACAAGGTCAATGTCGTTGAATGTCCACATTAATATTCCTTCGCCGTAAATTGTGAATTCGCATGGGTGGCTGGTCGGACCGGGTTGAACTGTCAATACATCAAGCAATTCGGGCAATGTGTCCCTGATGATAACGGTATATGCTGTGTCTGTGCCGGTATTCTGGAAATTGATGTGATAGGTGAGCGGAGTGAAGTTGTCCACATAGTGGTTTTCGGTAAGTCCGGCCGGTGAAACACTTTTATCGTTCGGATCGCATGAATTGACTAATATTTTACATTCAACATCTATAAAATGATCTTCATCGTCATAGGGATAAGAAGTAATAAAACCATAGGAAATTCCGGTTTCATCGCCGCATCCCTCAATGGTTTCCTGTGGGTTGCTGCTTCCCGGATGTCCCGGACGCTGATCAGCTTCGAGTCTTATGGCCATTCCGTTTGCCGGCCAGTTCACAACCATACTTTCTCCTCCGGTTAACTGGAAATCCCCGGTGTAAATAAGGTTTTCATTTTCAAAAACCCTGTATTCACTTGTGCCGTCCATATCTCCATCCACAGGATCGCCTGTATTGGTAATGGTGAACGATACATTGGTTCCGTCAACACATTCCCCTTCGACCATGACACTGGAGTGATCCCATTCGGGGTCAGTTTCGCCGCAGGGCACGTCTGGATAAACATGCGAGGTGATGCATCTTGTTTGTCCAAGTAAACTAAGATCGCAGGTGACATCGAAATAAACGGTAATAATTTCCTGCGTAAATGGTTCGATGTCGTCAAGGTTAAATGTGTAGGTGTTGCCTGATTGAGAAGTCCAGGCCGGAGTGCTTGAAACCGGAATCAGGTCATCATCAAATTCCATTTCGACGTAAACGCCTGTAGCAGTAATGTTTCCTGTATTTATGACAATGGACGAAGAATATCTTTCAAAACATGGTCTGAATGTACTGGAGTTCGTGTAAACCTCCAGTTGAGCACATTCTGAGGTAACTTCAGTTCCAAAATTGATATTAAAAAGACTGTCGTCTTCACTATCGATATAAACAGATAGGAAACCGCTGGCCGGGCAGGTAACGCCAATCCAATCAGAGGGTAAATCAGCAAACAGATTATAAGTCCCGGGTGTTAAAGGTAATGCGTATAGTCCATCTGCATTTGTGTAGCCGTAAAATGGCCCGGGTGATGAATAAACCACAGCTCCGGGGATTGGAGTTTCTCCTTCATCAAAAATGCAGTTTCCGTTTGCATCGTCGTAAACATATCCTGAAAGGGTGTAATGACAGTTGTCAGTAGCCGAAAACATTGCATAAGCAGCACATCCGTTGGCGTCAACAACTGTTACAGAATATGTTCCAATATCAACATAGGTATAAGATGTGGATACTCCGTTTGACCAAAAATACATATATGGTGTAGTGCCACCGGTTGCATTTACAATAGCCCATCCCATTGTATCCATCGGAATGCATTCTGATCCATTGATGGTTGCGAGTAGTTCTGTTGGTTGATTAATTGTTGTGCCTGCAACAGCGGTACATCCTGTATTGTCGGTTACCGTTACATTGTAGACTCCGGCAGACAATCCTCCGGCAGTTGGAGCTGTTGACATATTGGACCATAAATATGAATACGGTGAGTTTCCGTAATTTGCACCAGCTGTGGCGCTTCCGTCAGACCCTCCGAAACATGAAACAGAAGTTGTGGAAAAAATGTTTGCTGAAAATGGCATAGCATAAACAACAAGATAAACCGAATGACTTCCTCCCACATCATTCTGAACTGTCAGTGAAACGGTGTAAACGGCTGTGCTTGAATAAACATGCACAGGGTTTTGTAAGCTGGAATTTTGCCCGTCACCAAACTGCCAGCTCCAACTGACAATTGAGTGACCGTTGGGGTCGGTTGAAAGATCAGTAAAATTGATGGTTGGACCGTCGCAGGATTTTATATGAGAAAAATTTGCGATTGGATTATCCTGTGCACTTAAATTAATATTTATTAAGAATAGTGCGAAAATGATAACCTTGAGTGAGTTTTGTGATTTGTTCTTCATGGCTTTTTAGGGTTTTATTCTGTATATATGACGCAGAAAAATGAAAAGGTTGCCTGAAAAAAAATAAAAAAACTCATAACACCCTGAATATAAGAAAAAAAGGCCGTTGATTTTACCAACGGCCTTTAAATTTTTATATGTGACAATACTATTGTTTTTCAAGGAAGAATTTCTGTCCGCCTGAATTTTGCAGTTCGATGACCAGTTGTTCACCTTCAAATTTGTAATTGTAAACGAAAGGTTGTTGAACGCCTTCAAATGTTACAGTAAAAGTTTTATCATCTGATTTGGTAATTGTTCCTTTTGTTTCAATTCCCATACCTTTCATGGTCATTTTTTTACCATCTTCGAAAATATATTCTACTCCAACGCTCATGTCAGCCATATTACCTTCAGCTTTAACAACTTTCCAATTTCCGTTGAGCGGATTTTCATCTTCTTCCTTTTCGCCTTTTCCACCACAGGATACCAAAAAAACTACGGCAAGAATAGCCAGGGGTACAATAAATCTAAATTGTTTCATAATCGCTTATTTTTAATAATTATTAATTCATTTCGAACGCAATTTACGAAAAAAAACCAAATTTATTAAAATTATATAAAAAGATATGAATATCTTTTTATATAATTTTAATAAATTTGAGACGCAAAATTTTGCGTCTCTACGACATTATACCTTTTCAATCTTTTTCATACCCCCTTTGCCGCATGCCGGGCATTTTATATACATTGAGGGTTTGCCTTTTGCCCCGGACCTTACTCCGCCAATTTCCCAAATGCTGCTTTCTTTTCCGCAATCACAGGTAAATTTCCACAGCTTTGATTCGGCTTTAATCTTCTCAAATTTTGATTTGGAAGAAAAAAAGCGGACCAATTTCTGTGATCCGCTTAAGGTATTTTCATTTTCCATATTAAACGTAACTGAGTTTCATCATGTTGGTCTGGCCTTTCTTTGATAAAGGAGTGGAAGCCACATGAACCACAATATCCTGATCGGCCAGCAGACCTTTTTCTTTCAGGAATTTTATGCTGTAAGCAATGGATTCGTCGGTGCTTTCGATTCCGTCATAGTAAAATGCAGTAACACCCCAAACCAATGAAAATTTACTTAATAATTCCTTGTTTCTGGTAAAAGCAAATACTTCTGCTTTCGGACGATGGCCGGCAATATGAAGTGCAGTATATCCCGAATAGGTAAAAGTGATAATTGCTTTGGCATTTGCCTGGGTTGCCAGTTCAACGGCACTGCTGCAAATCGAATCGGGTAAAAATGTCTTTGAAAATTCCATGGGAGGATGATGCCTGTTGAAGCTGAATGCTTTTTCCTCGGCAAAATTGATTATCTGTTGCATGGCTTTAATTACTTCAACCGGGTATTTTCCAACTGAAGTTTCTCCTGAAAGCATGAGGCAATCTGCTCCCTGCATAACAGCATTGGCCACATCAGTAGCTTCGGCGCGTGTAGGCCTGAAGGCATCAATCATACTTTCCATCATTTGGGTGGCAATGATCACAGGTTTAGAGAGTTCGATGCATTTATCCACAATCATTTTCTGAATAACAGGAACCTGATCAAACGGAATTTCAACTCCAAGGTCGCCACGGGCAATCATCACAGCATTGGTCATGTCAATGATTTGCTCCAGATCGTTAAGTGCTTCGGGCTTTTCAATTTTAGCAATAACTTTCGCGTGTTTTTTGCTCTGCTTAATTCTTTCTTTAATATCCAGAATATCACCTACATTTCTTACAAATGAAAGAGCAACCCAATCAACATCCTGCTCCAGAGCAAAATTCAGATCTTCGATGTCTTTTTCAGTCAGACTGGGTAAGGATATCTTGGTGTTTGGAAGGTTAACACCCTTTTTGGAAGATAATTTTCCTCCATAAACCACTTTTACCTTAACCAGATCTTTTTTGTTGGTATCAATAACCTCTAATTTTAATTTTCCATCATCAACCAGAACAAAATCACCAATAGCCACATCGCTTGCAAAACAAGAGTAACTCAGATATACTTTATCCACAGTCCCGATGCATTTTTCATTGGTGATCAACATTTCATGGCCTTCAACCAGCATGATCCCGTTGTTTTCAACCTCCCCAATCCTGATTTTTGGACCCTGCAGGTCGGCCAGCAGCGCAACATGCACATCCAGTTCTTCATTGAGTTCCCTGATCAGTTTAATAACTGCAATCAGACTTTCATATGATGCATGCGAAAAGTTTAAACGAAAAACATCAACACCTGCTTCAATAAGCTGTCTGAGCACATCTTTGCTTGATGAGGCTGGCCCCAGTGTTGCAATAATTTTGGTTGCTGAATAGTTTCTTCTCATTAGATAGGTTTTTAAAAATTTGAATTTTAAAGATATAAATATTTTCTAATTGGACAAAATGTTGGGGAATTTGCTTGGTGATATTTCTGCTTCGTGATATTCACTTTGTGATATTTGGCTTCGCCGATATTTTTTAAGTATCGATAAAGTTTTCCAATATCGCCGAAGGCCAACATCCAATATCTATTTATATATGTCCGAAAACGAACAGTATGTCTCAAAACCGTACATTTTGATATCCGAAAACAAAATACTTTTTTCAAATAACATCCTGCATTTTAACTATTTGTAAATTGCGGCACAATAACTGCTATTTGCTGATTATGATTAGGACCATAAACATATCAAAGGTTTTCAGAGCGAAGGATGTCGAAACCCGAGCATTGCAAGATGTTACCCTCGAAGTCCAATCTGGAGAATTTATTGCAATCATGGGACCATCGGGGTGCGGAAAAACCACTTTGCTTAACATTTTAGGAATGATAGATGATGTATCTGATGGCAGATATTTTTTTAATGATACTGAAATTTCTTCTCTTAAGGAAAAGCAAAGAGCCAAAATTCGAAGAAAAAATATCGGGTTTATATTTCAGAACTTCAATCTCATAGATGAACTTACTGTTTTTGAAAATGTTGAACTGCCTCTGATTTATCAGAAAATAGGAAGCCGCGACAGAAAATTCCTTGTTGAAAAAGCGCTTGACCAAACCAAAATTTTACACAGAAAATCTATTTTTCCTGTTCATCTTTCTGGCGGACAACAACAAAGGGTGGCCATTGCGCGTGCCATTGTTTCATCACCCCGGCTTATTCTGGCTGATGAACCTACAGGAAACCTCGATTCGGCAAATGGCACTGAGGTTATGAACCTGCTTGAAAATCTGAATAAAAACGGAACAACAATCGTTATGGTTACCCATTCACACCGGGATGCCGATTACAGTCGAAGAATGATCAGACTGTTTGACGGGAAAATCATACATGAAAATTATGTGAACCGAATGACTTTATAAAATTGGTACTTTTAAATTACATAAAATTCGCTTTCAGAAACCTGGTACGCAACCGGTCAAACGCAATTATTAATATTGCCGGATTAACCATCGGACTGGCAAGTTTTATTGTCATTGCCTTGTATATTCAGGATGAGCTGAGTTACGACAGGTATCATAAAAATGCCGACCGCATTTACCGCGTAATTCAACAGGGTGATTTTAATGGGATTGTCGAAACCAGCACCAGCTGTCCGTTCCCATTGTCTGACGAACTAATGGAGAGTTTTCCTGATCTGATTGAATCTTCAGTTAGATTTTTTAATTTCCAGTCACCTCGCACCATGCTGAGTGCAAATGGAAAAAATTTCAGCGAAAAACACATGTTTTATACCGACTCTTCGGTTTTTGATGTTTTTGACATTCAGTTCATTAAAGGTGAAAAAGATTCTGCCCTCAATGAAAAATTCAAGTGCATTATTACTAAATCAACAGCTATCCAATATTTTGGATCACTTGATGTGCTGGGTGATACCATTATTATCGAAGACCGACTTCCTGTCGTAGTTTGTGGAGTAATCAGCGACGTGCCCTGCCAAAGCCACTTTACATACAATGTTCTGATATCAATGAAAACCATTGAGTATCTTTATGGTGGTAAGCTTCCTGATACCTGGGTTTGGAATCCTTGCTGGACTTATATAGTTCTGAAACCCGGTGTGACTCCCGGACAAATTGAGGAGCAATTTCCGGCATTTATTGAAAAAAATATTTGTGTTAAGGAAAATCGCGACCGCACTTCTTTTTTTCTGCAACCACTTACTGATATACACTTAAAATCGAACCTTGATTATGAAATACAGTCAAACGGCAATATGTCAAATATCTACATCATTGGTTTTGTTGCCTTGTTTTTGCTGGTCTTTGCATGTATAAATTTTATTAACCTTTCAACCGTTTCATCTGTTAAAAGAGAACGTGAAATAGGGATTAAAAAAGTTCATGGAGCAGGACGTTTGCCTTTGATATTGCAGTTTCTTGGCGAAACATTTTTTATTACCCTTATTGCTTTTTTCTTTTCCTTGCTTGCGGTTGAAGTCAGTCTGCCTTTCTTCAATAATCTGTTCGAGAAAAATCTTTATCTGTCATCTTTGTTAAATCCAAGAGATATTTTGCTGTTGATTTCCCTGCTTTTATTCACCGGAATTGCTGCAGGCATTTATCCGGCATTTTATCTGTCTTCATTTGTTCCTATAAAATCACTTCAGCGCAACTTTTTAAGCGGAATGAATTCGGGGTGGCCCAGAAAAATTCTGGTCATCTCTCAATTTACGATCGCTGCACTTTTCATTACCGGCGCACTCATGTCAAAATCCCAGACACGCTTTCTGAAAAATGCTGATCTGGGGTTTGAAAAGGATCAGATCATCCTTCTCGAAACAGCCATGTCGCCGCTATCTTATTATTATGACTCAATTAAAAATGAACTGCTTACTGATCCGGATATTATCAGTGTAACCGGTATGGATTACATTATTGGTATTGACCATAATACCCATGAGTTTAGACCGGAGGGAACACCCGATAACCAGTGGCTTTTTTTTCCTGCCTTGGTGGTAAGAGAAGATTTTCTAAAAACCTTTGATATTGAAATAGTTGCAGGAAGAGATTTCTCAAACCAGAATGACAATGATAGAATGAATGCCATTCTGATCAATGAAGCCATGGTTAAACATATGGGGTGGAAAAGCAATGAAGATGCGCTGGGAAAAAAGTTTTTCTCAGGTTATGGAAAGGAAAGGGTTGTCGGGGTCTTTAAGGATTTTAAAGTCAGCTCCCTCCATAAACCCACCGGTCCGTTTGTCCTGAATATGAAAGAAGACGACCGTGAGATTGGTTTTTATACAAAATATATCGCAATCAGGGTAAGCAACAGCAACCGTGACAAGGTAATCAGCCATATTGAAAAAGTTTGGAAACAATTCGATCCTGAAAGACCGTTCGAATATATGTATCTGAACGAAGAACTTGATAAGCTTTATAAAAAAGAAGATGTTTTCTCGGAGCTGATTTTTATTTTTACAGTCATCACTTTGTTGCTTGCAGGAATTGGATTGTACGGACTTACAACATTTCTCACCGGCCAGAAAATGAAGGAAATGGGCATCAGACGAATTTTTGGTGCCACAGGTTGGAACATCATTGTTAGATTAAACCGAAATTTCCTGCTGCTTGTAACTATTGCAAATATCCTGTCATGGCCTGTGGCTTACCTTATTATTGAAAGATGGCTCGAAAATTTCGCATATACCATCACCATTCAGTGGTGGGTTTTTCCCCTTTCATTTTTGTTTACTGCCTTGTTGTGCGTAACCATTGTAACGGTGAAAGGAATACATGCGGCACGTTCTAATCCTGTTGATACACTTAAGGTTAATTAGTTGTCCCGATAGCTATCGGGAAGCAAATTAGCAGATTAGTTAATTAGTTGATTAGCAGTCCCAATATAGGGAAACAAATTAATTATTTGCCTGCAAATAATTAATTTTATCATTTGCACATCATCAAATTTGCTAATTTGCTAATCAATTTCGGGGTTAAATAAAAGTTAAAATGTTTTGAACAAAAAAAAAGTAAATAAATAAAAACTTAAAATGGTTATCTTTATGGCCTTTTAAGGAAATTAGTAACGATAAATACAGATAAATAATGAAAGCAAGAATTTTAAGCGTTTTTATGGTTCTATTGATCAGTGCCGGATTTGTAGCGCGTGCTGACGAAGGAATGTGGTTGCCTAATAAAATTAAGCAGCTGAATTATACAGATATGCAGAAACTGGGATGTAAACTTTCTGCAGAAGACATTTATGACATCAATCATGCAAGTATGAAAGATGCTATATTCCAGTTGCTTGGTGAAGGCGGACAGGGTTTTTGTACCGGTGAAATTGTTTCAGCACAGGGACTTATGCTTACTAATCACCATTGTGGATATGAGTCTATCACAAAACTTTCAACAGTTGAGCATGACTATCTTACCGATGGTTTTTGGGCAATGTCAAAAGATAAAGAACTTTCTGTAACAGGGTTATCAGTTTCAAGGGTTGTAAGAATTGAAGACGTTACTGCCACTGTTCTTGCCGAAGTAACTGAAGGAATGAAGGAATCTGAAAGAAATGCAAAAATTGAAAAAGCCATTGAAAAAATCGAGAAAGAAGCTATTGATGGCAATCATTACAATGCCAATGTAAAAGAATTTTTTAAAGGTGGTGAATTTTATCTCTTTGTATATGAGGTTTTTGGAGATGTAAGACTGGTTGGTGCTCCTCCTTCATCTATTGGAAAATTTGGTGGTGATACCGACAACTGGATGTGGCCCCGTCATACCGGCGACTTCTCCATGTTCAGGGTTTATATGGCTCCCGATGGCAAACCAACCGAAGGTTATTCTGCTGACAATGTACCTTACAAACCTTTACATTTTCTGCCTGTATCCATTAAAGGCGTAAAACAAGGTGACTTTACCATGATTATGGGATATCCCGGTGAAACTGATCGTTATCTTTCTTCATACGGTATGGAATATAAAAGGGATGTTTTTAATCCGGTTATCGTTAAACTTTTAGATACCAAATTGAAAATATGGAAGGAAGATATGGCTGCCAGTGACAATGTGAGACTTGCTTTGGCTGATTCATATGCTTCTTTGGCAAACGGATGGAAACTGTTTGATGGCGAAGCCCAAACTCTTCGCAGTACTAATGCCATTGAGGAAAAACAGAAACTGGAAAAAGAATTTGCTGCATGGGTTAATCAGGATGATAAGAGAAAAGAAAAATATGGAAAAATTTTAGCCGATATTGAATCTGGTTACAAGGAAATGGGTGCTTCATCTGTTGATTTGTTTTATGCTTCATTGGGTCTGCTTCAGGCAAGTGACCAAATAATGGCTACCACAAAATTGTTCCAGCTTAAATCGCTGCTCGATGATCCAAAAGGAAACAAGGAATCTATTGATAAAGCAATTGCCGAACTTAAACCCGAAATGGAAAAACAGTTCGAAAAATTCTTCCCCGAAACCGACAAAAAAGTGTTGTTGGCGCAATTAAACCTTTATTACAAAGATATTCCTGCCGAAAGTCGTTCCGGTGTCTTTGCAAATTACATCTTTAAAACTTTCAAGGATAAAACTCCTGAAGCATCTATCGTTAAATTTGTCAATACTGCATTTACAACAAGTATTTTTACAGCGAAAGAAAGAATGATGGCGTTTTTGAATAAACCATCCAAAAAAGTTCTTGAAAATGATCCTTTCATGAAATACTTTATGGAAATTGCCCTTGAAGCTCAAATGAAAGGTGGCAAATATCAGAGTCTGAATAATAAACTTGGTGTTTCTGAAAGAATTTTTGTCGAAGGACTAAGGGAAATGCAAGTTAACAATACTTTCTATCCCGATGCCAATTCAACATTGCGTCTTACCTACGGCAGTGTTCAGCCTTACAAACCCCGTGATGCGGTTCAGTATGATTATAGGACCTACATTGATGGTATCATTGAAAAAATGGACAATACCAACGATGAATTCAAGGTGTCACCAAGACTTGTTGAATTGTACGAAAAGAAAGATTACGGACAATATGCTGATGAAACAGGAAAACTGCCCGTTGGTTTCTTAAGTGATAACGACATCACCGGAGGTAACTCTGGAAGCCCCATTATTAATGGAAATGGCGAACTTATCGGACTTGCTTTTGATGGCAATTGGGAATGGTTATGTTCCAATCTGCTCTTCAGCAAAGAATTACAAAGGACCATCAATGTTGATATCCGTTATGTATTATGGGTAATCGACAAATTTGCAGGTGCAAAACATTTGGTTGATGAAATGACTGTTGTGAAATAACAACAACTTGGTTAGATATTTTAGCCGCGAATGCGCAAATTATTATTTGTGTATTCGCGGCTTTTTTTTGTCCTCCGCTGTTCCAAGTCTCCCGACTTGGAACATTGTACTTTTTATTTTGTCGTGAGACGCAAGCCTTGCGTCTCTACCGAAACATGTTTTTTCCCTTTACCGCCCAAATAAACCCGAATGCCGAAAAGAATGTAAACATGGCGTAAACCAAAGCGGGTTTTTCCATATCCGGACTTTTTAATATCGTTCCTGCTACCAGCAATGCCAAAGCTGTATTATGAAGTCCAACCTCAATGGCAATGGTAAACTGATCCCTGAATGGCAACCTGACCAGTTTTGCAAGAAAATATCCCACTGTCATTGCCAGAACATTCAATGCCAATACATATGGAAAAATACTCAACGTGTTATCCATGGTGAGTCCGGATCCGCCTTGTTCCTTGCTTCCCATAATCTTAAGGACAAAAACAAAGGCGAGTATCAGGGGTAAAATGTATTTTAAAGGCTTTTCCATTCCCATGGCAAATTTTGTATTTAGTTTTCTGATTAGAACTCCAAGTGAAGCCGGAGCAATGGTTACAATAAATATCTGAAGAATGGTTTCTCCAACAGGAAGGGTAATTTCAGCATCCACACCCATATAAAGCAATAAGGCAAGATTCACAATCACTGGAAGAGTAATTAATGTGAGCATGCTGTTTAGTGTGGTCATTGAAATCGCCAAAGCTACATTGCCACGCACAAGATGGGTTATCAGATTTGAAGATGCACCGCTTGCACAGGTCGAAACAAGCACCATCCCAACTTTCTGTTCGGAACTCATGTTTGAAATTTCACCAATGAAATAAGCTATTGCGGGGATAATCAGAATCTGAATGGTTAAACCGCTTATTATGGCCCTTGGATAAACAAGTATATTCCTGAAATCCTGAATTGTAAGTGATAACCCTACTCCGAGCATGATGATGGCCAGAACAGAATTGACTAAAATATCTACAAAATGGTAATCGCTCATGGGTTTGCTTAATAGTATTAAACTTTTTCAAAAATAGTAAAAGACTTTGTTATTTTGATTTTATTCAGATATTTGTTAAGTTTGAAGATCAATCATCTTTAATATGGTAAGGGGATTATTTGTCTTTATTTTTATTGCTTCCTGTTTTCCGGGCTTTTCGCAAAACAGACCATATAACACTCTTTATGCAAATCAAGTCGTTGACACTATGCCCGATTTTCCGGGAGGTGAGGAAGAATTGTACAGGTTCATTGAGGAAAATTTTCATTATACCTCATTTCGAAGCCAGACTGACATTATTGTGCTTAGTTTTATTGTTGACAGTCTGGGAAAATTATCAGATATTTTCTTTGATCATTCCCCGTCAATAAGAATTGAAAATGAACTGATCAGGATTGTAAGCATCATGCCAGCCTGGAAGCCGGGTATTTATCTTGGACAACCGGTGCCGGTTAGAGTCTATATTCCACTAAGATATATACTAAATAAGCATGAATTTACAATTATTAATTCGGGAACAGAATTGGTTGTCGGGTATGATAAAAGTACTTTAATATTCAAACTGGCAATCGTTTTTATTTGTTGCTCAATAATGTCATATTTCGTTGGTAGGAGTTTTTTGTGGTGGTAATTTACCCATATCACAATAAGAAATTGATTACCTGAAATCATTTATCTCGATAATAGTTTTAAATTTAAAATTATTAGTTTTACATTTAAAGTCTAAAAACATTAAAAAATGAAACTATCCATCATTGATGCTGCCCGTTGTGTCGGATGCCAGACTTGCATGTTTGCATGTGTAAGGCGCACGAATCGTGCCGGCATATCAAGTTCTTGCATTTTTGTCAAGTCAAGAGGCGGAATAACAACAGGATTCAGGGTAATTACCTGTCACGCTTGTAAAAACTCACCATGTGCAAGGGTTTGTCCGACCGGAGCGCTAACCATGAGAAAAGAAGGCGGAGTGAAGCTCGCTCCCGAAAAATGTATTGGCTGTGGCCATTGCAAGGAAGCTTGTGTAATTGGTGCTGTCAGATGGAATGTTGAGGAAAATAAACCATCCATCTGCATCCACTGCGGTTTTTGTGCTAAATTCTGCCCCCACGGCGTTCTCGAACTTAAAAAAGATGTATCATGATTACAGGAAAGTTAATAAACAGAGTATTATATATTGACCTTACAAACAAAAGTTTCAAGGTTAAAGACAGACAAGATCTTTTTGATAAATATATCGGTGGCACCGGCGTTGCTACACAACTTCTTTTTGAAGAATGCCCCGAAGGTGCTGATCCCCTTGGCGAAGACAGTCCGATTATTCTGGCAGTCGGTCCGCTTACCGGCGTATACCCCTTAGCCTCAAAAACCGTAGCCATGTTTAAATCACCATTGACAGGAAATCTTGGTGAGAGTCATGTGGGCGGACGATCAGCTGTTGCCATCAGAATGGCCGGTTATGGGGCCATTGTAGTTAAAGGAAAAAGCGATTTTCCGGTTTATTTGGCCATACACGGACGAAAGGTTCAGTTTAAGGATGCCACTACAATCTGGGGAATGCATTCATCTACAACAGCTGGCAGGATTATGCGCGACAACGAACCCGGAGATGGTGTACGTTCAATCATGAAAATAGGTCGGGCAGGAGAGAACCTTTGTTCCTATGCTGCTGTTACCACCGAATCGTTCAGACATTTCGGCCGCCTCGGATTGGGAGCCATTTTTGGAAGCAAATTTCTTAAAGGCATTGTTGTTTCGGGCGAAGATTTTCTGAAAGTAGCCGACGTAAAAGGATTTAAAAAGCTATACGAGGATTTATACAAATCAGCTGTTGATACTTCGCTGATGAAAAAATACCATGACTTGGGGACTGCAGTAAATATCATGTCTCTTGATAAAATGGGTGCCCTTCCTACAAAGAATCTAACAGAAAGAAAACTCGAGGGTGTTCAGAATATCTCAGGCGAAAATCTGGCTGAAAAATTTCTGGCAAGAAGAGTGGCCTGTGCCCACTGTCCTGTTGGCTGTGTGCATCTCGCCGAAATTAGAGAACCATCCGAACATGAGGCCTACTTTAATAAAACTACCCTCATCGGTTACGATTTTGAATTAATTTATTCATTGGGTTCTATGATCGGAATCAATGATCCCGAAGCCATGCTCAAACTTATCGACGACGTGGAAAAACATTGCTTCGACGCCATGAGTGCCGGAGTTGTTTTGGCATGGACTACCGAAATGTTTCAAAAAGGAAAAATCAATAAAACACATACCCTTGATATTGAACCTAAATGGGGTGATTACATGGCGTACAAGAAAATTCTTGAAAATATTGTTGAACAACCAAATGTATTCTATAAAGCACTGGCTAAAGGTGTTGCGTATGCTTCAGAACAGTTTGGAGGAAAGGAATTTGCCATGGCTTTCGGTAAAAACGAAATGCCCGGATATCATACCGGTCCGGCTACATACCTAGGCTTCCTTCTTGGTGCCCGTCACTCGCACCTCGACAACGGAGGTTATTCCATCGACCAGAAAGATCTGATCAGCGACAACCCACCCGCTGCCGAAAAAGTGGTTGATAAAATTTTTGAAGAAGAGTATATCCGTCAGATTTTATCTTCCATTTCAATATGCTTCTTTGCCCGCGGTGTTTACAGCATGGAATTGGTTTCTCAGGCGCTTAAAACTATGGGACTTGAAATTTCCGAAAAGGAATTACTGGATCTTGGTAAGAAAATTCACGCTGAAAAATACAGGTTTAAATTCAGGGAAGGATTTTCTTTTGAAAACCTGCATGTGCCTTCAAGAATTTATGAAGCGCCCGATCCTACCGGCAAAATTAAAAAGGAATATATTGATGCCGGCCTGAAATATGCAAAGGAACAATTGGCGAAAGCTTAATTTTAACTTTTTCTGAAACCCCGGCCTTAAGAACCGGGGTTTTGATATATTATCCAAATGAATGCGAAGATCCATAAACATACCTCTAAAAGAACCCGGGTCGTTCATAAAGAAACTTGTCTTATGGTCTGAAAGATTTAAGTATTCCGCTTTCCTTTATTCGAATAACTATTACAGGGAAAATCTTAACCCTTTTTCCTATCATTCCTATGATTTTATTGCAGGCATTGACCTGATTGATAAACTTGATCTTTCCCAAAATCCCTTTGAAGAACTTAAATCATTTGTCAACGATAAAAAAGATTGGCTTTTTGGACATCTTTCCTATGATCTGAAAAATCATACTGAAAAGTTGTCTTCGGATAACCCCGATAAAATATTATTTCCCGAGATTTCCTTTTTTCAACCAAAATGGGTGTTTATTATCAGGGGAAATGAATTGACAGTCGAGTTTTATGATGATTCTGATCTTAATATGATCTTCAGGGAAGTAATGGATTTTAAACCCGAAACAATAAAGAAAAATCCAATGCAGATTGTTCCGGTTTTTAATAAAGAGGAATATCTTGAAACAGTTCGGAAAATAAAAAACCATATACAACTGGGCGATATCTATGAGATGAATCTGTGTCAGGAATTTTATGCTGAAAATACAGAAATCTTTCCTGCTGATGTTTTCCTTAAATTGACCGACATTTCACCCACACCATTTTCCTGCTTTTACCGAATCAATGATAAATATCTGATGTGCGCCAGTCCCGAGCGTTTTCTGAAAAAAACCGGCAACAAAATTGTTTCACAGCCTATAAAGGGGACAATTAACAGGGGGCAGAATGCAGCAGAAGATGAAGCGCTGAAAGATAAGTTGTTCAATGATGAAAAAGAAAGAGCCGAGAATGTGATGATCGTTGATCTGGTAAGAAATGACCTGTCAAAAACAGCAGAAAAAGCCAGTGTAAAAGTTGAGGAGTTATTCGGAATTTATAAGTTTCCTCAGGTTTTTCAGATGATATCCACCATCTCATCTGATTTAAAAACCGATGTGCATCCCGTTGATTGCATCAAAGCCTGTTTCCCGATGGGTTCGATGACCGGAGCACCAAAAATCAGGGCCATGGAGCTGATTGAACAATATGAAAAATCGAAACGTGGATTATATTCCGGCGCAGTCGGGTATTTCAGTCCGGATGGCGATTTCGATTTCAACGTGGTGATCCGCAGCATCCTTTACAATGCAAGCAATAAGTATCTTTCATTTCAGGTGGGTGGCGCCATCACATCCCGCTCTGTTCCTGAAAAGGAATACGAGGAATGCCTGCTCAAAGCCAAAGCCCTTTTCCAAGTGCTTCAACATACCTGAATCCGCTGTTCCAAGTCTCCCGACTTAGAACATTGTATCCAATAAACCAGATTCCATTAAATATGCTTACTGATTTTACTCTGTTAAGTATCAATACTGACCGACTAAAATTTCCTGTCAGGCCTAAAGGCCTTTCTTGACTGGCAGTTCATAACCCCGGCCTTAAGGCCGGGGTTATTCTGCAGAGCAAAGATCGGCCTTTAGGCCTGACTTTTTTTAAGATTAATAATCATTTATAAGCAGATTTAAAAATCAAATTATTAATGATATACTTTTTTCCCAGGTAAAAGTGATTAAGTATATTTGCACCATGAAATTCGCCAAACCACTAGTGCACGGACGGTTAATAAAACGATACAAACGTTTTTTAGCCGATATTTTACTGGATGATGGCTCTGTAATTACAGCCCACTGCACAAACTCAGGATCCATGAAATCCTGTCTCGAAGAAAATGCCGAAGTTTATCTGACACCAAATGATGATCCGGCCCGCAGGACAAAGTTCACATGGGAAATGATAAAAATCAATAACAACTGGGTTGGCGTAAATACATCAAATCCCAATAAGCTGGCCTATGAGGCAGTGAAAAATAACCTGATTCCGGAGTTAACCGGCTACACTATCGTGCAACCCGAATATAAATTTGAAGACTCGCGTTTCGATTTATTTGCCGAAAATGAAAAGGAAAAATGCTTTATCGAGGTAAAAAATGTAACTCTGAAAGAGGGAATATATGCATTGTTCCCCGATTCGGTGACCACCCGCGGACAAAAACACCTCAATACCCTAATTAAGGCCAAATCATTGGGATATAGGGCAGTCATGCTGTATGTCATCCAGCGGATGGATGTTGAACTATTTGCACCGGCAATAAGAATTGATCCTGAATATGCAAAAATACTGAGGCAGGCAAAAAAAAATGGGGTGGAAATATACCCTTATCAGGCAAAAGTATCTCCGGAAGAAATTGATTTTACAAGAAAAATGGAATATTGCCTTAACCCGGAATAAAAGTTTGAGTATTGTATTAACTTAATCACAAAAAAATGCTGTGATTAAAATGTGACCTGATTACAAAAAAAATATTAGCGCATTAGCGGCATTTTTTCCCGCTGTTCTAATTCTCCCGACATGGAACATTGTCTAAACCCTCTTCAATGGTGAAACAAAAACCATTAACAAATTTTTAGCTACCTTTAAATAGCGGCAAAAAAAAATATTCGCGCATTAGCGGCCATTTTTTCACATCCAATTCCCTTTTGTTAATTTTTTTCCCTATTTTTAAACTCAATTTTTATCAATTAATAAATAATCAAATTATGGGAAAAGATATTTTAAAATTGGAACCCAAAGCATTATGGGAAAACTTTTATGCACTGACTCAGATACCCCGTCCTTCTAAAAAAGAAGCCGCCGTGATCAAATTCATGAAAGAGTTTGGAAAAAAGCACGGATTAAAAGTTGTTGTTGACGGAGTTGAAAATGTGATTATCAGCAAACCGGCTACAAAAGGTTATGAAAAAGTTAAAGGCGTTGTTCTGCAGGGTCATTTGGATATGGTGCCTCAGGCCAATTCTGACTCAAAACACAATTTTGAAAAAGATCCAATTGATGCATATATTGATGGCGAATGGGTAAAAGCCAGAGGAACTACTCTGGGTGCCGACAACGGTTTGGGTTGTGCTGCCATGATGACTGTTCTTGCTGATAAAAAAATCCAGCACGGTCCTATTGAATGTCTTTTTACCATTGACGAAGAAACCGGAATGACCGGAGCAATCGGCTTAAAACCTAAATTTTTAAAAGGTGACATTCTCATGAACCTTGACTCTGAAGATGAAGGCGAACTTTACTTCGGTTGTGCAGGCGGCGAAGATGCCAATATCAAAATGACTTACAAAGAAGCAGGCGTTAAAAAAGGAACTGTTGGTTACAAACTGAATCTGACCGGTTTAAAAGGCGGACATTCAGGTATGGACATCATTCTTGGTCGCGGAAACGCAAATAAACTAATGTTCAGATTTCTGAAATATGCAGTAAAAAAATATGGAATTCAGTTAGCACAGGCACAGGGTGGAACACTCAGAAATGCCATTCCGCGCGAAGCATTCGCCACAGTTACTGTCCCCGCTGCCAAAGAAAAAGCTTTTCTTAAAGATCTGAAAGAGTACGAAAAAATATACATGAACGAACTCGAAGCTACTGAGCCAAACCTCAGTTTTAAAGCCGAAAAAGTAAAAGGTATTAAAAAGGTTTTTGCTGCAAAAGATCTGGAAAAATTCATCAATGCTGTTTATGCCTGCCCTAACGGAGTAATCCGCATGAGCGATGCCATGCCCGGTGTTGTGGAAACTTCTTTGAACTTAGCCATTGTTAAAACAGGCAAAGGAAAAATCGAAATCAACTGCTTGATGAGAAGCTCTGTTGACTCAGCTAAAGTGGATCTTGGTGCTATGGTTACCAGCGTTTTTGAATTGGCAGGTGCCAAAGTTAAACTCGAAGGTGCTTATCCCGGATGGAAACCAAATCCAAAATCACCCATCCTCAAAACCATGGAGGAAGTTTATAAGAAAAAATTCGGTAAGGTTCCTGAAACTAAGGTTATTCATGCCGGACTGGAATGTGGAATTCTCGGAGCTGCATACCCCAACTGGGATATGATTTCATTTGGTCCGACCATCAGATCACCCCACTCACCTGATGAAAGACTATTGATAGCTTCTGTTCCCAAATTCTGGGATTTCCTTGTGGAAACTTTGAAGAATGTACCAAAAAAATAATTTATTGATACTTTAAATAATTAAACCCGGGTTTTTTTTCCGGGTTTTTTTATTGTTTCAAAATTTGTTAAAACCCCGTAATTTCATTGCGGTAACTTTAGTTTCTAAAAATATTCAAATTTCAAATATTTGGAAAAAATTTACAATCCAAAGTGGAAGCAAACTTCTTAAATCGAATATCGATGTTCCTTGTTCTTAAATCAGTGAGACTATAATTTCAGGAGCGATAGTGAACTGAAATTATCTAGTCGAACTGATCCCGAGTGAAGCCGAGGGATCTCTAGGTTTTATTCCTCGCCCCTTGGGTCGTATATATAAAAAATCCTTAGCTGATACCCCGCTGCTTTGCGGCGGGGTTGTTCATTTAAAAAATTTCATTTTTTGTTTTTCTTAAAACCTATGGATTTTCAATCCATAGCGGTTTAGTTACTTGTTTTATATTTATTGTTTTGGTGAGATTATACCTTCGCCGATATTTGGATATTTTGCATTTGGCGAATATCCAATATCCATTTTCCCAATATTTACTTACCTTTGTAATATGATTTACCTGAAGTTATTAAAGGAAAGTGTCCTGTTTGCTTACAATTCGCTTGTTGTCAATAAGCTGCGAACATTTCTTTCGCTGCTTGGAATTACCATCGGGATCTTTGCAATAATTACGGTTTTCGCAGTGATTGACTCTTTGGAACAGAATGTTCACAACTCCATAAGCTCGCTGGGTGATGATGTGATTTATGTGCAAAAATGGCCCTGGGAGTTTGGCCCCGATTACCCCTGGTGGAAATATATTAACCGACCGGTTCCCAAGATCAACGAAATGGATGAAATCAAAAAAAGATCAAAAAATGCCGAAGCGGTCGCTTTTATGGTTCAGACAAACAAAACCATCCAATACCGCAATCTGGCCATGGAAGAAACCACGATTCTGGCTGTTTCATCAGGTTATGAAAAGATCAGAGCGTTTGATATGGGCAAGGGACGGTATTTTTCAGATTTCGAATGCAACAGCGGGAAAAACAGATGTGTCATCGGAAATACCATAGCTGAAGAACTTTTTGGAAATATTGACCCTATTGGAAAAGAAATAAAGATGATGGGACATAAGCTGATGATTGTCGGGGTTTTTAAAAAAGAGGGGTCTTCAATTTTTAACCAAAGCATGGATGAACTGGTAATTGTTCCAATAAATTTTGTAAGAAATCTTCTTGATCTGCGCAATGACCGCTTGAATCCAATGATAATGGTTAAAGTAAAACCGGGAGTCAGCATTGATCAGTTAAATGATGAATTGCATGGAATTATGCGTGCAATCAGAAAGCTCAAACCCAAAGCCGACGATAACTTTGCGCTGAACAAAGCCAGTCTGATTACCAAAGGCTTTGACCAGATTTTTGTTATCATCGATCTGGCTGGTTTGTTTATCGGCGGATTGTCAATTCTTGTCGGCGCCTTCGGTATTGCCAACATCATGTTTGTTTCCGTTAAGGAACGTACAAAAATGATTGGCATCCAAAAAGCACTGGGAGCAAAGAATTTCTTTATTCTATACCAATTCCTTTTTGAATCGGTAACGCTTTCGCTGATCGGGGGAATTATAGGATTGGTTCTCATATATTTTGGCATAAATATGGCAGCCAGAATGACGGAGATGGATTTTTATTTGTCCACCAGCAACATCATAACAGGTTTGCTCATTTCTTTTTTTACCGGAATATTTGCAGGAATCTTTCCGGCCCTTGCTGCATCCAGACTTAATCCTGTTCAGGCAATAAATTCCAATTCATAATTTATGGAATTTGTTTTTTTTTGTATCTTTAGAGGGAAGAAAGGGAAAAGAATGACGAAAAGATAAGGAGTTCTTTTTGTTCCGAAAATGAAATTTTCTAGGATGCTCGACTTTAGTCGGCATTTGAAGAGTTTCTTTTGTTCTCCCGATAGCTATCGGGATGTTTAATTGTTTAATTGTTCATTTGTTTATTTGTTTTTCAAATAAATTACTTTAACCAAAAACCAAAAACCAGAAACCAGAAACTAGAAACTAGAAACCTGATACTCAATACTAGAAACTAAATTATAAAAAAATGAAAACTATTTTAACAACGATCCTGATGGCAATCGTTTTCTTTGGAATTGCACAGGAAAAACCCGTGGTAATTAATTCACAAATCGATAATGTAACCGTTTACCTTTCAGGTGCGCAGGTTTCCCGAAGTGGAAGTGCATCTATACAAAAGGGATTTATTCAGCTTGTTGTTGAAGATTTGCCGCAGAATATCAATCCGCAAAGCATACAGGTGAAAGGAAAAGGCACTTTTACAATTCTTTCCGTCCAGCACCAGATCAATTACATGAAAGCACAGCAAAAATCCAAAGAGGTGAAAATGCTTGAGGATTCGCTGAAAATCCTTACACAAAGAGTTGAAAATGAAAATACCATGCTTTCAGTTTACAATGAGGAGGAATCCATGTTGCTCGCAAATAAAAAACTTGGAGGGGAACAGACCGGCGTTAAAACCGAAGAAATCCGTCTGGCCGCCGAGTTTTACCGCACAAGGCTTACCGACATCAAGACAAAACAATTGAAAATTAAACAAACTCTCGCTGAAATAAATAAGGATTATGCGCGCATCAGCAACCAGTTGAGTACACTGAATACCCGTACCACTCAGCCCACCTCCGAAATCGTGATCGACATTTCCTCCTCGGCACCTCAGGTTGCTAAATTTGAGATTGACTATCTGTCGCTCAATGCCGGCTGGACACCCATTTATGATTTAAGGGCCGAAGATATTTCACAGCCTGTTAAACTAAGCTACAAAGCCAATGTATATCAGTATTCGGGCGAGGAATGGAAAAATGTAAATCTGACTTTATGCACCGGAAACCCCATGATGGATAACAACAAACCGTTGATCAATCCCTGGTACCTGAATTTCTATTATGTACAGGCTTATACCCGGTCGAAGGGAAAAGCTGAATATGCTTCACCAAGATCTGAAATGGCCAAAGAAGCAAAAGCTGTTGGAGGATATGACGAAGGAGAAAAATTACTTGAGCAGCCATCTGCCGATTATGCCTCGTCATACACAACTGTAAATGAAAATACCACCAGCGTGGAGTTTAAAATTGATATTCCGTATTCCATTCCCACCGACGGTAAATACCATGCTGTTTCGATGCAGGAATACGACCTGAAAGCCGATTTCAGATATTATGCCGCCCCGAAACTCAGCACCGACGCATTTCTCATTGCCCTCGTTACCGGATGGGAGCAATACAATTTGATTTCAGGCGATATGAATATCTTCTTCGAAGGAAAATACATTGGCAAATCATGGCTGAACACCATCAATACCAATGACACCCTTGAAGTATCACTTGGCCGCGACAAAGGCATTGCCATTACCCGCACCAAACTGAAAGATTTCTCAAGCAAAAAATTCATCGGTACCAACCAAAAAGAATCACGCGCATGGGATATCGAAGTGAAAAACAAGAAAAAAGCCGAAATATCCATTCTGATCGAAGACCAGATGCCGCTTTCCACAAACAGCGAAATCGAAGTTGAGAAAATTGACATATCAGCAGGAAAATACGAGGAAGCAACCGGAAAAGTATCCTGGGAATTCAAGCTGAAACCCGCCGAGTCGAAGAAAATGGGCATCAAATATTCGGTGAAATACCCCCGAAACCAAACGGTGATTATTGATTAGGAAGAAGTACTTAAAGTATTTAAAGTACTTTGAGTGCCTAGAGTACTTGGGGTTTTTGGAAAATAAATTGAATGTGTGTTTTTTGATGAAAATCTGAAAACACACATTTGTTTTTTTGTTCCTATTTTTTCAATTTTCAAATAATCCATGCAACCAAAAAACCATTATCTTCGTCTTTTAGTTGATTACCAATAAATTATTGCTGTGAGAAAATTTCTGCTAACAATCATAGTCCTGCTTTCACTTTTGTTTGGTGAAAAAGCTCAGTCGCAGATTGTTTATACTGATATTGAGCCTGATACCACAATGATTTTTGTTTTACCATTTATTTCTGATGATTATTATTTCTTTGATGTTAACAGCGATGGGATAGATGATTTTAAAATTCATTTTGAACTTAATTGGGGGGAGGGTGCCATTTCAGCTTGTCCATTAGAAAATTTCGAGTTTATTAGACATGAAACAGTTAATGGAGTAGACACGCTTCAGTTAAATGATAGTATTAATAACAATTGCTTATGGACTAGTTCTGAATTGTTCCTTTGTCAAAATTATTCGGGATTACCGTCAATTTATTGTTTATGGTACAATTGCTTTAATAGATTTGCAGGATTCAGAGTTAAATCAGGTACAGATTATTTCTATGGATGGATTCGTTTCAGGAATTACAACACTATAAGTGATTTTGCCATTAACCAGATTCCCAATGACCCTATTGTTGCCGGTGAAGGTTTGCCTGCTGCTGCAGAAAGAGTGGCTGCCTTTGATGCAGGAGATAATCAAAATGGCCTCGACCTGAGGATTACAGCAGAAAAAAGCATGTGGAACTCATGGATTCAATCCTACAGAATTATGGCAGTAAAATCTGGGATGGCAGATACTTTTGATGTTGAAGATGCTAACAATGTTATTTCCTCCGATTACATTGAAGTGTTGTCTGACGGCTCAAGTATTGATACTGTTTTTAGTGAATTTTCAACTTCAGCAGATGGAGCCATTATCAATGAGTTTATTCCATACAAAATATTTGTTTTATCAGTTGCGGATGGCATAAATCTGAATGAAAACGTCCTTTCTTCACCATCACAAGAAATTATTTTGACTTCACCATGCGATACAGCAAGCAACCTTCAGATTGAATGGATATATTCCGGAGGTACAAGATATGATATCAACTATTCGTTTGAAAAGGCAATCGACGAATCAGCGATTGTTGAATACAGGGTTTACTTTGTTAAAGAAGATTCCATGACAATGTTTACGGTCGATTATGCTTCTGCTCTTACACACGGGTCATACATTAGTCATTTTCCATCCGGTGAAAATGTTTCAGTGATGGTTAATTCGGATTCGTTGAATGATTTTACATCCGGTTTGATATCACACAATGTCAATTACGTTTTTGTTGTCATGAGCATTGCCAATGGAAGTCAGACAAATGTGAATACTTTTTCGGCATTTTCGGCATCATTTAAGCTTGCTTCACCTTTATTGCAGGTAAAAGGGCCATTGGTTATTGATAATTCAGATTTTGGTGATGGCAGGGACATAAAAATTAGTTTTTTTAAGCGTGCGGATGAAACAGGATTGGCTGAATACAGGATTATTGCTGTTAAAAAAGAAGCGGTATCAGCTTTCAATATGGAATCTGCCAACCTGCTTACTGAAGAAAAATATCTTCAAGTACTTCCTACCGGAGCAAATCATGAACTGATCCTTGATGACACCTTTTTGGATAGTGATGGAGATAACATTGTTTCAGGCCAACCGTATCGTTTTTTTATCCTATCCGTTGCAGATATGATTATAAAGGATATCAATGCACTTTCAATCGGGTCAAACATAATTACCATTGAAGAACCAAACAGAATCTATGCCGGACAAACAACTGGAGAGGGTATTTATTATACGGATATTGAACCTGATATATCATTAAATACTTATTTTGGAATCACTGAGTCATATGAATTAGATTTGAACAATGATGGGACTTCTGATTTTATTATAAGTGCATATCAAAATGGTAGCCCTGGGTTTCAAAGATGTTATAGTGGTATGAATTCATTCTTGACAAACGAAATATCTTTCATTCAGAATACTAATAGTCCGGACACTCTTCGTGCATATTATATGATAAATGAGGATTTGTATTGGACTTCAGAAGATTTAAGTTTTGGAGATTATTTTTTTACTGGTAATCCTTATACTGACTTTAATATTGGAATTTGGAATCCTTTATCAAACTATTATACAGGATTATTGCTTATCACACCAGTTGACACATTATATGGTTGGATAAGCTTTGGATATGTCAATTCCTGTCAGGTAACCATCAAAGGATATGCCTATCAGGTTATCTCGAATTCTGTTTCCGAAATTCCCGACAATCAAAACCTCCAAATCTTCCCAAATCCCATCACAACCCAACTGCAAGCCCAGTTATTATTAATAAACGAACCAATATCTGATGATAACATTACAATCAAAAACCTGACGGGAATAACCATAAAATCCCAAACCATAAACGAAAACAGATTGCTTATGAATGTTGAGGATTTATCCCCCGGCATCTACTTCCTCGAATGGAATCACAAAGGAATGGGGTATAGGAAGAAATTTGTGGTTTGCAGGTAAAAAACCATAAAAAAGGTAATTGCTTAATTTTATACATCATATTTATTTATTCAGATTGAACCCATTATCATGGGTTCACTTTTTTCTGACTTATTATTTCCCAGTAGGTTTCACCTACGGCTATTGTTGTTGAACCCTGCGGGTTAACTTGTGGTTTGCAGATAAAAGAAAAAAGCCACCACCGGTGGCTTTTTTACAATATAAACTTTCAATTTATAACTTATAACTTATAATTCATAACTCATATCTACCCCGCAATTCCATAAGTGTTTTTCATGTAATCCAAAAGTTCCTGTTCTTCTTTGCCAATGCTTCCGTCAGCGTTTGCTGCTTTTTCCATCATCTTGTAAATCTTTTCGCGGTCTTTTGGATCATCAGGCATACGGAGGGTTAAGCTGCCGCCTTGTGCCATTTTAAACATAGGCTCCAGTTTGCTGACATTGTATCCCCACTTTTTGGCCATTTTTTCAGCGTATTTTTGCTCTTCTGAATCAAATACTCCGTCGGCTGCAATCATAATCAACAGGTTGTTGAATGCATAGTCGCGCACTTTGTACATGCTGTCCATTTTGGATGGGTCAACCTGTGCAATGAATTCCACTGCGTGGGCAGAATAGTAATTCATGTATGCACCCGGATTCATGATGTCGGTGATGATCCACTCGTTGGCTGTGCTGTTCACGTCGGCACCGCAGTACTGGCATTTCAGTTCGATAGTGTCACCGATTGGTCCGCCACAACTTGGACAGGAGTGCGAATAAATTGAACCTTTGTTTGTCCCGGCATTGATGTCTCTTGAAACGAATACAATTTCGGTCCCTGAATTCACTGCGGCATCAATTTTTGTTGCTTTATTTCCATCAATTGAAACTCTTTGATATGATGATTTAACGGCAACAGTAAGTACATGCTTGTTGTTTGATTTGCTTGCACCTATAAGGGTTACATCGTTCAGATAAATACGGTTGTAAACATATTTCTGCTCGGTTTCGATTTGCTTGCTTACTTTTTCAAACAGACTGTCTGATACAAACCTCCTCATGATCTTTGGATCTTTGTAAACCAAAGCAGTCTGGATTTGCAGATAACCATTGCTAACCTTGTCTTCTATGCCCTGGATGCTGAAATCATCAACTCCGGCAAACAATTCGTAAACTTTATCTTCAAGGTTGGCTGATTTAAATACTTTGGGATTGGTTGTGATGTAATCATCGGCCTGTGTGATTTCGGCAAGTACCCAGTCGTATTCACCCGAGTTGGTCATGGCACCGCAATACTCACATTTGCACATCTCGCCCGAGTTTTTAATCTGGGCTCCGCAATTCGGACAGTTGTCGGTCGAGTACATGTCTTTTTCGGCCGCACCGCGTTTTTTGATAAACGACCAGTATTCAACGAATTCTTCGCTGCCACCGGAGTTCAGGTTTGAATATTTTTCCGAAACAAATTTATCATTGATAGTTGCATGAACAGCGCAGTGGATCACGTCAAATGAACCATCTGTGTCAATCTTGTCGATGTAAACGTTTTTAATGTGTATTTTTTCAAGTTTGTTGGTCTGTTCAAGCAGGTCCATCATTTTAAACTGGGTGTTCAAACGCTGGTACATACCATCGGAAATATACTTTCTTACTTTTGTCATGTCTTTACTGGCCCAGGCATTCTGGATATCAGTAAATGCAATTTTAACCTTGTTTTTGAAATCGTTTTCGTTAAACTCAGGATTGTTAAGCTGGAACGAAGCAAAGCCCGGAACATTTTTTACACCTTCGCCGGTAGGCAATGTATTAAGTATGGATTTTGCCTTGGCCGATTGTTTCCACTTCTTTCCATAAAAGTAAAATACGAAAATAACAACAGCAGCCACAACAAAATTGTATGGAGACGGGATCAGCCAGAAAATATAAAAAAGAATTTCAAACAGTGCACCGGCATCACCGCCACCACCGGAATCGCCACCGCCGCCACCTGCGCGGGCATAGGTGTCCAGACTAAAGATTAATATACTGACGACAACCATCAGCAGCGCAAAAATGTACTTGCGGTTTACCGGATTTTTTTTTGTTTGAGTCATAGTTTTAGTATTAAAAAGTTTAAATCAAGACCTCATCTTAATTTTTGTTAAAAGTAAAAAAAAAATCCACGCATGGATAAAAATTCAAATATTTAACTGTAAAATTTTTTCATATCATTTATTTTTAAGTACTTTGTATCGGACATTTTAATTAATAACTAATATTGAAAACGATGAAAAAATTCTCCTTCTTATTTTTTGCTCTTGCATTAGTGTCGCTGGTTTCATTCTACTCATGTGATGATAAAGGTGATACAAAAGAAACTGAAGAAAGCCAGTTTGCATCTCCCATTGAATATAACGATTTTATTGTTGGTGAACAGGAAAAACTGATGAGTATTATCATTGAATTAAATGCTGCATTTAATACAGGTGATGAAGCAACCCTCAGAGATCTTTTAAGTCAGCTTCAAAAACAATCAGATGAGTCACTGAAAGCAATTCAGGGCGTTAAAGATTACGATGGCGACACCAAACTCAGGGATGCTGCCGAAGATTTATTTAAATTTTACAAAGATCTTTTTAACAAGGAATATCCGATGATGATTGATTTGTATCTTGATACAACCAATTATGAAGAAAACGAGTCAAAGTTGCTTGAAATCCGCGACGGAATCGTTGAACGCGAATCAAAACTTGATGAAGCTTTCTATAATGCTCAGCAGGAATTTGCCACAAAACATCAAATGACTCTTACTGAAAATCCAAAAGCTAAAGAATTTGAAGATGCTACTTCAGGTGGCGTTTGGGCAGATGAAGAAAGAAGTATTTTCCTCGAAGAATGCCAGAATGGTTTGAAAGATCAGCCAACCATTGATGCAGAAAAATACTGCAGCTGCATGCTCGAAAAAATTGAAATTGAATATCCAAACTATATGGATGCTCAAAACATCAGTCAGGCCGAAATGAACGAATGGGCTGTTGATTGTTTGAAATAAAAAATTAACTAAAGCCGCAGCAATGCGGCTTTTTTTTTCTCCATTATGAAAAAGCTTTTTTTGATTTTATTTGCGATTATTCCTTTTGTTATTAATGCCCAGGATGAGGATTGGGATGACCCCATTTTTTATAACGACTTTATTGTTGAGCAGCAAACGGACCTCATGACACTGATCCTTGAAATGAACACAGCCCTTGAAACAGGTACTGCCGAAGAAGTTTACACAGCACTGAACCAATTACAGGAAAGAACAGCCCGTGCCATTGATGAGCTTGATAATATGCCCTGCCACAAAGGCGATTGTGAAATGATTGATGCAGCCCGAAAACTCTTCGCTTTTTATGCCCTGATTTTTGAAGATGATTACAATAAAATGATCAAGCTGGCATTGAAAACGGAACTTACAGATGTTGAGCTGACTGAATTTTCCGAGATACAATCGGGCATTGTCACCCGCGAAGCTGCACTGGATGAGGCTTTTTTAGGTGCGCAAAAACGGTTTGCTGATAAAAACGGATTTACACTCTCTGAATGATTAGCAGTCCCGATAGCTATCGGGAAGCAAATTAGCAAATTAGCAGATTTACAAATAAATTATTTGCTTGCAAATAATTTATTTGTAAATCTGCTAATCAACACATCTGCTAATCAAAAGAATACCGGCTCAGATTGCTCCTCACCGGTATTCACCCCTAAACAGCTATGAAAAAAAACTATAAACAACTAACCTTTTATATCCGAAGTTTGTAACTTCGAATATCACATCTTCGAATACGACTTTTTCATATACTGTACTCTCTCAAATGCTGCAGCACTTTCGCTTTTGATAGCGACCAGACCCTTGAACTCGTCAATGCTGTTGTATCCCTTCAATTTCATCCATTGATCAACCCCGCGAACCAAATCAATGGCATAATCCACACCGTTTTCATAAATCGCTGAAACTACTTGTACTGCAGCAGCACCTGCAAGTATTTGTTTTATTATTGAATTGCTGTCATGTATTCCGGTTGAGGCTGCAAAATCAGTTTTCACTTCTTTTGAAAGAAGTCCGATCCATCGAAGCGATTGGGCCAGTTCAACCGGATTGCTTAATGCTTTATCGCTGATCACATTTGCTCGGTATATATCTATGTCCGGACTATAAAATCTGTTGAACAGGACAATACCATCGGCTCCGGCTGCTGCAAGCTGGTGTGCAAGCCGTGTGATGTTTGTGAAATTTGCTCCGATTTTTACCGAAACAGGAATCGAAACGTATGATTTTACTTTTAGTAAAATGTCTGCGTAATTGCTTTCTATTTGTTCGGATGTAAGGTCTTTTTGGAAAGCCGGAACAGAAATGTTCAGCTCAATACCATCTGCTCCCGCATATTCAAGCTGCAATGCGAATTTGGGCCATTCAACCGCCGAAACGCAGTTGATGCTGGCGATTATCGGAATGGAAACTTCTTTTTTTGCATCCCTGATCAGTTGAATATATTCCTTTACACCAAAATTCTTTGAATAATTGTTTAGGTAATCTATGGCCTCACGGTACCAATAGTAATGGTCATCTTCATTTAACAATCGATCTTCGTCGACCAAAAACTGCTCTTCGAAAAGGGATTTTAATACTATTGCTCCGGCTCCCGCCTGCTCCAGTTTCTTAATGTTTGATAATGAAGCGGTGAGGTTGCTCGATCCTATAATAAGCGGGTTTTTTAAAGTCAAACCCATATATGTTGTTTCTAATTTGTTCATGATGTCAATTTTTGTTATTTTAATTTAGAACAAATATAAATAATAAAAGTTCATTTTCCAAATAATTTGGAATAATTCTAAATAAAAAATTCAAGATATTTATTAACAGGGTGTTAATATCTGGGGTGTAGGTTCTGGAGTTTGTCTGATTTAAGGAGAACAGGGGATTAATCCAGAATTTTCCTGTATAGTTTCAGGTTTTCATCATCAAAAACGCAAAAAACAACTTTTTCAATTTCCGGGTGTTCTTTCAGAAATGAAGCAACATTATGGCATGCAATAATGGCAGCTCTGTCTTTAGGAAACCCATAAACACCTGTGCTGATGTTTGGAAAAGCAATGGTTTTTATTCCGTTTTCAATGGCCAGTTTCAATGAATTGAGGTAGCAATTGGCAAGCAATTTATCCTCACTGTTTTTTCCTCCGTGCCAAACCGGACCAACAGTATGAATGACATATTTTGCAGGCAGATTGTATCCTTTGGTAATTTTTGCCTCACCGGTTTCGCAGCCGTTAAGTGTTTTACATTCTTCAAGCAATCCCTTTCCGGCTACCCTGTGAATGGCTCCGTCAACCCCACCACCGCCTAAGAGGGTGTTGTTGGCTGCGTTTACAATTGCATCCACTGTAAGGGTGGTGATGTCGGCGAGCTGTATTTCTATTTTGTTCATGAACGAAAAATTTGGATTATAAAAGTACATTTTTTCTTTAATACCGATTGCATATATGTATGAGTCCAATAATCATTACTTGCAAATTGGACTAAACATATATAGCATCGGTGTTTACCATTGTAATGACAAAATGCCCTTTGAACAATTTTTTAATTACAATTGATATAGTATGTCCATAGAATAGATTATCAAGATGTTTTGGAGATTCCTCACTTCACTTTGTTTTGTTCAGAATGACAATTAGTTTTTTTGTAATGGGAGAGAGGGATTGGATGCGCTTCGCGCATCCAATCCCTCTCTCCCTAACCACAACCATAAACCTTGTCATTCCGAACGAAGTGAGGAATCTCATAATTATTATTTGTTTTTATCTGAAGGTAATTTTCTTTATTTATTGTAACACTGTCTGTCCCGCTCTGAGACAAGTTTGCATCTTGTCTCAATAAAAATATGCTTCCAACATATGCAAATCAGTTATAATATTTTTAAAAAAATGAATTAAGTAAAAAAACAGATGTTCCATTTTGGAACATAAGGCGGTGTAAACTCAAACTAATAATGCGAATCAAGGGTTGAAAAACTAGTAATTGTGTTTCAATTATCAAATTTTCATGCACTAGCTTTCGTTTTCATTTCCGCCGCAATAGCATACAGGTTATTAAATTAATTCTGGGCGGCGGTTTTTATTTTTATAATACATTTTCTACAGAGAGAACGGTGCTCTGCACCTTGATTGAAAATTTAGTAGGTGCAGAGCACCTAATCCTCTGTAGAGATTATTAAAACGAAAAATAAAAAGGTACAGAGTATCATTGATCCTCGAATTTTCTTCGGGACCGTGCCATTTTTTTTGCAGTTTGCATTTTTATTTAATCAGCAGCTATCAATTAGTTTTAATCCAAATCACTACACATAAACATTAGAAGTAAATGCACCCCTTGATTCGCATTAATTATAATTGGCAATGATTTTTATGTCTACCGTGTTTTTTTCTGTCCGGTACTTGTCGGGTACATATTCTGCGCTGGAAATCAAAATTCTCTCAGGTAAAACTCCCTTTGAAACCATGTCACTTCTGATTTTTTCTGCGGCTTTTAGAACCATTTCTTTGTTGCCGGAAACATCTATATCATAAAACCCCATTAATTCAATGTCGATTTTTTCACAAATCATTAAAGTAGAAAGCCAGCAAATAGTTTTTTCATAGGGTTTGGACCAATTACCACTTAGTTTAATGGAATCATTTTCAATAATAAAATAAGGAAGAGCAATTGAGGCTGACTTTGGAATTAGAAACACGTTTTTATAAATAGAATCATTATTTTGATATTCCTCGGGCTCAATTTTCAAAACCCCTTTTAAAAAACTTGAAATTTCTAACATTTCATCAGGACAATGAATATTACGGTAATATTCTTTGTCAGACCCATCCTGCCCAAACTCAATTCTTACTCCATTGACACATTCCTCTTTTTTGATGGTCAACTTATACCAACCATTTGAGTCAACTGAATATTTTTCAGTGATTCCATTGTATAAAATCAATGTATAATGGCATTTTTTAATGATGCTGTCATCATCGTTGCTTTTAACCTGCCCATAAACCGTCAAATATCCAGATTCCTGGCATAATGAAGAAAGAAATGAAAACAGAAATAAAATGGGCAATATTTTTTTTTCATAAACTTGCCTTAATTTTCATTGTTAATTGATGTTATTTGAAATGTAATATAGTTTTTCTCAATATAATACTCACTTTTATAATAAGTATTGCAGGAAGTGGAAAGTCTATCTGGACTGACACCTTTTAATATCAGGTCGGCCTTTATTTTTTCAGCACCCATGATTACCATTTCCCTGTTTTCTGTTATCGTTGAATCATAAACTGCAAATACGACCAGACTAACCTGTTCACAAATCATTAAAGTGGCAATAATGCAAATGGCTTTTTCATATGAATATTGGTGTTTTTGATCAACTTTTATGCTTTCTTTTTCAACAACAAAATACGGAGCGGTTGTCGGATTTTCTTTTTGTTTCAGGTAAATGGTTCTATTTATTGTGTCTTTGGCTAGAAGTTCTTTTGAATTAATTTTCAGGTTTCCTGTAAAAACTTTGTAAGGCCCAATCTGTTCCTCGGGGCATGCAGGATTGATACAGGTTTTAATATCTTGCCTCAGTTCCACCAAAATTCCTTTCTCTGCCTCCACTTTTTTAATCCGTATATTAAATCCACCATTTGAGTCTACAAAAAAGTTTTCAGATGAACCATCCCCATAAGTGAATGAATAATGACACAAATTATTATTATTGCAAGGGTAATCGGATTGGATTTGTCCCCATACCGTCACATACTCCGATTCCTGCCCAAAACCAAAAATCATAGCCAAACAAAAAAGTAATATAAAGGTGATTCTATTCATACTATATTACAACATTTCAAAATAAATCAATAAAACAAATATACTCTATAAACATCTGAAAAGCTATAAAATACCTCACATCTCACATCTCACATCTCATAACTCATAACTCATAACTCATAATTCATAATTCATAATCTATAACCTATAACCTATAACCCATAATTCATAACCCATAACCCATAACCCATAACTCATAACTCATAACTCATAACTCATCACTCATAACTAATCAAAACCCCAACCAAATCCCCTTAACCTTCCCCTCACCAACCTCCACCGCCGGCAACGGCACCTTCAAACAATTGACCACTTTCAGACAGGTATTCCAGAATTTCGATTTGGTATCAATGCGACTCAGGTCAATATCCGGAGAAATATAAAACTGCCTGTATCTTTCAAAATAGGGTCCGGGATAAACTTCAGGATCAACGAATTCTTCACCGCTTACCATGCCGTCGCCGCCATAGCCAATTGCGATGTTCAGCCATTTTGGAATGTTACTGTTTTTTGCAAATGACTTGAGGTTGACCGACAGCCACTGGGTTTGTCCATTGTAGTCTTTGATCAGATATTCGGCAAAATTGTTTCCCAGGGCATCCGGACGATATTTAGCATACGATGATTTTCGAAATGAATATTTCAGTTTTATCCGCTGATCTTCCCAAAAATATTGCTGAACTCCGTACAGCGCAATGCCCGAGGTATTGGCCGTCAGGTCAGTCCACGAAGCCCCCCATTTGGCTGAAAACCCGTCAAATACTTCTATGGAACCGATAAACAGAAAAGCCAGTCCGCTGCCCCACAAAACAGATTTTTTATTGCTCATGCCTGTCCATCGAAAACCTTCAGTCAATATTGTGTTAAAGTAATAGGATGAGTATGCATGTCCGCATTTATCCATCTGCAGCCACTCATCCGAATCGTCAAACCAGTGAAACGAGGAGGAGGGATAACCTTTATACCATGCTGCATATAAACCTGTCAATGAAATGCAGAATGCTCCTGATTCGGCTGCAACAATGGTATACAGTCTTTTTTTGTTAATGGAATCAGTTTGCTGTGCAATGACATTTTGATTAATCAAAATCATTGCAATCAATAAAAATATGTTTTTAAATATATTTTTCATTTTCGCTTATAAACATAGAAAAAAAATGGGTACGCAACCTCAATTTGAGCATTATATAAAGTTCTTTTTTTTGTAATCATCTGAAAACATGAAATATGAGAAAAGTCATTTTTTCATGATTAAATCCTATGGCTATAATTATCTTATCTATTTATAATTAGTCTGCATTAATCTTGTTGTTTGAATATTGCAAAACATCTTGGGTGTTGAATAAATTTTTTATGTTTGTTATCGTGCAAAAGATTTTAGATCAAGTTAACAACTAACAAACGAATTAAACGATGCGTATTCAAAGAATTTTACAAAGGAATCCGGATGAAGTGCAAAAGCAGGAAGATCTTGCTTTGATGGATCCCTTAATCGAAAAGTACAAGAGTAAAAAAGGAAACATGATTCCTTTGTTACAGGGTACGATGGAGCTTTATGGATATATTCCAAAAGAAGCTTTTATTAAATTGTCGGAAAGGACAGGCCTTAAACTGTCCGATATGTATGGTGTGGCAACTTTCTACGCCCAGTTCAGATTAAATCCTGTGGGTAAACACATCATTAAAGTCTGCCATGGCACTGCCTGCCACGTTCAGAACGCCAATGCCATCACCGATGCGCTAAAAGAAGCTCTGAATGTTAACGACGGTGAAACTACCGAAGACGGAATGTTTACACTCGAGTCAGTTGCCTGTTTAGGATGCTGTTCTCTGGCTCCGGTCATGATGATCGGTTCAGAGTCATACGGTAAACTTAAAGGCGCCGATGCAGTTAAAATCATTAAAGAAATACGAATCAGCGAAAGTAATTAAGGGTTTTTATGATTTAAGGTGGGTTGGCCTGTTTGTCAGGTTGAATCTGTTTTCTATCGTAATAATCCTGTAATTAAAAATCCAAAAATATATAAAATGAAAAAACAGGTAATAGTTGGTTTAGGCAGTTGCGGTATTGCAGCCGGAGCCAATAAAGTTTATAATAAAATTGCAGCGGTTAAGGAAGCCGAAAAACTTGATTTCGAGCTGAAAAAAACCAGTTGCGTGGGTATGTGCTACCGCGAACCGCTTGTTGAAATTATCGACGAATCAGGTTCATACCTTTACGGAGATGTGGATGAGAAAAAAATCCTCGATATCCTCGAACAGCATGTGAGCAACAACAGTCCGGTTAAAGAATACATCGTATTTACCGATCAGTTCGACTCACCCGAAAAAAGCTATTTCGAGGGCCAGGTAAAAATTGCGCTCAGAAACTGCGGATACATTGATCCCGATAAAGTTGAAGAGTACGAAGCCAAAGGCGGTTATAAAGCATTGAAAAAAATTGCTGCCGAAAAACTTACTCAGGAACAAATTATTCAAACAGTCATGGATTCCGGACTGCGTGGCAGGGGAGGCGGAGGTTTTTCAACCGGAATGAAATGGAAATTTGCCAATGCCAGCAAATCTGATGAAAAATACATCATCTGCAATGCCGACGAAGGTGACCCGGGCGCATTTATGGACAGATCTTTGCTCGAAGGCGATCCTCACGCTGTTATCGAAGGCATGATCATTGGCGCTTATGCCATTGGTGCTACCGGTGGGGTTATTTATTGCCGTGCTGAATATCCGCTTGCCATTAAACGTCTGAATAACGCATTGGCTCAGGCACGCGAAAGGGGATATCTGGGAAAAGACATCATGGGTATCAAAGGTTTCAATCTCGATATTTACGTTAAAGAAGGCGCCGGTGCTTTTGTTTGCGGTGAAGAAACCGCTCTGATGGCCTCCATCGAAGGCGAACGCGGCATGCCACGTAAACGTCCGCCGTTCCCTGCAGAAAAGGGGCTATGGCAAAAACCATCGAACATCAACAACGTTGAAACATTCGGAAATATTCCTTATATCATTGCCAACGGCCCAGAATCTTACAATAAATATGGTACCGAAAAATCAAAAGGTACCAAGGTTTTTGCACTAACCGGAAAAATTAAAAAGGGCGGATTGGTCGAAGTTCCCATGGGAATGACCATTCGCAATATCATTTATAAATTGGGCGGCGGAATCCAGAATGACAAGGAATTCAAAGCTGTTCAACTTGGCGGTCCGTCGGGCGGATGTATCCCCAAACACCTCATTGATACCGAAGTTGATTACGACAAGGTAACAGCTACCGGGGCCATCATGGGCTCGGGAGGTATGGTTGTGATGGACGAAACCACCTGTATGGTTGACATCGCCAGATTCTTCCTCGATTTTACTGCCAAGGAATCATGCGGAAAATGCACTTTCTGCCGCATCGGCACCATGAGAATGCTCGAAATCCTTACCCGCATCACCGAAGGACATGGAGAAGAAGGTGATATCGAAAAACTTGAGGAACTGGCTCAGCAAATTAAAGACAGCTCGCTTTGCGGACTCGGACAAACTGCTCCGAACCCCGTTCTCACTACCATTAAGTATTTCAGAAATGAATACGAAGCTCATATACGCGATAAAAAATGTCCTGCTCTGAACTGTAAACCCCTACTTACTTACACTATTCTGGCTGAAAAATGTACCGGCTGTACCGTTTGTGCGGTAAAATGCCCGGTGAAAGCCATCGACGGTGCCAGAAAAGAAGTTCACACCATCAGACAGGCAGATTGTATCAAATGTGGTGATTGCTACAACAGATGTAAATTTGAAGCAATCTCCTTAACTTAATCAATGGATTAACAACATTTAAAAACGAAAAAAATGAGCGAAAAAGTTAATATAATATTGAATGGTAAAAACCTTACCGGCACAAAAGGAGAGTATATCCTTGCTGTTGCCGCGCGAAATGGAATTGAAATACCAACCCTCTGCAATGACCCGCGTCTGGAACCCTACTCATCATGCTATGTTTGCGTCGTTGAGGTAGCCGGAATGCGTGGATTGCAGCCCTCATGTTCAACAAGGATCACCGAAGGAATGGTGATCAATACCGATACCGATAAAGTTAAAGCAGCCCGCAAAACTGCACTCGACCTGATGTTGAGCAATCACTATGCCGATTGTGTGGCTCCCTGTAAAGAAAAATGCCCCGCCAACGTTGATGTTCAGGGATACATTTCTTTAATTGAAAAAGGCCTTTATAATGATGCCATTGGCTTGATTAAAAAAACCAATCCGCTTCCTGCCATTTGCGGACGTGTTTGTGTTCGTCCGTGTGAAGCTGTTTGTCGCAGAAACCTCATGGATGAGGGTACAGGCGTGGGCATCGATTATCTGAAAAGGTTTGCTGCTGACCAGGATTTGGCTTCAACTACTAAATTTGTTCCTGATATTAAACCATCTACCGGAAAGAAAGTGGCCATTATTGGTGCTGGTCCGGGTGGACTGTCTGCCGCATATTTTCTGCAGCAGGAAGGACATCAGTGTGATATTTATGAAGCAGCTCCCTATGCCGGCGGCTGGCTCAGATATGGTATTCCCGAATACCGCCTTCCCAATGACATCATCCAGAAAGAGGTTGATTCCATTACCGAACTGGGAGTGAATATTTTTTATAATAAAAAACTTGGTGATAACCTGTCCTATAAAGAAATAGAAAGCAAATATGATGCAACTATCCTCACAATAGGATCGCAACGTGGTACTCTGCTTGGCTGTGACGGCGAAGATGCCGATGGCGTTTTCTCAGGAATTGATTTCCTCCGTAACATGGAAATGACAGGCCAACGCTATGATTTTAAAGGCAAAAAGGTAATCGTTGTTGGTGGTGGTAACACTGCCATGGACTGCTGCCGTACTTCCTTGCGCTGCGGATCTACCGATGTAAAAGTTGTGTATCGCCGTACCGAAAAGGAAATGCCGGCCAACCCCATCGAAATACATGAATCAAAGCTCGAGGGTGTTGAATATAAATTTTTGCACAACCCTGTTTTGGTTAATAAACATCCTGATGGCAGACTGAAATCTGTGACTGTTATTCGAATGGAACTTGGTGAGCCGGATGCTTCGGGCAGAAGAAGGCCTGTGACTGTTGAAGGTTCTGAGTTTGAAATGGAAGTGGATTATATCCTCGCAGCCATCGGACAAAAAACAGAGATCAATTTCCTCGAAGACATTAATATATACGCAAAAGGCGGCCAACTGAAACCCACTAAATGGGGTGATGTTGATGCCAATCCTGAAACCTTGCAAACAGGCATTCCCAATGTTTTTGCAGCAGGCGACGGAGTAACCGGTCCGGCAACTCTGATCGAAGCAGTTGCTCAGGCTGGAAAAGCATCCCGCAGCTGCCATCAGTATCTCAGTGGATTGCCACTGGAACCAAAGTGCAAAGAATTTGTCAGCAAAAAAGACAATTTCAAAAAGCAAATTACTGATGAGTACGTTGTTCGTTACCAGCAGCAGATGCGCCATGAAATGCCTACCATGGACCCGAAAAACAGGGTAAACTTTAAAGAAGTTGAGCTGGGCTACGAAAACGAGGAAGTGGCAAATCAGGAAACTCACAGGTGTCTGGAATGTGGCTGTACCGAATATTTTACCTGCGATCTGAAAAAATATGCAACAGAATATAAGGTAGATCAGAAAAAATATGCAGGCGGATACAAGGAATATACAATTGACTTTTCGCATCCGTTCATTGAAATTGACAGCAACAAATGTGTGCTTTGTTCAAGATGTGTAAGGATTTGCCGCGAAGTTGTTGGCGCCAATGCACTCGGACTGGTACAGCGTGGTTTTAATACCTATGTTGCTCCGGCTATGGGCGATTCACTTACTCAATCTACCTGCGAATCATGCGGATCATGCATCTCTGCTTGTCCGACCGGTGCCATCACCGAAAACGTTCCTTTTAAACCGGGTCCGGTTGAAATGAAAAAGGTTGATACCATTGACATGTTTGGTTCCGAGGGATTTGACATCACCCTGCACTCAAAAGGCGGCTATTTCATGAAAGCCACAGCCAAAAAAAGTGCGGTTAATTTCTCAGGAAATATCAGTCGCGAAGCCAAATTCGGCTATCACTTCCTTAATGATAAAACCAGACTAACCAAGCCGTTGTTAAAAGTAGGCGGTAAGTTTGTTGAAGTCAGCTATCAGGAAGCTTATGATGTGATCGTTGAAAAAATCAAAGCCGTTTCTCCTGATGACAACATGTTCATGGCCGGTGCCCGTTTATCGAATGAGGAGCTTTATCTTGTACAGAAACTTGCCAGAGGGGCGGTTAAAACAAATAATGTTAACAGTTTCCATTATCTGGGCAGAGGTTCAGGCTACATGAACAATGCTTACAAGAATGTTCCTTTTGAACAAATCGGAAAAGCCGGAAGGATTTATATCCTCGAAACAGAGATCAATCGCGATCATTCGCTTGTAAACCACATGATATTCAACGCAAAACATCTGAATAAAACTCAGGTTGAGTACATCACAACCAAAGGTGAAACAAAACTTGATCACAAGGTTTCAAAAAAGACCAGGGTAAAATCCATATACCACTTTGTGAAAGCTGCCAACCATTATATTCTTTCAAACAATCTGCAGAACATGATGTTTATCAACGACAACTGCGAAGGATTTGAAGATTATAAAAAACAGGTTCTTGCCGAAGATTATAAAGCTCTGGTTAAACTTGCCTGTGACTGTCCGGATGGCTCAGGTTCATGCATTGAAAAATTTGTAAAGGAATTCAATGAAGAAAACAATGCCATTATTGTGTTCTCAGAAAAAGAAGCCTCTTCGAATGTTTCTTTCGAACTTCACAATCTGGTCAGATTAACCGGAAAGTTGGGCAAAACATCAAGCGGCATCATTGCGCTGAAAGAGAAAAACAATTCACAGGGTTTGTATGATATGGGAATCAGGCCCACTCATGGAATCGGATTACAGGAAATTTCCAGCGAAGAATATCTTGAAAAAGTGAAATCGGTGTGGGGAATTGACAATCTGCCATCAAAGGGCGCCTGTCAGTGCGACAACGTCAAAAACAGCAAGCATAAAAACATGTTTATTTTTGGCGAAGATCCTGTTGGTTGTGCAATCAATAAAAATGAGGTAAAAGCATGGCTCGATAAAGTAAGTTTCAAAGTTGTTCACGACTTGTTCATGACCGAAACCGCTGAAATGGCCGATGTAATTCTGCCCGCCTCAGTTCCTTATGAAACCGACGGAAGCTTTACGAATACCCAGAAAGTGATTCAGGAATTCTACAGCCAGCGCACCTCGAAGGTTGAAAAAGAAACCTACAGGCAACTGGTTGATCTTTTGGCTTACTTTGGTATCAATGGCAATCCGACAGTCAGCGATGTTCAGACCGAAGCATTTAAGCTTCTTCCGGCTAACGGTGACCGAAAAGCTTCGTTCATATTTACCGAAAAAGACAATGCACACCGCATATTTAATCACGGCTGTGACATAGTAAACAAGAAGTTTGCTGATTATTTTCAAAATGCATTTAACAAATAAATAAAAAAACATGGAAGATTTTAAAAATATTAACGACATACTGGACTTTGCCATTAAGAATGAGCAGGGAGCCGTTGATTTCTATACTTCATTGGCAAAAAATGCCCGCACCGAAGATATGCGTCATACATTCGAAGCATTTGCCAGAGAAGAGATTGCTCATAAAGCACGGCTGACAAAAATCAAGGAAGAAGGTATTTTTAATATGCCTGTTGAAATTGTAAAAACCTTGAATATTTCCGATTATATTGTGAAAACTGAGGCAAAACCCGACATGAGTTATGAGGAAGCACTTGTTTTAGCAATGAAACGCGAAAAGGCAGCTTTCAAACTGTATTCAAGACTTGCCGAAAAAGCTCCTGATGAAAGTTTAAAAAACATCTTTAAAGGATTGGCCATGGAAGAATCAAAGCACAAGCTAAGATTCGAAATTGAATACGACGAATTCGTACTCAGAGAAAACTAATCATTGGAATAAAAAAGCACCGGAAACGGTGCTTTTTTATTTTATTACTTATTGTTGTTCGAAGTTTGCAACTTCGAACAGTTATTACTTATTAAGCCGTCTGAAGTTTGCAACTTCAGACAGGTTAATACTTACGTCACATAAATCAAAAAAAACACCCCGTCAAATTTTTATCTTAAAAAAACAATTTGTATTTTTCTAAAAAAAATCCTGAACAAACTATTAGAACTATGGAAAAAACTAACAAAAAAAAGAACCATAAAGCCCCTGTCGATGTCAGTGTAGTAAGAACAGGCATGGATGTTGCTTCTTTAAAACTCGGCATTAATGAACATTTGCTTTTTCAACAAGGTATTGGAATTGAAGATGCTTCGCTAAATGATGTGTATCAGGCCGTTTCTCTGGCAGTACGTGACAGATTAATGCAGCATGGTTTAAAAACCATCGACACAGTTTTGCATCAGAAAGATGTTCGTCTGGTAAGCTATCTCTCAGCAGAATTTCTTGCTGGTCCGCAACTTGGTGCAAACCTCGTTGACCTGGATATTTATGACGAAATGAAACAGGCGGTGGAGGAACTGGGATTTGATCTGGAAAAGGTCATTGCTCAGGAACCGGAGCCCGGATTGGGAAATGGGGGACTGGGTCGTTTGGCATCCTGTTATATGGATTCACTTGCATCAGTCGAAATACCCGCATTGGGTTACGGAATTCGTTATGAATTCGGAATTTTTGATCAGGTAATTGCAGATGGCTGGCAGGTTGAAATTACAGATAAATGGCTTCGCTATGGAAACCCATGGGAAATCTCCAAACCCGAACATTCTGTGGATGTTAAGTTTGGCGGACATACCGAACAATTTGCCGATACCGACGGCTGTACCCGCGTAAAATGGGTGCCTGCACACATGGTAAAAGGAGTTCCTTTTGATACCCCCGAAATGGGCTATGGGGTTTATTCATGCAATTTCCTGCGCTTGTGGAAATCTGAAGCGGTTGAATCTTTTGACTTTTCAGCTTTCAATCATGGCGACTATTTTAAGGCAGTAATGCAAAAAGTAGAATCTGAAAACATCAGCAAAGTACTTTATCCCAATGATGAGATGTTGCAGGGAAAAGAACTGCGCCTGAAACAACAATATTTCTTTGTTTCCTGTTCCTTACAGGATATGATGCGCATGCATCTGGAACATGGCGGAAAAGCAAAGGATTTTAATAAAAGATGGGCTATACAGCTTAATGATACTCATCCCTCGGTGGCTGTTGCCGAACTCATGCGACTGCTTGTTGACAAACATAAACTTGACTGGGAAACAGCATGGAACACCACCTGCAAAACCATGAGCTATACAAACCATACCTTGCTTCCCGAAGCTCTGGAAAAATGGCCCATTGATTTGTTTAGCCACCTTTTACCAAGGGTTATGGAAATTATTTATGAGATAAACCGCCGCCATCTTGATGAAGTGCGTAGCAGATTTCCAGGTGATGATGCCCGATTATCCAGAATGTCGATCATAGATGAAGCCGGACCACGTTATGTGCGTATGGCCAATCTTGCCTGTGCCGGTAGTTATGCCATTAACGGCGTGGCCGAATTGCATACCGAACTTTTGAAACAGCAGGTTTTACAGGATTGGGTTGCCATGTATCCCAACAGGTTTTTTAACGTGACAAACGGAGTTACACCCCGGCGTTTTATTGTTTTAAGCAATCCCGGACTAAGCAAACTTATTACCAAATCAATAGGTGACACCTGGCCTGGAAAACTGGATGAACTTCGCAGATTAGAGGATTTTGCCGGAAATGAGACTTTCAGAAAAGAATTCAGGAAAGTAAAACTCGAAAACAAGAAAAAACTCGCTGTCCTCATAAAAGACAGAACAGGTATTGTTGTAAATCCGAATTCCCTGTTTGATATTCAGGTAAAACGTATTCACCAGTATAAGAGACAGCATTTGAATGTGCTGAACATTGTAACCCAGTATTTACGCATCAAGCAAAATCCTTCTGTGGAAATTGCCCCAAGAACCTTTATTTTCGGTGGTAAAGCTGCCCCTGGATACCGTTTGGCCAAGCTGATGATAAAGCTTATTAATTCGGTTGGCGAGGTGGTAAACAACGATCCCGATGTTAAAGATCGCTTAAAAGTGGTTTTCTTCCCCGATTTTAATGTCTCCAATGCACAGCATATATACCCTGCAGCCGATTTGTCAGAGCAGATATCCACTGCTGGTTATGAAGCCAGTGGAACAGGAAACATGAAGTTTTCAATGAACGGAGCACTGACCATCGGAACGCTCGACGGTGCCAATATTGAAATCAGAGAAGAAGTTGGAAATGAAAATTTCTTCCTCTTCGGTCTCACTGCTGCTCAGGTTGAAGAAGCACGCCGTAACGGTTATGATCCATATTACATTTATCAGCACAATGAAGAGTTGATGGAAGTTATTGATATGATCAATTCAGGTTTGTTCTCCAACGGCGATCCCGACCTGTTCCGTCCACTTACCGATACCATGGTGTGCCACGACACATTCATGCTTATGGCCGACTACCCGCTTTATATTGCATGCCAGGATATGGTCTCGGAAACATGGAAGAACCCGGCAAAATGGGATAAAATGGCAATCCTGAATGTTGCCCGCATGGGTAAATTTTCTTCCGACCGCTCCATCAGGGAGTATTGCCAAAAAATATGGAAAGCTAAGCCGTTTAGGATTGAGTAATATTTAATCCCGGTTCGCCGGGATTTTTTATAAATAGCCCTATAAGCACATAATTTAACCGTCATTGCGAAGAGCGTAAGCAGATTTTATAGATTTATAAATAGTCGATGCGATGAAGCAATCTCATAATTAATTTTTTGGTTTCAATTATGAGATTGCTTCGTTCCTCGCAATGACGGTCCATTTATTATTTTTTACGATCGTCATATTATTATATTTGCCTGCCTTTCAAATTAGTAAACAAAACTTTTCATCAGAGACTTTGAAAGCACTTTCCAATAATAATTTTTGTTGTTTACCTATTTAGAAAAAAATCACTTTTCCCCAATCCTTTGTCCAACCCGTTCCGGAATTTTAGCTTCCTTTCCTTCCTTGATCATCAGCTCCTTATATTTATTATAGGCAACTTTTGCTTCGGTCTTTTTGCCCAGTTTGTAACATGCATCAGCAAGCTGAAGGTATGGGCCTGATAATGCAGGCATAAGATTATTTACCAAAGTATTTACAGTTATACATTTTTCATGATTTTCAGCTTTCAGCAGAAATAGTCCGTAATCGGCCAAAACACCGGTAAATTTTTCTGGTGTATAATTCTCAACACCATCAAGTAAATTGTTCAGGTCATCAATGCTCTTTAGTTCCCAGTACCAGTATTCATAGGCAGTATCCATGATCGCCGCTGCATTTTTGTAATCTTTTTCCTGATAAAACTTCATTCCGATTTCATGTGCTTTAAACAAAAGCCTCATTCCGGTTTCTGCCTCATTCATATAATTCATCGGATAAAAAACGCTATAAAAGGAGTTAATGGCCTGAGAAATTTTGCCTTCCTCAAGATATTTATTGCCCGCTTCAACCGCTTCGGCACTGGGGTCGGAATAATCCTCGTGGTCAAATACCAATTGTCCTTTTTCCCATTTGTAATATGGGCAATACTGCGAAGCCCTGAAAGGCATTTCGGAGCAAAAACTTACAAACCCTTTGCTGTAAACTGCGTTTCCAAAGTTTTTAGCATGGTTGTAGGTAATTTCATTGCCCATTTCATGGATCACCTTGTATCTGCCGTCTTTTATTTTACCGATAAGATGAAATACATTGTTTTCAACATCAATCAGTATTCTGAGTTCAGAAAACCCTTTTGGCAATAAATCAGCAGGAAAGCTGTCGATTTGCATGGTAACCACGTTTTCCTGATCCACATCTTCGGCTGAAATGTAATCCTGCGAAAAGCCATTGAAGCAAATAAAAATAAATAGTATTGAAATTAGTTTTTTCATGATAGTTCATTAAAAATTGAAATTAAAGGTAGTGAAATATTTTATTTTTAAAGAGTAATTGAGGTTTCAGGTTTTAAAATACATTGAAAATTTTGTTTCAAATCATTTTATTGTTTAAAATTGTATGATAAAATCAATTATTAATTCGTATTAACAATTAGAAAATGGCAAATATTCCATCAAAAGTTCAGGCAAGATTGGTATCAGGATTGAAGAAATTTCAACCAATTGTTATTTCTGCTAAAGCAAAAGACATCAATGAATCAGATACAGTAGTTATAATAACTGATATGCTCTCTGAACTTTTTGGATATGATAAATATTCTGAAATAACTTCTGAAAAAGCAGTCAAAAAAACATATTGCGATTTGGCTATTAAAGTCAATGAAAAAATTAAATTCTTTATTGAAGTTAAAGCGGCCGGTCTCGATCTAAAGGCGGATCATATTCGACAGGCCGTTGATTATGGCTCAAATGCAGGAGTTGATTGGGTTATTTTAACAAATAGTTATTGTTGGAAAGTTTTTAAAATAATATTTGGTAAACCCGTAGGTCATGAGTTGATTTATGAATTTGATTTTAGTCAGTTAAATTCAAAAAAAGATACAGATCTTGATCAGTTATTCTATTTCTGCAAGGAAAGTCTGGCAAAAGCAAATCTTGAAAATTATTATATTCAAAAGCAAACATTTAGTAAATTCTTTGTTGGTCAATTAATTATTTCTGAACCAATAGTTGATGCTATAAGAAAGACTTTAAAGAAACTGTCTCCCGATATTAAAGTATCAAATCAGGAGGTAATTGAATTAATACAAAAAGAAGTTCTTAAGCGTGAAGTAATCGAAGGTGAAAAAGTAGAGGAAGCAAAGAAAAGAATAGCTAAAGCATTTAAATCATTAGCGAAGGATTCAACCACAAAAAACATCAATCCCTAAAATTCATCCCAACCGAATAAGCAAAATAAACCGGAATAAATTTCAGGTTTTGTTCCTTCAGCTCAGCAATAGGTGCTGAAGAAAGAACATAACCCTCTTTTGTTTGGGGATATTCCTTTAAAATCAAATATTTTGTATGATTATCAGGAAAGATTAGCAAATTGTTTTAGAGATTCCTCACTACACTGCGTTTCGTTCGGAATCTCATTATGAATAATGCCATCATATTATTAATTACTTCTGACCGACATAACCCCGGCCTTAAGGCCGGGGTTATTATGTCTGAGGATAGACTGGTTAACCTGAATTTTCATCCTATTATTAGTGTTTCCGGATAGTCATATGATTTAAAAACACAAGGCAAATATTGTATTATAACTTTAAAAACACAAGGCAAATTAAAAATTGCCTCACATTTCAGGTGTAAAAAAAAATCAATATCTTAGCATACTCATTTGACCCAATGAAAACAGAAATAAAGATATTGCTGATTTTTTTTCTTGGATTTTCTTTTTTCCCCATTGTGGGACAAGATAAGGACATCAGCCAGATGTTGAAGTCATACAACAGTCTGATGCAGGATTCCATGAAAATAAGGATGCTTAATGATGAGATCGGACTGTTTTATGAAAGAAATGACCCTGATTCGGCTATTTATTATTATAAAATTGCGGTTGATTTAGCCGATAAAAATCTTTCTGACCTGGATAAAAATGATAAAAAACAAAAAAACATTTTTTTAAAACATAAAGCCAATTCGTTAAGATACATTGGAATTGTCCATTACGAAAGCGGAACTTTTGACAAGGCAATTCAGTTTGTGATGAAATCCCTTAAAATTTATGAGGAACTGATTAAATCTGATCCTTCAAAAAATAACATCATTGATTGTAAAAATGGAATGACATTTTGCTTTGTGCCTCTTGGAAATATCCAATACGATCAGGGAAATTTTGATGTGGCACTGGGCTATTTCAATAAAGCTCTTGTCTTACATAAGGAGCTTGGAAATACTCCGCAGATATCCGGTTGCTATGTAAATATCGGCAATGTCTACTTTGATCAGGGATTGCTCGAAAAATCACTGGAATTTTATTTTAAAGGAATGAAGATTGCCGAAGAAATTGGTGATAAAAAAGCACTTTCAAAGTGTTATAATAATATTGGCAACGTTCTTCTGTTTCAGGGTAAATATGATGAGGTTATTGATTATTACCTGAAAGCCATGAAAATAAAGGAAGAATCGGGCGATCGCTACGGGGTAGCCATGGTCAATGCCAATATTGCTGAAATGCATGTTTTATTGGCCGATTCGGTTTATTATAATTCCCCTGCAAAAAGAAACGAACATTTGAATCTGGCTCTGACCTTCGGATTGAAGGCCATTGGCATTGCCCGTGAAATTAAGGCTGTTCCGCTCGAAAATCCCGCTTCTAACACTCTGATGCGGGCATACAAAAGATTGAACAATTATAAAGAAGCTTTGATTTATGCCGAAGTGTTTATGGCTACAAAAGACAGCATGTTTATGGAGGAAAAAACAAAAGCTGTAGCTGATGCGGAAAAAAAGTTCGAGACTGAAAAAAATCAACTGCTGATTGAAAAACTCAATAAAGAAAAGAAACTTAATGAAACCGAGATTTTGGCGCAGAAGGAGCACAGTGAAAGGCAGCGCATGACTATTGTTTTTATTATTGCCGGACTTGTTCTGGTTGCCGTTTTTGCCATATTTATCGTGCACCGTTTAAGGATTTCAAAAAAGCAGAAAAAAATTATCGAAAGTCAGAAATTGCTTGTGGATGAAAAAAATGTCATGCTCAACCAGCATATTGAGGAAATTAGTGCGCAACGCGATGAGATTGAGGCCCAACGCGACCTGTTGAGTACTCAGAAAGACATGCTCGAGGTCCAGAAACAAAGAATCACCGACAGCATCAATTACGCCAAACGAATTCAGGAAGCTGTGCTGCCCTCAGGCGAATCGGCCGAAAAAGTATTGGGCGAACATTTGATTCTTTTCAAACCTAAGGATATTGTTTCGGGCGATTTTTACTGGGCCACCCGCATCAACGAATATCTGATAATTACTGTGGTCGATTGCACCGGTCATGGGGTGCCCGGAGCGTTTATGAGCATGCTCGGCGTGTCGTTTTTAAACGAAATTGTAAGGAAGAAAGAGGTGCGGAAAGCCAGTGATGTACTCGATAACCTGCGCGAATCAATCATCGAAGCCCTGCATCAGAGAGGCCATTATGGTGAGCAAAAAGATGGAATGGATGTAGTCCTTTGTGTGCTTAATTGCGACAACGATGTTCTTGAATTTGCAGGAGCAAACAATCCGCTGTTTATCGTGACTACCAATAATGAATTGAAAGAAATCGCCCCCGATAAGCAGCCCGTAGCCATTTATGAAAACATGAAACCCTATACCAACCATGTGATTCAGCTTCAGAAAGGCGATATGGTTTATCTGGCCAGCGACGGGTTTGAAGATCAGTTTGGCGGACCACAAAACAAAAAGTTTATGGTCAGGCAGCTTAAAGAATTATTCGTGCAAATTGCCCCCAAACCCATGAAAGAACAACAGGAAATTCTGAACAGTACTTTTGATAACTGGAAAGGACATAACGACCAGATTGATGATGTTACTGTTTTGGGGATTCGGGTTTGAAAATAGCAGTAAAAAATTTACAATTATTTATTAAGTCAAAAACCGAAACAATAATTATTTATTTTCATTGTTACTCATATATTTACTTTTTGTAATCAACTCATTAAGCTCTATTTGTAATGTGGCGAATTTTCTATCTGATACTTTTTGTTCCTGGTTTATTGAATGGACAGCCAGATACCACCGGATTTAAGAATCAATTTGTTTTTCATTTTGCTAAAATTGACGAAATAAAAGGGGGTGAAAAGTTGAATTATGCTTTTTTTCATGGAATAGAATACAACCACAATTTTAATAACAATGGGATCAGGACTTCATTTTTTTTATACACTATGCATAACAGACCTGAAAATCCCTTTGGAGATGCATTTGTTACATCAGGACGTGAAAAAAACAGATCATTTCATGTTGGCTACTACAGACGGTTTTTTTCTGAATATAAACTATTCATGCATGCAGGACTTAATATTTTTTATAATTTTTTTTCCGGACATAATGAGATAACAGGAGGAATTTACGGAACCAACACATTAACATATTATCATGGATTTAGATATGGAATAATGCCTTTTGTCAATTTTCAATTAAAAATGACAAAAAGATTTTTCATTTCTGTAGAAAGTTCATGTTATTTGTATTACGAAAACAGGTTTCTTGAAAATGTTTATGAGAATGGCTATATGGTTAAAGCTAATATTGAAGAAACCAGGTGGGGCAGCAATTTCTTTTTAATGAACAGTTTTTCAATAGGATATTCGTTTAATTGATATTTTCTGTGATTGACTGAATGTTGAAAATGACAAGAAAAAAACCTTGCAAAATCAAAATCAATGTATTAACTTTGTAATTACATCAAAGCATATTTTATGGAACTGTCAATTATACAAATTGGAAATTCAAAGGGTTTTAGATTAAGCAAAGATCTTTTAGAAAAGTACAACATAAAAGACAAGGTTGAACTTATTTTGGAAAAAGGATATTTTATTCTTAAACCCATTCCGGAACCTCGAAAAGGTTGGGAAAAAGCATTTAAGAAAATGAATGAAAACGGGGATGATCAACTTTTAATTAATGACGTTTTTGAAAATGAAAATTTAGAAGAATGGACTTAAGTCAATATCAAATCGTTCTCGTTAATTTGGATCCCACAATTGTGAGTGAAATAAAAAAAACAAGGTTATGCATTGTTATTTCGCCAAATGAGATGAATAAATATTTACAGACAATTGTTGTGGTACCTATGACAAAAACGTCAAAAAAATATCCGACCAGAATTGAAATTAAACATGAAAATAAAATAGGTTGGGCTGTAATTGACCAAATAAGAACCATTGACAAACAAAGAATTGTGAAAATTCTCGGAAGACTTTCAAACCCCGAAATCAAAGAAGTAAAAGCAGTTTTGAAAGAAACTTATATTGATTGAAAGCTGATTGAAAAGGACTGTGAGAATATTGCAAATAAAAAGTTTTAAATAGAATCAAATTTTATATCTATCTTTGTGTAAATGATGAATATTTTAAGTCAACATATTAAACAAATAATTATTCTTTGTGAATTAAACAAAGTAAAATCTCTATTTGCATTTGGTTCAGTAACAACAGATAAATTCATGCCAGATAGCGATATTGACTTAATTGTTGATATTGATGAAAATGATCCATATTTATATTCCGATAATTATTTTAATCTAAAATTTCAACTTGAAGAATTGTTAAAAAGGCAAATAGACCTTTTAGAACAAAAAGCTTTAAAAAATCGATTTCTTAAAAGTGAAATTGACCGGACAAAAGTTCAAATCTATGGAAAAGGAAGTACAAACCTGGCTTGAAGATATTAATCAGGCTATTGAAGAAATTGAATCCTTTTTACCAACTAAAAGGAACTTTTTTGAATTTCAAAAAGACCTTAAAAGTAAAAGAGCCATCGAAAGAAATATTGAAATAATTGGAGAAGCTGTAAACAGAATATTAAAGGTTAATAATGAAATCAGTATTACAAATGCCAGAAAAATTGTTGATACAAGAAATAGAATCAGCCACGGATATAGCACTATTTCAGATGATATTATCTGGACAATAGTTACCAGGGATTTAAAAAAACTTCATAAAGAAATAATTCAACTAATAAGCGAAGACTAAAATGACATCAGCACTACTAAAAATCACCACCCTTTGCATCGCATCATTTTTGATAATTTCCTGCAACAATACTGAAAAATCAGATAAAAAAACTGATCAGACAAAAGATTCTGTTCAAACGGATTCTGTTCAAAATGATACTGTTGTTACTGATAAGGACTATCTTGCCCTGGGCTTTGAACTGATGGAAAACGAAAGTTTTGGCGATCTTAAAATCGGATTAAAAGCTATAGAAGTTATTAAACTTTTTGGCAAGCCCGATAAAAAAACCGAACCCGAACAGTGGGCTGCTGATGGTGATTATCATCAGGTGTGGACGTATACAAAAGAAGGGTTTGATCTGGATATTATTGGGGAGAAAGAAGCTGATCTGGAAATTTACTGTATCACTATTTATAAACCCTGCAAATTAAAAACCAAAAAGCAAATCGGCGTAGGAAGCAGACTTGAGGAATTAAAAGCTGCATACAAGGAATCCATTGACACAAATATTGCCGGAGGAGATATTATTATTGCCGGATCACTTTACGGCGGAATGACCTTTACTCTTGAAAACGACAAGGTCGTCAATATTTTTATCGGGGCAGGGGCTGAGTAAACCGGTTTATTTTGAAGAGATTAATATACATAAAGTGGAATGTTGGTAATAGGGTAAAAAGATCATCTAATCTGCTAATCTGCTAATTTGCTAATCAACATATTTGTTAGTAACTTCATCCCCAAATGTCAACCATTTCAATATATCGCGCTTCGGCTGGTTCGGGAAAGACTTTCCAGCTTACAGGGGAGTATCTCAGACTGGTTTTTAAAAACCCTGCAAGCTACCGCAACATCCTTGCCGTGACTTTTACCAATAAAGCCACTGATGAGATGAAAGGCAGGATTATTAAAGAACTGTATAAACTTTCCTGCGGAACTGAATCAAATTACGTCGAAATGCTCAGGAATGAGCTTAAACTTGATGACAAACAAATCATCTACAGGGCGAAGCTTATCCTGAAAAAAATATTGCACGATTATTCACGGTTTTCTGTTTCTACCATCGACAGCTTTTTTCAACAGGTGCTTCGGTCTTTTGCCCGCGAACTGAACCTGCGATTTGGTTTTGATATCGAGCTGAGCAGCGGCGGAATCCTTGGCAAAGCCGTTGACAACCTTTTGGACAGTCCGGATGCCAACCCCGACCTCGATAAATGGCTGTCCGATTTTACCTTTTCGAAAATTGAGGGCGGTTCATCCTGGAACGTGCGAAACGAAATTGTTAAACTGGGTAAACAAATTTTCAACGAGGAATTTAAAAGCTTCAGTCCCGAATATACACGTAAACTTTCTGACCGCAAATACCTTAAAAACTATTCAGATGAACTGAATGAAATTATTGCCTTGTTTGATACAGAACTCAAAAGTATGGGCAAAAATGCCGTCGACCTGATTGAACATTTTGGTCTCACCGTTGAAAGTTTTGCAGGAGGCTCCAGAAGTTTCGCCACTTTTTTTATTAAAATTCAGAAGCAGAAACCTGATTATTACGAATATACCAAGACTGTTAAAAATGTGCTGGAAGATCCATCAGCATGGCACAAAAAGAATGATCCATACCAGAAGGAAATTGAAACTGCCCGCGATAACGGAGTTTATGCGGCCTTGTATGATGTGGTTCAGTATATTGATACAAACCTTCCCGGATATCTTACGGCTAAAAAAATACAGGGTGAGATTTATACACTCGGCATTTTATCTGATATCTCACGGGAAATACGAAAAATCCTTAACGAGGAAAATATTTTCCTGCTGGCCGATGCGGCTGAACTGATCAGAGGAGTCATTGACAGCAATGATGCGCCTTTTATCTATGAAAAAACCGGACATGTGTACCGGTATTTCATGATTGACGAATTCCAGGATACCTCAGGGTTCCAGTGGGAAAATTTCAAGCCGCTGCTCATTAATTCCCTCTCCGAAGGCAACCCCGATTTGGTTGTGGGCGATATAAAACAGTCTATTTACCGTTGGCGCAGTTCTGACTGGACTTTGCTGGGAGGCCGCATGCAGCGCGATCTGAGCGGGTTTGATATAGATGAGAAAATTCTCAGGTATAACTGGCGCAGTCTGCCTGAAGTGATTGGCTTCAACAACAGTATGTTTGAGGGATTGCCGGTGTTTTTGCAGGATATTTTCAATAAGGAATGTGGAACCGGTTTTTCGTATCTGCACGCACTGATCACCGGTGCCTACAGCGATAGCGAGCAGCTTATTCCCGAAAAAACTCCCGATGGCGGATATGTAAATGTTTCGTTTTTAAAAGACCAGGAATGGAAGGAAAAAGCACTGGAAAAAATGACCGCCGTAATTGCCGAAGGCATTGGCAGGGGATACAGTCCGGGTAGCTTTGTGGTGCTGGTCAGGACGAAAAAAGATGCCAAGGCAGTGACCGATTATCTCATCAACTACAAAAGCGAAAATCCTGGTTTTAAAGGAGATGTGCTTTCAGATGAGGCTTTATATATTTCATCTTCCGAAGCTGTAAAAATCATTGTCCTTGCCTTAAAATATCTTTCGGCACCCGAAGATGGCCTTACCGCCGCTTCACTGGTGTACAACCATCTTGTTTATACCGGAAATTACGATGAAAGTCTGTTGCACAAGGTGTTCAGCGAAAAGGATGTGCTTTCCCTTCTTCCCGAAAGTTTTAAGGAAATAAAAGCCGAAAAAGCATGGCTCTCGTTTCACGATCTGGTGGAGAAAATCATCAATGTGCTTGACCTGGCAATCATGGAAAAGGAAATTCCTTACCTGCTTTCCTTTAAAAATATGGTGTACGATTTTTCAAAAAACCATGCTGCAGGAATCATTCCGTTCCTCGAATGGTGGGAAGAGGAAGGCGTTGGTAAAGCTGTTTCGCCCTCCGAAGGTCAGGATGCCATCAGGGTGCTGACCATCCACAAGGCAAAGGGACTGGAATATGACAATGTGCTCATTCCTTTCTGCGGATGGAGCATGGATAACTCAGAGATGCGCGATTTTTTCTGGTGCAAACCTAAGGTTAAGCCGTTTGACGGACTGGAAAAAATTCCCATGAAATTTTCATCCGGATTGATGGATACCCATTTCAGGGAAGATTACCTGCGCGAAAAAATCATGTCGTACATTGACAGCATTAACCTGCTGTATGTGGCTTTTACCCGGGCAAGGCACAACCTTTATGTTATAGCTCCCGGAGATATTCCCGACACAGGAAACATTAGCAATATTGGTCAGCTGTTATATACCTACATGAATAATCAGGAATCGCCTTTGTATACTGATTTTGATTATTCATCCTGCTGGAATCAGGAATTAATGCGCTTTGAATCAGGTATTCCGGCAATTCCTGAAGAAAAATCCGAAAGCAGGCAAATTACCCTTCAGGCCGGATTTGTTCCGTTCAACACTTCCGAAAGCCGGGTGATCATCAAGCGCAGCGGGGACAATTATTTTGAGGGAAAACAAAAGGAAAATATCAATAAAGGCAAGATTCTGCACGAAATCCTTGCATCCGTAAGATATGCCGGGGATGTCGAAAAAGCTTTGCAAAATGCGGTGTTCAGCGGCTTAATCAGAGTTGAAAATCTGGAAGATGTAAAAAAGGATATTGAAAAAATTATCTCGGATGACCCAACCGCTTCATGGTTTAAACCATCCTGGCAGGTGAAAAACGAAACATCGGTATTGCTTACTACGGGCGAGGTTAAACGTCCGGACCGGATTATCTACAATGAAAATGAAACCATCATCATTGATTATAAAGTTACCGATAAGGAAAGCCAGTCGTACATTACACAGGTAAAGGAATATATGGGATATTTCAGGCAGATGGGATTTCCCGGAATTTCGGGATATCTGCTGTATATTCCGTCTTTAAAAACCGTTAAAATTGATTTTTGATATGAAACGATTTTTCTTAAAAAAACTGTCTAAAATTTTTGTGGTAATACTGAGTATTCTGGGTATTACTATCGCCTGCACAAATTGTAAATATGGAACCGATCAGGTTGGTCATGTATTCAGGGGAACGGTTACCGATTCGGTTACCAGTGAACCAATAAAGGACATCAATGTTGTGATGAGTTTAACTGACGGATGGCGCGATTCGGTCCAGACCGATGCATCGGGTCAGTATGTGATTGAGTTTTGGGATCTGGCAGGTACTTACACCGTCAATTTCACGGCCAACGATGTTGATGATACCCTTAATGGCAAGTATTTCAGCAAAAGCATTCAGGTAAATGCAAACTCCTCCGGACATGATAACGACGAACAGGTCAACTTTAACGGAAATGATATTAAACTAAGAAAAAATGAATAAGCTTACATTAAAAGAAATCACTGATTTTACTTCAGCAAAAAACATTGCGGTTGCCGGAGCATCCCGTAATAAAAAGAAATTTGGCAGTCAGGTGTACCGCAGTTTGAAAGAAAAAGGTTATCAACTGCTTCCTGTGCATCCCGAAGCTGCTGACATCGAAGGCGATAAATGCGTAAAATCGGTTGCGGATATTCCGGCCGAATTCACACATTTACTTGTGATTACAAAAAAACAGTATACCGATGCAATTGTCGATCAGGCAATGGCAAAAGGAATCAAAAACCTTTGGCTGCAACAGGAATGTGCTACAAAGGAAACCATTGAAAAAGCTAAGAGTGCCGGAATAAATGTAGTTAATGGAGAATGCATTTTTATGCACACACAGCCAAAAGGTATTCATAATTTTCACAAAAGCATCAGGAAATTCTTCGGGTCTTTTCCGAAATAAATTGATATGGTAAATGCCGAAAAGAAGCAGACCTTGCTATTTGCATGCGGGTTTGTGCTGATTTTTTCATTGCTGAGTATTTTTTCGTACAGAAACTCTTTAAATGAGTTTCCAAAACACCTTCATTCATGGTCGCAAAGCGATCGCTATGCTTTGGCTTTGGGGTATGTTGACAACGGACTTGATTTTTTTTATCCGGCAACCTACAACCTCAGGCCACAGGAAGATTTTATTCCGGTCGGGGAAACCGGAATCACCGGAGTTGACATGCCCATCCACGAATATTTGATAGCGTTGGTAATGAAAGTCACGGGAAGCACTTTTCCGGTTATTTTCAGAATGTATAATCTGTTGTATGGCTTGCTGGGCTTGTTTTTTCTGGGCTTGTTGGTTAAAAGGATTTCAAAAAATTATTTACTTGCTTACGTAATACCTGTTTTTGTGTTTTTATCACCGGTATATCATTATTATTTAAATGGTTTTATTCCATCGGTGACTTCGGTTTCGAGTATTTTTATAGCGGCGTGGTTTTTTTACAGATATTTTGAGAAAGAGAACCCGAATGATTTTATCATAATGGTTTTGTTCCTCTGTCTTGCTGTAATCCCAAGATTTTCATTCATCATTTTTGTTCCTGCCTTTGCCATACCTGTGATCATGAAGTACTATAAACTCAGAAAAATAAACATTCGTGAGCTGGTTGTGGCATTTTCAGGTTTGTTATTGATTGTGGCTTTTTATTTATGGAAAAGACATCTGTCAGAGAAGTTCGGATCGGGTTTCCTTTCGGGTTTTATGCCCGCTGAGAATTTTGGTGAATTAAAAAGCATCATTGGAAAAACGCTTGAAAACTGGAAATTTCAATATTTTACATCTGCCCAATACATATTTATTTTATTGATGGTGTCGGGATATTTTATTATGCTTTTTACAGGTTTGGGAAAGAAAAACTCCATGAAAATCTCATTGTATTTCCCGGCTTGCCTGTTTTGTGCCGCTATTTTTTATTCCATTTTGATGGCCAGACAATATGCCGATCATGATTATTATTTTCTTGACAGTTTTTTTCCTGCTATTGTGCTTTTTCTGGCAATGGTAACAGGCCGAATTCAATTTAATAACAGGGTTGTCAGATATACAGCTTTTTCCGCATTAATTATCCTATTGGGTTTTTCAGGTTTTGGAAACAGTAAAATACAGGAATTGCGAAGAACCGGAGGAGATTGGGATCGGGCCACCATTACCGCAGAAAATTTTGAAGGAAGTGATAAATTGCTTGATTCGCTTGGCATCAGCAGAAATGATAAAATATTGGTAATTGATGCCTATACCTCAAATACAGCGCTCATTTTAATGGACAGGAAAGGATGGGCAATTCTGAATACCCGTCCAGAAACAATAAAAAAATCACTGGAAATTAATTATGACTTTGTGGTAATGCAGGATCGTTGGATTTTGTCAGATGTGGTTAACTCATTTTCAGAAATACTAAACCGGATAGAAAGAGTGGGAGGGAACGGTAAAATTTCAGTTTATAAACCGACAAAAGAACCGCAAAAACTGATGCCTTTTTTGGGAATTGACAGGGGTATTCCCGTTTTTTCAGCCAAATCGGCTTTTGATAATCCTGTTGATACGATATGGAAAAACAACGGAATGATTGAAAAAGTCCTAAAAAAAGACTTTTACGGATATGTAAACAGGGACCTTGGCTATGGCGCAACCCTGAAGATTGACAATGACAGTCTGTTTATGCAGAACAGATATGTGCTTTTCAGCGGGAAATTTTATTTATACAATAAAAACAAGGATTTTAGGCTTGTTTTTCAGCTCAATGAAGGAGAAAAGACCGTTATTTACGATGCCAGGGATATCAGGCAATTGGTTCCGGTTACAGAAAAATGGTACAGTGTGAGTATTATGATACCGGTTCCGGAAGTCAAAAATAATGCAAGTTTAAGTGTTTATATAACCAACAAACAGCACGGCAGATTGTGTTATGATGATTTTAAGCTGGAATTGTATTAGTACTACTTCAAAAACGGATTACCTCTTTTTTCCGCACCAATGGTTGTTTCCGGTCCGTGACCACAATAAACAAGAACCTCATCGGGCAGCACAAGCAGTTTGGATTTGATTCCTGAAATCAGTGTTTCGTAGCTGCCACCGGGTAAATCGGTTCGTCCGATGCTGCCATAAAATAAAACATCGCCGGCAATGATAAACTGTTTTTGTTTGTTGTAGAAAACTATGCTGCCGGGCGAATGTCCGGGCACATGAAAGGCAATAAGTTCCGAGTTTCCAAAGCGTATGGTATCCCCGTCATTGATGAGTTCGTCGGCCTTGGGTTGTTCATCCACATCAAAACCAAAAGTGGCTCCATAAGCTTTCACGCTGTCCACCAGAAACTGATCGGCCTGATGCATGGCGATGGGTATTTTATAAGTTTCCTTAACGAATCTGTTGCCGGGAATATGGTCAATATGACCATGGGTAGTGAGTATTTTCACGGGTTTCAGTTTGTTGTCAGCGATAAAGTTTTTCAGTTTGGATTGTTCATCATCGTAATAGCAGCCGCAGTCAATGATGACACATTCGCCCGTTTCGTCATATAAAACGTAAGTATTTTCCTGAAAGTCGTTGAAGATGAATTTTTTTACCGTTACCATAGAATCTGAATTTTTAGTTGAACAATTGACGAGCAGTCCGATAGTAACAAGCATCCATATCATATTGTTCAGTTTTTGCATCATGTTGCAAAGGTAAAAAATATTGAATGGTTATGAAATCTGCGGAGGAAGGATTATTATCTTATTTTGGTGTCATTGTGCAACCACACGTTACCGTATATGGAGCAATATTTAACTCATTGTGGATAATGTGCAGCGCACATTGTCGTCAGGTTAATTTTACAACAAAATGATTATCAAGTTATAACAAAAAGATCTCTCGCTCCGCTCGAGATGACAATTCATATTGTGTGTTGGGTAGGTAGGTTGAGGAAGGCTAGCCTTCCTCAACCTACCTACCCATTCAAAAATGACCATTGTCATCCCGAACCGCCCGAAAGCGGTGAGGGATCTCTTTTTATTTTAACGATATTTGATATTGAAAAACCTTAACCTGACGGCTATGTGCAGCGCACCGAAACAATAAAATGTAATTTCGAATTATGAAATAATAAAAATATCCAAGATATAAGCAAATCAAGTCCCAATTCCGGTTATTCGGAAAGCCATTCCGGTTGTCTGCAAATTGGCCGACTTAAAATCCTGAAACAGGGCGTATATTTACCTAAAGAAAGGTACGCCGCAAGAGAATGCGCATAAAATGCCCCACCACAATCAATGATAGATTGAACCCCGCCGGATGGTTGAAGCAATTGTTCGGCGGGTTTTTTAGTCGGGGCGAGACTTGGAGTTTTTTTTAGTCGGGGTGCGACTTGGAGTCGCACTCCGACTATTAAGCAAAGCACCCAAGTCGGGAGACTTGGGTGAGCGGAGCGAGCGACCGTTAGTAGATAAAAAAGTCCCTTTCGGTAACTGAAGTATGGTAATTGTTAATTTGTCAACATAATTTTTAGTTTTGAACGTATATAAAAAAAACAGTCTATGAAAAATCTACTTTTACTTATTACCATGGCTTTTGTATATAATATTACATATTGCCAAAAGGATGTCAAAGCAGGTTGTACCCCCGGAACATCCTCAGCATTCCTCGAAATAAATAATGTAAGGGCACTGATTCATTCAGGCGGTGATATGTGGTGGGATCTTTCAGGAAATGCGCAGTATGAAGTTCCTAAAGGCTCTGGAAAACACTCCTTGTTTGCAGGATCTTTATGGTTCGGAGGAATTGATGAATCAGGCAATCTTCATCTGGCTGCTCAGCGTTACCGCAGCGAAGGAGTTGATTATTGGCCCGGACCATTAACCACTCTAGATGCAGAGGTCAGTCCGGATGTATGCTCATCATACGATTATCTTTTTGTCACCTTCAGGGAGGAAGTAGAAACTTTCAATGATTGGTTTAATTCTGACCCTGCAACTCAGGCATCAGAATATCCCGATTATGTGATTCCTGAATCAATTATTAATTGGCCTGCTCATGGCGATGTGGCATCGGGTTATGATTATTATCTGGCTCCTTTTTTTGATAACAATCAGGATGGTAATTATAATCCGAATGACGGTGATTATCCATATTATGATTTAAACGATGATGTTCCATGTGGTTTTTCAAGGGAGAACAGGGTGCCGCGCTTGTATGGTGATCAAAATATCTGGTGGGTGTATAATGATAAAGGGAATGATCATACTGAAAGTGGAGGAAATTCAATCGGACTTGAAATCAGGGCGCAGGCTTTTGCTTTTTCAACAACCGATGAACTGAATAATTGCACTTTTTACTCATATCAGATTATTAACCGTTCTTCAACTACTTATACTCAAATGTATGCTGGTATCTGGACTGATGGTGATTTGGGTTATAGTTATGATGATTACGGAGGTTGTGATGTACAAAGAGGTTTGGGTTATTTCTACAATGGAAGAGCTGTTGATGAGGGGGTTGTTTACAGTTATGGTGAAAGACCACCTGTCATTGGGATTGACTTTTTTGAAGGGCCATATCTTGAAAATAATGGAATGGATGACCTTACAGGTTGCAATTCTTCAATTACAGGTTTAAATTTTGATGACGGAATTATTGATAATGAAAGGTCTGGTTTAAATCATTGCATATTTATAAATAATATGGGTGAAGGGAATCCGGCAACTCAGGATCCTTCCTCGGCGCTTGAATACTATCAGTACTTGCAGTCAATTTGGAAAGATGGTTCTCCTTTGTTTTACGGGGGAACCGGACATTATTCAAATGCCGGTTCCACAACAACACAATCTGATATTATTTTCCCAGGAATTTCAGATCCATGCGGCTTTGGTCAGGGCGGCATACCTATGCCTCAGTGGGATGAAATCACTGAAAGCAATGTGCCCTATGACAGAAGAATTCTGATGGCTACCGGTGAATTCAGGATGGAACCCGGCCAAGTAGATGATATTTCATACGCAGCGGTTTGGGCAAGGGCAGAGACCGGCGATTCACTGGCATCTCTTGCCGAACTCATGCGTGCCGATGATATTGCTCAGGCATATTTTGATAACTGTTTCAGGTTGATTGATGGTCCGGATGCCCCGGATATGACCATCACCACTGCTCCGGGTGAATTTCAGTTCAATTTATTTAATACTGCAGCTTCAAATAATTATCTGGAATTGTATCACAAACTTGATTATACAATTTCTGCTCCCGTGGGAACAACAGAATGCGATTCATTTTTTACTTTTCAGGGATATCAGGTATATCAGGTTACCGATACAAGCATAACCGTTAATGAGTTGAATGATGATACAAAAGCACGTTTGGTGTTTCAGTGCGATGTGAATGATGCAATTGAAGATCTGATCAATTATATTGTTGATATTAGTTCCGGAACAAGCACACCCACTTTAATGGTTACTGCTGCAAACACCGGGATTGATCATTATTTCACGGCAAATGAAGATAAATTTACCGGTGAACCGCTGGATACAGGAAACAATTATTTTTACATGGCCATTGCCTATGCATATAATGATTACCTGCATTATAATCCGGCTGATCCTGCTACTTTCACCGGACAGAAAAAACCGTACAAACCAAGTCGCAGGTCGGTAGGACTGAATTATGTAAGAGTTTACCAGACAAATATGAATGCAGTAAATTCAATTGCAGAGATAGCTGGATTAAATGCCAATGTATATCCAAATCCAACAAATGGAATAGTTTATATTAATACAATTGAGGATTATCCATTAACCATATCAATATACAACAGTCGCGGAAAAATGATGCGAAAAGTTGAATCGGTTGAAGGAAGTTTATCTGTAGATTTTTCAGATTTTGCTCCCGGGGTTTATTATCTGAAGATCGAACAAAACAGCAAGTCAGAGGTACACAAAATTGTAAGGCAATAAAAGTCCCGCCTTATTGCCAATGATAGAAGACAGTCCGCCTTTCACTGCAGCAGTGGGGCGGATTTGTTTTTTGGGTTGGGTTTTGGGTTATGAGTTATGGGTTATAAGTTATGGGTTATGGGTTATGGGTGATGTGTGACAAAATAGTTAAATGGTAGAATGGTAATATCCTGAAAACTTTGTTTTGGAAGTGCTTGACCGGAGGTTGGCAGGGAGACTTGATAACGACACCCAAGTCTGGAGACTTGGGTGAACGGTTATATGTCGTCATTTTTCAGGTCAGTGAGGAACTGGTCGAGTTTTTTAAGTTTTTCGAGGGACATTTTGCGCATCTCGGAGGTGTAGTTGTGGGTTGGGTTGTCTTTTATAAGTGTGTGTAGGGGGTGGTCTTCGGGGTCGTTGCCGGGGGTGTAATCCATGAGGTCGTTTGGAGTGCAATAAAGTAATTGACAGAGTTTATAGAGGTGCTGGTTGTTCATCCCCTTGAACTTGCCCGATGCCAGCCGGTGTGCAATGGCGTAGGTAAAGCCGTTTTGGCGCAGGAATGTAAAGGGTTTTCCGATAGACCTTAATCGAAACATTCTTTGGAGGTTGTAGGTAATCATTTTATTTGTTTTTAAATAATCAGTTAATAATATTATTAATATCTAACATAAAAATATTTAAAAATCTTATAAAATTCAATTATATTATAACAAAATAGCAAAAAATTATATTTATATAGAAAAAATATATATATTATGAATATTATAATATAAATTAATATTTAAAACTGATAAAATAATTTTACTTATTAATAACTAAATATTTAAAAATGACAAAAAGTTATCAATAAATATTAAAACTATATATAAATAAGATAATAAAGAAATAAACAGCATCTTAAATAATAAAAAAATAAGTAAATGTTATCAAAACGTAATAAACAGATATATGAAAGGGATAAAAAAATATTATTGGTCAATAGTTATTTATAACTGAACTATGGTTGTTTATAATTGGAGGATGGTTATTTATAACTGAATGATGGTTACGTTTATTGTCGGGGCGCGACTTGGAGTTTTTTTTTAGTCGGGGCACGACTTGGAGTCGCACTCCGACTAAAAAAGCACCCAAGTCGGGAAGCAAAGCACTCAAGTCGGGAGACTTGGGTGAGCGGAGTGGAGCGAGCGACCGTTAGTAGATAAAAAAGCCCCTTTCGGTAACTGAAGTATGGTACTTGTTAATTGGTCAACATAATTTTTGGTTTTGTACGTATCTTTAAGAAAAACATGCTATGAAGAAACTTTTCCTTTTCCTAATCCTGGTAAACGCATTTAATTATGCATTTTGCCAGAAGGATGTCAAGGCGGGTTGTACTCCCGGAACATCCTCAGCATTCCTCGAAATAAATAATGTAAGGGCCATGATTCATTCGGGCGGTGATATGTGGTGGGATCTGTCAGGAAGTCCGGAATATGAAGTTCCCAAAGGATCGGGTAAACATTCAATGTTTGTTGGAGCTATGTGGTTTGGCGGACTGGATGGTTCGGGAAACCTGCATGTGGCTGCCCAGAGATACAGGATGAGCGGAGTGGATTTCTGGCCCGGACCGCTCAATTCCTCTGCCGAAGTAACACCCGATGTGTGCAGTGCTTACGACCAGCTTTTTGTCACCTATAGGGATGAAGTGGAAACTTTTGTGAACTGGTATAACTCTGATCCCGAAACCCAGGCAGCCGAATATCCCGGATATGAAATTCCGGCCTCCATTCTGAACTGGCCCGGCAATGGTGATCAGGCCGCAGGGTATGACTATTATCTTGCTCCTTTTTTCGATTATAATCTTGATGGGGCATACAATCCCGAAGATGGAGATTATCCATATTATGACCTGACAGGTACTGTTCCCTGTGGATTTTCACGCGAGGACAGGTTTCCAAGGTTATATGGCGATCAAAATATCTGGTGGGTTTTCAATGACAAAGGGAACACGCACGGCGAAACTTTTGGTGATGCCATAGGTTTGGAAATCAGAGCTCAGGCCTTTGCTCTCAGTACTGAAGACGAAGTAAATAATTGTACTTTTTATAAATACGAAGTAATAAACCGTTCAACACACACCTATACCCAGATGGTTGCAGGAATGTTTGCTGATGCTGACCTTGGATCACCATGGGATGATTTTGTCGGAACTGATGTTCAACGAGGAATGGGTTACTTTTTCAATCAGGCTGGAGGCGACCTTGGGGCTGCCACAGCTTATGGAGATAATCCGCCGGCTGTCGGAATTGATTTTTTTGAAGGTCCGTACATGATCAATGACGGAATTGATAATGCTGCCGGGTGCAATGAATCGGTAAACGGACTGAATTTTGGAGATGGAATAGCTGATAATGAAAGGTCAGGGTTAAATTCAAGTATGTATTATAGTAATTCAGGTGGGGTTTACCCTGAAACCGGCGACCCTGGGACTGCCTATCATTATTATATGTATCTGCAGTCCATTTGGACCGATGCTTCGCATCTTGTTTATGGAGGTTGCGGCTATTTTGAAGACCCTGTTGCCACTTCCACTGAAACTAAGTTTATGTTCCCCGGAACATCCGATCCCTGCGGGTTTGGCCAGAACGGTACTCCAATGCCGGCATGGGACGAAATCACCACTGAAAATACTTCTGGTGACAGAAGGTTAGTTTTGGGATCCGGTTCTTTTACCATGGAACCCGGTCAGGTCGAGGACTTTTCCTATGGTGTTGTGTGGGCAAGGGGAGTAGAGACAAATTCTTACCCATCGGTTGCCGAACTCAATCGGGCTGATGATCTCGCCCAGGTCTATTTCGACAATTGTTTCAGGGTGACTGATAGTCCGGATGCCCCCGAAATGGAGATTACAACTGCTTCCGGAGAGTTTCTTTTCAATCTGTTCAATACCATCAACTCAAATAATTATCTGGAAGGATATCATAAAAAGGATTACACCATGCTGATTCCTGAAGGTTTACCCGATTGTGATTCATTCTACACTTTCCAGGGATATCAGGTTTATCAGGTAACCGGACTGGACGTCAGGGTGTCTGAACTGACCGATGAAACCAAAGCCCGGCTGGTTTATCAGTGCGACCTTGCCGATGGAATTGGCGATCTGTACAACTATTCTAACAATATGGAAACCGGAGTTTCTGAGCCGAAGCTGATGGTTGATGCGGCAGATGAGGGCATCGGTCATGTGTTTACTGCCGGCACTGATTTGTTTACCGGACTGGCACTTGATCCGGAGGTTAATTATTACTATATGGCCATTGCCTATGCACATAATGATTATCTGCATTACAATCCCACTGATCCGGGTACCTTATACGGTCAACGCAGGCCATACAAGCCCAGCCGCCGTACGCCGGGCATGAATCATGTTAAGGTATATGAAACCAATCCGGATGCCGTATATGCCGAAGAATTGCCCGTTGAGATAAAGATTTCGGTATATCCCAATCCGGTAACCGATGTGGTGTATGTAAAGTCAGAAAGTTCATTGAATCTTAATCTGACCATCTATGACATCCACGGGAAAGAGTTAAGGAATTTTGTGGTTCGTGAGGGATTGAATACCATTGATATGAGTGATTTTTCAAAAGGAATATATTATCTGAATTTAGAGAAAAACGGAAAGAAAGAGGTACACAAAATTGTAAGGCAATAAAAGTCCCGCCTTATTGCCAATGATAGAAGACAGTCCGCCTTTCACTGCAGCAGTGGGGCGGATTTGTTTTTTGGGTTGGGGTGCGACTTTTCTTAGTCGGGGCGCGACTTGGAGTCGCACTCCGACTAACACGACTTGGAGTCGCGCTCCGACAAAAAAAGCCGCTCATGACTGAAAACCTACCGAAAACAATCTGTGAACAGCCGTTAATAAATTAATAATGCAATAATTACAAAAATTTCTTATATTTGGTAAATCAATCCTGAACGATGAAAATTGCACTTAGTTTATTACTGTTATTATTGCTTTTCATTCCGGCCAAACCGCAGAAAGGGATTACAGCCGGGTGCAGCGCTCCCACATCTTCTGCTTTTCTTGAAGTGAACAATGTGCGGACGCTGATTCACAATGGTGGGGATATGTGGTGGGATTTACAGGGCAGTCCAAGGTATGAAATACCTAAGGGGTCGGGGAAGCATTGTTCTTTTGCTGGTGCTCTTTGGATTGGGGGTATTGATGAATCAGAACAATTAAAATTTTCGGGGGTGAGATATCGATCAAATGGCTGCGATTTTTTTGCAGGACATTTGAAGTCTACTACAGAAAATTTGGGAAATACAGATGTGGAAAACTGCGCCAAATATGACAAACAATATGTGACTTATAAAAAGGATATTCTGACTTTCCGAAATTGGTTTAATTCTTCAATTGCTGAACGAGAAAGCAATTTTCCTGAATATTCTATTCCGGACATAATCACAAACTGGCCTGCTCATGGAAATATTGCAGAGGGATATGATTATTATCTGGCTCCTTTTTTTGACAACAATGAAGATGGAACATATAACCCTGCTGATGGTGATTATCCATATTATGATCTTATTAATGAACTACCCTGTGGGTATTCGCCTGAAACTGAAAATTCTTGTCTGCGCGGTGACCAGAACATTTGGTTTGTTTTCAATGATAACGGCAATACACATTCAGAATTTGATGGTGAAGCCCTTCAGATAGAAATTCGTGCACAAGCATATGCTTTCAGAACAATGGATGAAATAAATAATTGTACATTTTATTCTTATCAGATAATAAACAGGTCGGTGAATACTTATCATGATTTTTATGTGGGATTTTGGAGTGATGCAGATATGGGGTACGCTTATGATGATTACCTTGAATCAGATGTAAGCAGAGGATTGGGAATTCTATTTAACGGGCTGCCAGTGGATGAAGGGGTTATTTATGGATATGGAGGACCTGACCCGCCCCCTCCGGCTTTTGGTGTTGATGTAATGGCAGGTTTATATATTCCTGATAACGGCATTGACGATGTTGTTGCTTGCAATAATGGAATAAATGGATTGAATTTTGGCGATGGAATTGTTGACAATGAACGCTATGGTCTAACAAGCTTCATATATTTTAACGGAACTGGTGAGGGTAGTCCCTCAACACAAGATCCAACTACTGCTTTGGAAACATATAATTATTTGAGGTGTGTATGGAAAGACAATACTCATATGATGTATGGCGGAACAGGTCATCCCTCGGGTGGTTCAACGGATATTCCTACTGATTTTATGTTTCCGGGGACTTCCGATCCTTGCGGTTTTGGGCAGGGAGGTGTTCCAATGCCACCATGGGACGAATATTCATGTGATAACAGTCCTTATGACAGAAGATTTGTCATTTCAAATGGTCCGGGAGTGTTAGAACCCGGTGCAATAGCAACAGTGCACTTTGGAGCAATTTGGGATAGGGCTTTATCCGGTACCCCATATTCTTCGGTGGAAGAACTCCGCCGCGCCGACGACATAGCCCAGTCCTATTTCAACAACTGCTTCAGGTTGATTGATGGTCCGGATGCACCGGAACTCAAACTGATACAGACCACCAGCGAGCTGATTGTGCTTTTGTTTAACAGGCCGGAGTCCAATAACTATCTTGAATCTTTTCACAAACAAGAGCCCACCATTAAATGTCTGACTTCACAGGAATTTTGCGATACGTATTACAGTTTTCAGGGATATCAGGTCTTTCAGGTGGTTGATACCAATGTTACGGTGGCCGATTTGCAAAATCCCGAAAAGGCCATCTGCGTTTTTCAGAGCGATATCAAAGACGGGATTGGCGATCTGGTAAACCACCGGTACAATCCTGCCTCAGATAATTATGATCCATATTTGGCTGTTGATGCCGAAAACGACGGTCTCAAACGTTCCTTCAGCATGAAAACCGATGCCTTTACCGGCGAGCCAATTGATACAGGAAAAAATTACTGCTTCATGGCTGTGGCCTATGCGCATAACGAGTTTTCAAAATACAACCCAGCCGACCTGACCAGTGTGCGCGGACAAAAAATGCCGTACAAACCCAGCACCCGGTCTTACGGAATGACAAAGGTGAAGGTATGGCAAAGCAATCCGGATGCCGCAGAGTTCCCCGCCGAACCCTCGGTAATGTTCTGGCCCAACCCCGCAAGAGATAAGGTCTATTTCAATACCAATGAGATTAATAATTATACCATTGACATTTACAGGTTATCAGGCGAAAAGGTATTTTCAGGAAAAGCAAACGGCAGGGAAAATGTGTTGGATGTGAGCGGTTACATAAACGGAATTTATCTGATAAAAATAAAATACATTGGATTTGAAAAAACATATAAATTGGTAAAAATACGGTAGGGGCAGACCTTGTGTCTGCCCCCTTGTGTCTGCCCCGCCATAAAATTTGCCTCTGGCAAATCTTATGGCGCAGGAAAAAAGAAAAAAATGAAAATTTATACCATCATATTGTTGTTTTTGGTTTTCTGTGAAATTGGAAATGCACAGAAAGGGGTTACTGCGGGGTGCTCTATGCCTACCTCATCAGCTTATCTTGAAATAAACAATATCAGGGCTTTGATATTTAATGCATCTGACATGTGGTTCGATTATTCAACCAATGAAAGATGTTATGAGGCACCAAAAGGATCTGGTTATCAAAATACAGGTTTTGGCTCATTTTGGATCGGGGGACTTGATTATGATGGAAATGTAAAATTTTCAGGAATACATTACAGGTTTGATGGTGACAACTTTTGGCCGGGGCCGTTAAGGTCCGATCCTGAAATGCAGGGGACAACTGATGTGGATAATTGCGAGGAATACGATAAAATATATACAACCTATAAAAGTGAAATTGCAACTTTCAGAAACTGGTTTAATTCAAGTGAAGAAGAAAAAGTTAGAAATTTTCCCGGATATGAGATTCCGGATATCATATTAAACTGGCCTGCACATAGCAATATGGCTGATGGATATGATTATTATCTGGCTCCTTTCTTTGATAATAATGAGGATGGCAATTACAATCCAAACGATGGGGATTATCCTTATTATGATCTGGATGAATCGCTTGTGTGCAGTTATTCTCCTGAAAGCGAACAATCGCGGTTATGGGGAGATCAGAACCTTTGGTTTGTATATAATGACAATGGAAACGTACATGAAGGTTATGGTGGAGAGGGCTTTAAAATTGAAATAAGGCAACAGGCATTTGCATATAGAAGCTTTGATGAATTGAATAATTGTACTTTTTACTATTATCAGATCATTAACCGTTCAACTGAGTCGTACCATGGAGTTTATGCCGGATTGTTTAATGTGGGTATGCAGGGGCAAAATTTGAATAATTATGTTGCCATGGATGTTCAACGGGCAATGGCTCTTTTATATAAAAGTCATGGTACAGATGAAGGTTATGGAAGTGTTTACAATAGCTCAAGTCCTCCAACCCCTGCAATTGGATTTGATATTTTAGAAGGGCTGTTAATAGAACCAAATGGGATAGATGATGTTGCTGCTTGTAATGCCGGAATAAACGGTTTGAATTTTGGCGACGGAATTGCTGATAATGAAAAATATGGTGCTACAAATTTTAATTGGGTTTTTGATGATCCGAGTGGAGTAATGGATTTTCCTTATAATGCTGCTCAGGCCTATAAAAGTATGCAGTGCATTTGGAAAGATAATACGCATCTGATGTATGGAGGAGGTGGACATCCCAGCTGGGGATCAACTGATGTGCCAACCAATTTCAATGTGCCCGGTGATTCTGATCCATGTGGTTGGGGGCAAGGCGGAATACCAATGCTTCCATGGTCCGAAGAATCGGCAAATCATGGCGACGGCTATTACAGGGACTTTATTTTAAGCTCTGGCCCGGGGTCAATGGCACCCGGAGAAGTAATTGATTTTAAATTTACTGCTGTTTGGGATCAAGCACAAAATGGTGATAGTGTGCAATCAGTGAGGGAGGTGCGCCGCGCCGACGACATAGCCCAATCATATTTCAATAACTGCTTCAGGTTGATTGATGGTCCGGATGCGCCGGAACTCAAACTGATTCAGACCACCAGCGAACTGATCGTGCTTTTGTTTAACAGGCCGGAGTCCAATAACTATCTTGAATCTTTTCACAAGCAGGAGCCCACGATTAAATGTTTGACTTCACAGGAATTTTGCGATACTTATTACAGCTTTCAGGGATATCAGGTCTTTCAGGTGGTTGATACCAATGTTACGGTGGCCGATTTGCAAAATCCCGAAAAGGCTATCTGTGTTTTTCAGAGCGATATCAAAGACGGTATTGGCGATCTGGTCAACCACCGGTACAATCCTGCCTCAGATAATTATGATCCATATCTGGCTGTTGATGCCGAAAACGACGGGTTAAAACGTTCTTTCAGCATGAAAACCGATGCCTTTACCGGCGAGCCAATTGATACAGGAAAAAATTACTGTTTCATGGCTGTGGCCTATGCGCACAACGAGTTTTCAAAATACAACCTAGCCGACCTGACCAGTGTGCGCGGACAGAAAATGCCGTACAAGCCCAGCACACGATCGTACGGAATGACAAAGGTGAAGGTATGGCAAAGCAATCCGGATGCCGCAGAATTCCCCGCCGAACCCTCGGTAATGTTCTGGCCCAACCCCGCAAGGGATAAAGTGTATTTCAATACCAATGAAATTGATAATTACACCATTGACATTTACAGGTTGTCGGGAGAAAAGGTATTTTCAGGAAAAGCAAACGGCAGGGAAAATGTGTTGGATGTTAGCGGTTACATAAACGGAGTTTATCTGATAAAAATAAAATACATTGGATTTGAAAAAATATACAAATTGGTAAAAATACGGTAGGGGCAGACCTTGTGTCTGCCCCGCCATCAAATATTTGCCTTTAACAAATATTTGATGGCGCAACAAAAAACAAATACCATGAAAAAAACAATATTATTCATAGCAATAATCACCCAAACAGTGATTGCCCACAGTCAGTCAAAAAACCTGCAGGACTGGCTTGATGGCATCAACTATGGCGACCAGCCGGCCATTACGCAACTCGCAGGTTACAGCGGTGGCGAAAATATCCTCGAGCTGTCGGCCGAGTCAATTGACACCATCATGGCTGGCTTTCCATGGCGCGATTTCACACCCGATTACAAACCGGGGTATGGACCCATATCCGTCAAGGTTATTGACCCGCTCAATCTGGTACAGGGTAAGTTTTACCTGGTTTTTTACAGTGTCACTTATTTTCCGACGGGTGTAATAAAACCCAACGACGGCAAAAGTTCGAAATGGTATGTGTATCAGCCCGGCGGTGATACGATTTATGCCGATCACTGGATCAATTTTCATAATGAGCAGTTGATTCCCGAATGGGGAATATCTATTACGATAAACTGGGTTGATTTTCCTGATCCCGAAGATTTGGAAGTGGAAAATGGTGGTGTTTTGGGTTCGGTCATCGAGTATTCAGACCCGTCAAAACCCTGGCTGAAATTTTTTGAAGATACCGATATTGCTCAATATGTTTCAAACTGGATCAGGTGCGGAACCCAGATAGATGAAAATTATCCGCGGGTGAATGATAAGGGCGATCCGGAAGAATATTATGAAAATATTTGCGAGGGCAAATGGTCGCTCTATAAATATGCATCCCACGATAAATATGGCCCGTGCTATAATAATTCAAGCTGGAGTCTGCAAACACTGGCCAAACAGCGTCCGGCCAGCATTGACATCATAATTACCGGCGACAGCAGCAAATGGACACGTTGTCCGGTCATCGAATTATGCGAGGATGATTCCATTGATACCGACGGCGATGGTGAAATGGATGATACACAACCCGGTCCGTCCGGTGTATGGAAATTTGATCTGAGAAATGCGCCCTCGGTGGATAAAGACGGGAATGCAATGAATGTGGGAGCAGATGAAGATACCCTCATTAACGAAAATCTTTCAAACTATATCGGTTCGCGGGGTATGAGCTGGTTTCCTGGCTACGCCATTGACATAGAAACCGGCGAACGGTTGAACATGGCTTTTGGCGAGAATTCATGGTATTCCGGACAAAATGGCAATGATATGATGTGGAATCCCACTGGCGAGCTGTACTCTGAATTGTTTGAAAGCTCGGGCCAGACAGCAGGATACCCGTGGCTTGGGGGAATGCATTACATTTATGTGTTCGGGCATAATGAAATTGAATCAGATACGGCAAAACGGATGTATAAATATGATGGGGGAAGAAAATTATTCGAACGGTTTATGCTCAATACAACAACTTCAAAAAGAGATATCTACCGAAATGCCATGTACGTGTCCATTCCATACCGAGATACGACTTTTGACATGTTTGCTTCGGATGTTAAGGTGAAAATCAGGATGGCCAATCCATATAAAGTAAGCATGGCAGGATATACTTATGAGGGTATGCCCAACGGCGGATTGCCAACCTATGAGATCAATACCATGGAGTTCAGCGGGGTGGAGGAAACATTATTTCCACAAAGGAAATTCATGATCTGGCCAAATCCGGCGCAGGATTTATTGAATGTCAGTCAGGAAAGTTCAGAGTCCTGCGAATTGGTGATATACGGAATTACCGGAAATGTTGTTTATAAAGGAAGCTTTTGCACTCAAACAAAAACGATTGATGTGAGCGGATTTGAAAAAGGTATTTATCTGGTCAAAATCACGGGTAAAAATGGCTCCCGGGTGGTTAAATTTGTGCACACGCCGTAGGGACATGCCTCTGCATGGCCGTACGGACGGAGGAGGATATTGATCAATTATAAAAAATATCGTATCTTTATTCCATAAAAATATTCAAATGAAAAGATTAATATATCTCATGCTGCTGCCATTTCTTTTTCAGGGTACATTAATGGCCCAGAATGAAGGAAACATTCCGACCAAATACAGGGATTGGTATTTTGCCATCAATGACAATCTGGATAGCTTCAGGTTGGTGACAAAAAAATTTGAAGACGGTACTCAAAAGGGCGGGTATATGAAGGTTTATTATGAAAAGGACTCCATTGTTTTGTTTCATGCCGAATATGAGGTGGCCAGTGGAAAGACATCCGATGATTACTATTTTAAAGATGGCAAATTGTTTTTTGTATATTCGATAATTACCCCGTCTATGGGACCAATGTATGATCCGACTATGCCCGGACTATCCCCCGAAGAGAACAGATATTATTTTTCTGAGGGAAAGATGACGATCTGGCTTGATACAAGGCGTGCCAGGGTTGATAGTACTACAGAGGAGTATACCATCAGAGCTGATGAGGTTTTGTATGAACTTAGCCGGTTGAAGAGTTTGCTGGTTGGGGAGTAGGGGAAAAGACCAATTAAGCCAAACCTCCGGCCAAAAATCCTATAGAATTATACATTTTTTCCGGCGGAAAGGAATGACAAAACCGGTAAATCCCAAACCCCGCTTTCAAAACATTTTTCTCTGTCCGATTCCGTACATTTTCTTTGATATCAATATTTTATGTTGTATTTTTATTCAGCAAACTAAAAACGATTCATGAAATGTAAGAAACTCCTCAGTTCTCAAACTTTAACTTTTGCACTTCTCTTAATTTTTATCAAATCATCTTTTTCCCAGTCTCCCGTGCCCGGAGCTGATCTGTTCCGACTGCTCGACAGCGCGCGTATTGAACAGGTAATGGAGCTCATTAACAAAGATCCTGCATTGCTGGAGGCACGAAGTCCGCGCGGCTCAACTCCGCTTATTATTGCTGCAGCCGACGGTCACACCGATCTTGTAAAATTCCTGATTAAAAAAGGGGCTAATGTCAATGCAGCCAATAATTACGGGAATACCCCGTTGCATTACGCTGCCTGGAAGGGTGATCTGGAATCATTCAGAACACTCAGTGAAAAAGGGGCTAACATGGCAGCAAAAAACTCCAGAGGTCAGAATTGCCTGCAGTATGCATGCATGGGTGGCAATATGGATATTTTCAGATATTGTGTTGACAAGGGCATGGATATCATGGAAAAATCTGACGATGGCTCGAAACTTATCCATTGGGCTGCCAACGGCGGAAATATTGAGCTTTTCAAACATCTGGAGTCAAAGGGTCTTGAATACAACGCACTCGATAACGACGGAATATCTCCTGTCTTTTGGGCAGCTTCTTCAAACAAACTGGATATTGTAAAATATCTGGTTGAGGAAAAAGGGGTTGATGTAAATTCCAAAACAAAGGATGGGTCCTGTCTTCTGATGACGCCCATCAATTATGGATTTTACGATGTGACCAAATATCTTCTGGATAAAGGTGCAGATATCAATCAGCAGCTGAATGATCATTCCACATGGCTCATCATGGCAGCTGAAAGCGGCAGTCCCGAACTCGTTAAACTTCTCATTGAAAAAGGCAGTGATATTAACGCTTTTGACGATTATGGCAACAACCCGCTGATCATGGCATCTGCTTTCGGAAGATTAGATATTGTAAAGCTTTTGGTTGAAAATGGAGCGAAAACTGAACCCGGTATTTGTAAAAGGGAATCATGTACAAATAGTGGAAGAACTCCCTTAATGGCTGCTGCTAGCCGGAACCCTTCCATTGCAAAATATCTTATATCCAAAGGGGCTGATGTCAATAAAACCGACCTCGAGGGGAATACCGCCCTCCACAATGCCACATGGGGCGACAGTCTCGAAACAATTGATATTCTTGTCAAAAACAAATGCAATATCAATGCTAAAAACAAATTGGGCGAAACAGCACTTATCAGGACTGTTCAGAGAAAGAAACCCGGAATGCTGAAAAAAATGATTGAATATAAGGCAGATGTTAACCTTACCGACAATTCTGGTAAAACAGCCCTACATTATGCCGCTATTTATGGATTTGGGGAGATATTTACTATTCTGACCGAAAATGGAGCCAATTCTTCCGCTAAAGATGCCGAAGGTCATATGCCGGAATATTATGCAGCGTATTATGGAAACGACGAAATCAAAAAAGTCCTGATGACAAAGGGAACTGCAAATGAAAAAGCACCTGAAAATACAGGTTTACTAAAAAAGGAACTGAAAGAAAAGGAAGCGGTTGTCTGGTATTTGAACCACAGTGGTTGGGCCATAAAAACAAAAAACCATCTGCTGGTCATTGACTACTGGGATAACAATGTTAATCCTGATAAACTCTGCCTGAATAACGGGTTTATCAATCCGGAAGAAATTGCCGGACTAAAAGTCACAGCTATTGCGTCACACAACCATCAGGATCACTTTGATCAAAGGATTTTTGGCTGGACAAAAACCATAGGAAATATCAACTATGTTTTGGGCTTCAATAACTCTCAGAACGCCAATTGTACATATATTGCCCCTCATGAGGAAAAAAACATTGATGGCGTAAAAATAACTGCTATTGCTTCGACCGACAGCGGCGAAGGGTTTATGATTGAAGTGGACGGACTGGTAATTTACCACCCGGGTGATCATGCCAACAGGTTTCAGGATGAGGACAAGGATTTTACTTCAGAGATCGATTTTCTTGCTGAAAAATACAAAAAAATTGATATTGCCTTTGTTCCCATTTCCGGATGCAATTTCAGAGACAAAACAGTTCTGAAAAAAGGTAACGATTATCTGGTTTCCCGATTCAGTCCGACCATGGTATTGCCCATGCATGGCAGCGGCTCGGAGTTTAAATACAGGGAATATTCGGATGAGCGAAATAAACTTTATAATACCAATATTTACCGTTTTGTCTCATTTCGCGGAGACCGGCTGGTTTTTGAGGAAAAATAAATATGATCACTTAAAGTATTTTATAGAACAGATATTAGCAGAAATACTTTTTTATTGTGTATTCATAGTCAGAAAACGACTCGAAGTCAAGTCCTGACTATGAATAGCTGCTTTTCATGCTTTCTGAATTCAAAACTGATTATTTATCAACTCCACACCATTCAAATCAGCCTTACCATTCTTTAAAAACGCATAGGTGATACGATCTGCATGGCAGTCAATAAATCTGATTCGTTTCAGACTTTTGTTTTTAAAGAAAGTGTCAATGAGTGTGGCGTTTTGGAAAGTTACGCCCGAAAAAGCACAGTTTTCAAAAATGCAGTCTTCTATTTTGCCATCAAAAACAATCTCTGCAAGCGCTGTCCCGATAAAGGAAGTTCCATTCAAAATGGCCCCGGAAATGGTGTTTTTCTCAAATCCGCCCGATTTGATTACCGCACCGGTAAAATCTGCTCCTGAAAAATCACATCTCCTGATAAAACTTTTTGAGAACTCAGTTTCCTTTAGCGAACAGTCCCTGAAATTGTTATTGGCTAAGTATGAATTATTTATTTGGCTGACTGACAGATCAGAATCCGAAAAGTCACATCCATCAACATGATTGCCTTTCAGTTGAAGTCCGGATAACTCTGAACCCGCGAAAATGCAGTTTTTCAAATTGGCAGAACTGAATTTTTTATGCAGGTTTTTCAAACCCGAAAAGTCAGCACCTGTCCAGTTTCCCAGCGACATATCCTTGAGTGGTTTTCTTTTTTGCTTTTCTGAGGGATTCCCGTTGTTCGCTGCAACGGGTACAGAATTAAAACTGTTTGAAAAATAGTTTAGGTCAACACCCAAAATTTCAGCCATGCGGTTAAATGTAATGATATCCGGCATGGATTCGCCACGTTCCCATTTTCCAACTGCCTGTGCACTGATAAACAAGCGCTCTGCCAGTTGTGCTTGCGATATTTGAATTTTCTTTCTCGCTTCTGCTATTTTATTACCTATCATTTTCGTTTCCATAAAAATCTTTTTTGTTTTTTGTTTCAGCAAAGATATTCAGTAAAACATCACAGATCAATAAAAAAGTATATCCCGTTGGTTGTAATTGCGCTATTTATAGTTGTTATATAACAACTGTCGGTTGTATTTGCAATACCGAAATGATCCATTGACTAATTGTTTTGTAATGCATTTCGAGGATTAATGCCGAATAAAAATTCGTGCACATACTGCCATTGTAATTATAAAACAGTTTGTTTCAATACCCTCGCTTGTCGGGGGACTGTTTTATAATTGGTATAACTCATAAGGTCTGAAAGACCGTTTTGCAAAAACATCGGGTGGAGCAAAAGCAAAGCTTTGCGCAACCCGATGAGATTTTCTGGTTTTCTATACACAGGGTTCCACTATGTTTCACCCTGTGTTGATACAAATCGGTCTTTCAGACCTTAAATTCAGATGCAGCAAGGGTAAAGCCCTGGTAGTGTAACCCTGTGCGTAAAAAGCCATTATTATACGCAGATTTGCAATGTGTTTTGCCCTCTTGACTTCGTCAATGCGCCCCCCAACTCTTAGTTTAGTTTTTTATATCTATTTGGTATTTAATGCTTTGGTATTAGCATTGTTTTTCCGTGACGAAGTCAAAAGCAAAGCTTTGCGCAACCCAATGAGTTTTGATAAACTTGGTTATATTTTACTGTGCCGCCAGATTTTTCTCCTTATTATATGTTACCGAAAAACCAAATTTCAACGTTTTTACCTGCTTGGGCTTTAACTCAACTTCCCATAATATTTCTCCGGTCTCACTGTCAAGCTCTCCCTTCGACGGGTTATTGAAAACAATCTCAATGCCTTGTTCCTCGGTGACCGGAATCTGGTCTTTGATGAAGATTTTCATCTCGTGATTATTGGTGTTTTTTATGGTGATCTCATATTCCTCAATCTGCTCGATATTTTTACTGAAGGTTCCGGTTTTTACCTCGTCTTTTACCTTTTTTCTGATGCAAAATAGTCCGTTGTCCCTGCCCAGTGAAAGCTGCATGGTGTCACTGATCTGCGCCGGATCAATTCCTGTTTCGCCAACAAAAGTGTTGTTCATGTAAATATTGGCATTGGCCTTCAGCAGATTCAGCTCTTCCCAGTTGTTGATCCGGGTTACAAGAAATGCGCTGTTATCCATTTTGGGAACAAGAAAATGGGCAAAGTCTGCACTGATATCGGTCTCCTTAATGATTACTATAGTTTCTGTCGCATCTGAAAGAATATCATACTTTTTCTTGATGTTAAACCTTGTATTCAGGTATGAATCATTGATGAAATTATATTCCGGAATTGATTTCGGGGTAAAAACCTCCACGGTCTGGTTCCGTAAAGCCGGAATTTCCAGATTAAACTCCATTGTTGCAAGTGATACCTGATCAAGCGACCTGAATGTATAGTTGCAGGTGGCAGGATCGAACGAGGAAGCCAGATTGACACTTGCATCATTCGAATGGGATGCACTGAATGTTGCCTGATTGCAGAAATTATTGTCCCACACCGCTTTTTGCCTCCCTGCTTGCTGATATTTTCGCTGTGCGCTTTCAATGGCGGTCTTGTATGACAGCTTTTTTGGTGCGAGCTCCGGCAGTTTACCTGATACGTCGTAGTTGAAGGTGCTCAGACTAAGTGTTACATCTTTCCAATCCTCATCAGTATCCTGATAAACACTGGCTTTGTAGGTAAGGGCCAGTTTAGACTGATCTTCTTCGGCTTTCAGGTCGTAGCCCGGAATCCATCCTGCGTTCGAAACAAGATAACTCATGGTCAGCGTGGTTGTCTGGGGTAAATCGGTATCTACCGTAACGATAACTTCATGGATGATTTTTAAAGGTTTGGATTCTGTGTTGCCCTGATTATAGTTCTGAAATTCAATCATCTTTTTATTCAGCTCGGCCAGTCTTTTTTGACAGAGGTGGCTTTTCCACCGGACATCCTCGATTCTTGATTCAATGTCATCAAGTTTTTCGCGGTAAAACATCAATGCCAGTTTAAGAGAGGGCATGGTGTCTGAGGCTTTTTTGGTCATTAATTCACTTTGAGTAAGCAGGTTCTTTTCTGCATAAAGGTTTTGCAGCCGGCTATCCAGTAACTCGTATTTTAATTGTTGCCGCAGCAATGAGTCATTGGTGCGTTGCAGACCGGCATTCACCGATTCGGGTAGAACAGCAATGACCAGGTCACCCGGATTGGGATAAATAACCCGGTGCTTAACATCGAGAATATCAACACCCGTTCCGCATTTTGCCTGCAGACTTTTAGGGTTTATCAGCGGCGAAACATTTGAAAAAACGATTTTGGTGGTCCCTTTTTTAAGGTTCACCTCACCGGTTCTCATTACCTGTGCCCCTTTAAAAAAAACTGTTACTTCAGAAACCTTGCTGTTGATTTTCACCTCTTCGGTTGCAAAAACACATGAGGCCAAAAAGAGCAGGACGATACTTGTGATTATTGTTTTCATAATTCAATAAATTAATTTTTCGGGAAAGATAGAATCAGAACAGTTGTTAAAAAACCAATACTTGGTGAACGGGGCTTTTGAGATGGGGAGAAGGTTGTTAACTCAAGTTCCTCTGGATAATCAGTGAAATTAATTTTCCGACTATTGCGACATAAATGGGGTGCTGTCTTATTAAAAGAAAAAATCCCCTGTTTTTTTGTGGCAGCTCGCTTGATTTAGTGGATTTTGTTTGGAGTTGTGGAGTAATATTTGTAGCATTGTTTGTAGCTAATCAAAAATTGATTTTGATATTATCATGCTTATCCACAAATATTTTGAGAGATATTTTTGTTTTCATGGTTATAAAAGAGCTGTGCACAATTAAGAAAACGAAACGAAATGAAAGTAATCGGAATTGAAATTGAAAAGAAAAGAGCTGTCTGTTTTGCTTTAGAACAAGACAGTCAAGGGACTTATATCAATTTAACAGGGAAATTCAGATATCTTGAAATCCAAGAAGACCAGGATAACGGAGAGATTAGAAATTTTCAATCAGCAATACACGCTTTTTTCAACAGTATAAGCCCTGATGCAATTGCTATTATCTCAAGACAACCAAAGGGAAAATTCTCTTCTTCTACATTTTCGTTTAAGCTTGAAGGATTAATTCAATGCTATGACCGGTTAGAAGTTGAATTTGTTTCACCGAGAACTCTTACAGCTTATTATAAAAAGAATTCTTTAACAGTACCATTTGAGAATAAATATCAGGAGAATGCTTTAAAACTTGCAAACTATTTATTGAATAGGTAACAAACTTTCCAGACTTTCCAGTCTCTTGACTCAAAATGACCACTCCTCATGAGTCATCATAGAATTAATCTATGAATTATTCAACAATAAGAAAAAATTCTGTAATACTTTTTAATAAGATATAATTCAATTTTGCTGTGTGAATTATTACTCATATAAAAAAAAAGAATTATGAAAAAAAAATTACTTTTTACTGTAGCTGCTACAGTATTATTTTTTACTAACATTAGTTTCGGACAAGCGCCTACAATGGGAAGCACAGTCGACTATGTTTTGTTTACTTCGTCAGGAGCAGTTGGAAATACCGGTATTTCTCACATTACTGGAAATGTTGGGACACAAGTAGGAGCCATTACGACATTCGGAAATGTGGATGGTGTATTGCATACTGCTGATCTATCTACAACAACTGCAGCAACTGATTTGGCTGCATTATACTCTGAATTAAGTACAACAACCACAACTGCCACACATGAAGCTGTACTTGGAACAGGAGAAATTCTTGTTCCGGGAGTTTATCAAATTGCTGCAGCCGGATCCATCACCGGAACACTTACATTAGATGCCGGGGGTGATGAAAATGCACTGTTTATTTTCAAAATAGGTGGTGCTTTTACAACTGCTGCCGGAACGGAAGTTATTTTATTAAACAATGCGAAAGCTTGCAACGTTTTTTGGATCGCAGAAGGAGCGATTGGAATGGCAGCAGGAACCATTATGAAAGGAACACTTATTGCAAATAATGCTGCAATTTCAATGGCAGCCGGTGGTCTGTTGGAAGGAAGAATGTTTTCTACTATTGGCGCTGTGGCGATTGATGGAACGACTGCACGTTTGCCTTTGGGTTGCGATCTTCCAATTCTTAACGGCCCTGTAACACCAACTCTTGCAACAACTGAGTGTTTTGCATTGTATACTGCTAACGGAGCGCTCACAAATACGGCTGTAACTAATGTTACCGGAGATGTTGGAACCAATGTCGGTGCAACAACGGGATTTGTTTCGGAAGATGTTGTTGGAACCATACATCTTGTGCCAGATGCTGCCACCGCTACATGTGCAACCGATCTTACACTTCTGCATACGTATCTGAATACATTATTGGTTGATATTGAATTGTTGTATCCAGCAACTGTAGGTAACAAACTAGTACTTACTCCGCACACTTATTTATTAGATGCTGAAACTGTTATTACTGACACTTTATTTTTGAATGCTCAAAATAATGCGGATGCTGTTTTTGTTCTGTCAATCACTGGAGCACTTAGTACAAGTGTTGGTGCAACGGTTGCATTAATGAATGGGGCACAGGCAAAAAATGTGTTTTGGGTGGTGAATGGAAATGTTAGTTTAAACACCAATTCTAAATTCATAGGCACAATAGTTTCTGACAATGGAACGATAGATATAGCAATGGAAGCTGATCTTGACGGTAGAGCACTTACTACAAACGGTATTTTTACTACAAATAACATTTCTGCTATTGTTCCTACAATGTGTAGCTCTGTAGATGTTTGTTCTTATGATGTAAAAAACGAAATCTCAGTTTATCCAAATCCATTTAACACTTATATTAATATCAACTTAAATAATATCTCTACTGCCAATCATGTTCAGATAAGTATTTATAATGTGGTAGGAGAGGTAGTGATAAAAAAATCTTTAGTTACATCATTTAATACTGTTGAAACAAGTGGACTTCCATCGGGAATTTACTTTTACAATGTATTTGACCAAAATGGTACACTGCAAACAGGGCGAATTGTATCACAGTAATATAGAAACAATTAACGAGCCACTTGTTCCGCCACAGTACAAGGGGCTCAAAAAAAATACAATAATGATGTCAATCGACAGATCTTATGAGCTTTAAAAAAACTCTATTATTTTTATAGTGGACGAATAAAAAGTGTATGTAAATCTGTAGGTGACAAAACAAAAACCCGCTGCAAAATATGATTTGCAGCGGGTTTTAAAATAATATTGGACCAATATATCAGACAATTTCACACCAAAAAAACTGCTGAAGCTTATATTTATATCATTGATAAATTTATTAAGCTGAATCCGACTGTTTCAAAATTCAAATATGATGACATTGTAAAGTATCTTGAGGGATGAGGGATAATAATGATGTGGGATATTGTGCAAACCAAAAAACTTGTGTAAAACTGTATGAGGTCAAAAAGAGAAAAAAGCAGGGTGGAAGTGTACCTAATCGGATAATAAAACGAATCATTCTGACCCCTATTCCGTCCCCTAAAAACAAAAAAGCCCTGAAAATCAGGGCTTTTTGGCGGTGCGGACGGGACTCGTTCGTATTTCGTCTAAGTTCGTTTAAATTAGCTTCTGTATCCCTTGATATATAGGGTTTATGTGATTTGGACTAAATTTATTATATAGTCTAAAAATGACCTAAAATAAGTTAAAATGACCACCATCTGACCACCAATTTGAATTTTTTTTGTATATTTGAAGAAAAAAAATGCCAAAAGCAAGGTTCAATTTGAAAAATGCAAAACAGAATGATGAGCAACTCATTGTTATGTTTTTTAATTACAATTTGAAAAGGATTAAAATATCTCTCGAGGAAAAAGTGAAACCAAAATTTTGGAACCCGAAGGAACAATATGTCCGGGAGGTAAGCGATTTTCCTGCTTACGCCGAGATTAACAGCAAAATAGATAAGTACCGTAAGCTGATTAACGAATGCTTTGAGTATTTTACAGATCAGCTAATAGATCCCTACCCGGAAGAACTCAAGAAGGAATTTAATTCAAGATTGAACGGCAGGAGGCCAGTTGCCGAAGAAAACCAGCCTTTGCGTTTTTTTGATGCCCTGGACAGGTTTATAGAAAAAAGCGTTAACAGGGTTGCCAATGATACGGTAAAAGATTACAGGGCCCTTAAAAAACATCTGATGGGGTTTGAAAAGAAATATCGGCAGATTTTGACTTTTAAGAATATCAACTACAATTTTTATATGGATTTTGTCGACTACCTTGCTTATGATGTAATTAAACCCGACAAAGGCATAGGGCTTTCGACCAACACCATTGGAAAACAAATAAAAAACCTTAAGATATTTTTGCGTGATTGTTTTAAAAGAGAAATTGTTACTCCTTTCAGCCTGGCTGATTTCAAATCGCCATCTGAATACACCGAGACCATTTATCTGAACGAGGATGAAATATCTCGTATTTCTAAGCTTGACCTTGAAAAATTAGGGTTTCCCGATTACATTCTCTATAGGGATATTTTTGTCCTTGGGTGCTCAACAGGGTTAAGGTATTCTGACTTTGAACGACTAGGGCCTGATCATATCAAAAACGGGTTTATCCATATTCGTCAGAAAAAAGTTCAGAAACCGGTGGTTATCCCACTTGACGCCAATGCCGAAAAAATACTGAAAAAATACGAAAACAATCTGCCTTCCATCGATTATTTCAAGTTCAACGTGATTGTCAAGGAACTTGGCAGGATGGCCGGAATTGATGAGGGGGTTGTAATTACAAAAAAGAGGGGGGCTGTCACTAAAGAAACTACCTTTAAAAAATATGAACTAATTGCTTCACATACCTGTCGCAGGTCATTTTGCACCAACCAGTTTATGAAAGGTGTGCCTGCCCAGCTCATCATGAGGATATCGGGCCATAAATCGGAAAAAAACTTTCTCCGCTACCTAAAGATTGACGGAAAAGAAGCTGCAGAAAAAATGAAAGAGTTCTGGAAATTAATAAACAAACAGCCCGAAAAAGCAGACTGATTTATCGAGATATGCCTGGAAAATTCCGATTTATCCGTATAAGCTCGATTTATCCCGATATACCCGGATATTTCGAGATAAATTTTTTAAGCCAAAATCAATAAATTTCACGGTTATTCCTCTTGCTGTGTGATTTTCTAATTTTTAAATTCTGACAAAAAAACACTTATTAACAGCGAAAAATTTGAAAAAGACCATGGGGAGCAATGAAAAACCAAACCTGTTTGTTAAAACAATCAAACTAATTACCTCAATAATAACAGAACGTTGATTAAAAAGGATTGAGAATACTCGCCCATGGTCAACTTTTTATCCCTGTTTATGAAAAATATTCAATCAAGATAAATGGTTTATAATGTAAAATAAAAACAATATAGACGGGAGGGGTAAAAATTATAGATGATTAGTGCAAAACACCTGTTTAAAACCATAATGATTGAGATATAATTCCTGGGCAAAATGAAGGGGAAAACACGAAAAAGCTGATCAGTCTTTATACCAAAAATTTCTTATACCAAATGTTATTATTAAACAATCCCCACTAATCAAGGTTCGTAAATAATTTTATGCTGAATTTTTTTTTGTATTTATGCATGAAAAGCATTTCAAAGCCATTGACAAATGGTTTCGTAAGGTATTTCTAAAAACTTCCAATAAACTAATATTACTAAATACCTTGTTTAAACGGCGGAGGAAATGGCGGTCGCTCCATATCGTTTTTTTCAGCTTCTTTTTCAGCATCAAAATTACGTATATTATAAGTCAATGTCAGCATAAAATATTGTTGTAAAAGTTTTGTCTTGACATCTTCTACATAGGATGAATTTACATTTCTGACAAAACTTTCATTTTGGTCAAGTAAGTCGTAAACCGACAATTGCAGTTCTGCAGCATTGTTTTTCAAAAACTTATAGCCAACCCCCATGTTCCATATTACCAAATCCTCATCATACGATTCACTTAAGCCATAATACCTTGTATAGGTTATATTGTTATTAAAAACAAGATGTTTGATTAAAATCATATTCGATTTGAATGATAAGTTTCCTGTATAATAGTTTTCATCCAGCGAAGACTGAATTGAATTGATTACTTTATTATACGACCCATTATATGCCAGCGTAAAATCAAATTCTTTTGAAATATTGCTTGTCACCGACAACCCGCCCTTATAAGTGTTATTCATTGAAAGATTCTTTATTGCGTTTATCAGTGCAGGTGTTTCTGAATATATGTATGATCCGTTTACATTCATGTTGCATTTTATTAAATAAACAGGAAATCCATAAGTAAAGAACCCCTGTACATTTTTGTAACCTTCCAGATTGACCGGAGCTGTTAATTGAGATCCGCTATTCATTTGTATCCCGTTGGGCAGAACAGTATCAGATAGAGAAGTGAAAGTGGAATTACCGATATAATTATCTGATATGCTTCCCGAAAACACCATGAAAAACATTTTCGTCCTTGCCTGATTTGTACGGTTATAGGCAGTGTGTATAGAATGATTGAATTGCTGGTCCAAATCGGGGTTCCCGCTTGTCATGCTCAGAGGATTGCTGTTGTCAATCACATTTTGCAATTGATTCACAGATGGTGTTGTTGTAGTCGTGCGGTAATTGAGATGTAAAAAGCCGGATTTGGAAAAATGATAAAACATGTCTGCTTTGGGCATGAAATTGCTGAATTCTTTTTCAGTAACCGATTCTTCAGGCCATGTGTTTGAACCTGACAGATAAGCAATCTGGTAATCAATTCCGGCATTCAGATTGATTTTTTCTGTGTTTTTTCTAATCGAAAAACCGCCCCTCTGTTTTACTATAGTGTTTCTGTAAACATTTGATAATAATGTATCAAGGTCAGCATAAGTATAATTGATGCTGTCATATTGGTTTACCATGTTGTCGGAATTGTTCTTTGTATATGAAGGGTTCCAGGATGCCATCAATTGTGAGGTTTTTGAAACAGGCTCAGTATAGCTGATATTGGAACTGATACCTGAACTTGTTGTTTTTCCATCGGTATGCTGGTTTGTCATTTCAGTTGTAATATATTCCGAAAAATATTCTGTGCCTGATAACAAGTAATTATCTGTGTTTTTTTTGCTTAAATTATTATTGACAGAAACTGATAAAGTCCTGCCTGATTTGTCGAATTTGTGCCTGAAGAGCAGGTTGTTTGAAAAGTTATAGCCCGAAACATCATTGTCAGTACTGTTTTCTGTACTGTTCAACAGATCATTTAAAGCATAATATGACAAACCATTGGTATTGCTATTGCTCTTGTTTTTCTGTATGTTCATGGATGGTATAATCAGTAAGGAATTCATGCTGTCAATCTTATATTCGACACGGGCATTAATCCTGTGGTTATAGTTGTTTCCTATACTTTCGCTGCTTTCGTCATAGTATTGTCTGATATTATTGTCAAGGAAATAAGTCCTGTCTGTAGTCGAAGTAGTGTTGTTAATGGTCGAATTGTAAAAATAACTGCCTGAAACATCCCATTTTTTGCCCCACAGATCAACATAGTTAATCCCTAGGGAGTTGTTAGTGTTTATGCCTGAGTTCTGGCCAACAAGGAAATCGGAAGGACTGCGCATGTTTTCACTCATTCCTCCTGTTCCCGAGGGAGGACCCGGAATATTTCCTCCAATCGGAGGGCCGCCCATCCGGCCTGAGCCGCCCCGTCCTCCGGTAGCTAGATTAAACAAATCCTGAGATGAAAAGTTTTGTTGATTGATATTGTTTGACATTCCGAGAATGGATATGCGCCTGTCACCATTGAAAATATTGATATTTCCGCCCAGTGAATATCTTTCATCAGTCCCGTAACCTGCAAATACTTTTCCAAAAGTACCTTTTGATTTATTGGAAAAAGTTTTTAGGTTAACGGTTTTTGATGTTTCACCATCGTTGAAACCAGTGAATTTTGCCTGTTCGCTCATTTCATCATAAACCTGGATGGCTTCGATCATTTCAGCCGGAATTGTCTTGAGCGTGACACTGGCATCATTGCCAATAAATTCTTTTCCGTTTACTAGTACCTTTTTAACTTCCTCACCCTGAATATTTACGGTTCCGTTTTCGATACTTACTCCCGGCATTTTCTTTATTAAATCTTCGGCAGTGGCGTCAGGATTGGTTTTAAAGGATTGGGTTTTATACTCTGATGTATCGCCTTTTATCTCGACTATTCTGGCATTTTGCAAGACCACAACTTCGTTCAGGATGTTAGATTGTTCCTTTAACCTGATTGTTCCTGTTTGGATGTTTTCACTTTTAACGGCAATATGCAAGATAGTATCCGTAAAACCTAAAAAAGAAATGGACAACTTATAGTTGCCAGGAGCTACCTTAGAAAGTTCAAAAAAACCGTTAGCGTTTGATGTGGTTCCGTTTACAGTGTGGTTTTGATTATCTTTTAAAACGACGGATGCCCCGGGCAGGGGATCGCCAGAGCCACTTAGGATTGTTCCATTGATGCTGTGGTTCTGGGCTGTAGCATTATCGATGAAGATGATCAAAAAAAGTATTACTAAAAAAAAACGTGCTTTCATAACGCATTAAAAAATTCTGTAAATAATCGGATAGTTAAATAAAGCTGAATCATAATATTCTATCTTAAACCAGATTGATTCAAGTAGATGATATTTTTTCCTAGGGTTCAACTACCTCAATATACAAAGTATCTGCATTTAACCCGGTAAAAATCCCATAGCCATTTTCAATGCAGGTTGACGGGTTACTAAGATTTTGTGAATTTGAACTGTTGTCATCATATAGGGCAGCATAATCTGAAAGAACATGGAACAGGATCAGTCGGTGTGTGCCATAATATTGAAAATCCATTGAACTTATTTCGGTTCCTGATGAGTTGTTTGGTTCTTTTCGAAATACAAAATCCGGTCTGTCATCATCTTCACCCAAATCCTGAACTGGTTCAGGTGAACTCTCAATATTCTCAACAATTACAATATAATAAGAACCGTCATAATTATCCCAAGTAAGTTGAACAGGATCGGGCATTTCAAAACCAATAGGAGGGCCCGAAGTTGTATCCATTTTCTGGATTTCAATTGTAGTGGCTGACTGGCTAAAATTTATAGGTTTTGACGGAACAATTGTGTAAGCATATACATTTTTGCCATTGTAATCAAAAGTAATTTCATAATGTATGTTTTCGTAAACAACCAATGAACTATCAATATATTCTCCGTTACCAATAGGAGAAAGGACACTGGAATAGCTTCCTGATGTAACAGTAATTGATAAGCTATCAATGTCATCTGGCGAATATTCTGCATTTTCATCAAAAGGCAGTTGACGTGAAACTTTTACTTTCAGGAATTGTCCCGGAACAAGATATGACTCAACAATGGGGAAATCGGTAAACTCAACTTCACCATTTTTATTGCAAGTTACTGCCGTGGCAGCAATAAGTATCAGAAATAGAATTGCTTTGATTTTCATTTTATCTTATTTTTAATGACAGGGTGATGTTCGGTGTAAATCCAAGGTAATTATAATTTGTTTCAATAATCTGGTTGTCTTGCACAGAGTATTGTTTATACCAGACATTTTTATGAGCGTAAAAATTGAAAACTGAAAAACTCAGGTATCCTATTTCTTTTCTCCTAAAATTATTTTGTGACCCTGAAAGCAATTTATAGGAAATTGACAAGTCTCCTCTGTGATAGTCTGGTAACCTTAGAGAGTTTTTCCCTGTTACAGTAAAATAATCTTTTGTTGATCCATCAAGAAGTGTGACGGTATAAGCCCCTGAAGGTGCTGTATATGGCTTGCCTGTTGCAAAAATCCATGTTAAAGAAAAATCCCATCTTTTATATTTTGCCATAGCTACAAATTTTAATTCATGCGTTACATCCTGATTAGCCGGGAAATATGAATCAGAATATACTTCAAAAAAATTCTTGGTCTCACCAAGTGTATAGCAAACCCAACCGTTTATTAAACCGGATTTTTTCTGGAAAAGAAATTCAATACCCTTTGCATAACCTTCACCGGTGAAAAAATTCTCGTCGTAACTTACTCCCGTGGGACTATTGTCATACCTGAGTGAATATTCAGTGAGATTTTCAAGTGTTTTGTAATATATTTCTGAACTCACAAGATAAAAGGGGCTTTCCCAAGTAATGCCTCCGTTATAGTGAATTGCTGAACTTACCGGCACTGATTCTCCGTCAGACATTATCCAAAACTCTTTACTGCCTGAAAGTATGTCTTCGCGCGTAATCCGGTTTGCAAATTGATAATACTTACCTGTTGAACCTTTTAGATTAATTTTATCAGTAAGATTTAAAGACATTGCAAGTCTAGGCTCCTGATAATATTTATCAGTAATATCATAATAGCTCATTCTGACTCCAGGCAAAATCTGGATTTTTTCATTAAATATTTTTATTTTGTCCTGTAAGTAAACTCCGGCAAGGTAAGCAAGGTTTTGCTTCTGCAGGATTATGCTGGTATCGCTTTGTGCATAAGTGTAGTCAATATCAAATTTTGTTGCGAAAAAACCTGCTTGTAACTGGTTGGATTTAAAAATATCCCACTGGCAGTCGCTTTTTAAACTGAAATCTTTCAATAAGTTGTCTTCAAAAATTCCTTGTTTTACTTGTGCAGATTCACCTGCAGTATCTACCATAGTTCTTTCCTGTGACATGTCTCTGTAACTAAAGAATTGTGAATAACTGGCAATGGTGTTGGAATAAAACTTTTCTTTCCATTTTTTTGACCATTTAAGACTGCTTCCGGTATTTCCGTATTTAGTAAGGTCGGTAGAATTCATACTAAAATCACTGGCAGCGTCTCCCCCAAATGATGGCATCTGCATACTAATACTATTGTCAAGTTTGTCGGTACCATTGTAAAAACTAAGAGAATAGATGTTTTTGTCATCAGGACGATAAGTCATTTTCCCATTAAGGTCATAAAAATATGATGTAATATTTGATTCTTGCATCATAGAACCCATAGCACCTCCGGGACGTTTAACAGATACAGTTGTTGAATTGTTGAATTTTTTGAAAATGGCATTATAAACAGATCCTTTATATGATCTGCGAAAAGTGATTATTGATGTGAATTTGTCGCCGATTGGAATCTCGGCAAACATATTTATGCTGAGAAGGCTTAAATCACCTCCCATATTGAATTTTTTCTGATTGCCCTCTTTCCCTGTTATTTCAGTGACACTTGACAAACGGCCTCCAAAACGCGATTCGAAACCTCCCTTCATCAGTTGTACATCTTTAAGTGCGTTTGAATTAAAAGCGCTGAAAAATCCATATAGATGATCCACATGATAAATAGTGAAACCGTCATACAGCACCAAGTTTTGATTAGGAGTACCTCCTCGTACATATAGCCCTGATGAGGATTCGTTTGCCGCACTCACTCCGGGCATTAACTGAAAAGAACGCATGATATCCTTCTCCCCAAGGCTGGGAAGTTGTTCAAGTTTTTTTGGCGTCATTTTTATTATTGATATTTCACTTTTGTTTGACAAAACAACCTCACTTTTCTGCCCGAAAACATTCACTGTGTTTAGCATATTGGTTGAGGGGTACATTTCAATAAGAATGTTTTTCTTATAGGAAGAAGGAGTAAGAAAAACCTCTGTTTTTTCATATCCTATATACTGTATTACCAGAGTTGATGTGTCCGTTGGTACTTTGATCAAAGTGAAAAAACCATCAGAATTTGTTGTAGTACCAATTTTTGTTCCGCTAATATAAACTGAAGTAAAAGGTAACGATTCGCCTGTAGATTTGTCCTTTACAATTCCCGACAAAGTAAAATTAAAGCTTGTTGGCGGACCGAAATATGTTCGCCGATTTGATTTTTTTTGCATTTCTTCATTTTCATCGTTTTCGTTTGTATAGTAATAGACACTTCCATCTTCATCGTGCTTTACCTGTTCAAATTCAATAAATGTTTGTTTGAACTTATCAGCTACATTATTTGCTGTATCATTATCAATGTTTATTTTTTGACTTTTTTCTGATATTATTATATTTCTAAATGCAAGTTTCATATATGGTTGACTCAAATCCTTTTCAATGATACTACTGTCTCTGATGTAAAGAAAAAGGTTTGCATTTCCCTGATTAAAACCATTTGTAACCAAGCTTGCCAAAGCCGGGATGCAATCAAGTTTTTTTTCAGGGCTCCCGCCCGAATTTGGTATATAAACAAATAAATAATTGAAAAAATTAACCATGTTTTTCAAAGTGTCTTTTTCAAACATTTCAGTTAAACTTTCTTTTTCGGCACCTAAAATAAAAATAATTGGACGATTGTTTTGGCTGTAATCTTCTGATTTAGTGAATCTAAGATAGTTGAAATAGCACGGATTGCCCTTTGAATTGAAGGAGTTTTCAACATACTGACTGTGCAAGCTGCCTGAAAAAACCAAAATCAGCATGGGTATTAGTATTTGTAACAAATTCTTTGGCTGCATATTATATTTTTTTTAAAGATAAGTCCTGAATGACTTGATATTAAAAAGAAATCGACCATTCAGACGAACAAACCGAAGATTTGTGTTTTATTAACTTTGACTCAAATTTTACCAAGAGGTTGTAAAAAAGTTATAATTTACTTTTGTTAAGCATGATTATAAATAGCTAGATAGACAAAACTTTTACTGCATTCAACCAGTAAATAATAAAATAGACAAAAATTAGTTTTAAACTAATCAACAAATTTATGTGATATTAAAATTTGGTTTTTTATGAATAAAATAAAATGTCTGATCGTTGACGATGAGCCTCTGGCTCTCAATCTGCTTGAAGATTACATCCATAAAACATCCTATTTAGAGTTGGTAGGCAAATGTAAAAATGCCATAGAAGCTATCAGTTTTTTAGATCAGTATGAAGTGGATCTTCTTTTTTTGGATATACAGATGCCCGAAATGACAGGATTGGATTTATCTAAAACCATAAAACACCCTGTTCGGGTTATTTTCACAACTGCATTTGATCAATATGCATTGGATGGATACAAGGTTGATGCGCTGGATTTTCTGCTTAAACCTTTTGATTATAAAGATTTTTTTACTGCTACTGAAAAAGCAAAAAGCTGGTTTGACTTGCTAGAAAAAAAGGAAAACGAAACTCAAAAACAGCAAAGAAATTTCATTTTTGTGAAATCTGAATACAAGCAAATACAGATAAATCTTGATGATATTCTGCTGATTGAAGGACTTAAAGATTATGTAAAAATATGGTTGCAATCACAGCCCCGACCTATTCTTACACTACATAGCCTTAAATCGCTTGAAGAAGAATTACCCTCAGAAAAATTCATGAGAATTCATCGGTCCTTTATTGTTTCACTGGACAAAATAAAAACCTTAGAGCGCGGTCAGGTTATTATTTCCGATAAGCGTATCACCATTGCAGAACAGTATAAAGAAAAATTTCAGCATTTTGTTTCAGGAAAGGCATTGAATTGATCAAGCTGCATTGTTGGGTGGTGTGGTTACGTTTTGGTAAGTTTAATTGAAAATGTTAAAAGATAAGTTATTATATTTTTTGTTCTTCTATAAACTCTTTCCTTTCATCGCAAAAAAATATTAAAGACAAAAGTTTATCTTTGATTTGTAATCAAAACTTTCTGAAAATGAAAACTCTTTTTATTACAATCTCAATTCATATAATAGCTTGGATATTGCTGTTAATGGTTCCATTTTTCTCTACATATCAGGTTATTAAATCTTTAGCACCAACAGAAGATATCTCATTGGTTCCGATTATTTTATTAAGTATTTTTCTTATGGTTATTTTTTACTTTAATTATTTTGTTCTGATTCCAAAATTTCTATTATTAAAAAAGTATTTATTATACGTAAGTACACTTGTATTAAGTATTACCACAGCTTTCGTCTTGTCTGGTTTATTTTTGAATATATTTGATTATGACCCTGATAAGTTTGAAACTATTAACCCTGTTTTAACTAAAATAGAACCCATCTTGAAAGCGAACACATTTTTAATGCTGATTATCTCTATATTGGCATCAATTTCAGTGACAATAAATAATCATTTGAGACAATTGGAAAAAGAAAAATTGGTAGCTCAGATTTCTTCATTAAAATCGCAAATCAATCCACATTTTTTATTTAATACATTAAATAACATCTATGCAACAGCAATTGATGCATCTCCACGAACCGCTGACATGGTTGATAAGCTTTCAGAAATGATGCGTTATACAATGAAAGAAACACAAAATGATTTTGTGCCTTTAGAGGAAGAAATTAATTATCTTAACAATTTCATTGAATTGCAAAAATTGAGATTGGAGAGTAAAATAAAATTCGAATATGAAATTGAAGGAGATTTTGTAGAATTGCAAATTGCCCCCATGTTGCTTATCCCGTTTGTTGAGAATGCATTTAAATATGGTGTTAATTCTGAACAAAACAGCAATATCAGGATTGATATTAAAGCAAATGAATCAGAATTGCATTTTTTAGTTGCAAATAAAAAAGTTGACATTAAGTCTGGCATAAATGAACACAGCGGATTAGGTATTGAAAACACGAAACACCGGTTAAATTTGATTTATCCTTCAAAGCATTTATTGACAATTAATGAAACTGAAAATGATTTTATTGTATCACTTCATATTAATCTGTTATGATTAATGCAATTGCTATAGATGATGAGCCTTTGGCTTTAAAAGTGATTATTTCGCATTGTGAGAAAATTGACTTTGTTGATCTTCAAAAAACATTTACACATCCTACCGAAGCTTTGAAATATCTAAGGAAGTACCCTGTTGATTTACTTTTTGTTGATATACAAATGCCATCAATAAACGGAATTAATCTTGTAAAAGCCATTCAACAAAATACAATGATCATTTTTACAACAGCATTTAGTGAATATGCAGTAGTGAGTTACGAGCTAAATGCTATTGATTATTTGTTAAAACCGATTAATTTTTCGCGATTTAGCAAAGCCTTAGATAAAGCCAATGATTTTTTTAAATACATAAACGAACAAAATTGCACTGAGGGTAAATATATTTTTATTCGTGCAGACTATAGTTTGGCAAAAATACCATTGGCTGATATTTTATTTATTGAAGGATTGGCTGATTATCTTAAAATATTTATTAGAAACCGAAAAACAATTGTTGCCCGAATGACAATGAACGATATGGTAGAGAAATTGCCCGCTAAAGATTTTATTCGTGTTCACCGAAGTTTTATTTTACCTATTGATCGAATTGAATCTGTCCGGTCAAATTCAATAACTATCCCGGAAAGAGCTATACCTGTTGGCAAAACTTATATTAAGGATTTTAATGGCAGATACAAGCAATAATTTTTAAAAGGTTACATTCTTCGGCAATCTTATACCCTTCTTCTCAATAATTTTTTTGTCTATTTTTTTGACTTCATATTTGCTTCATTATTATAAACAATTGACTTAAGGAGAAGCAAAATGGATTTTTTTAAATTGATATCCCTAATATTCAGCTTTGCAATTAGCAACTTGTATATGCAAGCCCAAAAACCATTAACACTCAAGGAGTGTGTCGATTACTCGATGACAAATAATAGCAACATCAAGATCGCTAACTTCAATATAGATATTTCTCAAAAAAAAGTTGCTGAGCAAATAGGTAGTTTTCTTCCCCAAATTAACTTTTCAGGCACCATTGACAATAATTTAAAGCTTTCTACCCAGTTATTGCCGGCTGAAATGATGGGGGGAGAATCAGGGACATATATACCAGTAAAATTTGGAAACAAATACAGTGTGAATGGTGGTATCCAATTTACCCAGAAAATATATGACCCACAAAGCCTTTTGTTGATAAAAACAGCTAAACTCAACAAAAATATAGCTTTGACTACTATGCAGCAAACCCAAGAACTTTCTGCTTATAATGTCTGTTTGGTTTTTTTTCAGACTGTAATTATCAAGATGCAAATGAATGTGCTTAAATCTACACTTAATTCCTCAGAGGAATTGTTAAAGTCCATTTCTTTAAAATACAATAACGGAATGGCAAAAAAAATTGATGTAGATAAGATACAGGTTAGCTACAACAATACCAAGTCTCAATTGGATCAATCTGAATTGAATTATTATCAATCATTAAATTCCCTTAAATTAAATATGGGAATGCCTGTTGACAGTACTTTATCATTGGCCGATACGAATATTGTTGTGAGCTATAACTTGTTTGCAGTAGATTCTGCTTTCAAATATCAGATTGATGATGTTATTGATTATCAATTGCAAAAATCAAACACTTCATTAATGCAATTGAAGAAAAAAGCACAATTATATGCCAATCAGCCTTCGTTATCATTTTATGGTAATTACAATTATAATGCAATGCGTCAGGAGTTCAATTTTTTTGATAAAAGCAAAGATTGGTTCCCAAGTTCAGGTGTGGGTATTAAATTAACCATTCCAATTTTCTCAGGTTTACAGCGAAATTCTAAATTGGCTCAGAGTGATTTGAATGTTAAAATAGCAAATGAAAGTCTTGATCAAACTGAGCAGTCAATCAAAGTAATTATTTATAACTATTTTATCCAATATAAAAATGCATTAAATAATATTGTTGATGAAAAAGCTAACCTCGAATTAGCAGAGAGCGTTTTTAAAAACTCACAATTAGAATATAACCAGGGATCTTGTTCTACAATCGATTTAATACAATCAGAAAATTCTTATTTGGTAGCTCAAAGCAATTATTACAACAAACTACTAAATCTTTTTATTGCAAGAATAGAATATGAAAAGGCCAAGGGTTCTTTAATGAGCTTTTTAAATAATTTAAAATAATAAAATATGAAAAGGGTTATTTTAATCGTAATTTCCATTGTCGTTATTGGACTTATTGTAATACAACTATCTACCAATTACAAAAAAATCAATTCAAATAAAGATGTCAGTACCGATTTGTCATATGTTTCAGTGAATGTTTCACCTGTAAAAAAAATATCCATGACTGACAGCTTGCAGCTTACTGGCCGTATGGAAGCTTTTTGTGAGATTGATATTGCTTCTGAAGCAATGGGCGTATTAACATCTGTAAACTCTGATTTAGGCCAGGCTAAAAGCAAGGGAGATATTATTGCCACCATTGATGACAGAATTAAAAATCTTGCAGTGCAAAAGGCAAAAAACCTGAAAGAAAAACTTGAAAAAGATTTGGAAAGGAGTAAAAACCTTTATAATGGTGGCACTTTAACACAACAACAATTTGATGATGCTCAAAATTTATACAATGATGCTGTGATTCAATTGAATCAGGCAGAAAAAGAATTGCAAAATGCAACCATCAAATCTCCGATTAAAGGGATAATTACCAAAAAACAAGTTGAAAAAGGTGAATTTGTTAATATTGGTAGTCCAATTGTAACAATAATTGATATTTCAAAACTCAAAATCAAATTAAATGTCTCTGAAACAAATGTATATCTAATTAACTTAAATGATATGGTAACTGTCGCCACCGACGTTTACCCTGGTGTCACTTTTGTTGGAAAAATAAGCTATATCAGTGCTCAGGGTGATGATTCCCATAACTATCCGGTCGAAATTGAAATTGCCAATAATGGCAGATATCCCCTGAAATCAGGAACTTTTGCAAATGTAATGATCAATCTCCCAGTTTTTGGAGATGAATTGTGTATTCCACGTGAGGCATTACTTGGAAGTACTACTGATGCTGAGGTCTATGTTGCTGAAAAAAACAAAGCCGTCCTTAGAAAAATTGTTATTGGAAAAGGCAATGATAAATATGTTAAAATTATTTCAGGATTAAAGGAAGGTGAAAAGGTAATTGTCAACGGAAAGATTAACCTGTCTGACAATAAGGCAATCAAAATAATAAATTAAACCAAAACGATTATGTCAATAACTGAAATTGCAATAAAACGCCCTACTCTTGTAGTTGTAATTTTTGCTGTACTTACAATTCTTGGAATTGCCAGTTATATGCAGCTCAACTATGAACTTATTCCAAAGCTGAATTTTCCGGCACTTAGTGTTGTGACAAGTTACCCAGGAGCCTCTGCAAATGAAGTGGAAAGTACCGTTACAAAAAAACTTGAGGATGCCCTTTCCTCGCTTGAAAATGTTAAAAGCATGCAATCAACCTCACAAGAAGGTTTATCTTCAATATCAATTGAATTGGAATCAAATGCCGATGCAAATCTAGCTGTTCAGGAAGCTCAGCGGAAAATTAATGCAATTATTGCCACCCTCCCGACTGGTACAAAATCACCCTCAATCAACAAATTCTCTTCCGACGAAATGCCAGTGTTAAAGCTTGGTGTAACTGCCAAAATGGATCCCGTAAAGTTGTATTTATTAACGGAAAACCAGATTAAATCACAACTTTCAAAAATTAATGGTGTCGGTCAGGTTTCACTGATAGGTGGAACTGAAAGGGAAATCAAAATAAATATCAACAAAGGCAAACTTGAATCATATAAAATTTCAACTAATCAGGTTTACCAAGCAATAACCAATTCAAATTTAGAAATGCCTGCAGGTAAAATTGAAAACAATAACAAACAATATACAATAAGGTTATTGGGGAAAATTAATTCATTGGATGAGCTTCGAAATATCACTGTAATAAGAACTGTTACAGGAAGTATAGTGAAATTATCAGATGTTGCTGAAATTGCTGATGGTACTGCTGAGCAAACAAATTTGAACAGAATTAATGGTGAAAACTCTATTGGTCTTCTTATTCAGAAACAATCGGACGCCAACACTGTTGACGTTTGCAAGATGGTTAAAGAACAATTGAAATTACTGGAATCTCAGTATGATGAATATCAATTAAAATTTGATGTTGCTTCTGATAATTCTGTATATACTCTGGCTTCGGCCAATGCAGTAATGGAAGATTTAGGGTTGGCTGTTTTGTTTGTTGCATTTGTTATGTTCATTTTTTTGCATAGTATTCGAAATTCTATTATTGTTTTGATTTCAATACCCGCTTCTATAATATCTGTTTTTATTGCGATGTATATTTTTAATTTTTCTCTTAATATGCTCACCTTAATGGCGTTGTCTTTATTAATTGGAATTTTGGTTGATGATTCTATTGTTGTTCTTGAAAATATTTATCGTCACATGGAAATGGGGAAAGATAAAAGAAAGGCAGCCCTTGATGGACGTAATGAAATCGGGTTTACTGCGGTTGCAATTACTATGGTTGATATTGTTGTTTTTCTGCCCCTTTCACTGGTTTTTGGTATGATCGGCAATATGCTGCGTGAGTTTTCTCTTGTAATTGTTTTTGCTACACTTATGAGCTTGTTTGTTTCATTCACAATTACACCTCTTTTAGCTTCTCGCTTCGGAAGAATAAAAGAACATACCAATAAATCATTTATTGGAAAGTTTTCTCTTTGGATTGAAACTTTATTTAATAAATTGGTAGAAAACTATGAGAGGATTCTGAGGTGGTGCTTGGGCAATCGAAAAAAGGTTTACCTGGCAGTAACGATACTGATTTTAATATCCTTTTCACTTGTCGGGATGGGCTTAATTGGAACTTCATTTATGAACGATGGTGATCAGGGAGAATTTGTTGTGAAGCTGGAAGGAGAACCTCAAAATACTGTTTACCAAACAACTCAACTAACTCAGGAAGTTGAAAGTATTTTGCTTCAAAAACCTGAGGTTATTAAGGTTTTCTCCAACATTGGATATTCAAGTTCTGATTTTGGATCAGGAAGCGGTGTTAAAAACAAAAGTGAAATTACAGTGAATCTTGTCTCAAAAGAGGACAGGTCAATTTCTATTGAAAAATTCGCAGCACAGATTAAAAAAGAAGTTCAGGAAATACCCGGTTTAAAGGTTACCGCAACTCCAACAACAATGATGGGTAACGGAGATGATGCTCCAATACAGGTATTGCTAAGAGGTCCGGATTTAGCCAGACTTTTTGAAGTTGGTGATAGTGTGATTACAATTATTAATGAAATTCCGGGGACTAATGATGTAAAATTATCAATTGAAAAAAGTAAACCTGAGTTACAGGTCAAACTCAATAGGGAAAAGATGGAGCAATTGGGGCTAAATGTTCAGCAAGTGGGCAACACATTAAACATGGCTTTTGCCGGAAATTCAGACTTACAATATTCTGATGGTGCCGATGATTACAATATTAATATTCAGTTTGATCAATCTAACAAGAATAATATTGATGATGTTGGTTCGGTCAAATTTTTAAACAACAGTGGTGAACTTATTGAATTAAAAAATTTCGCAACCATCACGCAATCTCTTGGACCTAATAAACTTGAAAGGTACAACCGAATCTCTTCACTTACAGTAAAATGTTCAGTATTTGGCCGACCTGTTGGTACCGTTGGGAACGAAATTAAATCAGCAATAAATGATAAAATCCACGCCCACGAGGTTTCAATTGAATATAAAGGCCAGATGGAACGACAAGCAGAAGCATTCAGTAGTCTGTTTTTGGCCTTGGCTGCGGCTTTATTATTTGTTTATTTGGTTATGGTTGCTTTGTACAATTCCTATTATTACCCCTTTATTGTTTTCTTTTCTATTCCTTTAGCTGTTATTGGGGCATTATTTGCATTGGCACTTTCAGGAGAATCATTGACCATTTTTTCAATAATTGGATTGATTATGCTTATTGGACTTGTTTGTAAAAACGCTATTCTGCTTGTTGATTTTGCAAATAAGCTAAGAGAGGAAGGGAACACACTTGTCGAAGCATTAATAGAATCAGGCAAAAAACGGCTGAGACCAATTTTGATGACAACTTTATCAATGATCTTTGGGATGTTTCCAATTGCTATGGCAACAGGAGCAAGCGCAGAAAGTAAAAATGGTCTGGCATGGGTTATAATCGGTGGTTTGACAAGTTCTTTATTTTTGACATTAATTATAGTTCCGGCTGTTTATTTGACAATGGAGCGATTAAAAGATAGATTTAAGATTTTTTTCTTCAGAAAAGCCAAAAATGTCATTTCAGAATAGTAATAATTAAATCATTAATCTTGTTCTTATAGTAAAAAACAATGGGCAAATTTCCTTGATTTATCTGTGTTCTTATTTATCTCATCTAATTAATTATTTAAATGTGTGTTTTTTGGATACTTTTGGTTTTATGGAATTTTTTTGAAAATTGTATATTAAAAAATGTTGCATGATTTTAAAAATGAATAAAAAAGGTAATAAATATTTTCAAGTCGGAATGCACTTGTTTTTTTGGTTAATTGTCTATTTATTGCCATTTGTTTTTTTTGATAAAGCAATTAGTGATTTTAGTCATTTTTTGTTGTATTCCTGGATCCCGGTTATTCACTATGCAATTATTTTTTATGTAAACTTTTTCGTTTTAATAAACAGGTTTTTATTTAAAAAGAAATATTCTGTTTTTATAATTATTAATGTTTTGATGGTTATCGCTGTTTTGTATTCAAATTGGATAATCAGAGAAGTTGTATTTATTGACCAAATAGTAAAAACACAGGGAGGTCCACCGATAGGAAAACCTCCACCAATAATAGGCTTTATTATTAAAGATTTTATTTCGTTTTGTATTCCTATTATGATTTCGATAGCAATCCGGGCGATTGAGATTTGGATTAAAACCGATAAAGAAAAACAGGAGATTGTAAATAAAAACCTTGAATCAGAAATACTCCATTTAAAGTACCAGCTGCACCCTCACTTCTTCTTCAACTTATTGAATACTATTTATGTTTTGATAGGGAAATCACCTGAAAAAGCACAAAAAACAGTTCATGATTTAAGTAAACTTATGAGGTACTTGTTATATGATTCAAATAGGGGCAAAGTGAAACTATCAATGGAAATAGATTTTTTAATGGGTTATATTGAATTGATGAATTTACGTTTGCCTGAAAACGTTAAGGTTGATTATTACTTTCAAAAAGAACAATCTGAAAATTACCAGATTTTTCCTCTATTATTGATTCCATTGATTGAAAACTCATATAAACATGGTGTTTTTACTACAAAAGATTCAATAATCAAATTCTATTTGGTCATTTCTAATGGAAAAATGATTTTTAAAAGTAGTAACTCCTATTTTCCGAAAGTCCAATCCGAAAAAAGTGGGTCAGGAATAGGATTACAAAATCTTAAAAAAAGGTTGGAATTGCTATATCCTGATAAATATTATTATAATTTTTGTATTGAAGATGGCTGTTATTCTGTGATATTGAATATAATTTTATAATTAATGTTGGCTAATGAATAAGGTAAAGTGCTTAATAGTAGATGATGAGCCACTTGCTCGCGAACAAATTGAAATTTATGTGACAAAAACTTCTTTTTTGGAGCTTAGAGGAACCTGCAAAAGCGTGTTTGAGGTTATTGAAATAATGGAAAATGAAAAAATTGATTTAATTTTTTTAGACATTCAAATGCCCGAATTTACCGGAATTGAATTTTCCAGGAATATTTCAAATGAAGTCAAGATTATTTTGGTCACTGCTTTTGTTGATTATGCCGTGGAAGGGTATAAGGTAAATGCTATGGATTATCTTTTAAAACCTGTTGATTATGATGAGTTTCTAAGTGCAGCTTATAAAGCAAAAATATGGTGCGATATGGTAAATAACAAAAAGGATATTTCTGTTCAGGTCAACAATGATTATCTTTTTATTAAAACCGCGTATAAATATATTAAAGTTGACCTTAATAAAATACTTTATTTTGAAGGGTTAAAGGATTATGTAAAAACCATTGTTGATTATCAATCAAATTCCATTATGACAATATCAAGTTTAAAAGCAATAGAAAATGTATTGCCTAAAGATAAGTTTATGCGTGTCCACAGGTCTTTCATTGTTGCTTTGGGTAAAATAAAAATGATTGACAAAGGCCAAATTATTATTAATGAAAAACAAATTCCAGTTAGTGATCAATATAAAGACAAATTAATGCAATTTATTACCAAACACATGGTTTAGAATTCATTTTGAGTGTCAATTAATAATGGCTATTGTTTTTTTTTAATTAATGGATAAATCCATTGGTGGATAATTATCCTCCTTATTTCGGGAAAATCATCTGATTACTCTATTTTCTTTTATTTCAAATATGGTTAATAGTATTTTTAAAATAAAATTCAAATCATGAGAAATATTCTACTTACTTTGTCATTCTTATTGGTGTTTATCTTATCAAACTCTCAAAAAACTGAAAAAATAATAGATGCCTTTAGAAATAGTATTCAGGCAGAAAAAGATGGTGATTTATATAGATCCATAAGAATTTTGCAAGACACAGGAATTTATGATGAGGAAAGTTATGAGATTAACTTCAGAATGGGATGGTTATCTTATGCGTTAGGTTTGAATATTCAATCATCAGCATATTACCATAAGGCAATAACCATAAACCCTAATTCAATTGAGGTGAAGTTGGCGTTGATTAAACCTGTAAGTGCAATTGGCAAATATGACGAGATTAAGAAAATTTGTAATGATATTATTGTGCTGGATAATAATAATTATACTGCAAATTATCAATTGGGTGTAATTATATATAATGAAGGCAATTATAAGGATGCTGTTGTTTTTTTTGAAAAGAACTATACGCTATATCCTTTTGATTTTGAAAATCTGATTTATTATGCATGGTCAAAATTGAAGATCGGAGCATTTGATGAAGCAGAAAATCTCTTTTATAAATGCCTCTTATTTTATCCTGACAGCAATTCTGCGAGGGAAGGGTTAAAAGATATCCAGTTTAAAAATTAATTAATTCTGTATAATCACCTAATTATCTAAAAATTACTATTGCTATAAGGATTTGTTAAAAAGATATTGATTTGGATTTACTAATAATGAAAATTAAAAAATGAAAAAGACGAAGTTGATTTTAAGTGTTATTTTAGTTTATACTGCTTTTTTTATACCGGCTGCTTCAATGGGGCAAAAGAATGTTTATCAGAGTAACTGGCAAAAAGAAAATATTCAGTGTAATTTTCAGTCCGAAGAGTGGATTTCAAAAATGAGATATGATTCAGAAAGCAAACTTGTTTACAAGGTTTCTAATGATGACAAGAACCTATACGTTCGATTAAAAGTTGTTGATAAGATTGTCCAGAAAAAGATAATGTTAACTGGACTTACGCTTTGGATAGACTTAACAGGGAAAAAGAAAAAAGAAACAGGAATAAGATTTCCTCTTAAAGAAACTAATAGAAGGGATTTTAGCTCTCCACCGGCTTTAATCGAAGAAAAAAATATACAGGCCGAATGGGCTAATAAATTTAAAAAACCGCATCAGATTGAATTGCTTGGATTCAATAAAAATGTTCAAAGTGAAATGTGTTTTACGGAGGATTCTACAGGAGTGAGTGTGGAAATTAATATGGATTCTCTGAACAATTTTTATTACGTTGCAACAATTCCTTTCTATAAATTATTTGATACACTAAGTTATCAATTAGACTCAGGTAATTTGATTAGCATTGGGGTTGAAACCGGATGCTTTGAAATGCCGGCAATGCCATCTGGCGGGCCCGGTGGACCAGTAGGTGGGCCTGACGGCGGAATTAATGGAGGGGAAAGACCTCAAATGGGAAATATGGAAAAACCAGGAATGCCGGAGAATACTATGCCTAACATGGAGAATATTCAAATGGAAATGAGTGAGATGTCGCAGCCGACTAAGTTGTGGATAAGAAAAATAAGAATTTCAAGAAAGTGATTCTTTTATCCTAAAAATAAAAAATGCATAGTGAAAAGTTGAAGATTTAACAAAATTGGATACCTGTTAACATCTGAAATAAAGCGGTGTAATGAACGCTCTTTTGTCATGCTCTAAAACAGCAATAGTATGAACAGAATTAAATTTTTAAAAGAAAAACTTACAAGCGAATCGATGCAGTTTTTTAAATACCTGACAGTGACAAATAAGTCTGACAATGTAAGTATATGTGAAGAAATGGCCAAACAGTTTCCTGAATTGCAATTATGCCTACAGGATGATGAAATAAAAGAAACTGAGGAATTTGCATTGAATATGGCTGTAACTCAAAAAGCACTCGAAATCAAAGAAAAGTACAACTGGATTGGAAAAACAATTTTAGTTATTGATGGAGATTTAATGTCCAGAAAATTAATAACGGAGATTTTAAACGATAAATATTGCAATATTCTTTTTGCTAATGATGAAACTGAAGTGTTTGGTTTACTGATGAAAAGCAATAAAATTGACCTTGTATTAATTGAAGTTTGGTTAACAAAAGTAAATGGCTTTGAATTAATAAAGAAGATTAAGCTGTTTGATGAAGGAATTCCCGTAATTGCACAAACTGTCTGTGCTTTGAAACATGAACAGGATAATTGTTTCATTTGTGGGTGCGATGATTTTATTTCAAAACCAATTGAGTTGGATAAGTTTGTTGAAGTTATTGATTTATGGACAACGTAACCCATTGGATATAGACTCTAATAATCGACAATGGGTTATAATATGCCATAAAAAACAAACAAACACAAAATTTCAAGTTGTTATTCGTTAAAAATTGATACTAAGCCAAAAAACTAACAAAACCATGCAAATATTCCGTATTGATGATGATGTCCAAAAAACCATTGACGATAACATCCAAAACTGCAAGGGGTTTACCTTTGTTTCATCATTTGAAAAGTTGTATTTTCAGTCTGATGAAAAAACAAAGTACATCTGGTTAATGACGACTGGAACATCATCTGTAATAAAAAATTTCATAAAAGTATTAATTAAGAAATACAAGGTATTTCCAAAATACATCAATGAAAAAAACATTGTAAAAAAAAATCATTACTATGTTTTTCTTAAAATTACAACTTGATTATCCACTAAATAAAACTGAGTATTTTTGCTTGAAAACCAATTTATTATTTATTTTTGAAGTGGAAATAGTAAAGATGAAAAAAACTAGTAAATTTTTGAATAGAGATATGTTTATGATGAGGTAGCGAATGATCTACTGATATATTTGATATTCGTAAGTTTTTTTATATAATTGATAATTCTTTGATAAATAAAAAAGTCAGAAAATGAAAACATTATTATTTGCTTTATTAATTATCGTTGTTTGTTCCTGTAGTGAGCAAAAAAAAGAACAAACTTTTGTTGAAAAATACAAATTATATAAGCCTGAAGATTTAATTATTGATGCATTTAAGAATAAGGATGTGATATTTATTGGAGAGGCACACTGGATAAAAGAAGAGGTTGATTTTATTAAATCAATTATTCCGGTTTTAAACAAAAATGACATTAATATCTTATTCTCGGAATTTGTTAGTTACGATGATACTAAACTTATTGATTCATTATTGACAGCAGATAAATTTGACGAGAAACTTGCCCGATCAATTACAAGCAGAAGTTTATTTGAATGGTCATATCAGGAGTATATTGATATTCTTCATGTGGCATGGGAAGTAAATCAAAAAAGCGAGAAACAATTTCGAATAATTGGTTTATTAAAAGATTATAATTGTTCAGCAATACAAAAACCGGAGGATTTTAATGATCCGGAAAAGCGAAAAGCATTTTTTGGAGACGGTGAAAGTGATTGGGCCAATAGGATAATTGATGAAACTTATAAAAAGAACAAAAAAGCACTTGTATATTGTGGTGCGCACCATTCAATAACTCATTATGTACAACCATTAGTCGAGGATGGGAAATTTATAGGAAAAGCGAATAAAAATGATAGGGTTGGACAATGTGTATATAACAAGTACCCTGAAACAACAATAACAATATGGATTCATCATTCATGGGCGGGAAAAAAAGGACTTGATGATAAGTTGGTAATTCCTATGCATTCATATTTTGATAAATTGGTCGATAGCCTTCCTTCAGATTTTAAATCGTATGCTTTTTTTACAAATGAATCAATTCTTGGAGAGATAGTTGATTCATCAAGTTATTATTCATTGGGCTATGATTCTTTTACATTAAAAGATTTGTGTCATGGATACATTGTTTTAAAACCAGTGTGTAATCAAAATCTTGCAGGGTATATTGAAAATTTTATAGATACAAACAGCATTAAACATGCACAAGAGCAGGTAAGAGTTTGGCTGGATATTAAGGATATTTCAATTGAAGCAATAAATGATACCCTGAAAAACTGGTACAATCAAAAGCTTGAAGCATTTAATAAAGGAAAAAGAGGATTGTGCCATTTGGAAGATTAAAATTGATAAAGTAACACCAATTGTGTTTTATTGGCTGAGATAATATTCATCGTTTGAACCAACTTAAAATAAAGGACATGAAAGAGTATTTCAAATTTGAAAAAGCATTTGGCCCTGTTGCATCATTCTCCGGTTATGTGATAGCCGGAGCAGGATTAATAGCATTATATTTTTCATTGACAGGTTTAATTTTGGTGTTTTTTGGTGTTTTTGTCGGGTTTACAAATTCAGGTACAACTATTGATTATACAAACAGAAAAGTGAAATTTTCAAATAACATTTTTGGTTTTATAAAAATTGGCAAGTGGTTGAATATTGCTGATGACATGAGTATCGGTATCAAGAAATCAAACAAGTCTTTTCGTACATATAGCCAGAGCAACAGGGTTCTTGAAATATTTGTCAAAACGAACAAAATTTATTTGTTTGATCTACAAGGAAAACCTGTAATGCCATTAAAAAAAATTGGTGCAATAAATAATTCCGGAAAAGAACTTGAAGATTTGAGCAGAATACTTGGGCTTACGGTAAGGAAACAATAAAAAACTTTTTCAACTGTTTGTATGTCTGTCTTGTCCTGAAATTATGCCATTATATGCCTTATAATGCCCTTATAGTGCCTTGATAGTGCCTTGATCATGCTTTAAAAAAAAATAATTTGGTAGTTAAACAACATAATATTGTATATTTAGTTATTATATCAACGGCATTACTCACTCATGTTTTTACACATAATAATATTTTAAACTGCAAGGGATCAAGTTGGTTCTTGTATTTATTTTATCATGATAATTATTAATATGGTATTTACCATGCTAATTTATTGTTAAACCGACAAATTGTCCCAAAGGGGTTCATGCTTGTTTATCCGGAAAAACGGGATGAACTGTTGAAGGGCTTTTTGCCACAAATTTTAAAATTATGTCTAAGAATGTAGGGCTGATTAAGATCAAAGGCAAGGTCGGTGATCTTAGCTTTTACCAGAGCAAGGGCAAAAACCTTGTAAGAATGGCAAGTACAGTTGAAAAGGGCAGAATCATGAAGGACCCAGCCTATAAAAGAACGCGGGAAAACATGGCTGAGTTTGGTGCCAGTGCCCGTATTGGCAAATCGTTCAGGAACTGTTTCGGGATTTTTGCGAAACGATTTGGCGACGAAAATTATATTGGAAGGATAACGGGATTGATGCGTGAAATTATCTCGAACGGAAGCGGTAGGCGTGGGGAGAGGGTTTTTGAGGTTGTTGCCAACAAAGAAATCCTTGAGGGGTTTGAGTTCAACCCGAATGACAAGTTGCAAAACTTTTTTAGTCCGCCGTTTACCCTAACCGCCAATGCTGCAAGAAACGAGCTAACGCTGAATGTGCCTGTATTTAATACGGACATGTGGATGTCGGCGCCTGAAGGAGCCACTCATTTCAGTTTGATATGTATAGCCTCGGTTTTATCGGATTTTGCAGGCACGAGAGTTAAGAAGAAGTATGAGCCTGCAGAACCTTTGCTGAACGAGCTGAGTGCTTACCAGATTAGTGCAGCCATTGAAACAAGCGGCCTCACTACCGCCCCGGTTTCCCTTACGGCTGTTTTGCCTGGTGCTCCGGCAATGACGGGCAATGTTGGTCTGCTTGCCGCGGTGGGGATAGAGTTTTACCAGGAAATCAATGGTGAAATGTTTATCCTTGCCACGGACAACGCGCTAAAAAAATTATTAAAGTTCTTTGATTCTGTGTAGTTGAAAATGTGTGTATTACTGTAAGCTCTGGGGGAGCCTAGGGCTTTTACATTTCATGTCAGATGTCAGATGGCAAATATTTCATGTCAAATGTTTTGACTCCTGCAAACATTATTACATTCATCTTAAAAACAAAATGCCAATAAGAAACTATTAATTATATAATTACCTGCAAACAAAAACATTTGACCTTTGCCATTTGCCCTCTGACATTTGACATTTAAAAATTAATATGTTCACCCCACAAGCCATTTCCACAAACATGTTGTAAAACCTATCTCCCTCATCCCTTTACCAGCAACTGTTTCAAAAAAAGTCCTTTCAAACCATCAAAAATAATTACTTTTTACTGATCACATTCCGCACCTCTTTGCATCATATAGATGAAAGGACAAATACATATTAATATGAAAAACCTCAACGCATTATTATTTAACCTGACAATTCTCTTTCATATGTTTTGCCTAATGATCTGCTCCTTGTTCGACAACAGCACATCTACAGCCGAATGTACATGAGAAACGTGAAACAAATAAACAATTAAACAACTAAAGATAAAAAGCTCTTTTAATCATTTGAAAACCAATAAAAAAATTGTTTGCTTATTTTTTGAGGGGCTGGGTATTTTTTGTAATATTGATGGGAAATAATCAGAATGTAAACGACTTGGAAATATCTGAAAAGTGACATGGTTATGGTGATATATATAGTTACCTGCAAGCGTAAAAAAAACTGACAAACACTAAAAAATAAATATACATATGGCAACAACAAGTAATTTCAAAGAATGGGTTGATTTCGTAGAACTTGAAAACTATGAAGAAATATACTGTATTTACCGTTCGGTCTCCGACATTGACGAATGGGGAGCATTTAAATGTACTGAAAAGAAAACTTCAAAAGGGAGTATGTATTTTCTAAAGTGTGATTATTGCGATGATACACTCATGTTAGCGAGTGAAAAAGCAAGAGAATATTTCCTAAAATATATTGAAAGTACTTATGTGAAGAGTGATATGGATATCGAAGGATGGTATTATTTCAATAGAGAAATGGAAAAGAATGATTAAGATGAAGACTGATTAAGGATATTAAAGTGGTTAAAATCTTTGGTTGTAAACTCTTATATCGGTGTTATTAACTGGCTTTCAATTATGGAATATTGTAAATTTTGAAATGACTACAGATGAATATAAAAAGTGAAATTCAAATCATTCTCGATAATTCAGATACAAATGAATTAAGTTGGGCTAAAGGGAATGCATTTGAAAGAATGGTTCGTTGGATTTTAGAGAGCCGTGATTATGTAGCAACGCCAAATGTAAACATTACTAACGGAGAAATTGATTTATGGTGTAACCATAAATTTGATAATGAGACTCTCTTTGTTGAATGTAAAGCTAAATCAAAAATATCAGTCACTGATTTGCAAACATTTGGATTTAAAGTCAGTAGAAAGAAGCCAGACAAAGCTTATTTTATTCATACAACTGAACTTGAGCATGATGCTGCTGGGATTAAAAAAGAAGAATTTGACAAACACTCCGATTTAAAGCATATTACTTTTTATGATCCTTCAACCATAATTAGCCTTCTTGTTTCACAGAAGAAGATTCATACAATAGATGAAACTCTATTGCCAAATGAAGTAACCAAACGATTTTTAATATTTTCCTATATTGGTGATTATTATGCTTTCATTGCTAATACAACAACACTTGCAAGTCCCAATGAATTTTGTTTGTTAAGTGCAAAAGATGGTACACCTGTTTCGGATAACAAAACAGTGCAAATAATCAAAGACCGAATACCAGAATTAAAAAAGCTAGAATTTAAATCCCCTGAAAACCAAGTTAAATCTCCCAAAAGACTGAATGAAACGAAAACTGAAACAGTTGTTGAGATTCCAGAGAGTGATACATGGCATGATTTTAAACCTGCTTCTGATAAGCATTTTATTGGTCGAAAAAAAATTCGGTATGACTTTTTGCATTTTTTCAAAGATGTTGCTGCAAATAAAACTAAAAATCGAATTTTCTATTTAGCTGCAAGAAGTGGGATGGGTAAAAGTTCATTAATAAATGCAATTAAAGGAACTTGTTCTAATAAACAGCACAAGAAAAAATTCTTTGCGTTTGCTGTTGATTCAATAAATGCAGAAACTCAAAGGTTTGTTGGACTTGCATTTGAAAAAATGTTAATGAAAGCTTTACAAAATGGGTTTATTGAATCGAGTAAAGTTAAAAGTAAAAAAATCTCATTTATTTCTGACTACGATTTGCTAAGTTCAAATTCAGTACAAGAAATACTCAAATACCTTAAAGTGAATGACAAGGTATTAATATTGATTTTTGATCAATTCGAAGATGTGTTTAGAAGAGAACATCTCTACAAACCTTTTCATGAATTCTTATTGCATGTAAATGATGCCCAATCAAATATTATATTAGGTTTTTCATGGAAAAAAGAAATTACACTCTCACCTGATAGTGAATCGCATAAATTTTGGTTGCAAGCTAAAAATTTGTCAAAACCATTTGAATTGGATGGATTTAATAATGAAGAATTGAATTTAATTATTGGACAACTTGAAAAAGAACCAAAGGTAGGTAAACTACCAAAAGGTTTAAAAGATATGTTAACTGAATATAGTGAAGGCTACCCTTGGTTAATTAAAAAACTATGTACACATATTTTCAATGAAATATATAAAGGGCGCAAAATTTCTGAACTTTCAAAATCAAATCTTAATGTACCAGAGTTATTCAAACAAGATGTTGAAGGATTAAATAATGATGAATTAAAAACACTAAACACTATTGCTGATTTCGCTGATAAAGGCAGGTTTATTCATGAAAGTGATATTCCTGAAATTGTGGCTTCCGAAATAATTTTATCTCTGTTGCAAAAACGATTGATAGTTAAATCCGGTGCAATTTATAAACCTTATTGGGATGTTTTTAGAGAGTTTATATTAACCGGAAATGTTCCTGCTTTAACAATTAACTTCTTTTTGCGACAATCTCCAGAGGCTTGCCTCAGTGTATATCAAATTTTCAAATCTGAGGAGAAGTACACACTTGACGAATTACATGGGTTGTATTCCAAGAAAAAAACAATCAAAAAGGGACATTTTGAAAATATTTTAATTGAGCTGCGAAAATTGGATTTAGTAATTAAAGAAGATGATTCTGGATATTATTTTATACAAGAAAAAATTCAGCCCTCTCTTAGTCACTTTACAAGGATTGCAAGACAAAGAATCCTAAATTCAAAGACGATTCAAGAGATTGATAACTCCCTAGAAGTAATGCTTGACTCAAACGACATTGCTAGAATACTTAAAAAGAACTTTTCGTTTGCATCTGTATCTGATGAGAGCTGGATTAGTTATGCAAAAACTTTTATTCTATGGGTGTACTTTCTTGATATGGAACAGAAAAACAAGCTAATAAAACATGATAGAGGTCGCGGTTCAAACAAAGACTTTTTTTCTATTAAGGATGAACTAATCCTTCAAACATATCCTGAGAAGCTCTGTACATCATTTAAACTTATATTAGATAAAGGACTTCTGCAATATAGAACAGCTTTAACTTCAAGTTTATCAAGGGATTTAAGAGTATTAGGCATAATTGAAAAGAAAGGAGATTCATTTCAATTAACAATTGAGGGGGAATCATTAAAAGAAATACCTGAATTAGAATTTAAAAAAGCTATATCAAGATCGGCACAGAAATTAGAAAAAATACAGACAACAATAAATGTAATTAGAGTCAACACAAATATTACTGCTTATCAGCTATATAAAAAGAATCCTGAACTTTTTGGACAAGGGATTAAAAGTAAAAGTTCTGGGCAAGTTTATGCCTCTAAATTAATATCATGGGCTGATTTTATTTTGCGGGCAGAAAGCAATTTCACAGTACAGAACATTATATCTTCTAAAACTATTAAAAAAGAAATTTATAAAAAGGTCGAAGGTTTATTAAGAAGTAACATTCAAAAATCAATTGAAGCTTGGGAAACACAATACAGAAATTTACAAGAATACTTCACTAAGTATAAACACACTAATTTAAAGGCAAGAGATGGCTCACTTGGAACTTGGGTTGTTGCTCAGCGACAATATAAATCTACTTTGTCTAAAGAACAAATAGAAAGACTGGATAAATTAAACTTCATTTGGGATCCACGTGAACTACAATGGGAGAAAATGTTTCTTGAATGGAAAGTATATCAACAGAAATACCCAGATAGACCAATATTAACACAAGATTTGGACTTTCCAAAACTTGGAAGATGGATAGATAAACAGCGAAAACAGAAGCGACAGAATACCTTACCAAAACATAGGTTTATTAAATTAGATGCAACTAATTTTCCATGGGATACAATAATACATTGGAAAGATAGTTACAAAAAATTGAAAAAATTTTATGATGATAATGGACACATTAATTTGCCATTTCTTCCAGAATATAGCCAATTAAGAAGTTGGATTACAACACAAAGGTTTAGAATTAAAAACAATAAATTAGCTGAAAATAAAATTAGACAATTGGAAAAAATTGGATTAAGCAAATGAGAAAAATAGTCTTGAAAATAACGCCAGCAGGTAACAAAGGCTAAAATCAAGCGGGCGGATAGTGCTAATTTAAGGGCATTGCAACTAATAAACTTTTTCGCAGGTTGACAGTGAAGTGCTCCGAAATGCCCGCCAGTTTTTAGCCTCGACCGTTACCTGCAATTTTACACCCTGAAATGACAGAATGGATATTATTCAATTAGAAAACGAATTAAAGAAAAGCTACAAGGATTTCTTTCTTTTTGCCCTAGAGTTAACCAGAAGCATAGACAAGAATAATAGTAACTTGAAATTTGCAGTAGTTAACATGCAAATAGCACTTGAATTATTTCTTAAATACTATTTCTTAAAAAAAGGAAAGACTGATTGGTTGTTTTCGGATTTGACAAAATTAAAGTTTAAGGATTTTTCTGTTATCCTTGATTTATTTTACAGGAAAGATAAAAAGCTTCTTGTAACAAAAAAAACTCATTTAAAAAATATCTTAGAAGCAAGAAACAAGATAGTCCATTCTGGTAAGGATTCATGGAATGAAGAATTGGCGGTTAATTTAATTAATACAACTTTGTTTATTCAAAATGTATTAAATCGAGAATTTAATGAAACATTAATTGAGACTTCAATAGACCCTGAAAATGGACTAAGTGGCAACGAAATATGGCGAAAAGGAACCGAAGATTTTGCTAAAAACTTAGCTAAATTGAACAATAAAAAGGTTTATGAATGTTGGTTTTGTTATTCCAAGTCATTCGTTGATAAGAAAATATTTACTTGTGATGAACTAGATGACGAAGGGTTTCAATGTATAACATGTTTGAACTCATTTTAATTAGATTATCAAATAGGAATTGCAAAATGTATTTGTGGTGACAATTCATTTGTTCTTGATTGTTTGAATCCTCAAGAAGGGGGTAAATATATGGGGAAATGTTTGAACTGTGACACGTCTTATCATGCTTATAAATGTGCAACATGTGAAAAATACTTTCTAGATTTTGATAATGAAAGATTTACTACAAATGACGGTATCTTCTGCTCAAAAGAATGTGTAGATAAACACAAAAAAAACTGAAATGGATAATTTTTTAAAAGGAAAAAGAGGTGAAACTTTCGTTAATGAACTTGCTGAAAATACTTTCTTAAATTATTGGTGTTTTCCAAATCCACATGATGAAGAAGGAAATAAAAAAGAGATTTGTGATTTGTTAATACTCTTTAAAAATATTTGCATTATCTGTCAGATAAAAAACTATGAATTTAAAGAAAATCACGAAAGATATTTCAGAAAAACAGTTGAAAGTGGAGCTGACCAGATTCAAGGAGCTGAAAGGAAATTATTCCATTTAAATCGGGACATATGGATTAAAAATGAAAAGCAAGGATTAATAAAATTTGACAAAGAAAAATACAACGAAATCATTAGAATTGTTATACATATAGGTGAAGGATTTCAATTCCAAAACCTAGGTCGTTTGACTAAATCCAATCATGAATTTATACATATTATTGGTAAAGAGGATATTCAATATTTGCTTAATGAATTGAATACAATCTCTGATTTTGTGCAGTATTTGATTGCACGAGAATCTCTAGTTGCCAAGATTGAAAATTTAGTTTTCGCAGGAAGAGAAAAAGATTTGCTTGGATTATATCAAAGAATTAAACCTTCTTTTGAGGATTTCATTGAAAGTAATAAAGATAAAGTTTTGTTAATTGATGGAGAGAATAGCTGGGATGATTATGTTAAAGAAAAAGAATCATATGAGAACGAAGATATTCTATTAGAAATAGAAGGATTTATTTACGATTGGGTTAATCGTGATTTGATTATAAATGAAAAAAGTCGTGAAATTGCGGAAGAACTAATGTCACTGAATAGAGAAGAAAGAAGATTTTTTACTGCATCATTACTGACTTTTATACACTCTTATACTGATAAAGGATTTAATAGGATAATTAGACGAAATTTATCAATAAACAACATTGGATTTGTATTTTTTTACTATCCATCAGGAATTAGCTGGGAGCAATTAGAGCGTCTAAAACTTATTGCTGCTGATGGTTATGCATTACACCTAGATTATTCTATTGTTAATTTTATTGTTATTGGAATTACTGAGAAAGAGAATATTAATATCTTACATGTCGATTTAACTGAATTGAAAGATAAGAACACTGATGAATTAAGGAAGATTTTAAAACATTTAGGGTGGTTTGAGAAAGAAAACATGCAATATATGGAATTTGATTTTAATAAAAGAACAAAAAACTGCAGGTAACAAAAAATATATGATAATTACCGTTTCCGTGCAAATTTGGAAGTTCACAGCCCGCAACAACGGTGCTGCGGCTCGACAGGAAAGCAACCCGCAATCGGCAACTACATACATTTTCGACCGTCAAACTGTCTAATAACAAAAAATAACTCAAGGAGAATTAAATATTTGAAAATGTTTATTTACTTGTGCCTGAATAATTTTATCTTTGAATAGGTTATTAGACAAACTGCCGTTATGGGTAATGCTAAGAAACGGTTCGTTAATATTTATACTGCTAATTAAAAAATAACTTGACTAGAAATTATGGCTTTAAATTTTGAACTAGCACTAACAAATTCAACGGATATGTTTAAGGTATTATCCTTCGAAGGATTAGAATTCCCAATTACTATTGCTCCAACAATTCATGGTGAACCTCTACTTACCACACAAGCATTATATTATGCAAACCGACTAGAATCTGCTGTGAGAATAAGGTTTGAAGACCCAAAAGTAATGCCAAAACATAATTCTATAGAGGAGCTTGAAAGAAGATTTGAATATATTATTGACAATTATTTATTTGAGTATAGTAAGAGACATCCAGAAGAAAGATTAACTAGTAAAATTACAAATCTGAAATACTGGCAAAATGACGGTCATACATATTTAGGATATGACGAGAACAATACAATCGCGTTGGCTCTTGATGCTCTGAACGATGAGAGTATTATTGATATTAGTAATGATGACAATCCAAATAAGGGTTATTGGAACAATTGGTGCCTTATAAAGAACTATACTGATGAGTATATTGAGAAATATATTAAATCGATGAAATCCTTGCTCGACAAGAAAGTAAAAGTCATAACAAAAGACCACGAAGAGCTTGGTACTGGTGAATTCATCCTTCCAATCGTTAAAGTTGATACGAGCATATTGACTTATAATCAAGCAACTATGTTTGAATTATTACAACCAGGCAGATTAAATGAAAAGGACGGATTAGTATATATTTCGAGAGGGTTTAAATCAGATGATAATTTTAGTATTCCAATTGAAAAAATTAATACAGGAAAGTACTATGATGCTGATTTACTATCATATTATTTTGCTGGTGTAAGAGAGCATCTTCCAATTTCAAAATTTAGATGTTTCTATAATGTACTTGAGTATTTTTTCGAAGATGCTCCGCAAAAGCTAGGCGAAACAGCTAAAAATGAAAGAGAGATGATTTCATGTGTAGTAAGACATTTTGCAGCATCATTCTCTTTAGAAACTTTTGTTAAATCAAAAGGGATAAATTATTTGAATGAGATTCAAAAAGAACTAATTTCATCAACTGGGGTAAAGATTAAAGCGTTAAATATTTCACCTTTAAATTTGAAACATAATATATCTGGATGGTTATATGATATCAGATGTGCTATAGTTCATTCGAAAAAAACTAGAAAAGGAAATATTGAATCTAGATTCGTACCTTATACAAACGATGAAAGACTGGTTGAATTGGCTATCCCAATAATACAACAACTAGCTATTCTTTGTATTGAGGAAGACGGGGAGGTAATAATTTAAATAGAAAATAAAAATGGAAAGCACTACCCATAATCGAGTAGTCGGCCCCGTCAACAAGCTGTCGGGGAGAGCCTCTCACACCACCGTACGTACGGGTCTCTTATACGGCGGTTCGTTAAACAACAGGAAATAACGTAGGGGTAAATTTATGAGGGCTTATTTTCTGATACCATGATAACATGGACTCATAACCTCTATTGCAAAGTAAGCTAACGGTGATTTAGTGTCCAGGATGGGGTATAACAAATTAATTTTCGCCCATTGCTATTTCCATAATGTATTATTACATTTGTGATTAACAAGAAGAGTTATGTGAAGGGAGACTTTCAAGCACGGTTCTGTGAGAACGTGAGGGTGAAATTCCCTTGCGTGACTCAATTGTAGCCAATATTAAAAAAAAGCAGAATTCATGAGAGAAAATATAGTTAAACACACACTTACATTATTTGGATTACTGAGTGTTTTATTTTTTTCTTGCACTGAAACCCCAAAAAAAGAAGTAAAAGAAACACTTGATAAATCCATTGTAAATATTGATAGTAATAAAGTTAATGAATTGAAGAATAAACATGAATTAGACCAATTCAGAATTGAAAAATTGAAAGAATATGGAGATTCAATAAACACCTATTTTCAAACATTTGGCTGGGGAACGGATGATTATAAATTCAAATGCAAAATAGATACAGTAATTAATGAGAAGAATATCTGTTATGAATATAAAATAGGCATACCTTTTAACATATATGAATTTGAGACAAATGAAGGTGCAACAGATTATTTTAACGAACTGATGACAATTGAATTAGTTAGTGGTTTTGGAATAAATAAAAGGCCAAATCATATTTTGGTTGATTCAAATAAAGTGTTTTGGTTAAAAATGGAGCATCCTTTTGGACATAGGATGAAAGACATAAAGAGCATTTTTCGAAAAGTATTTGAATTTTATCCTGCCAGCACCAACTTAGATTCAATTTCAGGGTTTAATTATTGTCGAAGATGCAATAGTACAGATACGACACTGAATGAAATTTATGGTAAATGGTATGCAAATGGTTTTATTGAAATAGATACAATTGAGTATGTAAAGCAAGCAAGCTATAATGGTGTTATTAAATCTAAAATAGATACTATGATGCTATTTATTACCAAAGATTCAATTGCTTTAAACAATGATAAGTACTTTTACAATATACCATGGGCAAGAGAATTGCCAGATGCAAAATATTATTGGAAATATAGATTTATTTCTCCAGAGTTTGGTATAGAAAAAAATAGGTTAACACTTGAATTTCGTAAAAAAGTTAAACAGTTACAGAATTATAGGAAGGGAATAATAGACTACTCAGTAAGAGTTACAAAAAACGGTGAAAGGTATACCTATTTTATCATTGCAAAAACAAATAATAACGAAATTTATGTAACTTTAGACAATCGTTTTTATGTCTTGCATAAAAGAAAATGATAAGGGAATACTGGCTACAATCGAGTAGACGGTCCCGCCAGCGAAGCTGACGGGGAGAGCCTCCGCCGGTAATCAGACAAGTCTCACACCACCGAACCAGCAGCCCATAGGATAGTCAGGGCGCGACTTAGAGTCGCACTCTGACTAAAAAAGCAGTATCATCGGGATACAGCGATTCGTTAAACCCGAAAGTATTGGGGTGTGGAGCAATAGCCAAATAAATAGAGCCCATATATGTTTTATTAACAAAATTAATTTTGTCAGGAAAAAGCATTAATTTAGTCCGTCAAAATAAAACAAAGTGAAAACCACGATAGAACACTTACCGATAATAAACCAGACCGAAATAAACGGGATTGTTTCGGTGATATCTTTTGAGATTTCAATTCCATAATAGTGGAATGGCGGTTTCAAAATTGTTTCGGGTTGTGCACCGGAATGTGCAGGTCATACATAACTTTCAAAAAAAAAAGAGACAGCCAAAGGCTATCTCTTTAATTTAGTTTATTTAACATTTCTATTTTATTACTGTTATTTGTTCAATTTTTGTCTGTTCATTCATTGAAAGTTTTAAAAAATATTTTCCACTACCAAACGCACTAATATCTATATTTTTTGAATACCCTCCAATAAAACTGTCAAGGCTTTCATTATAAATAATTTGTCCTAAATTATTTATTACCTGAATTTTAACAACAGTTGGAGCTCTACTACTAAAACTAAGGTTAAAGAAACCACTGTTTGGATTGGGATATACTGACAAATTGTCAATAGTATTTTCCATGTTTAAATCAGTGGACTCATAAAAAGACTTAGCAAATTTTGTATTATCACATTCAATTTCATAAAAGAAATTATCAGTAATAATATTTGAAATCTTTTCACCTGTCAAAGCATTTATTAGGAATAGTTTGTTATTATTAAAAATATCGCGACCTTTAAAGATATATGATCCTGTAGACTGATCAAAAACTGAAGATCCTGTTTGTAATGTTGTTACATCATCTAAATTACATATGATTGATACTTCTGCAGTTAAATAGTTGATTTCAGCTAAAAATAATTTACTCAAATCGGTATTATTTCGATAAATTCCAATTAGCTTATTATTGAGATTATCAAACTCTAATTCACTAACAAAAAATGAATCAACAATTTGACTTGTTTCAATAACACCATCCACAGAATTAATACTCCAGATTCTCTTAACATTGTTATTATCAGGTCCATAAAAAATATATTTACCAGTATTTGAATTAAACGCAGAGCTTCCGGATGCCATTCCTAAAACATTGTCTAAATTGTTTATATCTTCAGTTACACCTTTTTCAATATTAAAAGAACCAAAGCTTCGAATACCCAGGAAAGTGTTATTTATTTCACAATATAAATGATTGCTTTTCAAATCATATTCCAATCCAAAGACAAAAGCATTATTAATAACCGGATTGGAAACCACTTTGCCTAAAGTATCAATAGAATACAGTCTGGTGATATTATTTACATCATGACCAGAGAAGATATAATGATGACTGTTTTGATCAAAAGTTGATGATCCCGAATTAACGGATTTAACATCATTCAATTGAGCTATTAAAGTTACAGAAGCGGTAACAGGATCAATTTTACAAAACATCACCTTGTTATCACCCCTGGAAGCATCAATACCAATTGAATAAAGTTTGATATTTTGAGCAGTCATGGATGTTATGCATAAAAAACAAATAATTGTTAGTATGCACACTATTCTTTTATTCTTTTTCATTTATTATGGATAGTTATTGTTATTTATTTGAGGCTGTTGCTGTTACTTCTTTTAGCAATTCAATTTCCTTTTCAAGTTGTTGAATTTTTTCATTTTGATTGGTAATCAATGTTTGCTGTTCCTTAATCGCCTCAGTAATTATTGGGATTATTTCAGTATAATTTACAGAATAATACCCATCGGCACCTTTTGAAACAGCTTCCGGAACAATTTCCATTAGGTCTTGAGCAATATATCCATATTTCTTACCTTGAGAAAAGTTTTTGTCTTTAAACTCACTTGTTTTATATTCATAGGAAACTCCATTAATATTGTTAATTACTTTTAAAGCATTTGAAATGCTATTAATATTTTTTTTGAATCTTTTATCGGAAGGAGAATACCAGTCGCCAGTGGCATATGCATCTCCACAGATATAAAGTTCATAATTCACATCAGGATCACAACCAATTCCAACATGATCTACAATAGTTACTTCACCTTTAAAATAACTGTCTCCATCAACTGAGAATCTGTAGGCTGCAGGACAAGCTGAATAAATCCCAACTTTCCTGTCATCCTGAAAATGAATAATTAAATTATCATCAGAATTTTTTACCGACATGGCATTAGTTGAGGAAGTGTTTCCAGCACCTTTAACAGACAATCTTGAAGAGGGACTGGCAGTTCCAATACCAACCATATCTACACTTGCATCAAGGAAAAATAAATTTGATTCTCCATCTCCTTCTATTCTGAAATCATAGTTGCTCCCTGCGTCATTAAAAATTGCATTTCCTCTAACATCTAATAATGCTTCCGGTGATGTTGTTCCGATACCTATTTCACCATCATGATCAATAGTAAAACGATCAACAAGTGTTGTTGAGCCATTGGCAACAGTTGAAAAAACAAATTTTGTACCGTATGCAGAACTGCTCCAGTTTTCAGTTGATGAAACTGTAATTTTAGCCCCTCTTGTTAAATTATCGGCACTTGATTCACCATAGAAGCCTATATTACCAATTAATGTTCCACTTGCTGTAAGTCCACCGTTATCAATTCCTCTAAAATCAATAGTTGGCCCGCTGCCGGTCGCATCATATCTATCCAATATCAAACGACTTGAAGCAAAATCAGTACCATACATATGAAATTTAGAGATAGGTGATGTTGTTCCAAGCCCGACATAACTGCCATCATCATATAAAAGACTGTTTTTAATAGTTGCGCTTGCGCCACTCTTCCATTTTGTAATGAAGTTATTTGTTGCATCACCGGCGTCAACTGTAACTGTTGTTTGGCCATAACTTATGCCAAACACGCATAGTGTAAATACACATAAAGAAAATAATGTTTTTTTCATAGGAATAAGAATTTAGATTTGTATAATTGTTAATTTATTTTACATTTTAAAAATGATACTTCTCTATAAATAAAAACCGAATTTTTGTTGAAGTAAAATAAATATCTAATAGCAAAAACTCAAAATAATTAACTGACTATTAGAACAAATAGTGCTTTTTATTTAATAAACGAGGTAATTATTAAAGTTAAGGGGTATTAATTCCAAACCAACGTTATATTTCTTTGTCTATGGATTTTAAATATTTACTTCTTGATAAAATATATCTTATTGAATAACTGTAATTTAAAAATACAATAACTTTGTGTTATTGTTCTAAAATTCAAAAATAAAAATTATTTTATGTATAATTAAATCTTATCATTTATTAATATAATAAAACTTAAATGACTAATTATGTGTCGGTTTTATTACTAATACTTTTTTTTTTAAAAAAAAAGTATTTATTACTGTCTACTTTTATGAATTTACTGCATCTTATGATAAAGTAGAATTGATCAATATGAATCAGAAAAAAATAATGTTTAAAACACATAACAAGGTGTTAATACTTAATATTTTCGAAATATTATATTTCTCTGCAGACGGTAATTATAGTACTATTAAAATGAAATCTGAAAAAAAACATCTGGTTTCCATTCACCTTAAAAGTATTGAAAAACAACTGCCACCATTTATATTTTTCAGATGCCATAAAAGTTGGATAATTAACCTCAACTTTGTGAAAGAAATATGCCAAAACCAGAGTTGTTCAGTTGTTCTTGAAAATAATGAGAAAATAAAAGTATCGGATAGAAAAACTACTGAATTAAAAAAAGCATTGCAACTTTTTTGTTCATTCTAAGGATATAATCATTTTGTACTGTGTTTCAGACTTGAAAAATTATTATGAATGAAATAGAAGCACTTTCAGAGTGCTGTTAAAGAGAAATATGCACATGTATTAAGTATTCAAAATTTTAAAAAATTTCATGAAAACCACCTGCCACACTCACATAATGCTTGCCTTTCTCTTTGGAATGCCTGATAACAGGGTTCTTTCCTCAATACCCTCAAGTACCTTGTTTAACTGAAAAGGGCTTGACGACTATTTGAATCGGCCTCATCATGGAAAACTGAATGGTTTTAAACCATTGGAAGTCCTAAATAATGAAAAATCTGATAGTTCACAATTTTCAGAATAAATACGTCTTGATATAACTTCCAGAAAGGAAGAAAACCAAAATTCAAAATGCAATGATTGTGAGCGGGCAGAAAAATAACCTGAGATTGCTAAGATAACTTAAGAGCAATCTTGTTATCGTCTATTGTCCTGCTCAAAATAATACTTCAATAGTTGTTTTTCTATATTTATTTTGGTTTTGCTAGTAATTATTTTAATAATCAATAAACTTTTGCTTTACTGTTTACTTCCCATTATTGGGAAGCATTATCTAAGAATTGTTTCGGAACGTGCAAACCAAGGATAAATTGATAGTTTTATTACAAAACAGTCTATACCCCAACAACCTGCATAACATTCAAATTATCAAAATACCATATAGTGTGTCCACTTGTTTCTCTTTTTTCAACATGTTTTGTGTATTCAGTGTCAAATAATGGTCCTGTGGCAATAACAATTGATTGGAAATCGCACTCAAAAATTGCTCGCTGAATTATTGAAACCAATGAATCCCCGATAGTGTTTTGCTTAAAGAAACACCTGAAAACATTGTAGTTTGCATCAATGTTAAAAATATTGTTCATGAATTCTGTTTCAACAATATTATTTTTGAAATTGGCATTTATTTGATTACTATTAAATACCTGACTGGTTTTGTTATATGAAAAAGTACCGGTAACCTGATTGCTGTTGAAATTGTTTTCAATGACATTGTTTTCAAATAAACCTAAGGTATTGCCCAAAAAACCATTGTTTATTTGATTACCTCCAAAATTACCATTGCAATTGTTTGAACCGAAGCCATTTTTAATGTTATTGTAATTAAAATTTCCTGCAATTGTATTTAAGTTAAAGCCACTATCAATTTTATTAACTTGAAATAGTCCGTTTATTTGATTCTGAGAAAAATTATTGCCAATCTCATTTGCTGAGAATGCATTGTTAATTACGTTGTCACTAAAGAAATTACCGACAATATTGCCATTATAATTACTACTTAATTGATTATTGGAACAATTGGTTCCGAAAACACTTCCGGTGATTTCACCGCTTAACAATGAATTACTCATAAATCTGTCCCCGAAAACATTATTGTAAACATTTTGAGACAGAACATTATTGTAAAAGTAATACCCAATGCTATTTTCCTTGAAAAGTGGAGAATTAATAGTATTGTTCATAAAATTGCTTTTTATCCAATTGTAGAAGAAGTCATTAGATATAATAGTGTTATTTTTAAAGTTGCTTTCAATATTATTGTCATGAAATTGGGAACATGTAAGATTATTATTTGAACAATCATCGCCAAACTGATTATTAAAAGTAGCCTGAATTACATTTTGTGTGAATCTGTTTCCGAAAAAGCATTTATTGCTGTATGTAATTGTATTACTATTGAAATCATCTTTTATTTGGTTGTCAATAAATACATTAACCAGTTTATTGTGGTTAAATTTATTGCCAATTGTATTTCTTTCAAATAACTTTCCGAATTCATTGTACTGACAGTAATTAAGTATATGATTGTCTTTTATTTGACTTTTGATAATATTTCCTTTAAACCAGTGTCCAATTTTGTTGCAGGACATATCATTAACTATGATATTTTCCATACAGTTACTTCCAAATGTGACATTTTCAAAATCACCAAAAAGTGTATTGTTATAAAAATTATTTTCAATTTTTACTCCGTTACACGATCCCTTTATAACAAAATTGTAAATAGGGAAATACTTTATTTTATCTACTATTAAGTTTCTTACATCGTAGTTGTTCATGTTGATTGTGAGCATATCCTTATAAGCTCCTGTAGTATTAAAAGTATGCTCGTCTTTTCCGATTGTTATTTGAGGAGCCCAACCTAATTTATCAATTCCAATTTCAGAATCAATTGAGGTTAAATCAAATTCATATCTCCTTACACGATAAGATCTAAAGTCATAAGGCAATCTAACGTTATTGGTTAAGTTTTCCCTGCTGTTTATTACCCCTTTTACGTTTTCAAGAATTTTGAAATTGCTAATAACGGTAATTGACACTGTGGTTCCGCCAGTTATTAAATATGCATGATTTGGGTCAATAAAAGTAAGTTGATTACCTGAAATTGTGAATTTTGTTCCATAATCGTTATGGCTATATTCAGTGAAGGGTACTAAAAAACCAGTTTTTGGATTTCCAACCTGAAGAGACATATAAAAGTCTGTTTGATAATTTACAGGTGTTTTATCTAAACTGAATGTTTGCTCATTAAGAATGGAGATATTTACAAACTCATGATTTGTTCCTCCACTATATTGTGCCTTTAGCTTTGCGTCCATTTGAATAGCAGTAGCATCATATTCAATCACATCATCGGGATACAATAATGATATTGCCTGTTTACTAACTTTATCCGTTCCAATTGCCAGAACAACCAATGGCTCAACCGGACCAACATTAACAAGCCCGGGATCCAGGTCGTTTGTTAAATGATTTACACACTGATAATCGGTAATACAATAATAACCGCCCTTTATTAATTCATTATTATTGATTTTATTTATCAATTCACCTTGTGTCAACTCAATAAATGTTGCTCCACCGCTCACAGATGACAGTAAGCTATCGACAGACACTTTTCTGTTTTCTGTACCACGGGCAATTACTAGTAAGTCGGTAGGTTGGACTGCGCCACCATCTATTAACTCGGAAATTTTCTTGTCTGGCATAGTATTTATTTTTAAAATTAAACTTTATACAAAATCATATTCAATTACCTGAACAACAATAAGGTTTGGATCTCCACATTGTAGTGAAATATATGGATTGAACAATTGAAGGTAAACAATTCCTGATTTCTCTATAATCAGCTTATTTTCAAATTCCGGAATAATATTTCCATCATAAAAGCCCTCAATTGAAGTCGTACCTGCTTCACTATGGCTTGGTGAACTAATTGTAACATTTGCATTTTCAATTGGGTTACCTGCAGTATCTCTTAATATAAATGCAAAGTTATGAGTCGGGTCGCTTAAGCTTAGCTTTCTCATCAGCATTGCTTTACAATTTTTATCTTCAAAAAACTGCTTAGTGACAGTCAATTCAAATTCAGTATTTGGTGCCATTAATGTAGAAAAGCAACCATTTTGGTCAGTTGCCCCTGTCACAGTATTTATTCCATCATTAACAGTTATTTGTGCATTTTCCAAATCTGTCCCATAAATATCTTTTACATTCAATGATAGCTGAGATCTTGAATATGCCATACTTGTGCCTCTGAAAATGGGAATGTGATTTGTATCAGTTCCATTTACCAGGACTATGATAATATGAACATATCTTGCGTAAATAACTTCACTTGTCGAAACATCAAAGCCGACCTCCCCATTAGCTTTACCATTGGCATCAATTGTAGGTTGCTTACCCCATGCGAAAACTTTAAAATGCTCAGTGGTTAAGGGATTTTCGGAATACCGCATCTTAAAAGTTAAAATGTTAGGATGCGAATAAATATTTTCTGTGTCAACAACAGCATTATGATTTGGGGTTTCAAATGACTGTTCTGCATATAAAAAGAAATCACTTAATAAAACTACTCCCTGCAAATCAATTTCCTTTGTATCAATTGATCCGTCTAAAGGGAAGCCTGTTAACTGATAATTTCCGTCAGGATCAATTAAAATATTTGTCAAAGCAGCTCCTGTAAGTGCAAAACTATTACTGACATTAACCGGACTATGCAAGGAGAAACCCTCTTTATACGCTCCAATATGCTGACCATTACTTCCTCTTTCAATCAATGGACTGGTGAAATGTAACGTATAATCCAGCATGAATTCATTATTGAAAATAGGCAGGAAACTTACTCCATTTGATTGATAAGAATTAAAAGCAGCATGAACTGCTGCTGCATTACCGAATTCAATGGAATCGATAAAAACCGACGATCCCGGCTCCTGATTACAATAATCGAAAACGGAAGTTAAGTTTGATTTGAGATTGGCTGTTGTGTGAGAATCAAAATGACAATCTAAAATTTCAATAAAATTATACTGCAATTCGGCTCCAACTTTACAATTTATAAATGAACAATTATACAGATTTGTCCCCGATGCTGTAATAAGACTATTTACAAAGAGACTGTTTGCCACAGTACCAATATTTGACCTCAACCCGCCATTTATAAAACGGCAGTTATTAATGAACTTACATTTTCCGCCGATGACAAAGTCTTTACAGTGAAAACCATTGAAACTGCATTTGTTTCCAAGTTTTTCAAGCGAACCTTTAATATTAGTTATGCCATCTGCATAAAAATGTAAATCGTTTTTATCCAAGCCACTTATACTACCAGAATAATATCCGGTACCAACAATAATTCTATTACTTGGTACAGCAACATTAATCGCTTTTTGAAAACTCTTATACGGATGTGTAGGGCTTCCATTTCCCGAAGTGTCATCTCCTAAACTGCTTACATAAATGTCGCCATCTAGAATTCGCCAATATGTTCCTGTAAAATCTGCCGGAAGATATGCCATTTTTTAAAATTTAAATAGTTAATTCTTTATCTGTAAGATTTAATAAACCTGATGTGTTTTCGACACTTACCTTGTACCTGGAGTAAACTGTATTGTCGTCCTCATCTTTTTTTATAATATCTCCGATTTCATAAAAAATATTTTCATCATTTGTAATGATCGTGTCAATCAACCCCCAATTTCCTGAGCTATTCATCTTATATAAATAGTACTTGCCGTTATGAACAGTTTTTCCCCATTTAAGCAGAACGGCGGGTAGAATTGCCGGGTTGATAATTTCGCCCGTTTCAAATGACAATATCGGGGCTTCAGGGTTTATCACGTCTACTAAGCTGGTCAAACTCAAAGTTGATTGCTCTGACGGGATGTTTTCCTCTAACCCTTGCTCATTTGTTATTTTTCTTAATGCGATTAATCTGTAGAAAATTGTATCCCCAAATGGAGGCATTGTCAAGTCAGAGAAATCATCAATTATTTGTTCCTGTATATCTGTAAATAAAACTGGTGGAGATGCCTGCAGGTCCTGCTCAATAGTTTTTACAAGTTTCATTGTTCTTACACTTCCGGCATCTTTAACATTTGTTGCCCTGTATATCTGAATACCTGAAATTTTATCAGCAGGTAAATATTTATTTATTTCTAATTTTACTGAAGCATTAATTCCCAAAACCGGGTTATCAAGAATAGTTGTTGCCTTTCTTATCTCTGGTGGTTCAGGGGGGAATGAATTGATCAGATGAATCGGACCTGCAATTGGACTAGGATCGCCTAACATCATTTTATTTGTCATTTCAACTGCATAATAGAAAAAAATTGAAGTTGAAGCACCATCAATTGTGAAGTCAGTGAATCTTACACTCCAATATTCACCATCTCCTTCATCATATTTAACGGCCATAGGAAATGGATCAAACCTTGAATCATCCGGCATTAATCTTCGTCCCTCGTTATCATAAAAAACCGGAGTTGACTTTCGGGTTTGTTTGCCAATTTCAATTTGACTGTATATGACCGGTTGTTCTGTAAGTGGCAAAAAAGCCCCTTTGATTGCATTTTTAACAACAAGATCGTCTGTAATTGATGTTATTCCGTCAAAAGGTTTAATTGTTGTTCCCGGAATTACGTATTGGTCGTTATCGGGAACCGGAAACTGGAAGACACCATGAATATCAGTAAACTGACCTGATGTGATATTTGCATTGACCAAACCACGCCAGTAATCGTTCATATAAAGTTGATCAGTTTCTGATAATGCTTTGATAGCTGATAATATACTGTCAACCGTGGAGGATTTGTATAAGGTATCAAGCACAGACCTTTCATTTGCCCTATAGAAAATCAATGAATAGGGTTGTCTGGTTGGGTTGTGCTTAACCAGTGTGTCAAATGTATAAGTTGATTTCCCGTAAAAGTCGGGTCTTGTTGCAAAGATAGGTCCACTTGGTTCAGCAGGTGGTTCTGGAACAATTATTTCCAATGCCAGTAAAAGGGCAGGAGAGGAAACCTTTGATTCAAGGTTTTCAGATAAGTCAATGGAATTTGCTCCCATAAATGATCGTCGGGACCCAGCCCCAATTGCGGGTAATATTTCAGGTTTGTCGAACCCGGTTTCTGCATAAAAATATACTCTGTATCCTGGATGAAAGTTGACCAGGATATTCGTGCCGGTCAGAATTGGTTGATAGGAACCTGTAATATTATACCCGCCAGAAGAAGTGTCAATTTCAAATGTGGAATCAACAACAGTTAATACTAAATTTGCGCCTGTTTGATCAATATCAATTACCTCTAATACCTTTTTTTCACCTAAATCCAACTCATATCCTGAATTTGGGTCATTATAATTTGGATTTAATGATAAATCAGGGTCGTAATTAATTCGTATGGTTCCTTTATACCAATAGACATCGGGCTGGGGGTGAACAATCAATGGATTCCCGTTAAAGGTTATTTTAAACACTCCTGTTCTGGAATTGGGAATTTCATTATTATTAATGTCACGATCCGGAACTTCAGCCACTTCAGCTTTTTCAAAAATGCCACCAATTATTAATGTTGAATTCTGCCCATCCATTCCAGACCTTGTTTCAGTGTGAATGTGTGGAGTGGTCAAAATAGTTCCGTCTTCCTTCAGGTTTGTTTCAAAATGTACGATATCAATTATTTTATTTGAAATTTTCTTTGGCCAGGTTGAATTATCCGGGTTGGAAATATCTTCAGTTAATGAAAAATAATCATCAATATTGGGGGAAATATAGGTTTTTGCAGCAACAAACTCATTGGTGCCAACCCCTCCGATGGTTACTTCTGTCAACTGAGTTTCAACGATTTTATAAATAGTGATATTATAAATTCCCCCTAAATCCTGAATTGAGTCAATAAGAAACGTTTTTTCACCTGAATTAAAGGAAGTATAATGGACCCCGCTAATGATTTCAGGCGTATAAGTGACAGGAGGGTTTTGAGTATAATCGTTGTAAGCGCCAACAATCACACAGGCCTTTTCGTCACTGATGCTGATTACATCTGTTATTATTCCCCTTGTTGAATCAGGTTGGTTTTGTCTGAAAAACAATTGAATTTTATCTGCTTTAACTTTAAATGTTTCAAAAGAAGGGTCCTGAAACTGATAGCCCATGTGATGTACATGGTTCCAATAGAAAGTTGACCTGACTAAAATTTCATCATCATTCGAGGATGGGTCAATATTTTGTAATTTGGTCTGTTCGCTAATGGTTGTAAAAATTCTGGGTTCTTCCTTTTGAATTAATTGAACAGAAAAATTTGATGGGGGCAGGAGGGTATTCCTTATGGGAAATTTGGTTTCATTTGTAGCTAATATGTTGCTCTCAGTTGATGGACGGGAAAACCAATTAATTCCGTAAATCTGGTATTCATGAAATCCTTCATTTCTTTCATCATGTGTAAAAATTGGACATGAACCTGAGTGATTAGGAATGGGTACAACTTCATTATATTCAGCATCAAAGCTAAGTCCTGGATCCCATGAACCACTTCCTTGAATTCGATAATCCAAACCATAGAAAATTGTTTCGGTTTTACCCCTTGAACAGAATTCATCAGGGTTTTCATAAAATACCGGCGAATAGGGGAGTTCATTAAGTATTATTGTCCTAAACAATCTGATATATCTGATGTCATGGTAAGGAAGATATCCTCCAGGGTCGGTCAACTGAATTGGTGTGGGGGTAGCCGGGACTTCCAATCCATAGGAGAGATGACTTAAAATAGGGGTATCCGGCAAACAGGCATCATTCTTGGAAGTTGGCATTGTCATGTAAAAATGACTTACCAGGGCTGCAGGATCTTCGCCTAAAGAAGCAACTGTATCATACAATAATAAGTATATGTATTTGTTTGGGTCAGGTGAGATGGTTATTTCATCAATATACCCAAGCCCAAGCATTCTGGCAATATGAAAATCACAGGCAACAAGCTTCAGGAGATTTAAATAGCTTACTTCAGTACTTGCATCATTTGTTTCCTCTGATGTGGTTTCATAAGGCACAACAACATTTGAAGCCGGGTTAAGATTAGTACTGTTAAGAAGGTAACTTTGAACGCCGTTTTTGATTCTGTCCTCAGGATTTAACGGGTCATCCCATTTGTCTTTATAATTGACAATATTTGTTGTGAGTCCGTTGATGAATCTGGGCCAATTATTAATTCCCCAGTTACTTCCTGCTGGCCCTTCAAGTCTTTCATGGGCAATGGCATTATCTTCGGTTAATGCGAACTGGCCAATATCCTGCCAGTTGTTCAAATCGGCATTATTTGTGCCAACTATAAAATCATGATATGTTTCAACTGTTATTTGAAGAGGAGTAACGTTTGCATAGTTAAATCTCAAGTACTGGATATTTTCAACTTCAATTCTAATTATCCCGCCTTTTGGAATTAGAAAAACAGCGTTATCAACAATTGGGACAGGTTGTCCCGGACCTGAATAAGCGTCAATATTAAAAGTTTTTCTGCATGAAATTACGTTTTCCTTATTATCAAAAGTTGAAATAGCTTCAGTTTTAACAGCTCCGGGCAAACTTTCATTAATGTAAACCATATTAAGGGTGACAGCGAAGCAGAGTTTGTTTTTTGCTTCAACTTCAATATGTGACCCTGTATATTGTGAGTATTCACTTAAAAAATTAAATGGGTTTGTTAATGGATTAATAGAGGAAGCAATAAGGTTATATGCAGCTATATTGCTAAACCGGATAATAATTGTGGTAGTTACACTTTCGTTAAGAATTGAATTTATTGGAATATCAAATTCCCATTCCCTTATACTGCCTGAATTAATCCTGTCCGGCATTTTATTTGCAAAATCAACAACTGCAGGGTATTTTTTGATGTATGCAGTTTTGAAAACTTTTACAAAATCATCTGGTTTATGGAAATGACTTGAAGTAGGGTAAGAGGATAAAGGGTTTCCTTTAGGCAAGTGCTTTTCACCTAACTCATCTCTGAAATCCCATCTTAAATGAATTCCCTGAGTGCTTCCATCACTTCCGGTCGATCCCGTAGCTTGTATATAAGTATACTGTGACTGGACCTTGTCATTACTGTTTATTACTATTTCAGGATTCTGTGGCATTATATTTAATTTTAACTTTTGTAAACACTATAAATTTCTAATAACAAAATTGTCAACTTCCTGGTTTTTTTCAACATCACCTGAGATTATAACTGCTCCTATCCCAAAACCTCCTTCTCCAATTCCGGAAATTGTTGAATCAGATTCGTTAAGAAGAATTTGACCATTACATTCAAATTCAATATTTGATTCGTTGGCTCTTAGTATAACAACTGAACCATTTGGAACGCCCGAACCAATTAAGGTTCCAAGTGCAGCCCAAGCGCCATTAACACGTTTATAGAGTCTGCTTTCAGAATTATTAATTCTGACAAAATATCCATCCAGCCCGTTGTTCTGAACCCTTACACCCATTGATATAGTGTTATCAGAATTATGACCAGACAATACAGTCAATTCAACTTCATAATTATTGGTCGTGTATTTTGCAGGATTATTTGCAACGTAGAAAGATCCTCTGCCATTTTTCTGACCATTTGAGGTTTTTCTGGCAACTCCATTCTGGATTTTAATTCCATCACTGTTCCCAACATTTATTACCTGCAGCCAACCATCTCCTTCTTCAGGTATATTGTTATCCAACAATCCGGAATTCGTAAATTTATCGAGGAATATTCTTTTTAAATCACCACCCCATCTGACAATAAAACTGTCAAATTCCTGCATGATTAAATTTCCTCCTGTTCCTATATTGCCCATTCCGGCTCCGGCTTTTCCGGCTCCTGATATTTCGTTGTCAATAAAGAAAAGAAGGTCATTCTCATAATTTTCGTAAAATCTTAATTTATTTCCAAGAACTTCAAATTTGACAACCGCCCCGTCTGAAGTACCGGAACCACTAATTAAAGTAACCCAGTTTGTTCCAATTTTTTTAATTAACCTTGATGCGGATTTATTAAACTGGACAATATACATGTTGCCATTATCCTGGATCCTTGCTGCCAAATAGTTTACAAAATCTGAAACACCTCCCTGAATCTGTTTCATTTCAACAATGTAGTCAGCGTTAGTATATTCAGTCCCAACATCCGCTGTATAAAGAACACCAATATTCAGTCCGTTTGTACCGGGAGTCAAAGTATCATTTTGGGCATCAACCTTCATGGTTGCTGATCCAATTTGGATTATTTTAGTCCATGAATCGCCAATATCCGGTAAATGGTTTTCTAATGTTATTCCTGATGCTTCAGTAAAAGTATCTTTAAATGCAACCCCTTCAATCATCACAAACACTAAATATTGGATTGCATCAATAACATTTAACCCCGTTGATTCAATATCTTCCAGGGTTAATGTAACTGTCTGTGGAATATCGCTAAATACTTGTATTGATCCCTCACCATTTTGAATATTAACTAAACCGCTGTTTTCAACAATTACAGGTCCTGATCCGGTTGCAATTAATTTTACGTCTTGATTATATCCATAATCAACATCCCCAAAATCGTTTTGAGCCTGAACAACAACAGTAACATAAGTACCTTCGGATGAATCAACCGGATCAATAATTACAAATTTAGTTGCTCCCTGAGTTGTAAAATTCAAATCCTGATTGCTTGAAACATCCAACCCGGTACTTCCCGAATCAGCCAGAGATAAAATAATCGTTTCTGCTTCGCTGTTAGTAAGGTTTATTGTCCCAATTCCATTAATAATATTGACCAGCCCACTGTTATCAATAGTTGTATTTGCAGAGTTTGAAATCAGGGTGACAGTCCCGTTAAACAAGGTATCCAATAATCCTATAACATTTTGAGCATGAATTGTAATTTGAACCGATTCTCCCTGCTCAGCATCAACCGGATCAAGAATTACTAATTTTGAAGCAACTATTGCATGAAATTCCAAATCCTGATCAGGACCCAGAAGAATTCCGGTTAGTTCTGAATCTGTAAGACTTAATGTAACTACTTCAGCGAAATTATCATTGATTAATATTGATCCTTTTCCGTTTATTATATCAACCAGTCCTGCACCGCTGGCATTTCCTGAAACGTTCAGTGTAACATTTTCATTATAATTAGTAATTGTGTTCCCGTTAAGGTCAATTACCTTAATTGTAACTGTTTGAGCAATTCCAACATAAGTATCAGCAGGATTAATGATTGAAAAGGTTAGGGTTTTAGTTGAAATTGAACAACTATTTCCAAATATTGTCCTTCTGCCGCTTATTAAAGGCCTGACTCGAACAGTATACTGGGTATTATATTTTAAATCTACAATTTCATATAATGGTAATTTCCCATCGGCATTATTCCTCAAATATAAAGCAGAATACCCAATAGATGTGTTCTCAATTAAAAACTCATATGCATAAGCGTTCGGAACAGAATCGGCAGTTAAAGTATTTCTCAAATCAACTTCAACACTGCCACAATCAGCCGCGCATAATTTTGTTGTAGGAGCAATGATGGCAATATTTACAACAACTTCATTCATTGGGTTTAATAATATGTTGGTGCCGGTTGCCTCATCGTATTCAAGGTATCTGAATCGAATATTAATATCTTCAACATCAATATTCAGACTTGTATTGGAGATAAATGCTTCGGATTTATCTTTTGAAAGTACTATTTTGTAATTGGCGTCTTCATTACCGGCTCCATCAACAACTTTAATACTTTGCTCTAGCTCTTCATCCGTTAGTTTAGGATTATTAAATGGTTCAGGGTTTCGAACAAGTATCCCGATTATTCTTTCAACTGAAGGTGTACCTCCATCGTTATACCAAAGAATGTTAAATTCTGTTGTTTCAGCTTTATTCAGTGCTTGCATTTTTAATGCGCCAAATAATATTCTTTCATATTTATTGGAGAAATTCTTTACCAGTTCATCATTGGCACTCGTATTAGCTATGATGTTGACAGCTTCTGAAAGATCAGCAGGGTCAAATGTTTTTACAATATCATAAATTGCTTCATTTATAACTGTAGCTGAACTTAAATCCATTTCCTCGCATAAATTAATGCTTTCTTCAAAAGTAAGGTAGCTCAAAACCTGTTCCCTGAAACAGGCATATCTGGAGGTTTGGAAATTATATCTGTGAACTTCAACAGGTTGATTTAAGGGGTAACTGTTGTTATAATCAACATTGAAAATTGCAGTATAGAGTTTTAATGGTTTAAGATTTTGCAAATCAGCATATAGTCCGATATTTAACAATTCAAATTCGGTTGCCTGGACGCAATTCTGTCCATTCATAAAATTATTCAGGACTTCAACATCAACACCGGTAATCGGCGCCTGCGAAATGCTCCACTGTGGCTCGGCATAAGGAATAACCTCAGGTTCCTGAGGGTCTTTAATTGTGATATTAAGTGATGTTTGAACAGGGGCCATGCTTCCATAATTGGCTAACTTTGAAAACATCGTATAGACATAAGGATATTTGAAAAGCATCCTTAATTTGGGTAATTTGTAGAATAGCGGTTTTGCATCAATAATATTACCTTCAGCATCAGGATAGGATCTGGCAACATCAATGTAATCTTTAAGCTTTGAGAGTTTGTATTCATCCTCTCTGCCAACACTTTCTAAAGCTACATAACCTTTTGAATCGACAGGTCTTAGATCAAATTGATGGAAATGACCAAGAGGTCCTTTGGTGTTAAACCCATAAAAATAGTATTCTTCATAATCTGCATTGCCTCCACCTGTAACAGAATCTCTGGATTTAATTCTGATTAAATATGTGCCATTTGGCCTCCAAATTGGTTCAACTGTTCTGGACATCGCTTCAATCATAGCAGTAACCGATTCGTAAGTTTCGGTCCATTCACTGATGTCAGGAACATAGTATTCAGTCAGGTTTTGCCAACATACTCCAAATACATAAGTTCCGCAAGGGTAAATACCTGAACAGCATGTTTGTTCTTCGAGCAGGATTTTATCAGTACTGTCTTCAAAAAGAATTTTACTTCCGTCTTCCTGTAATATGTAACAAGAAAAAGATGTTAAGGAATATTCGGATAATAATTCTATTAGGTTTTGTATTTCTTCAATCTGTTGTGTTTTCATATTGGCCAATACACAACTTTGATTAGCAAACATAGGATCCGGTGATGTTTCACAATAAAACTGATGGTCAGAAATTTCATCAGTTAGTATAGATATCTGATCTTGCAATTCCAGAATGGCTTCGTTTACATAAACTTCCATTTGGGATTGGAATTCGAGACAATTTATTAAGCAAGATCCATCGGGTTCAATAACTATTTTGTCAACAGGATTATTCTCGTCTTCATATTCCACAGGCAGGATTAATCCTGATAGTGGTACGCTATTGGAAACTATGAGAGAATATGTGTAAATGGATATATTATTTATATCAAATGTTCCGGTGTCAATTCTTTTAAAGTATGAAACAGAAACTGATGGCGTTTTTGTTAATAGTCTGAGTTTGGTCAGTGCAACAGGATTCTGGAAGTATATTTCCAAAGTGTTACCCGGAGCTAAAATAAGTGCATTGGTTAAACCAAATGGATTTGTGATTGGAGAAACAGACCCTTCAGTTCCAACCAACTTAAACCACATACCGTCATGATTTGTTATTGTATTAATTGGAACTTGCGGATTGGGATAATTATCGAAGTTAATACAAACAGGGTTCAGGGCTTCATTCGGACAATAAATAGCCGATTGTGTATTGATATTGAACAACCCCAGATCAGGCAAAGTACTTCCGTTACGCAACCATTCCAACGGACTTCGACCTAAAATACTTAACTTATTAACTTTACCTGCCGAATCACGCTGCCAATAGCCGTAATTTGGATTTAAAGGAGGTGTGACAATAATATTTGGGTCATCGGGGGTAATTGCCTCAAAAACATTATATGGTTGCCAAGTTGAACCATCTTTGTAAAATAAACTTACTTCTTCAATTTTAAATGTATGGGTTGTTGGCTCAAGTTTACCTTTCTTTTTAGGAACCTGTTCAGTATTTTTAGGTAAAGTTGTTGATTCACTTCCAAAGTTATCTGTATTGGTTGTATCGACTGGCTTTAAAAATTCAATTTCAATTTTTGAGTCTACAGGAATAATTATTTCTTCTGGAATTGTTAATGAAGGTGGAATTGTTCCAGAAGGACTTATAAATGAATAAAGAGGGAATGTTTCATTAGACATTACATTTATCGCTGTTGCACCGGAGCCAATCTGATGTAATAAAATCTCATCAATATTTGCATTATTATCAATTACCCAAGTAAAGGCAAATGAAATGCACCTGTCTTTCTTAAGCACTCTAATGCAAGCTTTCACAGAACCGGACACAACAAATGGCTTTGGAATTTCTGCAGCAATAGACGCAGCGGCAGATAATGTCAATCCAAATTTCCAAATTTTTAGCGAAACTGAACCGCCTAAATTCAAACCTGCTCCAATTTGCACCGGAACAAAATTTATTTTACCAAATACATCAATATATGCTGATAGTTCGGCTGAAAGTGGCCCTGCTTTTGCTTTTTTATAGAATGAAATTCCTGCTCCGGCATCAATTCCACCCGAATATAATTGGAGGTAAGAATAAGCATTGATATTGAAAATATCCTTGAATATTTTCCCCTGAACAGGGTGTTCTTTTGTTCCAATATTGATATACCATGCATCAGAATCATGGTAAAAGAAACCCATTGCGAGAAGTGCATCAAGTTGTAAGATTTTCCCGTTTGTTTCAGGAATTTTGTAATTTACTCCAAATGCTGTGGTGATTGAGGTACTGTCAATAGCCAACATGGCACTAAACGGAGGGTCGCTTGTGCAATCAAGACCGATACGTTCTTTAATTATTGCTGCTTGTCCCTGAATAAGTAAGACATCAGGTAAAGAAAGCAAAAAGAATATTTTACTTGTAAATGCTTTTTTATCGCCGCTTGGCTCAATTGTTGAAATTGAGGCACCAGCTCCAACTGAAAAACCGTTTTCCTGCGCAAATTTTTCAGGTTGAATTCCTTCTTTATGAGTAGGGGCAACTTTCTTTTTGTAATAATCCCACCAATCATAAGCACCAATCTCATCTTTACTTGCTACATATTTTTGTCCTAAAAGTCCCCTGAAACCGTAAATTCCAAGGCCGGTTGGTCCCAGTGTAATTGGAACAGGCAGTTCTAAGCTTAAATCAATTAAAAATGAAGGAACCTTTGGGTTCATTCTCATTGCTGCGCTACCAGAGATATTTGCTTTTGGTAATGACAGACTGACACCGCCAGAGTATTCTGTTCCCTGATCGGGGTTAGTTCCGGTTGCATCAGGTTCTTTCATTGACAGGTATCCCGAAATTAAAACTGCTGCTGCCTCAGGAGTTGCGCTTCCAGGGATGATCAAATCAATTGCTATGCTTTCAATTCTGATAAAGAAATCTAAATCTAAGCCGGAATTATTATTATCAATTGTAAAGTAAAACTTAACACCATCCCCTCGTGCATCAACTCCGCCCGGGTTCACATTTATTCCCCCGTCGAAACCAATGTAGGCGTATTTTCTCATTACACCACCATGGTACTGCTCATGGGAGCCAATATGTATGGCGGTAATTGACAATTCAAGCGGACCAACTTTTAAAGTTTTAGGTTCAGGCAGAACAATACTGCCTCCTCCGGAGAACTCTATTCTACCATCATCCCAAATCCTTAACCGTTTTATCTGGATTGGATCGGGGATGTATTTACTGATAACATTATTTAATATTTTAAGCTCAGCTTTTGTTTCAAGATAAAATTCATCTTCAACTCTGCCAACTTCAAGTTCGAATATTTTTATTTCAAGGACATTTTTAATAATAGCTGTATAACCAGATTCACTTGAAGCTGTGATACTGAAATCTCCGTCTTCAAAAAAGTGAGCAAGGATGTCGATTTTAAAAGGATCTTCAGAGGCAGTTTTGAAAGTATCAGGCAAGGTAATTGAACCTATTATTTCAGATTCAAGAATAGAGTTTCTTTCAAATTTCATATAGAAATTTTTAAACCCAAGAGCAAAACCCTTTTCAGGTTCTGTGTCACTACCGCCGATTCTAAAAAATATTTCGTCTTCAGGATCGGGGATACCACCAATAGCTCTTAAACCAATAATTCCCGAAAATCCTCCTGTGCCAATAATAACTTTTTCACCATAAATCTCAAGTGTATTTCCGCTTGAATTACTACTTAATGTGTCTTGTTTAAACCATTTTTTTGGAAGTCCAATTGCAACTTTTTCAATAAAAACACCAATAAAATCATTTGGTCTACCATCTGCTGATGCTTCATCAATATTTTTTGTTCGACTTAAGTCTAGCTTCATGTCGCTGAACATTAGGTCGATACCTGTATTTCCTATTTGAGACCACCAGAATGTAATATTTGAGGCATTATTAAACTGTAAGCCATTTATTATCGAGAAAGTAATATCTCCAATATCAAATCTTAGAAATGATCTTAATCTATCATCTTCAGGCACTTCAACTATTAATGTATTTCCATTAACATCAACCTCCTCATCAATTATTCTACCATTATTAGGTGAAGTTCCTGACGGGCTACCGAATAATGGTTTTAACACCCTCCTTGGGAATTCTAAACCGATAGAGATATCCTTTATCTTTGCATAAATTTCTGGTATTATTATTTCCTTTAATCTGTTTTCAACATTGTAATTTATAAACCAAGCTTCAAATAATTTTTCCAGGTTGGTCAGACTATTTTGGAGGTAGTATTGCACAATTTCAATAAAATCAATATTTGAAGTACTTTTTATTAACTCATATACTTCATCAAAGCTGGGATCTTCTGGAAGACTATTAAAGTCTACTCCTGCTCCTAAATTTGAATTTACTTGATTAATAAATGTTTCAATGTATTCAAATTCATCAGCAATTGTTCCAGAAGGAATAACAAAGTTAGATATGATTGACTGAATAATGTCTTCCTCGTTTGTGTTAAAAATATTAAAAATTAAATTCTTTATATCATCTGCTGAAAATGAGAAGGTCTCTAATTCAAATTCATGAATAAATTTTAATACTTCATGTCGTTTAAAAATAATTATTTTAAATTCAGAGCCACCTTGATTACCGAGGCTGTCAGGAGGGTTTAAAACTATTTTTATTCCTGTTCCCGGAATAGATATTCCAATTTTATTTTCAGTTAAAATATCAACGCTATAATATGTCATATCACCTGATGGGCTTTTTGATACAATCAAATTATGATACCTTAATTGATCCAACAAATCATTTACATTATCTGAAAAAAAAGAGAACAATTCTGGTAATTCCGGAACTGATATCAGGCGTTTTAATTTTGGATAATAAGCTATTTCAGGCATAATTTTTAATTTTTTATTTCAAACTCCCCTTTATATAATAATTGACTACTTTCAAACTCAATATTATTGTTATTAGAATATACTTTATAGATATATTTTCCTTGAGGCAAGTTCAACACGATTAATACCTTTCCACCGTTAAAAACAGTATTTATGTGGTTAATTCTTTTTTTGGAATTGATTTTTAATCCGTTAAGATTATCTAAATCATTTATGCAATATATGAAATTTTTATGATACTTAATATCGTTAAGCAAATCTAACCATTGATCTTTTGACCAAATTGATTTTATACTTTTTGGATAAAAAGAAAATACTTCTGGAGATATACTACTTTCAATTGAATCTGTAACAGTTTGCTCCCCAGGAAATACAGGAATAGCAAAGTACTTCTCACTTTTTTCATAATTTCTTTGATTTACTAATTTTCTATATGGGAAAAGAACATTTGCAAGTTCATATCTTCTATAAATCAAATCCTTATCATCTACAGCAAATTCTTGATTTTCTGTATTATATTGAGTTAGTGCCTTTATTTCAATTCTACATGCTATGTCTTTATTAGATTTCATTTCACGAATAAGCCTTAATGTATCTCCATTAACACTTGGTTGGATTCTTATAGAATCATTAATAAGATTTCCATGTTTATCAATTTTATATATAATTTTTCTATCTATACATAGTACGCCATCATCCTTTGTAGGAGAGTGATAACCTAGGTCGGATGCCCATCCGCCATAACCACAGTGCCACTCTATTTCCAAATTTTTATTCAGCTTATAAACATTATTCTGACTTCCTGCAAAATATCCACCTTCGGATGAGGTGTCAATCCACCATGGGTCAAGTTTAAAAGGCCAAATGGAATTATCCTCAACTAAATCACCATCTTCATTATATATAAAGACTTTACTATGAGCATCTCCATATATTGGCACTCTTCTTTTTTGAAAATTATTATACTCATATCTTATACTATCACAAGTTCTAATTCTAATTAAAAAATTATTATCTTCTAACTTTAAAAGATCCGCATAAGTTAAATGATCAGCAAAGCCTTTATCACCCATTTGTCTTTCCCATTCCACATTTCCTAAACTATCTGTTTTAATCAAAACAATTCCATCAAAAGATTTACAACCTTCTTTTTGCTCGCTATAGAATCCAGGATAAATTAAATTACAAACCTCATAAACTACCTCGGGGTTTAATATCTCATATTCATTACAATAACCTACCCCGTTATAATAATAGTTTTTGTATTCTTTTTGGCCTTTTTCTATTTTAGTAATCATATTTCTGCACCTATAACTATTTTTACCAAGTGCAATATATCCTTTATCATGTGTTTCATAAACTGCAAAGGTTCTTATATCAACACCTCCACCATGTCCATAATTTGAAATTCGATAATATGTACTATCTAACCCAGACTCGGTACCATTTTCTGTCTTTCTTGTTGCTTTATTAGTGCAAACATTTTTATATTTATCTGTAACATCGTCATATAATAAAGCATTAACATCTTCAAACAAGGTGCTTCTTATCCATTGAATTTCACCATTTGGGTTGATTTTTAACAAAGAAAAACTTGCATCAAGCAATGCTATCAAACTACCATCTTTACATTCATTAATATCTGAAATTGGAGTTAAGGATAATAGTTTTGATTTTCTAACTTCTGGAACACTATCTTTTCTTAAGTTAATTTGCCATAATTTCTCACCTGAAGAGTTTAGTTTAATAATATTTCCCAAATAACAAACTAATAGATTATTATTCGAAATCTCTTTTATGGTCATCCTTTGCGATACTCTACCGGTGATATAATTACCTATATTCTTAGCCCAGATTATCTCTCCTTCATCATTAGTTTTATATAGTATTAGGAATCCAGATTCCTCGCCCCACTTATACGAGGGTAACTTTAGGTCTAGAGAAGCATAAAAGTTCTTTATAAAGAAGGTATCGTTACTAAAACTTGCAAAGTGCCAAAAACCTTGATATGTCAAATAGACAACCCCTCCATCATTTAGGCTAGTGATTGCCATTTTTTCACCAGGCAATTGGTAGAAGCTATCAGAGTACACTCTTGATTCACTTTTTTGTGAGTTTGCACTTAAAAAGCAAAAAATCAAGGTAAGTGTATATAGTGAACTGTTAAGGAGTATCCCAACCTTGAGCATATGCAATCATATTAATAAAGTTTGTATCTAATAATTGTTTCATTATATCTTTGACAATATCATTTAAATGAGTTGCATCTAAGTTATCTAATGCCATAATAAAACCTTCATCAATTGGTATAGTTTGTCCTTTTTCGGGACCAATCTTCATGTCTGGTATTGAAGGATCTACAATATATCTTCGATACAAATCCCACTTTAGCCTATTTGCAACATATAATGCCATTACTGGATAGAGACGAGGTGATGCATATAAAGACATTACATCCGTGATACCATCAAAATCAGAGGAAATACATATGTTTCGATAGAATCTTAATATTTTTACTTTAATAGTTGCTAAAGAATCTGTAGGTAATAGATCTAAATTTAATGGTTGATATATATTTAATCTTGCAACCTTAGCAATATGGTCTATTGCTTTATAAAAAGCCTCCATACATGAAATTGCCTGAATATTAACATTTGGCTTAGTTATATCTCCATCTTTAAACTTTTCAAGGACACCATTTTTAAAAAGATTTGCATATGTTTTATTGGCTGCATAAAAACTTTTATAATAATGCCATTCTTGTGGAGTATTTCCATAATGTTTGGTCATATATTCATGATATATCTTATCCAATGCAATTTGTATTTCTGCAAATAAACCTTTGGCGTTCCAAGCTAACTCATCTTCAAATGGTATCCAAGCTGCAGAGGAGTTCAAATCGTTAAAATCAAAAGGCTTACCTGCTAGATAATCAACTCCTCCATCAACTTCTGTTATATTTGAACCATACATTGGCCATAGGTTAATATTATATGGAACACTTGAGTCATCTATAAATGATGTATTACTAAATGTTTTTGAGGGTGCTTTATTCTTTTTTCTTCTATTTCCTTTTCCAAACATTCTTTCATTACTTCTAATAACACGGTCTTCCGAAATTAAACCAATTACTCCTCCAAGTTTTATTATTCTTTCTATTTCATAATTATCAATATTTAAATTATCGTGGTTATGAGTATTTCTTAAAAACATTGGAAAGAAATACTCAAAGTACTCTTGTATTTTCGGTGCATCTACATAAGTAGATATCACTGCAGAAACTTTGTTTTTAATGTCTTGAACGCTATCTGGTTGTGAGAAAAATAATGGACTTCCATTTATATCATGATGTTTTTGATAACTAACACTTATATCTGGATATAATTGGTTAAGTATTTTTCTTAGTTCATCTTCATAAAATGGTAATAGTGGTATATCAAAGCTAGATAAGGTAGAAGTTTCGTTATTATCAATCTTTTGACGAATATTATCAATATTGGTTCCGTTTCTATCAACCAATGATAGAGCAGCATGTGTAACCATTATTTGATATTTATTGTTACTAAGGGTGTTTTTTGTGTTTTGATTTTCAACACTGAAAATACCATCATCAATAGTTGGATTTATAACGGGGTCTGCAGATTCAAGTTCATCTTTATATAACCACTGATCTGGATTAAGTTTTGGGTCACCAAAGATTCCATAAACAGGATTATAGTCAAATCCTCTTTCAGCCATATTTAAGATTTGTAATCTTGCATTTTTATGATAATGTTTCAAATCAATAATAATCCCATTTCTAAATGCAGTTTTTATCATCTGTCTGCCTAGTTCTGTTAGTCTGGTGCATTTCTCAAAGCGAAAACCTCTTATTTGATCATCTTCATATTGCTTACCCTTTTCATCCCTTGTATATACTTTTTTTCTCATATAATTCTCTGGGCGTGGCATGGTAATTATTGACATGAATTCATCATGTATCATTTTACCCTGGGCTCCCATACCATTCCAATATGCATGCATTGGAGTCCATCCTATTAAGTTAATTGCATATTCATTTGAACCATCATAAGTTTGTGACAAACTTAAAAATCTATTTAAACATAATTGAATATGATTAGTTTTATGAAATCCTCCATACCAATCGTGACTCGGATCATTGCCACTATTTAGCATTTCATGAGAAGTAACTGAAGAATTATAATCTGGATGTGGTGGATAAAGTAAATTTCCATAGGAATCTGTTAATGTATTACTTCCATTGTCTTCTAAAGCAAAATTTCTATCCAATCTGTAGAGGTCCATATCAAATTGATGCCCACCTTCCATATGAATTAAAAATCTAATTAGTTTGGCATTGGATGAACTAGAAAAATATGATTCTCTTCCGTTAAAATAAGTATTATAATCACTAGTATTTTTAATAAGAACAATTTTATCATTCTGATTTAATATTTTGTTTCGTAGAAATCTAATTTCTTTCCTTGTTTCTTTCCAATTCTCACCATATTTCAATTTATTAAAATTTAAAAGTGCTCTCCCAAGTAGACCATTTCTAAACCCCCTGCCCATCCAATCTGGAAAGGCAAAGGTTATTGCAAATGCTATTGGAAATAAATAGTTTGCAAAATTAACAATCATACCTCTTTCAGGAGTATGCAAGCTATTGAATACAGTTCTTACTCTACCATCTACAAATGATAAATATGTTGATTTACCAGGCATTACTGGATGATTGAATGCAGTTTGAAGTCCAACATCTTGTTGTTGACTTGAATCTGAGCCTGGTGACACATAGAACTGCCCTCCTTTTTTCTCAGATTTAAGATTATATGTCATTGTGACATGAAGATGAGAATCGCAGGCATACATATCTTCCTCTAACCAATTTTTAATTCCACTTGGTACACTTGGATCATTTCTTAACTCAGGAGTAGAAGAAAGATTATAAAATCCGTCATATTCATTGGATGATCTAATTAATACATCATTTCCAGTGATTATACTAGTATAATCACCATCAACAATAACTCCAGTAGGACTAGGAGAAACAGGAATATCAACAATTTTCAATGCAGTAATATTTGAGATACGAGCTGAAGTTTGATTTTGAATTGAACCATCATGATAAATCCAGAGATCTATCATATACTCTTTATTATCATTTTTTATATCAAGGATGGTGTATTCTCCATCAAATATTCTCCCATTTGAATCATGTAATTTTATTTTATCTCCAATCGAAAATAAATTTGTTGAGTTTTTCAAAACTATCTTACTTTCAACTGGATCAATATAATCTACTTCAACAACATTATAGAATAAGAAACCTTTCCCCTCGGAAGCAATAAATGGTGAAATTGGAATTAAAGTTTGTAATTCTGATCTCAAATATGGAATTATTTCGAAACTCATGTTTTTATATATTTTTAGATTTCTTGAAAATAGTTTCTTGAACAAAAGTTCAATTGGTCCAGGCTATATAATGTTAATCCTAAATTTATTGTTTTAACATTTCCTAATGAATCTAATCCTGACAATCCAAGCTCAATTGCTATATAACTGTTTTCACCATCTATAGATCCGCCTTCAGAAGATGATAGAACAGTAAAATATAAATGTGAATAATTACTTAGTTCTGCCTGTATTTTCTGAATAATACTATTCTTCTCAGCAAAAGTATATGCAAATGAAGTAATCATCTCAAATTCATTATCCGTAATTCTCTCATAACTATTTAAGAAATTATAAATTGTAAATGGACCAGATTCCCCCTCAGGTGATATCTTCACAGGAAGAAATTCAAAAGGTTCTACCTCACTTTGAATTACAGTATCTTCAAAATCAAATGGGACTACATTTAAAAACTCTTCATAGTTTTTGTAATATGCCTCGTAAAAAGATTTAAACTGTGACTTTAAGCTTTTAGCAGTAAAGTTAATACTTTTTAATTTTGATGAATCTATTGAATAGTGCTCTTTTATATCATCATCTTTTGTCATTTCACCTCTTGCTAGGAAGGAATAGGCAACTTCTCCAATACCGTCGTTGGCAACACCTTGAATGGATGTAAACAATATCCCGAAGAAGCTAGTTAAACCTTTGAAGTACTCTGCAGGAGACCCTCCCCAATTTATAACATAAGGAGCAGTTGTTTGAGGTGAATTGGTCGGAACAGAATCAATCTTCCATGAAGCTTTATAAGAAAATGGTGAAAAGTTATGATCAATATTTGTATAAGGAGTAATTGTTCTTCCAACCTGTGTAATTATCTTATCATCATCATACAAATCTTTTAATAATTCGGCATTATATATTTTATTGTAGTTTATCTTTACATAAAATGGAAAACTATAATTTAAACCATCACCAGAATTCAAATAAAAAGGGGTTTCAATTTTAAACTCCTCTGTATATTTCCAATCAGAGTTACTTCTATTTAAAATTTTAAATACTTTCTTTTCTTTTTTATCTTCTTTAAATAACTTTTGTGGAACAAAAAGTATAGGGTGTAAGTTATCCATATGGGGTAACATCATTGTTAATATTAATGTTTCAGAGTCATTTGTCACCCCGTCAAATTCTTCAGTATGCATTGGCCATCTATATTTATGATAATCTTCAAGAACGTAAGGTTGATTCATATCAGGTGAAGGTCCAATACCTAATTTGAACTTTGGATAATTATTTCCACTCATTCGGTAATTATTATAGTAATTAAATGAATGGTGATGTTCATTTCTAATATCAATATAAACTACATTTTTTGTTGCAAATTTTGTCAAAACTTCATTGTAAAGCTCATTTCCTTTGATTTTATCTGTGCTAGAGCCTTGATGTATGATTATTTTTGTGTTGTAATGTAGACCATAGAAAACTGCAGGGTCGATGTAATTTAAAATAGCTTCTCTCTTATGCAATATAACTATAGATTCATCTTCTGGATTTGAAGGTAATGAATCAGTAATTTCAATAATATTATCTATAACTCTAGCCTCTCTCATGGTTGGGTTAAAACCAAATTCTTCTAGCATGATTTCAAATCCATATGTATATAGATTATCAAAAAAACCTAAACTATCACCTGCCTCTACAATTGGTAGGTCAAAATCAGTTCCTAATGCGTCAAAAGCTTCTTCAATTAATGCACTATCTGAAAGAACAGATGAGTCAAGGTGAATTCCAAGATTCTTTGAAGGAAGACTCGCTGAAACATCAGTATTATCCCAGTCATCATACATCTTATCAATAAGATCAGACATGAATGAATTATTCCTAGGGATCAAGAATTCAGGGTTTATTTGGTCAGTAATTAAACTTTCCCAGCTTAATCCTCTATAAATAAAATATTTTACTGGTGTAAAATTAACTGAACTTTGATTTATTGGTTTTAAAATGAGATTGAAACTGCTTCCAGAACTAGCTTTTTGAACCAAAATAATACCTTTTGTTACAGCAAATGCTAAAATATGTTCAGCACCACTTCCAGTTGAACCTGTAAACATGCTGCTTACTCTATATTTTGAGGCTTCATGTCCGGAAACAGGACCATACTTTAAGTTTATTAGAGTGTTATCATTTTGATTTGGAAGAAGATCAAAATCAGCAAATGTGTGAATCTTAGCCATTATACTTTTCTAGTTATTTTATTATTTGTTTTTTTAGTGCTATTCCATTATTAGTTGATATTTTAATATAATACAACCCTTTTGACAATTCTTCAGTATTTAATCTAATCTCAGAAACATTTGACAATTTCTTAAAGAACACTTTAGTTCCGATAACATCAAAAACCTCAACCCTTTGAATATTCTCCCCCTCAATAGTAATATAATCACTTGCAGGATTTGGATAAATACTAACGTTGCTTTTATCATTATTATTATCCTGAATTCCTGAACTTGGAGAAGAAACTTTTTCAACACTGCGATAGATGCCGTCAAAGTAAACTGAAGCTAATAGATAGCCACTTTTTGTTATTGTAATTTCATATATGGAATTAATATAGTTTATTCCGGATAAGTCAACAGTATCCCATGTTTCGGCTTCATCAACCGAAAAATAAATATATTTGGTTATTTCGTTTTCGAATGTTCCGCAATAAATTGTATCTCCGGCTGTTATGCATTGAGTAATGATGCGAATACTGTCAAGATCGTTATCAGCGCAGTCAACCCAGGTATATCCATTATCATTTGATTTGTAGTTATTATACCAGATATCGGTACCGGCTGAAAGACTTGTATTATTTATTAAAGCACCATCTGATGTTTTTAACATTTCATCCTTAATAGCATAGGTAAAAGAATTATTGACGTAATTCCAAGTGATGCCGTTGTCTGTAGATTTGTACAGGAGGTTAGCACCATAAGATAATAAAATTTCATTTGCCGGGTTTACCCATATTGCATCTTTAGAATTTCCAAGGTTGTAGGTTAATGTCCAACTATTACCATTATTGGTAGAAGTATATATTTTAGCATCGCCATAATATTCATGATAGGCTAGAATATTTCCGTTCGGAGCAAGATACATTTCCACTATGTTTGTATCAGCTCCAAGACCTTCAATAACTTTTTCCCAAGTTGTTCCATGATCATTTGATCTGTAAATACCATGACCGATGTTAATATATCCACTGTATGAGCCGGAATGAATATGAGTGAATAAAATGTCATTCTTACAAAAGTAACTGTAAGTGCAGTGTTCATATATTGGAACAGCAGGTAAATAAGAATCTAAAGCTGTCCATGTCAATCCTTCATTAGTAGACCTTAAAAGTGTAATTGAACTGTGGTATTCAGCATAAATTCGCCCATCTGAGTCCTGGACAAAATCAAAAGGCCCAGTGCTTGATCCAAAATTAAATGTCTCCTGCCAGAAATCCTGTGAAACACAAACTTCATGAAGAAGAGAAACGGCAATTAATACAATAAATAGTTTTTTCATTTTTTTGAGTTTTTAGGTTATTATGTATTGACTTTCCGTTAAAGATAAAACTTTTTTATTTAAGTGAGCCAGTGTTGGTTAATAATTTTGCAACTGTAATTTATGATTTTTTTCTTTTCCTTATCCCCTCTAAAAATTCTGTACTAATTTATAACTTGTTTTTTTGTTATAAATGAAAAAAATGTTAAAAAATAAATAGTACAGAAAATTTTTAATAAGCGTTGGCAAATGATAAATAATCGCTATTTATCAATAAATAAGCGTTAAAATCAAATTTTAATTAATTGATAACAAGTGTAATAACAAAAATTTAACTATTTTTTCGAAAATTGTACCATTTTTAGTGATCACTTTTTGATGTTTTCTGCATCATATGTATGAAAGATGTTTAAATATTAAAAAATGCAAAAAGAAAAAATCTATATTCAATCACAAACTGGTATTTCTTTTCTGGATATAAAAGATATACTTTATTGTGTCGCAGAAGGAAACTATACTAAAATAATGATGACTGATAATTCATCTTATATCGTCTCAAAACATCTAAAAAAAATTGAAGAACAGCTACCTGCACCAATTTTTTTCAGGTGTCACAGAAGTTGGATTATCAACCTAAATCACGTGAAAGAGATGTGCCGGAATCAAAAGCATACGCTTATAATGAATAATCATGAAGCAATAAAACTTTCAGTTAGAAATATTGCGAAGTTTAGAAAAACTATTGATTTGTGTTTCAATTCATTTAAAAATTGAGCTTATTTTGATAAAAACAAATAATTTTTGACATTATCTGAATAAGAAATTTGATGGATTCTTTTCACACAATTTGTTTTTATCAGAAAAATTAAACTGATTTACAAATGAATTCGTATTGTGAAATTCAAAAAGATATTGATAATATGAATCTATTCCGAAAAGATTTACCATAAAATCAGTCCCGAATAAAACCTTGTTTTCTACATCAGAAAATGATTTATTATTATTTTTTAAAACTGATTTTAAACTGTTTGTAAAATCCCTGTATTTATTGTTGTCATAGCTAATATCTGAAAAATCAGCATATACATTTTTATATTTTGAGTTTAAAAGCATCAGAATAATTTCTTCCTGCCATTCTCCCCAACCTTTAAAATATTTATCCAACTGTACGCCAAAATGAGCAAAATTCAGTTTTAAGTCAGGATAGACATTTAATACTTGTTTCCAATGGGAGGGTGAAGATATTTTCCAATCCTCTTTTTTATCAATAACAACAAAACCAGCATCACTGCAATGAGTTGTAACAGGGATATTCCTTTCGCAACAATATTGATAAAGCAAATTCACTTTTATAATATCCTCTTCGAATTTTTCCGGCCAGGGGTCAAACCCAAGCGGGGGATATACTTTTATTCCGGCAAAAAAATTGCTTCTGATATCTTCATGATCAATATCCAGCTTTATCAGGTATTTTGCCTCGCGCATGAATGTCTTGTAATTTGACTTATCCATTTGTGTCAATTTCCTGATATTTTCCATAAATTCAGATTCAATAGGAATTTTATTGTTTCGTTCCACTGATTCTGACAATTCTTTGTATTCTTTTAGAAGATTATTTGCAACTTGAAATACCTCTAAATATTCTTCGTCATTGTTATAATCTGATTTGAAAATTTTATCAAGAAGTCTGAATTTACCAAAATGAACATTGAATACCTTTCTGAAATCTTCGGGATTGCCTTGGTAATTTGAAAAATACTTATATAACATTTTGGGAAGGTTGTTTTCGTCGTTTTTCAATTTCTCATCTTCATTCAATTTAAATATCAATGATTCGTCAATTCCCTCATAATATTCAGAAAGCCAATTGTAAACATCCCAGACCATTTCCTTGTTGTCTATTTGTCTGAAAAACACCAATGTTTCTGTCTTTTTCACAAACATCAAATATTTTTCAAGTTTCTGCGAAATTTTAATGTTTTTGATATCCGCTTTTTTCTTAAAAGCACCCATATTTAAGGAAGCACCGAGATTATAATTTGAGGGATTGATACCTAAAAAAGGATAAATTTCAAATAGCTTAACCGGACTTTCTTTCATGTATTCTTTGATTCCATAATACAAATCGAGTACCTGATCAACAACAGACTTTTTCGGTGCCAAATTGTAGTAAGTTATGCTCTTGTCCATATTTCCCATGCCTTTGTAACCAAAGTCCATCATTAACGGAGTTAAAACAACCCGTGAATATTCATTTCCGGCAATATTTATAGCGCTGTTCTTTGACCATTCATTGGCAATCTCAGAAAACCTGTTATAAAAGCTTTGCTTTTCACAATAAATAATGTCATTAATTTTTGGGTGAAACCTCAAATAATCCATTTCGAGATAAATAAACTGTCGGTCTATTGTGTTATCAAAAATGGAAAGTGTATTGATTATTCCACCTTTCCTTTTTTTCTTAAAGTACCTGTTTTTAATAAGAAAGAAAGCTCCAACTATGGCATAACAGCCAAATATAAAAAGTGATATTTTTATTAAAATGCTTGTCCATTTAAAAGAAAACATCAAAAGAATAGTAAAGACAATAATTGACAATAAATCAATTGCAAGAAGCCAGAGAACAGCTAGCACAGTTGTGTTTTTTAATTTTTTCAACGTTGGAGTTGTATCACTACTCTTTGAAAGAAACAGCATCCTGAAAATAAGCTGAATATATTTTCCAGAACTCAGATCATTTATTGACATTTTATTGTTCAAGACAAATCTGTTTACAAACGATAAAATTCCGGCATGCCCCAGATTAAATGCATGCAAATGGATGTCATAGAATGTTCCCGGGGTTGATTTGTTTGTTTTTGTTGTCATACTTTTTGGTTATTTAATTGCTCTTAAGAATCTGAATATTTTATAGTCATAGAATGATACAGGTGGCGGAATATATTTTATTGGTATTCTGTTGTATATTGGAATATTATGTGTGTATGGGCCGAAGTCGTACAGTTCTAATAGTTTAATGGTATTTTCAACTTGTTTTTTTCTGATTTCTTTATACATTTTATCAATCTCTATCTCAATAATATTTGGCACATCACAAACAGGAATGTAAGGCTTGTTTACCTTTGGTTCTTCTATTTCATTAATTGGATTGTTGTGAGTTTTTATTGAATTACTTTCTTTTGCTGTAAATTCATTAATACATGTGCGATAATCAGCTATTAATGTGTTTTTTTCAATCTGAAATTTGGGTTTTGACACTTCTTTGGCTTTAGATGCATTTGGTATTATTGGTTCCGCTATTTTATAATCTTTATCATTAAATATACAGTTGAAAATCTTGTCAGATTCTTTTTTGATATGATTTGTTATTTGCTCGTTGAAAGGGTTGATCAGTTCATCAAAAAAAGCAATATTTAAACCGAATCCGTCAGAAAAATCTTTTATGTAGTTTCCAAATGTACTGTTATAAGCTTTTTTAATGAGGCAATGAAAAATTTCACGATACCTTGTATATACTTTGCCTGTCGTTTTTCTGAGATTGTTTTTAACTTTCCTGAACCGTTCTTTTGCCTGTTCGACTTTTTCTATGGACAGCCATTTTTTTTCATCCCTTGATAATAAATTCAATAACGCATTTTCATTTTTCCACTCTGATGAAAAATAATCCTTTCTTTTATTTTCAAAAACTACTGTTATTTCAGCCAGACCGTATTTTTTCCGAAAATCAATTTCATTCAGGTGTAAATTTTTTATTTTAACACTATCTCCCGGGTCATCATTTAAGAATCGTTGAAACTCTTTTGTTTTTTTTAATGAGTCAATTAAGTTCAGGGTCGAATCAATTTCATTAAGTTTTTTGTTAATGTCTTGATTTGAAATAAAATCATCTGCCACAAAAGCAATAATTTCATCTTCAATTTCATTTTTAAGTAACAGATTATTTTTAATAATCTCCAATTTGTGCATTTCCAGCTTTTCAATCCTTCCAATTTCATTACCGGTAACCGTGGCACCAAAAAAAGTAAATGAAGTTGAAATGGTCAGTACCATCAGGGTTTTTTTAATAATTCCGGTGTATTTCTTAAACCGGCCCTTTATTTTCCATTTCTCAAACAAGGGGAAGAAGCTACCAATGGTAATCAGGATGAAAAGGATGACTAACTCATATCCCCATCCGATTTTGATCAGGGAAATGCTGTTTTTTATGTCATGTTGTGTTTTTTCGATTTGAAAAATTGTTGATTCCAGTCCATCAGTATTTGTGAAAGAATCAAGCAGGATTTGAAAAACCGAAAACACTAAGACGACTGGAAATAAAATGGACAAAAAACCAAGCAGTCCGTTAATAATAGATGTTTTGAACTTTGTTTTTCCAGAGTGATGTTTTTTCCATTTGGGTTTTTTAGATGTGAACAAATAAAGGCCAATCAGGTAAAAACGCATATAAAGAAGATTATTGAAGTCCCAAATAAGGTTTTTTTTAGATTGACCTTTGTTTTTAACAGGTGTAAAATAGAAATACTCATATAATATTTTCATGTCAACCAGTATGACATAGCAGATTAAGGATAATATTAACATGAAATATATCATAAATGCTTTAATCAGGTTATATCATAAAGGTTATGGATATTTAATAAAACCTGTTTTTTTGATTGAGTTTATTTTTCTCCGTAATTCAAAAACACCAACTCCCTCAGCCGAATGGCCTGTATTTGTGTTTCCTTCAATAGTATTTATATAACCGTCACTTACGCTTGTTACGATACCGGTATGGCCTTTTCCTTTTCCCAGAGAAATAATAAATACGAAGCCCGGTTCAATCAAAGCAGGATTTAGGATGGCATCGCCGGTGAGGATTTTATTTCCTGCTGTTTTATTCCAGTGTGTCATGCAGGAACCGGTCTTAACCAATGGATTTGTCATTTTAAGCTCTGAACAAGCTTTTTCAAAACACCAATAGACAAATGCTGCACACCAGGGATATCCACCAGAAAGTGAAACACTTCCTAAAAATTCTTCAACTTTTTTTCCGCGATTGGAACCGGGAGGGTCTTCTTTTACGCCAATCTGGCTTTTTGCTATTTCAAGGACTTTTTTAAGCAATTTTGAAGAAGCAGAGTTGTTTTCGACTTCAGTTCCAAACAGGCAGGCCCATGTAAATGCCCCTATTTTTCCGTCAATTACCAGCGGGTTTCTGAATTTATCACAATGCTGGCTTTGGAATTCTTTGACAAATCTGGTTGTTTGTGGTCCAAATACCCCATCAATGTCTATTGGTCCGTAACCTGAAGCAGCCAATTTTTTTTGGATTTCCTTTACAATGGAAGTATTTTTTTCGCCTTTGGCGATGACTCTTAATGGATAGTTCATATTTTTAGTTTTTAGGGATTATTATATGGTTGATATGGCAGCCAAAATTGCCTTTTCAAAAACATCAATAGCAGCATTTGCAGCTTTTTGTGCTATCGCCTTTGAAATCACTGCCATAGCATTAAGTTCAGCTTCGAGCAGGAGTTTTTCATCTTCAAGTCTGGATTTGAACCGGGCCGGAGTAATTTCGCCTTTTTCGAGCATCTCGGCAAGTAGTTCCAGTCGAACTTTTCGTCTCTGGAGAAATTGGTTTGTAGTGGTTTTAACTTCATCCCAGTGGTCGCTTACGGTTCCTTTAATTACAGCGAGCATTTCTAAGATGACATCGTTTGTATTTACTTTCATATAGTTTATTTAGGTTGATTAATAAGAATTTCTTTTGCTTTTTCTGATACCTGTAATGCAAAGAACAAGTCCTGCATATAAGTTTGATTAATTTTTATCAGCCCGTCACTTATAGAATTGTCTTCTTTGTGTTCTTCTTTATATTTGTTCCATGTTTGAAGAATAATCTCACAAATACGGGTGGAGTTTTCATTTAGGGGCCTTATTTTATTTTGTAATAAAAGGGAATTTAATTCCACTTCAATCTCAACATATTGTTTTGAGAAATTACTGTAAGCCCTTTCGTTATCTTTTGCGGATGTTGTTTCGAGCATCAATAAATAAAACCGGTCCACAGCTTTGGATGTGGTTTCAATTTTGGAATAAAGTTCCGAATCAAAATCAGGAACAAATTTTACCCTGCAAGAGTTGGTGCATGTAACCAGAAATACGGACACAAGGATTATTATTGCCTTTGAAAGTGTGTTGTTCATTGTTTAGTTTTTAAATTAAATAGCTGAAAAAGGATTATCTCATAAAACGTAACCTTATCTATTATATGATACATAAAAATAGAAAAAGTGACATTCATTTTTACAAAAAAGAAAAAAATCAACTGACGTCACTATTCAATTGCCTGCTATAAAAGGGAACCAAAAAGTTATGTTATAAAGCATAATGGAAAAAATGTCACTTTTTCAAGAAAATTGAATCATATAGGTAGATAATAAGAACATTACCTTAAAATAAAATTGCTATGTCAAAAAAGCACAATGAAGACAAACAGAACAGGTTATCTGATCTGATTGAGATTATTAAAGGATACAAAGATCTTAATTTCAGCCAATCTGAAGATTATAAACAGAAGTTTAATAAGGTATGGCCGGTGATTAAAAAAACCATCGAATTTGCCCGTGACATAAAGCTGACAGGCGAAAAGTTCGATAAAAAAGCAGATGAGGCAATTGCATTGGGAGACAGAATGTATGCTGATGGTGCAAGTCAGGAGGGCATGACCGAACTTGGCCTGAAATTTCAAAAAACATGGAAAAAAATCAAATTTGCACTTAACATCCTCAGGTTTGCCGGAAAAGACGAAAGAAACAAGTGGATAGATAAAATTATTGAAATTGGTGATTGGGTTTTCGGAGAGTAAGAGAAACTGGGATTGATGGCTTTCCTGATGAAAGCATGGCTGTTTTTCTTTGCATGGCAAATCCTGTCCGTTTTAAGATCAGAAAAAATATTTCTTCAAGTTTTTTTTTAAAAAAACCGCCATATTAATCCCATAGTTTTTTATTCATTTGGTTGTCAATCCTTGTCAGTCTGTTCAAAATATTTGTGTGGCTGACCAAGCTTTGCTTTGGGGTTTGGGGGAGGGGATAAGGTGGGAAGCAAAGAGTCAAAATTGTGATGCTTTATGGAATGATTCAGAATGTTAGATGGACCACTGAACAAAATTTTTATTAGAAAATTATAATATATAAATTTAACCAAATGGACAAAACGATATATATTTTAGGAGCAGGATTTTCTAAGCCAGCAAATGCGCCTATTCAATCTGAAATTATTGATGAGATTCTAAAGCTTCGTGGGGGTCACTTTGAAGGTAAGGACAATATTATTAAAGGCTATCTTGACGAGTTTGAGAAATTTCTTTCGGAAGATCTCTATATTGACTCGAAGGATTTTAAAGGAGTTGCGCTTGAAGACGTTTTCACTCCAATTGACAGATGTATAATTGACGGTATTTCGTTTCGTTCACTTGACAACAAGAAGTTAGTTGAATTGAGAGAAAAAATATATTCTCTTATTATTTTTGCTATTAAAGAAAAATTGAGTTCATCAACAACAAGCAAAAGTTACGTTGATGACTTTGCAAAATATTTGGTTGACCAAATAAGACAGAGAATGATTGACAAAAATCATGACCCAGTAGCAGTTATATCTACAAATTGGGACATACTATTGGATAACTCCATTAAACATGCTATTGATAATGACAACCATAATGGCGTTGTAGATTATTGTTGCTATATAAGTTCCCTATATGATGACGAAACAATAAAGCCAGGCTTGTGGGCTTTAGGAAAGGGAAAATATAATGTAAAACTTCTTAAGTTGCATGGGTCTATGAATTGGTTACATTGCCCAAAGTGTCAGCGACTTTTTGTTGCTTTCTATAATAAAATTGCTGAGTATGGAATCTATAAGAACCAAAAATGCAAACATTGTGCAATAAACTTTAAGGAAAGTAAAACTGTCTCGAGTGCTTTAAGAAGTAACTTAATCATGCCAACATTTTTAAAGGATTTAAACAACTTTCAAATAAAATTGATTTGGCAAAATGCAAGTGTAGAATTATCTGAAGCCAGTAAAGTTGTATTTATAGGCTATTCACTACCACAAGCAGACTATGAGTTGCGACAATTACTTTCGAGAATGATTCCGCATGAAGCAGTTATTGAAGTTGTTATGAGAGAAGCAAAAGATGAAACCTCTAAAAAATCAAATGCAGAAACACTTAAACGGTATAAAACATTTTTTGGTAAGAGGACTGTCAAACCAATTGCAGTTGGAGTTGAAAAATATGTAAAATCATTACGACATAGCCAATCACTGGTTTTGGAAGACACATCTTTATGATTAGTAAAATGAAACATCATAAAAGACATTGTGTAGAAGACAAAGACAACGGAAAATTAAACCATTGGAAAGTACAGAAAAACGAAATATTGACAAGACCAGATAGCCGACACTCAAACCGACCCATTGTTTTTTATTTTTTGCCCACCGCACATTTTTTAAAACAATTGCCGACCTACAATGGCACATTTGCTTTTGCCCCGACACACAAAGCCAACCCTTCGGCAAAATCAAAAGAGCCTTTTTTTCACCCATTCTTTTTTAGTATATTTGAAACATTCATCCTTCTGCAGTCGTCTTTTTTCGTTGTGTTTGTGCACCAGGTAGACTATTACAAGAACAACGGCAGCCCCAAAAATTATCCACCCAACTGTCTTCCATTGTTTTGCTGTTGAATCCTCATTGAATTCTGCCTGAATATCATTTTGGGCATCCTGAACAGCTGGTAATATTGTTTTTGGAGGTAAAATGGGTGTTGTTTGATTGATCGGAGCTACAGGTTTTGGGGTTAAAACTACTTTTTTAGGGGCTAAGCCGGGTTTTATGGTTTCAATATTTTTATTTATGGCCGATTTCAATATTGTGTTTTCGGCTTTAAGCATTTGAGTTTTATTAAATTGTTCAAATACTATTTTTGAAGCATCACTGATTTTCATTTTGAATTTTTTCTATTTGTAAACTTTCATTTGTAAATCGCAGAATATAATCATGTAACTGGCATTTGAATATTCCATCTTTATGACCAAGATCAACTAAATGCGTTAATACCTCCTGATTGAAACCGTCAAATTCCAGTACTGATATTGGTATATTATTTTTGCCTTCCTTATAGCGTCGATCTATGTAGGCATAAGCTTTCCGGATTTCCTTTTCAGAATTCACTCTGATCGTATTGTCTTTTTTCCGTAAATTCTTCTCTTTCCAAGCGTGTTCATTACAGCAGTACTTTGCGTCGCTTCTCCGACTTTCGGGGATAGTCCTTTCACAGTGTCGGTATTGGCAAATTCTATTGGTCTCCATTCTCTATTAAATATTACGTTTATTATTTATTTTCTCTTCTACTTCAGCCATTAGGAAAAACTTTTTCCTACCCAGCTTTATGGCACGGGGGAGCTGTCCCCATTTTTCCCATTTATCGATGGTTTCAGGACTTTTACCGAACTTCTTAGCCAGGTCGAGACGGGAAATGTACTCGTCGGGTTTTTTATTTTGCAGGGCCAGAAAATCCTGAAAAGCCTTTCTCAGCCGGTCATCGATAAGTTCAGCTAATTCCTCAACGGTTATTGTTATTATTTTCATATCCGGAATTTTGAATAAAATTAGCAAGCAGATGAAGGATTTTGTCCAATTTTTGGACAAACCGGACAAAATAATTTTGGAATTTAATTAACGATTATTCCGAGTATGCCTTTGGGGTGAGGGTTATTTGGTGTTCTATAAACCACTTCTGAATGTCATCTTGATAAAATTCGAAGCCATCAGTAATTTTATAACGATCTTTATAGAAATAATCATCAGAAATTTTTACACTAAACCTATGTTTAAAGCTGTTGCAAGCTGTTGTGAACTTTTTTCCGTTGATTATTTGAATGTGGTCAAGTGCTTTCATAAATCCGACAAAATCCCCAACGAATTCAACCCTGCCAACCCAATTATGAGCTGCATCAATGATTTTTCTGTCGAGTAGGTATTCAACAATCAATTTTACGTAATTCTGGTTGGTAAAGAATTCTGAAAAATCTTTCTGGTTTTTTGTTTTTTTGACAGGTTTTGTTCTGGAAACTTCGTTTTTCAAAGGGAAGGAAATTGCATTGGTCATGCCTCTTTCCAGATAAACCCATTGAAATATCATTGCCAGTCTTTGCATGTTGTCCCACTTTGAGAAACTTTTTACAAGTCCATAAACTTCAAACTCAATAAGATTTTTAAAATCTTCTGGGCCTTGATAATGGTATTTCTGGTAATCAAAAAGATTGGGGATTCGAACCGGGTCAAAGGACATTGCAGTAAGGGCAAGAGCAGTGCTGTAAAAGCCTTTGTCGCTGGGCACGACAAGAAAACTGTTTAAATTGTAAAGTGAATCGAAATCCAGATTATATTTTTTGCAATAAAACCTGACGCTTCCCTCAATTCTGTCGTAATATTCTTGTGGTGACAGGTCAACATTGAGTTCGTTGTTAAAAATTTCATTTTTCAGATTCTTTAATGCAGAAATCACATCAACATCATAAGCCTCTTTTGTACTTTTAGAATCTGAAAATGAATTTTCGTCCGGGTTCATGTCTAAATTTTTATTAAAAATAGCAAAAAAAACATGAATTATTTATGAAAAAGAGGTAAAAAAATGTGCGAAAAGAATCAAAAACCAATTTAAAATGACCACCAATCTGACCACCAGAAACAGCAAACGCCCTGAAAATCAGGACGTTTAAGCGGTGCGGACGGGACTCGAACCCGCGACCCCCGGCGTGACAGGCCGGTATTCTAACCAACTGAACTACCGCACCTCAATTGGTTTGCTTTTAAGCGCTGCAAAAATACATCTTTTTTTTGTTTATGCAAAATATTATTCAAAAAACTGTTTTTTTTTATTGTTTCTATTGTTTTTTCTCCGAAACAACATCCAAAACCCCCTCATTCAACTGAAAAACACAACTCTTTTTAGTTATCTCAGTTATCGGTCCGTTCTCATCTTCATCACCATTTTCCTGCACAAGGTTTAATTCAATTTTACCGTTCTGGTTTATTTTGCCAACCAAGCTGCGGCTCATGGTTGATGGCGGATCTCCGGCTCCCATCTGATCGGCCAATACGATGCACTCGCCAAACTGACCGTAATACATGATTGTGGCAAACATCATCGTGCCCGATGCATAGGGACATGCTTCGTAGGTGGAGTAGGTGAGGTACCAGGTTAATAGCTCGGTGTTCTCATCTATCTTTATCCTGTGTGCTGCTCTGGCAACCGATTCCTTCATCATTCCGATGTCCAGACTCTCAACATATTCCTCATATTTTCCTGATGTTTTAAGCGAGTCAATCTTGAAAAAATTACTGATATCATATTCGGCTCCCATAGTAATGTTCATCTCCTTGTAACTCTTGAAAAGCATTTCCACTTCGGCTGAACTGAGTGATTGAAACTTTTCATCTTCACTTACTTTGGTTATAAATGCCGAATCTGCATTGTACGGAAGTTTGTTATATTCCGTAAAAACAGACACCAAAACATTGTCTTCATAAATCGCTTTATCTCCAAGGGTGTCGGTTGTATCCTTCTGATTGTTCTTTTTGTCTGCTTCCTTATTGTCGCACGAAACAACAGCCAGTAACACAAACATCCCAATTAATAATGTGCCTAAAATTTTCATAGTCGTTTTATTTTTGTTGTATTAATTTATTCATTCAAAACTAATGATTTATTAATGTCTTACATCTGCAAGGTGTTGCAAACGAGTTTAAATATCTATCGGGTGATCCTGAAATTTTACTTTTACCAGATGAAACTTCCGACATTACATCCCCTCGGCTACCTTGGCATACTCATCAGAATCAATAGAATAAACCCGTTTGGGCGATTCATCGATGTAATAATTCAGTCCGCCCCACGAATACTGAACCCTCAGGTAAATCGTAGCTTTTTTTCCATCACTCACAATGATTCGGGTGACTTTTCTGACATCACTGTCAATATGCTCAATGGTTTTTCCTACCGGGTACTTATCAAGCAGTCGTTTTTGTTCCATCTGATAAGCTTCCTCAACCTCTGCTTCGGTAAGCTTGGGTTGTTCGGCCACCACAACAGTTTCTTTAACAACAGGTTTTACTTCGGTAGCCGGAACTTCTTTTTTTTCCACAGGGAGTTCAACGATGGTTGTTGGTTTTAATTTGTTATCGGTTTTTCTGACGATGGTGTTTTCGGTAGAATTTTCAGTGAGTTTTACCGGTTCAACTGATTCAACTTTGTTTTCGGCTACAGATTCGTCGATTACTTTTTTCTCGATTATTTTAGGGATTACCGGATTGGTTTCAGCTATCTTGTCATAATTCTCTACAGCTTTAAAAAGCTCCTGCATGGTTTTGATGTCCTGCAGTTTATATACTGCCAGTTTGGAATTTGGCTTCAGGGCAAGGGCCTTTTCATAAAGGATTTTTGCCTCAGTAAATTTGTAGGAGTCATACAGGTCGTTGGCCTGACTGATCAGCTGTTCGTATTCGTCATCACTTCCTCCCGGCAGATATTGAAATGCTGCCTGTGCTGTAAAACTTACTGAAATAAAAACCAAAATAATAAAAACCAGACTTTTCATATGAAAATTTTTTACGATGCAAATATACATTGTTTGACCAGCAAAATCCATACAAAAAATGCTGAATCATAAAAAATTACCCACAATCTTTTGTTAATTATTCCAGAATCTGGGTGTTTCAGCATTCGCATATTCCTTAAAAGAACGATTCCCCATAAGTATTGTTTTGACAAGCGCAAGAGATTTTTCAAGATTCTCAGTGGCTTTTTCGGTTATTTGTTCCTCAAATTCCCACTCATACCCTTTGATATGCAAAAGATAGGTTTCGGGTGATTTGTTGTACATTTTGATGCACAGGTCTACAATGTATGAGCAGGAGACAGCATGCATGGTGAATTCAATTTTCGAATCGGATGGATCCACTTTAGTCATGATAAAGCTGTCAATGGGTTCCTCGGAAGCATCCACAAATAACACCACATCATAGCCCGAGATGTTTTCAGCATCCTCGATGTTCAGCTGGTAGTTGGAGTCAAAACCAACATTTTCGATTTTGTTTTCCTTTGCCCATTCTTCCATGATCTCCACAAACCTGTTACCCAGTCCGTCGTCCATCCTTCCCGGATTGCCGTAGCCGTATATCAGTATTTTTTTGTCCATTATATTTATTTTTTGCAAAAATAGTAAAGATTTTCAAACGTAGAGACGCACGGCGTGCGTCTCCCGAAAAAAAACTTTAAATCAATAAAATTGGACACATTATTATGATATGTTCAGTTTTTTGTAAAAAAATGAACACGATACCTTGTTTTTCCAAAAAATGAACATATCTTTGCCTTATGTCCAATTTTATATATAAAAATGAACATGACAAAGTTTGATCGAAATATTCCCTACAATGATTTACCATTGCTGCCTCCGGAGAAAAGACTGGACGAAAATGTGGAAATCCTGAAGAAGCTTGTTTCTGCATCAAGAGCATTGGCATCCTTCAACAGTAACATGCTCAGGTTGCCAAATCCTCTGATGCTTGTCAATACCATTGCGTTACAGGAAGCGAAGACTTCGACCGAAATTGAAAATATCTTTACCACCGATGATGTTTTGTATAAGGCCATTTCAGATTCTGTCAAAGAAAAAAATGCTGATTTTGCAACAAAAGAAGTCCTGAAATACAGAGAAGCATTATGGACAGGATTTAAGTTGCTAAAAGAAAAAAGCAATATCACCAAAGAATTAATCATAGGCATTTTTCAACAAATAAAAGATACAAATTCAGAAATCAGACCACCACAGGCACAGGTTGTTATTCGCAGGGGGAGTAGCGAATTAAAACCGGGTGAAATCATTTATACGCCGCCCCGTGGAGAACAACTGTTGGAAAAACTGATCAACAACTGGGTCGAATACCTGAATGATGATGAAAAATATCCTACCGATCCATTGATAAAAATGTGTGTCAGCCACTACCAGTTCGAAGCCATACACCCCTTTAGGGATGGCAACGGCAGGACAGGCAGAATTTTGAATTTGCTTTATCTGTCTGATAAAAAACTTCTTTCACATCCAACATTGTATCTGTCAAAATACATTATTGAGAATAAAGATGATTATTACTTTAAACTCAGTGCAGTAACCAGCCGAAAAGATTGGATTCCCTGGGTGCTTTTTATGCTTGAGGCCATTGAAAAAACGGCTCTGAATACAAATTCCATGATCGAAGATATTGTAAACCAAATGGAAAGCACCCTTGATTACGGAAAGAAAAATTGCAAATGGTACAGCAAGGAAGTCAATGAACTGATTTTTAGTCAGCCCTACATTAAACCAAAATTATTAGGTAATCTGCTTGAGAAATATTCCCGCACCACCATCACCAAATACTTCGGTGAACTGGAAAAACTCGGCATTCTCAGACCCATTCGGGAGGGTAAAGAGGTTTTTTATGTAAATGATGATTTGACGGGGATTTTGGCGAGGTAGTTCATTTGCAATCACTCTTAACTGGAAAAACCCTGCAAATCAAACACTCCGACTTTTTTGGCAGGCACTAAATCTGAAACAATACTAATTTAAATATCGTATTAAGATGTATTGTAAAATTTAAAACACTTTGAAGATGAATAAAATTTTAGTTATTCTTTTGTCAATATTTTTAACCGCAGTTTATGCTTTTGAAGCAAACACCCCGATTGCCATAGCCGCCAATCCAAATGAAAAGATAATTGTCATAGGGCATCAAAATGGCTATATAACAATACTTGATAAAGAATCATTAAAAGTTAAAGGGACAAAAAAGATTGGGCATAACATTAAAAAGCTAAGTTTTACATCTAATGGAAAATACTTATGGGTAATTGGCTATGTTGAAGAAAGAAAAGAAAAAGTGTACTGTGTTGAAGTTTCTGACTGGACAGTAGATTTTAAATTAAGTGCTGATAAAGTAAACTGGTCTAATACAACAGACAGATTATGCTATACAATTGGTTATGGTGATACTCAAGTTCATCTTTTGGATATGAATACCAAATCAAAAATTGGTGCTGTGGATGCAAAATTCTCAGATCCTGAAATGAAAATTGATGCATTGATGTTTTCTTCCGATGGAAAAGAGTTGCTTGTTTCAGGACATAAAGGTTATGGCAATGATGAGCCGGGAGAAGTATTGGTATATAAAAGCGAAGGATACTCAAAAATACATAAAAAAACCATCAAATCTAAAAAAGCCTTTTCTGATAGCTTTGGTCATGGTGTTTTGTCAAAAGACAGCACATATTTTATTTTTAGCTGGTTTAACGGAAGATTATTCAAAGGGGCAGAGGAATTAGTTTATCCGGATTATCTTACCTGCTATTCTGTATTTGCAGAACCGGATGGCAGTTTCGCCCTTATCGGATCAGGCAGACATGCGATTGAAAGATTCGACATAAACTCACCAAATTCATCAAAACTAACCTTCGAAAAGATTGGAAAATCAGAAGGAGGGGTTGTTTCCTTTTCTTCGGACGGAAAAAATGTATATTTTATTACAGATGAGCATCTAATTGGCGTTATTAACAAAGAAGGTTTTGTAACAAAACAGGAATTATTGACTTACAAGGTTAATTTAATACTGCGCGACTATTACAAAGCCGAACAAGCCAAAGAAATAGAAAATCAATTAAAATCTCTTGGTTACAAAGTTGTTGTGCCCGAGGAGTATGACAAAAATAACAGGGTTGTAATCAAATCGGAACTTACGGTTGAAAAAGCTTATGATGCAGTAATTGAAATCCGGGAAAAAACCACACTAGGAATACAGACTATTGTGGAATTATTTGTAGAATAGATATCCATTCCACAAATTTACAAAAAATTTACCCGTTTCGCCAAATATCAATTCTAAGCAGAAATTAGCCCTGTTATTAACAAATAATTATCTATTTGCTTGCTAATTAGCTGAAAATTCGTATCTTTACTTTTGTCACTAAATAAACAAATTGATCAGATTTCTTACCAAATGAAAAAGATGCTATTTACAATTTGTGTACTATTTTTTTTCTCCACAGAAAATAATGCACAAACTTATTTTCCAACCTTGGGAAATTCAAACGAATGGTATGTTCTTCACTCTTTTGAAGGAAGTTATACTACGATAAATTACACCGAGGGTTTATACTCAAATGGAGAATTCGAATATAAAGTATACAAGAATAATGGAATGATTTTTGGTTATACCCGAGAAGATTCCATCAATAATAAAGTTTATTTCAAGTACACATTAAACCCCGATCATCTTGCTTATGACACAACCGATGTTTTAATTAATGATTTTTCAATGAATGTGGGAGACAGTATGTTGTATAAGCTTAAAACATATGAATTATGGTTATATGTTGATTCCATTAAAACCGCTTTAATTTTGGAAGGCGAAAGAAAAATCTTTTATTTGCACACCCAACCTGATGGTATTTATGGTGTTTATTACCCTGTTTGGATTGAAGGGGTAGGATCTCTGGCTGGTTTTGAATATCCCCAATCAACCCCTGATGATTTTGGAGCAAGTCAGGTAAATTGTTTTTTTAGAAACGATATTCATGTATATCAATCTGAAATGTCCTTTTCTTATGGTACTTGTGATATTGAATTGTCTAATAATGAGAATTCAAAAAATGAATATTTAATTAGTACTTACCCAAACCCATGCATTGACATAATAAACATAGATATCAATGGTATAAAAAATCCAAGATTAAATATTTACAATTTGTGTCACCAAAAAATAATGAGCAAGGAATTATTCATTGGAAGAAATCAATTAAATCTTGAGGGTTTAGATTCGGGTGCTTATTTTTTCGAAATCAGTAATGAACACTTGTTGGTAAGTAAATTAGTGATTATTAAATAGATCAAAAACTCATCCCCAAAACAGTAATTATCTCCTTTATTATTTTATATAATTCATAATATTAGCGCATTAGCGGCTATTTTTAACCAACCCAAACATGCTAAAAATATTCAAAACCTGTTTTCCAAAAACCAATTATCACTCATTATTAATAAATTCGTAATTTCTAATCCGTAATCCACAATTTTTCCTTACCTTTGCAGTCCGAATTTTAAAAAGTATTTAAAATGATAAAAATTACATTTCCTGATGGCAAGGTACGTGAGTATGAAAGCGGCGTTTCAGGATTTGATATAGCCAACAGTTTAAGCAACAGTCTGGCCCGCGAAGTGGTCGCCGTTTCCCTCAATAAGGAAATTATCGATGCAACCAGACCAATCCTCACCGACGGAAGCATTAAACTGCACAAATGGGATGATGATGAAGGTAAACTGGCTTTCTGGCATTCTTCTGCCCACCTAATGGCCGAAGCGCTGGAGTCTTTCTATCCGGGTATCAAGCTGGGCATTGGTCCCACCATCGAAAATGGTTTTTATTATGATGTTGATTTACCCGAAGGCGCCACCATCTCTGAAAACGATTTTGGTAAAATTGAGCAGAAAATGCTCGAAATTGCCCGCGAAAAACATCCGTTTGTAAGAAAAGAAGTCTCCAAACAGGAAGCTCTTGATGTTTACACCAAAAAAGGTGATGAATATAAAATTGAACTTTTATCTGAACTGGAAGACGGAACAATTACTTTTTATACACAGAACAATTTCACTGACCTCTGCCGCGGTCCGCACTTGCCCGACACCAGCTTTATCAAAGCAATAAAACTGCTGAACATCGCCGGTGCATACTGGAGAGGCAACGAAAAAAACAAACAGCTTACCCGTATTTATGGTGTTTCTTTTCCTAAACAGAAACTGCTTGATGATTACCTGATTCTGCTCGAAGAAGCCAAAAAACGCGACCACCGCAAGATTGGCAAGGAACTGGAATTGTTCTATTTTTCACCGAAAGTGGGAATGGGATTACCTCTCTGGCTGCCCAAAGGTGCACAATTGCGCGAGCGTCTGGAAGCATTTCTGAAAAAAGTACAGGTTGAGCACGGTTACCTTCCGGTGATGTGCCCGCATATTGGTCACAAAAACCTCTATGTAACCTCCGGTCACTACGAAAAATACGGCAAAGATTCTTTTCAGCCGATCAAAACCCCGGTCGAAGGCGAAGAGTTCATGCTCAAACCCATGAACTGCCCGCACCACTGCGAAATTTACAACAGCAAACCCCGTTCATACAAAGATTTGCCTGTGAGATATGCCGAATTCGGCACCGTTTACCGCTACGAACAGCATGGTGAGCTTCACGGACTGACCAGAGTAAGGGGCTTTACACAGGACGATGCACACATTTTCTGCCGTCCCGACCAGTTGAAAGACGAATTCAAAAAGGTGATTGATATCGTGCTGTACATCTTTAAAACACTCGATTTTAAAGATTTCACCACGCAAGTTTCCCTACGCGACCCCAACGATAAAGTAAAATACATCGGATCAGACGAAAACTGGGCACGTGCCGAAAGAGAAATTCAGGAAGCCGCTGCCGAAAAAGGACTCAAAACAGTTGTAGAGCTTGGCGAAGCAGCATTTTACGGACCGAAACTCGATTTCATGGTAAAAGATGCCCTTGGAAGAAAATGGCAACTTGGAACCATTCAGGTTGATTACAATTTACCCGAACGGTTTGAACTGGAATACAAAGGTAGCGATAACGAAATGCACCGTCCGGTAATGATTCACCGCGCACCCTTCGGATCAATGGAAAGATTTGTGGCAGTTTTGATTGAGCATACAGCCGGAAAATTCCCGCTTTGGCTCACCCCCGAACAAGCCGTAATCATTCCTGTGAGCGAAAAATATAATGATTATGCAAAAAAAGTTTTGAATTTGCTAAATAATTACGATATTCGCAGCCTGATTGACGAAAGGAACGAAAAAGTAGGTAGGAAGATCAGAGACAATGAGTTAAAGAGGATTCCGTACCTTATTGTTGTAGGCGAAAAAGAAGCCGAAAACAATACATTGTCGGTCAGAAAACAAGGTGAAGGCGATTTGGGCGAGTACAAAATCGAAGATTTTGCCACCCGAGTCCAAACCGAAGTTAAAAATTTATTAGCGTAGAGACGCATTATCATGCGTCTCTCAAAATGCACAAAGTAGAGACGCATGATAATGCGTCTCTCAAAACGCACAAAGTGCCAAATGTGAAACGCAACATAATGCGTCTCAAAAAATAAAAAAAGTATTAACTAATTAAGGAGGACCAAGTCATAGCATTGCAAAACGACAACCCCAGGAGGCTGGTAAAAGCCAAAGACCAGAATTCCCAGCTACACAAGATTAATGAAAAAATCAGAGCAAGATCTGTAAGAGTAGTCGGAGACGAATTTGATGCCCCAGGCGTTTACTCAATCGAAGAAGCTCTAAAAATTGCTGACAGTATGGATCTCGACCTGGTTGAGATTTCACCCAACGCCGACCCTCCGGTTTGTAAGTTGGTTGATTACCAGAAATTTCTGTATCAGCAAAAGAAAAAACAAAAAGAACTGAAGGCAAAACAGGTAAAGACAATTATCAAGGAAATCAGGTTTGGACCACAAACCGATGAACATGATTACCAGTTTAAACTGAAACATGCCAAAAGTTTCCTGGAAGAAGGCGCTAAAGTGAAAGCTTATGTGTTCTTTAAAGGCCGTTCAATACTATTCAAGGAACAGGGTGAGGTAATATTGCTCAGACTGGCACAAGACCTTGAAGATTATGGCAAAGTTGACCAGTTACCAAAGCTTGAAGGAAAAAGGATGATCATGTTCTTTACTCCAAAAGCCGCTAAAAAGAAAAATTAAATAAATTAATATAAACAGAAATGCCAAAAATGAAGACAAAAGCCGCAGCCAAAAAGAGGTTTACTTTAACAGGCTCCGGTAAGATCAAAAGAAAGCATGCTTATAAAAGTCACATTCTGACTAAAAAAAGCACCAAACGTAAAAGAAACTTACGTTACTCCGGTCTGATTTCAAAACCAGATGAAAGAAATGTTCTTCTGACATTAGCTTTGAAATAATCGGAAAAAAAGTAAAAATTAGTAATTAACCCGGATGATGAGCAAAAAAGTTTCCAAATTAAGTGGAACGCTTACATTCAAAAAAAGTAAAAAATTATGCCACGTTCAGTAAATCATGTTGCATCTAGAAGAAGAAGAAAAAAGATTCTTAAAAGAACCAGAGGCTACTTTGGCAGTCGTAAAAACGTTTGGACTGTTGCAAAGAATACCTATGAAAAAGGTTTAGGTTACGCCTACCGCGACAGAAGAGCCAAAAAGAGAAGTTTCAGAGGTATTTGGATTGCCCGTATCAACGCTGGTGTCAGACCATTTGGAATGTCTTATTCTGAGTTCATCGGTAAGGTAGCTAAAAAAGGCATCGATCTTAACCGTAAAGTTCTTGCCGATTTGGCAATGAACCACCCGAAAGCTTTCGAAGCTATTGTTAACAAAGTAAAATAGACAGTAACAATATTTAACAGACAGGGAAGCAGTTTGCTTCCCTTTTTTTTTATCTTTACGCTTTTAAAAATTATTCATGAATATTGCGCTTATTGGCCACGGAAAAATGGGCCGCGAAATCGGGAAAATTGCTTTGGAAAGACATCACTCCATTGTCTTGATTATTGATGAAAACAATAAACATGACCTCAATAGCCAAATGCTAAAAAATATTGATGTAGCCATCGAGTTTACCAATCCCGAAAGTGCTTTTGGCAATTACATGACATGCTTTGAGTCCGGAGTTCCGGTAGTGTCTGGTACCACAGGCTGGCTGTCTAAATTCGATGAAGTTTGCCAAATATGTAAGAACAATAATTTTTCTTTTTTTTATGCGCCTAATTTCAGCATCGGCGTAAATATTTTCTTTGAAATTAACAGACATCTGGCTAAAATAATGGATAAATTTGATGATTATGATGTGAAGATCAAAGAAATCCACCACACCGCAAAACTTGACGCTCCCAGCGGAACAGCCATCAGAATTGCCGATGACATTATCGCAGAAATGAACAGGAAAAATGCAATTTCCGAATCATCGCAATCTTTGCCAGATGCCATTGCCATCGAATCAATAAGAGAAGGTACTGTTCCCGGTACCCACATTGTGAAATACGAAAACGATATTGATGAAATTGAAATCTCCCATGCAGCAAAAAACCGACGGGGTTTTGCAATGGGAGCAGTTCTTGCAGCCGAATTCCTGAAAGATAAAAAAGGTGTTTACGGCATGCAGGATTTATTAAAGCTTAATTTTTAATCTATGAGTAAAAAAACTGAAAACAGAAAATTTGATTATCCATCAATCGGTAAAAAAAGTACAGCAACTTTCCTTGATCTCGGATTGCTTATTTTTATCGCTTACCTTTTTGCCGGATACACCGGAATAATTGATGGCCAACCATTTATTGGTAAGCTGGGTTATTTTTTAGCGATAATTCTTATTTATGAACCCGTGCTTATTGTTTATGGTTCTACACTTGGTCAGTTTCTAACCTATACACGAATCAGACATGCCGATGATCCTGAAAAAAATATCAGTTTTCCCATGGCTGTGATCAGGACTATTCTCAAGTACACAACCGGTATCATTTCGGTTTTTGGAAATAACAAACAGGAATATTACGATAAGGTGACTAAAAGCATCGTTATTGAATACAAAAATATTGATGAATCTACCAAATCAGGCAGGGTATCTGCTTTCCTGAAAAATAAATGGTTTAAATTCGGTTTTGCCGTATTCATTTATTTGCTGATGGTGATTTGGATCGGAAGCTGGTACCTGCTTATCGGATTCCCAATTCTTTACGATATCTACATCTCCAAAAAAGTTAAATGGGCTTTCTGGAAAAGAAAACCCGCCGAGGGCAAAAAGAAAAGCTTCATCGCCGAATGGGTTGATGCCATCATATTTGCAGTGGTTGCCGCTACTTTAATCCGCATGTTCTTTATTGAAGCTTACACCATTCCAACTCCTTCAATGGAAAAAGACCTTTTGGTGGGTGATTTTCTGTTTGTGAGCAAAGTCAGTTATGGCCCAAAAATTCCCAATACCCCGCTTTCATTTCCCTTTGTCCACCATACAATGCCTTTATCCAAATCAACCAAGTCGTATGTTGAATGGATTTATTGGCCTTATAAGAGATTGGCCGGACTAACCAGTATCAAAAATAATGACCGGGTGGTGTTTAACTTCCCGGCCGGTGATACCGTGATTATTAAATACCAGTCTACCAGAACATACTACCAGGCAATTTATGGTTTAGCCGATACCATGCGTATGGCAAACAAAGATTCCCTTTGGGAAAAGTATGTCCCTGCTGCTAGAAAAAAGATTTTGGAAACAGAGGATATTGTTGTGAGACCGGTGGATAAACGCGAAAACTATATTAAAAGATGCGTGGCTATTCCGGGAGATAAGGTTCAGGTTGTTCATTCAGAGCTTCTGATAAATGATAAACCTGTTCAGGGACTGAATGACATGCAATTCAGATACCTGTTATTTACCAATGGTCCGGATGTTTTTCTTGACGAGGGTTTTAGGGAAAAATTCCAGATTTCCAAGAATGACTTTGCTGAAGGTAATTTCGGTGAGTTTTCTCCGGAAATAAGAGCTTTTGAAACCTATGTTTCACCAAAAGATGTTGGGAAAATTCAGAAAATGAAACCCGGAAGATTTTATATGTTTACCCTGCGCCCTTCTCAGGCAAAAGAAGCTGCCAGATATCCTAAACTTCAGGGAATCATCAAATTTGAAAGCACCGGATGGGATCCCCAGATCTTCCCAAATAACAGGAACTATGAATGGAACGTGGATAATTTTGGTCCGGTTACCATGCCCGAAGCAGGGGAAACAATAAAAATTACGCTCGAAAACTTACCTATATATCAAAGAATTATTGACCTGTACGAAGAAAATGATCTTGAGGTCAAAAATGGAAAAATATACATTAACGGAGAAGAAACCAATGAATATACATTCAAAATGGGTTACTACTGGTTGATGGGCGATAACCGCCACAATTCTCAGGATTCAAGGTTCTGGGGCTTTGTTCCCGAAGATCACATTGTTGGAAAAGCTGTGTTTATATGGCTTTCGCTTGATGATGATAAATCAGGCTTTGGCAAAATTCGCTGGAACAGGATGTTTAACCTGGTTCATAAGGAATAAAAAAAAGGCCGTTGCATTTGCAACGGCCTTTTTTTTATGTCTTTTAATTATTCACATTCCCATGTTGTAACCTGACTGCCAACTGTATCAGGATTTTGTGATTCAACATCGTCAAGATCTTCACCACAATACTCTTCGCCACCAACTTCATCAACCACTGTGCCATCAACCCTGACAACTTGTTTGCATTCTTTACAATCTGAACACTGTGTGAAAGCAAATACAAAAGTTGCTGCTATAAATGATAATAATAATGTCCTTTTCATAGTTTAAAAATTTTATTGTTATAACTGAAAACAAAAATATTAAATAACTTAATACAAAATGCAATTTTAACAGAAATTATTTAAAAGGTCGGTAAAGTTCATAAAGTCGAAAGTCCGAAGTCCGAAGTCCGAAGTCGGAAGTCCGAAGTCGGAAGGCCGAAGCCGGAAGTTGAAAGTCTGAAGTTGAAAGTTTGTAAAGTCAATGAGGTTTTATCCCCCGTAATTCAGGCCTGAAAGGCCGGCTCAATTCAGCCCCGGCTTTCAAGCCGGGGTTAAATATATGAAAGGAACCAAACCGCCGGACATGAATCCGATAGAACAATGCAATTCTTCCCGGCGGAAATGAATGATGAAGTCTGTAAAGTCGAAATTCTGTAAAGTCGATGAGGTTTTATCCCCCGTAATCTAGGCCTGAAAGGCCGGCTCAATTCAGCCCGGGGCAACGCCCCGAGAAAAAATGAATGATATTTCACCGCCGGACCAGATCCTATAAGAACAATAATCTTTTTTTCCGGCGGAAATGAATGGGGAAACCCGTAGAGACGCATTATCATGCGTCTCTACGATCATGCGTCTCTACGGCAATGCGTCTATTGTTGATGTTAATTCCATTGTGCTATTTATTTATGAATATTAAGTACCAAATCCCCGTTAAAAACCATTCATCTGTCCTGCCGTCTTTTATTAAACGGTGCCTAAATGTTGTTTTCCGGTTAATTAATCATTTAAAAAGTTTTCCCCTTGGAATATAAACCGTACTTTTGCACCCTCAATTTTGAAAGGAAGATATGCAGGAAGTCAGAAACATCGCAATTATTGCGCACGTTGACCACGGAAAAACAACTATGGTTGACAGAATTCTACATCAGGTAAAACTGTTCAGGGACAATCAGGAGGTTAAAGATCTTATACTTGATTCAAACGATCTTGAAAGGGAAAGAGGAATTACAATTCTGTCTAAAAATGTTTCTGTAAGATACAAAGGAACTAAGATTAATATTATTGATACCCCCGGCCACTCTGATTTTGGCGGAGAAGTGGAGCGCGTGCTGAATATGGCCGACGGAGTACTCCTGCTGGTTGATGCTTTCGAAGGTCCGATGCCTCAAACCCGCTTTGTGCTTCAGAAAGCACTTGAACTGGGCTTGAAACCCATCGTTGTAATAAATAAAGTTGATAAACCCAACTGCAAACCTGAAGAAACCAACGAACTTGTTTTTGAACTCATGTTCAGTTTGGATGCCACCGAAGATCAACTCAATTACCCCGTTATTTATGGTTCTTCAAAACAGGGATGGATGTCTGATCATTGGGAAAAACCTACCACCGACGTTACCTATCTGCTTGATATCATAATTAAACATATTATTCCCGCAAAGGAAAACCCCGGAACGCTCCAGCTTCAAATCAGCTCTCTGGATTATTCATCATATACCGGACGAATTGCTGTAGGCAGGGTGCACCGCGGAACTATAAAAGCCGGACAACAGGTTTGTGTCATGCAGAGGGAGGGAATTATTCATAAATCAGTTGTAAAGGAACTTTATCTGTTTGAGGGACTTTCAAAGGAAAAAATTAAAACTGAAGTAAAAAATGGTGAGATTGTTGCTGTGTTGGGATTGGAAAATTTTGACATAGGCGATACCATTGCCGATTTTGAAAATCCTGAAGCACTCATCCGCATTGCCATTGATCAGCCAACCATGAGCATGCTGTTTACAATAAACAATTCACCTTTCTTTGGAAAAGAAGGTAAATTTGTAACTTCAAGGCACATACGCGACCGTCTGTATAAAGAAACTGAAAAAAATCTGGCCCTCAGAGTTGAAGATACCGATTCGCCTGACAGACTGTTGGTATACGGACGCGGAATCCTTCACCTGGCTATTTTGGTTGAAACCATGCGAAGAGAAGGTTACGAATTCCAAATTGGTCAGCCAAAAGTGGTAATTAAGGAAATTAACGGGTTTAAACATGAACCGGTTGAACTTCTATATGTAAATGTTCCTGATGCTTTTTCAGGAAAAGTCATCGAAGTAGTCACTAAAAGAAAAGGGGATATCTTAAATATCCAGAATAAAAATGACAGGGTGTTTTTGGAGTTTAAAATTCCGGCCCGCGGTCTGATTGGATTAACCAACCCGATTCTCACAGCTACCGAAGGCGAAGCTGTTATTTCTCATCGGTTTAAAGGATATGAACCATGGAAAGGTGAACTGGGAAACAAAAGAAATGGCGCACTCATTGCCATGGAAACCGGTACAGCTATTGCTTATTCTTTAGATAAACTGCAGGATAGGGGCAAGTTCTTCGTCGAACATAACGATGAAATATATGCCGGTCAGGTTATTGGTGAAAGTACACGCTTTGATGATCTTGTAATTAATGTCTGCAAAACTAAAAAGCTGACTAATATGCGGGCTACCGGCTCTGATGAAAAAACAAATATCACTCCCGCAACCAAGTTCTCACTCGAAGAATCCATGGAATATATCAATGACGATGAATACGTTGAAGTAACCCCAAAATCCATAAGACTTAGAAAAATTCTTCTCGACGAAAACGACCGAAAAAGGATGAAAAAGACAAATTGATGTTCTAACCGTGTGTGATTATTAATTCGAAATACAATTTCATGTAATTGTTAATGACCAAAAAAACACAATTTTAGTATTGATTTTAAAGTTTTAAATTTATATTTTTGCAATTGAGTACTTAATTATATTTTATAGTACAAAACAATTGACTAACAATAAATCAAAACGAAAATGCTGAAAAAAATTCTCATTTCCTCAATCGCTCTTGGTGTTTTTGGTTTAATGGCCTTTGTGCTGGCCGAAAACGGTAAAGCCGGTTATACCAATTCACCCGGTGAAGGAAACTGCACCAGCTGCCATACCGGAACAATTAACTCGGGTCCGGGCTCAATTTCCATTACTAGCACACCATCTCTTGCTTCCGGATATGTTCCGGGGACTACCTATTCGGTAACCTGTAATGTTTCAGAAAGCTCAACAACAAACTCACACCTGTTCGGATTTGGTTTTGAAGCATTGCTGGCTTCAGGTGCCAATGGAGGAAATTTAGCTATCACCAATGCAACCAGAACAAAACTTCAGACCAAAACGGTCGGCTCTAATGTCCGAAATAATGTTGTTCATACCGGTGCCTCAAATACCGGCCCAAATACAGTTCCTTTTACTTTTAACTGGACAGCTCCGGCTGCCGGCTCGGGTACTGTAACTTTTTATACATGCGGAATAGCTGCAAACGCCAGTGGAGACGAATCGGGCGACCACGCCTATAAAACTTCCCTGTCTGTTCCTGAAAACACCACTTCGGTTTCAGAAATTGCAGAAAATGATGATAGACTTTCTGTTTATCCAAATCCTGCCTCAGAAAAACTGAATATTCAGTATAAATTGAATTCAGCTTCAAAGGTAAAAATCAGGATTTTTAATCTGAATGGACAGGAAATATCTGTGTTTTCATCTAAAAAGGAAAATGAAGGAACTCACAGTTTAAATTATAACCTTGAAAAAAGTAAATCACTGAAAGGAACTTGTTTTCTTGAAATTGTTACCGACGAATACAGTAAAGTTTGTAAATTGGTAATCGAATAAAACTGAAATTTTCATTGAAAAACTGAATTTATGAAATCAAAAATTTATTATCTTTTTTTGTTGATAACACTCGTATTATCAATACAATCCTGCAAAAAGGAAGATCCAAAAGTTGTCAATATCTCTGCCCATGGTCTCAACAAAAGCCATAATATGGGGAATGACTGCATGGATTGTCACAGAGACGGGGGAGAAGGTACCGGAGTGTATTTCCTTGCCGGAACAGTTTATGACAGTTTGATGACTAATCCACTGCCCGACGGTGATGTAAAGCTTTTTACAGGCCCCGACGGAACAGGAACCTTAAAATATACCATTCCCGTTGATGCCCTTGGAAACTTTTATACCACAGAATTGATTAGTTTTGGAAGCGGCTTATATCCCGCTGTTCAAAAGGGCACTTCTATTATGTACATGTCTGGTGACATTTCTCAGGGATCATGTAACAGTTGCCATGGTATTACAACCGATAAAATTTATGTGTATTAATGTTTTTTAAATTGTAAAACCATGAATCTTATTTCAGTTTTATTTGTTGCGCTGTATATAAATCTGACTCCTGCAGTATGGCTTACTGATTTTGATCAGGCAAAGAACGAAGCAGCAACCAATCAGAAATATATTCTTCTGAACTTTTCGGGTTCAGACTGGTGTACTCCCTGTATTAAAATGAAAAAAACTATTTTTCTTTCTGAAGAGTTTGAAAATTATGCCAATGAAAATCTGATTTTGCTTCATGCCGATTTCCCAAGATTGAGCAAAAATAAATTGGATGACAAACAAACCGCCCATAATGAAAAGCTTGCTGAATTGTATAATTCAAAAGGCACGTTTCCACTTACTCTTTTGCTTGATGCTGAAGGAAATGTAATAAAAAAATGGGAAGGTTTACCGGCACTGACTCCTGCAGAATTTGTGACTGAAATAACCAATGCAGTTAATGCCGCAAAAAAGTAAAATATTTAAATCCAATACCCGGTTAATGGGTAACAGGTTTGAATTTACTGTTGTGGGTGAAAATGAAAGTTATGCGCAGACAATGACCAGTCTGGCCATCGAAGAAATCAGCCGGATTGAACGTCTCCTCACTACTTTTGATGAAAACAGTCAGACCAATCTCATTAACAGAAATGCAGGAATAGAACCTGTACCTGTTGAAAAAGAAGTGTTTGATTTAATTTCCCGGTCCATAAAAATTTCCGAACTGACTCAGGGTGCCTTTGATATCAGTTATGGCGGAATTGATAAGAAATTCTGGAACTTTGATACTACAATGAAATCCCTGCCGGATAAGTCACTGGCTAAAAATGCAGTCAGACTGATAAATTACAGAAACATCATTACCGATAAAACCAATCTGACAGTTTTTTTGAAAGAAAAGGGTATGAGAATAGGTTTTGGCGGAATAGGAAAGGGTTATGCAGCCGACATGGCGAAAAAAGTGCTTATGGAAAATGGAGTAGAATCCGGAATTATTAATGCATCCGGCGATCTCACTGCCTGGGGCAAACAGCCTGATGGCAAGCCCTGGACCGTTGGAATAGCCAATCCAAACAGCAGCGAAAAAATGTTCTCAAGTTTCGAAATCAGCGATAAAGCTATTGCAACTTCAGGTAATTATGAAAAATTTGCAATGATTGACGGAAAGCGCTACTCACACACCATTGACCCTAAAACAGGGTTTCCGGTAAGTGGCATCAAAAGTGTTACGGTAATTGCCCCTTATGCTGAAGTGGCCGATGCCCTTGCTACTCCCGTTATGGTTATGGGAACATCTGTCGGTATGAACCTGATTAATCAGGTTAAAGGAATATCTTGCATTATTGTTGACGATTACGATAAAATATTTACTTCAGATAATATCAGTATTTCATGATTTATAATTGCTTATTATGAAAAAAATTCTTGTGGTTTTAATTGTACCGTTGATTTTATCAGCTTGCGCACCGGTCAAAGGATATCAGAAAATGTATATCAATGACAGCGAAATGGAATTGTCAGCCAAAAAAATTGAAAAGTTCGAAATGAACTTTAAACTATATCGTGAAGGTACTTCCGGGGCAAACGGAGGGAAATCAGGCGGTGGCTGTGGTTGTAATTAATTTTTGATTCTAAATTTTTAACCATGCGTAAAATAACATTAGCGGCTGTTTTTATTTTTTTCTCCTATTTTGGAACCTTTTCACAGGAAAGCAAAGACAGCACATATAAAAAAAGACCTTTGAAACTTGAAGAGGTAAACCTGATGTCGGGCTATTACAATCAGGATGGTGATAATTCGGCAGTTACCGGTGGAATTGGTACTGAAAAACTTACTGATTTTTCAAATACTATTGACATTAAACTGTCTAAACTCGATTTAAAGAACAGACTGCATACCTTTAAAATTGAAGGCGGCGCTGATACTTATTCCTCTGCCTCTTCAGATAAAATTGATCCCAATACCGTTACCAGTGCATCTTACAGTGATGTCAGGGTATATCCTTCGATTGCTTGGAATGTGGAAAACAGCGAAAAAAGAACCAATTGGGGTATAGTGGCTTCAGGATCAATGGAATTTGATTATATCTCAAAGGGAATGGGATTGAATTTTACCAAAACTTCAAAGGATTTAAACCGTGAATTTGGTATTAAAGCTGGTGCATTCTTTGATACCTGGGAAGTTATTCTGCCCAAGGAATTAAGAACACCCGGGCAATATACTGAAGGTCCATCCCCAAGAAATTCATTTAACCTGATGATTTCACTGGCTCAGGTAATAAACCAGCGACTACAGATTGCTGTTGTTGCTGAACCGCTATACCAACACGGTCTTCTTGCTACAAGCTATCAACGGGTTTATTTTTCGGATAACACATTAAATTATGAAAAACTTCCCGATTCGCGCTGGAAAATACCTCTGGCTGTCAGGGCAAATTACTTTCTGGGAAGCAGGGTGGTTTTGAGGACTTTCTACAGATATTATACCGACCAGTGGAAAATTTCTTCACACACATTCATGCTCGAAACTCCGGTAAGAATAACTCCTTTCTTTACACTCAGGGGCTTTTACAGATATTATAGCCAGAAAGGAACAGATTATTTCAAACCATATAAAATCCATTCCTCTGCTGATGAGTTTTTTACCAGCGACTATGATCTATCAACCTTCACAAGCAGTTCTTTTGGCGCCGGTCTGAAATATGCTCCGGCAAAAGGGGTTTTTGGAATCAGACATCTGAATGCCGCAGAATTGAGATATGAAAGCTATAGCAGAAGTACCGGACTTAAATCAGGGATGCTGTCATTAGGTTTTAAAATAAAACCGGCAGCAAAATAAAGTAATATTTGGATTTTTATTCCGTTTTATTTCTAAACGGAAAATATGAAATCACTTTTGCAAACATCAGTATTGCTTTGTCTGCTTTTATCCGCTGTTACCAGTTGCGATTCACAGCAAACAGCTAATTCGGAGGTGAAAAAAAATGACAGTGTTGTTTCGGTTAAAGATAAAGAAAACAAACCGGTCAATATCTCCGATTTTGATACGCTTACACATACTATCCATGTTTTTGTAGCCCTATGCGATAATGAATTTCAGGGAATTGTTCCGGTCCCTAAGGCAATTGGAAACGGCAAAGACCCCGATCAAAACCTCTATTGGGGCTGTGGATATGGCGTTAGGACTTACTTTAAGAAAAGCACCGAATGGAAATTTTTGAAATCTGTTAAAAGTGACTCGCTTGTCTTTGAACGACTTGTTTTCAGAAGTAACCTCAATAAAAACTATTACCTTGTTGCTGATGCCTATGACGGCGAACTGATCAAACAATGCAATATCGACTTTCTGATGAGCTGCGGAGGACACATAAAAGACACCATCCAAATTGACAATAAATCAATCGGAATTTACGGAAATTCGAAAATGGTTACTTATACCGGACACGACGGACTAATGGATTTTACCCTTGATCAGTCATTTGCCAATGCCGATGGAAAATCCCGCGACTGTATTATCCTTGCATGCATCAGCAAAGATTATTATGCTGATAAAATCAAGGCAGCAAAAGCTTATCCGGTTATTTGGACAACAGGGTTAATGTGCCCCGAGGCTTATACCCTGCATGATGCCCTCACAGGTTATATTTCAGGCGAATCAAACGAAATGATCAGAACCCGGGCTGCCAAAGCTTATACAAAATATCTTAAATGCGGTGAGAAAGCTGCCAGAAATCTTCTGGTAACAGGGTTTTGATTCTGTGCTTCAATCTTTCTGTTTTGTAATTTATTTGTTTTCAATGAACCTATTTGTTTTTCATTTGTTGCTTTGTTGATTGATAAAAAATTGTATTTTTATAAATTAATGAAGCACCTGACTTATGAAAACATTGATTATTGCTTTTTTACTTTTATTTTCGACTGCTTTTATATATAGCCAGGTCAATATTCCCGAAGGTGGCTTTGATAATTGGTCGCCCAATGAAACTGGTACATTCGAAGAACCAACCGGGGGATGGTGGACTTCACTTAACTCACTTAAAAGTCTGGGTGCCCCTGTTACCGTCTCAAAAACAACAGACGCCCATTCTGGATTCTATGCCGCACGATTGGAAAGCGTGGTTTGGGGAACGTTTTTAATACCCGGACTTTTGGTCTCAGGGAAGTTTGAACCTTATGCTCCTTTTGTTTATCGTGGTAAACCATTTACCGAAAAACCATTAAGCTTTAAAGGCTTTTATAAATACCTGCCTGTTGAAACAGATTCGGCTGCAATTTTTGCCATGCTTACTAAATTTAATACCACCACTCTTAAGAAAGATACTATTGCTGAGGCTAAAATGGCCGTGCTTACCACTGTTGCCGATTACACAGCGTTCGATATACCTTTTATCTATTTCGTAAATGACGTAACTCCCGACTCTATAGATGTGGTCTTTAGCTCAAGCGCTGCTGGTGAAAGCTTCGAGGGATTTTCCGGAAGTGTTCTGTTTATCGACGGTGTTTCTCTTGATTATGAAAGCGGGGCTGATGAAATTTTAATGTCAGGCTGTTCTCTGGATGTTTTTCCAAATCCTGCAACCCATAAGCTTTTGGTTGAAACTGATGCTGAATGTAAGAACCTTTCTTATTGCCTGCACAACGTACAGGGTAATCTCGTAATTTCTGATTTCCCCGGCTCCACCGAACAGGAAATTGATGTTTCTGCAATGCCTTCAGGAAATTACCTTTTATTGGTAAAATGCTCAGGTGTTTCAATGGCCTCACGCAAGTTTGAAATTATCAGATGATCAGGAAAATTCTTATAACTCTCATATTGTCCGGTACTTTTGTAGTACAGGGACAATCTGTTTCTTTTCTTTCCGGACTGAATTATGGCGGTCCGTTACCTGTTGAAAAAAATGACAGCGCCTCGGGACACCCTATTCCCGGAATACATTCGGGTTTCTCAGTAACTTTTAATTTAGCTGATAAATGGGATATCACCACTGAATTGTACTACTCTTTCAGAGGCGTTGATTACAGTCAGTCATATACAAAAGATACACTGGTCGAAATCACAATTATGGGAGTGCCCGGAACTGTTCCGTCATACTACAGTGCCTATATTGAAGGGGCCATGAGACTGAATTATCTTGATTTTCCGGTAATGGTCTCTTATCGCAAAGGAAAAATGAAATTTATTGGCGGCCTTAAAACTTCATGGCTTTTTTCAGGCAAAGATCATGGAAATGTAAGGGTCGTAGTTGGCGATGGCGGTTTTTATGACGATTTTATTCAGGCATACAACAATTTCAATATCATCAGAAAAATTGATTTCGCTGCTGTGGCCGGATTTGAATCTGAATTGGTAAGAAATATCTCTCTTGAACTTAAAGTTACCCGTAGTTTTTTGCAGTTGTATAAACCGGGAAGTATGGATGGAAAAGGTGTTGGAGATAACAGATTGTATAACACTTTTCTGCACCTGTCACTCAAATTTCTGCTGTATAATAAAATTGTCGATTGACATTATTTTCTTATTTTTATTTCCAAATTGCTTTCGAAATGAGAAATTTGATAAAGATTAATCTTTTACTAATAGTATTTATTCTTGCATCCTGCAGTATCATTGAAAAAACCTCAAGGCATGGTTTTGAAAGTGGCTATTATCATTTGCATAAAAAGGATACGGAACATCAAAAAGTATGGGTTGAAGTGGAAGATGATAAATATACTGTTTATAAGGAGGATGATATTGGTAAACTCAAAGAACTTGTTGATATTCCCTTTGAATGTCATGAAAACCCATGCGATAAAAATATTGTGCTGATTAAAAAAAGTCTGGATATTGATCTGACAACAATTTTACTTAAGTACAGACCGGCTTTTGGTGATACCCCGGCTCAACTGAACACCGAGTTTAATGCCGCTTTTTACGGTGGATGGAGATTTGATAAATTCAAAATCAAGGCTTTTACCAATCCCGTGGGAAAAACTACTCACAACCTCCTGCATAGGGGATTCGATTTTGGTGTTTTCGCCGGTCCGGGCACCACGCTGGTCAGTCCATTCACTACTGCAGGAAATTTTGCTGATGAGTACAACGGAATGGTTATCCAATACGGAGTTGGAGGATTTCTGGAATCAAATGTAGCCAGCTTTGGTATTAGTGTTGGTTATGATTATCTGCTTAGTCCTCAGAGAGATATTTGGATTTATGATAATAAAATATGGATTGGGTTTGTTATTGGACTGGCTCTTAATTGATTGAGATTAAATGAAAAAACTTCCGCTTTTTTGCTTTCTTTCCCTTATTGCTCCTGCTTTATTTTTGTTTTTCTGTTCCTTCGTTCCTCAGGATAAAAAGCCGGGCCCTGATAAAAAATTCAATCTGAAATTCAATTCCCTGCCCGAAAGCTGGGACAAGGGAATCCCACTCGGCAATGGCATGCTCGGCGCCCTTGTCTGGCAAAAGGACGGTAAATTAAGGATTTCACTCGACCGTGCTGATCTCTGGGATCTCAGACCCATGGACAATCTGGATAAACCTGAGTGGAAATTTTCCTGGGTTCTCGAGCAGTGGAAAAACAATACCTATGATAAGGTTCAGAATCTTTTTGATGCTCCCTATGACCAGAATCCCGCTCCGTCTAAAATACCGGCCGGAGCACTGGAAATTGATGTTTCAAAGTTTGGAAAGATCATGTCGGTGGAACTTTATCTTTCTGACGGCTTGTGTGAGATAAAATGGAACAACCGGGTTAAATTGCTGATTTATATCCGGAGTGATCAAAATACCGGATGGATCAGATTAGAAGGGGTTCCCGATGAAATAATCCCGGAAATTTGTCCCCCGCTTTACCATTCCGAAAAGGAATCTGAAAGCGAAAATCCGGTTACCGGACAGGATATCAGTCGACTTGGATATGATAAAGGTGTGCTGATAAAAACTGAAAATGCCGCAACATACGAACAACCCGGATGGAACGGATTTTCATACAAAATTGCCCTCTGCTGGCAGAAAGTAAAATATGCCCAAGAAATTTGCTGGACAATTACTTCTGCAAAAGCCGGTGAAATGCCAAAGGAAGATCCCCTGGTAAGCTGCATCAATGCCCTGAAAGATGGTTTCTTCAAGAGTTACTTAATCCATTCGAAAAAATGGGAAGAGTTCTGGAACCGTTCGGATATTTCTGTCCCTGATTCCGTTTTGCAGCGACAGTGGTATCTCGAAATGTATAAAATGAAAGCTGCTTCAGGAAACAATGCACCGCCTGTTTCGCTGCAGGCCATCTGGACTGCCGATAACGGCAAATTGCCCCCGTGGAAAGGCGATTTTCACAACGACCTGAATACCCAACTCAGCTATTGGCCATGCTATTCCTCAAACCACCTTGACGAGGCCATGGGCTTTATTGACTGGCTTGAGAAAAACAAAAAGAATTTTCTTGATTATACCAAAAAGTATTATGAAGTGGAAGGTTTGAATGTGCCCGGAGTATCAACCCTCGACGGGCAACCCATGGGCGGGTGGATTCAATACGCCTTCGGACCAACTGTCTCAGCATGGCTGGCACATCATTACTATTTGCAATGGAGGTATTCCATGGACAAAGAATTCCTGGAAAACAAGGCATGGCCATGGATAGAAAACACTGCGGTTTTTCTTCAGGCAATTTCGGTAATGGATTCAACCGGTCATAAAAAACTCCCGTTAAGCTCCAGTCCCGAAATATTCGACAACTCCCGCAATGCATGGTTCCCGAAAATGACCAATTTTGATCTGGCTCTTGTCCGCTGGACCTTCGGGAAAGCCGCTGAACTGGCACTCGAACTCGGGAAAAAGGATGAGGCTGCAAAATGGAAAAAGGAACTTGCCCTGTGGCCACAATTTGATGTGGATGATATTTCAGGATTGACCTTTGCAAAAGGTTTTCCGTATGTTGAATCACACAGGCATTTTTCCCATTTAATGGCCATCCACCCATTGGGATTGATTGACTTTTCCAATGGAAAAAACGACAGTGAAATAATACAAAAAACCATCAAAAACCTTGATGTATATGGCCCGGAAAACTGGTGTGGATATTCTTATGCATGGCTTGGAAATCTGAAAGCCAGAGCTTTTGATGGGGAAGGGGCTGCTGATGCTTTGCGGACTTTTGCAACTTGTTTTTGTTTTCCGAACAGTTTTCATGTAAACGGAGATCAGTCGGGTACCGGAAAATCCTCCATGACCTACAGTCCGTTTACCCTCGAAGGCAATTTTGCTTTTGCTGCAGGCCTTCAGGAAATGCTCATTCAAAGCCATACCGGAGTGGTCAGGATATTTCCTGCGATTCCTTCGTGGTGGATGGATGCCGGTTTTAAAAACCTCAGGACCGAAGGGGCTTTTCTGGTTTCTGCAAAACTTGAAAAAGGAAAGGTTAGTTTAGTCACCATCACAGCAGAAAAAGGAGGGAAGCTGGTTCTGAAAAACCCCTTCGCGGATAAATTTGAATGCAGCAATGATTACAAAAAAGGAAAAGAAGGGGTGCTTGTTTTTGAAACATCGGCGGGTGAAATAATTCATTTAAGTGCAATTTAGTGATAAACAATAAAAAAATGCTTTTTAAGTTTTTATGGAAATATTAAAGATTAATATTCTATTTTTAACCTAAAAATCAGAGATTATGAAAACCATCCTTTTAGCACTGTTTCTGGCTCTGTGCACAGTATTTGTTAATGCTCAGGAAGAAAATAGCACCAAAAAAATTGAAACAAACCTGGGCTTTTGGCTTGGAACCAATTACACTATTCTTCAATCCAAGATGGGCGAACCAACAGGTATTGACTTTGATAATGGTTTCTCATTTACACTTGGATTGCTTGCGGATTTTCGATTGGGAAAACATTTTTCTCTTTCCCCAAAAGCAGGGTTGGCCTTTTATGATGCCGATGTTTATAAGGTCTCAAACTTTGAAGCCACTCTGCTTGGTGAAGCTTTCCCTATGGCCATTGAGTTTGCCTGCCATTTTAATTTCAGGTCATCCGAAAAGGAAAACAATTTTTATTTTGTAGCCGGACCATCCTATCGAAAAAATTTAGAAAATAATTCCATAGCTTTTGAAAATCATGATTTTACTATTGATTTTGGAATCGGAATGGAAAGAAAAAATCAAGATTTCATTTTCTCACCCGAACTGAAATATTCAGTTGGATTGCGCGATATAAACAGAAGCTTCCAGCTGAATGATCTGTATTTTAATACCGTATCGCTGATTTTGGGGTTTAAATAGGGGTTGCTGCTTAAGGTGCAGAGCACCATACCCTCTGTAGAATATATGATTTAAGTGAAAAAACCGCCGACCGTGATTCTTTTAGGAAGATACTTTTTGTTACGGCGGAAATGAAAACGATTCTCCGTGCATGGAAAAATGAAAGAATTGCTAAGTTTGCTAATGCATTTTTTTTTTGTTAATGAACAACCAGAGGAACGTATACCAGAAGATTAAGTTAATTGTGCTGGATATAAAAATCCATTTTAAATTCACCGTTTACTTTTCCCAAATTCAGTTTGCCCTTTAATATAATTGAGCTCTTTTCGCCTGTAGGATGTGCGGTGATATTTAAATTGCAGCTTCCGTCGTCTTTGGCTGCAGCAAATCCCGGCGTTTCAACTCCGTGCAGAAAAACAGCCACTTCATCGAAAGTCATGGCTTTTCCGTTGCTTTTTGCAATCACCTTATATTGTCCGGCCTTTTTAATATATCCGGTCAGGTCAATCTCGAATTTTCCTGTTTTGGTAATGGTCTGACTGGCGACCAGAACATCCTTTTTATCTGCAGTCAGCTGGTTTGATTCATCTGTTATCCCTGAATAATAAACCGAAAGTTCCCTGATAACGGGCAGATACGAATATTTTAAAAATCTTACCCTGACTGCCTCAGCTTCAACCGGATCAAATTTCTCAATCCTTTTATGTCCGATGGAGGTGCCCCGCGAAATCTCAAGCCATTGGCCGCCCGAACGGTATTCAACCACATATTCTCTTACCCGTTCTCCAAAAATGATATCCTCACATATCACAACATGATCAGCCATGGTTTTTGCAGCGAATTCAGTGGTAATTACTTCGCCTTTTTCCTCGGTGGTGGCAATACAGTTTAAAAACCTCTTTTTTATTTCTTCTCCGAATTCTTTATAGATGGCCATATCCTCCGCTGGTATCAGTCCGGTTGTGTCGGGCGCCGAGTTCAAAAGCAATACCGCTCCGCGTCCCACCGATTTATAATACATATCCATCAATTGCCCGGCATTTCGAAGATTTTTGCTATTAGTTGGAGACCAGAACCAGTTGTGGTCTTTAAGCGGAACATCCACTTCGAGGGGCAGCCATGATTTGCCATCGGGATTTCCATGATCGGCTGTGGCAATGCCGGTTTTTGCATCCTCGGTTTTTACTCCGTTCCACGCAGGGTAAGGAGCAAAGCCCTGTTCATTTCCAACCCAGCGGATGCTGGCAAACGGACCCTGAAAAACAATGGCGTCCGGAGCATATTTTTTTACAATATCTTCCAACGGAACTACCAGCCCGCCGTCATACCAGATTTCAGAAATCTGTTTTCCGTACCGTGAAAGCACCTCTTCCCATTGCATTCTCAGCACCTTATTATAAGCTTCCTGTTTCGTCGGGTCTTTGGTGCGGCCGCCACCGCCTGCGTAGGCACCCCAGGTATCATCCCCGGGATAGATATAAATCCCAAGCTTCATCCCGCGCTCAAAACATGCTTTAGCAATTTCATCAAGAATGTCGCCTTTTCCGTTTTTATAAGGAGTATTTTTGATGCTGTAATCGGTGGTTTCTGTCTGCCACATGCAAAATCCCCCGGCATGCTTGGCAACGAAAATGATCATTTTTGCTCCGAACGATTCGGCAGCGTCAATCCATTGGTTAACATCCAGCTTTTCGGGATTGATGCGGGCGAGCGGAGTTACCCTGTTATCCGTTTCGGTGCCTTCCCAGGTGTTTGGCGCAAAATGAACAAACATAGAAAGTTCCATGTCTTGCCATAAAACCTGCTCGGGAGTGGGCATAGCCGGAAAAGTATCATTTTGGCTTTTACTGCCATTAACCATTCCTATTACGAAAGAAACACTCAGGAATAAAGAAAGAAAATTTGCCATAACACATCGTTTTTACAAATATGGCATTTATTATTAAAAATTCAAACCGCTGTCCTAAGTCGCAGACTTAGGACACTATATTAAGTCTCCGACTTAAATTCCCAACTTTAATTTCCATTCAATCAGCAAACAATATCATTCAATCAGTAAACAAAGACGGTCGATCAGCAGACAAAGATCTTCGATCAGTTAACAAAGACATTCGACCAGCAGACAAAGACCTTCGATCTGTTTAATACTACATTCAATTGGTTTAACATTACATTCGATTTGTTTAATGTTACCTTCGATTTGTTTAATAGTACATTCGATCTGTTTAATAGTACATTCGATCTGTTTAATCCTTCAAAGCTATTGTTCAGGAGGGTAAAAAGCAGAAGCTGCGTGAACCTAACTCCGAAGGAGTTACCCAATCATAACCGCAGGTTTCAACCTGCGGAAATTTATAATGCTGTCCCAAGTCTCCGACTTAGGACGCAAAATTAAGTCTCCGACATAAGACGCTATATTAAGTCTCCGACATAAAACGCTATATTAAATCTGCGACTTAGGCCACTATCTTAAGCCTGCGACTTAGAACACTACCTGGCATAATACCCCAACCCCGGACAAACCATTTTATAATATTTGAACCTTTCGGGATAGCTCTTTTTTAGCAAACGGGCAAATTCATTAGCCGCACCTTCATCTTTTGATTTGAACATCAGCGCTGCCTCAAATAAACACTCTGCTTTTTTATACGGATCGGTGTGGTATTCAAAAGCTTTTCTGAAATATTCGGTGCCTTTTAGATTGTACTGATAGTCATCACTTATCAGATAATTGTGCTTTGTGTACAAAACATAGTAATTGCTGATGCTTTTCCCGTAACACTGGTAATGCCAGCTTTTTCCGTTGTACGTCATATTAAAGTAGGCACTCCCAAGCTCCTCGGCCAGTTCGGCTTTTTCAACGCCTGTTGCTTTTTCGTACTGCGCTTTCTTTTTTATGAGCGTTTCGGTGAAATACTTCTTGTTTGCATAAACGGTATCCTTTGGATCGTAATTTCCTGAATAATTGTATAATTTATAGGGATTTCTTGACAGATATTCCCGGTAATAATATTGCGTGTTCCAAAAAGTATCGGGAATTTCACTGTAATATTTCAGGGCATTTTGCAGATCATCATTCCTTAAATACATTGTACCCGTCAAATCTCTTAATCTCACATTGTCAACTTTTACATCTGCTGTCAGAAGTTTTTCCAGCGGTGATTTTTTCTCCGACTCAATAATATCAAGGAATTTTTTTGTTTCGGCAGCTGAGGCAAACTCATCAAGATAGAAAAAGACATCTGAATAATCCCACCATCTTGTTACACCGCATGAATAGTACCCATACGTAACATCCGGTTCGACGAATTCTGTAATTACACTGTCTTTCTCAATTGGTTTGCGATTTATTTCGGATGCCATGAACAGCGCAGCTTCGGTATGCATTCCTTTGTTGTGATATGCCTGGAATAGTGCCAGCATCAGATTGGAAAATGAGCGCTGTACTTTATAATTGAACTCCTTGCTTTCCATGAGCCAGCGCAGATCTTTCCAGATTTCCATTTCAAATGCGGCATCCAGATGCTCGGTGTAGATAATGTTTACGAGTATTCTGGTAAATCTTAGCTGAATCTGCTGCTCTGTTGTTTGTACATGCTGCTCCGCAAGCGATAGATATTTCTTGGCGTTTTGGGGCGATTCGGCAATAAAGTTCAGGTGCGCGAGTATCAGTTCCCATAATCCGTTTTGCTTAACCTTTCCGGAGTTCAGCAAGCTTTCAAGAAAGTTGATGTAATCAGCAAGATATTTTTTATCGCTTTCTATGTTTTTCCTGATATCTTCTTTTTCCCAGATGTTCCAAAGATTTATTGCCGGCGCATAATCAGTGTACCGGGTGCTTAAAAGCCAGTCTTCGATTTTGTTTACTTCTCTGATCATCAGTGATCTGAAAAGTTCATTGTCGGTATTCCCGGTTGCAATGATCTTGAGGTTATCAAGCGATCTTCCCGGATTTTTAAACTCGCGGGCCAGCCTGAGATTGAAGTCGTTTTCAAGGGTGCCGGTTTTTAACACAGAATCAATATATTTCACATCCAGCTGCATGTACGACCAGTATTTTTTTGCATGGCAGCTGACAAAGGCTTCGGCAAAATTTATTTGAGATTCTTTTTTAAATCCCAGATACATCTGGCACGATGCCACATGCGACAATGCCCAATATTTGATAACGCTTTCGCTCCCTTTTGGAAGTGTGAGAAACACTGTATTGTAAAGATTGATTGCTTCCTGATATTTTGAAGTGTACCGCATCATAGTGATGGTTTGGTATGCGTAACGCTGCTTAAGCCAAAGGTCTTTGGTCTTTAAACTGAGCTTTTTGCCTGTCTCAATCTGTTTTTCAAGTGCATGGTTGTCCAATTCTTCTTCTGCCCACGGATCGGCTTCTCTCAATAGTTTTTCATTTATCTTGGCAAATAAAAGATAGTCGGCTATGTCTTTTTTCTTATTTCTGACAATGTAAAGTACCATTTTATTGTCAGATAATGTATCTGTCTGGGGAATTGTAAACCTGGATATGCTTTGAAGATGCTCAATCCTGGTATTGTAAACCAGCTCTTCAATATCCTCAATTCCCGCTGATTTTTCGATATATTCACTCCATTCGCTGAGATTTTCCTCAGGAACTTTCGACCACGCATCGTAAATGCAGCCATTTAAAAATGATGTGGTGTAAAAGTAGGGGCAAAGCTCTTCCGATTCGGAAAGCTCCGGATCAAACAGATAAACCCGGTAATCTTCACCAAAGGGTCCCCATCCGCAGGGAATTGCTTTGAAGAAAACCAGGGCCAGACTAAAACATAGAGTAAATATCAAGAATATCTTTTTCATTGATCAGTTTTGAATTTTCAGGTGTATAACTGTATATTATTATTTCTTTTTCGTTTTTTTCAAATACTGGCGAACATATTTCTGCCGCATTTTCCAATTCCTCTGTTGTTATGCTTTCCAGACGAATTATATCTCCGTTTCTAAAATAAATTCCTTCATAAACTGTATCGGTGCTTACCTTATAATAGTTTTTAAAGGTCTTTTCAAGGAAACTTAAAGTGCCAATTGTTTTTTCATTGATGTTGTGCACAAGTCCCTTAAACTCATTGTTCCTGAACCAGATTCCCCAGGAATACGCCGGCAGGGCAAGCGCCAGTGGGAGCGGGTAGGAGCGTATTTCAGACATATATTGTTTTCCTGTTTCATTGTTCAGAATCGAGTTGCTTTCCTTGATGCTCTTTATTTGTCCCATATTGTAATACATCAGCACGCCTTTGTCAGCGGGCGGAATGCCTGTCTTTTTGCTGTATTTGATCTGATGAAGCCTGATGGTTGCAGATATTATCAGTTTCTCTGATTTTGACCTGATTTCTTTAATCAGCGTAAAATATTTGCTTTGGGTAGATTCTGTCCAGTCACAGTCAAGCTGGATTTCATCTATTGCACCGCCCTTGCAGTAATCACTGTACATCCTTTCAATTTTCTCAAACATTCTCCCTGCTAAAACGGGAATGTCATTGTAATCAGTTTTTTCAAGGGTTTCATTAATAATATATATTACAGGGATAACATTCAGGTCCTTTAAATACAGATTGCGTGTTTTGAATTCTGCTGTCGGAATGGCTCCGTGTGCTTCATCCCATCCCAGATCAAAGAACCTGACATAGAGTGTTTCAATTCCCGTTTCCCTGAAAAAATCTGCATCCGAACGGTCAAAATCCATCTCAGATTTCCAGTAATACATGCTTTTTTTTACCTTGCTTTCCTCGGTATTGCAGGAAAGCAATAGCAAAACAAATAAAGTCAATATGTAAATATAAACTTTCATGATCTGATTTTAAGGAAAGTAACCAATGAAAGCACAGGAATTTTCCTGTGCTTTCACGGTCTTTGAATTTATTCAGGTCTGACTACTTCAACCCATCTTCCTTTTTTCCTAGAGTTGATGGTGTTGTCATACATTGCTTCACAGGTTGCTGCCGGAAGGTAGAACTTACCTGCATAGCTGGCATTCAGCATGATCCTGAATGTTTTACTATTACTCCTGTTGATGTCAAAGTATGTGTAAACCCTGTCGTCCCTCACATTCTGATATGTAGGCACGCTGGTAGTTGAATAACTGTTGTAATCGAGCATTCTGGTGTTGATAATTTCCCAGCCCGAGGGGAATATCTGGGTCAGGGCCATCTGCTTGTATTCATTTCTGAATCCCGGATGCGTAATGGTAACTTCAGCCATAAAATCAGTTCCCTGATCAAGTTTTGTCGGGTCTATTACAGTACCGTCTGTCGATTTATAGACGATGCTCATTCGCAGGTCATTTTCTGATTCGGTTTCATCTCCGGCTTCCGGAATTCCTTCCAGAATAATCCTTACGAATAGCACACCCTGTGTGGTATTGTTAAACACCAGTGTGCCGTCGTCGGTGGTTTTTACCGGTATTTCAACCTGTGATATCAGGTTGTGGCTTGATATGGATTCAAGTTGACCATTGTTTAGCTTATATGAATAGGTAAGGTTCTGGCCCGAGGTGTTCTTTTTGATGTACTTACTGGCAGCAACTAATGAGTATGCTGTGGTTTGGGTACTGTACCAGCTTTCACTGCCCAGATCGTTTGAAATCTCCTTCAAAAGTGTATAAGCATCTTTCTTTTTCCCAAGTAAGGTAAGGGTTTCAAGAATCATTGCCTTGTCGCGGGTACCTGAACCATAGGTGTATGCCAGCTCGTTGTATTCTTTTACCTTGGTCGAGAGTCCGTATATCAGTTTTTCTGCGATACTCTTCTTGCTGGCAATAAGATAGGCAGCAGCAAGTCGCCATTTTGCCTCCTCCGAAAGGGTTGATTTTTCACGGAGTCTGTTCATAGCTCCCATCTCAGCTTCGCCCGACAGAGCAAGTGTGTAAAGTCGGTACGCCTGTATGAACTGTGAGTGTGGTCCGTCATCGGTCCAGTTTTTGGCTTTTTTCTGCTGATAAGCTTTCCATTTTTTCAGGAAGCCAGATGGAATGGTGTATCCTTTTGCCTGAGCTTCGAGCATGAAATGTCCTGCGTATGAGGTTCCCCATTCATCTGCATCGGTTCCGCCCGGCCAGTAGCTTAAACCGCCATTGAAAATCTGAAAACCTTGCAGGCGTTTGATACCGGCTTTCACATTTCGGTCAATATCACTTTTCTTTTGCTTGGTAAGTTCAATCATATCGGCAAGGAAAAGTTGCGGGAATACCGAGGAGGTTGTTTGTTCAACACATCCGTGAGGATATTGAATCAAATATTTCATCCGCTTGGCAAGATTAAACGGTGGCAATGATGAAACTTCAAGTGTTCCCGAATTGGTTCCTGAAATTCCCACTGGTTTGTAAGTGGTGGTCCATGATTTTCCGGGTTCAACTATCTCAGATACCACATCAGTGACTTTTGGATTCGGATTCCTGATATTCAATTCCATATCATATGATGCTTTTTCTGTTTCAGACCATGCGAGTATTTCAACCTTTGAAACACCTATGATTGGCTGAACTTCAATATCGAATTCAACAAAACTTTCTCCGGGTTGACTAAATGTCAGGGTCTTCTTGCTTGGTCCGACAACTTTTAAGTATTTGTCTGTTTTAAGTTGTACGGTAACATTTTTAACATTTTTTTCCATGGCAAACACGGTAACCGGAAGTTTCACTGTTTCTTTCGGACCAAGGACTCTGGGCAAAGTTCCAAGAATCATCAGTGGTTTGCGAACCGGAGTGGTTTTTTCAACCTGGCCATAGGCTTTGTCTTTTCCACAGATTACCATGGTTCTGACAGATCCTATATATTTTGGTATTTTAATATTGTGTGTTTTTGTTTGTAGTGTTCCCAGTTCATACGGGCCGTAAAATCTTACCATAGGCTTAAACCTGTTGGCACTTTTATTGCCACCTTTGCCGTCACCAAGTTCACCGTCACCACCAATGCTCAGCAAACGCTCAATATTTCCGCCATAGGCACCGATTACCCAATCATAGATATCCCATGTTTTTACACCCAGTGCTTCTTTGGCATAGAAATGATTCCATGGATCGGGAGTAGCAAACCTGGTGAGGTCCAGCAAGCCTTCATCAACCATGGCAATGGTGTAGGTCATCGGCTTTCCTGATTTTTCTTTTACCCTGACTTTTACTGTTGATTCAGATTGTAAAACATCGGGCATTTCTAAAACTGGATTAAGATGGGTAGTCGGGTCTTCGATGGTAACCGGAATTACTCCGTACATCCTTATGGGCAAATCATTGGCTGTTTGCGAATGGGGTTGCAGCAAGGTTACATTGACATAAACATTGGGTGCCATGTCTTTTGTGGCCATAAATGAATACTGAGTATTTCCTTTTTGGGCTTCAACCCAGAACGATTTAATGACTTTTGAACCCGATTCGATGCTCACAAGTGCACGACCACCTTCGCTGGTTGGAATATTCAGGTTAACGGTTTCGCCAACATTGTATTTTTCCCTGTCGGAGGTAAACATAAGCATGGTAGCACCTTCAGAACCTTCGCGCTGTGCTCTTCCTGCCCATCCCGGCCAGTCAATGTAAAGGTACATTGAAGTTGAATGGCCCGAAACTTCATCATAAGCCCTGATCATATATCTTCCCCAATCGGGGTAGTTTACCCTGATTTTCCATGAAGCTTTTCCATTTCTGGATGTGATCTTTTCAGTCGCCAGTTCATCCATGTAATCAGAGCTTGAGTAACTTGAATATTCATCATTCTGATCATACCACCATCTCCAGTCAACTTTGTAGAACTCCATTTTTATATCATGGGAAGCTGTTACAAGTTTTCCTTTATCATCTACAATTACCAGATTTATTGTGTGTGTTGTGTCTGTCAGAAGCATGCCGCGGGCCTTGTCGCCTTTCGGAGCCTTGATACCAACATATGATTCATAGGGGTGATAGATAAGTGAGAATTGATCAGTACTGAAATCTCCGCCTTTTTCGAAAACTTTTGTTATGAATGTGGCTTTGAGTTTTCCCGGTGAGCTTTCGCCTGTACTGAATTCTGCTTTTATTTTTGCGTGTCCTGTTTCATCAATTTTCTCATCAAAAACGGTTGTGGATTCACTGTAGAAATTCTTTGTGGCATCATCGAATGTATAATCCTTGTATTTTTCAAAATAAGTAGGAACAGCATTCATGACAACATCAACTTTGGCGTCCAGACTTTTAGCCACGGCGCCATGCAGCCACTTAACTTCCATATTTCCCCATGCGGTGGTGTTTTTCTTCAAATCATCCTTGCCAAAATCAATAAGAATTTTCAATCTGTTTGGCTTGATGGTCTCAATTTGCAGATTTTGCTGAAATTTCAATCCGCCAATCGATACAAGTGCACTCCATATACCTGTAGGTGCATCAATGTCTGTTTTAAACCTGAATGAATAAAATCCGGTTTTGTTTTTTGGTTGAACAAGTCGTTTGATCAACTGGTTTTGCGGGTTTCTCAATTCAAAAACAACGGGGTGCTTATCAGGAACAACATTCATGTCGCTTTCTTCAAGGATGAAGGTAATATAAAGTGAATCACCAGGTCTCCAAACCCCTCGTTCACCATAAATAAATCCTTTGGTCCCCTTTTCAATGGATGCGCCTGCAATATCAAATCTGCTAAGCGACAGAGAAGCTCCATCATACAGTTTAAGATAACCCTTTTGAGTTCCCTCTTTTGCAATCAGAAAATAGGGTTCTTCAATTTTTGTAAAAGAGGCATGTCCTTCTTTATCTGTTTTTGAAGTTCCAAGAAGTTGCTGGGTATAATCATAAATTTCAACGGTAACGCCTTCTTTGGGTTGAGTGGTTCTGATGTCAGTAATAAAAACATTCATTGACTGGTCATTGCCTCTTTTTGCGATAATACCGATATTAGAGGCAATAATGTTTTTGGAAACATTTCTTCTTCCTCCGTAATACGCATCTTTGCAGGGATCATCACGATCTTCCCAATTGTAATAATAACCGTAATAATAATCTTCAAAACCGTCCCAGTAGGATGATTCAAAATCCTCAATTTCGAAAGCACCGAAAGTACTGGTCATGCCTTCTTCCTCGCCCTGAAATTCTGTTTCAATTACCTGACCTTCTTCACCGGTTTCACCTTCCTCCTCAGAACATCCGTAAACAGCGTGTTTTTTTCTGAAACCTATGGTGATTCTGTAAATGGCACCCGGTTCGGCAGAAATTAATTTGTTCATATCAAGATAAAACCTGTTCCATTTCCCAAGATCAACCACACCCTGATTATCAAGCTGAATGGTTTTTCTTAAAACGGGTTTACCAACCCTGGTCAGTTCATAATCGCCTTCTAAATCATTAACCTGAAGGAATTGCATAATATTGTTTTCATAGATGCGGATTATCTGAACATCAACAGCAGTAAGACTTACAGCTTCAAAGGGAACAATAAGACCTTCTTCTGATCCGGGTAAAATCACTCCTTCGCCCACAAATCTCACTCCCGGCATAATCTGTTCAAAAATAGCCGGAAAACTTACTCCGCGTTTTAGTTTTGTTCCCAGAATATTGGTAATGCCTTCTTCAACATATACCTGATAATTTCCATCAAGATGATATGATGGATATACCTTTATCAGGTTGTCTTCAACTACAAAGCGTAAGCCTGAAATTTCATCAATTCTGACCAATCCGTCGAGCAACTGATTCTCGTTAAGGGGATCAGAAAACTGAATCTGTAGAAACTGTTCAGGCGATTGTACTACTTTGGACGACATGTATTTAAAATCAAAAATTGAGGGAATTTCAATCCGGGTTTTTCCCTGTTTGTCCACATCAATGGACGCACCATCCCATGATAAAACTACCTCAGAGGCTTTTTCGCCCCTTGCTATGCTGTCAATTTCAAAATGGTACTTTTTCTGATCTTCGGTTACTGTCCATTTAATGTCGAGTTTTTTTCCATTTTGAGTGGCTATAAGAATATTTTGCAGCTTGTCACTGTCCTCTACATCTGCAGTAAGAACTGTTCCGATTGCTTTTTGCCAACGCAACTTCTTCCGGTCAATGGTTTTCTGTTCATCAATGGTTACTTCAAAATTTTGTTTGATAACCTCGAATTCAAAGTTAAAATCGGAAATGTCTTCTTCTACTTCAACCACCTCGCCCAGATGAAACATGGCAATGTATTTCTGTCCGGATTTCAGATCCTCATCCGGAGTAAATTCGAGTGTCGTTTCATCAGCCCAGGCAACTGTTCCATCCACTGATGGTTCAAACTCAATTAGCTCATCAGAAAGACCGGTATTTTTAATTTTCTCAGCAACTTCGCCAACAAGCCTTATTTTTACTGTGGATTTTTTTGAAATCATTCCTGAAGTGTATGCCGAAATGTATTTGGCAAATTCAGGGTTGTCGGAATTCACTTCGCTGGCTTTTCCCGATTTCAGGAAAACTACCATTAAGATTATGATTATCAAGGCTAAAGCTGTTCCGCCGATGAGAATTATTCTTTTCTTATTCATAGTTAAAAGTGTAAAATTTCTTAATTTAAATACAAGTCTAAGATAGATGTTTTACCCTATTTAAACAATGACTTTTGTATTAATGTAAGGAATATTTTTACAGGTGTGTGGTTTTTTGCTGTAAGTGTGTGGATTTGTTATTAGTTCATAAAGTCCGAAAGTCCGAAAGTCCGAAAGTCCGTAAAGTCCTTAAAGTCGATGATGTATTATCTCTCGTAATCCAGGCCTGACCACCTTTGTTGAAGCTTTGGTGGTTAAAAAAGGCCGGCTCAATTCAGCCCCGGCATTGTGACTCCCTTCGGTCGCCGAAGGTTTATCTTCAGACTTGCCGTAGGTGAAACGCTAAACCGCGTGCCGCCTTAGCTTTAGCAGTGGCGCAGCTTCAGCGACACGCGATCAATCCGGGGTTTTAATTATAAGCCTGGAGGGCTTATATTATGGTAGCCACAGGCAATTGCCCAGGGGCCCGCCGGCCAAGAACACCTTATAACGAAAAACCCTTTTCCGGCGGAAATGAATGAAAAAGCCTATTAACCCCATATTGAAAATTTTCAAACATCAATCCTACAGCTTTCAGCTTTCATCTAAAATACCTATTTTTGCCACAGTTAAACTAAAATTTTTATCAGACATGTTGAAAACTTTCAGATTCTGTAAAGGAATCGAAATACAGTTCAGGCAATGGTCCAATAAAAATTACGCAGTTTTCAGGTCTCTCAAAAAGACCATTAAAATCTGTACTCTGGCTATCGGTTATTCGATCATAACCCTGCCCGAGCCGGTTTTTGCCCAGGTTGAACCTGACAGTCCGAAAGACACTGTTTACAACCTCGACTGCGTAATTGTATCGGCCCGTCGCACTCCCACTGTCTACAGCGAGGCTGCCAGAGTGGTGGAAGTAATTAATCAGGATGAGATCCGGGCGTGTCCTGCCCAAAATCTCAATGAACTTCTTGAAAATGCATTGAGCGTTGATGTGAGGCAGCGCGGAGTGCATGGGGTTCAGGCCGACATCTCCATCAGGGGCGGCACCTTCGATCAGGTTCTTATTCTTCTCAACGGAATTCCGGTTAGCGACCCTCAGACCGGTCACCACAATCTCAACCTCCCGGTTGATCTGGAAAATATTACCAGAATAGAAATTTTGGAGGGTTCGGGCTCTAGAATCTTCGGGCCAAATGCCTTTTCGGGCGCAATAAACATCATCACTAAAGATCAGGGAAAAGATTTTGTCAGGGGCGGGGTAAGCTATGGCCAGTATAACCTGTTAAACGGAAATGCATCCGTAAATTATTCCCTTGGAAAATTTTCCCAGCTTTTGTCAGTTGGGTACAAAAGCTCCAGTGGTTATACCGAAAATACCGATTTTTCATCTAAAAATGCCTATTATCAGGCTTCCCTGAAAACAAAAAAATCAGAATTTGACCTTCAGGCAGGATACCTTAATAAGGGATTCGGCGCAAACAGCTTTTATTCAGCAAAATTCCCAAATCAATACGAACAGTTTAAGACCAAATTTGCCAGTCTGACTTATCAAACCGGAAAGAAACTGGTCTTTAGTGCCGGCACCTACTTTCGCAGAGGCCATGACCGTTTCGAACTGTTCAGGGAAGACAATTACAAATATACCAATGGTTATTTTGTAACTGAAAATGGTGATACAGCACAATTTGTACCCGGTTATTATTATGGCGGGCATAATTACCACCGTACAGATATTAAAGGAGCATTTTCAAAATTGATGTATGTTACGAAAATAGGTAAATCAGAAATTGGAATTGATTATCGATACGAAGAAATATTGAGCAATGTGCTCGGTAATATTTCATATGCCTTACCGATTCATGTAAAGGGAGAGGACAGGGGCTACTTTTATACCGGAGCTACTCGGAAACAGTTCAATATTTTTGCCGAACACTCACATTATTATAAAGGGTTTAGCTTTTCAGGCGGTATGCTGATGAATTATTGTAATGAATTTGGAGCACATAATTATTTTGGCGCAGAAGCAGGGTACGACATCTGGAAAAAAATAAAAATCTACGGATCGGTTAACCAGTCACTGCGATTCCCAACCTTCACCGATCTGTATTACAGCGGACCATCCAATTTTGGAAATGATGAACTGAATCCCGAAAGGGCATTGGGGATTGAAGCCGGACTAAAACAGGTGTGGGAGCACCATTCATGGAACATCTCATATTACCATAGAAACGGAAAAGATGTGATTGATTGGGTTAAAAAACCTTCCGAGACGAAATATACCACTACCAATTATAGTGAAACTACTTCAAAAGGTTATGAACTTTCTTATAAAAGATATTTTAACAACAAGTATATTTCTTCATTTACAGTTAATTATAGCTATTCTGAAACTTCAAATGACCGAAATGATTCGCTGATATCTGCATACGTTCTTGATTATCTGAAACATAAATTTGTTGTATCGGGCAATTTCAAACTAACAGATAAGTTTAAACTTAACCTGAATTGCAATTATCAGGACCGAAATGGGTCATTTACGGGCTCCGACGGGCTGGAAAATGATTATTTACCCTTCTTTTTAGTCGGTGCAAAACTCATTTTTACCCATAAATCATGTATTTTTTCTGTTGAAGCAACAAATATTTTAAATAAAAATTACAGAGACATCGGATTTGTCCAAATGCCAGGTCGATGGATTGTTTTTGGATTTTATATTGATTACCAATTACATAGAAAAAAATAATTATCGAATAATAAGTTATGAGCATTGGGATGTTAAAAAAATTCGTCAAAAAAAAAGTGTTAATGATTTGTAAATAAAATTTAAAGTTGTACATTTGTATCAGTTATTTACAAAAACCAATCAAAAAATAGAAAAAATGAAAAAATTTGGATTATTTTTAGTAGCAGTAGCAGTTATGAGTTTCGTTGCTTTCACTTCATGTGATAAAAAGAAAGAAGAAAAGAAAGACGAAAAGAAAGCTGGTGACACAGAACAAGTAGAAGAAACTACTCCGGTAGAAGATGAAGCTCCGGTTGAAGAACCAGTAGAAGAAGTTCCTGCTGAAGAAGCTGCTGAATAAGGAAAAATTTCTTAAATTTTAAAAAGTCCCGGGCAACCGGGACTTTTTTTTTGCCTAAAACCATTTATCTTTAATCTCGGTATACTTATATCCGGTAATATATTCTACAGCCTTTTCAGGTGAATCGGTAATAAAAAATAAATCCCGGTACTCAGCTTTGGCAAAATTTTCGGAATATAACCTTTCAAATAAATCAAATAGCTTATCGTAGAACCCGTTGGTATTAATAATAACAATGGGTTTTGAATGATATTTAAGTTGTTTAAGGGTTATCAGTTCAAGAATTTCCTCAAGTGTTCCAAACCCGCCGGGCAAAGCAATGAAACCATCAGATACATAGGTCATGTATTTTTTCCGCTCTCCCATGTCTGCGGTAACCACAGTTTTGTCGTCTGTTGTTGATACAATGCCTGTTTTATTGAGTTTTTCTGGTATTACACCTATTACTTTTCCGCCATGCTTTTTTACTGATCTTGACAACGCACCCATTAGTCCGATCATTCCCCCGCCATGAACCAGCGTGAAATTATTGTTGGCAAGGAGTTTTCCCAACTCGTCGGCCATTTCAAAGTACAATTTATCAATTGCATCGCTTGATGAACAAAAAACACTGATATTCTTCATCTTTAAAATAATTCAATGGAGTGTTAAATAATTAATAACATCTATTCGCCAGTCCCTTCATCCTCAGAGCCGCCTTCAAATTTTTTCAGGAATTCGCGCATTTTTTTATCTGTTGCCAGGTAAAACCTGTATGGCTGTTCACCTTTCGGGACTTCCATCTGGCATTTTTCGGGTTTAAGCTCCTTGATAACATTGTTGAAGTTCTGACTGGATGAAAGTCCAAGCATCTGATTTGTACGATACTGGAAGAAAAACCAGTCTGATCCGTTGCTGAGGTAAATAGTCAGAACATCTCCCGATTTATTTTTTTCCAGTTCAATTTTTCCACTCAGTTTCTTGTTGATCTGTGTGCGGCCCATGCTGCCAATGCCGATCGGACCAACTGATTCATAGGATTCGAGTTCCTTGTTCCACTCAAACTGAACATCCGTAAAGAAAATAGTATGTTCAAACTGTTTCGGGAATTTCTTTATCTCACCATATAATTGAAGATCTGAAATGATTTTATCGGCTTCGTCCATACCCAACAATTCATACATTCCTTTTCTGAATGTTTCCCTGTCCCAATCTACCCCTTCGGCTGTTGAACTTCCGTTTATTTTATCAGCCATAATTGACAGGCACTGATCTGCAAAAAAGAAATCAACCCCCATAAGCATATCCAGTTTTACGTAATCACTGGCCATATCCTGATTAATGCTGCCGACAGATGAAATTTTTACCTGCCCCAGTTTCGATCCCATATCTATTTTTCCTTCTCCGAATGCATTACATACCGATTTATGTATGCTAAGGTAATTTCCCGGCATATTGAATTCAACAAGTTTTTCCTTATTAGAAATTTTGTATTTGCCTGAAGTTTTTTCAAATAACAGATATCCTGAAGCTTTAAGAAGTGCTACATCCTTCGGATCTTTCAGTTTTGATAGAAATGCAGTGTAAACTTTTAGTGAATCAATTGATTCATAAATACCTGCGTAGATTGGCATATTGTTTATATTCTTAATCTGTTCGCCGATCGGAATATAAATTTCTCTTGGGTTAATCGGTGCCTTGAATTGAAACCATGGCCGTTCCAGGTTTGCACATTCATGTGAAATCATGGTTGAACCGTCGAAGGTCATAAATTCGCTGGCGGCTTCCATTCTAACCTTTCCGGTATAGGCAAAGGCGGGCGAGAGTGTAAAACCGTCTGTTATTCCAATTGATCCGGTTGCATATGTTTGTATGGTGGAATCCACCGAAACCACATCAAAATGGATCACCTGTTTGTTGTTGTTTTCATCAAGATAGTCATAATCGCCTGAGCCGTTGTATGATTTCTTCCCGTAAATATTTACATCTGCATTATATATTGTGTGGTATTTGGTGGCGTTGTTTGCAATTATTTTGCAGTTTTTCAGGGTTTGCATCTGGGCTCTTTTTTCGATAACCACTTCACCATCTGAAGGGAATACGGTAGCATCGGCAACTCTGAGCCACTGGACTTCATGTGCTGTGATCAGATGCTTCCTTAGGTTATAGTTTGCTGATGGTGCTTTAAATCTCAATGAATCCTGTTGGGGATGGATTGATACAAATTCCGATCCTTCCAGCATCAGGTCTTCAACTTCAATGGGGCTCATTCCGGCTGTATCTTTGGCCGGTAAACTTCCTTCCTGGGCACTCATTTCAATTTCCTCTTTATCCATCCACCATTTGAACTGGTCCATGTAACAGATGTATTGATTCTGTGAAAATTCAACAAATGAGGCCGCTCCGTTACTTTTAAATAAACCAACGCGTTCTTTAAAATCAATATGCGCATTTACGTTATTTGTTTTAAAAGCAAAATCATCGTCGGCAACATCTTTTAAACTGAATGCAGCCGTATCGGCAAGTATTTCATGCTCTTTGAATGAAAACCAGTCGGAATTTAATTGGGCTTTTTCAAAATTCAACATGCCCTTTCCGTTGGCTCCGGTCGGAGATAATACCGTAGTGCCATTTAGTGTAGTATTTCCTTCAAACATTTTAATAGGTGTCTTTCCCGAATGTGTAAATAACTGGTCGGTTTTTGGTTCAAAGTGTATTTTGCAATTTGTTGCCTCAATATCCGGGTATTGTACTCCTGTTGCCTGTTTTTTATTCTTGAAGCTTTTTGCATTACAGTTCATTGAATCAGGAAAGAAAGTTATTTCATCAGAGAGTGTTGTGGAGTTCTGATAATCAAACTGTCCTTTGCCCTCCAAACCCCGGCTTGAAAGGATTATATCATTTTTATAGGTTCCTTTTCCTCCATAAGTTGGAAAGCCCTCGGGTGGTGCCGATCTGATAAATCCAAGGGAATAATCGGGCTGTACCCTCAATGAGTCTTCAAAAATCGGAAAAATGCCTCCGGAAACAAACCGGCCGCCAAACTTGGTTCCGTCCTTTGTCAGGTTATTCAAACTGTCCATTACAAAGGGATAAATCTGGAAAAAGAAATTGGCCCGGTTGTAAACACCGCCAAATATATTGGGAGCATCATAAAATACATAACAGTCCTTTTCACTTTCAAGAATAGGAAATTGAGGAAATTTTGGCTTTTTTACACCGGACTTATTGAATGGATTGTCAATCAAAAGATTTCCTCTGATATTTTCAATGGATGTTGTAACGGTTTTAAGTTCAGGCTGGTTATTTGCCAGTTTGTAGCCCGTGGGTACCTGAAATTTGGCATACTTTACATCTTCCAGTTTAATTTTAAATCCATCATAATTGAACTTGAAATTGGATCCGTTAAAAAGAAAATAGCCGGCAAGTATTTTCCCGTCAAATTCAAAGTCTCTGTTTTTTTTAACCTTAATCTTGCCTTCTGTTGGCCAGATAATAACGCTTTGAGAATCGCTGAGGAAAATCTCGTTTACACCTTTAATGTTCAGTTCCCAGTTAAGCAGGTTTATACTGGCGTAGGTAGAATCGGGACTGTTAATAACCGATGAAAACTGAATTACATCATAATCTTTGCTTTCGCCGGCATAGTCCATATAATTATAAGTACGTTCAAGCACATGAAGATCATCCGATTCGGGATCATATAAAATAAGTCCGAGATAAGAAAGTCTCATAAGTACCTGCTTGGCATCTGCATGATCAACATTGATGCTGTTGGCAAAATCCAGTCCCGTAAAATCCCTGGTTTTATACGTGTCGCAATAATCCTGCAAAGCATTGAGCGGATGAACTTTATCCATGCCTTGAAGCTTATCAAACCTAAACTTTCTGAAGTAATTGTTTGACTCAAACAGTGAGGTATTTGTAGTAGCATTATCTCCCTTCATTTTCTGAAACCGTATGGTTGGCTCATCAATTTTCCAGGATAGAAGTTCGAAACTCATGTCCAGGTCATGATAAGAGTCATAAAAAGCACTGCGTGCCATGCCTTCCTCGTTTCTATTTAGCTCAACTGTTTTTCTTAAAACATCAAACTTAAATAACAATCCTGGGTGGTAAATGGAATCGGAATCAAGTCGAAATGTAATGGATGTACTTTTTCCTATTACCCAGTCTTTTTTAAAAATATATGTACTTGATGAAGTGCTGAGAAATATTTTTTTGTTTTTGTAGAAATTCAGGATGGCCTTTTTTTCCTTGTCTCCGGTTCCGATAAAACTACCGCCTTCCATGGAAAAACCACCATCGTAATTTACATATTCATAAATATCATTGATCTGGATTCGCTTTGTGTATGAACTAAATCTGGGGTATGTGACTGATTGTTCATGCTGCCTCTTTTTATCCTGATAAAGTTTTTCAGCGGTATTTAGTTTGCGGTCGTCTTCAAGTTTTTTTTCAAGTTTGGCGTCCATTTCATCAATGGCTTTCACATCAATCCCGATTCCCCCGGTTATCCTGTCCTCCAAAGCCCCGGAAATTGGGGATGTTAGATAATATGTATTTATAAATTGCACAGAATCAGCTCTGTAAAAGGATTTTGTCATATCTATTTCATATCTGCCAAGCATGGCAAAAACCTTGTCTTTTTCTAATCCTGCGCGCTCCCAGGTCACTTTCCCATTTACACCAACCCATTTGTTTTCCAAAAGCATAAACACACCTTGTGTATTGTAAATATTTGCTGAGTCTTTCAAAGAATAGCAGGTAAGATTAAAAGGTTTTTCAAAAACAACCTTAACATTTTGGTTTACAGTAACTATTTTAAATGCTGTGGTATTTGCTTTCCATTCAAGAGCCCTTGATTGGTAAATGGTGTTTTTTGAGATCAGAAAATAGGTCTGCTCAATATAATTCTCAATATCTTTTATATTGGGTTTTGTGACTTCACACAATGATTTCAGTCCCTTTTCCCACGATTCATAGTTGTGTTCCTTTTCAGGATTTGTACTGAAGTGAACCAGCGTTTGTACATAAGTGAAAAAATGTGGAAAAGATTTGGCTTTTTTTGAAAGCAGACTGTTTGATAATCGATAGATTTCTTTCTTTTTACTGTCAGAAAAATAAGTTCCTTCAAGCCATACCTCCTTGAATTCTTTAAGCAATGCGGTTGCTTCTTCTTTTCTTTTTTCGTCGGGGGTGGCCTCCAACAATTCCTTCATTTGATTGAAGTAAGCTTTTGGTTCCTGGGTAAACTCCTTAAACTGCTGTTGTGAGAAGAGTTGTCCTGTTATAAAAATAAGTACGAGTGCAATATAAATTTTTGGAATCATATCATTTTTCTGCTAAGTTCTCAATTTTTGATCATTTTAACCATTGCCCATTTATTCATTTCATCAAAAGAGATAAGCCGGAGTCCATATTTTTCAGCTTTTTCTTTAATGATTTTGATGTCTTCAAAATAAAAGCCGCTCAAAATGGTGACGCCACCTTTTTTCAATTTTTTGGCGTATTTGTCCATATCAGCAACTAAAACATTCCTGTTTATATTTGCAATGATAATGTCAAAGATTTGGTTGCCTGTGGATGAAGCATTTCCCAGTTTTACTTCAATTTCGGTCACATTATTTGTTTTGCAATTATCAACACAGTTAAAATATGCCCATTCATCATTGTCAACTGCCATAACCTGCTTTGCACCCATTTTTTTTGCCAGAATTGCCAAAACTCCGGTGCCACAGCCCATGTCCAAAACATTTTTCCCGATAAATGACATGTTCAGCATGGTTTTAATTACCAAATGAGTTGTTTCGTGATGGCCAGTTCCAAACGACATTTTAGGATCAATCACCAGATCATATTCAAACTTATCATCTGTTTCATGAAATGATGCTCTGATTATACATTTATCAGAAACCACTATCGGTTTGAACTTTTTTTCCCACTCTTTGTTCCAGTTTTTTTCTCTTAGGATTTTTTCAGAAAACTGAATATCTACAGGTTTTCCATCAAGTTTAAAACTGATTTTCTTTACTTTTTTTGAATCAAACTTTTCAGAGAGGATATAGGCATATAGTCCGTTTTTTTCTTCTTCGAAACCATCAAAACCAACATCCGAAAGATGAGAAGTTAAAATGTCGCGTGCTGTTTCAGAACAGGGATCAAGCTCAAAGTACACCTGCAGGTAAGTTTTTGGCATATCAGAAAGAATTTGTAATAGAAATGAATTCACCGGCAACAAGGGATGCGCCTCCGATCAGTCCGCCATCCACATCATTCTGACTGAATAGTTCTTTTGCGTTGGATGCCTTGCAACTGCCCCCGTACAGAATGGATGTGTTATCTGAAATTTGTTTCCCGTATTTTTTTTCGATTATTGAACGGATAAATGCGTGCATTTCCTGGGCTTGGGCCGGACTGGCGGTTACGCCTGTGCCGATTGCCCATACAGGTTCATAGGCAATTACTATTTTTGAGAAATCAACCGGTGACAGGTCGAAAACACCATTTTGTAACTGTGAGTCAACTACATTGAAATGATTGTTTGCTTCGCGTTCGCTTAAAACTTCGCCACAACAGACAATGGGTGTGAGGCCGTTGGTTAAAGCAATTTTTACTTTCTTATTAATTATGGCATCGTTTTCATGATACATACTTCTTCGCTCACTGTGACCAATAATAACATATCCGGCTCCGACAGCCTTGATCATCTGGCAGGAAACCTCGCCAGTATAGGCACCCGAAATTTCAGATGAGCAATTTTGCGCCGACAGTTCAATACCGGTTCCGTTGATAATTTTATTAACATCTGATAAACTGGTGAAAGGTGGAGCAACAACAACCTTGACTCCCTCACCGGTTTTTCCTTCAGTGATTCCTTTTGCAAGTGCAATGCTTTCGGGAATTGTAGTGTTCATTTTCCAGTTCCCTGCAACAATTTTTTGTCTCATAATTTTTATGGTTAAAAATGGAAAATAAAAATACGGTTTTTTATTTTTTGGATTCAGGATTTATTGATTATTAATTATCAAAATTTATAAACAATTCACGCAGAGACGCACGGCGTGCGTCTCCAACCAGTAAATAAATCATGTCGCGATGTAGAGACGCACCACGTGCGTCTTCAACAAGTAAATAAGTCAGGACGCGACTCAAATTAGTCAGTGCGCGACTTTAAGTCGCACTCTGACTAAATAGACAAAAATCGCCCAAAAAATACCAAATAATACGTAATAAATTATTGATAATTAAGTTGTAAAATATATAATATTATTGTATTTTTATCCACGAATAATAATTTGCCTCTTTGGCAAGCAACCATATAAGAATTTTGACGTCTATAGTTCAAACAAAAAGCTTAAAAAATGAAAACCAACCTCATTACACTAATACTAATTGTAGCTGCTTTTCATATTTCCCAGGCCCAGCTCTTTTTGCAGGGAACCTACGTGGAAATAGGTATTCACAGCTCTGGCTCTTATGGAAGCGACGTCGCTCCACCTGCCGGTTATCACCCGACTCAAACCTGCCTTGGTTTCGTTTGTGATTATACAGGCGATGGTTGGGGTGCAGGTACTCCGGTTTATATGGGCGATTATTTCGTTCCGGGTTCCCCTGAAGAAGGTTGGGGTGTGGAATGGAATTCAGGCGCTACTTCATATAACAAAAATAACTTTGGACTGAATGGTTATTTTGACATTCCCCAAACCAGTCTGGTTGATGCTTCAACCCCAACCGAAAAAATCGGTATTTGGGAAGGTACTGCAACAGACGGTATTGGCGGTAGTCTGAAAATTACCCAGCTTACCCGTCTTGGAATGGGAAACAAATATTTTACTATTGAAGTGATGATGCTGAATAATGGTACAACTACACTTCAATCACTTGAATACCTCAGAAATGTTGACCCTGATAATGAAATTGACTGGACTGGTGATTATACAACCAGTAACTATGTTGTTGCGCAACCCGGCGTGGGAGGAAATCCTGATATTGCTGTTGTGGTTGCTCATGGCCTTATATATGGTGCACCACTTTATCTAGGTACTATTGATCCAAGAGCCAGGGTTTCTGTTGAAGGGTTTTCAAACCGTGACCCGGATGACATCTGGGACTCTCCTCTGATGTATTCTGCAGGAGCACCATCTGTTATGGATGAGGCTATTGCACTCGCTTATCGTTTTGATGATCTGGCACCAGGTGAATGTGTTACTTTTACCTACTATTATGGTTTGGAAGAAGTTGACCCTGGTGATGTTGTGTTTCCTTTAACTGTTGATTTTATCCATGACCCTGCTACTGATACATTTACCGAAGATGTTACCGGAAACGGTGTTGCTGCTATAATTGAATATTATTGGGATTTTGACGGCGATGGTGTTTATGATGCCACCGGCCCTACTGCTGTTCATGATTTTGGAACCGGCGGTAGTCAGTCTGTAACCCTTACTGTTGAACTTTGTGATGGTACTTTACATGATACTACCCTTGTTTTATGTGACTTCACACCTGATCTTGGTGATGACCAGACTGTCTGCTCAGGCGTTCCGGTTACCCTCGACCCGGGTCCCGGAGTTTCTTTTGCCTGGTCTCCCGGTGGAGCAACTTCTCCAACCTTGACGGTTACTACTCCGGGTACATATTCTGTTACAGTTACTGATGCCGATGGTTGTACCGGAACCGATAATATAGTTGTGTCTATTGGTTCAACACTTTCACCTGACCTCGGACCTGATATTGCTTTCTGTGAGGGCGAATCGGCTATACTGAATCCCGGAACTTTCCCCAATTATGTGTGGACTGGTGGATCAACTGATCCGACACTTACCGTGACAACTGGAGGAACATACAGCGTAACTGTTTCTGACGGGGTTGGATGCTCCGGTACTAATAGTATTCTGGTAACTGTTAACCCCAATCCAACAGTAAGCTTTAATATTCCTGAGATTGAATGTTTCGGCGATCAGATATCTATTTCCTACACTGGTTCAGCTGTTGCGGCGGATACCTATACATGGGACTTTGACGGTGGTACTGTTGCTTCCGGATCAGGAATTGGTCCGTACACCGTTTCATGGGGTGCTGCCGGTCCGCATACTATCAGTCTTGATGTTGAAACTGTTGCCGGATGTATTAATAATGGCAGTCAGGATGTTACTGAACCATCTCAGCTTGTTGCTTCTGTAGCTATTGATAATATGGTTAGTTGTAATGGATATTGCGATGGTGGAGCAACTGTTACTGTATCAGGTGCAACCACTCCATACACATTTGACTGGTCTAACTCTGCTGAAACTGCTATTTCAGTTACAACATTATGTGCAAATACCTATAATGTGACCGTAACTGACGACAACGGATGTTCTGTTGCTACAAATTCCATTGTAATTACCGAACCTGACGGATTAACAGTGACCGATGTTATCACAGATGCTCAGTGTTATGGTTATAGCGATGGCTCAGTAGATATCACAGTTTCTGGTGGACAGGTGCCTTATTCATATGAATGGACTAACGATACCTATGGACAGGATCTGTTTAGTGTCAGCGCCGGAAGTTACTCAGTAACCATTTCTGATGGAAATACTTGCACATCAACCTATACTTATATCGTTGGTCAACCTCCTGTTTTTGCAGCCAACATTTCATCAGTTCAGCATGTTTCGTGTTTTGGTGAGTGTGACGGTTCTGCCACAGTAACTGTTGTAGGTGGTGTTCCTGCTTATATTATTGATTGGGAATCAGGTGGATCAGGTAACGTCGAATCAGCTCTTTGTGGAGGTACTTACGATGTTTCTGTCACAGATGCTAATGGTTGTACTGTTTCAACTGTTGTGGTTATCACTGAACCTCCGGTACTCGCTGCAAATATTTTGCAATGGGAAGATATTTCCTGTTATGGATATGATGACGGAACTGCCACTGTTACTGTAACAGGCGGAACAGGTCCGTATACTTATAGCTGGAGTTCAGGAACCGGTGCAACTATTGCAACTGGCATGGAACCCGGAAATAATACCGTCACCGTAACAGATGATAACGAATGTTCTGTAACCGCTTCGGTAGTACTTACTGAACCAACCCAGATTACATCCACAATTTCAGGTGTTGATCTCGTTTGTCACGGATATCAGAACGGATCTGTCAATCTCGAAGTTGCAGGGGGCTCACCTCCGTACACTTACCTTTGGTCAAATATGATTTCTGATCAGGATTTGTTTGGTATTTCTGGTGGTGATTATTATGTTACCGTAACTGATGCCAATGGTTGTACCATTACAAATCATCAGTTTATTTATGAACCACCAGCCATCAACATTACTACTTCTCCCGATGCTTATATTTGTATCAGCAATTCTACTATAATTTCTGCTGCAGCAACAGGTGGAACATTTCCATACACCTATGTGTGGAATGGCTCTATGGTTGGCGCAAGCCAGTCTGTTAGTCCGATTGTTGACCAAACCTACAACCTAACCGTTACCGATGCTCAGGGTTGTACAAATACTGCTACTGTTGAAGTCTATGTTTACGATTCACTTGAGTTGAAGCTTTCCATTGAAGATCCCGTAATTTGCCTTGGCGAACCTGCCGTGATCAATTCAGTATTCAGCGGCGGAAACGGTGGTCCGTATATTCTTTCTCTCGAAGATGGCACCTATATCAATAACCCATATGTTACTTATCCTGAAGAAAGCATGTCATTCAGAATTTATCTGAACGATTGGTGCGGAACTCCTTCTGTATATGCTGATATTTCAGTTATTGTAATTGATCCTCCTGTGGTTACTTTTGCCGGTGATGACCTTGCGGGTTGTGAACCTCATCTGGTTAATTTCAATGCGTATTCCGAAAACACTGCGTTGGAGTATCTGTGGAACTTTGGAAATGGAAATTATTCTTTCATACAAAATCCTACTACCAACTACCAATATGATGGTGTGTTTGATGTCAGTGTTACTGTAACTGATACAAATGGATGCAAGACAACAGAAACAATTTCTGATTACATCACTGTTTATCCTTTGCCTGTTGCGAGATTTTATCCGGAGCCTCCAACCACTTCAGTCCTGAAACCATTTATTTATTTTAATAATGTGTCTTCAGACTATGTGACTGAAAATTACTGGTTCTTTGGTGATGGCGATTCATCTGATTTAGAAAGTCCTTTGCATTATTATCCTGCCGAAGAAAGGGAATATGATGTGACCCTGATTGTTGAAACTGCATATGGTTGCAGAGACACTGCTACTGCTCCGGTCTCCATTCTCGATGAATACACATTCTGGGCACCAACAGGATTTACTCCAAATAATGATGGAATAAATGATATCTTCTTTGTCGATGGCCACGGAATTGATGTTGAAAACTTCGCAATGTACATTTATGACAGATGGGGTGAACTTGTATTCACAACCAATGAGTTTGATCCTGAAAATCCACAAAATAACGGATGGGACGGACGAATCAAAGACAACAAACTGGCTCCTTCGGGCGTTTACACCTGGCTGGTTATATATCGCGACTGGCGTGCTGTTGAGCATCAGGAAGCCGGACCGGTTACGCTGATGAGATAAAATATTTTAAAAAAAAGACCGGAATTTCCGGTCTTTTTTTTTTGCGTTGTTTTCTGGGGTTTTGGGTATCAAGTAGTGGGTATCGGTTATCAAGTTTCCAATATCAATTTGTATCTTTGCGAAAAAAAACATGGAATGTCGTCAGGGATGCGCAGCATGCTGCATTTATCTTTCAATCTCTTCGCCGATACCGGGAATGCCTGATGGAAAACCGTCCGGAACAAAATGCATTCATCTTGATCAGGATCTTAGATGCAGTATATATGAAACCCGCCCAAAAGTATGTCGCGATTTTACCGCTGAATTACTCTTTTGTGGAAAAAATGCTGATGAAGCTAAAAGTATTATGATTGAATTGGCTAAGTAGTTGATTTTTAGTTTTTAATCTTCGTTTTGATCGTTTCCCGTCATTATATTTACCTTTGTACTGCCCGTAAACATTAGGTTTTTATTAACCCGTTTTACAAACATTCAATAAAAAAGCTGCCCTGATTATTTGTTTTAAACAATTTTATTCCATATTTTTGTTCCCCTGTTGATAAATTTATTATATGAGTTTGAAAGATAATAGTTTAGAACAAACTTTAGTTGTTAATAAGTCAGATAACAACTGTACTGAAGAGCAATTTCTGATACTTCACAATGATGATTTTAATACCTTTGACTTTGTAATTGACTCACTCATAGATGTTTGTTGTCATGAGTTTGAGCAGGCAGAGCAATGTGCCTATATTACACATTATAAAGGAAAATGTGATGTAAAGAAAGGAAATTTTACTACCTTGAAGCCCTTAAAAGATAAATTAACAGCCATAGGGCTAAACGTTACAATTAATTAAATGGAAGTTTTGACCGTTGTATTGCTGGTGGGACTTGGAATAATTCTGCTTCTGCTTGAATTTTTTGTAGTTCCGGGAATTACTATTTTTGGATTTGCCGGTTTCGCTGCAGTTATCGGTGGTATTTATTTTGCTTTTGATTATTTTGGTCAGATGGGTGGGATGTATGCTATCCTTGGATCTTCATTAGCTATTGGCATCATGCTTTATCTTGCTTTCAAAGCAAAAACCTGGGATAAAGCCATGCTGAAAACTGATATTTCAGGTAAGGTTGACTCCATAGACCCTAATGAAGTAAAACAAGGTGATACAGGCAAAACAGTCAGCCGTTTAGCACCAATTGGAAAAATTATTATCAACGAGAAATATTACGAAGGCAAATCAATCGACAGCTTTATTGATCATGGAGTTGATATTGAAGTTGTAAAAGTTGAAATGACTCAGATTATTGTTAAACCTAAAAAATAATACTATGCAATTAATGACTTTATTAGATGCTAACATGGCACAGTACCAATATGTTTGGATTGCTGCCGCTGCATTTATTGGACTAATCATCATTCTTTATTTTGTGCCAATCGGACTTTGGTTCACCGCATTACTTTCAGGTGTCAGGGTTTCATTGGTACAGCTTATTTTCATGCGTTGGAGAAAAGTTCCGCCCAGAGTAATTGTAAATGCTATGATTGCGACCCATAAAGCCGGACTAACCAATATTAAAAGAGATGAGCTTGAAGCGCATTATCTGGCCGGAGGAAGAATCCGTTCGGTTGTTCAGGCCCTGATTTCTGCAGACAAAGCAAATATTCAACTTTCTTTTCAGATGGCCACTGCCATCGACCTTGCTGGTCGTGATGTATTCGAAGCTGTTCAAATGTCAGTTAATCCGAAAGTAATCAATACTCCTCCGGTTGCCGCTGTTGCAAAAGACGGTATTCAGCTTATTGCCAAAGCAAGGGTTACTGTTCGGGCAAATATAAAGCAACTTGTGGGTGGAGCAGGTGAAGAAACTGTTTTGGCCAGGGTTGGTGAAGGTATTGTTTCTTCTATTGGTTCGGCGGCTTCTCATAAAGCTGTGCTGGAAAATCCTGACAGCATTTCTAAACTTGTTCTTGGAAAAGGTCTTGATGCAGGTACTGCATTTGAAATTCTCTCCATTGATATTGCCGATATTGACATTGGAAAAAATATTGGTGCTGTTCTGCAAATGGATCAGGCCGAAGCCGACCTGAAAATTGCTCAGGCAAAAGCTGAGGAAAAACGTGCTATGGCTGTTGCTACCGAAATGGAAATGAAAGCTAAAGCTCAGGAAATGCGCGCTAAGGTTATTGAAGCCGAATCTGAGGTTCCACGTGCCATGGCAGAAGCTTTCAGAAATGGTAATCTGGGTATCATGGATTATTTAAAAATGAAAAATATGGAAGCTGATACTTCAATGAGGGAAAATATTGCAAAACCTGCAAAGCCTGATTCCAAAACTGGTCAGTAAAAATTATATTTTTATATAAATGAAACAGCCACGAAAATGTAATTCGTGGCTGTTTCATTTACAGGGGATAGTATAAATCTGTAATGGTAAAGGATGCATAAATCACGGAAGCTATTCCGTTTAATGTCATAAAGGCCAGATTTACACGGCTAAGATCATTGGGTTTCACAAGCAGGTGCTGATAGGCCAATAATGCTGAAAAAACAGCAGCGCCGACAAAATATAGTATTCCTGCTTTTGAATAATATCCTGCGTAAAATACCAGCAGGGCCGAAAATAAATGCACAACTGATGATATTATCAGGGCTTTTCTTTTTCCAAAATAGGCGGGTATAGAAAATAATTTTTCACTTTTATCAAACTCTTCATCCTGCAATGCATAAATTATATCAAATCCACTTACCCAGGTTAATACAATTAAGGAGAACAGGATTGGGAGGATATGAAATTCAGCCGTTACTGCCAGATAAGCTCCTATCGGAGCCAATGAAAGTCCCAGTCCCAGAATAAAATGACACAGGGCAGTGAATTTTTTTGTTAGTGAATAGCCCAAAATTACCAGTAAGGCTACCGGAGATAGAAAAAATACAAGTTGGTTAATAAACCAGGTAACAGCAATAAAAAGCAATGCATTTACAATTACAAACCACAAAGCTGATTTTGCCCGAATAATTCCGGAAGGTAATTCCCGTTTACTGGTTCTGGGGTTCTTTTTATCGATTTTTCTGTCAGAGTATCTGTTGAAACCCATTGCTGCATTGCGGGCAAAAACCATACACAAAATCACATAGATAAGCAACTCCCATTTAAATTTGTATCCTTCAGTGTTTATGGCCAGGAAAAAACCAATCATTGCAAAGGGCATCGCGAAAATGGTGTGTGAAAACTTCACCATCGAAAGATAATTAACAGCTTTTATTTTTCCCTGATGGCTCATTTTTCAATAATTACCGGCTTTTTTGAAACAATCCATAACCCTGTGAATGTCAGTATTCCGTTTATAATAAGCAATTCATATCCCAATTCATATCCATTGAATAAATCTATTGAATATTTACTCAAAAAATAACAGATTACCGGAGAAATAATCGCAATGGCAGGAACAAATACATCTTTCACACTGCGCTTTGTGAAAAGACCAAAGCTGTATAATCCGAGCAGCGGACCATATGTATAACCAGCTACTGTAAGAATGCCGCCTATAACTGCCTGATCATTAATCTGTCTGAAAATTACAATAATAATCAATAACAGTAAGGCGAATGAAAAATGAACCAGATATCGGGTGTTTTTGATGGATTTCTCATCCAGGTTCTTTTTGTTAAGTCTTAGAAAATCAATGCAAAACGATGTGGTTAAGGAAGTCAGTGCCCCATCGGCACTTGGAAATGCTGCCGAAATTAATCCAATAAGAAAGATTATCCCCACCACCGGACCAAGATAATGAAGAGCAAGAACCGGATACAGATCGTCGGTGCTTTTTGGAACCGGAATATTATTTGCGGACGCATATATATATAGGAACGAACCGAGAAGCAGAAAAAGGAATATTACCACAACTATAATGGCTGAAAAAGTAAACATATTTTTTTTTGCTTCCTTAATATTCCTGCAGCTGAGGTTTTTTTGCATCATCTCCTGATCAAGTCCGGTCATCGTAATGGTTATAAACATCCCTGCAAAAAACTGTTTGAGAAAATGCCTTTTGTCATTCCAGTCATCTGCAAAAAACATTTGCGACATTTCAGAAATTCTTACCTGATCAATGAGGTCGGGAATGCTCATGTTCATCTGTCTGCTTATATAAATAATTGTCAGGACCACAGCCGACAACATTGCAGCCGTTTGAAGCGAGTCGGTCCATATGAGCGTTTTCACACCACCTTTATAGGTGTATAAAATAACCAGAAAAATAAAAATTAATACGGTTACCCAAAATGGTATATTCCAGGCGTCAAAAATAAAAATTTGCATCACATTGATAACGATATACATTCTGAAGGATGCTCCTAAACTGCGCGACAAAATAAAGAAAAACGCACCTGTTTTATAAGACCAAAACCCGAGTCGATCTCCTAGGTAGGAGTATATTGAGGTAAGGTTCATTCTGTAATACAATGGCATCAACACGGTGGCAATGACAATATATCCGAAAAAATAACCAAAAGCCATCATCATATATGAAAACTGTGTGGTGCCTACCCATCCGGGAACCGACATGAATGTTACTCCCGAAAGCGAAGTCCCAATCATTCCAAATGCCACTATATACCATCTGGATTTTTTATTTCCGATGAAAAATGACTCATTGTCTGCTTTGCGTGAAGTCATGTATGAGATGAAAATCAGCAGCAGGAAGTAGGAAAGAATTAATATCAGAATTCCGGTCGGACTCATGTTTTTTTTGCAAGGATAATAAGATTATCAGTTCATTGTCCGGCTTATCACCAATAGATATCAAAAAAAAAAGAAAAGATGTTAACAGATCAGATGCGCGATATTTTGTTTCTTTGTAAAAAAAAAGATATGAAGGAATTTTTTAAAGAGATCGGGGCAGCTGTGACTGTTAGTGATGTCAATGGCGACATCGTTTATATGAACGATAAATCTGCCAAAACATTTGAAAACTATGGAGGAAGAGAATTAATCGGGAAAAGTTTGTTTGGTTGTCATCCAGCACCTGCAGCTTCAAAATTAAAAAAAATGCTTCTAACACATGAATCGAATTCCTATACCATTGAAAAAAATGGCATCAGGAAAATAATTCTTCAGCGACCATGGTTTGAAAACTCTGTTTTTATGGGATATGTAGAATTTAGCTTTGAAATTCCTGCAGAGATGCAACATTTTGTCAGGAAATAGCGTTTGGATCGGGGTACTCATAACTGAATGCTTGGAACTTAAAGAACTATTTGCTATTTTTGTCTTACTTTAAAAAAATCACTCATGGTTATTGTAAACAACGGCTTTGACGAGGAAGAAGAAAGAGGTTACCGTAAAATTGAAGGTTTCAACAAAGAAGCAACAGCCAGTATGGCTGAAAATTATTATAATGTTATCAGGGAACTGGGAGAAGATCCTGACAGGGAAGGGTTACAGAATACTCCTGTAAGGGTAGCCCGTGCCATGCAATTTCTTACACATGGTTACCATTTAAAACCTGAGGAAATTATTAAGTCTGCCATGTTTAAAGAGGAATACAAGCAAATGGTCATTGTGAAAGATATAGAGATTTATTCTCTCTGCGAACACCATTTACTACCATTCTTTGGAAAAGCTCATGTTGCTTATATTCCGGATGGTTATATAACCGGACTAAGTAAGATAGCCAGGGTTGTTGAGGCCTTCTCCAGAAGGTTGCAGGTACAGGAAAGACTTACAACCCAAATCAGGGATTGTATTCATAACACGCTTAATCCGCTTGGTGTAGCCGTTGTAATTGAAGCTTCACATATGTGTATGCAGATGAGGGGAATTCAAAAGCAGAATTCAGTAACCACAACTTCTGCTTTTACCGGTATTTTCCTCCAAAATCCAACCCGTGAAGAGTTTATTCACCTGATTGGTACAAAACTTCATTGATAATTATTTCAGTAAAAGTTTTGAGTTAAATATTCTGTTTTTGCTGTACACTTTTATAAAGTACATTCCGGCAGGCATTTGCGAAATATTTATTTCTGTTTTATTGTTCTTCGCAATAAATGTTTTGGTTAATTCTCCAAACTGATTTCTGATTTCAATATTAACTGGGAAAACATCTTTTTCAGATATTTCTAATGTGAAAATTCCCTCTGTCGGATTAGGAAATAATCTTAGGTTGTTTTTAGGTGAGTAATCATTTATAAATGTTCCATTTCCATGATACCTTGCAAGGGCAATGTTATAATGGTCATTGAAAAATGAAATTCCGGACAAGACTATTTTTCCGTCATTTTGTGATTTTGCAATGAAAGCCACATCATTTCCGCCCGCGATGTCTGTATGAACTTTTCCTCCTTCTCCGAAAGTGCTGTCAATGGAGCCGTCAGTATTTAATCTGAGCATGGCAAAGTCACCGTTACCGTTCATTGCATTTGTTCCGCTAACACCGGCAACAATTATCTTTCCGTCATTCTGTATCGTTATAGCATAGGCTTCACTTTCTGTGGTATCAAAATCGGTAATTACCAATCCGTTTGTTCCAAAACTGTTGTCTAATGTTCCGTCGGTATTGTATCTGATAATAACTGCATTTTGTTGAGAGGATGCAGCAATAATGATTTTATTGTCGGGTTGGATTGCAACCGCGTTTCCAAAGGCATCGGTTTCATCAATAGAAGTAATGATCAGTCCATTTGTTCCAAAACCGGAATCCAGACTTCCATCTGCAAGAAACCTGACAACAGCAATATTATTTTTAAGCAGAGGAGCATCATAAATCATTCCTGTGGTTATTACCCTGTCTTCTGAGTCAATTGCACCTGCCCATGCTTCCACATCCTGACTTTCGGAGAACTTGTTGATGGAAAATCCATCCGTTCCGAATGAAGTATCCAGAGAACCGTCATTATTAAACCTGATAAGTGAAATACCAGTGTTTAAGTCCCCGGAATACCCGCATAAAACTATTTTACCATCAGATTGCAGTCCCCCGAAATAAATATTTGAGGAGTTTTCCACATTTACATTACTGAATCCTTCATTTCCAAATGAGCTGTTGATTGAGCCGTCAGAATTATAATTTGCAGTTATAAAATTGTAAGTGGATTCGTCTATTCTTGTGTAACCTGAGGCTAAAATATTCCCGTCTTCAAGGCAAATCACGGAACGGATATTTGATAATAATCCGATTTGAACAAACGAAATTCCGTTTTCACCGAATGAATTGTCGAAAGAACCGTCGCCATTGTATCTTACCAAAGTAAAATGTGGATAGAGAGAGTCTACTGAATATCCACCGATAATTATTTTTCCGTCATTTTGAATTTCCATTGCACCGGTCCATGAATAGTTCACTCCGATTGCTGAATGGAAGTATCCTGATCCTCCAAAAGATTCATCCAGTGAACCTGGCGTTTGAGCAGAAGATAAACCAATGTTTATAAAACCTGCAAGGAAAAGAAACAGTTTATACATATGATTAATAATTCGACAGAATAATAATTGCTTCTATAGTCTGACTCCAATCACAAGAATATCATCAATCTGTTCATGATGCTCTTTTCCTTCAGCAACATTGGGATAAGCTTTCCAGTCTTCAATGGTTTTGTCAAGCAACTTTTCCTGTTCGCTCATTGAACCATTCTGACTTGAAAGGAGGATTTCCTTAAATGTCTTATATTTAAGTTTTTTGCTTTTTGGTCCACCAAACTGATCAGCATATCCGTCAGAGAACAGATAAAATGAATCTCCGTCGCCAAGCTGAATTTCGTTGTTTGTAAAGGAAACCATTTCTTCACCATAAATACCAATAGGCATTTTATCAGCTTTTATTTCAAACAGGACATGGGTTTCGCCTTCGAGCATATTGTCATTGACAGGCATTTCTTTCCCCTTTTGTTTGATTACATAAATAGGGTTATTTGCTCCGGCAAATTGCAGTTTTCTATCCTTTTCATTAAACTTTACCAACGCAATGTCCATACCGTCTTTTGCTTCACCGCTTTTTCCTGTTTGTCTGAGCGACCTGATTACATGCTCCCTGAGTTTATTCAATATTTCATTGGCTTTCAGATCATGGTTGTTACCGACAATTTCATTGAGGAATGCAACACCAAGCATACTCATAAATGCACCAGGTACGCCGTGACCTGTACAGTCGGCAGCAGCAACAATCAAAGTATCGTTTATTTCAGTAAACCAATAATAGTCACCGCTGACAATATCTCTGGGTTTATTGAGAATAAAATACGACTGGAGTTTCCTTCCGATATAATCTTCGGGAGGCAGAATGGCTCTTTGAATTCGTTGTGCATAAACAATACTTGAAAGGATTTCTTCTTTTTGCTCATGAATCATATCACGTTGTTCTTCAACAATTTCTTTTTCCTTCTGTATCTCATCTCTTTGTGTTTCAATTTCTTCTTTTTGCTGTTTTATTTCTTCATTTTGCTGCATGATTTCATCATTCTTTTCAGCAAGCAGTTTGTTTGCGCGTTTTTTGATTTTGTAGCTTCTGTAGATAAAATATCCAAGGAAAACAACAACCAGAATAATGAATGCGAAAAGATAAATAATCAGATTTTGCATATTTACTTTATCAACCAGGTCGCTGAGTTCAGACTTTTGTTCTTTAATTCTGTCTTCCTGCTCAACAATGGCTTTCTTTTGTTCGACAAGATATTCTTCTTGTTTTTTTATTTCTGCTTTTTGTACATCAAGTAGTCTGGTTTTCTCAATAAGTTCTGCTGTTTTAGCCGCAATTTCTGCAGATTTAGCCTGCAATTCCTTTTGCTTGAAATTAACATCCTTAATAAGCCTGTCAAGTTCTCTTTTTTGTTTGTCGATTTCCTGTTGCTGGATTTCAATTTCCTTTTTCTGAATCTCTATTCTCTCAGTTTGTTTTTTGATTTCTTCAAGTTGGGCAGCGATCTTTTTATTTTGCTCATCAACAATCTGTTTCTCGGCTTCAAGCAGTTTTTCTGTGTTTTCATACAAAGCTTCCCAGTCGGTCTGACTTTTTACCGCGCCTCCGATAAAAAGTGTCGGCAATACAAACCCTTCGGCTTCAATTTTTTTCTCGTTTATTTCATATCTTTTGATTCCTTTTGGATCAACGATGAAGTTTATCATGGATGAATGGTACTCATAATTTTCAGTGAGCATCAGAGTATTTTTACCTTTTACCTTATTGTGCGCCATATAAATATCTACATTCGACTCACGTTTGTTGAAAAACAAAACCTGCGTTTCGGTAAGCTGATCAAGGTTTTTGATTCCAATAATTTTAATCGGCTTCCCGAAAATAGCTCCTCTTTTGGCGGCTTCAGCTTTTATGGCTTCATAAAGAGAACTGTCGGGTTCAATAACGGTGATTTTAAATTCACTGATCTGAGAAATATTGCTCCAGGTTGTTTTCTTAATAATATCAAGGATGTAAGCCGAACGGTCAGCGTCAGTAAATCCTTTGGTCTGCCCAAAAGCAGAAGCAAGAAAGATAACCTGCAGAATGATCAGGTAAAAGGTAATTTTGAGTTTCATTGTTTCAGGTAAATGTTACAATGCAAAAATAGTAAAATTAATATTATGGGGATTTAAAAAAATGAATAAAGTAAAGTGTCAGATGGCGATAATATCATTCGGTATGAATTATTTATTGAGAATACCCAACAAAACATTTAGATCAGAAATTTTGTCGGGGTAACCCAATTTGTCATAATTTCCTATTAAGTCCTTCACCAATTCCCTGATACAATCAAGGTTGTTACAGGGTATAAAAAATGATTTTTCTGTTTTAAGATCCTGTTGTTTGATGAAAAAATCAATTTCTTTTTTGCCGAAAACAGTTCCTTTGTTAAAGGGATTTATATAAAAAAGAATATCTTCAGGTTCAACCACAGGATTGTCTCTGTCAAATTCGGTATATTCATCAACCCAGGCAAGTATAAAGTTTCTTGGAAGATTTACTCCGTAAACCGGTAAATCCAGCCGTTGTGCTATTGCTGCATATAAAATCCCCAATGAAACAGGATTTCCTTTTTTTGTATCTATCAGATTATTAATGAATGAGTTGCCTGGTGAATTGAAGTTTGAAGTGTTTCTTCTGAAATTTTGTACCTCAAAAATAAAATGATTGATGATGCGGATTTTTTCCAGAGCAGTAAGTCCATCGTTCAACTCCAGCCATATTTCTTTTCTGAGTTTTTCGATAAACGCTTCGGTTTTTGATGCGTCATAATCGGGGTATTGATATGCCGCGATTATTGAAGCTCCGGCTATCAGGTCATGACTTCCCTTTTCTGACCATTCTTTTAATCTGACCGAAGTTTCAGTGAACTGAATCTTTTGTATTATGGTTTCAATCCTTCTTTGCAGTCTTTCATCCAGTGAACTTTCCCATGCTTTCTCAAGCTGGGGAATGGCTTCAGAGCCTTTTTTAAGCAGATTGGTCATTACTGTATTAAATACCTCACTGTTTGGATCATCCAGCAGGGTAATTAATGCCGATATTTCTTTGCTGCTCATAAATTTTTTTTACAAATTTATAATAGCACTTAGTTGCAATCAATACCGGTTTTATTAAGATATAAACGAAGGGATGTTAATATTATGGATGATAAAGACTTAGGTAAATTCAACTTAAATGCCACCGAATATTAATTATTCATTCAAACTAATGAATTTCAGAATAATAAATTGTGGAATTAAAAACCTTAATGGACATTAAATGTCAATCCAAGTTGAATGCCGGCCACTTCTTTTTCATAAATTTTCTGGTACAGGGCGCCAAAGGTAACATATCCGAAGCTATTGGGTGATTCCATAATTTTATAACTGAAGCCAAAATTAACTTCGGAATAAACATCACTTAAGTCATAATAATTGGCGCAATAGCGGCCGTCAAGCGAGATTTTATAATTAAAATCGTGTAAATACAATTCGAATGCCAGATAGTGTTCATTGTAACTGACTGCTTCAAAATGGTCGTAGAGTAAACCTGTCCCAAACCTGATGTTTGCTTGTTTTTCGATCCAGGTACTGACAACCATTTGCCAGTGGATGGTCATTTGACTTTCGGCAGAAAAATCATGGAATTCATTCAGGTAATTCATTTTCAAATCTGTTGAAAGCACTCCCCATGAACCCCTTACCCTGGGCATCATTGAAAAACTGCCGTTGGGCGGACTAAAGGAAAAATGGGGCATGATATCGGCGGATAAAACCATTGGGAGTTCCTCACGGCTGTCCATTAAATCTTCATGGTGGATTACCAGAGCACCAATCACAAAAATGCCTCCTTCGCTGCAACATACCTCGACACATGCTTCGGCGCACCCGTCAGAACAATAGGGATCCGACAGTTCTGTTTTAGTCTGATTGACTTCCCCTATATTGATTTCTTCTTCTTGTTCAACTGCCTGTGCATGCGTTAACATGCAAATAAAAAGACCAATTATGACAGTAAAAATCTTCATTTTTCTTATTTTTTTTGTTTATACGGGTTTTTCTCAAAATTGTTTGCAGAAATACATGATGATGTATGAGGTATGATGTATGAGGTATGAAGTCGAATGTTGAATACTCCACGTCATGCATTATCCATCTTAACTACCCTCCCCCAACCCCTCCAAGGCGGGGAGTTGTTTCGCCCACAATTGTGTATATCATCCATCATCCATCATACCTCATAACAAATTCCTATCTTTGCAATCCTGAAATGAACGATAAATTAAAAATATCAAAGGTTATTGTATTGACTGTCACGCATTTTTCTCATGACTTCTATACAGCAATCCTTGCGCCGTTGCTTCCCAAACTGATTGAAAAACTTCAGATTTCTTACTTTTCTGCCGGATTTCTCCAGTTCATTGTGCAAATTCCTCTTTTTTTCAGTCCGTTTATCAGTGTAATTGCCAACAAACCCCATGCCAGATATTTTGTGATTTTTGCTCCGGCCGTTGCTGCAATCCTGATGAGTATTATCGGACTGGTTTCATCTTACTGGTTGCTTGTTCTCATTTTGTTTGTGGTTGGGGTAAATTCGGCTTTTTATCATGTTCCGGCTCCGGTTATGATGAAAAATGTATCCGGAAAAAATCCGGGGTTGGGAATGAGCATGCACATGGTGGGAGGAGAGGCAGCACGTGCTATCGGACCAATGGTTGTGTTGGGAATTATCAGTGCTTATTCATTTGAAGGTATTTGGCGCATCATGCCTTTTGGTATAGTAACATCACTTTTTCTGCTTTGGCTTTTAAGGGATGTTCCGGTTACTCAAAATGCCATCAAACCGTCGTACAAAAAAATGTATGCTGCATATAAAAGGAACAAGAATGTATTTGGATTGATTTTGGGATTGTCTTTTTTCAGGGCTATACTGGCATCCGGACTAACAACCTATTTGCCGGTATATGTGAAACATGTTCAAAATGATTATGGACTGGCTTTGGTATCGCTAACAGTTTTGGAATTCGGAGGAATGGCAGGGGCATTGCTTTCCGGAATTATTTCTGATTTTATCAGCAGAAAACGCATGATAGTTTATATTACTGTTCTTTCGCCACTTTTCATGTTGTTCTTTTTATATATGGGCAACTCCATATTTTCAATAATTATTTTAGCAGTTTTAGGGTTCATTGTTTTTTCTATTACACCAGTTCTAATGGCATACGTGCTGAGCATTAAGTCATATTATCCGGTATTTATGAACTCAATGTTTATGACCATTAACTTTGTTACCGGATCAATGACTGTGTTAATGATCGGGTTATCATCAGATTTGTTTGGATTACAGAATACCTTTATTTTTGCTGCTCTTGCTGCCTTGATTGCAATTCCATTCGCCATGGCATTGCCTGAAAGTGAAAAGGACATGCCAAAATAAAAAAAGCCGGTTTTCCCGGCTTTCTCATCTCATATTATTATTTAATGTTATGCTGAAACAGCAGGTATATCCTTATTGACTTTTTTAATAAGTCCCTGTAGTACTTTGCCCGGACCAACTTCTGTAAAATCAGAAGCTCCGTCTGCTATCATCCTGACAACAGTCTGGGTCCATTTAACCGGAGCAGTAAGCTGTGAAATCAGGTTTTGTTTAATTTGTTCGGGATCTGTGAATGGGGCAGCACTTACGTTCTGGTAAACAGGACATAACGGTTTGTTGAAATGTGTGGAGTTTATTGCCTGAGCAAGCTCAACTTTTGCGGGTTCCATCAGCGGAGAATGGAATGCGCCGCCCACAGGAAGTTTCATGGCTCTCTTTGCACCAAGTGCAGTTAATTTTTCGATAGCCATATCGATTCCTTTGTGTGATCCGGAGATTACAAGTTGGCCCGGACTGTTAAAGTTTGCGGGAACCACTACCTCATCAATCTCAGCGCAGGCTTTAATCACAACTTCATCGTCAATGCCAAGGATTGCAGCCATGGTCGAAGGAGTTGCTTCGCATGCTTTCTGCATTGCCTGTGCGCGTTTTGAAACAAGTTTCAAACCATCTTCGAAAGAAAGTGCTCCGGCAGCAACAAGCGCCGAGAATTCACCCAATGAGTGACCGGCAACCATCTGGGGTTTAAAGTTCTCACCAAGTGTTTTGGCCAATATTACAGAATGAAGAAAGATTGCGGGTTGGGTAACCTTGGTCTGTTTCAGGTCTTCATCGGTACCGGCAAACATAAGGTCGGTAATTCTGAATCCAAGAATTTCGTTTGCTTTTTCAAACAGTTCTTTAGCGAGAGGGGAATTGTCATATAAATCTTTTCCCATTCCTACAAACTGAGCTCCCTGTCCGGGAAATACGTATGCTTTCATAGTGCGATTTTTTAAAATTTTGACAAAGGTAGTAAATTGTTTTTTAAGTTCATAAAGTTCGTAAAGTTGAAAGTCTGTAAAGTCGAATGTTCGTAAAGTTCGTAAGGTTCGTAAAGTTGAAAGTCCATCAAGTCGATGATGTTTTAGCTTCCGCAATCCAGGCCTGAAGGGCCGTAACAATAATAGCCCCGGCTGTCAAGCCGGGGTTTTAATAATAAGCCTGGAGGGCTTATATTATGGTAGCCCCGGGCAATTGCCTGGGGGCCCGCCGGCCAAGAACACATTAGAAGGAAAAACCCCCTTCCGGCGGAAATGAACGAGGAAGATTATTAAAAATATATTTTAAAAGCCATTCAATAATATCAAAAAAAAACAGGTGGTAAAGTCAACCCGGACCTTACATCAATATTAGTTTTCTTGTGTGCACCATTGTCCCTTCTTCATTAAATATTTTGACAAAATATGTTCCATAAGCACCAAAATCGTTGATGTTAATTTGGTATTCAGGTTGAGTTATAATGCTTTCAAAAACTATTTCACCTGTAACAGTTTCAATTTTTACTGAATAATTTTCAATCAGACTGAAATCACCGTTGTCAATTATTATAAAATCGCGAGCAGGATTGGGGTAAATTTTTATAGTGTTGACATATGGAAAATCTATGGATATTTCAACATCAATAATTAACGTATCGGTAACTGCGATACTGTCATAAATTACACAATTATTTTCAGCATATAATTGCAGGATTTCATGATTTGTAAGAACCCGGTTGTAAACAGCAATATCATCGATTACTCCGTTGAAATATCTGTAATTACCTGAACTTGGTACTGATAAGGCGCCAATTGAAATAATTCCCGGATTATCCAATGCAACAGAAGAATGTTCTGTGTCGAAGGAATTTGCCAGATTTCCATCAACATATATTGTCCAAAGATCATTATTTACTATTCCTACAAGATGGTGCCATTGTCCGTCAAACAAAGAAACTTCATTCGTTCCGGATGAAATAAAACCCCCGCTAAGATCTCGACCTTCCATAACAGCATCTCCTAAAGCCTGTAATCTTAAATTGTATCCTTTATCATCTGAGAAGTAATACTTTGAAAAAATGGTAGGTACATCTCCTGATGTTGTTTTAATCCAGGCCGAAACTGAAACCTGATTTGTAACCGACATGTTATCTGTTCCACAGGTAATTTTATCGTCAGAACCATCAAACAAATAAGCGCTGTTTGGATTTCCAAATCTGTCACTGGTAAGTGATGCGCCAATTATTGTACCGTTGTTTCCAATTCCGCTTTCATCATTAGCATTACCATTAAAAGGCCAATATCCAACAAGATTTTCTGTTACAATCTGAGAATTGACCTGATGGCATAAAACAATCATCGATAGAAAAAAAAGAAACGTAAATTTTGTTTTCATTTTCAGGAATGGGTTTTTAAGTTTAGATATATATAATTGACAATTCAAATGTACAGAATATTTTATAAAATAACAAACAATAATCTTGTTACTGCATGGTTTATAGGTTATGAGTTATGAATTATGAATTATAAGTTATGAGTTATGGATTATAAGTTATAAGTGAAGGGAGCTGGTGTTTGGAGTCGGAAGCCGGAAGACCGAAGTTAGAAGTCGGAAGACCGAAGTCAGAAGTCGGAACCAACCCTTTAAATCCCGAAAAGCACACGGCCTGCATGGCCAGCTCAATTCAGCCCCGGCTTTCAAGCCGGGGTTTAAGGGTCAGATCAGACAAACCGCCGGCCAAGAGGACATTAGAACAAAAAATCCACTTCCGGCGGAAATGAATGAAAAATTTATTAAAAGGTAAGTCCATAAAGTCAAAAATCAAAAAATCTCATTAGCACTAAAAATCAAAATATTTTATAATAGCCATTCGAATTAACCGACTTGTAGGACTTTCGACTTTACGGACTTTTAACTTTTTTCCCTATCTTTGAAAGAAAAAAAGTGGATATTTTACTGATCTCGGCAACAGATAACGAAAGTAAGCTGCTAATTTCAAAACTTGGTCTGAATGCTTTTGAAAAGGACTTGCTCAGAGGAAAAGTCAATGGAAATATGGTTTACTATACATGTTCCGGAATAGGCTCAGCCTCTACTGCCTATAAACTCACAAAACTGTTTTTAAAAAACAATTTTGATCTGGTTGTTCAGTTCGGAATAGCCGGTTCTTTCACAAGCCGTTTTGTGCCCGGAGCAGTTGTCCAGGTTACCGAAGATTGCTTTGCCGATTTGGGAATTGATGATAATGGACAGTTTAAGGATTTATTTGAATTGAAATATCTTAATGAAAATTCATTTCCATACACTGGAAACAGCATTAAAAATCAATTTATAACAGATTTATCAGATGTGCCCGAAGCAAAAGGCATCACCGTAAATACAGCCAGTGGTAATAGTGACAGGATAAATTTCCTGAAAAACAGATTCAATCCTGATGTGGAAACAATGGAGGGTGCCGCTCTTGCACTGGTCTGTGCTTCTGAAAAAATCAAATACCTTCAGATCAGGGCAATCTCGAATTTTGTTGAGCCAAGAAATATAAAAAACTGGAAAACAGAAGCTGCGGTTCGCGACCTAACTGATAAGATCATTGAATTATTAAACGAAATCAACTGAAATGAAGCTTCAACTGGCCATATCACCTTGTCCAAATGACACCTATATTTTTGAGGCATTGATTCATAAAAGAATTGATTGTGGAAATCTCGATTTTGAACTGCAAATGGCCGATGTGGAAGAGCTAAATAAACGGGCAGGACAGGGATTACCTGACGTTACCAAACTCAGTTTTTTTGCTTATGTTTTTGTCAGTGATAGGTACAGAATACTTAATGCCGGTGCCGCTCTTGGGAAAAATAACGGACCGTTGCTTATAAGCCGCTATAAAATATATCCGGATGAGGTAGATGATCTGAAAATAGCAATACCCGGTTTCAGAACAACGGCTAACCTGTTGATGTCTATGGCCTATCCGAAAGCAATAAATAAAAAAGAATACCTGTTTTCTGATATTGAAGAAGTGGTGCTCGATAAAGAAGCAGACGCTGGTCTTATTATCCATGAATCAAGATTTACTTTTGAGAAAAAAGGTCTCAGGAAAATCCGGGATATGGGCGAATATTGGGAGCAGGAAATGAAAATGCCTCTGCCGCTTGGCTGCATTGCTGTAAGAAGAACCATTTCTGATGATTTGGCCGGTAATATTGATGGGATGGTTAGAAACAGCATTCTCTATGCGAAAAAAAATCCATCCGTTGTGGCTGATTTTATTAGAAAAAATGCACAGGAACTGGATGATGAAGTTATTGAAAAACACATTGGTTTATATGTGAATGAATATTCTGAAAATCTTGGGGAGACTGGAAAAAAGGCCATTCAGACCTTATTCGAAAAAGCCTATCAGCACAAATTGACCGATCACATCCCTGAGGATGTGTTTGTAAAATAATATTACTTACCGATTATAACCCCTGTCTTGTTTTAGGTATAAAAAAACCCGGAATCATTGACCCCGGGTTTTTCATTGAATTGTATTGTTAATCGCACGTTACGTCCAGAAGATTTGTGTCCCAGCAGTGCCAGTTTTCATCACCAAATTTGGCAGAATCTTTTACGTGACCATTGTGGTTGGCAAAGTTCCACTCGATTTCGATGAGATTGTCCTGACCTTTGTTGTAGATATTATAGAACCTGTTGAAATCAGTTTCTGAGGTTGCCCCGTACCAGATATAACCACCATGTTCAGCATAATGTGTGCTTGTTGAAGGAGCAATGTTGGTGTAGGAAATGCTTGCGTTACCACTTCCATCATTTGACCAGGCAATTTTTAATAATGCAGTAGGAACTAATTTGCTTTCATTAAGAATCCAATATCCACCGGTTCTGTTTTCATGGGATTTTCCATAATACCATAAGAAATCATCTATGCGCATTTCCCAGTTAACACTGTCACCGGTCATATAGCCTGTAAGTTCTGCAGTGTGCAAACCACCTGCATTGAAATTATATGTCCATGTCCATGTTTCATCACCAGAGTCATATACAGCTTCATGATTGAATGCCTCGGCAAAAGAAGCAACGGGAACAGCTAATCCAACGGTAATAATTATATTCCAAATGGCAACGTTGGCAAACGAATGACCCCAATTCTGGTATGACATTACATCTTTTGTTCCTTTGGATGTAGTATCACTGGCAGTTCCAAAATCATCAAAATTGATTTTAAAAGTTTCGATGCCCGGAATCAGTGGTGCAGGTTCATCTTTCTTTTTACATCCTGTTGTCATGGATGCCAGAAAAGCGATCAGTACAATTACTGTTAACAGATTTTTTAAGTTCATCTTTTTCATAGTTGTTGAGTTTTTATTTTCCATTTTTGTTTTTTTATCGTTCTGAAATAAATACACAGGAATTATTTTATACCCTTATTCGCAAATTGAAATAGTTTATTTATTTTTGTTAAAAACTTGATATATAGATTTTTAATATATAAATATTAAAAAAGCACAGGTTTTTATACGAGATAATTTTAAAATTGCAGTTCTGAAATTGATAAACGTAATATTTCCATATGGTCAAAAGCCATTTTTTGTATTTTATCTGTATCGACCCATTGACATTCTGTTGCATCATCGCTTGCTTTTACTATGGAATTATTAATATCCGTGAAACCGTAAAAAACAACAGAAATATTTCTTCCCCTCGGATCGCGACCGGGTTTGCCGAAAGCTTTAAATTGAATAAGCTCAATGTTTTTAAGTCCGGTTTCTTCTTCCAATTCCCGTTTTGCCGATTCTACCAAATCTTCTTCCATTTCAATGAATCCTCCGGGAAAGGCGTATCTGTTTTTAAACGGAGGATTTTTCCTTTTTATCAGCAATACTTTCAACTTGCTTTTCTCTTTTAAAAAAACTATTGCATCTACAGTGACCATTGGTCGGGGATATTTGTATGTGTAGGCCATTTGCAACTGTGTCTTAAATTATTTTGGTATAATAGGTATTTTTTTTCAAGTTATGGATAAATATTTCATTCAATATTCAGATAGCACATTATATATAGAGATATTCCAAATACGTATAAAACTAAAGGTAAATTGAATAAATTCCACACAATCTTACAAAATTTATCGTAAATTGCACCAAATTAAAATTTAAAGAAAAATGAAAAACAGAACATTATTCAACACTGCCATGCTGATCATTTTATTTATAATTGCAAGTATGTCAGTTAATTCACAGAGAAACACTGTTAAAATTCCACCAAGCTTTTCCAACCCGTCAATTAATGCCATTGATGTTGTGGAATTGCCTAAACCCGACATGAGTCAGATAAAAATTCTGGACGATGAAAATGAAAAAAACGGTCAGATGCATGTTATTGCCCGTTCTGTTTATGCAGACCTGGATATGGAAAATTCAGGAGAATGGACTTATGCTGAAAACGGTGATAAAATATGGCGATTAAAAATAATCTGCCGGGATGCAAAAGCCCTGGGTGTTTATTTTTCGGATTTTTATCTTCCTTTTGGTTCAGAACTTTTTATGTACGACGAGGCGGGTAAAAAGATCCTCCACATGGATTACATGAATAATCCTTCGGCAAAGGTATATGTGAACGACCTTGTAAAGGGAGATGCTGTGACACTTGAGTATGTTGAGTCGCCAATGACATCCGAAAAGCCTGTTCTTGTAATATCAGAAGTTGCCTACGCATACAGGGAAGTTGGATTTCTTTATGGTGTTAAGGAATTTGGCGATTCTGAATCATGTGAAGTTAATATTAATTGTCCTGAGGGTGCCAATCATCAGGACAGAAAACAGGGTGTTGCCCGTTTACTAACCAAAGACGGCGATTCATATGGATGGTGTTCCGGTACAATGGTTAACAATGGCCGTGGCGACTGTATTCCTTATTTCCTAACCGCCAACCATTGCGGTCCGGGTGCCACTGAAGCTGATTTTCAGGCATGGAGGTTTTATTTTAATTACGAAGCAGCCGATTGCACCAGTCCAGCATCAGAACCCTCATACGATTTGTCTACAGGATGTAAACTGGTTTCATACGGATCACAGTCTTCAGGTTCTGATTTCTTTTTGGTTAAATTAAATTACCTGATACCAGTTGATTGGAATATTTATTACAATGGATGGAATAACGTTAATTCCACCAGTTCCTCAGGTGTTTCAATTCACCACCCGGCTGGTGATATTAAGAAAATATCAACTTACTCCTCAAATCTGGTTTCATCAACATGGACTGGTATTCCCAATACCCACTGGCGTGTCGTCTGGGCCTCCACTGCTACAGATCATGGAGTTACCGAAGGCGGGTCTTCCGGTTCACCTTTGTTTGATTTAAACGGACGGGTAAATGGAACGCTTACCGGTGGAGGGTCATTCTGCACATCTCCCTCACAACCCGATTATTACGGAAAGTTTTCTTATCATTGGCTGTCAAACGGAACAGCAGACAATAAAAGACTTAAGCCATGGCTCGACCCCGATGACTCAGGATTGACAGTTCTTGATGGAAAATATTGTCCTGCTCCGGTTGTTACTGCTGATTTTATTGCAGACGTTACCAGTATTGCTGTGGGTGCTCAGGTAAATTTTACAAATCTGTCATGGACTTTTCCAACAAAATCATATGATTGGGACTTTGAAGGCGGCACACCAAGTTCTTCTGTAGTTGCAAATAAAACAGTTACTTATAATACAGCAGGTGTTTATGATGTACAGCTTATGGTCACATCTGTTGGTCAAACCGATACCGAACTGAAAGTTGATTATATTACAGTTGGTGGGGTAGATGTTCCCGAAGTTGAAGGAATCTCAGTGAAAACATATCCAAATCCCACCTCCAACAGGTTTTTTGTTGAGTCACATAATCCGGTGACACAAATTAGTATTTATGACACTTTTGGAAGGTTGATTACAAATATTTCAACAATCACTGTTAATAACAAGCTGCTGGTTGATATTTCGAATCTTGCAGATGGTATTTATGTTGTTGAAATACAAACTAATACTGATAGAATTATCAAAAGAATTACTTTAGCAAAGTAAATTCTCTTTAATTGAATTTTGAAATGCCTGTAATTTTTTACAGGCATTTCTTTTATATGCACTAAAAAATATGTAGTTTTATTCGTCAAATAATAATAATAAAGGCAACTTTATATTCTGAAAATTCGTCTGTGTTTAATTAATGTGAAAAATTCATCTATTATGAAAAAACTTACTTTACTTACGTTGATCCTATTGGTTATTCAATTTTCCTTTGGTCAGCAGGCAATTAAACTTTTACCTTCAGAGTCAAATCACTTTTCTTTGAATGAAAAATCCGATTACCGTTTCACGGTGACCAATGTCCTGTCTGATATCCAATTTCAGTCTGTTTCGAATGTGAAGGGCCAGTTTGTCCGGTTTAAAATGGACGATTATTCAACCACACATGATTATGGCAAACCAGAACTGCCGGTTGTCAGGAATCTTATTGAAATTCCTTATAATGCAGAGATTAAAACTACAGTTGTCAGTTACAACGAAGTAATTATTAATCTGTCCGATTATGGAATTACATATCCTTTATACCCAGCACAACCAAGTATTTCAAAGAGCCATGATTATGACTTTTCCGAGTTTATGAAGGATGAAGCCACCTACACAAAAAATGCTTTTTCCAAGTATCCGGCTGTGAAAGTTGAGGTTTCAGGTAAACTTAGAGGTGTGCAAATTGGGCGGCTTGATATTGCTCCGGTACAGTACAATCCTGTTACCAACCAATTGAAAATTTACACAGATATTACCGTTGAAGTAAGTTTTGAAAATGCAGATTATCAGCTAACCAAGCAAGAAAAGGAAAGATTGTATAACCCATATTTTGAAAATACGTACAGCCGGTTGATTAATTTTTCAGATAATTTTTCAAAAGATGATATTTCCGCTTACCCAATTAAAATGGTGATTGTTGCCGACCCGATGTTTGAAACTATTCTTCAGCCATACATTGAGTGGAAAACTATGAAGGGTTTCCATGTTATTGAAGCTTATACTGATGAAGCTGCAGTTGGTTCAACCACTACGACTATTAAAAATTATCTTCAAGACTTATATGATGCCGGAACAACTTCGGATCCTGCTCCAACTTTTGTTCTTTTTGTTGGTGATGTTGCACAGATCCCGACTTTTGACGGAACAACCAGTTCTCATAAAACTGACCTGTATTATTGTGAATATACCGATGATTTCCTTCCCGAAATCTATTATGGCAGATGGTCGGCAACCAATACAACGCAACTTCAGCCACAGATTGATAAAAGCTTAATGTATGAACGTTACGAAATGCCCGATCCTTCATACCTCGGACATGCACTAATGGTTGCCGGTGTTGACCAGGAAGGCGGCGATCCAAACGGCTTTTCAAGTGTTAATGGAAACGGACAGTTGCAGTATGGAATGGAAAATTATTTTAACAGTGCCCATGGAATTGCAATTTATGAATATTTATACCCTGTATCAGATGCCCCTGCCAGTGAAGCAGCCATCAGAAGCGACTTCAATCTTGGTACTTGCTTAGCTAACTATACTGCACATTGCAGCTCGGCAGGTTGGGCAAATCCATCATTTGAAACATCAGATGTTCCCGGAATGACAAATACAAGTAAATTTGGATTGATGATTGGAAACTGCTGTCAGTCAGCTACTTTTTATGATAGCGAATGCTTCGGAGAAGCTGTTTTAAGAAAATCCGGTGCAGGTGCAATTGGCTATATCGGAGGATCGAACTTTTCATACTGGACTGAAGACTACCATTGGGGAACAGGAAATAAAACTTTGCAGGCTGATCCCCCTCCAACATACAACGCAACCAAGCTTGGTGCATATGACAGATTGTTCCACGATCACTCCGAAGGCGAAGATGAATGGTTCATTACCAATTCTATGATGATTATGGGTGGAAATCTTGCTGTTGAACAAGCAGGTGACGGAATGAAAGACTATTACTGGGAAATTTATCACCTTATGGGAGATCCTTCAATTATGTCTTATATGGGCGTTCCCGACGATGTAATCTGTACTTTCTCAGCACCACTTGAAGTTGGAGCAACCTCTCTAACAGTTACAACCGAGGATCATGCACTTGTTGCCATTTCAAAAGGCGGAGTACTGCTTGACTCTGAGTTTTCAGGTACAGGTTCTTCTGTTACACTTAATTTTACCGCACTCGCAACTACTGATGCACTTGATCTTGTTGTTACTAAACAATTCAGAGCACCTTATATCGGAACGGTTGAGGTTATTGAAGCCGGACCAATTATTGCACAGTTTGAAGGCGATCCCCTAACAGTTGTTGAAGGTGGTACTGTAGATTTTACCGATCTTTCAACCTGCGAAGGAACAATTACTTCATGGTCATGGGAATTTACAGGAGGAACTCCTGCTACCAATACCACTCAAAATCCAGCCGGAATTCAGTATAATTCATGGGGTGATTATCAGGTGAAACTTACTGTTTCTAATGGAACCAATACAGATGCCGAAACAAAAGCTGCTTATATTCATGTGATTTCTGCTGATGAACTTTATGCTGACTTTGTTGGAAACCCACTGGTGGTATTGGTTGGACAGTCTGTCGATTTTACTGATATGTCAAACGGTGCGGTTACTTCATGGGACTGGACTTTTGACGGTGCGGTTACCGGAACTTCAACAGATCAAAACCCCCTCAATATTCAATACATGACTATTGGTTTATATGATGTTACCCTGACTGTTGGCGATGGAACAGACACTCATTCAACAACAAAAACCGGTTACATACAGGTTGTCGAAACAACAGATCCACCGATTGCCGACTTTACTGCTGATTACACCAATATCATGATTGGCGGTTCGGTGAATTTTACTGACCTTTCTCTAAATGCACCTACTTCATGGAACTGGACTTTCGAAGGAGCTGATGTCCTTTTCTTTGACGGACAAACGCCTCCAGCTATTACTTACAGTACACCCGGAGATTATACTGTGAAACTGGCCGTGGCAAACGGATTGGGTAATGATACCCTTACAAAAGTTGATTACATCCATGTTTTGGCCGATACCAGCATAACTGCACCACCTGATATTGATTTTACTGCTAATGAAAGACTTATAGTCGCAGGTACCAGCATTAATTTCTTTGACTTGTCAGCCGATTATCCAACTTCATGGTCATGGTCCTTTGAAGGCGGATCACCAGCAACTTCAGCTTTACAACATCCAATGGGTATTACTTATTCAAGTCCCGGTATGTATCAGGTAACACTGACTGCAACCAATAGCGAAGGAACAGGTTCTCTTACAAAAACAGATTACATCGTTGTGTCAGATTTTCCCATGGACATGCTTTGCGATACCATTTGCAATGTAAATGGGGAGTCAATACTTTTCCGTCAACTTTCAACAACCTGGGGGTATTTACCCGGCCATAATGGTAAATTTGTTACAGCTTATGCCGATAAATGTGTAAATTATACTTTTACTGATGTAAGTTCATTTATCATTCCGGTTGCTAAATCCTATGCATCAACCAGTAAAGTAAAATTTATTGTTTGGGAAGGCGAAGATGAACCGGGCGAAATTATAGCTACCAAACAGGTAAATCTTTCAAGTCTTTCAGCCGGATTATTTAATATTGTGAATTTTGATACTCCGGTTCCTGTTGACGGAGAGTTTTTTGTGGGATTTGAGATTTCCTATGCCACAGCCGATACTTTTGCAACATATATGGCTTCAGATCGTGGACCTTCAGGAATCAATACTTTGTTTTGCAAAAAGGATGGTGCATGGACCACAGCAACAGACATCTTTGATGTACATACATCACTGATGATTAAGGTAACCGGTTGTCTTGTGGGAATTGAAACAATTGATATTGAGAATTCACAGATAACTTTATTCCCCAACCCTGTAAATAACATGCTTAATATTGATTTAGGAAGTATTGAAGTTAATCAATTTAATATTGAAGTATTTGATATGACAGGAAGAAAAATAGAGGTAAAACCAACAGAAAACAATCAGAATCCTTATGAACTTGATATGTCAGGAAATGCCGAAGGAATGTACTTTATAAATCTGAACATCAATGGACATAATTTTGTGAGAAAAATATCTGTTGTAAGGTAAGATGACCATAAAAAATGTAAAAAAGCAGCGTTGAAAAATGCTGCTTTTTTTTTGTTATAGAACAATAGTTTGTTAAATATTTCGTACATTAGAGTATGGAAAATACTGATGAAAACATTAATGATAAACTTAGGGAGGTGCTGGGGAAAATGCCCGATAAACTTAAGATTTTTGATGGAACAATCGATATTGGTTTGCAATTGGAATATTTTGAGTTTTCATCAGGTCTTAAAAAGAAAAACACCTTATCGGGAGATGAAATTATTGCTCTATCACCAGAATTGTACAGCAAAGATGCAGGAGTAGATCGTAAAAAGGAAATTCTTGTTTTACTTTCCTCAGTTGATCGTCCGGAGGCATACAGAATTATTGAAAAGTTTGTTGATGCAGGTGACCGGGAACTAAAAAATTGGGCAATACTTGCTTTTCAGGAAAGCGTCATGCTTCTGGAAGCTTCATTGCTTGAAGAAACACGGGTGTTTTTATCTTCAGGATTGGGCGGACGGGATGGAAAGCTAAGGTATCAGTTGGTGATTGCCGTTAAGGAAGGGTATGAAATGAGTGATTATAGGGAAAAGATAATTATTAACGAATTTGAAACTGAACTTAAAGCGAAAAAATCAATTCTTGAAAAAATTGAATTCACCGGAAAATATTCAATAATTGAAGCACTTGTTCCATTTGATGTAAATTTAAGGGAGCTTTTCAGAAGAGCGATCAGAGAATGTAACCGGTACGGTAATTTTATAGATACTGATTTTGTTGTTACAAATATTAAACGACTGGAAATTGATGAAATAGAAAAAATTTTCACCGGCAGGAATAACCAGGAAAAACAGTAAAAAGTATAGGCGACCAGCCACTACTTTTCATCAAGATCTTCAAACTCTACGTTGGTAAATTCTTTATCAGCTTTAACCTCAGGTTGAGAAAGTTCAATATGACGTACATGTTCATGACGGCTTTCAGGGCCATTTTCACCACGGTTTCTATCGTCAAATTCATCGTGATCATCATAATCATCACCCGGAAGTAATTCGGGCTGATTGTTTTTAATATATTCAACAGCCTCAGCAAGACCTTCTGCAAATTTTTCAAAATCTTCCTTGTAAAGAAATAACTTGTGCTTTTCAAAGTAATAACGCCCATCTCTGTTAAACCGTTTTTTGCTTTCTGTAACGGTCAGGTAATAATCGTTTCTCCTGGTCGCTTTAACGTCGAAAAAATATGTTCTTTTTCCTGCCCTGACTGAAATAGAAAAAATCTCTTCCCTTTCTCTGCTTTTGTTTTCTTGTCCTTCCATTATTCAAATCATTTGTTGATTATTCAATTCGATAACAACAAAAATAATCAATAATTTATTTTTATGGTAAAATTTGTGAATAAAATGACATTCTGGTTAATAAAAATTTGTATCAATCAGAATAACAGCTTCTTGTGCATTTAATTTTTAAAGCACCTTTTATTTTTGACAGGAGAGTTTGTAATGAATTAAAATTCATATACTTTTGCAAATCGATTTAAAAAAACGCTCTTTTTATGCTAAGCCGAAGATTGTTAAGGATTAAAGCAATGCAGATTTTATATGCATATTTCAAGACTGATGAGCATACTGTTGAGAAATCTGAGAAAGAATTATTTTACAGTATTGAAAAAGCATACGACCTGTATCATTATATTTTTCTTTTATTGACAGATGTAACCAGATATTTTGAGTCTAAAATGGATATTGCCCGTCATAAAAACCTTCCAACCCGTGAAGACCTAAATCCGAATACCCGGTTTATAGACAACAGAGTAATTAACCAGATTTTATCAAATAAATCCCTTAATACTTTTCTCAATAACAAAAAGCTTAGTTGGGTCAATTATCCTGAGCTGGCAAGGAGTTTATATGCTGATATTAAAGATTCACAGGAATATAATCTCTATATCAATAAACCAGACAATAATTATGAAGACGACAAAAGGATAATTCTGGATATTTGTCAGAATTATATACCTGAAAATAAATTGCTTTTTCAGATTCTTGAAGAGCAGAGCATATACTGGAATGATGATGTGGAGTTTATTATCAGCATGATTATCAAAACAATAAAAGGTTTTAAGGAAAATCAATCTGATGAAATCAAGCTTCTGGATTTGTATAAAAATGACGAAGACAGAGAGTTTGTCAGGGATCTTTTCAGAAAAACCATAAAAAATGATGATGAAAATAGTGAACTGATTAAAACATACACAAAAAACTGGGACGTTGACAGAATCGCGTTTATGGACGTATTGCTGATGAAAATGGCTATTACCGAAGTTATGGAAATGCCTGCTGTACCTACAAAAGTGACAATGAATGAGTATATTGAGATTGTTAAGTACTATTCTACTGAAAAAAGTAGTGTTTTCATTAATGGGATTCTGGATAAAATTATTAATACATTAAAAAAAGATAAAAAAATTGTTAAAAAAGGACGTGGTTTAATCGGAGAGGTTTAACTTTGTGTCCTTAAATTTTGAAATTATGAAAAAGGTAGTTTTATTAATGGTTATCGGACTGGCTCTTACCAGTTTTTATTCCTGTAATAATTCTGATAAGGATGAAAAGGAAAATTTGGAAACAAATATGATCAAAAATCCGGATTCGGCTGATGGAAGTGATTCTGAAAAGAAACTTCCTGAAATTTCTTTCAGGCATACTGATCATCATTTCGGAACAATCATTCAGGGCGAATCTGTTTCATATACTTTCAGATTTACCAACACCGGAAATGCCGACCTTGTTATTACAGATGCAAATGCCAGTTGCGGTTGTACTATTCCCAGATATTCAAAAGAACCGGTAGCACCCGGTGAGGAAGGTGAAATTGAAGTGATTTTTGACAGTTCCGGAAAAGAAGGAAAAATCAATAAGTCTGTAACTATTCTGGCTAACACACAACCCAATACACACAAGCTCACCATTACCGGTGAGGTTGAAATACCGTAAACAATTATAATTTATATATCATGATGAACCAATTTGTATTTTTAATGGCCGGATCTGAAGGTGGAGAAGGCGGCGGCGGAGCCCAGTTGCTTTTTCTTGTACTCATTATCGGAGTTTTCTATTTCTTTATGATCAGACCTCAGATGAGAAAACAGAAGGAACTCAGAAAGTTCAGGGAAAGTCTTGCCAAAGGTGACAAAATTGTTACCACAGGCGGAATATATGGAAAGATAGCTGAAATTAAAGATAATATTGTTATTATAGAAGTCGAAGATAAAATGAGGCTTCGTATTGATATCAATGCTGTCATAAAGGATATGACGGACGCAGCTCCGCAAAAATAATGAAAAGGGGTTAGTAATAACCCTTTTTTGTTTTTTGGATTATTATAACTAATTTGGACCTTAAATTAATAATCAACTGTTGTTTTGAGTTCAGTTTTTTTTAAAAGGATTAAAGAGTTTAAGCTTGAATACCTCAGGCCGGATAAAAAATTGCTTGTATTTATTTTCTTCCTTTTTCTTTCTTCTCTTTTCTGGTTATTTAATGTGCTGAACAAGGATTACAATGAACGCATCCGGTTTCCAGTTAGCTTTGTTAGTCCGTCAACCGGTACCGCTATTGTGGCCGAATGGCCCGATACGCTATCATTATTAGTGAATTCTGATGGATTCAGATTGATTAATTATTACATTTCACCGCCTTCGGAACCTGTTATTCTTAATCCTAAGAAATTTCCATTACACAAAACTTTTTCAGGAAACGGTGATAAGTATTATATCCTTCTTTCTGAAAATATTGAAGATATAAGAGCACAAATCAGTAGTGAAATAGAGGTAATTAAAGTCATTCCCGACACTGTTTTTGTATATGTTTCAGAACTTACAGTGAAAAAACTTCCGGTAAGACCTGATCTGGATATTGAATTTGAAAAACAATTTGCCCAAAAAGGATATGCTTCTGTTATTCCGGATTCTGTTGAAGTTTCCGGACCAAAAATTATTTTGGATTCAATGAAGTGTGTTTATACAGAGAAGTTGAATTACAGAGGATTAAGTACTTCTGTCGACCGCAAAATACATTTGAAAACACACACCGGTTTGAATTTTTCAGAAAATGAAGTTGTGATCAGAATCAGTGTTGAGAAATATACCGAAACCTCTCTTGAAGTACCTATTCAGATAATCAATGTGCCTGAAAATTTTAACGTCAGACTTTTACCATCTACTGTTAAAGTTGTTTGTACTGTATTGCTAAGCGATTACGATAAGGTTAAACCCGAACTGTTTAATCCGGTTGTGGATTTTTTAACTATTGACAAAACGGATCAGAAAGCAAAGGTTAGAATTGAAAAGTATCCTTCATGGCTGCATACAGTAAATTTCTCTCCAAACAAAGTCAGATTCCTAATTGAAAAAAAATGATCAAAGTTGGTGTAACCGGAGGAATTGGTAGTGGAAAATCGACTGTCTGCATGATATTCAAAGCAATGGGCATCCCCGTTTTTAATGCCGATATTGAGGCTAAGTCAATTATTCACTCAGACTCGTTACTTAAAAATCAAATTTTTGCTCAGTTTGATGTTAAACTGGATAACGGGGAAATTGACAGAAAAAAACTTGCTTCATTAGTTTTTAATAATCCCGAAAAACTGAAATTGCTTAATTCTTTAATCCATCCACATGTTTTTTCCTCATTTGCAAATTGGATTAAAAAACAATCATCCCCTTATGTTATTATTGAATCGGCAATTCTTTTTGAAAGCGGGGCATCTGAATTTGTTGACGAAACCATTGTGGTAACTGCTCCGCATGCTGTCAGACTGCAACGAGTTATGGAAAGGGATGGATCGGAAAGAAGCGAAATTGAAGCAAGAATGAAAACACAATTGAACGACATTCAGTTTCTTGAAAAAAATGCTGTCTTTATTAATAATGATGGCCACCATGCATTAATCCCTCAAATCATTCATTTTCATAATAAAATCATACAAATAAACCCGTAACAGATCTTTAATTTCCCTTTTCATTAGTTTTCACAATATTTGTTGATAAGTTTTTTTCTTCATGTCAAAGGGTATTTATCAGTAGTGTTATTTTTGCAGCAGAACTAAAATAATAATTTATGCTTAAAGATATTTTATCAATTGCAGGACAACCGGGTTTGTTTAAGATGGTTTCACAAACAAAAAACGGGATTATCGTTGAATCGCTTGAAACTAAAAAGAGAATTCCTGCATACACAACTTCAAAGGTTAGTGCGCTCGAAGATATAGCTATTTATACTGAAAGCGAAGAGGTGGCGTTAAAAGAAGTGTTTAAAAGAATTGCTGAAAAAGAAAATAAAGGACTGGCTGTTGATCCAAAATCATCTTCCGATAACTTGAAAGCATATTTTGAAGCAATTCTTCCGGAATATGATAGGGAAAAGGTGTATGTTTCTGATATTAAAAAAGTTATTGTTTGGTATAACTTGCTTCAGAAAATGGACTTGCTTAATTTTGATGAAAAAAGTGAAGAAAGTGAAGAAAGTGCAGAAATTGAAGAAAAACCTGCAGAAGAAGTCAAAGAATAGCTACTGAAAATATGTTTTTAAAGGCCATTGAACATTTCTTTGGCCTTTTTTGTTTTGATCAAAATAACCTGATTCAGTCATTTATTATTTGACTTAAATTTTTTATATTTGCTAATTAATAAATTAGGCACAATATTTGGTTTATCAAAAGAAAAACTTAATGCGACCATTCTATTATTCATTATATAAACCGTTGATTACGGTAATATTAATTGCTTTTTCCATTGTTGCATTTTCACAACAGGGAGGTTATGTTGAAATTAAAGGTAAAATTAAACAGGAACGCGATAATATTCCCGGTGCAAAAATTACAGTTTTCGAAAATGGTTCTGTAGTTAAATCTACTACTTCTGATGCCCAAGGAAAATTTGAGGTCAAACTGGATCTGGATAAAACCTATATACTTGAGTTTTCAAAGGCAAATTTTGTGACCAAAAAAGTTAAGTTTGAAACAGCTGTCACCGAAAAACAATATGTTTGGTCTTATCCCTTTACAATTGAACTTTTTGATATGATGGACGGATTGGATGTTTCTGCGCTCAGTCAGCCCGTTACAGTAATAAAATTTTCTCAGGGCGCCGGTGATTTCCAGTTTGATGAGGCATATACCAATTCAATGAAATCGCAGATTGATAAAATCATGGCCCAGCATAAACAGTTGAAAAAGACTGAGTATGACAGAATTATTAAGCAGGCAGATGACCTCTATAAAGAAAAAAAATATGAGGAAGCTATAAAAATTTACGAAAAAGCTATTGATGTTGATCCGTTTCCTGAATACCCCGATATCAGGATTGACCTGTGCGAAAAAATGTTGATTCAGCAAGGCAAGAACGAAGGAAACTATGACGACCTGATAGCTTCAGGAGACGATTTTTTTGCAGATCAGGCATACGAAGAGGCTAAAGCCGACTATCAGGATGCCCTTGCACTGAAACCCAATGAAGCATATCCAAAAAACAGGATTGCAGAAATTGATAATATTCTTAAAAATAAAAATGCAGCCGACGAAGCTGCAAAAAAAGAGCAGGATTATAAAAATGCCATTGCAAGAGGCGATTCTTATATGGAGAAGAAAGTTTATATTTCTGCTAAATCCGAATATGAAACGGCTCTGAAAATAAAACCAAATGAAGCTTATCCCATTGGGAAAATTGCCGAAATTGATAAACTTCTGGGCGATCAGAAAGCTCTTGCTGAAAAGGAAAAAGCATATAAGGATGCTATTGCCAAAGGAGATGGGTTTTTCACTGCAACCAATTATCCTGAAGCAAAAAATCAATATACCCTTGCTTTGGGTATGAAACCTGCGGAAAAATATCCGGCAGACAGAATTGCTGAAATTGACAGGAGACTGGCACAGGCGCAGGCTGAAAGCGACAGAGACCAATTATATAAAGAAAGAATTGCTGCTGCCGATGCCCTCTTGGCTGAAAAAAAATTAGCCGAAGCTAAAGCAAAATATACTGATGCTTCTAATACCAAACCCACCGAGCAATACCCGAAAACCAAAATCGCAGAAATTGATAAACTTCTGGCTGACCAGAAAACTGCCGCCGATAAGGAAAAAGCTTATCAGGACCAGATTGCTGCCGCTGATGGTTTGTTTAATACACAAAAATATACCGAAGCAAAAGCTGAGTACAATAAAGCTGCCGGCATGAAACCTGCCGAACAATATCCGAAAACCAAAATATCAGAAATCGATAAAATCCTTGCCGATCAAAAAGCAAATGCCGATAAGGAAAAAGCTTATGCTGATGCCATTGCCAAAGCTGATGCTTCTTTTAATCTGAAAAAATACGAGGAAGCTAAAACAAGTTATAACTCAGCGCTTTCTTTTAAATCAAATGAAGAATATCCCAAAACTAAAATCGCCGAAATTGATAAAATTTTAGCCGACCAGAAAGCTGCTGCCGAAAAAGATAAAGCCTATCAGGATGCCATTGCCAAAGCTGATGCTTCATTAAATGCTAAAAAATACGAAGAGGCAAAATCAGGCTACAACTCAGCTCTTTCAATTAAATCCACAGAACAATATCCCAAAACAAAAATTGCAGAGATTGATAAAATTCTGGCCGACCAGCTGGCTGCAGCAGAAAAAGATAAGGCTTATCAGGATGCAATTGCCAAAGCTGATGCTTCACTTAGTGCTAAAAAATACGATGAAGCCAAATCAGGCTACAATTCAGCTCTGGCTATAAAGTCGACTGAACAATATCCTAAAACCAAAATCGCAGAGATCGATAAAATCCTTGCCGATCAAATGGCTGCTGCCGAAAAAGATAAGGCATATCAGGATGCCATAGCCAAAGCTGATGCTTCACTTAATGCTAAAAAATACGATGAAGCCAAATCCGGCTATAACTCTGCTCTGGCTATAAAGTCAACTGAGCAATATCCGAAAACAAAGATTGCGGAAATTGATAAAATTCTGGCCGACCAACTTGCCGCAGCAGAAAAAGATAAAGCCTATCAGGACGCCATCGCCAAAGCTGATGCTTCATTAAATGCAAAGAAATACGATGAAGCCAAATCAGGCTACAACGCAGCTCTTGCAATTAAATCGACGGAGCAATATCCAAAAACTAAGATCGCCGAAATTGAAAAAATTCTGGCTGATCAAATGGCCGCTGCCGAAAAAGATAAGGCATACAATGATGCCATCGCCAAAGCTGATGCATCTTTGGCCTCGAAAAAATATGACGAGGCAAAATCATCCTACAATTCTGCACTTGCTATTAAATCAACCGAGGAATATCCGAAAACAAAAATTGCCGAGATTGATAAAATATTAGCTGACCAAAAAGCTGCAGCAGAAAAGGATAAGGCTTATCAGGACGCGATTGCCAAAGCCGATGCTTCTTTTAACTCTAAGAAATATGACGAAGCCAAATCAGGCTACAACTCAGCCCTTTCAATAAAATCCACAGAGCAATATCCTAAAACCAAAATCGCAGAAATCGATAAAATTCTTGCCGATCAAATGGCCGCAGCCGAAAAAGATAAAGCCTATCAGGATGCAATTTCAAAAGCTGATGCCTCACTTAGTGCTAAAAAATACGATGAAGCCAAATCAGGCTACAACTCAGCTCTGGCTATTAAGTCGACTGAACAATATCCGAAAACAAAGATTGCCGAAATTGACAAAATTCTGGCCGACCAGCTTGCTGCCGCAGAAAAAGATAAAGCCTATCAGGACGCCGTCGCCAAAGCTGATGCTTCGTTAAATGCAAAGAAATACGATGAAGCCAAAACAGGCTACAACGCAGCTCTTGCTATAAAGTCGACTGAGCAATATCCAAAAACTAAGATCGCCGAAATTGAAAAAATTCTGGCCGATCAAATGGCCGCTGCCGAAAAAGATAAAGCATACAAAGATGCCATCGCCAAAGCTGATGCATCTTTAGCCTCGAAAAAATATGACGAGGCAAAATCATCCTACAATTCTGCGCTTGCAATTAAATCAACCGAGGAATATCCTAAAACAAAAATAGCGGAGATTGATAAAATTCTGGCCGACCAAAAAGCTGCCGCCGAAAAAGATAAGGCTTATCAGGATGCAATTGCCAAAGCTGATGCTTCATTTAACTCTAAGAAATATGAGGAAGCTAAATCCGGCTACAACTCAGCTCTGGCTATAAAATCCACAGAGCAATATCCTAAAACAAAAATCGCAGAGATCGATAAAATCCTTGCCGATCAAATGGCTGCTGCCGAAAAAGATAAGGCATATCAGGATGCAATTTCAAAAGCCGATGCTTCACTTAGTGCTAAAAAATACGATGAAGCAAAATCAGGCTACAACTCTGCTCTGGCTATAAAGTCGACTGAACAATATCCGAAAACAAAGATTGCGGAAATTGATAAAATTCTTGCCGACCAGCTTGCTGCAGCAGAAAAAGATAAAGCCTATCAGGACGCCATTGCCAAAGCTGATGCCTCATTAAATGCAAAGAAATACGATGAAGCCAAATCAGGCTACAACGCAGCTCTTGCTATAAAGTCGACTGAGCAATATCCTAAAACAAAAATAGCTGAGATTGATAAAATTCTGGCCGATCAAAAATCAGCTGCCGAAAAGGAAAAAGCATATAATGATGCCATTGCCAAAGCTGATGGGTTCTTTGGTACTCAGAAATATTCCGAGGCAAAAACCGAATACAATAAAGCCACTGCTATTAAAGCTGACGAACAATACCCGAAAACAAAAATAGCTGAAATTGATAAGATTTTAGCTGATCAAAAAGCTGCGGCTGATAAGGAAAAAGCATACAATGATGCCATTGCCAAAGCTGATGCCTCATTCAATTCAAAGAAATATGAGGAAGCTAAATCCAGCTACAACTCAGCTCTTGCCATAAAGTCGACGGAACAATATCCGAAAACAAAAATTGCAGAGATTGACAAAATCCTTGCCGATCAAATGGCTGCTGCCGAAAAAGATAAAGCCTATCAGGATGCGATTTCAAAAGCTGATGCATCGCTTAGTGCAAAAAAATACGAAGAGGCTAAGTCGGGCTATAACGCTGCTCTGGCAATTAAAGCAAATGAACAGTACCCGAAAACCAAAATTGCTGAAATTGACAAACTGATCGCCGATCAAAAAGTTGCTGCTGAAAAGGATAAGGCATACAATGATGCCATTGCCAAAGCTGATGCTTCATTCAATGCAAAGAAATATGATGAGGCCAAAACAGGCTATAACGCTGCATTGGCGATTAAATCAACGGAACAATATCCTAAAACAAAAATTGCAGAAATTGACAAGCTGATTGCTGATGCGAAAAGCGCCGCCGATAAAGAAAAAGCATTTAGTGATGCAATTCTTGCTGCGGATGCTCTTTTTACAGAAAAGAAATATGCTGAAGCTAAAACAGAATACAACAAAGCTCTTGCTCTTAAACCTGCAGAATTGCACCCTAAAAACAGGATTGCAGAAATTGATAAACTGCTTGCAGATGCCAAAGCAACCGCAGAAAAGGATAAGCAATACAATGACGCTATTGCCAAGGCCGATGGGTTTTATGATACCGATAAACTGAACGAGGCAAAAGCCGAATACAATAAAGCTTCTTTGGTAAAGCCTGATGAAGCATATCCGAAAAACAGAATCAGGGAAATTGATGACATCATTGCCAAAAAAGCAAATCAGGCACTTGCCGATAAGGAATATGCCGAACTTATCAAAGCAGGGGATGCCTCTTTTAACGCCAAGAAATACGAAGAAGCCAAAGGAAGCTTTTCTAAAGCTGTCAGAATAAAACCTGATGAACAATATCCAAAACAGAAACTCGGACAAATTACTGCTATTCTTGATCAGGCTGCTGCAGAAAAGCAGAAAGAACAGAATTATAAAGATGCTATTGCCCGTGGGGATGGATTTTTTGGATCAGGTAAATGGGAAGCTGCTAAAAAAGAATACACTGCCGCTTTGGGCATTAAACCTGATGAACAATATCCAAAAACGAAAATTGCTGAGTGTGATAAGGCTATTGAGGAAAGTAAACAGCTTAAGGATCTTATTTTTGCCAGTGACGAAGATAGAAATAAATACCTTAAAGACTTGGCTACCAGGTATCCGGAAGGCGTGACCCGAGAGGATTATGAAATGAGAACAAAAAAGATCAAAAGATATATTGTTGTGAGAAGCGGTATTGCCAATGAATACAGGGAGGTTACTCAGTCATGGGGAGGTGTCGCATACTATAAAAACGATAAAAACATTGAAAGTGCTGAGTTTTACCAGGCTATTAAAAATTAACTTTTTTCTTCTTATTCTCTTTTTGGCATCCTGCTTCAGCGAAAACAGAAAAGCTGAATCTGATGGAGAAATTATTCCTGATTTTGATTCTTCTATTGTATCTACAAAAATCTCGGAATCGGTTGGCTTTGACATTGAATACAGCAATAATTACAAATCATTGAGTGTTTTCAATCCATGGCAAAAATCAAAAGGAGTGGTTTACCGCTATCTGCTTGTTAACAGAGGTGCGCCAATGCCTGAAACGGATGGCTATGATGAGGTTATCAGAATTCCTGTAAAAAACGTTGTTTGCCTTTCCACCACCCACATTGGATTTATTAGCGCTATTGATAAAACAGAATCAATTAAAGGTATTTCCGGTTCGGGCTTTGTGTATTCTTCCGACCTTAAAGATGCCCGTGATGTGGGTTATGAAGATGATCTTGACTATGAATTGATTCTCAGTCTGCAGCCTGATGTGGTTTTTGCATATAATATTTCCGGTGATGCGGTTAAATACATCAATAAACTTAAGGATCTGGGGATAAAAGTTGTGGTTGTGGGTGAATATCTTGAGGATTCTCCTCTCGCTAAAGCCGAGTGGATCAAATTCTTTTCTGCTTTTTTTAACCTTGAAAAAGAAGCATGCGATTATTTTAATCTGGTGACAGAGGAATATTATTCGCTGAAAAAGTTAACAGATTCGGTTGCTGAAAAACCTGATGTTCTTGTTGGCATGCCATGGAAAGATGCATGGCACCTGCCCGGAGGCAACTCATATCAGGCCATGCTCATTGCTGATGCCGGTGGCAATTATCTCTGGAAAGAAAATTCAGGCAGGGAAAGCTTCATTCTTGATCTGGAATCAATCTATAAAAAAGCTGGTAAAGCTTCAGTGTGGATAAATCCCGGACAGTCAGCTTCAAAGGAGGATATGATTGAAACAGATGAACGCCTGAATCTCTTTGAATCATTCAAAAAAGGACAAATTTTCAACAACAATAAAAGAATTACCAAAGGGGGCGGAATGGATTACTGGGAGTCGGGAACCGTTAACCCGCATCTGGTACTTAAAGATCTTATTCACATTTTTCATCCTTCACTTTTGCCTGAACACAATTTATTCTATTACCAAAGGATCAGATAGCTGCTGATTTTTGCTATTTTTGTTCTTTTATCTGAAATTGAATAAGCAGAAAAACAGAAATATCGTACTGACATTCATATTACTGGTAATACTGGTAATCCTCTTTATTACTGACTTGTTTTTGGGGTCTGTGAAAATTCCATTTTCTGATATTATTTCAATACTTACTGGCGGAAATCCTTCGTCAGAGACTTTTAAAACCATTGTCCTCGATTTCAGACTTCCAAAAGTAATTACCGCTCTTATTGCTGGTGTTGCGCTTTCGGTGAGCGGATTACAAATGCAGACCATTTTCAGGAATCCTTTGGCCGGACCATATGTCCTTGGAATCAGTTCGGGAGCCAGCTTGGGTATTGCTCTGGTACTGCTGGGCTTTGGATCTGCTCCGCTGATTTCTGCTCTGGGAAGCTGGGCAATGGTTGTGGCTGCATGGATTGGGGCAGGAGTGATCCTGTTTCTGGTACTGATGGTTTCATTGAGAGTCAGGGATATTCTTACCATTTTGATTCTTGGAATCATGTTTGGATCAGCCATTTCGGCTATAGTAAATATTTTGCAGTTTTTTAGCAATGAGCAGATGCTCAAATCATATGTTGTATGGACAATGGGAAGTTTGGGTTCGGTGACAAAATCCCAGTTGAATGTTTTAATTCCTTCTGTTGTTGTCGGTACCATTCTGGCTTTTATATCTGCTAAAATTCTTAATGCGCTGAGAATTGGGGAAGCTTATGCCCGCACTTCCGGATTAAACATCACATGGGCAAGGATTTTGGTTTTTACCGGTACAAGCATTCTGGCCGGAAGTGTTACCGCTTTTTGCGGACCTATTGGATTTGTTGGTATCGCTGTTCCTCACATTACAAGAATACTCTACCGTTCGGCTGATATGTACGTGCTGCTGATCGGTTCTTCAATTATTGGCGGTATTTTTATGATTGTCAGTGATTTGATTTCACGCTTGCCCGGGTATGATGTGGTGTTGCCCATAAATTCGATTACTGCATTACTCGGAATACCAATTGTTATTTTAATTATTATTAAGAGATACCGGTTTGATTAATGGAAGGCAGAGAGAATATACTGGAAATTAAGGATCTGCAAATTGGCTACCACAGAAAAACCATTTTTGCCGAAGGACTCTCTTTTTCGCTTTTCAACGGGGAACTTACTACATTGTTAGGATTAAACGGGATAGGAAAAAGTACTTTATTGAAAACCATTGTCAGGTTGATTCCGGCAATCAATGGCTCTATTATGCTTTCGGGGAAGGAACTGGGGAAAACTTCGGTGTCGGAACAGGCAAAAAAAATTGCCTATGTATCCACCGAAAATATTCAGGTCAACCACCTTACCGTTTTTGAACTTGTCAGTCAGGGAAGATATCCCTACACCGGCTGGCATGGGAAATTAACCACTTTTGACAGGGATTGTGTAAAGGAATCTCTTAGTTTGGTCGGACTGGAAGGTTTTCACAACAGATTTATCAATGAACTGAGCGATGGGGAACGGCAACGCGCTATGATCGCCCGTGCTATTGCCCAGGATACTCCGGTGATCATTCTGGATGAACCCTCGGCTTACCTTGACCTGAAAAACAGGTACGAAGTAATTGCTCTGTTGCACAAACTGGCACATGAGAAAAATAAAGCCGTACTTTTTTCATCCCATGACCTGAGCATTGTTCTTAAAGAAACCGACAGAATCATCCTTCTTGAAAAAGCCGGTGTGACCATTGGTGCGCCGGAAGATCTTGTGTTAAACGGAACCATCGACAGACTTTTTGTAAATACCAGAATTTCTTTCGACAAACAAAGAGCGGATTTTGTAATTAACCGCGAATTTACCCGCAAAGTAGCGCTGAGGGGAAATGAATTGTACTGCAAGTGGACTGAAAATGCACTTAATAGAATTGGATATTGCGTTGATAATCAATGCTCTGAATTGATTATTGAGATAAAAGACAGCAATGAAGGAATATGCTGGGAATTAGTTAAAAAAAGTGAAAAAAAAATATATTTCACAACCTCAGATCTGATTTTAGCGTTAAGTAAATAAATGAAAAACGTTTAATCATGAGCAATACTTTCAAAAAACTTGTTTCCTATATTTTAATTGGCCTGGTTTTAATGGTAACAATTGTCGCCGTTCTGGCTATATGGGATGTGATAAAAATTGAATCAGACAGATTGTTCAATAATATCATTTTATCATTGCTGGCTATTTTTGTTTCCTCGCTGGTGGTGCTTTTTATCAGTTCAAACTTTCTTAAGGACAACAATAAGAAACAGTAATCAAATTATCTTTTCAGCTCTGATCATTTCTCTTTTGCCCGGCGGACCGGCAAGTTTTGTAACTGTAAACCCTGCCTGCATCAATGCGCGTTTAACATTTCCCTTTGCCGAATAAGTGGTAAGAATGCCGTTCCCGTTTAAACAACCATAGAGTTTTTTGAATATGTCTTCATGCCATAATGCCGGTTGAAAATCAGGACCAAAAGCATCAAAAAATATTACATCATATTTTGTGAAATCATTGAAATCAAGCAAATTGCATTCTGTTTTTGACAATGAAAAGTATGGAGAAATTTCACAGGGTTTTTCCCAATCGCTTTCATGAAGCTGAAAAAAAATATTTTGATATCCGGGAAAAAGTTGAGGGTAATTCAAGTTTTTATATATTTCAGGCCCTAAAATATTCAGCTCAAGGCTGTGGTAATTTATTCTTAGGTTCTTTTCTGTTGCATAAATAAATGTCAATAAAGCATTTAAACCGGTTCCAAAACCGACTTCCAAAACCGATATTGGATTTTTCCTGCAGTAATCCAATCCGGCCCTGATAAACACATGAGTCGATTCCTGCACCGCTCCGTGCACCGAATGGTAGTGTTCATTCAGTGAAGGAACAAACAGGGTATGTGACCCATCCTCGGTTAATCGCAATTCGGTTTTCATGAAAAGAATAAAATGCAATATTAGTGAGAATTATTAATGGAAACAGTATTTTTGCTGACCAGATTTATGATTATGTTTTACCCGATTTCATATCACGAGCCCATATTCAGACCTCCAAGCGAGGCTTTATCACTTATTCTGCAGGTTACCCTGGGATGCAGTTGGAACAAATGTGCATTTTGTGAAATGTATAAATCCAAAAATTTTAAAGTAAGAAATGAGGAAGATGTTTTTTCCGAAATTGACCATCTGAAAGGATTGAATTTCAGAGCTAAGAAATTATTTTTGGCCGACGGGGATGCATTTGTTCTTTCAACCGCTAAACTATTGCGACTACTTGAAAAGCTTAATTCAAGTTTTAATCCGGTAAGGGTTTCGGCTTACGCAATAGCGAAAAATATTAACAACAAAAGCTTAGAGGAGCTAATAAAACTTAAGGAAGCTGGACTAAAGCTTTTGTACATCGGAATTGAGTCGGGCGATGATGAAGTGCTGAGGCGCATTCATAAAGGGGAAACCTACAATTCGACACTTGATGCAATGCTTAAGCTCAATGAAGCCGGAATAAAAAGTTCGGTGATGATATTGACCGGTTTGGGTGGAGAAAAATACTTTGAGCAGCATGCAATCAATTCGGCAAAACTCGTTAGTGCTGCGAAACCTGAATTTCTATCGACACTGGTACTGAGTCATCCTTTTGGGGTTAATCATTTTATTAAACAGTTTGACGGAGAATATATTGAGCAAAAGGTAAACGGACTATTAGAGGAGCTTGAATTATTTATAAAAGAGACAAATCTTGAAAATACTGTTTTCAGAAGCGACCATGCTTCCAATTATCTGGTTTTAAAAGGTTTTTTGTCAAGAGACAAAGAAGAATTTTTACGACAAATTCGTTTTGCAATTGAAAATCCCGGCAAGGCTTATTTAAGAGATGAGTGGCAACGCGGGTTATAGAAGACTGCGTTTCATGGCGACCATTTTAATTGCGGTATAGGCAGCCTCATCACCTTTGTTTCCATGTCGTCCGCCTGCGCGATCCTGTGCCTGTTTCTTGTTGTTTGTGGTAAGCAATCCAAAAATGAACGGTTTGTTGTATTTCATGTTGAGCTCGGTTATGCCGTAAGTAACGCCCTGACAAATGAAATCAAAGTGGCGTGTTTCACCCTGAATAACACATCCAAGGCAAATTACAGCATCAACATCGGTATGTTCGGCTAGAAATTGGGCACCCAAAGTAAGTTCAAAACTTCCCGGAACATATTTTTTTATAATATTTTCTTCTTTAGCCCCGTGTTTTATCAGTGTGTCGTGAGCACCTTTCGCTAGAGCTCCGGTAATTTCGGTATTCCATTCGGCAACAACAATTCCGAATTTCATATTTTCGGCAGAAGGCACCGAGGTGATATCATAATCAGACAGGTTCTTTAAAGATGTAGCCATAATCAGTCTTTTAAAAAAAAATCCCGGTTTAACGGGATTAGCTGTTTAATTTTTCTTTGAGTATTGCAATATACTTTTCAGCTTTTCGTCCTTCCCAGGTTCTGAAATACTCTTTAAAAACCTTTTCATAAGTTTCGAGAGCGGTTTTCAAATCCCCACTGGCTTCATAGGCCTGAGCGGCTTTGTATAAGTAGGTTGGCGTAACAAAGTCATTTGGATACAATTCAGATGCTTCAATATATTTGGCAATGGCTTCTTCGTAGTTTCCCAGTTCAAAATTGGCGTCACCAATATTTCCTATAGCCATGGGAGCCAACACCTTATCTTCAGAATCAAATTCTTCGAAATATGGAATTGCTTCTTCATATTGTCCCAGTTTCATATAACAAACACCGGCATAGAAATTTGATAAATTTCCAATGGGAGTGCTTCCATAATTGTCAATGAGATCAAGAAAACCGTAGTTCACACCATCTCCGTTCAAAGCAAGTTCAAAAGAATCTTTCTGGAAATACTGTTCCGCCATGTAAGAAACTTCTTTTGATTCTTCAATATGCGGTTGAACGTAAAATTTTTGATAACCCAGGTAGATTGCAACAAGTAATACAATGCCACCGATTGTGTAGGCCAGAATTTTCTGATTTCTCTCAATGTACTGTTCAGCTCTAGTCAAAGCACCTTCAATGTTTTCAATACCTTGTGCTTCGGGTGCAGCTTTTTTGTTTTTTGCCATAATTCTATTATTTATTCAAAACAGACCGCAAATGTAATTCTTTTAAATTTAAATTGAAATAGTGTGTATAAAGTTTTTCACAGAATAATTAACCGTTTGAATAAATGTATAAATTTGCATATAGAAACCGATGACTATGCATTTAAGTAATCTTTCATTAATAAATTTCAAAAACTACGCCCAACTCGACCTGGAGTTTTGCCCTAAAATCAACTGTTTCGTAGGCAACAACGGAGTTGGAAAAACCAATTTGCTCGATGCTGTTTATTACCTGTCATTCTGTAAAAGTTATTTTAATAACGTAGATGTTCAGAGTATCAGGCATGATGAAGGTTTTTTTATGATCCAGGGGACTTTTATTCGGGACGAAAAGACTGAAGTGATTTATTGCGGAATAAAAAAAGGACAAAAAAAGCAATTTAAGAGGAATAAAAAGGACTACACAAAATTATCCGACCACATCGGATTGCTGCCTTTGGTGATGGTTTCGCCCGCCGACATCAATCTGATAGAGGAAGGCAGTGAAGAGCGGCGGAAATTTATTGACGGTGTTATTTCACAGTTTGATAAAGAATACCTCGAAACATTAATCCAGTATAAAAAAGTGCTCATTCAGCGAAATACTTTGCTGAAGGATTTTGCCGTAAAAAAGTACTTTGACCGCGACAGTATTGACATCTGGACCGATCAGCTGATCAGGTTCGGTACATTAATTCATGAAAAAAGAAAGCTCTTTGTTGAAAAGTTCATACCCATCTTTCAAAAGTACTATGAATTCATAAGTGGGGGAAAAGAGTTGGTTAACCTGATTTATGAATCGCAACTACATAACTCCGATTTCAGTGCCCTGATGAACGGATCAATCGAAAAAGACCGCGTACTTCAATATACCACAGTCGGCGCCCATAAAGATGATCTTCATTTAAACCTCGGTGAATATCCCATAAAACGGGTGGGCTCACAGGGACAAAAAAAGACCTATTTGCTGGCATTGAAAATGGCACAGTTTGAATTTATAAGAGATATCGTTGCAATCAACCCAATTCTTTTACTTGATGATATATTCGACAAACTCGATAAAAACAGGGTAAAGCAGATTATCAACATGGTTGGGGAAAAGAGTTTCGGACAGATATTTATTTCAGATACCGATATTGTCCGTACGGCAGAAATATTAAAGGAACTTGATACGGAATTCAGAATATTTGATATTGAAAATGATGCGGTAATCCTGCGACAGACATGAAAAAACAAGACTCCCAACATATAAATGATGTAATTCAGGCGTACTGCAAATCCATGAACATCGATAAAAAGATGAAGGAGTTCATGGTGATCAGAATATGGGAAGAGTTTGTTGGTAAGATGGTTGCCAAAGCCACCAAAGATATTTATTTTCATGAAGGAACCATGTTTGTTTCATTGAAATCGTCAATTGTAAGAAATGAACTGCTGATGATCCGCACCGAACTAAAAAAACGAATCAATGAGCAGATGGGCGAGGAGATGATTAAGGAGATAGTGTTGCGATAGAATAATGCCGGCGCGTGGTTATCCTTATATAAAAATCTCCGGATTTTGCTTTTATGTAGAAAAAATTGTATATTTATATGCTTAAAGTCTGTATAATACCGAAATGAATTATAAAATAGTCCATTGACTAATTATTTTGTAATGCATTTCGAGTATTAACCATTGTAAAATTATAAAACAGTTTGGACTGTTTTATAATTACAATTGGTATAATAATTGATTAAAAATAAAACCCATGAAAAAATTTACCCTCATCATTGCATTATTTATTGCAGCAGCATTTACTGCAAATGCCCAAATCGTTGTCGTTCCCGATACCAATACCGTTGAACTGGTAAATGGTTTTATCCTTTCAGGTGTCAGCGCTTCGAATGTCGAATATACTGGAGCAGATTCCACCTTGGGAACTTTTTCAGGCGGAGGAGAGTGTATTCTTGGAATGAATGAGGGAATAGTCCTTACAACCGGCTCATTGGGAAGCGGGGGAATCAATATCGGCGATCCCGTAAGTTCATTTTCGAATTTTTACAACAGTGCCCCCGGTGATCCTCAATTGGATGCGTTGATATCAGGGGTTACCACCTACGATGCTTCAGTGCTCGAATTTGATCTGGAGCCCGTTGGCAATATACTGGAATTTACCTATGTTTTTGCATCAGAGGAATACCCCGAATTTGTGGGCTCATCTTTCAATGATGTTTTTGGCTTCTTTATTTTTGGTCCGAACCCCGAAGGCGGCGATTATGACAACATCAATATTGCATTGATTCCCTATACCGACCTGCCGGTAGCCATCAATAACGTCAATGCTACATCCAATCCGGAATTCTATATTGACAATGAGGCTTTGGCCAGCACAGATTTTGTTTTTGATGGGTTAACTACCGAATTGATTGCAAAAGTAAACGTGGTGCCTTCACAAACCTATCACCTTAAAATGGCCATTGCCGATGCAGGCGACGGAGTGTATGATTCAAACATTTTCCTGAAGGCTCAGAGTATGAAGAGTTATAATTCTACTGAAATTTCTGAAATAGCCATTTCTGAAAATCTCGTCTATCCCAATCCTGTAAACGAAAGTTCTGTAATGAATATTCCGGCTGCCGGAGTAAAAACCATCAGAATTATTGATTATACCGGTGCAGTAATTGATGAGATATCACCAGCAACCAATGGAAACAACATGCTCAGCATCAAAGTTGGTAAAGTTCTTGAAAACAAACCAAACGGAATGTATTTTATTCAGGTAATGGGCGAGAGTGGGGTTGAGGTGGTTAAGGTTGTGAAATAGTGGTTTATAGGTGTTAGCGGTCATTTAACAATAATTTCACAATTTGATATGAAAACAACAATTTTAACCTTGATTTTAGTAATGAACTTATCATTACTTTTTGGACAAGATATTTGGACTCAAAAAGCAGATTATGGAGGTTGCGAAAGAGCTTTTGGATTTTCTTTTGTTGTGAATGGTAAAGCTTATGTGGGAGGAGGAGAAAGTTATGGTTGTGGTATAGAATACGACAATGAAATATGGGAATACAATCCAGTAAATGATCAGTGGTTACAAAAAAATAATTTACCCATAAACCCATATGATTTAAAAGCTTTTTCAATCAATAATTATGGTTATATTGTTGTTTATTATAACAATGCAGGGACTTGGGAAACTCAATTATGGGAATATAATCCAACATCTGATGAATGGACACAAAAGAGTAATTTTCCAGGTGACAATAGAGAGTCAGGAATTGGTTTTAGTATTGAAAATAAAGGTTATTATGGTTTAGGAGGTATGGCACCTACATATAAAACAGATTTTTGGGAATATGATCCCACATTAGATCAATGGACACAATTGACCGATATGCCTGAAGGAAGACGTGGAGCAACTGCTTTTTCCATTAATTCTAAAGGATATATTGGTCTTGGGAGTGGTGGACTTAATGATTTTTGGGAGTATGATCCAGGAACAAATAGTTGGACTCAGAAAGCAGATTTCGATGGTACAGCAAGACAATATGCAGTTAGTTTCACTATTGGAGATAAGGGCTATATTGGAACCGGCTATGATGGAAGTTACACAAATGACTTTTGGGAATATAATAATATAACTAATACATGGGAACAAATTGAAAATATGCCTGGACCAGTTAGACAAGCAGCAGTTGCATTTACTATAGATGATAAAGGATATGTTACAAATGGTTATGATGGCTCCGGATGGGTTGTTGGTTATAAAGATTTATGGGAGTACTCTACATCAACCTCTATTTTTGAGACACCAAATACTATTAATGAATTGTTTGTTTATCCTAATCCAATTGATGAAACTTCGGTAATTTCTGTTGCATCAAACGATATAAAAAAAATAAATGTCATTAATTGCACTGGTTCCATAGTTGCAACCCTCAACCCCGAATTCGACGAAAACGGAAATTGCAGCGTAAAAATAGGCAGTGCACTGGAAAATTTTCCAAAGGGGGTTTATTTTGTGCAGGTGGTTGGAAACAAGGATTTACAAAGTATAAAGGTTATAAAATAATAGAATGTAAGTGAAGGTAAAAAAAAGAGTTTTTCTTTTCATTGTTTTCTTTTTTAACATTTTTATCAGTCATTCACAAAGTCAAAGCATTTGTGAAGCAGCATTAAATGATGACTGGACTTTGGTCAAAAGTCTTGTTGACAGTGGGGTGGATGTTAATACTGTTTGTTACCAGTAACAAATGGGTAAGCCATTCAGGTTATTAGAAGAAGCAGTGCTATCAAAAAATTTGGATATTGTCAGATTTTTAGTTGAAAAAGGTGCTAATACTAACAGTAACGAAACTTATAATCCTTTATATTTTGCTTCAGGTAATGGCGATTTACAAATGGTAAAATATTTTGCTGAAGAATTGAAAATGAAAATTGATACAGCAAATATAATTCAAGCTGCCTGTTTTTCGCCAGGAATTGAAGTGTTTAAATATTTTATTGAAGAGAGAAAACTTGCAATTGATACTATAAACGTTGTGAAAATGTGTTCGTATGGAAGTCTAGAAAAATTAGAGTATTTAAAATCAAGATATAAAATAAAAATAGCCGAAATTTCAATCAATCACGATAATATTCTGATTTCCTACATAAATTCAAAATACTCCCAAAGAATTGATACAAATTTCGTTAAATTCTGCATTTCTCAAGGCATAGATATAAATTCTAAGGATAAAAATGGCAACAACAGCTTAATGTTGTGTGTGAAAAATGCTACTATTGATGATGTAAATTACTTTATTAGAAATGGAATTGACCTGCATTGTAGAAACAGTGAGGGTAAAAACGTCATTGATTTCTGTAATCCTCAAAATGGTCATTATAAAAAAATAAAAACCCTGCTCGTAGAAAAAGGGTTAATAGACCCTTATGTTTTATTTGATGCTTTAGATGAACGAAATATTGAGTTAATCCCTGCTTTGGTTAAAGCCGGAGTCGATTTAAATCTTATAGATTATCGTGGACATACTTGCCTTGAAATGGCTTGTCAACAAGGTGAATTTGAGGTTGTTAAACTTTTGGTCGAAAGTGGTGCAGATATAAATATGAAATTGCAAAGTAACCGGACATTATTAATGTATGCATTACAAAGATGCAATTACGATTGTGTTGAATATTTGATAAATAAAGGGGTGAAAACCAATGTTGCAGATGATTATGGAAAGCTGGATATGTTTTTCATCTTTTCAAAAAATTGCACTGATGAAGCTAATAAATTAAAGATGTTAATGTTAATGGAGGAGAAAGGGATTGATTTATATCGAACAGGAAAAGATAGTCATAATATTTTAGTTGAAGCGGCAATTAATCACGATAAAACCACAATTAGATATTTGCTGGAAAAAAAGGGTTTTAACATTAATTCCGTTACAAAAAATGGCACTACAATCTTTGATATGTTTACAAATGACAAGCAGTTTTTAAAATATTTGTTTTCTAAGGCAACGATTACTCCCGATTATAAAAAGCTTTTCTATCTTTCTTCTTTTGGCAATTACCCTGAAGTGATTTCATATTTAATTGACAGTATCAAGGTTATAAAAGTAAATGACAAATACCAGGGGAAACCTGTAATTGTAAACGTAAGAGAATTGAAAATTGCTGACTATCTGATAAAGAAAGGAATTGATATCAATGAAAAAGATAGTGAGGGAATGACGGCTCTAATGGTGGCGTGCAGTCATTTTAATTTGGATTTGGTAAAATTGTATGTAAATAGTAAAGTGGATATAAATGCAAAAGATTCATACAACTGGACTGCATTAGATTGGTTATTGGATTATAAAAACAACAGTCGCGTAAATGATATTATAGATTACTTGATTGAAAACGGAGCTGTTAGTGGGGGAGTTGATAAAAAGGAAAGACCGGTTGTTTGGAATTAGTTTTGAAATTAAGCCACAGCATATTAAATGTTTAGAATAATTATTACTTTAGTTTTATTTTCAAATTGCCTGTTTAGTCAATCAGACAGTCTTGATATTGAAATTATTAATAAGGATAAATCAGGTAAAGTATTACAAACTAAAGTCGTTAGATTCGAAAACAAATCAAATTATTTCGATTTTAAAAAATTAAACGAAAAATTTCATATCATTCACTATTTTCCTGATAGTTTGTTAAATCCAAAATTCAAAGATGTAAAAACATATGTAACTAATGGTAATGAAAAGCTATTGGTAGATGAGGATTTTAAGGTATTATCAGAATTAAGGGGAATAGGTCAGGGCTATTATTATTATACCTATGATTCTTTATCAAGGATTTCACGGTTTGGTTATTCTGGATGCCTTGCTTGTGCTCATACCCCTTATTATTGTGATGTTTTTTATGATGAAAGTCAAAATCCGATTAGAATAAGTATGAATATGGGAGATTTTGGCAATGTCTCGAATATTGAAATACAATATAATGAAAATGATAAATTGAGTCGCATCATTAAAATTTCAGATGCTAAAACGACTGAATATAAAATGATACTAAAATAATTACTTGATAATCAATACATAGTCTCAAAAAAACCATAAAGTAATAACATTGTCATCTTGATAAAAACATCAACGCATTGATATAAAAACCAAATAAAAGTATCAATGCATTGATATAAATAACTATTTAATGAAATACATAAAACAAAAAACCCCGGCACAACCGGGGTTTTTTATTATCTGAAGTTTATTACTCAGCTTTCTTATAAACAATAGAAACCAGCGTTTTGTCGTCGCCACCCATGTTGATGGTCAAACCGTAAGGTTTCTCAGGTTTGATTTGAATTTGTGCATCACCGGCTTTGCCTGTGAGCTGTTCCCAGATGGTAATGGCCTGATGTACTCCGGTTGCTCCGGTGGGATGTCCCCAACCAACCAGTCCGCCTGTTGTATTGAAAGGTACTTCACCATCTCTTGCAGTTTTTCCTGCAGCTACATATTCTGCTCCTTTTCCGTGGGCAGCCAGACCGATAGCTTCAACAGCCAGTACTCCGGCTATGGTAAAGCAGTCGTGTGTTTCAACAGTTCCGATTTGTTCTTTGGTGATGCCTGCTGATTCAAGTGCTTTTCTGGCAGCTTCGGCAGTGGTTGCCATAACTGTCAGATCTTCGGGGGCCTGGTTAATGGCATATTCTGCCATACCTAAACCAATAATTTCAACTGCATCTTTCTTTGCAACGCCGCATTTTTTCAGACCTTCTTCTGAAACAATAGCGATGGCTGAACATCCGTCAGAAACCTTTGAACAGTCAAAAACATTGATGTTATCCACAAATGATTTGGGGTTTGGTTCCATAAGAGCCAGAGCCATCAAATCTTTTGTTTTGTTGTGGTGTTCCTGTGCGGTGGGACAGAGCCGTGCATTTTCAATGGCATTTTTAAACCAGGTGGCCATACCTTTGCGGGCATAATCCCTGCCAAATTTCTCATAGTAAGCACCGGCGCGGTCGCTGAATTTTCCGGGGAAGAAATAGGCGTGACCAGTTTTTCTTTCGCTGAAATGACCTGCTCCGGCAAGAATATCAGCACCGTAAATTGCTTTAACGGTATTCTGAACTTCTACTCCCAATGCTAAAACAACATCAGCAGTCTCGGCCAAAACAGATTTAATACCGGTAGCCAAAGCAAGTGCTCCCGATCCGCAAGCGCCTTCAACGCGTGTGCAGGGGATGTATTTCAATCCGGGATCAATCATGGGAATGAAAGCAGCCAGATGTCCCTGTTTATTAAAACGGGCAGCCATGAAGTTACCGATAACGGCTTCGTCAACATTTTTTGCTCCACCAATCTGCTTCAGCACACCTTGTCCTGCTTCGATAATCAGCTCATCAAGTCCGGCACGTGCTTTCTTAGGATTGAATTCCTGTCTTCCGGTTCCCATGGAGATGGTGTTGTAACCGGCGATCATATATACTTTTTTTCGTAATTTCATTGTATTTATTTTTATAAAATTGAACCTATAACCTATAACTCATAATTCATAACCCATAACTAATTGAAATAGTTGTTGATGGGGCCGTAGGCATGGAAAAATCCTGTAAGCATAACGGTGTTCACATCTTCGTCATTAAAAGCCACTTTGTCGGCAACGAGTTGTTTTCCGATGGCGCAGGAGCGGGCTCCGTATTTTTTTGCCAGTTCGGCGCCGGTGCTGTACATTGTTTTCATTTCGCTAAAAATTCCGGCAAGGACAGTGTCTTTACTTTTATTTCCGATAACTGCTTTCCAGGGAAGGATAGAAGCAGGAAGTGGTCCCAGTTTTTCGTCGCATTTCGAATGGAAAATCTCAACAGAAACGTACGATTTTTTATCAATATCATAAACGCCAACAACTTTTCCTTTTTCATATTTAAGGAAACCGTCTTTTTGTGAACCGTCTGAATTCTGGCCACCAAGTACTCCCTGAGCAATCATTTTATCGAGCAATGTGCTGTGCAGATCTTCATTTTTCAGATGCGGGTTCATCACCGACATGATGTATGAGCATACTTCAACACCAACATAGTCGATGAGCTGGAAAATACCCATTGGACGAATGAGGAAATCCTGGCTCACTTTGTTGATCATATAAATGGCTTCGTACAGAGGCATTCCAACAGCTAATTTTTCTGCTTCGGTGATACCATGCAGGGCATCTCTCATAAAATGACCGTTGCCAACAAATCCTGCGAAATCGTGTGATGGCACAACAATTTTCTTCAGGTTTTTTGAATATTCCCTTGCAAATGAATCCAGTTCGTCAAGGGTATTTTTTCCTTTGATGATTTCAACAAGTTTCTGAACGGCAGGCGGATTGTAGAAATGCACTCCAAGTACACGACCTTCAAGTCCGGCTTTCTCATCCAGATCACCAATGGGAATTGATGAAGTATTGGTAAAGAACCAGGGTTTATTTGGGTTGTTTTTATTGATCTGTGAGAAGATTTTTACTTTCAGTTCGGGATCTTCTTTAATCGCTTCAAAAATAAGTGTTGAATGATAAGTAGTTTCCAGAATGGTAGTAGGACGAATGATGGCCATCACGTCAGCTACATATTGGTCAATGATGTCATAGTTTTCGATTAGGTCAGCTCTGTCGGCATATACTTTTCGTAATGCAACAGTTTTCTTTTCAGCAGCTTTAACGACCTGACCTCTAATGTATTTCATCAGACCGTTTAATGCTTCGCTGGAAACATCCATAGCATGAAGAATAAAGTGTTTTCCTTTATTTTCAGGTTTCAAACTGAGTTCGGCCATTTCTATTGCAGTCAGCAACAGAATACCGCTTCCCATTTTACCGGCTGCTCCGAGCACCGATACGTTTTGCAATCTTTCTGTATAGTTCATATATAAATTATTTGTTTATCTGTTTATTTGTTTAGTTGAGACGCAATATTTTGCGTCTTTACTTCTGAGACGCAATATCTTGTGTCTTTACTGTTGTTGAGCCGCAATGCATTGCGGCTTTACTTCTATCTTTCGTCTTTACTCCTGTATCGGAGACGCATACCGTGCGTTTATACGCCTGTATTGGAGACGCATAATGATGCGTCTCTACCAGTTTGGTTTACGTTTTTCCAGAAATGCCTGTGTTCCTTCTTTCATTTCGGGGGTTGTGAAGAGCGAGGCAAATGCTTTGGCCTCCAATTCAGATCCTTCGGCAAACGTCATGTTGAATCCTTTGCGGATTGTTTCTTTCCCTGTTTTTACGGAAACCGGACCTTTGGTGGTGATCACCTGAGCCAGACGGTTAACTTCGTTCATAAGTTCTTCGGGTTCGACCACTTTCTGAACAAGGCGCATGGTGAGGGCTTCCTGAGCGGTAATCATTTCGCCTGTGGTGATGAGGAACAATGCATCAGCAGGTCCAATAAGTCTGGAAAGTCTTTGTGTTGCTGCGTAGCCCGGAATCAGTCCGAGGTTAACTTCCGGCTGACCAAATTTTGCTTTTGAGCTGGCAATTCTGAAATCGCATCCCAAAGCAAGTTCCAGTCCACCACCCAATGCAAACCCGTTAATAGCAGCAATAACAGGAACCCTGAAATTTTCAAGGCGGGCAAAGGTATTTTGTCCTACTTTTGAAAAATCGTATCCTTCTTTCTGTGACATGTTGGTCATTTCGGCGATATCAGCTCCTGCAACGAAAGCTTTTCCCGAACCGGTGATGACAACCACTTTAACAGAAGCATCTTTTTCAATTTGGTCGAGCATGGCATTCATCTCACGGTAAAACTGTGAGTTGAGGGCGTTCATGGCTTCCGGACGATTAATTGTAATGGTTGCGATACCTTCAGCTGTTTTCAGTATCAAAATTTCGTAGTTCATTCTTAAGGTTTTTTAGGTATGTTAATTAATACAATCAAAGGTAAAAATAAAAAATTAAAGTACAAGTCTAAATAAGGGGGGTGTGATTTTTATTTGAGGTTTTAAAACATGATTTTTTTTGCCGCGAATGCGCGAATGATTTGATGATTAGCAAATGTGATGTCCCGATTGCTATCGGGAGCGCGAATGATTATTTTCTTATTCGCGTATTAAGAGGCGCAAATTTTAAACAATAAAAAAGCCGACAGTCAAAAGACGAACGGCCAGGATGCGATAAAAAATCTATTCTTTGACAAATTTTGCCACAAAAACCTTTTGATTATTATTTGCAAATAATATGTACATCCCGGCTGGAATATTATTTAACTGAATCTCGTTATCTTTAATTGTTAATTGTTTTTGTTTCATTAATTTCCCTTGTAAACTATATATTGATATAAAAAAATTGTCCGAAGCGGAAAAATAATAATCGTCAATTTTAATAATATCTGAGCAGGGATTTGGGTATAAAATAAGATTTCCTGATTGTTTGGGAATGATGTTTACATCAGAGAATCCTGCTGTTTCTTTAAGGATAGCACCACCTCCACCAACAACAATGCCTGTATTTTCATTGATAATGGCAAGAGAATTCAATGTAGTCCATGCACCACATTGATGATTTTCCCAGCTAACTCCGCCGTTTGTTGTTTTAAAAATGTTACCACCTTGTCCTGCCAAATATCCGGTAAGAGAATCTGCGAATTCAACTGAATTATAAAAAAGTGTACTGTCAACTGTAAGATTGTTCCAGGTTTCACCACCATCTGTAGTTTTTAACAGAGTCCCATTATATCCTGCAGCAAAACCAGTATCCTCATTAATAAAATCTACTGAAATTAAGTGATTTAGTGAATCTGAATGCTGAATTATCCATGTGTCTCCACCATCTGTCGTTTTAAGTATAATGCCATCATTGCCAACTGAATAGCCAACATTATAATTGCTAAAGCAAATTGATCTTAATATCTTTGTTGTACCCGTAACCAAGCTTGTCCAATCATTACCTCCGTTAGTCGTTTTAATTATTGTTCCATTGCTTCCCGAAGCAAAACCTGTATTGTCATCTAAAAAAAGTACTGATCTTAAACTATTCGATGTGCCAGAAACCTGATCTGTCCATGTGTTTCCTGCATCGGTTGTATTAATTAATACCCCGTTATTACCAACAGCCCATCCGATATTTGGATCTATAAAAAATATATCAAATAAAAACTCAGAAGTTCCTGAAATCATTTCGGACCAACTAATTCCACCATTGTTGGTTTTATACATTCTGCCATAATAGGCTGAAACATATCCTGTATCAGGATCAGGAAAGCAAACTGAATATATGTTGTCTGTAAAACCATAGGACATACTTGTCCAATTAATTCCGCCATCAGTAGTTTTATAAATTCTACCATATTCACCAGCTGAAAAACCATTGTTGGCATCAGAAAAATAAACCGAATTCATCCATGTTGGGCCAACTGATTCCCAACTGATACCTCCATTTGTTGTTATTAATAGATTACAATCCCATCCTGACACAAAACCTGTATTTAAGTTGGTGAATTTTATAGATTGTAATTCACCCAAATAAGACAATGATTGTTGTTCCCAGGTTATACCGCCATCAGATGTTGAGACTAATGTTCCGTACTGTCCAACTGCAAAGCCGGTATTAATATCTGTAAAAAAAACAGAATTCAGATTACCACCAGCGCTTGTTGTCAAACTTTCCCAATTTGCACCACCGTTTGTTGTTTTAAGGCAGGTGCTTAAATTACCAACTATATAGCCAGTTATAGTGTTAAGGAAATAAACCGAATTCAAATTTTTAATTGTACCCGAAGTCAAACTTATCCATGTATCTCCTCCATCAATTGTTTTAAGTATGGTTCCAGTATCTCCGGAAATATATCCATTCATTGAATCAATAAAATAAACCTCATTTAAATCATATGAAATACCTGCACTGATGCTTATCCAATTAATTCCACCATTTGTGGTTTTCAATATTGTACCATTGTTTCCTGAAATAATCCCGGTATTTTCATTTACAAAATACACAGAATTTAAATCGGCCAGAGTACCGGAAGTCTGAAATTCCCAATTTATTCCTCCATCAGTTGTTTTCAGAATAGTCCCCTTCAAACCAATAACGTATCCGGTGCTGTTGTCTGTAAAACAGACAGACCACAATGTGTTTCCCTGAGGCAATGGATTAAGCCATTCCCAACTTTGAGAATTAGCATTACTTCCAATAATTATTGAAAAAAATAGAATAATTAATCTTTTCATAAATCAATTTTATGTTTTTATTGTTTTCCTATTATGATCTGTTTTTTGAAATCACCGAAAAATTTCAAAATACCAGAGCTACAAATTTAGCTTTATAGTATGACGGATTTCATTAACAAAGGTTGCTTAATTTGCAAATGTGTTGATTAGCAAATCATTCAATCAACTAATCTGCTTCCCGATAGCTATCGGGACTGCTAATCCCTACAAGCTTCCAGGTTCGTTTCTTACTATCCATAAATGCGTAGCCGGGGTTTAAATAGGGCAGGTCATTTTCAATTTGTATAAATGAGCCGATAAGAATGTTGTTCAATGCTTTACTTTTTTGGGGTTTTTCCTGAATCTCTAAAAACAGGGAATCGTAGCTGTTTACCATAATATGCAATAAAATAGTGCTGTCTTTCAGTGACCCTTTAGTGACTTCAATAACCTCACATTTGTAAATATCACCCCAACCGATGCTTCCGGTGTAGATTGGTTTAATTTTCAGAATGAGTTCGGCTGAGTCGTTTGTGTTTTCCTGCGAAAATGAGTTTGCACAATATAATACAAGTGCAATAATAATGAAGAGATGATGGTTTTTGGGAGATTTAACGATATTCATATTTTATTTTTTTAAAAGACTAAAAACTGTTTTGGAGATTCCTCACTACACTTTGTTTCGTTCGGAATGACAACTAAATGTTTTTGTTGAGGGAGAGTGTGATTGGATGCGCCATGCGCATCCAATCACACTCTCCCAAACCACTTTTATTAATTATTGTCATTCCGAACGAAGTGAGGAATCTCATATTATTAATGTTTTCTGATGTTTTTTATTCTTTCCCATTTTAATATATGCGGCTAAAATTATACTCAAAAAAATCAAAAAAAAAATCAAACTTGGTAAAACAACCTTTTCACTTGGTGAGCAGTTCAGATCAGTTGGATATATGGCTAAAAATCGGTTAAAAACCTTGCAAAACAAGGGTTTTTAAGGTTTTGCAATTTTACTTTTCCATTTTTTGATCGTATATTTGGTAAATGAAAATTATTAAAACTTTCATATTACTGATTTTTACTTTTGCGGTTTCGCTCGCCCAGATGAATATTAATACAAGTCAGGTACAACAACAAAAAGGAAATGAAGATGTTAAGGCCTTGCTTGCCACTGCAAAAAAGCTGATGAAGGAGCAACCCGATGAAGCAGTTGTCTTTGTTGAAAAAGCCCTTGAAATAAGTCTGGATACTAAAGATAAAAAGTCCGAGGCCGATTGCTATCTGGTGATGGGCGACATCAATTATTCCATTGGCCAATATACCAAAGCCATTCAGTTTTACAAAAAATCGGAGGACTTGTATGTTGAAACTAAATCTGCCAAAGGGCAATATAAAATCCTTAAAAAGCTGGGGGATGCCTATGGAAATGCCGGCGAAAGTGAATTAAGCCAGTCATATTATAAAAAGTTTCTTCAACAGGCAGAAAAGAAGAAGGACACCGATGATATTGTATATGCCCGGGGAGTAATTGCTGATTATCAGCTTAAAAACCAGCAGGTTGATTCGGCAATCTCAAATGTATCGGAGTGGTTAAAAATTGAAAAATCCAGAAATAATCCCGACGGAATAATTCAGGCAAGCAATAAGCTGGGAAATATTTATTCTGAAACAAATCAATCGGAGCAGGCCATTCAAAACTATAACTATTCACAGCAGGTTTCTGAGGAAAATAATGACGTTGATAACCAATTGAGCACATTCAATGAAATGGGCAAACATTACAGATCATTGAAAAACTACGATAAGGAAATTGAAGTCAGGCAGCAGTCCATTGAACTGAATCTGACAGCGACCAATACCGATCAGACCATGCTGGCCAATGACAATCTGGAAATCGGAACTGCTTTAATGGCACAGAACAACGTGACTTTTGCGATTCCTTATCTTCAGAATTCTATGCAGTATTCACAGGAAGTTGGGGATATTGAACAGCAGGTTGTTGCCATTAAAAACCTGTCACAGGCTTATGAGAAATCAGGCAACACAACACTGGCAATCGAGTCTTATAAACAATATGTCGAGCTTTCCGATTCGCTGTTGAAAGCAAAGGAAAAGGAACTTGACGATCGTTTGGCGATGGCAACCATGCTAAATGACAAGCAAAAGGTAATTGAAAACCTTGAAGAAAAAAACAAACTTGACAATGAGAGGATCGAGCTTCTGGTAACAGGGCAGCAGATAAAAAATATGGTTATTTATTCCCTGATCGCAGCCATTGGAATTCTCATGGTTGGCTCGTACCTTATTTACCGTAGTTCAAGACAAAAAAGAAGGGCAAACCAGATGCTGGCATTGAAATCATTGCGCAGTCAGATGAACCCGCATTTTATTTTTAATTCACTAAATTCGGTCAATAATTTTATTTCCAAATCGGATGAGAAATCAGCCAATAAGTTTCTTTCCGATTTTTCACGGCTCATGCGCATGGTCATGGAAAATTCCAAGTATGATTTTGTTTCCCTGGGCAGTGAAATAAGCATTCTCGATCTATATCTTAAGCTTGAACATTCCAGATTTGAAAACAAGTTTGATTATTCATTTAATGTCGACAGCAATTTTGACAAAGAAGCAGTTCAGATTCCGCCCATGCTCATCCAACCCTTTATTGAAAATTCTATCTGGCACGGATTGAGGTATAAGGAAGAAAAAGGATTTTTATCAGTGGAAATAAAACAACATGACAAAAATATTGAAGTTCAGATCAATGACGATGGAATTGGGAGAAGAAAATCACTGGAATTAAAAACAAAAAACCAGAAGGACACCATTTCTACCGGACTGATAAACATCGAAAACAGGGTTAAAACGCTTAATCAATTGTATAATACCGGAATTCAGCTTGAAATTATTGATATTGACGAGGAAAGCCGGACCGGAACCAACGTGAAAATAATAATTAAAAACGTAGTCAATAACCCCGGCCTTTAGGCAAGGGATACCATAATAATCTGGTCTTTAGGCCGGTGATAACCAATACTGATATGATACTAAAAGCCATTATAGTAGAAGACGAACAGGCCAGCCGTGAAACACTGGAAAACTATATTGCAAAATACTGTCCGGATGTTCAGGTCGTTGCCACAGCCGATTCGGTTGAAACCGGATTGGCAGCCATTCAAAAGCATCATCCCGATTTGATTTTTCTGGATATAGAAATGCCCTACGGAAATGGCTTTGATCTTTTGGAAAGGGTAGAGGATATTGATTTTGAAACAGTTTTTGTCACGGCTTACAGCAATTATGCAGTGAAAGCACTTAATTTCAGTGCGTCTTATTATATTCTGAAACCCATTGATATTGACGAGTTGATTGCCGCAGTAAATAAGGTAAAAGCAAGCCGCGAGAAAAATGAAAACTCGGTTCAGTCCAAAATACTCGTCGAAAACCTCCAGAATATTGACAAACAAAACCAAAAAGTTGTTTTGCCACTGATTGATGGTTTTGAAGTGGTAAGGGTTAAGGATATTATTCGTTGTCAGAGTGATGATAATTTTACGATTTTTTACTTCAGGGAAAGAAAAAAACAAATGATTTGCCGCAGTTTAAAATTTTATGAGGAATTGCTTGCTGATTATGATTTTTTAAGGGTACACAAATCGCATCTGATAAATATTCAATACGTTAAAAAATATGTGAAAGGCAAGGGTGGACAGGTTATTATGGCTGATGACAGTGAAGTTGAACTCTCTCCAAACAAGAAAAAAGAATTTTTGGCAAGATTTTCGTAGAAACTATTGATATAAATACGAAAAAATCGTTAATTTGTATCCAAATTACTTTTTTTGCGTATAAAAAAAAATTAAAATAAACTTTAACAATTAAAAGACTATGAGATTATTTAGAAACTTTTTAGCCCTGCCGGTTTTGGCCCTTATCGCTGGAATAGTAACAATTACCAGTTGTGAAGACCCAGAAGATCCCACTCCAACCAATGAATTAATGGAAGGTGTTTGGGAAATGAATTCTCTATATGACAATACTACAAGTGGCGAAAAAAAGGACAGTGTTGTTGCCTTTTTCCCACAATGGATTCATATGGATGATATGAACTCAGTTAACTCAACCCTAGGTCCATTATTTATGTGGATTGTTTATGGTGACAGTAAATTTATTTCTGTTACTTCAAAAATTGACGAAGTGTTTAAATATGCTGATCTCCAACTTACAGAAGGTGAGTGGTTTATTGATAAAAACAAAGTGGTTGATAATTTTACAATTGAGATAAAAATGAAATTCCCAACCATGGAAACCGTTACCGAGATTTTTGACATTTTTAATATTGATTTACCCGAATTTGCTGAAGATGCTATGGATTTGGTTATTTATCACAAATTTAAATATGTAGGCGTTACCATCAACGATGACAATCCTGATAAAATGGTTTGGACATTTGGCGAAGGAGTACAGCCAACCTACAATACTAAAGATCAATATGGCGACCCTGTTTTATATCATGGTCTGGATGTTAACCCATTTTCAGAATGTACAATTACATTTGAAAGAAAAGCTAAGAGTCTTACTGACCTGATTCAGGAACATACTGCTCCGGCTAAATAATTTATTAGAGATTATTATAAAAAAAGGACACATTTTTGTGTCCTTTTTTTTTTGTCATAAAAAAATACTCTTTTATTGGGTAAAATCAATCAGTAATAAAACAAAAGCAACCTATTGGTCAATATGCGAGTATTAATAAAGGTATTTAAAAACTTGCTTATGAAAACCTGGTTGTTTTTTTTCACATTGCTAACTATTCTTTTTTTAGCGCCAAAGGATTCAAAATCACAGTGTTTTGATTGCCTGGATAGTGAAGTGCTGACATATCATGTTGATTTATCTGCAACTCCTGATACAATTTGGGTCACACCAACCTCAGTTGCCCGAAACGGAACCTGCTGTGCTGCCACTGAACCACCCTGTATCAGGTTTATTGTAAAGATAAATCCTATGGCTGATGAATTCAGTTTTCAGATGGCTGATGGTGCTACCCCTCCGGGAATGGAATATATGGTCAATTGTACAGATACATTTGCAGCAGGTACTCCTATTTGTGTGCCCAGTGCTGATTCTTTATGTATATTGTATTGTAAACCGGGTGGAAACAAAAACAGATACCAGATAACAACCGCAAGAAATGTTTATGCCTCTCCCGACATTACACTTGCAATGGGCTGCACTGGTACTTTATCAATAGAAGGTGTTCAGGAATCCAGTATTACCTGGAATTCAATTTTTCCCGATCCTGATGGATTATACAATTCTTATTTAAGTTGTATATCAGGATGTGATACTACCTACGTTACTGCGGCAGCAGGTTATCCTCCTTATGTTGATTTTGTAGGACAGGGAATACCAACCGGTTGTTCATCTTCTTCTTCATCTGATACTGTAAGGGTATTTTTTGTTTCTGGTATGACTGTTAATATTACTCCTGAAAATCCAGCTATTTGCTTTGGAGGTAGCAATGTAACTTTAACTGCTAATGTTACTGGAGGAGCACCTCCTTATTCATATCAGTGGAGTAACTCAGCTACTACACCATCTGTATCTGTTGGCGTCGGATCTGTTTCTGTTACTGTAACCGACGGAACAACTGGCTGTCCTGGTGCAACTGATACTGAAACTGTTATTGCGCACCCTTCTGCAATTACAGCAAATGCTGGTGCAGATGCAATGGTATGTATTTCATCTCCAGCGTATACACTAAATGGCTCTGTTACAGTTGCAACGGGTGGTATTTGGTCAGGGGGCGCAGGTTCATACAATCCAAATAATACAACATTAAATGCAATATATACTCCGTCTGCCGGTGAAATTTCTGCCGGGTCAGTGACATTAACTCTTACAACTACAGGTAATGGTGGTTGTCCTGAAGTCACTGATAATATTCTGATTCAAATATTACCAGCACCGGTTGTCAATGCAGGCGCCGATCAGGTGGTTTGTGCAACAACTCCTTCAACAACACTCAATGGTTCAGTAACTGTTGGGTCTACGACAGGAATCTGGTCAAGTTCAGGCACGGGATCATTCACACCGAATGCCACAACCCTGAATGCTACTTACAATCCGAGTGCAGCAGATATTTCAGCCGGAACTGTAAACTTGACTCTGACTTCAACGGGCGGATGTTCTGCTGTGACAGATAACATGGTAATATCCATTCTTGCAACCCCAATAGTCAGTGCTGGAGCCGATCAGACAGTTTGTGCCAACAATGCTGTAGTCACATTGAACGGAAGTGTTACCGGTGGAGCAACAGCAGGCCAGTGGAGCAGTTCGGGGACAGGAACCTTTTCATTATTAATTGCCATGAACGCTACATATACTCCGAGCCCTGCAGACACAGCAGCCGGAACAGTGACAATCACACTATCGTCAACTGATGGTTGTTCTGTTGTTACTGACAATATGGTGATAACCATCACCAATGCACCGTATGTGAATGCGGGAGTTGACCAGACTGTATGCGGAGTAGGAGCGACCGTAGTGCTAAATGGAACCATTTACGGTGGATCAACCACAGGAATCTGGACAAGCACAGGAACAGGATCATTTACTCCGGGAGCAACAACCATTGATGCAACATATACACCAAGTGCAGCAGATATCACGGCAGGAACGGTTACACTTACCCTGACATCAACGGCCAATGGAACATGTACGGCAGTAAATGATGCAATGATTGTTACTATCACACCTACACCGATAGTTAATGCAGGAATAAACCAGACTGTATGTTCAAATAATGCAGTTGTAACACTGAACGGAAGTATAAGTGGCGGAGCAACAGCAGGCCAGTGGAGCAGTTCAGGAACAGGCAGTTTCTCATCACTGACAGCAATGAATGCAACCTATACTCCGAGCTCAGCAGATACTGCAGCCGGAGTGATAACCATAACCTTATCGTCTACAGATGGATGTGCAGTTATTACAGATAACATGACCATCACCTATTCAAATGCACCGTATGTTTTGGCCGGTCCCGATCAGATAGTTTGTCAGTCTACACCAACCACAGTATTGAACGGAACGGTAGGCGGCGGATCGACCACAGGAATATGGACAAGTACAGGAACAGGAACATTTACACCGGGAGCAACAACCATAGATGCAACATACAATCCGAGTGCAGCAGATATTACAGCCGGAAGTGTGACTCTGACATTAACATCAACAGCCAACGGAACCTGTATTGCGGTTGCAGACGCAATGTTATTAACGATATCACCGGCACCGGTTGTCAATGCAGGCGCCGATCAGGTGGTTTGTGCAACAACTCCTTCAACAACGCTCAACGGATCAGTAACAGTCGGATCTACGACAGGAATCTGGTCAAGTTCAGGCACAGGATCATTCACACCGAATGCCACAACCCTGAATGCAACATACAATCCAAGTGCAGCAGATATAACTGCCGGGACAGTGACATTAACACTTACAGCAACAGGAGGTTGCTATCCTGAAACTGATCAAATGATTGTAACCATTACACCTGCTCCAATTGTCAATGCAGGAGTCGACAGGACTGTCTGTGCAAACAATGCGGTAGTAACCTTGAACGGAAGCGTTACCGGTGGAGCAACAGCAGGTCAGTGGAGCAGTTCAGGAACAGGCAGCTTTTCATCACTGACAGCAATGAATGCAACCTATACTCCGAGTTCAGCAGATACAGCAGTTGGAACAGTTACCATCACACTTTCATCAACAGATGGATGTGCTGTTGTTACAGACAACATGGTGATAACCATCACCAATGCACCATATGTGAATGCGGGAGTTGACCAGACTGTATGCGGAGTAGGAGCGACCGTAGTGCTAAATGGAACCATTTACGGTGGATCAACCACAGGAATCTGGACAAGCACAGGAACAGGATCATTTACTCCGGGAGCAACAACCATTGATGCAACATATACACCAAGTGCAGCAGATATCACGGCAGGAACGGTTACACTTACCCTGACATCAACGGCCAATGGAACATGTACGGCAGTAAATGATGCAATGATTGTTACTATCACACCTACACCGATAGTTAATGCAGGAATAAACCAGACTGTATGTTCAAATAATGCAGTTGTAACACTGAACGGAAGTATAAGTGGCGGAGCAACAGCAGGCCAGTGGAGCAGCTCTGGAACCGGAAGTTTTTCATCCATGACTGCAATGAATGCTACCTACACACCGAGTACAGCAGATACTGCAGCCGGAATAATAACCATAACATTATCCTCGACAGATGGTTGTGCAGTTGTAACAGATAACATGACCATCACCTATACAAATGCGCCATATGTTTTGGCCGGTCCCGACCAGATAGTATGCCAGTCCACACCTACAACCGTTCTGAACGGAACCATCGGTGGCGGATCAACCACAGGAATCTGGACCAGCACAGGCACTGGATCATTTACACCAGGAGCAACAACCATTGATGCTACATACAACCCAAGTGCAGCAGATATTACAGCCGGAAGTGTGACTCTGACATTAACATCAACAGCTAACGGGACCTGTATTGCGGTTGCCGATGCTATGATCATTACAATAACTTCGGCACCTGTAGTAAATGCAGGTACAAATCAAACTGTTTGTGCGGTTACACCAAATGTTACATTAAGCGGAAGTGTAACAATAGGAGCAACAACAGGGAACTGGACAAGCTCAGGAACAGGATCATTTACACCATCTTCAGCAGATTTAAATGCAACATACACTCCGAGTGCAGCAGATATAACTGTCGGGACAGTCACTTTAACACTCACTGCCACCGGAGGTTGTTATCCTGAAACTGATCAAATTGTAATAACGATAACACCATCACCCATTGTAAATGCCGGAATTGACAGAACAGTTTGTGCAAACAATGCTGTAGTAACTCTGAACGGAAGTGTTACAGGCGGAGCAACAGTTGGCCAGTGGAGCAGCTCAGGAACAGGCAGTTTCTCATCACTGACAGCAATGAATGCTACCTATACTCCGAGTTCAGCAGACACAGCAGTTGGAACAGTTACCATCTCACTTTCATCAACAGATGGATGTGCTGTTGTTACAGACAACATGGTGATAACCATCACCAATGCACCATATGTGAATGCGGGAGTTGACCAGATTGTATGCGGAGTAGGAGCGACCGTAGTGCTAAATGGAACCATTTACGGTGGATCAACCACAGGAATCTGGACAAGCACAGGAACAGGATCATTTACTCCTGGAGCAACAACCATTGATGCAACATATACACCAAGTGCAGCAGATATCACGGTAGGGACGGTAACATTTACCCTGACATCAACAGCCAATGGAACATGCATTGCAGTAAATGATGCTATGATAATTACAATTACTCCACCACCAATAGTAAATGCCGGAGTTAATCAGACTATTTGCAGTAATAACCCTGTTGTCAATCTTTCAGGAAGTGTAACAGGCGGAGGTTCAACCGGAAATTGGTTTTCAAGTGGTACCGGAACATTTAGTCCTTCTACAACTGCATTAAATGCGACTTATACGCCAAGTAATGCTGATACTGCTTCAGGTACAGTAACCTTAACTTTATTTTCAACTGATGGTTGTGGTGTTGTTACAGATAATATGGTTATCACAATAACAAATGCTCCATATGTTTTAGCAGGAACCGACCAGATTGTTTGCCAGTCAAGCCCGGCAGTAACACTAAATGGTACAGTAACGGCAGGTTCGACAACCGGAATATGGACCAGCACCGGAACAGGATCATTTACTCCAGGAGCAACAACCATTGATGCAACATACAATCCAAGTGCAGCAGATATAACAGTCGGAACTGTTACTTTGACTTTAACATCAACATCAAATGGTAATTGCTTGGCAGTAAACGACCAAATGTCAATAACAATATTACCGACACCTGTAGTGGATGCAGGTTCGAATCAGACGGTATGTGCTTCTTCGCCAAACGTGAGTCTGATTGGTTCAGTAACAGTTGGTTCAACAACAGGAAACTGGACAAGTTCTGGTACTGGAACTTTTTCACCAAATTCAACAACCCTGAATGCTACCTATGTACCGAGTGCTGCGGATATTTCTGCTGGAAACGTTTCTCTTACCCTTACTGCAACGGGCGGATGTTCCTCACCAACAGATTTAATAACTGTTACAATAACTCCTTTGCCAGTAGTGTCTGCAGGTATTGATCGGACGATATGTGAGACAACAGCAAGTATAAATTTAGCAGGGTCTGTGACAGTTGGTGGAACAACAGGAAACTGGACCAGTTCGGGCACAGGAAGTTTTGCTCCATCATCCACCATATTAAATGGTACATACTCACCAAGTGCTGCAGATATTGTAGCAGGAAATATTACGTTGACACTGACTTCGACAAATGGTTGTGATGTTGTTTCTGATTTTATGATTTTGCATATTATAACACAGGCAGATGTGAATGCAGGTATTGACCTTACATATTGCAGCAATAATGCCATTGTCAACCTGTCAGGTATTGTGAATGGTGCAGCAGGGACAGGAAACTGGACTACTTCAGGAACAGGGTCATTTTTACCTAACTCAACAACACTAAATGCTACCTATTTACCAAGTGATGCAGATACTGCAAACGGAACGGTGACTCTTACATTAACATCAACAAGTAATGGTCCTTGTCCGGCAGATGTTGATAATCTTATTCTTACTTTGACTCCGTCGCCATATTCCATTGCTGGAACAGATATTTTTGTTTGTGCCAACAATGCAGATGCTGCATTGGATGGATCTGTATGGGGTGCTTCATCAACAGGTATATGGACGAGCTCAGGAACCGGATCATTCAGTCCGTCATCTTCCGATTTGGATGCAGCGTACACTCCTTCTGCAGTTGATATTATTGCTGGCATTGTAACTTTAACACTGACTCCTACCGGAATCGGATCCTGTTTATCAGTAAATGATCAGTTGCTGCTTACAATTACACCGGCTCCTACGGCCGATGCAGGTGATGATATTTATCTCTGCAATACTGATGTGGCATCTTTGAATGGTGGAATTATTCTTGGTGCAGGAACAGGTATCTGGTCAAGTTCAGGGACAGGAACCTTCAGTCCGTTAAATACAGATTTAAATGCTACATATACCCCGGGGAGTGCTGATACGCTTGCAGGATCGGTTACACTGACTCTTACATCAACAAATAACGGTGGATGTCTTGCAGTATCTGATGAACTTGACATTATTTTCACTCCAAGACCAATTGTTGATGCGGGTGCAGATCAGATAATCTGTGCAAACAATACTGCTGTGTTAAATGGCAGTGTATCGGGAAGTTCAACAACCGGTCATTGGATAACCAGCGGAACAGGCGTGTTCATGCCTTCAGATACAGCACTTAATCCCACGTATATTCCAAGCGATGAGGATGGTGTTGCCGGTACAGTTACATTAACATTACATGCTACATATGCCTGTTATCAATCAGATAATCTTGTTGTTACTCTAATGACACCACCTACAGTAGTTGTTGGTAGTGATATTGAAATTTGTGAAACGCAGGCATCAGTAAATGTGAGTGGAACGGTTAGCGGAGTTACAACAACCGGAGTCTGGACAACTTCAGGTAATGGAACCTTTACTCCTTTAACGACCAGTCTGAATCCGACCTACACATTTAGTGCAGAAGACATCACATCAGGAAATGTAACACTTTACCTTACTTCAACAGTAAATGGTGATTGTCTTTCTGAAACAGACAGTTTGATTGTAACCATGGATCGCATGGCAATTGTTGATGCCGGAGCAGATATCACAACTTGTGCAAACAACGCAGAAGTGCTGATTAATGGGTCTGTTTCTGGTGGATCAACAACCGGAAACTGGACATCATCTGGCTCAGGAAGTTTCAGTCCGGTGTCAAACATAAATGCATCTGAATATATTGTTACTGATGCTGATACAACTGCCGGATTAGTTACATTAACACTATCATCAACAAATAACGGAAGCTGTCCTGTTGTTTCAGACCAATTGATTGTAAATATTACACCTTCACCATGGCTTAATGCGGGAACTGATTTAACAATTTGCGGAAATAATGCTATTGCAAATCTAAATGGTTTAGTTGGTGCAGGGGCGACAGGAGGAGTATGGAACACACTAGGTGCAGGAACTTTTTCACCTGATGAAAATTCACTAAATGCAGATTATATTGCGTCAACTACAGATACAATATCTGGAAATGTGATACTTATTCTTACAACAACCGGAAATGGTGATTGTCTTGCTGTTACTGATACATTGGAAATAACAATTACTGATCAGCCATTAGTTGAAGCGGGAGATAATCAGATTATTTGTTATAGTCAAAATGCAATTGTTGAAGGAATCATTAATGTTGCAGCGTCCGGAGCAATATGGACAACTTCGGGTGACGGTACGTTCATTTTGGACACAGATCTTTCAACCGAATACACACCTGGTGTAAATGATGAATCCAACGGCACAGTTACTTTGTATCTTACAACAACTGGTGTTGGTAATTGTATCCCTGTTGTTGATTCAATAGAAATAGAGATAACTTCACAGCCTGTTGTTGATGCAGGGATTGATGAAACTATTTGTAGTAATTTAACATTATCATTGAACGGCTCAGTATTGGGAAGCTCAACAACAGGTATCTGGTCAACTTCAGGCACCGGAATATTCATGCCAGATAATACATCGCTTAATGCAGTTTATTATCCCAGTGTAGCTGACACAACTTCTGGAAGTGTAATTCTTACTCTAAGCGCAACAAACTCATGTGTTTCAGAAGATCAAATGGCATTAACTTTGACCGATGCTCCTTTTGTAAATGCCGGAATAGACCAGATAATTTGTGCAGATGTTGAAACTGTTACCCTGTCAGGAAATGTTTCAGGAGCAACTTTAACCGGCCAATGGTCAACACTTGGTACAGGAAATTTCTCTCCGGATGCTACAGATTTAAATGCTTTATATAATGTAAGCAGCGCTGATAGTTTGGCAGGATTTGTAGAACTGATTCTTGAATCTACAAATAACGGAACCTGTGCTGTGGAATATGATACCTTGATTGTGACTATTACTGATATTCCGGTTGTTGAAGCAGGTGAAGATCAGACTGTTTGTGCTACAAATAGTGTTTCTTTATCAGGAAGCATTACAGGCATAGTAACCACAGGTGTCTGGACCAGTTCAGGAACCGGCATCTTTACACCAAATGCAACAGCACTCAATGCGGTTTATCATCTGAGCGCTGCTGATACTGCAGCAGGAACAGTAGTTTTAACATTGTCTTCAACAGGATCATGTACTGTAATTTCTGACAATCTGAATGTAACAATTACTCCGGCTCCTTTTGTGAATGCTGGTCCTGATCTTACAGTTTGTTCCAATAATGCAAATGCCCTTTTATCAGGAAGTGTGTGGGGGGCAACCACAACTGGAATATGGTCAACATCAGGTACAGGAATTTTCAGTCCATCAAGCACAGATTTAAATGCAGTTTATATGCCAAGCGATTTGGATACTGCCTCCGGAATTGTAAATCTGACACTTACATCAACATCGAATGGTGATTGTATTGCCGGTAATGATATGCTGGTACTGACTATTTCCAATGCCCCGATGGTTCTTGCCGGAGATGATGATGTGATTTGTAGCGGAGATAATTATACTTTATCAGGCGTTATTTATTCATCCTCCGGTGAAGGTGAATGGACAACTTCAGGTGACGGCACATTCATGCCTTCAGCAAATGAATTGAATGCAGTTTATGAACCTGGTTTGGGAGATAATGCAGCAGGTTTTGTAATCCTGACGTTGACTTCGATAAATATTGGAACCTGCAACGCTGTTAATGATGAAATAACTTTGTCTATCACTCCGCGTCCAAATGTTGATGCTGGAGAAGATCAGATTATTTGCAGCAATAACACAGTGTTTTTATTAGGTTCAGTGACAGGAAGTTCTACAACAGGTTACTGGGAATCATCAGGAACCGGGTATTTTGTTCCTGACAGTACTGATTTTACTGCTGAATATGTACCCAGTGCCGAAGATACAGCATCAGGATCTGTGTTTTTTACACTTCATTCGACTAATTCATGTGATGCTACGGATGATATGCTGCTGACACTGACTGTTGGTCCACATGTGGATGCAGGTGATGATCAGGTGATATGTGTATCTGAAAATTCCGTTTCTCTTGAAGGCAGTATCTGGGGTGCAACAACAACAGGAATATGGCTGACCTCCGGTACTGGATATTTTACACCTGATTTTACCGAATTAAATGGTGAATATCATATTAGTGCAGCCGATTCTGCCGCAGGAACTGTTCAACTTGTTTTGGTTTCAACAAACAACGGTGATTGTCTCATTGAAACTGATACGATTGTAATTGGAATTACCGACATACCGGTTGTCGATGCCGGAACTGACCAGGTTGTTTGTGCAAATAATGATGTTCAGCTTGCTGGTTCTGTTGCAGGCGTTGTTACATCAGGTGTTTGGACAACATCAGGAACAGGTTATTTTGAACCCGACAGTGCACAAATGGATGCTGTATATGTTTTAAGTACTGCTGATACAGCAGCAGGGTACGTTCAACTCAGTTTGACTTCAGTCGGATCATGTGTTGATGTGATAGATGTGATGGATATTACAATTACTCCGGCACCATTTGTAAATGCAGGCCCAAATGTAATTGTGTGTGCCAATAATCCAAATGCTGTTCTTTCAGGAAATATCTGGGGTGCAACGACAACAGGTATTTGGTCCAGTTCAGGTTCAGGAACCTTTGTACCCTCTTCCACTGATTTGAATGTAACATATATTCCAAGTAACGCTGATACAACAGCCGGAGGTGTTACAATTACATTAACTGCAACAGGAATAGGGGATTGTTCTCCCGTTTCAGATGTTCTGGTAATTACTTACACCAACCCACCGATTGCAAATGCAGGAAACAATATTTATGCTTGTAATGATAATAATGTAAATTTATCTGGCGAAATTCTTTTTGGTGCAGGCACAGGTACATGGACAACAACTGGTGCGGGCGGTTTTGTAAATGTAGATTCACTCAACTCATATTACATTACCAGTCCTTCAGACACTGTTGTAGGTTCAATACTCATGATTCTTACTTCAACTAATAACGGAGGATGTATAGGTGATTCAGATACATTAACTGTTTATTATACTCCGAGACCATTTGTTGAATCAGGTGCTGATATGGAAATATGCTCTAATGACACCTTGAGTATATCAGGAATTGTTTCGGGCAGTTCGACAACGGGTTTTTGGTCAAGTTCGGGATCTGGAATATTCCTGCCAGACAGCAGTTATTTAGCAGCACAGTATGTTCCTTCTCTTGCAGATGCAGATACAGGTTTTGTATATATTACACTTACTTCAACAAATGCTTGTTCGACAGAAGACTCATTCCGTCTGGATTTCATTTATGCACCTGTCGCAAATGCAGGTAGTAACCAGTCGGTTTGCCCGGGTGACAATATGGTGAGCCTTTCAGGTTCAGTTACAGGAGTAGATTCGTCTGGTGTGTGGACTACTTCGGGTACAGGGGCATTTGTTCCTTCTGACACAGTTATGAACCCAATATATGTGTTAAGTGTACTAGATATTGAAAATGGGGGCGTAAATATTTATTTGACATCAACAGGTTCAGGAGCTTGTGGTACATCGATAGATACAATGCATGTTTCTGTTTTAGGTTTGCCTGAAAATTTTGCAGGAGATGATTTTTTTGCATGTGGAAATTCAGACGCCTCACTTGTCGGTACAGCATCTGATACAACATCCTATTGGGAGACATTAGGCAGTGGTTTATTTTTGCCAGATAGCAGCGCATTGAATGGATATTATTCATTTAGCACTGCCGATACAATTGCAGGATTTGTAAATATTGTTCTTCATACCTCAAACGTATGTGGTTCAGTTGAAGATACAGTATTAATTACAATTACTCCGGCGCCATGGGTTGATGCAGGTACTGACCGAATAATCTGTAACACATATACTGAGATTGAGTTGTCAGGAATTGTTACAGCAGGTGCCACAACCGGAATGTGGACCACATCGGGAGATGGTTCGTTTAGCCCGTCAGACAGCGATTTTAATGCTGTTTATTTTGTAGGAAGTGTTGATACTACTGTCGGATCGGTTACACTTTATCTGACAAGTACCGGAAATGGCGATTGTAATGCGGTTATGGATTCATTAGTAATAAGCATTCTTCCTGCTCCTGAAGTTTATGCAGGAGAAGACTTTTCTGTATGTAATACTGTTTATGCTGGTATTGAAGGTATTGTGAATTCTGCTTCAGGAACAGGTACATGGTCAACGACCGGTGATGGAAGTTTCTCTCCGAGTGCCGATTCACTTTCAAGTACATACAATGCAGGAGATGCTGATATTTTAGCAGGTGAAGTTAATCTGGTTCTGATAGCTACCAATCTTGGCGAATGCCTTACGAATACAGATACTGTTATGGTAACATTCATAGGTTCTGAAAGTGATGTTGAAATTGATGATTCTGTATTTATTTGTTTTGGAGATAGTATAATGATTACCCCTGTCGTATCTGGTGATACGGGAACATTTTACTGGACAACTGGTGGAGCAGGATTTTTCTGGCCAAATGATTCAACCGCAAATGTAGTTTATAATCCTGATTCAACTGATATGGATACTTCAAATCTATACATATACATGGAGTACCATTATGTTTGCGGAACAATAAATGATTCAATGAAATACACTGTTTACTATAATCCTGATGCGCAAATATATTCAGCACCAGATTGTAAATCAATGAACATTCATTTTGCCGACAGTTCAACAGTTAATGGAGGTTATATCATTGAATGGGAATGGATGACGGGTGATGGTAATTCATCAGCCGACTCTTCGTTTAATCATGAGTATGCTGATATTGGTGACTTTGATATCAGTCTGGTTGCTACATCTGATAAAGGTTGTCGTGATACAGTAACATCAATAGTAAGTGTCTGGACGCCAACAATAGCCGGTTTTAGTGTTGAGGATACTATAGTTATTTCTGGGCAGGTTATTGAATTTACTGATGAATCAACCGGAGCAGTTTCCTGGTATTGGACATTTGGTGATCAGACAGGCACTTCAGATGAACAAAATCCTGTTTATTCATATGGTATTCCGGCAAACTACAATGTGTGGCAATTTATTGAAGCACAAAACGGTTGTACAGACAGTACATCAATGACTTTTGTGATAATTAACAACGGGTATGCGGTGCCATCAGCATTTTCTCCAAACGGGGATAATCTGAATGACTTCTTTTTCATAAGAGGTGGCCCGTTCAGTGAATACGACCTTCGGGTGTTTAACTCCTGGGGTCAGCAAATTTTTATTTCAACGGATCAAAACGTTCAATGGGATGGCACCTTTAGAGGAAAGGATCAGCCAGAAGGAGTGTATATTTACACATTCAAGGGCAGGACAATTGATGGAGATATGATTGATCAGACAGGTGATATTACAATAATCAGATAATTCAAAAGCCATGAAAAGGAATATAATTATATCAGCAATAGTAATGATGATCACAACTGGATCATTGCAATCTCAGGATCATCATTTTTCGCAATTCGATGCGACACTTCAATACCTTAATCCGGCTTTGACAGGAATGTCATGGGAAGGGCCTTTTGACTGGCGTGCAAATACATCATGCCGTTCGCAATGGGGTAGTATTGCCAGTCGGCCATTTACAAACCAGCTTCTGGCCTTCGATATGCCATTTAAGAAAGAATATGGTTTGGGTGGCTATATTGTCAACAATTCGGCGGGTTCAGGACATTTGAATACTCTTAATTTCATGTTGGGGGGTGCATATGAAATTACCGTTGATCCAAGCGAAGTACATAATCTGTATGTTGGTGCCCAACTTGGTTTGTTACATAGGAGTGTAAGGGTTTCTGAATTGTTTTTCGATAGTCAGTATTCTTACTCAACAGGTACCTATGATGCCGGAATTTCAAGTGGTGAAAATATCCCTGATAAAAGTATTGTCAGGTTTGATGCCAACTTTGGTTTTTACTACGTCTATAATGAAAAAAACAATACATTGAAACCTCATGGAGGCCTTAGTCTGTTTCATGTTGTAATGCCAAACGAGTCACTAACAGGGTTAAAAACAAGAATGCCTATCAGATGGATATTTACTGCCGGTACCGAGTATATAATTAACGAACAGTTTAAACTGATGCCCGACTTTATGGTTCAGTGGGAAGCAAAAGCTGTTGATTTTGTTATTGGAACCCTTGCAGGATATCTTATTAAGGATACTGAATACCGTGTTTTATCAGGATTTTCATACAGGAATAAAGATGCTGTAATTATTCATTTAGGGTTAAATCATAAAAGATGCTGGTATAGAATGAGCTATGACTTAAATACTTCCTACCTTAAGGCATACACAAAAATGAAGGGGGGATTGGAATTTTCTGTAATTTATTTGTTTCAGGGAAAAGAGGAGGTTGGAAGAACTTTTATTTAGTCAACATGCAATAAGATGCAGGATGAACTGGTTTTGCCGAACGCTTTCGTATTAAGCTTCAACGTTTGCCAGGATAGTAAGAAAAGAAGCAATCATAATTACTAATGATTGCTTCTTTATTTAATTGAAAATCCTGATTAATTAAACGACTTGACTATAAGTTCAAAATCTTTTAACGACATTCGCTGCATAGCCAGTCCCTCTTTATTGTCTAATCCGGTAAGAAGCTGCTTATAACCCACCAGCATCTCATTTCCGTCTTTCTTAAAAGCCATGATGGTGACTTTTTTACCTCTTGGTACTTTTTCAAATTTAATCGCTTTGTCAGCATTAAAATAATAACCGGGAAGAATCGACTTCATATCATGAAATACCATGCAAACTGTTGTTTTTTCATCTATACGGTCAACCTGGACAAATAAATCCTGGGTATTTTCGACTTCATAAAAAAGATCACAGTTGATCCATCCCAGATTACTTGATTTCATCAAAATACCGATCATTTGCTCGTTTTCTCCCCAATATTCTCCCGGGACTTCAATATTGCTTTCACCGTTGATTTGCCCAACATTGCCTTCCTTGTCTTCTGCCCAGTTGACCACATTGTCTTTTTCGTTTCCTTCAAAAACTTTCCAATTATCATCATACTTTACCGGCATCGTAATATCAATTTGCATTCCGGGCCTCAATTCAAGCTCCCTTCCATTACAAAAAGCCTTGATGTAAATCATTCCGCCCGAAACCAGCATTTTTCGGTTGCTTAAAGTTGTTAGTCCGGCATTGAACATGTCTTCTTTTGAGTAAAATTCCCATACAGAAATGTTCAGTGTGTCGCATGATGCCATCTCACAGCCTGTGTAAAATGCATTTTCGGGAAACCGGATTGTGGTGCCCTGACTGCAATAAACAAAATCTTCGTAGCACGGCGATATTATGAATTTTTGCTCTTTTGCCGGATCGAGTACCGGACCTTCGCCAACTGCATATTTTGTTGGCGCATCCGACGATTTGTAAACCAAAATTGAATATTCTCCATTCTGGTTTGTAAATGACCTGTAATCAATGGCGTCTTTTTTCTTTTTATCAAAAGGTACGATTATTCTTTTCATATCTTTTTCCATTACACCTTTTTCCAGTAAATACTCATAGGCCAGGTCTGCTCTTGATTTTGAAAGCGTTGTTTTACATCCGGTGTTCTTGTTTTTACATTCGTCCTTACTCAGAAAAGTGAATATCAATTCTTCACCATACGGTATTTTATCGTATGCCTGATCAATATAATATTTCACTTCAAAGGTAATTACGTTGGAAGATTGCGGAAACATGATAAATGCTTCAGGGATTTCCTTGTTTTGACCCACTGCTGAGGATAAAACAAAAAACATTAACAAAATGGCCGGCGTTTTCATGGTTTTGAGTTTTAAGTTAATTTGTTGATTAGCAGATATGCAAATGAGCTGATGTGCAGATGCGCTAATTTGTCCCTTTAATTTTAAATTACTAAATTGCAGGTAGATGTTGTTTCATAAAATGGCTTTATACTTAAAACATTTATATAATGCAATACAAGACCAAAAGGTTCGCTGTGCGGCCATGGAATTTTGACGACTGTCAGGATTTGGCATTCTACGGTAATAACAAGAAGATTTATGACAATCTTCGTGACGCATTTCCATATCCATACACCTTGAAAAATGCTGAAAACTGGCTAAAATTGGCGCCCTATGAAAAAAATTATTTGCTTCGGGCAATTGAAATTGACGGGCATGCGGTGGGTGGAATAGGTGCTATTTTTAAAGATGATGTGTACCGAAAATCCTGCGAAATTGGCTACTGGCTTGCAGAACAATATTGGGGCAGGGGAATAATGACCGAAATTATTAAAAAGCTGGTTAAGCATATTTTTGAAAAACATGATGTGGTCAGGGTTTATGCTGCCATTTTTGAATCGAACAAGGCATCAGCAAGGGTTTTGGAAAAAGCCGGACTGAAACTCGAAGCTGTGCATAAAAAAGCTGTGTTCAAAAATGGTGTCTTTATGGATGAGTTGATGTATGCGGTTGTCAGGTTAAAAAATGAGTGAAAAAAATTACACAAAATTACTTGCAAAAATGTGGAAATAATCACGGAATTGCATGATAAAATGGGAAATCAAGTAAATAGAACCAAAACTGATTAACTGGAAAACCAGTAAAGCAGAAGTCTATTAATTCTGAAATGAACCAAGCAGTAGGATAGTAATAGGCTAAATAAAACAACAGGAGATATAACAATTATCTCACTGTCAAAGTTTTTCCATCAGAAGATTTATCTACTTCTCCGATTGTCTTTGCAGAATCCTTTGATTGATTTTGATTATATGCCGAAATTCGATATCTCTTGCTTTTGTATAATTGAATGTTTGCAGTACTTCCGGGCTGAACTGAAGTAATGCTTTCTGACATTGTGGTTAGGTCGGTTTGAATAATGTAAATTGTTTGCCCGCTGTTTTCATTGGATATACTGATAGAAAAACTATTATCTGAAAAACCACTGCCAACGGGCTTTTGCTGCTCCAGATACTGATTTCTTTCTGCAATGGTCATTTTATTCAATTTTTCTTCCTGCTGCCTTAAGTCTTCATTTTTCTCTGCTTCACTGCCTTTTAATTCGTATTCATTATATAATTCAGCCAACATGGTTTGGTTTTCGGAAAATTTCAGTTTTGCCGCTTCATCCACATTCAAGAGAAATACTCCCTTAATATTTTTTATTTTATAATACTTGTCGGATTGTAGTTTTGCAGTAACCTCCAATTCTATTTCAACACGATGCTCTCCCTCCGAAAGCTCCTTGAAAACCGAGGAAATAACACTGCTGAAGTTTCGGGAAAGGATGTCATTATAACCTGAAATAATTGAATTCGCATTTTTGTAGTTTGTTTCAATGGATTCAAAAAAAGCTTTTTCAGGAACGATTGCCAATATCAAATCTTTTTGGCTGTACGGGAGTTTAAAAAACTCTTTTTCTCTAAGTTTGACGTTTGACTCATTCCCACCTTCCTTAGTGTTTACTTTTATTGTTACCCGATAATATTGCAATCCGGAGGCATCCTCTTTAGGCATCAATTCATACAATGATTTTCCAATATTTAATTTTGCATAAATTGCATCTTCTCCACTAAAGGAAATGATATTGGCATTTGCGATGTTATAATCGTTGGTGAATGTAAGATAAGCAGGTTCAATAATATCAGCAAATGCTCCATCTGAAAAATTTTCTGTAACGGTTTTATTTTCGGCAGCCAATGTTTGTTGCTCTTTGGCTATCTCATCAATTATTGATGGTTTTGAATCAGTTTGATTTCCGTCAGTGGTTTTTGTATCGGTGGTTTGTGAATTGCTATTTTGGTTTTCGTCCTTGTTTTTGTCGTTTTTCTTTTTGCTTACTTTGTCAACAGCTTTGTTAGTTATTTTGTTTAAATCAATCTGTGAGAAGCTTTTTAAGGGATTAAAATATAGAATAACAAAGGTCATCAGGATAATAATAATTGATTTTTGTTTCATGGCTTTTGTTTTTTGTTTTTTGTTTGTTTTTGTAAAAATATTATTTTTCAATTAGATACAAAAGAAAAATATGAAAAATTGAGGAAATATGACTTAATAAATGCTGTTTTTGCCAACCACCATCTGCCCCAAAGCAATTCCTCCGTCATTTGATGGAACCTGCTCGTTGGAGTAAACTTCAAAGTGCAGTTTATTCAATTCTTTTTCAACGTTCTCAAGCAAATACCTGTTCTGGAATGTTCCACCCGATAAGCATATTTTATTAATTCCGCTTTCTTTTCTGATTTTTTCAGCTGTTTCAATTATAACGGTAATGATCGTATTGTGGAATTTTGCAGAAATAATCCCGATTGGGATTTTCTTTTCCAAATCGGCAACAATTTCTTTTATGGTCTTAATGAAAGAAATGTCATCTGCAACTTCATAGTTGTACTTTTCTTTTACTCCGGGTTCAATTATTGCCTCAAGCCGCATGGGCGCCTCGGCATGAAAATCTGCATGGGTACACAGGTTAATTATTGCCGAAACAGCGTCAAATAATCTGCCGGCACTGCTGCTCAGCGGACAGTTGATTTTCTTGTCTATGGCCTGCAGCAATAGAGCTGTTTTTTCATGGTCGAGCTGCTTTACGAATGGGATGTCTTTTTTCAGGAAGTCTTGTCCGTAGGCCTTATAGAGAAAGGAAACGCCCATTCTCCATGATTCTTTCGCGGCCTTGTCTCCTCCGGGCATCGGAATGTACTCAAAATGGGTTTTTCTTTGGTAGTTTTCGTAGTCGCAAACCATGAATTCGGCTCCCCAGATATTCCCGTCATCTCCCAGTCCGGTGCCGTCCATGGCAACCCCAATTACTTTTTCATCAAGTCCATGTTCTGCCATGCACGAAGCAATGTGTGCATGGTGGTGCTGTACCTCAATGATTTTTAGTCCGGTTTCCTTTGCATACCTCGTTGACAGATAATCGGGATGCAGATCGCAAACCATAACCTTTGGCTCAACCCTGAAGAGCTTTTTAAACCGCTCAAGTGATTCGGAAAAAAACTCCAGTGTTTCCATGTTTTTTAAATCTCCGATATGCTGGCTCATGATCGCCTGATGGTCTTTTCCCACGCAAAAACAATTCACCAGTTCGGCTCCGGTGGCAATGATTCCGTCAACACTGAAGTTAAAGGTAAACGGACCGGGTACAAATCCTCTGGAACGCCTTATCAGTCTGGGTTTATCGTTTACTGCGAATACCACTGAATCGTCAGTCCGGTTATATATTTCGCGGTTATAGGAAAGCACCGCATCGCATATTTTTCCAAGCTTTTCACGGGCGGTTTTATCATCAATCACAATGGGTTCATCTGAGATGTTTCCGCTGGTAAGAACAATGGCATCAGTCCTGAGTTTTTCAAATAAAAGATAATGCACAGGCATATAGGGCAACATGCAACCAATGGTGTTAAATCCCAAACAAACAGATTGGGCAAAATCTTTTTTCTTTTTGAGAAGGATAATGGGTCTTTGCCACGAGCTGATTTGTTCCTGTTCAGTTTGTGAAACAAAGGTATATTCCTTTACTTTTTCAATATTTCTGAACATCACAGCAAAGGGTTTGCTTTCCCTGATTTTATTTTTTCTAAGCCGGTTAACAGCATGCTCATTTGATGCATCACAGGCAATAAAATATCCACCAATACCTTTGATTGCAACAATTTTCCCTTCGTTAAAAAGATTTGCAGTGTGATTTAAAATGGATTTGAAATCAGTAATTTCAGACTTGTTGTCATGAAGAATATAAGATGGTCCGCACACCTCGCAAGCAACAGGTTGTGCATGAAAGCGACGATCCAGAATGTCGGTGTATTCTTTTCGGCAATCATCGCACATCACAAAGGGCAGCATGGTGGTTTTTTCGCGGTCGTAGGGGAGGTCTTTGATGATGGTGAACCTCGGACCGCAGTTGGTGCAGTTGATGAATGGGTAGTTGATGCGGTTCTTCTGGACTTTCATGTCGGCAAGGCAGTCGGGGCATACGGCTATGTCCGGACTAACATCCGTGATGGCATCGGAGGTGTTTTTGCTTTTAACGATGGTGAATTCCGTGAAGTTTTCTGCATCGACATCTGAAATGTTCATTGAAACAATTTTTGAAGCCAATGGTGCTTCTTTTTTGATGGATTGAACAAAGGCCTCAATTTTTTCGACATCGCCCTGAGCGCATATGTAAACCCCGTCGTTGCGATTGTCAACCCAGCCGGTTATTCCATTGCGTGCGGCAATGCGGTAAATGAACGGCCTGAAACCAACGCCCTGCACAAGACCTTTGATATGGATGTTTATTGTTTTCAATGGAAGACAAAATTAGTATTTTTATGGATATTTGCCTTCGGCGATTCTGGATATTTGCGGGATTGGATATTTGTCTTTGGCGAGATTGGATATTTGCTTCGCGATATTGGATATTTGCTTTGTGACCAATCGGTTGGCAGATTGAGTTGCTTTTATGCGCGTTTATTGGTCCTGATGACTTTTATTAAATAAATAATTATAACAGGTAAAAACGAAATCAAGCAAGCTTTATAAATTATCTCCGGGTTAATTAAATGATAAAACGGATTTTCGTTTACAGGAAAAAATGGATTAATATCCTTGTATAAAAATGAATCAATAAGAACATGCAGCCAAATTCCCAAAACACCTGAAATAACTGCTTTTCGTAGGTTTTTTGTGTAATCTAAAGCAATCAGTTTCATACCCCAATTTATGGGTTTGAAGGCGTAATAACCTAAAGCTCCAAATATTGTCCCGATAATAATTCCCGACAGAAAAGTATGGGCATAGCCATGCAGCGGATAATTTAAATTGAATACCATTACCATTAACGGTTCAATATCTACGATTACATTGGCCAATATGAAAATGGGAATGTCGATATACCTGTTTAGGGGTAAGGAAATTAGTGCGCTTGGTCCGAAATGTAACGGTGTTATTGGCATAAATCTAACATTATTGTTGTCCAAAGATATAATTTTTTGCTGTGTGAATTATTTTCTGAAAAGAACTGCCCCGTTGCAAGCAAACGGGGTATCAACTTAGGATTTATTATATTTCCGCCCAAAGGGACGAGGAATCGAGTTTACGAGCTTCGCAAACGCTGAACCGCGTGCCGCATTAGCTTTAGCGGTGGCGCAGCTTAATGCGAAAGCGTTCGGCGAAGCCAATAAAACCTTAGAGATCCCTCGGCTTCCCTCGGGATCAGTTCGACTAAATAATTTCAGTTCACTATCGTTCCTGAAATTATAGTCTCACTGATTTAATTTTTGTATTGTAAGTGATTATTTTTTAAGAAAATAGATTGATTTTAGATTTTTTTTTGTAATATTGATATTGAATAATTCTAAGCAGCTATATCATGATTTTAAGAATATTTTTTATTTGGATATTTTTCATTTCCATTACTGGAAATTCCCAAACACTAATCGGAACAAGCTACAGTCCCGATGCCACAGCAAATCATAACCAAAGAAAAATTGTAAGAGATTCGGCTGAAAAAATTTTTGTAGTATTTGTTGATACCTTTAATCTGGAAAACGTTATTAAAGGGGTTTGGTTGAACATAGAAACGGGTGATTGGAGCAGTGAATTGATGATTTGTAGCGGATTTAACCCGACAATTTCAATATCAGAAGAAGGAACAAAACATTTAGTGTATGAATCGAATGATTCTTTAACCAGAATAATGTACATCAATTCTGAAAACTTTATTGATTGGGGTACACCTGTTGAGTTAAGCAATTCGTTATTAGTGAGTAGATTACCTGTTGCTGATGTGGATTCATCCGGAAATCTGAATATTTTATGGATTCAGGAAAATGAAGATATGACAGAATCCTTAATTTACAGAAACGTTTTAAACGGAACTCTTTCTGATCCGATTACCGTTACAACCAAGTCCGAAATAATTGATATTGCAATTGCAAATCACTTGGATTATTATGATGATAACCTGTATTTTGCTATTCAGTTTGATGGTGATTCACTGCATTTTTTCAGAACTGACAATGCGTTTTCATTTCTTGATACATTAATTGAGGATAAAGGCAGCATGCCGGGTATTACTTATAATTCTGTTGCAGGAGGTTATGGAGACGAATCTTTAAGGGTTTTATATCTTAATTCATCGTCTCAAATTGTTGAGGGAGAAATACTTACATATTATGATGAAATTTTTTTTGAAACAATGGCCTATGAAAATGTAGATGTAATTTGTGTGGATGATTTGATACCTTGTATTGGTTACAGTTTCATTATGCTTAAATCCGGAGTGTTATACCATGTTTTTTCTTATGGGACTGATTTGGGATTAAGATATGAACTTGATACAATTGACTCAAATCCCATTAATCCTTCAATTGCTTATAAACGATTCAGCTTTGATTGTATTGATTACATCTGGATGGAAGACAATGGAGATGGTTATAATATCTTCTACAAACGCGATGAAAAGCATATTTGGCTTGGTGTTAAAGATGTGAAAGAAACTGATGTTTTTAGTATTTCCGGTTATCCAAATCCTTTTACAGATAAGATTAACATTGAAATCAGGACCGATGAAAAAAATCATCCGGTTGTGAAAGTAATGAATACAAGTGGTCAATACATCAGGTTACTTGATATCAGATTAACCCATGAGGGAAAGTATTGCTATGAATGGGATGGAACAGATCAAAAAGGAAAAAAGGTTGACAGTGGCACTTATATAATTACTTGTCTGTCAGAGAAAATTAAAACTTCCAGAAAGGTGTTGTTTGTGAATAAATAAACGAATTACGAATAATGAACACCGAATTTCGAATTACGAATGAAATTAATTTTGTGAATCCTTTGGTATTTATCACCTCACAAAATAACTAACCTTTTCCAGCTTCGAAACAGGATCAAACTCCTCAAGATAAATGTCTTTTGGCAGGTCAAGTTTATACGGAGTGAAATTGAGAATTCCTTTTATTCCGGAATCAATCAATATCCTCACAACACTTTCGATATCTTCAGTTGAAACGGCAAGAACAGCTATGGAAACATCATGTGTTTTAATGATTTCACCGAGCTGCATGATGCCGTAGCAGGGAATATCCGTAAATGCATTGTTTTCTTTTTTTGGAATATAATCAAAAGTTGCGACAATGCTGAGGCTCGACTCTTCACTTAAAAAATACTCTGTGGCTGCGGCGCCCAATCCGTCAATTCCGATGAGCACTGCATTTTTCTTTGATTCGGCACTCAGTCGGCTGTTTATAACTTCAATCAGCTCATTTACCGGATACCCTTTTCTGTTGTTTCCATGACAACCAATGAGCATCAGGTCTCTTCTTACTAAAACCGGACTGATATTTAAAACCCTGGCCAGATCATGAGAAAAAATATGCGGCTGCTCAAGATATAAATACTTCAGCAACAGTCTGCGGTACTTGAAAAACCGCTCAATGGTGTTATCGGGAAGGGTGGTTACTGCAGCTTTTTCCATTGTTTCAGATAAGCTTTGCTTAAGTATGAAAAGTATTTTGAACCATTGGTGTAGTTCACTACCAACTGTTTTGGATTTGCTCCGGCATTTTTCTTGAAATCTTCGATGGCCAGACGGGTTCCGAGAGTTGTTTGACTGTTTTTGGTGTTTTTCTTGTTATAGGTTTTTCTTTCAAGCTCTTTCATATAATCAAGACTATTCTTGTAATCATTTTTGTCAAGATAATAGTTTGCGGCATAGTTGATCATTGGTGCGCTTGTCTGTTTGAAAAACTCATGAAAACCCATATGTTTTATTCCAAGAACTGCAACGTTATTGGTGTAATAATGCCTTTCAAATTCCTGATAAGCCTCGATTGCCTCTTTAAATTGGTCATATTCCAGGTGTTTATCCACTTTCTGACCAAGTTTCTGGTAAACAGAACCGGGAAGAATTTCAGATCTTTTATTTTCGGCATCCTTGGTCGAAATCTCACACTCGCTGTTTTTTGCAGCAAAATCAAGAGCTTCATTCAAATAGTTTTCAGCAATAATATAACTTGATTCTTTGATTTGAGCAATGGCATCTGCTACCTTTTTATCATATTCGGCCTGTTTATTGCGACATTCCTGTGAGAATATTTTGTTTTTCAGATCAGTTGCCATTTTTTCAAGCTCAAGATCGGCCTGCATTTCGTATTGTGTAATCATGTTTTTAACCAGCGTATAATATTCACGGGCAGCTTTCAGATCATTAACCTGAACTTTAGCTGTTCCCGATTCAATATTTTTAATGCAGATATTCTTTGCAGCTTTTGTGAGATTTGGTTTTAGCTTACTGTTTGTTTTTATTTCATAGGAAAGCTCAATGACACTGGCTTTTTCAAAGTTTTTCAGCGCTTCGTCATAGTTTTTCTGTTCCAACAGGTTAAAACCGGCTTTGAAAAAATCATCATATTGTTTTTGTTTGATGTCTAGAATAAGTTTTGCTGCCTGGTCACTAACAGCCAGCTTGTTCATTTCCTGATAGTTTTTTGCCTGAAAAAACAAATATTCTGCCTGCACCGGATCGGCCATTTTTGCTCTGGCTTCCTTAAGCATATCAAGATAGATGTTCGTTTTGGTGCTGAAAATATTTTGGTTAAGCTCCTCGGTACAGGGGATAGCCGGATTTGATGAGCAAATTTCGCCTGCCTGGTCATAGTATCCCAGTGCTTCGGTATATTTTTTTGCTTTTGATGAATTGTTGCCGTAATATATCAACATGTTGTACAGGTTTGTTTCAACCTGATTAAGAGGTTCAATTTGAGTAATATAAGCTGAATTGCTTTTTACAAAAAATTTGGTGTTTTTTATGGTCTCTTTGGCTTTCTCAAAATTACCGGCACTGATAAAATCGGTTGCAGTTTTCAGATAATCATCATATTGCGCATTTAGCACAGTGGAATAACCATTTTTCAGTTTTTCGTTGCAAACCAGTCCGGTTGTACTTTCGCAAACATTTTTCGCTTTGTTTAAAACATCAACCGCTTCGTTATATTTTTTACCGTTTGACAGTTCAAGCGCATATTTAATCATATCATCATAAATGGTATAGGCCAGCTCAACTGCCAACTGACGGGTTGATGGGTCGGGACTGAGTTTGTTCAAAATATCCCGTACACGGTCGGTGGCGTCGGCAAATTTTCCCTGATTGTAATAGATTTTTGCAAGCTGATAGTGTGCCGGAGCAAATATCATATTGGCATTGATCGATTTGTTGAACAGCGCTTCGGCCTCGCCGGTTTTGCCGTTTACCAGCATCTCAAGTCCGCGGTTGTAATAAATCTGGTGCAAGTTGTTCAAAGTATAATAAACATCTGTTTTTGCCTGATTGTGAATCTGTTTCAGATCACTAAACTTGTTCATAAAATTAATCGGATCTCCGGCTGTCAGATTCAATCCTGCAGGAAAATTCCAGGCATTCAGATCATTAATCATGATTTCAATATTGTCAATGACAGATTTGTATTCGTGAATCCTGTCAAGGTCGTTGGGGTTGATTTTTTCAATATCCAGAAATGCTTTCTGCATCTTTACATCTGAAGCCTGGTACTCATCAATCATCTGCAGATAGTCCTCGAATGCTTTTGCATCGGCATCGCTGTATTTGAAAACCTTGTTGACTATTTCCATCTTGTAATTGGTGGCGCCGGTGGTATCATTCTCAATGTAATTAAGAAAGGTTATGGGCGTGCCTGCAATCTCAACATTGTTAAAATCGAATGATTTAATGGGGATCAGACTGGTAGTCATCCAATTCATTTTATAACTTACGGTGCGGGGAAGGAGATATCCCGATATCTGAAATCCTTTATATACAATGTCTCCAGAGTAATTAACATCTTCAAGTGTGGCCAAAAACTCAACTTTTCCGGGTTTGGTTACTATTTGCAGCTTTTGCTTGTATGAAAAAGTATATCTGACAGTATAAACTGAAACGCCCTTTCCGTCGGCATATCGTTTAATAATCCTGTTTCCCGGTGTCATTCCGTCTCCTGCTTCATATTTTACCAGATATGATTCAGGTCTTGTTTCTTCAAAAGCAATCATGGATTGTGAAAAAACGCCCAGACTAATTGCAGTCAGTAATAAAGTGTAGATAGTTCTCATGTCTTTTAGTTTCTGTTAATTGTTTTATTGAAAAAACTGTGCCAATTCAATGTTTTGTTAATGTTAATGATTTACAAATAATGAATTAAATCTCAATAAACCAGTTAATTAAATAAGTAATACAGGTTGAAAAGAACCAATGTAAAACATTCGCTAAAATAACAAGAATAAATTTATTAATTCTAATTTTACGGATGATTACAAATAAATATATTTGTGAAATAAAGAAATTAAATATTCAAGGATAATGACAAAAACGATTGCTACTTCAGGCAGCGAAGGACCCAAGGTCAGGTCCGATTGCCATATTACCCTGGAAATCACCAAAACAGGCGGACTCCAGATTGAGCTCCTCAGTAAAGTTAAGACTTTATATGGAGATGATATTCTGAAGCAAACAAAAGAGATTCTTTCTTTTTTTGGAATAAAAAATGCAAAAATCAAAGTGGATGATAAAGGTGCTTTGCCTTTTGTAATTGCTGCCCGTATTGAATATGCTGTTCATCAGGTGGTAAAAACCGATAAGGAATACTGGCCCGACATGCTGAAGCAGAACAAATATAAATCTTCTGCCGAAAGATTCCGTTTTTCGCGACTCTATCTTCCGGGAAATACTCCGAACCTCATGCTGAGTGCCGGCATTCATCAACCAAACGGCATCATTCTCGATCTTGAGGATGCTGTTGCTCCGGCTAAAAAAGATGAAGCACGCTACCTTGTCCGCAATGCCCTTCGTCAGGTTGATTTCTATGGTGCCGAAAGAATGGTTCGCATCAATCAGGGTCAGCGCGGTATTGATGACCTGAAATTTCTGATTCCGCATAACGTTCACCTTTTACTGGTTCCCAAATGCGAAGATCCTGCCTACATTAAAAAGCTGGATGTTGAAATTGAAAAAATCAAAAAAGTCCATAAAATTAAAGATCCGGTATTTTATATGCCAATCATTGAAAGTGCTATGGGCGTTGAAAAAGCTTATGAAATTGCCACTGTATCCAAAAACGTGGTTTCTATGGCCATCGGATTGGAAGATTTTACTGCCGATTTGGGTGTGAAAAGAACCAAAGAAGCTACTGAATCTTTCTTTGCCCGAGCCCGTCTGGTCAATGCATGCAAAGCAGCCGGAATTCAGCCCATCGACTCCGTATTTTCAGATGTTGGAGATATGGAAGGCCTTGCCGCCAACGTGAAAATGTCCAAATCACTGGGCTTCGAAGGTATGGGTTGCATCCACCCGAGACAGATCAGGGTTATCCACGAAAACTTTGCTCCCGAAGCAGACGAAATAGACAAAGCCAAAAAAATTGTCAATGCGTTTATTGTTGCCGAAGAGCAGGGGCTGGGTGTTGTTTCTTTGGGAACCAAAATGATTGACCCACCTGTTGTGAAAAGAGCTCAGAAAACCATTGATCTGGCAATTAATTTAGGACTAATTTCAAAAAACTGGAGGACTGAAGATGAAAAAAAGTAAAGAAGTAAAAAATGCAGCCGGCCGAATGATTCCCGTTGAAGTGAACGGAAAGCCGGTGATACCATATCAGGGTGTCGGAAAATACCGCCCCACAGGAAGACGATTTGCTCCGAAACTTGTTTCATGCGCCGATTATCCCGCCGACGGAAACAAATTGGTTTCCAGTCTGAAAGAAGCTCTGATCAAAGCCGGGTTAAAAGACGGAATGACCATTTCAACCCATCACCATTTCAGGGATGGCGACATCATCGGAAATCTGATTTTTGATATTGCCCACGAAATGGGAATTAAAAATCTGGTTTGGTTTCCTTCTGCTTCCTTTTCATGCCATGCCCATCTGATTCCCTATCTTGAAGATGGTACCATCAACCGAATTGAGGGGAGTATGAACGGACCACTTGGACGTTTTACATCCGAAGGCAAAATGAAGGGTGTTGGTGTTCTTCGTTCTCACGGTGGCCGTTATCAGTCTGTTCAGGATGGCGAAGTGCAAATTGATATTGCAGTCATTGCCGCCCCAACTGCCGACCCGTTTGGCAATGCCACCGGCGATCGTGGTCCTGCAGCATGCGGACTATTGGGTTTTGCCCTGGCCGATTCGCAATATGCCGAAAAAGTTATTGTGGTTACCGACAATCTGATTCCGTTCCCATGCGTACCATGGCAAATTCAGGGTAACTATGTTGATTACGTGGTAAAAGTTGACAAAGTGGGTATTCCCGAAAAAATTGTTTCCGGTACTACCGAAATTACCAAGAGTCCGGACCGGCTGCTGATAGCCGAAATGACAGCCATGTTCTGTGATGAAGCCGGAATAATTCAGGATGGCTTTTCATATCAGGCGGGAGCAGGCGGAACAGCCCTTTCAATCGGTAATTTCTTTGAAAATATTCTGCGCGAAAGAAAAATAAAAGCCCGTTTCATTCGCGCCGGCAGTAACAAATATCCGGTAAAAATGCTCGAAGACGGTTATGTTGATTACATTCTGGACGGCCAGACCTTCGACCTTGAGGGCGTGCGCTCCATGCGTGAAAACCCCGGGCATCTGAACACTTCTCCGTTTACCAGCTACAACTATCATGGAAAAGGTAATTTTGCATCCATGGTTGATGTGGTCATACTTGGTGCCACTGAGGTAGATGTTAATTTCAATGCCAATGTGGTTTCACATTCAGATGGTTATTTGCTGCATGGTATCGGCGGCTGGCAGAACTGTATTTTCTCAAAATGCACCATTCTTCCAATTCCTTTATTCAGAGACAGAATTCCCATCATTGTGGATGATGTGTTCACACTATGCGGGCCGGGCGAACTCATTGATGTCATTGTTACCGAAAGAGGTATTGCCATCAATCCGCTGCGCAAAGACCTCATCAAAAAAATGAAAGGCAGCAAACTGCCCATCAAAACCATACAGCAACTGAAAGCCGAAGGCGAAGCCATCTGTGGCAAACCCCAAAAACCCAAAACCACCGACGAAATTGTGGCCATTGTTAAATGGGTTGATGGAACGGTGATTGATGCAATTCGGAAGATTGTGAAGTAGGCATATAACCCCGGCCTTCAGGCCGGGGTTATATGAATATTATCAATACAAAAACCCAAACTTGGATTTTCGGGTCATGCCCGATTTCTATTCCGTCAGAAACAATCCAAGAATCATTTGTTTCCCTGATTTGTTTTCTTGTATTGTTTTTTACCGCCGATTTCGAAAACCATATTGTTTATCTGAAAAAAATACTATAATTCAAGGCCTACAGCCTTGATGTTCCCGGTCGGCCTGCGGTCTACCGTAATTTAAGGCCTACAGCCTTTTGGTGACGGTGGATTAATATTTACCTGCGGGTTAAAATGAATAATTTTCAACCAGGCAATAAATTTGTCATATCGACAATGAATTTGCTTGTTGGGCAATAATTTGGGTAGAAAAACAATGAATTTGCCTGTATGGCAAAAATTACGTTGTAAAAAAGCAATGAAATATTTTCAATCAGGCAATGAATTTTCATGTTAAATATGAAAAACTATATTTTTCTATATAGCAGAATGAATTTGCCTGTAGGGCAAGAATTACGGTAGAAAAAAACAATTATGTTTTTTTCAAACATGCCTGTAGGGCATGAATTATTTAGTCATTCCCTATTGTATTATTAATATTTTATAAAAAAATGAAAAAATATTTTTAGAAATAAATTTTTCTATTTATAATTGCATAAAATTATGTAAATATAACATTATGAAACCAGGAGTATATACGCAATTGTTTATTCAATTGGTTTTTGCAGTAAAAAACCGCAAGTGCCAGCTCGAAGAACCAATAAAAAATGATGTATTCAGATATATAAGCGGAATACTAACAGAAAAAAAACAAAAATCAATTATCGTAGGAGGTTGCAGAGACCATATCCATGTCTTTTTCGGATTACATCATACAACATGTATTTCAGAAGTAGTAGAAGAAATAAAGAAAAGCAGCTCAATTTTTATTAACAGTAATTTCCGGTTAAACGAAAATTTTCATTGGCAAAACGGATATGGAGCTTTTTCATATAGTAAATCGCATGTTAAAAATGGTTATAATTATATTCTGAATCAAGAAGAACATCATAAGACAAAAACTTTTAAATCAGAATATATCAGTATGTTAGAAGAATATGAAATAAAATATGATAATAGGTTTTTGTTTGATTTTTTTGAAAATGATTAAATTCATTAATCCTTTCTCACGCTTAAATCCGCATTAATTAGACATCTTATTTCATGGCTGTCTTATTTACTTTTGATCCTCTTTTTTGATTATATTAGTATGCTTAACAGGGACAACTATATTCTGTCTCAATGGACTAATTAGTATACCTTCATTGTTATGGGTTCATGTGTAAAACACAAATCCTAAACCCAAATAATCAATAATTATCCCTATATTTACCACCCGAAAAAAGATAAGAAATGTTTAAGCAGGATATATATATTTCATCTCCCGAAATCAGAACAGCTGAGCGGAAAATGTCTAATGACGACATTTTTGAACTTGTAAAGAAAAATTACACCGGCGATAAAAGGGAACTGAAAAATATACTGCAGGGTATTAAAATGATTTTCAGATATTGCGATTCAAATACCCGCTATTTCGGGACTGCCGAAAACAAAAAACCACTCGATTATTGCATTGACCCGGCTCTTTCCCTGATGAAAAAACACAATATTTTTCCTCAGGATATTGATCTGGTTGTTTATGGGGGCATTTTTCGTGAATATTTTGAACCTGCAACTGCTATGGAAGTTGCAGCAAAACTGGGTGTCCAGAAAGTCCATGCCTTTGATGTAACCTCTGCCTGCTCTGGCTTTCTTCAATCTACCTATGTTGCCGCAACTTTGATGCAGAATGATCCGACAATTAACACCGCACTCATTTGTGCCGTCGATTTTCCTGAGGTTGCCATTGATTACGATATACAATCTTTTGATGAACTGGCTACTAAGGCAGCCGGACTGACCCTTGGCAGTGGTGGTGCTGCATGGTTTTTACAGAGGAAACCTTTTCAAAACGGCGGGGCAAAACTGCTCACCGCCCGAAATGTTTCCTTACCCCAGAACTATGAAATATGCCAAACACCCGTTTTTGGAAAGTTTAGATCACAAAATCGTGAATTGTTTGAGTTAGGAAGAAAACATGTGCCCGCTTTAATTCGTGAAATAACTTCTGACCTGGGATGGAAAATTGAAGATGTGGATTACTTTGTATCACATCAGGCCGGAAAAAAGATCATTACCGAGCTGGTAAATGATTTGGGTGTGAGCATGAAAAAAGCTCCGGTTACCCATAACCTCTACGGAAACACCGTGAACATCACCATTCCCATGACCATGGACTTCCTGGTTAAAGAGGGAAATGTGAAAAAGGGAAACAAAATAATTATGACCACCGTGGCAGCAGGGTTTACCATGGTTGCCCTGGCGGTTGAATGGTCCTGATAATGAAACGAAATTTCGAATTTCTGAATGTTTATTTCCGCACTTTTGGCTTCAAACCTAAGTTTATATTTTTTTTGTTATTCAGACTTTTTTTCAGGACTTTCATTGAAATCTCCTGTTTTTTTGACAGGATTTTCTTTTCAGATTCTAAAAAACAAAAGCTGAAAAATCCGGTTTTTATCATGGGACATCCCCGCAGCGGGACTACCTTTTTACATAGGTTTATTGCTGAAAACAATTCCTCTTTCAGGGGAATAAAACTATGGGAATTATTGATCCCGTCTATATTTGCAAGAAACCTTATTTCTCCTCTCTTTAAAATGTTTCCTTCACTCACTAAGAAGAAACTTTATGATCCTGCGATTCATAAAACCGGTTTTATGTTTGAAGAAACCGATGATGCAGCCGTGTTTTTCAGGTATTTCGACGGATTGTTTTACTGGCTTTTTGTTTCAGCATGGAAAAAAAATCCAACAAGAAACATTGAGCAGGAACTGAAGAAAATTGCCGGAAATGAAAAAAATATCAGGTTTTTAAACGTTTTATACCGGAAACACATGCTGAATGACAACCGGCGGCTCATTTCAAAATCTTTTTCTTTTATTTTCAATTTAGAGGAGATCAAAAAAAGCAATCCCGATGCAAAATTTATTTTTATGGTCCGCGACCCCATGGAAACAATTCCTTCGGCTATGTCGCTCGAGCGGAGCATACAAAATCAGCTGAATGGCTTTTCCGGACTAAAAAAAGAAAAACAGCTTGCGTATTTTGGAATTGTTTATCAGGCATCACAATTCTTTTACAAATCCTTTGAAGAAATTATTAAAAATAAAGAGGATTCCATTCTGGTAATCACTTATAACCGTTTAAAAATGAATTTTGGGGAAACCATGAAGGAAATTATTGGTTTTACGGGAATGGATTGTGATGAGCAATTCCTTGACAAAATAAAAGAGCAGGAAGCCAGACAGAAATCATTTGCATCGGAGCATAAATATTCTCCGGAGGAGTTTGGATTATCAGAAGAAATGATCAAAAGGGATTTTGATTTCATTTACAGGAAGTATAATTTTTGATTCTGAATGAGGATGCTTTCTCTATTAAGCAACAATCAAATTCAATGCAGCTGGGTTTAAACTAATTTTAATATCTCCATCCACGACAAAGGGTTCGCCGTCGGCATGAAATTCCATTTTTCGCTGATTTCTGATAATAAATTGCGTACCTTTTATATAATGGATATGTTTTGATTCATGAATGGTGCCGTTAAAAAGTCTGTAAACAAGTACCGGAATATGAATCAGTAAAAATGGTTTAAGAATTACCAATTCCATTACTCCGTCATTTAATGAAGATTCAGGAGAGATCAGTGCTTTGTTTCCCCATTGATTTGAGTTGGCAAAACTCAGCAGAAATGCTTTTGTGGAGAGTTCATTGTTCTCAGTTTCAATAGTGTAATTTGCTGATTTGTAAGAAAAAAACTCAGATATTATAATTCTCAGGTATGAAAAAAAACCTCTTTTTTTTGATTTGGAAAAAAGATTTGCAATATGCGCATCAAATCCGGTTCCCGACATATTAACTGAAATTCTGTCATTAATACTGATGGTATCTGCTTTAATGGTTTTTCCGCTATAAACCAATTTAATTGCGTCTATTGGATTTGTTGGTATTTTCAGAAATCTGGCAAGTCCGTTTCCCGATCCTGTTGGGATTATTCCCATTTCAATACTGGTTCCAGACAGGGCAGAAGCCACTTCATTGACTGTTCCGTCGCCGCCAACAGCCACAACGATTTCTGCTCCGTTTTTTACAGAATCTTCGGTAATTTTTTTTGCATGATTGCAGTATTCAGTGGTTTTAATTGAAATTTCATAACCTTCGGGAGATAAACTGCTGATTAGTTTTTGCAAATCAGTTTTTTTTCTCCCTGAAACAGGATTGATTATGAAAACAACTTTTTTCATTTGGAATCGGGAACCATTTTGTTGTCAAGCATCCTGGTGTTATAAACCTGAATAACAGCTTTAAGGAATGTTTCCATTTTGTCTTTGATGGCAGTTTTTTCGTTCATCAGATTATTATCCAGATTATAATCATCAATGCCCCATAAAGCAAGGCAGTTTTCCCCGTCGAAGGTAATCATGTAACCATCTTTCTGCATTTGGTAGTACTCATTAATATATTGCAGTGCAAACTTTGGACTTTTTGCATTAAAAACGGAATTTCCAAAACAAAGAAACCTGCCATTATAATTGAGGTAATCAAGAACTGAGGGGGCAATATCACATTGTTGTGCAATTTCGGTTCTTTTTCCTTTGAGCAGGGAGTCGGCAGGATGGAAAAACGCTATTGGAATCCTGAAATTTCCCATTTGCTTATAATATTCGGGTTTGATTGCCTGACCAGTATGATCGGCCACTAAAACAAACAAGGTGTTTTTAAACCAGTCTGTTTTCGATGCTTTTTCAAAAAACTTTTCAAGAGCAAAATCTGAATATTCTATTACTCTGGTAATATTTACAGGGCCTTCCTTAAATTTATCTTCATAGCGATCGGGGACAGTATAGGGATGGTGCGAGGATAAAGTAAAAACCGAACTGAAAAAAGGCTGTTTGAAACTGCTGAGTTTATCGCAAAAATATTGAAGATATTCTTCATCAAAAATACCCCAATTGCCATCAAAATCCCTGTCTTTTTCAGGATATTCATTTGAACCGTAATATTCTTCAAATCCTGCAATTTTAACGAAATCATCAAAACCCATTGTTCCGTTTTTGCCTCCGTGAAAAAAGGATGTGTGGTAACCTTTTTCTTTTAAAACAGAAGCCAGACTGCTGATCTTGTTTACCGAGAATTGAGAGGATACATAGGAATTGCTCATGAGGGAAGGTATCCCTGAAAAAATTGCAGGTAAAGCTTCAATGGATCTTTTTCCATTGGCAAATCCATTGGTGAAAACCAGTGATTTGGATAACAACGAGTCAAGAAAAGGAGTGTATCCTTTACTTTTAGTGATATAACTGACATATTCCTGAGAGAAACTTTCAAGAATAATAATTACTACATTATGGTATTTAAATTCTCCTGTGTTGTTGTATTCTGTCAAGGGGTTAAAATATTTGTATTCTTCACCATTGTTGAAGTACTTAACCCGCTCAAGATCGGCTTTGTTGATGGTCCGGATTATCGTAAAAGGAGTGTTGAGAACAAGCGGAATATATTTAACCTCAACATATTTTGCTGAGCTCAAAATGTTCAGCGGTTGCACTCTAAGCCCCCTTGAAATGGTTATCAAAACGGCAAAAACCCCCAACATTATTAATGTCTGCATTCCTGAAAGGGAAAGTCTTCTTTTTAACGAAGATTTATTAGGTTCTTCAGGAATAGCTTTAAGTTTTGGATATAGGTACCAGGTTGCAACAATTAATCCAATCCAGATAAGCAAAATATACCAAAAGCCTTTAAGAAATTCAGGGAGCAGGTTTCCGGTTTCTCCTCCGCCAGCATTCAGAAAGTCCAAAATGTCAGATGTGGATCTTTTGAAATTAAATCTGAAATACTCTGAATCAATGAAATTTACAAGGATAAGTAATGAATTTATGACAGTGTAAAGAATTTTTAAAGACAACTGATATGACTTACGGTTTTTGAAATTTCCGGGCATCAGACTCATAAAGATAAAAGGGAAGTTGAAAGCCAGTATTACATAAACATCATATTGAAGTCCGAAATATAGAACCTTTATACTTTCAAAAAAAGAGATATCTGAAAAATAGTTGTAATTAAGAATGAAAAAGAAAATTCTTGACAATTCAAATAATGCCAACAGAATAAGAAATCTGTAAAAAAATGCTTTAATATGCGGAAAATAATACTTCATTCAGATATAAAAAGAAAAAGAGCTGCTTGGGAAAACAGCTCTTTAATATAAAGTAATGTTGTTTTATTGTTTTACGTAAATTTCCTCATAATTGACAGCAGGTGCCCAGGTAACATCTTCAACCAGTACTACGTCAGCTAAAGTTGATTTACTCATACTAAATTTGATGTTCATTGTAATATCAGAGCCTGAAATAACAAGTTCTGAAAGATGTTCGCCTTCAGTGGTTTTTCTGCCAACAACACGGTACCAGTATCCATCGGTATCTCTGAAAACATCCTGGCTTAAAACAATAATTTTCTTTGTTACGGTAGATGGTGAATCATCTACGTCATCAGGTTGAATTTCAGCATTTATTCCTAAGTTTAATGCGCAAAAATTAGAAAATTTAAGGAAGTGGTTTTCTGTATTTGAAGGTTTTGGAGTTGTGTTGTATGTGGTATCAAGACTAGCTCCGAAATATTTACTTACGCCATAAGCAAGGCAATAAGTTTCAATGGTATTTTTTACATTTACCGTTCTGGAAACAGATGCACTGTTGCCTTCATCATCGGTTACGGTGTAAACAAGTTCGTATTCTCCTCTTTTATCTTCGTCAAATGATCCAAATTCTGTAGTTACACTGGATGTGATATCACCGTCTTTATTGTCTTCCGCGGTATATCCCGGTTCAGCGTACGCATCATTCAGTGTATGAATATAAGGATTGTCACCGATAAGAAATATTTTAGGTGCTATTTCATCCTTTTGCTTGCATCCGGAAATTAACAGTCCGGCTACAATAACCATAAACAGTACATTCAGAAGATTTTTCATTGCAATTGTTGAATTTAAGTTATACAAAACATGGTAAAAATACATAATATTTTTAAAAAATGAACGAAAAAGTAAAAAATACACATAATTAGCCCGAAAATATGGTTTTGTAAGATGAACAAATAGGGAAAAAATGAGATTTTGAATTCCTGTCAAAAAATAATGTGCCCTGCATGTACGGTCTTGCCTCTGCAAGACCTCATAGTATATTTAAGAATTAAAGAAGCCAAAAACAAAATCTCCTTTAATGAGAAAATGATCCGTAAAACCTTTTTTTTTGTGATAGTTATTACTTATATTTATTAAAATATTATTGACTAAAACGCAAAATATTTCCATGAATACAGTTATTTATATGACGTGTTAAAAAATACTGTTTTTAAACAAGGCAATCAATGAATAATATCATAGTCTGTTTTTTGTGATGAACATATATATTATATACATTTGCTACTCTAAAAAATAATTCATTTCGTTATGAAACCTACTCACATTGAACACATTGGAATTGCAGTTACAAATCTGGACGAGGCGATAAAATACTATGAGGGTATTTTGGGTTTGAAATGTTACGCAGTCGAAGAGGTTAAAGACCAGAAAGTTAAAACTGCTTTTTTTATGGTTGGCCAGACTAAAATCGAATTGCTTGAATCTACTGATCCTGAAGGTCCCATTGGCAAGTTTCTTGAAAAAAGAGGAGAGGGGATCCATCACATTGCATTTGCTGTAAATGATATTGAGAGCAAGCTTGCTGGTTTACAGGAAAAAGGAATCAAACTTATTGATACAACCCCAAGAAAAGGTGCCGAAGGTTTGGATATTGCTTTTCTGCATCCCAAATCCACGTTTGGAGTACTAACTGAAATCTGTGAAAACAAGAAGAAATAAAATAATCTGAATTAATATAAAAGTATAAAATGCCCATCGAAGATAAAATCAAACAACTGGTTGCACTACGTGCTGAAGCTCGTTTAGGCGGAGGAGAAAAAAGAATTGAATCACAGCACGGCAAAGGAAAACTAACTGCCAGAGAGCGCCTTGAATTATTGCTTGATGAAGGTTCTTTTGAAGAATTTGATATGTTTGTTCGTCACCGCTGTAATAATTTCGGACTCGAAAAGGAAAGTTATCCCGGAGATGGTGTAGTAACTGGGTTTGGGACGATTGAAGGCAGGCTTGTTTATGTGTTTTCCCAGGATTTTACAGTTTTTGGAGGATCACTCTCTGAAATGTTTGCAAAGAAAATTTGCAAAGTAATGGAAATGGCTATGAAAATGGGTGCTCCGGTTATCGGAATCAACGACAGTGGCGGCGCCCGTATCCAGGAAGGTGTAATGAGTCTGGCCGGTTATGCCGATATTTTCCAGCAAAACATCAATGCGTCAGGTGTCATTCCACAAATTTCTGCAATATTTGGTCCGTGCGCCGGCGGAGCAGTTTATTCTCCGGCTTTGACCGACTTTAATATCATGTCTAAGGATACCAGTTATATGTTTGTAACCGGACCAAAAGTTGTGAAGAGCGTTACCGGTGAAACGGTTACTACCGAAGAACTTGGTGGTGCAAAAGTACACAGTACCAAATCAGGAGTTGCTCATTTTGTATCTGATAATGAGCAAGAAGGAATTAAGTTAATAAGAAAACTGGTTACTTATCTTCCCCAAAACAATATGGAAGATCCTCCACTTGTTGCATGCACCGATCCGGTTAACCGTAAAGAGAAAGCCCTCAATGAAATTATTCCGGATAACCCCAATAAACCCTACGATATTAAGAAAGTAATAGAGTTGATTGTTGATGACAGGGATTTTCTTGAAGTACACAAAGATTTTGCACCAAATATTGTTACTGCATTTGCCAGATTTAATGGCATGTCGGTGGGCGTAGTTGCCAACCAGCCGGCTTTTCTTGCTGGTGTTCTGGATATTAATGCATCCCGCAAGGCAGCAAGGTTTGTCAGGTTCTGTGATGCATTTAATATTCCCCTTGTTACTTTGGTTGATGTGCCCGGATTTCTTCCAGGTACTGCTCAGGAATACGGAGGAATTATCCTGCATGGCGCAAAACTCCTTTATGCATATGGTGAAGCAACCGTGCCAAAAGTATGCGTAACACTGCGGAAATCATACGGAGGTGCGCATGACGTCATGAGTTCCAAACAACTCAGGGGTGATATTAATTATGCGTGGCCATCGGCTGAAATAGCTGTTATGGGACCGAAAGGAGCCATTGAAGTTTTGGAGGGAAAAGCGATTTCTCAAATTAAAGATCCCGTTGAATTAAATAAATTCATTGCCGAAAAAGAAGAAGAATACAGGGTGAAATTTGCAAATCCATATAATGCCGCCAGCGTTGGATTTATTGATGATGTGATTATTCCTGAAAACACAAGAATCAGGATTATTAAAGCACTGATGTCACTGGCTACAAAAAAGGACGTGAATCCGCCTAAAAAACACTCAAATATTCCATTATAATTCGGGTAACTTATGAATTCAAAACATGAACAGGCAATATCAGAAGTAACCATGGAAGATAATGTAAAGGATACAAAAGAAAAAATGGCAATGGCAACATTGGCTTTACATCTGTCATCAGACCAGAATGGAATTAATGAAAAGATTGCTGCGTGTGCACTTTCACTACACCTTAATTCGGGTTGCAGTCAAAATGAAGAAATCGCCCTTGCAGCTCTTGCAATGTATCTTGAAAATTCAGGAAGAAAAATTACAAGTGAGGAAATGGCAGTCATGGCACTGACAATCTTCCTTGGAAAAGAGGAATTTGAAAAATCTCAGGTTTTATTTAACAGACCTGCAGGTATTCAGGTTAGTCAGTGGAATTCAAAGCCCTTTATGATGCGACAGGTTCCGCAAAGAATACCCGGATACCACCCATATTCAAATTACAAGAGATTTTAATAATAACCAATAATAGCAAAATTAAAATGAAAAAGTACAGTTTTAGTGTTAACAATGAAGATTATAACGTTGAAATTCTGAGTATTGAAAACGGAAATGCAAAAGTAAGCGTTAATGGTGATGTGATTAATATCAGAATCAATTCTGAAGCTGGTCAGGCACCTGTTACAGTTGCTGCTCCTGCAAAAGAAGCTCCAAAAGCTGCTGAAGCTGCACCAGCTGCGAAAGTCGAACCCGAGCAACCAAAGAAAATTGAAGGTAAGCTGAAAGGTTCTATTAAATCTCCACTGCCTGGTATTATCCGCGCTATTAATGTAAAAGTTGGTGATGTGGTAAAAATTGGTGACAGCGTATTGGTTCTTGATGCCATGAAAATGGACAATAACATCAATGCTGATGTTGCAGGAAAAGTTCTGGCAATATGCGTGAATTCAGGTGATTCAGTGATGGAAGGTGATGTTTTATTAGAACTTGGCGAGTAAATTTTATTATGAATACACATTTATTATTTTGGCTTTCATTTGTCGTACTCTATCTCATTGTATTCTGTATTGACATGTATGTAACCGGTCGCCGTAAAGGAAATATGACCGTTAGTATAGCTTTAAGATGGACTGCCCTTTGGGTTGCGATTGCAATCGGATATGGGGTGGCCATACTTCTTTTCTACCCGCAGAACCCTGATACCAATGTGTCTACACCCAATATTCTTTTCATGAAGTTTATTTCGGGTTATTTGACGGAGTATTCGCTTTCGATTGACAATCTATTTGTTTTTATCATGATTTTCTCGCTCATGGGCGTACATGAGAAAAATCAACCTAAATTGCTGAAACTTGGTATTTTATTGTCAATTGTTCTCCGCATATTATTTATTTTGGTTGGAATGGAGCTTGTTCAGCGATTCCATTGGATAATATACATTTTTGGAGTAATACTGCTGTGGACTGCTTATAAAATGGCCTTTACAAGCGAAGACGACCAGGTTGATCCTAAAAATAACTTTCTATATAAAACCGCCGGAAAGCTTTTCAGGGTTGACCCGGATATGCATGCTTCTCATTTTTTCAGAAGAATTGATGGCAAGTTTTTTATTACAACTATTTTTCTTGTTTTTCTTGTCATAGGCTCTACAGATGTATTGTTTGCAGTTGACTCTATCCCCGCTATTATTGGAGTTATCAAGGAAGGGGCTGTAAATATTTTAACTGCTGAAGAGGAAAATTTCATTGCCATTACTTCCAATGTATTTGCTGTAATGGGGCTTGTTTCCCTATTTTTTGCCCTTAAGGGAATTATGGGAATGTTCAGGTATCTTAAAACCGGAGTCAGTTTTATTTTGCTTTTTATTGGCGTAAAAATGCTGCTTCCTGCATTACAGTATGTTCATAAGGAAACCGGAGAATCTATTGAAAACTTTTTTAAAGAATATTCCTGGGTATCTTTAGTGGTAATTCTTTCATCACTTTTATTTTCAATATTGCTGTCAATAATTATTAAAGAGAAAAAAGAGATTGAAGATTTAAAAGAACAAATAGAAGATCTTAAAAAAGAAGATCATAAATAGAAAATAACATATAAAATAACTTAATCTATAAAGGAGAAAAAAAATGGATAGTGGCTTATTTTCTGCAATTACTGATATAACCTGGCAACAATGCGTTATGATACTGGTTGGCGGGTTATTGATTTATTTAGCCATTGCTAAAGAGTATGAACCCAATTTACTTTTGCCTATCGGTTTTGGCGCTATTCTTGCCAATATCCCGTATTCATCGGCAATTGGTGAAGAAGGAGCTCTGACTGTATTTTTTAATGCAGGTATTATGACTGAAATATTTCCGCTGCTGATATTTGTTGCGGTGGGAGCGATGATCGACTTTTCTCCATTGTTTAAAAATCCATTTCTGCTTTTATTTGGAGCAGCTGCACAATTTGGAATCTTTTTTACAATGGGATTGGCAACATTATTGGGATTCGACCTGTTTGAATCAGCCTCAATTGGTATAATTGGCGCTGCTGATGGACCAACTTCAATTTTTGTTGCAACCCGTTTTGCGCCTGATTTACTTGGACCGATTTCTGTAGCCGCATACTCTTATATGGCTTTGGTTCCAATTATTCAACCACCGGTAATTAATGCCTTAACTTCAAAAAGTGAAAGAAAAATTCGCATGGTTGGTAAAGCTAAAACGATTTCAAGAACTACATTGGTACTTTTCCCGATTATAGTGACGATTTTTGCCGGACTAATAGCCCCGTCATCAGTAGCGCTGATCGGATTTCTGATGTTTGGAAACCTGATCAGGGAATCCGGTGTTTTGAACAAACTTTCACTGGCTGCCCAAAATGAATTGGCCAGTATAGTTACCATTCTTCTGGGTATTACAATTGCCTCAACAATGACAGGCGACAGATTCTTACAACCAGCAACTTTAATGATTATTGGATTGGGTTTGGTTGCTTTTGTTTTTGATACTGCAGGTGGTGTGCTGTTTGCTAAACTAATTAATATGTTTGTTCCAAAGCATATGAAAATAAATCCAATGGTTGGTGCTGCAGGTATCTCTGCATTTCCAATGTCTGCCAGGGTTATTCACAGCATGGGACAAAAAGCTGATCCCACTAATTACCTGTTAATGCATGCGGTGAGTGCCAACGTGGCAGGTCAGATTGGCTCGGTAATCGCCGGCGGTTTAATATTATCATTAGTTCCATACTTTGCTTAAATACAGGAGGATATATTATGTTTTTAAATATTGATCTCACCAACTTTAATAAAGCTTTAGAAGTTACAGGAGTTGGCATGCTTGGAATTTTCATTTTTATGGTAATTTTTTATGTTTCAATTATTGGAATTGATAAAATGTTCCCGGCTAAAAAGGATAAAAAATAGTAAAGCTGTTTGTTTATTATAAAAAAAAAGCCGTGATAATTATCACGGCTTTTTTTGTTTGTCTGGTCATACCTGTACAACATATATCTGACCGGCTTCATATTTAATCACTTTAACCGGTTGGTCTTTTTCAATATAACCCACTTCTGATTTAGCATCGTATATTTCGTTGTCTACCATTACTTTGCCGGCCGGACGAAGCATGGTTGTGGTTACTCCGGTTTTGCCGATAAGTTGCGATCTGGTTCCGTCAACACCTACATATCCTTCAGATTTTTCCTGTGTGGTGCTTAAAACAAACTGACTGCCACGGCCGGTTGTAAGAATTCTCTTTCCAAAATAAACTGAAAAGAAAAAGGAAGCGAACATGGAGATTGAAACTACCATAAGCGATTTGAAAGCTGCGTAGAGAGAAGATTCGCTGAAATTAAACCCGTCATTTTCAACCATGCTCAAAGTTAAACCGGCTATGGTCAGAATAATTCCCGAAATTCCGGCTACACCGAAGCCCGGAATGACAAATATCTCAAGTGCAATAAGTATTATCCCTCCAAGGAAAACCAGAATTTCCCAGTTGTCAGCCAGTCCTTCAACATATAATGGTGCAAAATATAATACAGCAGCAGTTATTGCAACAGCCAGCGGAAAACCAATTCCGGGTGACTGAAGTTCAAAATAAATTCCGCCAATTATCAGCATTATTAAAATTCCCTGTAGAAAGGGGTTTGTGAGAAAACCGATCAGCAAATCAAGAGCAGTGGGTTCATAAATGTATACTTCGTATTCTTCAAATTTTGCTTTTTTCATGACATCTTCTATGTCGTTCACAATACCTTCGCAATACCCGTATTTTATTGCTTCATCGACCGAGAATGTGATTACTTTACCGGTATCGGTTATTCCTTTAATAAAAATATCCGGATCAACCATTCCCTCTGCTATCAATGGATCCCGTCTCCATTTTATAACAGTGTCTGTCAGCGAATAAATGGTGTCCTTGCCATGAAATTCGGCTGTGGCCCGCATTTTTTTTCTCATATAGGACTGGTATTTATCAGGGGCGAGTTCTCCGTTTTGATCTACCACCGAAGCAGCTCCGATACTTGATCCCTTACGCATATAAATACTGTCGCATGCTAGTGAAATCAATGCGCCGGCTGATGCAGCGTTGTTTTCGATATAAACATAAACCGGAATGGGGCAATTCAAAATTGTTGTCCGGATACTGTCGGCGGCATCAACCATTCCTCCATATGTATTCATGTGAATTACAATTAGATCGGCTTTCATTTCAACAGCTTCCTTAAATGCCTTTTTTGTTTGCCGTCTTAGTCCTTCATCTATTTCCTGCTTCATTTCAAACATGTAAATAAGCTTTTTTTTCTTATTTTCTTGTGAAAATGCACTCAGAACGATGAGCATGGTAAGTATGAAAAGATAAATTCTCATGGTATTCAGGTTTAACTATTCATCAAAGTTAATCAAAATTTGGTGGATGACATTTCTAAGATAAAATAAAAAAAGCGCATTTATTGCGCTTCTTTTATTTTATCTTTTGCCACCTTGTCACCTAATCATCATTTCTCCTTATCCAGAAGCAAATGTTTAATCAGTGTAGGTGTATCGTTTTCACCTTTTGGTAATTTAAACTTCACAATAAGTGGTTTGTAACCTTTTTGCCTGACTGTTACTTCATATTTAATATCAGCAGGAAGGGTTACAAAATAATTGCCGTTTTCATCAGATGTGATAATCTTGGTTTTGTTGTTTGTCTGGTCGGTAATTTCAATGGATGTTTTAATTGGTTCACTGGTTACTGCATCAACAACAGTTCCGCGAAGTATGGCCATTGGAGGTGCAGAAATATCAGTATCAGCAATTTTATTATCATTGAATTCAACTTCGTAAATATCATATTTTCCCTTGCCGCCTTCGCGTGTACTTGAGACATATGCTTTGTCGCGGTTGGTATTGAAAACAAAGTGAATTTCTTCCTTGGTTGTGTTGATTGGATATCCCATATTTTGGGGAACAGACCATTTGCTGCCATCCCAGTATGTCATGAAAATATCATGTTCTCCCATGGTGTTATGTCCGTCGGAACTGAAAAACAGGGTTTTGCCGTCGGGATGAATGTACACGCCGATTTCATCATACTCTGTATTTATTGGATAGCCAAGGTTTTCCGGTTTTCCCCAGGAACCATCTTCCAATCTTTTTACCATATAAATATCACCATGACCAAAGCCACCTTTTTCACGTTCACTTACAAAAAACATTGTGCCACCATCTGCTGTAACGCATGCTGAGGATTCAAAATAGGTAGAGTTGATCATTTTATTTTCGGGCTCAAATGGTTTTGGTTTCGACCATTTACCATCTTTCAGCTTTGAATAATAAATATCACCGGATTTTGTTTCCTCATTGTTCTTGTAAATATAGATTGTGTTTCCATCGGGCGACAAACTGGTATTAGCATCGTGCTTATCGGTGTTTATGGGTTCTCCGATGTTTACAGGTGTTCCCCATGTTTTTTTATCATCATCCCATTTTGAAATATAAATATCATCATAATATTCTTCAACATTATAGTCAATGGTACCTCCTGTTGTGGATGGATTCCTTGATGTGAAAATCAGCGTTTTGGAATCGGCGCTAATTGACGGACATGCATCTGTGTAGGCAGAATTGACTTGTTCAAGGTTTTTAATTTGAACGTTGACGGGCTTTTCCATTAACTCTTTCGCTGTATGACACTGACGAAGAAGTACGTTGACAAAATGGGTTTCATTTTGTTTTGGATTCAGCGTTCTTTTATAATTGTAATAAGACTCAATGGCTTCATCAAGTTTTGTGTTGTATTGGTATGCTTTTCCCATAAGGAAATAAACATCGGGAGCAACCATTGAATCTAATTTAATGGAATTTTCCAGTAAAACCAGTGCAGTGTCCATTTCCCTGATTTCAAGGAAACATTTACCCATCCTGTAGTTGAGCATGGCATGTTTTGGGTTTTGCCTGTGCAGGTCACGGTAAACTCTTAATGCACCATAATAATCGCCGTCATTAAATTTTAACCAGGCGGAGGCCATTTTTATCTTAAAAGGATCTTTTTTGTCATCATTGTTTCCGTCGTCCTGTGCTTTTGCAAACTGACAGACAGAGAGGAAAACAACTGTAAGTGCGAATAAAAACAATCTTTTCATTTTGTCGTAATGTTAATGTTTTCTATTTCAGGCTAAAATAAGTTAAAAATTATTTATATACAATGTTAAATCAAAAATCTTTATTAACAGGGTGATCAGTCTTTGTCAGACTTTTGCTGCCAGTTCAAGGAATACATTTATAGCTTCACGCTTTTTATCATCCAATTCATACCTTATACTTTCTGTAAGATAACTTTTCAAATGTGCATCGCTTATTATTTTTGAACTGTATGAATTTATTACATTGTCAATTTCACTGGTTCCTTTTTTTATGCTCTTATTGAATTCAATAAGATACTTTTTTGGTATTTTTTTGTTTGAAACCCATGCCGCGAATACAAAGGGCATATTTTTAAACTTAATCCATTCGTTCGATAGATCAATCTGATAACCAAATTGTTTGCCTATTTTGAATGCCCGATCACCAATTACCAGTCCGGCTACAGTTTTCTGAATATTTTTCTCGTAATTTTCAGAGGCCGGAATAAATTCAGGGTTGATTCTCCAGTAATATCTGCACAATATTTTCACGAGCTTCACCGAAGTCCTGGAGTGATAATCCAGATATATTCTTTCGATTCTATCAACCGGAACATCCGAAAGCAACAAAACTGTTTCAACATTACCATTCGAAGAAAGACAATAATCTGAAATGATTTCTGCTGATGGTATTTCGGGTATTGCTGCAACAGGAACCAATCCAATATCAGCTTCGTCATGTATGAGTTTTCTTGCACATTCTGATGGAATATCGTTTGAAATAATACTGTTTTCAATAATATAATCAGAAGTTTCCAGGCCATATTTAAAAGGCATGGAATTAATAAAGGATACTATAGAAATGCGTATTTTTTCCATTGACGAGGCAAAGATAGAATAATTAACCGAAAGTCAATATAGTCCGAAAAACAAATTAATCCATGGTGAAATTGTAGATTATAAGGGGTTTACAGACTTTATGGGTTATGCGATCTTGATGGACAAAAAAATTACTACCTTTGCACATCAACAAATCTAAAAAAAATGGAATTGAATTCCTTAACAGCTATATCCCCGGTTGATGGCCGGTATCATGATAAAACAAAGGAACTTTCTGCTTACTTTTCTGAGTTTGCTCTGATCAGATACAGGGTAAAGGTGGAAGTTGAATATTTTATTGCTCTTTGCAGCATTCCGCTTCCCCAACTTAAAAAAGCCGATAAAAAGAAACTCAGCAAAATAAGAAGTTTATACCTCAATTTTTCGTTGGCTGATGCTGAACAGATAAAGAAAATTGAGAAAACCACCAATCACGATGTTAAGGCAGTGGAATATTTTCTGAAAGAAAAATTTGAGGAACTGAATTTGAAGGAATTTTCTGAGTTTATTCATTTCGGACTTACTTCACAAGACATAAACAATACTGCTACGCCGCTTTCTATCAAGGAAGCTGTTGAATTTGTTTACATCCCGATGTTGCATAAAATTATTGGACGACTGAGTGAAATGGCCGGTGAGTGGGAAAATATACCTATGTTGGCCAGAACTCACGGACAACCTGCCTCACCAACCCGTTTGGGCAAAGAAATTATGGTTTTCGTTGAGCGTCTGCAAAAACAATCAGGCATGCTGCAACTTGTTCCTTATTCCGCCAAATTTGGCGGCGCAACCGGAAACTTCAATGCGCATCATGTTGCCTATCCTCAAACAGATTGGAACGATTTTGCCGATACATTTGTAAATAATGTTCTTGGACTTGAACGTTCTAAACCGACTACCCAGATTGAACATTATGACAATCTGGCTGCATTGTTCGATAACCTGAAACGGATTAATACTATTCTCTTTGACTTGTGCCGCGATGTATGGACATACATTTCAATTGAATATTTCAGACAGAAAATTGTAAAGGGAGAGGTTGGATCGTCTGCCATGCCTCACAAAGTAAATCCAATAGATTTTGAAAACAGCGAGGGCAACCTGGGAATTGCAAATGCTTTTTTTGAGCACCTTTCTGCAAAACTGCCTGTTTCCCGTTTGCAAAGGGATCTTACCGATTCCACAGTCTTAAGAAACGTGGGTGTGCCGTTTTCGCATACCTTAATCGCTTTTAAATCCTTACTTAAAGGGCTTGATAAACTTATTTTAAATGAAAAAGCCATTAATGAGGATCTGGAAGCTAATTGGAACGTTGTGGCCGAAGCTGTTCAAACAATTTTGAGGCGCGAGGGTTTCCCAAAACCTTATGAAGCACTTAAGGAACTTACCCGTAACAATCAGGGAATCACCAGGGAGTCACTGCATTTATTTATCGATGGCCTCAATATTTCCAATGAAGTGAAAGAAGAACTAAAGAAAATATCACCTTATAATTACACTGGTATTTAATGCGCAATATTAATAAAATACTTAGCTATCTTAAACCATACTGGGTAAAGGCGGTTTTAAATATAATTTTTGATCTGATTTCTGTTTTTTTTAGTCTGTTTACAGTTGTAATGGCTGTTCCTTTTCTGAGCGTGCTTTTCGATAATGATAAGGTGATGAAGGTCACAGGCGATCTCGAATTTACAGCTACCTCAATAAAGGAGCATGGATATTACCTTTTGTATTCAATAAAACAGGAGGAAGGTGCCCACATGGCCTTGCTATATCTTTGTCTGGTTATCATTGTTATGTCTTTGTTCAGAAATTTGTTCAGGTATCTGGCTCTTCATGTTTTGGCTGATATCAGAAATAATATTGTCAGGGATATCAGAAACAGGTTGTATAACAAGATTTTACGCTTGCCAATTTCTTTCTACTCCGAAGAAAAAAAGGGAGATATAATTTCCCGTATGAGCAATGATGTTCAGGAAATTGAAGCATCCATCATGAGCTCCCTTGAAATGCTGTTCAGAAGTCCGCTCGAAATAATAATATACATGGGAGCATTGTTCATGATGAGCACACAGCTCACCATTTTTGTGATTGTTTTGCTTGCCGTGGGCGGATATGTGATCGGAGCAGTGGGCAAATCACTGAAAAAACAATCGCGTACTGGGCAACGCAGGGTTGGCGGATTGCTTACAATTATCGAGGAAACTCTTTCTGGATTAAGAGTTATCAAAGCTTTTAATGCTGAAGAAAAGTCATATAAAAACTTCAAAAACCAAAACGATAAATATGCCAATACTATGGTGAGTATTTACCGCAAAAGGTTTCTCGCCAATCCGCTTAGCGAATTTATGGGGACAGCCATTATGGTCATGATTATGTGGTATGGAGGAAAATTGGTGTTGACCGGCGATATAAACATGAATTCAGAGGAATTGATCGGTTATTTGCTGATGTTTTACTTTGTTATCACACCCGCCAAATCATTTTCTACAGCATGGTATAACATTCAGAAAGGACTGGCTTCTGTTGAAAGGGTTGATATGATCCTTGAAGCAGATGATAAAATTTACGAAAAAGAAAATCCAATTGAAGTAAAAGAATTTAATAATTCAATAGAATTCAGAAATGTATCCTTTAAATATGCCGATGATTACGTTTTGAAAAATATTAATCTGAAGATAGAAAAAGGAAAAACAATTGCTCTTGTTGGGCAGTCTGGGTCAGGAAAATCAACACTTGTTGACCTTATCCCGCGTTTTCATGATGTAACGGAAGGAGAAATACTGATTGACGGAATTTCTGTAAAAGACATTAAAATTAAAAACCTCAGGAACCTCATTGGATTTGTAAATCAGGAACCTATTTTATTCAACGATACATTTTTCAACAACATTGCCTTTAGCAGTGACTTAGCAAATCCGGATAATGTTATCGGAGCAGCAAAAGTGGCCAATGCACACGATTTTATTATGGCAAACCCCGAGGGATATGAATACAATATTGGCGACAGGGGTGGTAAATTATCGGGCGGACAAAGACAAAGGATCAGTATCGCGAGAGCTGTTTTTAAAAACCCTCCGGTTATGATTCTGGATGAAGCCACTTCGGCACTTGATACAGAATCAGAAAGACTGGTTCAGGATGCTTTATACCGTTTGATGGAAAACCGGACTTCGATTGTGATAGCGCACCGACTCTCAACCATAACCAATGCCGATGAAATTTGTGTGCTCAATGAAGGCGAAATTGTTGAACGTGGCAGACACGAAGAATTGCTTGCCCTTAACGGGTATTACAAAAAACTGCATGAAATGCAGATGTTTTCTGCTTAGTCTATCAATCCAAGCATAGTTCCCGAAAGTTCGCGTTTTGCCTTTTCTGCAAAATCAAGTCCTTTCTTGTAAAGAGTCATTGCTTTCTGATAATCTCCGGTATTTTCGTAAAGCAATCCGAGCCGTATCACATTATCAAAGTAAGATTCCTGTCTTTGCAGCTCGTTTTCAAGTTCATATATAGTTGTACTCATAGTCATTTTTTTATTACAAAGATAGTGCTGTGATATTAACTGAATATTAAGGCTTTGTTATGTGATTTTGAAGTTTTTGGAATGTTGATATATCCACAAAGGAAAATTGACTTTGAAAATAAAATTGATCTGGCAATTTATTTATTAGAAAAAGAAGCGTGTAAAAGTGAATTGATTTGTTGTTCAGGTAAAATTATATATTTAAACTTGCACATAAATTAAAGAAGCAATGAAAATCAGTGGTTTTACCATGTGCAAAAATGCTGACAAACTGTATTACCCCATAAAGGCAGTTATAGAATCGGCTTTGCCCATTGTTGATGAGTTTGTTGTGGCGTTGGGTGACTGCGACAGTGATGACAATACCCGGGACCAGATATTGAGCATAAAATCAGAAAAGATTAAAATAATTGACACAGTTTGGGATATTGCAAAATTTTCCAGGGGAACTGAAAATGCACACCAGACTGACATTGCTAAGAGTCATTGCTCCGGAGACTGGCTTTTTTACCTTCAGGCAGATGAAGTGGTTCATGAAAAGTTCCTGCCTGTGATAAAAAAGCGATGCGAAGAACTGCTTTATGACAAAGAGGTTGAAGGATTGCTTTTTAAATACAGACATTTTTGGGGAGATTTTGACCATTGCCACGACTCACATGCCTGGTATAAAAATGAGATACGGATTGTTCGAAACGATCCGGAAATCCACTCATGGGAATCAGCCCAGTCATTCAGGCGAATTCCCGGTTTTGACGGTATTGATTACAGACAGAAAGTAAACACATACAAACTGAAAGTAGCAAGTTCGGGAGCCGAAATTTTTCATTATGGATGGGTAAGACCTCCCGATTTGATGAAAAGAAAAAATACTGCATTGGATACCATTCATAAAGGAAAGGAGCGGGCAGATGAAATTGCAGCCAAAAAGCAAAAGGAAACTGATTATGGACCGCTCAATAAAATTCCCCTTTTCAAAGGAACCCATCCAGCAGTGATGAAAGAGTGGATTGCCAGGTTTGACTGGGAAGATAAACTTCAGTATTCAGGGGAAGTCAATCCCGACAGGGAAACCTATAAACATGAAAGAATGAAATACAAAATCCTGACTTTTTTGGAAAATAATTTTTTAGGTGGCCGATCAATAGGAGGATTCAAAAATTATAAACTTCTAAATAAATAACCGTGAACAAAAGATTATTGTCCATAGCTATAGCAATGTTTGTTTTTGGTGTTATAACTGTTTATCTCCTGTCTACAGGTAAAAGAAATCAGAAAAAGGAAGATGAATGTAATAAGCTGCTGCCCGATACCACAAATATGGTCAATGTGGGAGAAGAATTTTGTATTGTGCTGTCGTATCCGTCAGGAACAAACTATTATAATTATACGACAGAATACAATAAGGAACAAATAGAGTTTATTTCAAACGAGAAAAGGAATTCAAAAGAAGATTGTGATGGTTGTGTTATTATTGAAACATATAAATTCAGGGCAAAGAAAGAAGCAAAAACCTTTGTGGTGATCAAAGATGTATCAGAAGGAATGCAAAGGGGAGTGAAAACAGATACAGCCGGATTCAGAAATGACACACAATTGTTTAATATTGAAATTATCAGGTAGTTTTATATTCTCGGGAAAATAAAAAAAGCCATTATTTAAGTAATGGCTTTTTTTATTGTGAATTTAATCGTTATTCAAATTGAGCCAATGATTTTTTGATAATTCCAACACATTCTATAATTTGTTCCTCAGTTATCACTAATGGAGGAGCAAATCGAATAATATGTCCGTGGGTTGGTTTTGCAATCAGTCCGTTGTCTTTCATTGCAACGCATACATCCCATGCTTCTTTACCGTTCTTTGGCTTGATAATAACAGCGTTTAGCAATCCTTTTCCGCGAACGAGTTCAATCATATCAGAATTGATTTTTCTCAGTTCATCCCTGAAAATTTTACCAAGTCTTTCTGCGTTTTCAGCCAGTTTTTCATCTTTTACAACTTCCAATGCAGCAATAGCAACTTTTACACCAAGCGGGTTACCGCCAAAAGTTGAACCATGTTCACCCGGTTTAATGCAAAGCATAACATCATCGTTGGCAAGAATACATGAAACGGGCAATACACCACCTGAAAGGGCTTTACCAAGAATAAGAATATCCGGTTTTACGCCTTCATGATCGCAGGCCAGTAATTTACCTGTACGGGCAATACCGGTTTGTACTTCGTCAGCAATAAACAGAACATTATTCTTTTTGCAAATGTCGTAAGCTTTCTTTAAATATCCTTCATCCGGAACATATACGCCGGCTTCACCCTGAATAGGTTCAACAAGAAAACCTGCAACAGTAGGATCACTGGCAGCTTCTTCAAGAGCCGGGATATTGTTATAGGGAATGGTAATGAATCCGGGTGTAAAAGGACCAAAATCTTTTCTGGCATCCGGATCTGTTGAGAAAGATACAATAGTTGTTGTACGACCATGGAAGTTGCCTTCGCATACAATAATTTTCGCCTGATTTTCGGGAATACCTTTTTTCTTGTAACCCCATTTGCGGCATGCTTTAATGGCTGTTTCATCACCTTCGGCACCTGTATTCATGGGTAAGACTTTATCAAAGCCAAAATATTTTGTTACATACTCTTCGTATTCGCCAAGAACAGAATTGTAAAAAGCCCTTGAGGTAAGAGTGATTTTTGATGCCTGATCGGTCAGTGCTTTAATAATCCTGGGGTGGCAATGACCCTGATTAACAGCGGAATATGCTGAAAGAAAATCGTAATAATGCTTTCCTTCTACATCCCATACATGAACACCTTCGCCACGGTCAAGAACGACCGGCAGCGGATGATAGTTATGTGCTCCGTATTTGTCTTCGCGTGCAATGTAATCCTGTGTTGTCATTTTGTTCATAACTTCAGCCATATTTAAGTAATTAATAATGATTTACATTCGTCTTGGCAAATTTCCAAATAAGTTTCTGCATAACAAAATTTAAAATCAAATATCGACAAAGTAATTTTGCTAGAAATTAAATTTTACATGTTTGATTTTCAGACAAGAACAGCTAAAACATGTTTCTTAACATGTTTTAGCTAGTTACAAGTTTGCAACTTGAAACTAGTTTGCAACTTGGAACTAGTTTGCAACTTGGAACCTTGAAGTTTATAGCAATCTCAATATCGCAATTTCTGCAAGAAGGAAAAACAAGGCTGCAAAAATGAACCATTTCCAGAGTTGGATGCCTTCATTTATCGATTTCACTTCGCTTTGAATGGTATCAGCATTTCCTTCAAAAACTTTAAAATTTTTGTTTTGCGGTTGTCCGGCAAACTCAAGGAGCTCATCTTTCGAAAAACAAGAGAGGTCAGACTCTGTGCGGTCGTAATTAAATGAGAATACATATGCAGGCTTGTTGTTGTTCATTAAAACATAGTTTCCTGCAGTTCTGAGCTCGCTGTTGACAATAATTGAACTCCCTCCAATGTTTTGGCGCGTTTCGGGAATATAATCCACATTATTTTCTGTGCTTACAAGATGGAAAATATCATCGCTGTTTTTTGTTTCAACTTCGGGAACATCAATAACATTATTTTTTCCGATAAGATGGTAAATTTCTGAGGTTTCTTTCGCGTTACAGGCGATATTGTAAAAAGTTGGGACAAACAAAGGGTGTCTTGCGAAATTTGATGATGAAGGATCAATTGAAAATGAAAAAGAATAAACTTTTCCCTTGTTGTTTGGGGTGCAGGCAAGGGCAGGAGAACCTGTTTTATCCCCGAGTATGGTTTCGGTCATGGATCTGCCGGAAGGGTTAATTTTCATTCGGGAAAAAAGGATGGGCAGACTTACATTTTCTTCAGTTTTTCTAAACACATTTTTATAAATTCTGCTTTGGAAGTTGATGGTTTTAACCTCAGTATCGGCAGTGTCGGTTTTTGAATATGCCGGACTGTTTAGGGATGCCATCAGGTCATTGCAGGATTTGAGGTCGGTTTTGGCACCGGGAATAAATATCAGCGATCCACCTTTCTCCACATACTCGCGCAACTGCTGAATCAATCCGGATTGCACTTTTTCAGGTTCATTCAGAATTATTAAATCATTTTTTGGAAAACTGAAATAATCAATATTTTTTTCAGATACTTCCTGAAAATTAAAGTAGTCATCCGCACTGAATAAAGTTGAGATATATTTCCCTGAAGGAACTGAATTTATTGATAATACATTGATTTTTTCGCTAATCACATAACTGAAATAAAAAACATTGTCGTAGGTTATGGGGTAATCACTTATTTCAATCATGCCCTTAAAAAGTCCTTTTTGAGAATTGGTATAGGAAAGGGAAATGGTTTTTTCCGAATTGCTCTCAATATCAACACTTCCAATTGATTTTAGCGAGTCGTTGATGGATAATCTGACCGGAATTTTAAACTGGTTTTGGTCAGATTTGTTAACCACTTTGATAAAAAGCTCTTCCGGTTGATTGAAAATCCGGGCAGGTGATTCAAACCAGCATGAATCGATATAAAGATTTCCGGTTGACTGGTTTTTCATATGAACCAGATTATAAACAGTATTGCTGTCGGGCTTAATAAGTTTCAGAGATGAGGTACTTTTCTGAAAATCTGAAATAATATAGAATGCCTGTTGTTTTCCTTTTTCGGAATTCAGAAAAAAGTTTTTTTGTTTTTCGACCACATCCCTGATGTCCAATGTGCGCGGAGAAACAGTCATTTCAGAAACATATTCAAGCAGTTTATCTGCTGTAAGCAAATGCATATGTCTGGTTTCCTGGTCATTGGTAATTAATAAAAACCTTGTTTTACGGTCATACATTCCTGTAATTTCTACCGCAAGATTTTTTGCTGCCTCAGCGAGTCGGCCGTTTTCACCCTCGGCATCCATGCTGAATGAATTGTCAATATATATACTTACAGTATTATTTTCTTCGGAATTGGTTATACCGTCAACAGGAATAAACGGACGGGCAAATGCGAAAACAAGAGCAGTGATAAAAAGAATCCTGCACAAAAGAGTCAGCAGGTGTTTAAGCTGCGACTGTGCTTTTGTTTGTTCCTTAATATCACGTAAAAGTTTAGTATTGCTGAAATACACCACCTTGTACCTTCTGAAATTGAACAGATGAATGATTACGGGAATCGACACCGCAAACAAAGCGAACAGAAACAAGGGGTTTGCAAAACTCATATAAAAAATGTAATATGCAAAAGTAGGTTTTTTAGTTATAAGTTACAAGTAGGAAAAGGGGAAAGTCCATCAAGTCGAAAGTCCATCAAGTCGAAAGTCTGTAAAGTTGAAAGTTCGTAAAGTTGGGAGTTTGGAGTGGGAAGACCGAAGTCGGAAGCCGGAAGTCGGAAGTCGGAAGACCGAAGTCGGAAGACCGAAGTCGGAAGACGGAAGTATTGATCAACCCTTTAAATCCAAAAAAGCAAACGGCCTGTAAGGCCAGCTAAATTCAGCCCCGGCTTTCAAGCCGGGGTTTAATGATCAGATTAGATAAACCGCCGGCCAAAATGCCATAAAAATCAAAAATAATATTCCGGCGGAAATAAATGATGAATTTAACAGAAGGTAAGATTATATAGTCCCATCAAGTCAAAAGTCCATCAAGTCGATGAAGTTTTATCTTCCGCAACCCAGGCCTGACCACCTATGCTGAAGCTTTGGTGGTTAAAAATGGCCAGCTCAATTCATCCCCGGCTTTCAAGTCGGGGTTATAATTATAAGCCTGTAGGGCTTAAATTATGGTAGCCCCGGGCAATTGCCCAGGGGCCCGCCGGCCACAAACACATTAGAACAAAAAAAACCATTCCGGCGGAAATGAATGATAAAATTTAACAGAAGGTAAGATTATAAAGTCTAATCCTACCTCCAAAACCAAAACCAACCAAAAATAATCAACACCCCTAAAGAACAAGGGTTGCAGAATATCGTTTTATTTTACAGCCTGTAATTTATCGTCGATTTTCGGCTAAAATTGTTACTCTTTCGTTACTAATAATGTTAGATTTTAACTAATAAAACAGTCTATGGGAGTAGTAATTAGAGAAAAAAACATGAATGATGGTTCTGTGTCTTTGTACCTTGATATTTATCATCAGGGGAAAAGAAAATATGAGTTTTTGAACATCCATCTTTCAAACAACCGGAAATCTGCAAAAGATGACAAAGCAAAAAGAAAACTGGCTGAAAAGATAAAGATCAAAAGAGAAAACGATCTTTTAGTACAAAATTCTGTTTCGTTTAAAAAGAAAACCGGACAGGACAATGTTTTAATTGCCCTTGATGATTTGATAAACGATAAAACCAATAATAATATCAGGTGGAAGTCCATCAAATCGCATATAGTAAATTATACAGGGCAAGAAAGTAAGATCAGCTTTGGAAGTATTGATGAAAAATGGATAATTGGTTTTCAGTCCTATCTTCTTACAAAAATATCAAACAACACAGCCTTTAATTATCTGTCATTGCTTAATTCGCTTTTAAAGAATGCTTGCAAAGAAAAAGTATTAAAAAACAATCCTTATGATTTTGTTCCGAAAAAAGCAAGGTTAAAAAAGAACAGGGACAAACAAAGGGTATTCTTGCTATTAAATGAAATTGAAAAACTTGCAAAAACAGAATGTCCAAAAATGCCGGAGGAATTCAGGCAGATTTTTATTTTTTGCTGTTTTTCAGGTCTTCGTTGGAGTGATGCACATTGTCTGAGATGGGACAACATTATTTCAATAAACAATAATGGGAAAGAAGAAAAAGCAATCCGTTTCAGACAGGAAAAGACTGAAAATGTCCAATATCTGCCGCTTTCAAAACAGGCTCTAGAAATTTTAAACCAAAAGCGCAATAATAATTCTGAACATGTGTTTTCAGAAATAAATAGCAAATCTGAAAAAAATGGAGAAAATGTTGTGCTAAAAACTGTCAACAGGCATTTATTTATATGGGCGAAAAGAGCAGGGATAAACAAACATGTGACTTTTCATGCATCAAGACACACCTTTGCAACATTGGCATTGACATATGGGGCCGGATTGTATACAATTTCAAAACTATTGGGTCATCAAAATATAATGACAACAACAATTTATACCAAGGTAATTGATGACATGAAATCAAATGCAATGGCAACACTGCCAAAACTGAAAATAGAGAATAATTAAATAATAGCAATATGGGAGTTAAATTAAGAGAAAAGAAGATTAACGATGGCAGAGTGTCATTATATCTTGATATCACACACAAAAATTTAAGGAAATATGAATTCCTTAATATATATGTGTCAAACAAAAGAACTGACTTAAAAGAAAGCCAGATTAAAAGAAAATTGGCTGAAAGCATAAGGAGCGAAAGGGAATATGAGCTTATCATCAAAGAAAGCGGGTTGAATGACCCGAAAAGAAAACAATCTGATTTTATTATTTTTTTGGAAAACCAGATAAATAGTGAAGGACATTCTTCAAAAAGTTGGAAAAGCCTTCTTGTCCACATTAAGGATTATTGCAATAACCAAAGGTTGACATTTATTGCAATAACAGAAAATTGGATTGGAGATTTTCAAAAATATCTTTTGACAAAATCTTTGGAAACAAATACAATCATGACCTACATGAGTTGCATGAACACTGCATTAAGTATCGCAGTAAGCCAAAAGATAATCCATGAAAACCCGTTTAAAAATATGCCACGGCATAAAAAACTAAAAAGAAAAGATGTTGAAAGGACATTTCTGACAATTGAAGACCTTAACAAACTTGCAAATGCAAAAACAAACATCCATCAACAGGTAAAACAAGCGTTTTTGTTTTCCTGTTTTTCCGGTCTTCGTTGGAGTGATGTGACCAACCTTAAATGGGATGACATTGATAATCTTGACGAAAAAACAAAAACAAACTGCATGTTAAGGTTCCGGCAAAAGAAAACCGGTTCATTTGAATATCTTCCACTTTCTGAGCAGGCAATAGATATAATAATGAATAGAAAAGATGAGTTCATTGATTTTGAAAAAACAGAAAATAAAAATTATAATGACCGCATTGAACAGGCAACCGGAAAGGAATATATCTTCCCGTTTTTATTTGTGAAAAATAAATTGTCTTCAGCCAAAACAAAGATGGCAAACCAGCAGCTTAGAAAATGGGCAAAAGATGCCGAAATAAAAAAAGACATCCATTTTCATGTTGGCCGCCATACTTTTGCCACTCTTGCCCTGACCTATGGAACTGATCTTTATACTGTATCAAAGCTTCTTGGACATAGAAACATCCAGACAACAACAATTTATGCAAAGGTAATTGATAGGTTGAAAACAGAGGCTGTAGCAAAATTGCCGCTAATTGGAAAATAGAAGATCAAACAAGTTTTATATCAATAGTCTCCCGAGTATAAGGTCTTCTCCTTGCCTTGATGGTAACAATATCATCAGCAATTGTTTTTTCAAAGCTGATGTCTACGCCATTTAATATAGGGGCAACATTTGTTATTGAATTAAAATCCTTGATACCAAACATGGCCGAGAGGATTTTTTTATAGGTGGTAACATTCATCATTAAATGTGCCTTCTCCCCATCCATCATTTCCAGAAGGCTGAAAAAATCATTAAAATTAATCTGTGTCATAGGTCTGGTGCTTCTTTTCTTGGGTGCAAATGGAAGGCAACTTGCCAATAAAAAGAAACAATAGTGGATAAAAACATGCAAATAAACCAGTGCATGAGTTATAAATGAACAAAATACCTCAATAAAAGAAGTCCGGCTTTTTTTATAACCAGACTACTTCTTTCAAAATCAATGATTGAACTAATTTATTCTGAATACTGATTTAGTAGTGCAATGGTTTTATTTAATTCGCTCTCAACTGAAATTAAGTTATCTGTAGCATCATAATAAAGCGATAACTCCATGATATATTCTACAAAAGTAATTTCTCCTTTTTCCAAAGCTTTATTTAAAAGGACAGTATTATCAATGGATTTGAGTAATATTCTGTATTCATCAACTGTTTTTTGCAAAGCTATTGCTTTAGAGTGACTATTTTTCAATTGATTGTAAAAGACTAATTTACTATCTTCCTCCATGCTTTTTAATGCAATTGTCCGGATTTCATTATATTTGACTTCATTTCTGTTTTCCCATAGTGGAATTGAAATACCAACACTTACACCCTGAAACTTTTCACCTAATACTTTTTCACTTTTATATCCTGCATTAAGTTTTGGTAAACCCATGGCAAAAGTGAGTTTCTCCTGTTTTTCGCTTATTTCGATTTCTTGTTTTATCCACATCAAAACAGGGCTGTTTTTTTCAATTTCCTGATACCATAGTTCAAAATCCACAGGTACTAATTCCGGCGAAAAAGATGAATCAGTTATAGAAATGTCTATTCCTCCATTCAATAATTTTAATTCTGAAGTATACAGATTTAAATCAACTTCATTTTTTTCAGCGTGGCTTTTAATATTCAATAAATGAAGCTTTGCTTTATTGTATTCCAAAATGTTAGCATCACCCAAATCAAGTTTTGACTTAAACATTTTTTCAAGTTTTTGTGCGTGATCCAACCTTTTTTCATATTCCTTTTTCATGGTTAATGAGTTGACAATACTTACATATAAAAGTCTGGCATTTAAAAATGTCTCCATCCGCAATTTCCTATATTCAAGTTCTGACTGCTGATCCTGTAAAAATGCAATTTTCTTTTTATAAGAATACGCTGTAGGAAAATCAAATGATTGCGTCACACTTATATCTGTTCTATTTCCAATTGGTGATGGATTTCCCCACAAATAGTTAAATTCTGCTTCGGGGTTACTTAAATAAATTCCAGTGTGATTTTTAATGATTTCAGCTTCTGATTGTTTTTTCATTGCAACCAAACCAGTATTATTTTTTTCAATACTTTTTAGTATTGGGTCAATGCTACTCTGCGCATTTATGAGAGAATAGCAAAGTATTGATATGATGAAAATAGTTATCGTTTTCATACTTTTTCCTTTCTTAAAATTCCATGATTACTTAGGATGCTATACACAATAGGCACAATGTACATATTAAGCAAGGTGGAGGTCAGCAAACCGCCAAGAATTACCTTTGCCATAGGGCTTTGTATTTCATTCCCTGAAAGATCACCTTTGAGAGCCAAAGGAATCAATGCTAAAGCGGCTGTAAGAGCCGTCATTAAAATGGGATTCAGTCTTTCGACAGAACCCTTTGTTATGGTGTCGTGCAATGATACACCTTTTTTTTGCAGATTATGGTAATTCGAAATCAACAAAATTCCGTTTCGTGTTGCTATCCCAAACAAGGTAATAAATCCTATAATGGCCGGTATGCTTAATATACCTGATGTAAAAAATATGGCAAAAACTCCGCCAATTAGTGCAAGCGGCAAATTCAGAAGGATGATTCCAGCCAGCTTAAAATTTTTAAACTCCTGGAATAGCAAAAGGAAAATTATAAAAATTGCCAGAATAGAGGTAATCATTAATGTTTGTGATGCCTTTGCTTCGCTTTCAAACTGACCGCCATACTCAATTCTATAACCTTCAGGCAGCTTTACCTTTTCACTGACTGAGGTCTTTATATCATTAACCACACTTCTAATATCTCTGCCGGAAACATTTGCTGATACCACAATTTTTCTTTGAACATTTTCTCTACTTATTGAACTTGGACCTGAAACAGACCTGACATCAGCAATCTGCTCAAGTGATACTTTTTTGCCGTCGTCAGTATCAATCAAAGCAGCTTTTATTCCTTCAATGTTTTTTGTATAATTGCTGTCAAGTTTTAACACCAAATCAAACCTTCTTTGTCCCTCATAAATGTCTGCTAATTTTTCACCACCAAAAGCGTTGTCAATATATTCATTAAAGCGCTCAATAGTAATGCCATATTGAGCAAGCATGTCTCTTTTTGCTTTTATCTGAATTTGTGGAATTTCAACCTGTTGATCAACGTTAACATCCACTAATCCTTCAATTCCGGAAATTGCATTTTTTATTTCATTTCCAATGGTAAAAAGTTTGTTGAGATCATTACCGAAAATTTTTATTGCAATATTTGCTCTTGTTCCTGATAGCATATGATCTATCCGATGTCCTAATGGCTGGCCTACTGTGGCTGCTACTCCCGGTATTCCCGCAAGTTTTTCACGCACTTCGGCAAGAAATTCTTCTCTGTTTCTATCTTTAAGTTGAAAATTCACATCAATTTCGGCACTGTTTACCGTTTGTGAATGTTCATCCAGCTCACCTCTTCCCGTTCTTCTGGCCGTACTTAAAACCTCAGGCAATGACAAAAGTTCCTTTTCAATTAAGTTTCCAAGACGGTTGCTTTCTTCAAGGGATGTTCCCGGTTTGCAAATGGCAGAAAGAGTTAAAGATCCTTCATTGAATTCGGGTAAAAAACCCCGGCCAAGGCTTGAAAAAGCTATAATAGAAAGAATAAATACACCCAATGAGGAGAACAGTACAATTTTTTTATGATGCAAAGTCCACTCAAGAGACTTTCCATAATACACTGATAATTTGTGTGCCAGCCATTTTTCTTTCATGTTTTTATTCAGGTATTTTTCGTTGGTCAGCAACATGTTGCATAATAAGGGGGTCAAAGTCATTGCTACCACTAAGGAAACAAACAATGCAACAATAAAAGAAATTCCTAAGGGTATAAGCATTTTCCCCTCCATGCCCGATAAAAAGAACAAAGGCAAAAAAGCGACAATAATTATAAATGTTGCATTAATTATGGATGCCTGAATTTCCTTTAGAGCTCCAAATACAACATCAATTGAAGCAATTCTTTCAGAAACCGGCAATGCATTGTTTTGCCGCAATCTTTTGTAAACATTTTCAACATAAATTATTGCGTCATCAACAAGTAAGCCAATGGCGATAGCCATTCCACCCAAACTCATTGTGTTAATGTTCAGATCAAATAATTTCATCACCAAAATAGCACCCAAAAGTGACAATGGTATTGCCAGCAATGAAATGAAAGTGGTACGAAAACTTCCTAAGAAAATAAAAAGGATGATAATAACAAAAATAGCTCCTTCCAACAATGCATTTTGGACATTGCTAACAGAAGTTTCAATAAAGTCGGCTTGTCTGAATATTTTTGTATCAAGTTTTACATCAGGCGGCAATGATCCCTGAAGTTCTTCAAGGTTTGCCTCAATTCTCTGAGTCAGTTCAAGTGTGTTGGTGTTTGGCTGTTTGGAAACGGAAATAATTATTGCAGGTTTCCCATTTTCGGATGCATATCCCATTTTTACTGCACTTCCAATTTTAACAGAGCATACATCATTTAGTTTAACCGGTTTTCCATTCCTTGATTTAATAAATGAATTCCCCAATTCATCAATTTCAGAAGTCCGGGCCATTCCCCTAACAGCATATTCATTGCCATATTGCCTTACAACACCACCAGTAGAATTTTGGCTAATGCTTTTGCAAATATCAATCAACTCGCTCATTGACACATCGTAATATTTCATTTTGTATGGATCGGCAAGCACCTGATATTGTTTGTAATCACCTCCTATTATTGTTACTTGCGAAACACCTGTAGTTGCCAATAACAATGGCTTAACGTTCCAGTCAGCAATCGTTCTCAAATCCATCAGACTGGTGCTGTCTGCCTGGATACCGATAAAAAACATTTCCCCCATAACACTGGACTGTGGAGCAAGCGTTGGTTGACCAATGCCAAGGGGCATCTGCGAATTGACGCTAATCAGTTTTTCAGAAACAATCTGACGGGCTTTGAAAATATCAGTACCCCAATCAAATTCCACCCAAACAAATGAAAATCCCTGAGATGAGGCGGACCGGACACGACGGACATCCGTTGCTCCGTTTACGGCTGTTTCAATGGGAAAAGTGACCAATCTTTCAACCTCCTCGGATGCCATACCATGAGCATCTGTCATTACAACAACGGTTGGAGCTGTGAGATCGGGAAACACATCCACATCCATATTTCTTGCAGTACGCAACCCGAAAACAACCAACACCAAGGCACACAACAAGATAAAAAACTTGTTGTTTAACGAAAATCTTATAATATTATTCAACATAGTTTTTAATTTTTAGTGAACGTGACCAGCATGCGGATCAAGTGCATTTGTGGCCTGGGCAAGCTTGACCAGAATTGCTCCTTTTGTAATTACCCGCTCATCCTTAGAAATCCCTTTGATAATTTCTGTTTTTATTCCATCTGTTCCTCCGATTGAAACTTCCCTTTTTTCGAATAGTTCAGGATTTATTTGTACCATAACAAAGTAACTTCCCTGTTCCTCGAGCAATGCTTCAACAGGCACTGATATTGATTTTAAGGGAGATTCTACCTTTAAATAAAGTTCTACAAATCCTCCTGTAACAAAGCTCCCTACATTATCAATTTCAAGACTAACGGGGATCAGATAATTGTCATCATTGGTGTTTTTACCAAAAGAAATTACTTTACCATTTAACTCTTCCAGTGTATAAGCTTTCTTTTCTTCGGGAATGCAAATATTTGCTGTGGTGATCATACTTAAAACAGGTACATATTTTTGCTGAACATCCGCCTGAAGCATCAATTTTTTGTTTTTTGTAACAGAAATCAAAGGTTGACCAGCATTAACAAACTGTCCGTTTTCTACATAGAGTTTTTTTAAATATCCTGACATCGGACATACAATTGATTGACCAGAAGAACTGAAATTACTACTGAAGGATTCAAAAATTACCTTTGTGTTTTCATATTCTTTTTTGGCATTTAGAAGTTCTTTATCAGATACAATTTTATCAATTGCAAGTTCCTTTTGTCGTTCATAGTCTGCCTTGGCTTTGGAATAATTATTTTGTGCTTCGGTAAACCGCACCATAGAATTATTATCAGCCAATCCATTAGCCGAAACAGTAAATAGCACTTTTCCTGATGAAACACCAGTGCCCTCGCTTAAATTCTCTCCCTTAAAAAATATAATTCCATCAGTTTTAGCTGCCACAATAACTTCATCACCCTGGGCTGAATTTACCTGAGCGATGGTTCTAATTACCTGCCCAAAAGAACCATAATCAGGAAGTGATGTGGCAAAATCCATTTTCCATGATTGTTCCTTGGTAAACACAATGGTATTGGTTTTTGATGGATCAAGCTTATGAGCTTCTTCATCAGCTTTTGATTTTTCTGAATATACAAATACAGGTTCAAAAATCAATTGTGAAGTGCCTTTTTCTGTTTTTATATCAAATATTAATTTCCCTGTTCCTTCATTCTCAGGAACTATATCAAAGCTATAGATTCCTTTTCGGGTAGGTTTATCAAGATTTTGAGTAACCTCTTTACCTCCGGTGATTAATCTGATGGTAACTGATCCGTTTTCCAGGGCAGTAAATGAAGGAAAGTGGGAAAAATGAGACAATACATTGCATTTTTCACCAATAACAAAAGGATCTGCTTCTGCAAAAAGCTCAAATTCATCATTATATGCAGTAATTTTTAATTTGGCTTCATCCTCAGCATGATCGTCTTTATGATCTTCTGCTTTTTTATTGCAACCTGACATAGCTAAAGCAAGAATCATAATCGAAATGAAATATTTTTTCATTGAAAAATAAATTAAAATGTTTAAACCGATTTTTTAATTATTATATCACGGCTTGTAAGTTACTGCCGGATAATTTGCTTTTATGAAAGCATTAAGAAACAGGGGGAGCGCGCAGCCCTTTACTTTGAAGAATTTGACTGGTATAATCGGATGCTTTAAATGCATTTCCTCTGATAATTGAAGAAAAAGAGGGGAAAGCTAAATCCTCAGTGGATTTTAAAAGACCTGTTAAAAAAACTGTTATCGAATTAAAGTCAGAATTATACTCTTTAACAACAAAATTCAATCTTATTGAATTGGGTTGATAATAATCAATCTGTTTTAAAAAACAACTACTTGTATCGTTATTGCCATCATGATCATGACTATGTTCTTTTTCATCATGCGTTTTATCATCATCCTGACAATGAGAATTCTTCAGGCAAACATTTTCATGATGGTGATGGTGGGGAATAATCCCATGACCTAACAAAACCATGTTGGCCATGCATAAAAATAATATGGAAATAAATTTGCCCATCAATTGTTAATTGTACAAATATAAGCATTAGTCACCTAATTATAATCTTTGAAATTAAAAAACAATACATTTAACAAATGATTAACATGCATATATTATTGATTGATAAGACTAGAACGTAACAATTACAATTTTTCTATTTCTTCGATTCATGTAGTAATGAAAAAAGAAAACGGATTTTGTGCTTGATTTTCAAATAGGTTTAACGACCGTTAATAAACTCATTACAACCGATTATACATTCTATTACACCACAGGATAAACCATCTAAACATAGCTAGTTGCTACACGTTAAAATATTGGTTCTAAGCCAAAAAACTAACAAAACTATGCATACATTCCGTATTGATGAGGATGTTCAACGGACCATTGATCATCACATCCAAAACTGTAAGGGGTTTTCCTTTGTTTCATCATTTGAAAAATTGGACTTCAAGTCTGATGAAAAAACAAAGTATATTTGGTTAATGACAACAGGAACAACATCTGTAATAAAAAATTTCATAAAAGTTTTATTTGAAAAATACAAAGGATTTCCGAATTTCATTAATGAAAAAAACATAGTGGAAAAAAATCATTACTATGTATTTCTTAAAATCACAAATTGATTTTTTACCGGTTTTTTTTATAAAAAAAAGCCCGGAATAAATCCCAGGCCTATTATTATTGTAATGAAGTTCTATTTATGAGATCCGCATCCTGTTGAGCCAGTTGTTCCAGTTTTGCATTTTGTTGCATCGCATTTACCAGCGCATTTTGTTGCATCACATTTACCAGTACATTTTGATGGATCACACTGTCCGGCACATTTTGACGGGTCACATTTGCCTGAACATTTGGACGGGTCGCATGTTGTACCTTCAGGGCAACATCCTTTTTTATTTTTTTTGGAAACTTTTTTGTCTTTTTTATCTTTTTTATCCTTGTCTATTTTGTCTTTATCAATTTTATCTTTGTCAATGATGGTGACTTTGTATGTGCTTGATGTTGTTTTTGAAGCAATTGTTGAGTAAGATGCTACCAAAAAGCATGATAAGGAAATGAGAACAATTAAAATTTTCATAATGATAAGTTTTAAGTTTGTAATTAATTTTACAGAACAAAAATAGACAACAAAAAGCAACCAACAGGTTATTATGAGGTTAATTCAGGTTAACGCGAAGTTAAAATTATGAATGCACAATTTTTTTTATTTAACTTCGTGCCATGATGAACAAAAAAAGGCAAAAAATAATTATTGTGGCAAACATCACGTTTTTGCTCATAATACTTATTATTCAGATCAATTGGATTTTCACAGCAGCCAGACAGCAAGAAGATATTTTCAATCGAAATGTGGAGATGGCTCTTGCCAAAACCATGGAAGAGATTAAGGGAAATATGGATATTTGCAGTCATTTAAATAATGATGTAAACAAGAGTGTTGGATGTCTGAACAATGTAATTATGATTAAGGGGGACAACAAAGAAGTCATTGATTCAATATTACAGATTAACCTAGAGTATTATAATGTAACAATTGATTATTCTTATGAAATAGTCAATTCCCCCATTCGTGCTTGCGGTAAGGAAAGCCATTGTTACAGTAAATGTTTGTCTAAAACAAGCAATGAGTCAGGGGTGCAACTAAAAATAAATTTTCCCGGAAAAACAGAGTTTATTTTGTCTCAAATAAGTTTCTTGTTTGTTATATCCATTTTACTGATCATTCTTGTATCAATATCATTTATTTTTACCTTGAAAAACTATTCAAGGGTTGAGAAGTTATCAATGAACACCAGAAACTTCATTGATAATATGGTGCATGAATTTAAAACACCGATTACAAATGTCAAGCTTGCCAATAGTATGATCCGCAAAAGCTGTGCTGATGAAAACGATAAAATTGTTCAGTTGACAAAAGTGGTCCAGGAAGAAAATGAAAGACTTGAAATGCAGGTCGAACGAGTGTTGTTGATGTCAACTTTTGACAATAATCAGCAACAAAATATTCAGAAGGAAGATATTCATGATATTTTACAGAAAACCATGGAATCATTCAAGTTACAAATTTCTGAAAACAAGGGTACAATTGGCTTTGATTTGAATGCAAATGATTTTAATATAAGATGCAACAGGGAAAGTCTGTCAAGGGCTTTTTCAAATATTATTGACAATGCCGTGAAGTATTCCAAAGGGAATCCTGAAATAAACATTTTGACATATAACAAGAAAAACAGCTTGTTTATTGAATTTTCTGACAAGGGTTGTGGAATAAAAAAAGAACATCTACCAAATATTTTTGACAAATATTTCAGGGTGCCTACAGGAAATATTCATAATGTCAAGGGATTCGGACTTGGGCTGGCTTACGTAAAAAATGTCATTAAATCCTGTGGGGGAAATATTACAGTAGCAAGCAAATTTGGAGAAGGCACTGTTTTTACAATTGAATTTCCTATTGAATAATTAAATGAGCGATTTAAAAAAAACAAAAATATTATTGGTAGAAGACGATCTTAACCTCGGTTTTTTACTTGTTGAATTTCTGGAATCAAATAACTATGATGTAAAGCTATACAGAGATGGAGAAAGCGGATTAAAGGCATTTATAGAATCAGCTTATGATTTTTGTTTGCTTGATGTAATGCTCCCCATAATGGACGGCTTTACCCTCGCTAAAAAAATCAGAGATATTAATAAAATTGTTCCCATCATTATTATTACAGCAAAATCAAGAAAAGAGGATATGCTTATTGGATATTCAAAAGGGATAGACGATTATATATACAAGCCCTTTGATGAAGATGCACTATTATGCAAGATCAAAGCTATTTTGATGAGGGTAAACAGAAATGAAAACACAAATAATGAACTGAGTTTTCGAATTGGCAAATATTTATTTGACTTTCAAAATCATATATTGAAATTTGATTCTGAAGAAAGAAGATTGACTATTAAGGAAAAAGATGTCTTAAAAAAACTTGTTGAAAATAAAAATACCATAGTATCCAGAAGTGACATACTAAATTCGGTTTGGGGCAAAGATGATTATTTTACCGGCCGGAGCCTAGATGTTTTTATAACCAAAATCAGAAAATATCTTGAAAAAGATGAGTGCATTAAAATCGAAAGCATTCCAACAATAGGATATATTTTATCTGAGAAAAATTAATGTTTCGCAATATTATAATACCATTACAATAAATGATAAAATTGTTTTTTTCATTGAGAAGTTCATGTTTTTTTACAAAAATTACATTTCTGTATTTACTGCCAATGTTCTTTGGTTTTTCATCTTTTGGTCAAAACAGCAATTTTTCAATTTCGGGGAAATTACTTGATTCAATAAGCAAACAACCCATTGAATATGCTTCAGTGGCAATTTACAAACTTCCTGATACCGTATTAGTAACAGGGACTGTATCTAATTCAAAAGGTGAATTTGTTTTGAATAAATTAATTTCCGGTAAGTACATTATTAAATCAAGCTTTGTGGGTTATCAGGCTAGATATGAAAACATTGATATTAGTAAATCTGTAAAAATTCAGGAACCTTTTTATTTAAACAGTTCATCAATGTCTATTAACGAAGTGAAGGTTACTGCCAATCGTAATGAAAAGCAAATAACCATTGAAAAAACAAAAATAAATGTATCGCAGAATATGTCTGCTGTTACAGGTAATATAACTGATGTCCTTAAAAGTCAGCCTTCTGTTAGTGTTGATGCTGAAAACACAATATATCTGAGAGGAAATAAGAACATTTTAATATTGATGGATGGTATTCCAACAACAATATCTTCATTAAATTCCATTCCGGCCTCAAATGTTGAAAGCATTGAAATTATTACAAATCCTGATTCTAAATATGATGCAGAGGGAACAGGAGGTATTATTAATATTGTTACAAAAAGACAAAATTTCTCTGGACTGAGTGGTGCAATTTCATTAAATTATGGGTTTAACAACAGACTAAACGGTGGTTTAAATTTGAATTATTCTAAGGGAATTTGGGATGTTGGTTTTAATTACAATGGTAAATATGAGCAGTCTGAGGTACAAAGCAATCTGACAAGGCATTTTTATTCAGGCAATGTTTTTGTTGAACAGGAAATAAATTCATTGCAGAAGAGTCCAACTCATAATGCCGGCATGCTTATTTCTGCAAAGCCAAATAAAAAGGAAATACTCACATTAGGTGTTAAAATAGTAATGCCTGATTTTTTTAACATTCAGAACATCACAGGAAAGCAGGTTAATGATACATTTCCTGAAATTTTCTTTAACAGAAAAAATGACATTACTTTTTCAAGAAAAACCATTGAAAGTAAACTATCTTATAAAAAAGTGTTCGTAAAAAGTAAGCACGAAATATCTTTTGACGCTTCATTTTCGCGCACAAAAGGAAACCGACCGGCAGAGTATTACATTGAAAATGAATTATCGCAAAAATCAAAAGGGGGAGGTGCTCCCACAAATGCAACTTTTCAGGTTGATTATCTTAAATCAGTATTTAAAAGCGGTATTATTGAGTCAGGATTAAAAGGTTTTTCAAGATGGAATACTTTCAATTACTATTTTTATAATCTGGATTCTGTTTCTGATCAATGGACGTTAAATCCGGCTTTCAGCAATGATCTTGAACATCAGGAATATATTTATTCTGCTTATATGATGTATTCTGATAGTTTATTTAAAGCTGTATCATATAAAATTGGTGCACGTCTGGAATATAACTCATCTGATTTAAATCAAAAGTCAATTGATGAAGAAATTCACAGAGAGTATGTAATCCCTTTTCCTTTTTTATTGGTAAAGCACAATATTGATAAAGTTCAAAGCATTGCTTTAAGTGTTAACCGAAGGGTTACCCGTCCGAATTATCCCCAGCTTAATCCTTTTATTAACGTAATAGACCAAATGACTTATGAAACCGGAAATAAAAACCTGGAGCCTGAGATTGTTGATAAATTGGAAATGAATTATTCTTTTATTAAAGAAAAAATTCAGTTTAAAGCCAATTTATATGCAAGCAAAACAAAAGATTTTATCACTCAGGTTTCTATGCTTTCAGGTTCAGATAAATTACTAATTACTTATATAAATGGCGACCTCCAAAATAAGGTTGGAAGTGATATTGATTTTTCTATTAAATTTAATAAGCACATTTCAATTAATCCCGGGTTCTCAATTTTTCAAACAAATTCATCAGGACAATATAATGAAATTGATCTAAGTACAAAAAATCTTGCATGGACAGGGAATTTTAAGGCAATTTTAAAACCTGAGAAAAAAACAGAACTTCAAATATTTTTAAATTATAATTCTCCAATTGATCTGCCACAATTCAGTTTGAGTGAGATATATTATGCGGATATTGCAATAAAAAGAACTTTTTTTGATAATAAATTTTCAGCAAGTTTCACCCTGACGGATGTATTTAATACACGTAATTGGGAATTGCAATCAGACAATGCTATTTACAAACTTAACAATTACAGTAAAAGTGAAACGCGTATCTTCTGGATTGGACTAACCTATAATTTTAATTCATATAAACCCGGAAAATCACAAAAAACTGGTGATAATGAAAATGATGGCGGAGTAATTAAACTTGGTCAGTAAGGTATTTAACTGACATATATTTATATTCTACCATAATTAACTTATCTGATTAATTTAATTTGTAATGTTGGTAAATAATTTTTTTTTATCAAAATAAAGTTTATAACTTCGTAAACTAATAAACAAGTAAACTAATATTGATGAAAGACAAGCTAATTTATACTCTGCATGCCAATATTTGCAAAGCGCTTGCAAGCCCTGTTCGAATTGAAATCATTGATGTACTTGGTTCAAGGGAAATGACTTTTGGGGAAATACAGTCAGAAACAAACGTTTTGAAGTCAAATCTTTCGCAGCATTTATCTCTTATGGTATCAAGCGGAATTCTTCTGCAAAGAAAAGTTGGGCTTAATGTGTATTTTAAATTATCTTCAGAAAAAATTGCACAGGCTTGTGAAATTATGCGTGAAGTTTTAATAGAAAATCTGAAAAAAAATCATGAATTAATTGATAAAATATCTTAAAAAAGAAAGTTATGAAAAATTTTAAATTATTTATTATCACAAACTTATTGTTGTTTTTTTCATTTAATGCTTTTTCTCAATGTGGTACTGAAATTAAAAAAGCAAACACCCCAACAAGTATTGGCATTGTTATTTACTCAAACGATACTGAAACCTTATGGAATGCCATGCGTTTTGCAAATTATTCAAAAAACGAAGGCGACACAGTTTGTATTTTCCTTTTGGGTAAAGGAGTTGAACTAGAAACTATAGTTAAAGATGATAAAAATGTAAAAGAACAAACTGAGAAGTTTTTAGAAAGTGGCGGAGTAATATTGGGTTGTGGTACCTGTTTGCAAAGCCGAAAAAACGATGAGCCCCAAATGTGCAAGTTTTCGTCAATGAAAGATCTTTACGAATTAATAAAAAATAACAAAAAAATACTTACATTTTAAAACATACAAAAATGAAAATAGGAATTATTATTGAGACAAAAGAACTTGAGAAAGCCTGGAACGCATTTCGCTTTGCTGTAACTGCAAAGAAACAAGGGCATGAAGTTAAAGTATTCCTCATGGGTGAAGCTGTTGAATGTGAAGGACTGACGCATACAAAATACAATGTTGATGAGCAATTAAAAAACTTTGTAAACATTGGTGGAGAAATTTTGGCATGCGGAACTTGTTTAAAATCTAGGCAGCTAAATGAATCCGAAGCTTGTCCTATTTCAACAATGATTGATTGCGTCGGACTTGTTGTCTGGGCTGATAAGATGGTTACTTTTTAAGTAATAAATTATGTGCTTCTAAAGTGAGTATTGCAAATAAATTTTAATTCTTGCACTTGTCGACAAAGTTCTTGATGCTGTAAATTCTGGAACAATCAAAAAACTAGTTGTTATGTCGGGTTGTGATGCACGACAAAAATCTCTTGAATATTATACCGAATTTGCAAGACAACTACCAAAAGATACCATAATCCTTACTTCAGGTTGTGCAAAATATCGGTATAACAAATTGAAATTAGGCGATATTGGTGGAATTCCAAGAGTTATAGACGCAGGACAATGTAATGATAGTTATTCATGAGCATTTGTGGCATTAAAGCTAAAAGAAGTTCTGAATTTAGACGATATAAACAAACTACCTATAGTATTCAATATGGTACGAACAAAAAGCAATTATTGTGCATCTTGCATTATTATACTTAGGAATTAAAAATACTCATGTTGGTCCGACTTTACCTGAATTTTTAATGCCAAATCTTTTAAAAGCAGTACAGGAAAGTTTTGGAGTACAAACTATCAAAGCCTTGGAAGAAGATATGAAAATTTTTGAATTTGCATAAACAAAATGATTATGAAAAATGATATTTTAATATGCAATTGTAATGAAATTTATAAAAGTGCAATTATAAAAGCCATAAATGAAAAGGGCTTAAAAACAGTTGATGAAGTTGGTGAAGAAACAACAGCAGGTAAAGTATGCGGACAATGTCAAGATGATATTCAAGAAATACTTGACGATATAAACGGTAAGTAATTACTGTGGCTAACCGAGTAGTCTGCCACGTCAGATAGACTGACGGGGAGAACCTCTCATTCCACTGTAAATAAGGGTCTCGTATACAGCGGTTCATTAAGATGTGGAGCAATTTTCTCGTAAACAGTAAGCATAGCTTCATACCCTCTTTTTTATAGGCGTTCTAAAGTAATAGTTGTTACCAAAATTGGACTTTGGGCAAATGCCCAGCCTTCCAGACGTGTTCTACACCATAAATGGAAAAATTCACTTGTCGTTTGGCTTTCCGAAATAAATTTGTATTTTTAAACTTTTTCCAGAACTTACAACAAGTGTGTGAGTTGCTTACGCAAGGCATACACGGGTTTTGCGTCAGACGGGGTGACGTACAAAATTAGAGTTTTGTGCTTCTATTCAAGTTTAGTGCTGGTTGACAGTTTTGTGCTCCGAAACCCGTCCGAACGCAAAGCCCGAAAACGTTAGAGAAAATAAAAACAAACTGCTATGAATAAAGATGTAGCTAAATTTCAAGAATTACAAAAAAAAGTAATTGAACTCGAAAAAAGGATTGAATATTTAACTCAGTCAAATTTTGTTTGTCAAGGTATTGTTGATAATTTGCCATTTGGAGTTCAGATTTTTGACGACAAAGGAGTTTCTTTTAAAATCAATGAAAAACAAAAAGAGTTGTTGGGATTGCCAAATCTTAACGAAGGTATTGGAAAGTTTAATGTTCTAACCGACCCATATTCCGTTTCAACTGGAGCAAGTGAGTTATACCACAAAGTATATAACGGGGAAATTATCGAACATGAATTTGAATATGATTTAGGAAAAGTTGAAAACAAATGGAATACTCGAAAAGATAAAAGGATTTTTAAAGAAACTATTTTCCCTGTTTTACAAAAAGATACAATAAAATTTGTTGTTTCAATCTTGCAAGATAAAACAGAATTAAGAATTGCAGAGCGTGAACTAAAAAAACAAAATGATGAGTATTATGCTCTTTACGAAGAATTTAAAACACAAAACGAAGTTCTTATAAATGCCAAAGCAAAAATTGAAGATAGCGAACAGTTTTTTAGACTTTTAGTTGAAAATGCACCAGAAGCGATTTTTATTCAAACCGAAGAGAAATTTGCTTATATTAACAAAAAAGGATTAGATTTATTCGGTGCTGATAATCCTGAACAGATTTTAAAACAATCGGTTATTAACAGATTTCACCCCAAATTTCAGGAACAAGTAAAAAGACGGATTATTGCATTAAATGAACGAAAAGAACCACAACAACTTGTTGAAGAAGATATTATTAAACTTAATGGAGCTGTTGTTTCAGTCGAAGTTTCTGCAATACCAATTAATTTTTTAAATAAAGCTGGAGCACTTGTTTTTGTGCGAGATATTACCCAAAGACGACAGTTAGAACAAACGAATAAAAAAGCTTACAATTTAATTAAAAACTTAGCAAAACAAGTTCCAGGTGTAATTTATCAATATAGATTATATCCTGACGGAAAATCGGCGTTTCCATATTCAAGCGAAGGAATGTATGATATTTACGAAGTTACATCAGAAGAAGTAAAAGAAGACGCATCGCCTGTATTTACAAGAATTCACCCCGACGATTACGATTATATTGTGGAAACAATAAATACTTCGGCAAAAAATCAGACAATTTATTCCAGCGAATTTCGTGTTATTTTACCAAAACAAGGTTTGCGTTGGCGGCATTGTGATGCCAAGCCCGAACTACTTGAAGACGGGAGCACGCTTTGGCATGGTATCATTACAGACATAACAGAACGAAAACTCATATCAGAAAAATTAAAAAACGCAGCACTTTTACTGCAATCAAGTATAGAAAGCCCCAAAGACATGATAATTCTTTCAATTGACAAGAATTACAATTATCTGTATTTTAATGAATGTCACAAAGCAGCAATGGTTTATGCCTATGGAAAAGATGTAAAAATTGGAATGAATTTATTGGATTGTATTACAAATAATGAAGACAGAATAAAGTCAAAAATCAATTATGATAAAGCATTATCTGGCGAAAGTCATATTACAATTCAAGAATTTGGCGACGTTGAAAAATTTTATTACGAAACGCGATACAATCCTATTTTTAATGATAGAAATGAAATTATTGGAACAACTGCATTTTCTGCAAACATCTCTGAACGTAAGCAAGCTGAATTATTGCTAAAAGAAAAAAGCGAGGAAATTGAAACGCAAAATGAAGAATACAAGCAAATTAATGAAGAACTACAAAAAGCCAAAGAAAAAGCAGAAGAAAGCGACCGTTTAAAAACTGCATTTTTACAAAACATGTCGCATGAAATTCGTACTCCGCTTAACGCAATTTCAGGTTTTTCCGGGCTTCTTGATAGACCAGGTTTGTCGGTTGAAAAGCGAAAAAATTTTGTGTCTATAATTCAAAACAGCAGCAATCAATTAATATCAATAATTTCAGATATTATTACAATTTCTTCAATAGAAACAAAACAAGAAAAGCAAAATATTACAAAGGTCAACATTAACACAATTATTGTTGATTTGCTTACTATTTTTAAGCAACAGGCACAAAATCAAAATTTATCAATCTATGTTAAGCAGGAATTAAGCGATAAACAGTCGGAAATATACAGTGATAAAACAAAAATTACTCAAATATTATCAAATTTAATATCAAACGCATTAAAATTTACACACGAAGGATTTGTTGAATTTGGCTACAATTTAAAAAACAATGAACTTGAATTTTATGTAAAAGATAGCGGAATTGGAATAAAAGCAGAGTTTCATGATAAAATTTTTGAACGTTTTAGACAAGCTGAAAAATCAATCAATATACTTTATGGTGGCACGGGTTTAGGATTAGCAATCTCAAAAGCTTTTGTAGAATTGTTGGGCGGTAAAATTTGGGTTCAATCAGAAATTGAAAAAGGGGCAATATTTTATTTTACAATTCCATACACTCCTGTTAACGAAAGATATACAACAGAAAAGCGAAACAAAATTTTAAAAACCATTTTAGTAGCTGAAGATGAAGAATTTAATTTTTTGTTTATCGAAGAATTGTTAAAAGATGAAAATGTAAAACTTATTCATACAAAAGACGGAAAAGAAACAGTCGAAATTTGTAAAACTAATCAGAACATTGACTTAATTTTGATGGACATCAAAATGCCAATTATGACGGGATACGATGCTGCAATAATAATCAAAAAAATAAAACCAAATTTGCCTATTGTAGCTCAATCAGCATATGCATTGGAACACGAAATTGAAAAATATACTGGCGTTTTCGACGGTTATCTAGCAAAACCTATTAATGTTAACGATTTAAAAATCCAATTAATGAAGTTTAAAATTTATTAACAATTATGCAAAACAGAAAAATAATTTCAATTCTTATAATATTAATCGCAATTTTTTCATCTATTGCAACAATTTCTGGAATTTTCACAAATAAGGGAACTGGAGGTTATGAATTTAAGTCAATAAATAATCAAATCGTAACCATTTATGGAAAAGGTGTATATGAAAATATGTCTGCTGATGTTGCAATACAAGGAATTGCTCAAGACTTTGTGACTCTTTTTATGGGATTGCCATTATTACTAATTTCTTTGCTATGGACAAAGAAAAACACACTGAAATCAAAACTTTTTCTTGCAGGTGTTTTAAACTATTTTTTTCTTACTTATTTGTTTTATATGAATATGGCAATGTATAACAAGTTGTTTTTGATTTATATAATTTTAGTTTCAACTTCGTTTTTTGCTTTTATTTTGACCTTATTAAATATTGATATAAAAAGCATTTCACAACAATTCAAAATAAAAACACCTACAAAATTCATTGGGATTTTTCTTATGATTTTATCTTCAATGATTGCATTACTTTGGTTAAGCGTAATAATTCCTCCACTGATTGACGGTTCAATCGTTCCAAAATCGGTAGAACATTATACCACGCTTACAGTTCAGGGATTTGACCTGTCAATTTTTTTACCAATAGCTTTTATTTCAGGATTATTACTGATACAAAAACGACAATTTGGATATTTAATGTCAAGCGTTACGCTTGTTTTTTTATCATTATTAATGAGTGCTTTAGTAGCCAAAATTATTGCAATGGCTCTGGCTGATGTAAATGTAGTGCCTGCTGTCTTTATAATTCCTTGTTTTTTAATTGTTTCGGTAATTAGCGCATTTATTTTATTCCAAAGCATTACAAGAGACTAAATAATTAAGTTTGAATAATGAAAAAGTATTTTATTATTTTGGGTTGTATACAGGCATTTATTGCTCTTGGGGCAATACCTGCAGGAATAGGTTATTTAAACGACCCAACAGGAACCGGACTTGGAACATCTGTTGAAATATTAAAAGATTCGCCTTTTTCAGATTTTTTAATTCCTGCATTGTTTTTACTAATTGTGAACGGTTTAGGTAATGTTTTTGGAACCGTTTTGTCACTCAGGAAAAAACCAATTGCAGGTAAAGCAGGTTTTGTTTTAGGTGTAATCTTATGTTTTTGGATATTAATTCAAGTCTATTGGATTGGTTTAATTAGTTTTATGCAGCCAATGTTTTTAATTATAGGTATTATAGAAGGATCACTCGGATTAATTATTATTAAAAAACATAAAAATGGAAAATTCAGAATTACATAAGAATGTTTTAAAATTTGGTTATTGGGCGGCACTGTCAACCGCAGTTTTAACGATTATCACTTTTACAGTTGCAATGTTGACTCCACCTTTGTCAGGGCCATTTTGTGAAGAGAATTGCTTTCAATACCCTTTCACTGAAATTGCCAGTCGGTTTCCACGCGACTATTACTGGATGTATTTAGCAATCGTATTATCTTTTTTGTATTTGCTTATGATGCTTGCGATTCATCAATCGACAAAAAATGAAAAAAAACTTTTCAGTTTGATAAGTATTTCTTTCGCAATAATGTCATCTTGTATTTTAATTATTGATTATTTTATTCAGGTTTCGGTTATTCAGCCATCACTTTTAGCCGGTGAAACAGATGGTATTTCAATACTGAGCCAATTTAATCCCCATGGCATATTTATAGTTTTTGAAGAACTGGGGTTTATGTTGATGATCATTTCCTTTTTCGCATTGATTCCTGTGTTTTCAAAAAACACCAAATTGGACAAAGCAATAAAATGGACAGCATTAATTGGTTTTTGTCTTTCTATAATTTCTTTTTTATTGATTTCAATGATACACGGCATTCAAAGGGAATATCGCTTTGAAGTTGTTGTTATTTCAATTGCCTGGATTGAGCTAATCATTTTAAGCTTTTTGTTTTTTAACCATTTTAAAAAAGCCTCCAAATCTTTTTCTGATTAATCGCAGAAAAAAACATTTGAAATCAAACAAAATGTAAATAGCAAATTTACAAATTTGAATAAATAACACTAACTTTGAATAAACCAAAAATATATGACTATGTTTTGTAACCAATGTCAGGAAACAGCAAAAAACACCGGCTGTACAATTAAAGGTGTTTGCGGAAAAACCGAAGAGACTTCAAATATTCAGGATTTGTTAATTTTTGCTTGTCAGGGTCTTTCATATGTAAATATTTTAGCCCGAGAACAGGGATTAATCACAAATACCGAAAGCAAACACATTACCAATTGTTTGTTTATGACCATTACAAATGCAAATTTTGATGAAAAGTCAATAATTCAAGCCATTAAAGATTGTTTAACTTATCGTGATTATCTCAAATCGAAAGTAAAAATTTCAGAAAATCATTCATCAATCAACTGGTCAGGAAAATCCAATGATGATTTCTATGCTAAAGCAAAAGAAGTTAGCACACTAACCTACGATACAAACGATGATATACGCGGCTTAAAACAATACGTTTTGTTTGGTGTAAAAGGTATGGCTGCTTATACTGAGCATGCTTTTAATCTTGGTTTTGAACAACAGGAAATTTACAATTTCATGGAAGAAAGTTTGGTAATGATTTCCAAACCAATTACTTTAAATGATGCCTTTAACTGGGTTGTACGTACTGGCGAATATGGTGTAAAAGTTATGGCTTTACTTGATCAGGCAAATACTACTACATTCGGAAATCCTGAAATTTCAAAAGTAAAAATCGGCGTTGGTAGTAATCCCGGAATTTTAATAAGCGGCCACGATTTAAAAGATTTGGAACAATTATTAATTCAAACTGAAGGAAAAGGGATTGACATTTATACACATTCCGAAATGTTGCCCGCAAATGCTTACCCTAATTTCAAAAAATACAAACATTTGGTTGGCAATTATGGCAATGCATGGCATCGTCAATTAGAAGAATTTGAAAGCTTTAACGGTCCTGTTTTATTTACCACAAACTGTTTGGTTCCGCCACGTAAAGCCACTACTTTTAATAATAGAGTGTTTACGACAGGCGCAACAGGAATGCCCGAATGGAAAAGAATTGATAAGAAATTACCAAACGGACATAAAGACTTTTCAGAAATTATTGAATTAGCAAAAACCTGCCAACCACCCACAGAAATTGAATCAGGAGAATTGATAATCGGATTCGCTCACAATCAGGTTCTGGCTCTTGCTGATAAAATTCTTGATGCTGTTAATTCTGGAGCAATCAGGAAATTGGTTGTAATGTCTGGTTGTGATGCAAGACAAAAAACACGTGAGTATTACACTGAATTTGCAAAGCATTTGCCAAAAGATACTGTGATCCTGACTTCAGGTTGTGCAAAATATCGTTACAACAAACTAAAATTGGGAGACATTAACGGTATTCCGAGAGTTTTAGATGCAGGACAATGCAATGATAGTTATTCATGGGCCTTAGTGGCTTTAAAACTAAAAGAAGTTCTGAATCTTGATGACATAAACAAACTTCCAATTGTATTCAATATAGCATGGTATGAGCAAAAAGCAATAATAGTTCATCTTGCATTGTTGTATCTCGGAATAAAAAATACCCATGTAGGTCCAACATTACCTGGATTTTTAACACCAAATCTGTTGAAAGCCGTTCAAGAAAATTTTGGCGTTCAAACTATTAAAACGGTCGAAGAAGACATGAAAATTTTTAATCTTGCTTAATTTTAAAACTATGAATGAAGATATTTTGATTTGCAGTTGCAATGAGATTTATAAAAGTGCAATTATAAAAGCCATAAAAGATAAGGGCTTAAAAACTATTGATGAAGTTGGTGAAGAAACCACAGCAGGAACAGTATGTGGACAATGTCAAGATGATATTCAGAAAATACTTGACGAAATAAATGGGAAATAATTTATGTGGCTAATAAGTATCTGCCAGAATTTTTTTTGGTATTCAAGCATTGTAGCCTCATCATGCATTTGTATCGGTGTACAAGAAACTACTTTGCTTTACAAAAAAAAACATTCACTTTGCCGATATTTATAGAAGCTCGTATTACTATTTTTAAGGTGTAACTTTTTTGATCATTACCAGAATTCAATAATTTAAAACCTATGGCAGAAATAAAAACAAAACAAACTAATGCGGACGTTCACGAATTTATCAACTCCTTTGCCGACACTGAACAAAAACGCAAAGACAGTTTCGACTTGCTGAAACTAATGCAGGATTTAACAGGTTGTGAACCCAAAATGTGGGGATCTTCTATAATCGGATTTGGAAGCTATCACTATAAATCTGATAGAAGCAGCCAGGAAGGAGATTGGCTACTTATTGGTTTTTCGCCTCGCAAAGCAGCCATTTCACTTTACGTTTATACAGGTAGTACTCAACACGAGCATTTATTAAAAAACCTCGGAAAGTTTAAAATGGGTAAAGCATGCATTTACATTAAAAAACTTTCAGACATAGACCAAAACGAATTAAAAAATCTGATTAAAGAAACCATTAGCTTTCTAGAAACAAAATATGGAAAAAAATAGCTAAAGACAGATATTCAAGCTTTATTTGATTTACAGATCAATTTTTTTTTATTAATGACTTAAAAGTTGAATTAGTAACTAAAGGGAATTAACTCTTTTGTATGAGTATATTTTCTAAAAAAGTGTATTGAATATATTCAAAAAATTATTGAGTTTACAGTGCTAAACAGTGAATATTTTCCCTCACATCCTCCACCCTTCCAAACACTCCTCCCCAACCTCAAAAAGCCCGAAAACCAGCTTTTTCAGCCGTACCAAATTCGCCACATCCTCATGATTGTATTTCAATACCTGTTGTTTTTTGTAAGGGTTGCGCCAGTCTTCGGCCAGCTTGAAGATATTTGATTTGTACTGGTTCTGGGTGCGGTGGATGTCGAACATGGCCTCAAGGTCTGAGAGCCGGTATGATGGCAACCCGGGCATGATGTTTCGGAATACCTTTAGAAGATTTACACAGCGGAAATTGTTTTTAATATCCAGTCCGGTGTTTTTTTCCAGCATTCCGATATCAGGGCCATAGAAATAGATATAACCGTCCACCGGTTCAAGCATGGCATGGATGTTTTCCATGGTCAGGGATTCATCATAGAGAAGGGTCACATCGGTAACGCAGTGGGCATATCCTACCAAAAATATTTCCTGGTTGAAAAACCATTCCAAGTCAATATACAGATCGGTCATAATGCAGATTTTTTTTGTTTGTGAATGTATAAGGCAAAAAAACAAAAAAAACGCAAATGGATAAGGGCGGTTAACTGCAATTAGCGGCAATTAGCACGGCTTAACTATGTTAGCGCCGGATAAGGGAAAGCAGCATTTTCAGGGGTTGTAATATTGTCAGAGAAAACAACAAATGATATGCTGAAAGTAAAAACAATATTGATCATCGTCCTTGTGATAATCACCCTTGGTATTGCATGGAAATATTATAAAAAATACCGTGATCAGGAGAAACTTAAAATCGGCGAGATTTCCCTTACTCCGCAAAAAGAAATCAAATCATTCGATGACCTTGTTTATGTATTCAAAAACGGACTGAAACTAAAAGGTTTTGTCCAGATCAGGAACTTTTCCGGTCAGGATTACAGTTTGAACCAGATAAGCATAGATTCATATTCACCGGAAACTGAAAAGCTCATAGCAGAGCAGACAAATATTTTGCAATCAGACATTGTTTTAAAGGCAAAACAGTCCACCATTATCCCGTTGGAATACAATGTGGATATCATCAACGCCCTTTCGCTTTTCAAAGAAAGCAAGGTAATTCCGGCAGATTATACAGTCTGGAAAATAATCACACACCCGTTACAGGCATACAAGGATATCAAGCTCAGCAACCTAAAAATGAAACTCAAAGGTTTCATACAGGCCGAAGGGATCAACATGCCGGTGGACGAATTAAACTATTTGTATGGATAACAGTTATAAAGTACTTGGAAAAACCATCAGCCTGAAGCAGTATGCAGACATTCAGGATACCATTGATGCCATCGGCAGGATCATCAGGGACAACTATCCCTCTGTTGCCGATATTGCAGTAAGGGTAAAGGCAGATACAGCAGAGCAGACTTTCCGCAATATCTGGGAATATGTCAGAAAAAATGTCAGGTATCAAAATGATGAAATAGGCAAAGAACAGTTACGCCGTCCGCAGCGGACAATTTCGGATGGAAAAGGCGATTGTGATGACATGAGCATACTGATATCTTCCATTCTGGTAAACCTTGGTTATCATCATGAACTTGTCATTGCAGCATACAAAAGCAAGGACAAATGGCAGCACATCTACCCGGTGGCATACAGCAGCAACAGACAAAGGTATGTCATTGACTGCGTGCCGGAAATCCCCTATTTCAACTACGAAGCATCTCCAATTAAAAATAAAATCGTTATAAGTATGAAACTAGAAGAACTGGGCTCCCTGTCTGACGCATTCGCCATCAGGGAACTGACCGAACCTTTCAACTTCAATTCTTTGGAAGGTATCGCAAATGAATGCCAGCAGTTGCGGCTTTTGCAGGGACTGCTTGGCAATGTGGCCATTGTTGACGAACTGGAACAGTACGACACTGTTTTAAATGGCCGTGAACTTCAGCAGAACATCATTTTGAACCAGCTTGTGGAAGCAAGAAAATCCCTTGCACAGGAGATCAACAACCCCACGGGCATGTCAGAGCTGAACGACAACAAAGTTGATCTTCAGCTTGTGGAAAACATCATTAATAATTTTCCTGATGAGACTGAGCGTGACCGAGCAATAAGTGAGGCCATTGCCAAACAGACCATGTACATGAACTTTTACAAAGCAATCCAGTATGGGCTTTCTGAAATTTCGGATGATCTTTCGGGAGAAAGGGATGATGACCTTTATTATCTCAAGATCATGAAAGAGGAAGGTCAGTTGGATGAAATCCTCAGTATGGATGATAATGACATGGAAGGTCTGGGCAAAAAGACCGGCTTTTTCAAAAAGATCGGTAACAAGATCAAACAAGGGGTTCAAAAACTCAAAGAAAACCATCCGAAACTTGCCAAAGTAGGCCATGCCATTAAAAAGTACAACCCTGCAACATTCGCAGCAAGAAAATCACTTGAACTGTTTATTCGTGCCAACACTTTTAATATGGCAGAAAAGATTGCCCTGGGTTATGCCACAGAGGATAAGGCAAAATCACTTGGTTACACCAAAGAGGAATGGCAGAAATTTGTAGAGGGCAAGGATAAGGCAGAGACCACATGGTATTCCCTTGGGGGCGACAAGTCCTATTTCAAGGACATGATCACAAAAAGCAATGCTGCCAAAAAAGCCGGATTGGGAAATTCAGCCCTTGGCTCTGCTGTACTTGCAGCCGTTACAAAGGTCTTTGGGGCGGTGATCAACTTTTTCAAAAACCTGAAATTAAAAAGAAAGGACGGTACAGAGGTAAAAGATCCTACTGATACCAATATCCCGGAATATGACACCAAATCAACACCATCAACAAATTCAACAGATATGGAAACAGAAAATGAAAATACCAACATCGTAACCCATGAAAAATCAGGGGTAACAACAGAGACCGTCACGGATGAAAGCGGCAATACAACCACAGTGTACAAAGACAAAGATGGCAATGTGATCAGCCGGTTCAAGGCATTCTTTTTGAAAAACAAGACCATGATCATTGTGGTGTCCATTGTCCTTGTTGTGGGCATCATCGGGATTGTGATCTGGAAAATCCGCCAAAGGGCACTTCACGGACTTGGTGGTGAAGGACTTTCAAAGAAACAGGAAAACTTCATCAAACGCCAGGGATTGAACAACCGTGCTTATGCTTCGCTTGTTAGAGAGGAACTGACAAAGGATGGCAAGAGCGACAATAAAACAAACCGAAAATCATATTACAAAAAGATTTTCCGTGATGCCTTTAGTCGTCCGCTTTCAGAAAGTCAGATATCAGCAACAACAAGATATAACCAGATGTACCATGAAGCACGCAAGCTTGCAAAAGAAAAAGGCGGCGGATCACAGGCATGGAAAGATGCATGGGCAGAGGTCAAAAAAAAAAGTCGGGGCTAAGTTGTAATTACGTGGAAGGTATGAAAAAAGAACCTAAAAAATACCCGGTTGGCAGTGGCAAAAAGCATAAGCCAATGGGCGGAAAAAAATCCGGCAGTCCATCATCCCAGAGGTTTCAGAAAATTACTGAAAGAGCTAAACAGATCAGGGCAAAGCATCCTAAGATGAAGTGGAAAAATGCTATTAGTCAGGCTAGTCGGGAAATCTATAAAAAGTAGCAAGTAACAAGTAGCAAGTAGAGAGTAGCAAGTAGCAAGACAAAAAAACACAATAGGAAATTTGTAAAACTAAAAATAAAGAAAAATGAAAGATTTAAGCAATGAAGAAATTATCCTGAGTGGATTATCAGGAAATATCGAAGTCAACGCTGAGGCCAAAAAAGGCGCAGCACAGTTTTCAAAGCTTGGGGCAAGCATGTTCCGCAAGCAGATGATTGAACGCATCCCCAACCTTCCGGCAGAGGTGCAAAAGCAGTTAAAAGATGACCGTGCCCAGATTTCCGATAAGGAATTCTTTGTCATCCGTGAACTCACCGGCACAAGTACCGATGTGATTAAGAAAAACGAAAAATCGGAACCAGGACTCCGAAACATCGATGATGCCGAGCTGGCCGAAAACCAGTATTTCCTTTTATCGGCACTGTGCCTGCAATACCGCAGTGGCAATACAGGAAGGTTTGATGAACTGTTCCCCGATTTTCTTGCCAATGCAGTTTTTACCTTCAAGATTGCCACCCGTGAGATCATGAGCAAAAATCCGGTTGATATGTTCCAGAACCCTGTTTACGGATATAATGTGAACAAGGATTTCGGTCTTCTGATCCTGAACAACCCCAAGCTGATCATCCCCAACAAAACACTCTCTTTCGAAATTGAGGATGCTCCTTCTGGCATGTCGGGCGAAGTGAAACTGAAGCTTATCGGAACTGAAGTAAAAATGTACTAAAAAAAATAAGGGTGTGGGGCTTGTCGCTGCCTTGATCATATCTTGCCGGCCACAGCCCTCATCTCCCTTGGGAATATTAACAATCAATAAAAAACACTGATCATGAACGCAGAACAGATCACCAACGCCATCAAATGTCTTGACAAAACATCAAGGCAGGACCTTTCAAAAAGGGTACGTTCAGATGCCAACGCATGGAACGGCATCAACGGGATGGGAACCATGCCGGAGGATTTGCCAAAAGGAAAATTTCAGGGGCTGGTCAAATGTGACGAAAAACTTCTTTCGGGAGTGCAGGTCGTTGCCCGTCAGGGAGGCGATATAGCAAACCAGACAGTTACAGACAGCAAGGGGTTTTACTCCCTCGACCTGAACCCTGGAAAGTATGACATTGTCTTTGTCAATTCGGGATATTATGACACCTTGGTTGCCAGACAGACCGTTATCACAGAAAACCTTCTTACTCTCAATGGTGAAATGACCAAAATCCGCTAAGCCATGGACGCAGAATATATTTTCGGGACCATCATCAGCGCACTGCTTTCGGTAAACGGGTTTTTTCTCAGGTCATTTGTTTCATCGGTAAAGGAACTCAAAAAAGTGATCCAGGACCTTGCCATTGCAGTCAGGTTAAGCCAGCGTGACATCGAATACATCAACAAGGAACTTGATTCTCATTCAAGGACTCTTGAAAAGCACGACAATGAAATTGATCAGATAAAAAAACAGATTTAACATGTACCGGGATATTAAAATTCAATTGGTTGAAAAAGAAATTGTTTCCAACCAGCAGCAGGAAATCAAAGAAGCACTGGACAAGGACTACCGCTATATGGTAGGGATTGCCATTGCAGATGGCACATGCTCCGACCGTGCAGTTATTGAAACAGCAAAGGTCAAGGGCGTGGAATTTCTCCCGGAGGGCTTTGAGGCGGTGAACATCACCGCTTCAATAGCCGTACAGCCCAACCGCAGGTTTTTTACGCTTTTCAACGCAGTTGAAGTCAGCGGCGATGACCTTGTGATTTTGTTCCGTGACCTTGGATTTACAAACAACTACACCTTGAAAATTCAGGTACTGCTTACCAACAACCCTCAGGAGGTAAAAAATGGTTTCAATAGTTAAAATCTACCGTGATGACCTTTTACCGGGCCAAAGCAAGTCTTTTGGATTTACTGTCAAGGGCTATAAAAAAGTCAGCGGGATTATACTCTGTGGCCAGGGTGAAGTTTCTCTGGTATTTGACAGAGATCATACAGTTGTTGCAGATTCTTTTGATCTGAGCACATCAAAAGACATTGAACCTGATAAAAGGACATGGTCAGTTCAAAAACAGATCGAAGGGGATTTTGTCCGTGGGAGCATGACAAAAAAAGGCATGGCAGGAAGATTATCAATTTACTTAATTGTTGAATAAAATGACAGAGCAGGGCGCACTTTTAAAACTGATGATAGAAAGCGATATCCTTCAAAAAAAAGATCTCCGCTATGTCATTTCAAATGATCTGCATATCAATCCCCGTGAGATAAAGATCAGTCCGGATGAAATCTGTTTTATCACCTTTATCAAAATAAATGCAACATCTGATTTTATCTTCAACATACGATCAGCTTCAGAGAAACGGACAATAGAAAAAACCGTCACCACTGCTTTCACCTATGAAAACAACATCATCACCCGTCATCCGGGGTCGGTAAAATTTGAGATGTCAAATACGGATCAGTACGAAGTTTCGGCAGTAATAATAAAATTCATAAAATAGCCATGCAGAACATTTTTGACATACACGATTACGATGAGCATTTTCTGGAACAGTTCACCGGACAGACCATCCCGATTTACGACCGTTGGAACATCCGTCCGCTTCAGAACGAGCAGAAAATCCTTGAATCCGGCACATCAGAAGAAGTGGACAAGTTCATGAACTTTATCACCGAGCATGCACAAAAGGAATATCCGCACCCCATTGTGATTGTTGTTGGAAATGTTGAGAAAAACAATCCCTCAAAGATGCTGACCTCGACCATGAAGTATTTCAAAATGAAATTTGACAAGTTCAAAGGTCATGAAATCGGCTCTCCCCTTCCCATAGGATACGCACCAAACAACCAGCAGCCAAATCCAATGATTCCAATCCCGTTTTTGGGTTTGGGACAAAAAAATCCAACCGCCGGGGGTATGCAGGGGATTACTTACAATGAAATCCAAGGTATCATTGACCGTAATGTAAGTGACGCCACCCGTTCCATCCGTGCAGAGTATGAAGAAAATTCTGCAAAAAGGGAAGCAGAGTCCATCAAGAGGATTGCAGAGCTTGAACTGAAAATGGAGATGTACAAGCTTGATCTTCGGGCAAAAGAGATTGATGAAAAAGAGCGAAGGTTACAAGAGGAACTTGAAGGACTGGAACAGAAAAAAGAAGAGGGATTGGGAACGGTAAAAGACTACACCAAGACCATTGCCGGGGGACTGCTTGAATTTGGAAAATTTGCCCTGGGCTTTGAATCTGTGAATGATGATGAAAAAAAGGACAATAAAAAACCGGCAAAGGAAAAAACATCATCAACCTCAGAGAAACCCGAACTGGGATCAGGTTCAACCATTGATGATGATGGTTTTTCTAAGAAAACAGATAATCTCAAATCAAACACAAAAGAGGACAAAGAAGAAGGGTTTAAGCAGTTAAAAGAAATCATCGCCGAACTGGATGAAAACCAAAAAATGGCACTTCTTGAGATGCTCATGCCCGATGAACCGGAGGAGGAAGAAGAGGAAGACAGTTCCGATGTGCAGACACAACAACAAGCCACAAGCAAAAAAAAGAATACAAACAAAAAATCTAAAAAAGATGAAGAAGTACAATCTGACAATAACAATCAATGACGGCAACACTGAATTGCAGAAAAGCATGTCATTGCAGGCAAACAATCCGCAGGAACTCTCCCAGAAGTTGAATGCCCTGAAGATCCTCAATGAATCCATCTCACATGATGATTTGATATCCACCGTAGAGATGATACAGGAAAAGCCCGATCTGATCCCTGTTGTCAAAGAAATGCTCGATGATGGCGAAAAACTCTCTGAAGGCCAAATGATGCTCCGCCTTCCGAAATATGTAAGAAAAGTGTTGAAAGTATTAAAATCATAGACAATGCACCCATCAATCACAAATACAGGAAATTACCTTAAAAAGCAATATGAGGCAATTCCACCGGACAAACGTCGCCGGACAAGAAATATCATCATCATTATTGTTTTGATTTTGATATTCAAAAACAAGATCATAGACGGCATCCGTAACCTGTTCCATCGGGATATCAATAAAATTGATGTGGACAAGGGCAATCTATCCTATGAAAAGGGCGAATATTACTCCATGTGCTCCACCCTTGAATCTGCCATGGACGGAACGGGTACTGATGAAGAAGCCATTAATTCGGTAATCATGCGCATGCAATCGCAGGATGACTGGAACTTTCTTCAGAAATCCTTCGGAGTAAGAAAAAAAGACGGTGGGACATTTTATGCAGACATCACCGGCGACCTAAAGATGTGGCTGGGCGATGAGCTTGACAGTTCAGAGATGGAAGAGATAAAAGAAATTTTGATCGGCCAGGGAGTAAACTATTAAAATAATTAGCCATGAACAAAAAGAAAAAAATCATTGCAGTAGTTATCATTGCCATAGTTGGTACGATAATATTCTGGAAAAGGGACTGGATAAAAGAAAAACTGGGATTGAGCATGGCTGATGAAGAAAATCAGTCAGGGCCAAATGATAATTTCAAGCCCGTACCCCAGCCATCACCCATTTATATCCCAAGAACCTTATACAAGGAATGTAACGGTGATCTGATGGTTGGGTGCAAGGGCGAACGGGTGAAAAAAATTCAGGCAGCTTTAAATAAAAATTATAAATCCGGATTAATAGTGGATGGTTATTTTGGACCATTGACAGAACGGGCATTACTCGATGCCGGGTACAATAAAAAGCTAACAGTATTTGACACAGTCAGGATCATGTATTTAAACCCAAACAATGTCACAAAGATCGGAATATATTAAGAAATTTTCACCCATGGTGATTAAGGCAGCAAAAGGAACTGGATTGTTCCCTTCACTGTTTATGGCCCAGGCAATCCTCGAAAGCGGCAACGGGCAAAGTTCACTGGCTAAAAACTACAATAACCATTTTGGGATAAAAGCATCAAAGGCATGGAAGGGGAAAGTTGTAAGGCTTAACACACGTGAGGTTTTTGATGGTCGCGAAGTATATATACAAGATGGGTTCAGATGGTATGAAAATGTCCAGGACAGTTTCAAAGACAGGGTTAAGTTCCTTCAGGAAAATGCCCGTTACAGAAGCAATGGGGTGTTTGATGCCAAATCGCCCGAAGAGCAGGCCGATGCCCTCCAGCGAGCAGGATATGCCACCGATCCGAATTACGCTTCCACGTTGAAGTCCATCATAAGTGCAAACAACCTGAAAGAACTTGATCTTATATCTGATAAAAAAAAAGACTTGTTATAATCCTGATCATCCTGACAGTTGGAATTGCATGGTATTACAGGAAAGAAATCAATAAATGGCTGAATAGTTAAGACATTGAAAACAGATTACAAAAAATATAAAAACTGGTTTGTTATCGGAACAATACTATTGGTGATAATTCTTATTATCCGAAAAATTAAACAAAGAAATATGATTACAGATATCATTGATAAACTGCCCAGACGTGGCCAATATGCCCAGAGAAGCATTGAAGCCATTGACAAGATAGTCATCCATCATTCTGCCTCTCCTGCCGGAAGGTTCACCATGTATGATTTTGCTAACTGGCATATTGATCCGGGTGGAAGGCTGAAAGCCCCGGGTATTGCCTATCATTTTGGCATTGATCCCGATGGGAAGATATACCAGTCAAACAAACTGACCTCGCAAAGCTGGCATGCAGGAAATGGGAACCCCAGTAGTGTGGGGGTTGTTTTGAACGGAAATTTTGAAAATGAGATTCCCTCAGATGCCCAGAAAAAATCACTGAAGTACCTGATCAGGTTTTTGAGAAGAAAACTGAAAAAAAAGCTGACGGTATTTGGTCATCGTGAGATTCCCGGAAACCTGACCGCCTGTCCGGGCAGAAATTTAAACCTTGAAGAATTTAGGATGTAACATGAAAAATTCAATTATCATACTGATTTTGGTGCTTGTTGCCACAGTGGTAGCAATTTCACTTTATTTAAAAAAAGGCAGTGAAGAAGGGATAGGATCGGCAAAAACAAAAAACCGGCCCCCGAAACTCCGTATTGTGTACAGCAAAAAGTTAAAAACGGCAGACCGGCAGAAAATAAGTTCCTCTGCAGATGCCTACCGATTGTTGAAAGATATTTGGAGCAAGCAGATCGAAACCCGCGAAGAAATGCTAGTCCTGCTGCTTGACCGTTCAAACAATGTACTTGGATATCATCTTTTGAGCGTGGGCGGTATAACCGGAACAGTGGCCGACCTGCGGCTGCTTTTTTCCGTTGCCCTCGAATCCCTGGCAACATCCGTTATCCTGAGTCACAACCATCCATCGGGCAACCTCTCGCCCAGTGAACAGGATACCACACTTACCCGAAAAATAAAAGAAGCCGGTGTTATTATGGATATTACACTTCTTGACCATTTGATCATTACAAATGAAGGCTACTACTCCTTTGCCGACGAAGGCATAATCTAAAACCTATGAAAAAGGCAACAAATCATAGAACCTGTTGTTTAAAAAGGATGTGGCTTTTGTTGTTTGTGTTTTTAGTTGTTATTGCCGTTTCCATTGATTACTGCACTTTACAAAACCCCAAACCTGACCAGAAAAGAGATTTGCAGGATTCCTCGCTGATTATTTTTTATCCGGAATTGATTTCTGCTGAAAATCCAGAAGAATCGAAAATGTATGTTGTTTCGGAGGAAGTTAAGGAGAGGTTGGTTTGGAGGTGGTGGGTTGGGGTTTGGTTGGCATTGGGTTGTATTTTGACAATGTTAATGGTCTTAATTTGGATAGCCAACAGATATTAATTATTTTTTACATCAAATAATTGTTATTAAAGAAAAATCATTTACAGTTGATAGAAAAGCTTGATTGAGAATAATAAACAATGTTGATTTTTATTTGTTAATGTGATTAGTTGGTTGGTTGTTTTTGTAAATTAAATTGATAGTTGGGTTGCAATTTGACAATATATAAAATACAAACACTGAGCTTATTGAAACACTAAAGCAAAACAAATAAGAAAAGGTACTTTTTTAAAGTACAAAACATTGCGATATAAAATCCATATTTCAATTCCTTTTTTCTATATTTGTTTGTATGTTTATAGAATCTTTAACTTTTTTGGATATAATAACATGTGTTCTGAAATAGATAATATTGATAAAATAAAGAAGCAATTAAATGTTGAGCTCCAAAAGGAAGATTCAGACATTAATTATGTTTTAAAACTTTCTCATGACCTTGCTAGTTTTGACAAAACCCAAATAAGATTTAGTGTTGACGCCGGGGTGATAGATAGACTGGGAAATGAACTTGTTGCACGTCAAGAAACGGCAGTTTCAGAGTTGGTTAAAAACTCTTATGATGCTGATGCTGTTGAAGTTTCTCTTACTTTTATAAACTCTACAATTGTTGGTGGAAGGCTTATTATATCTGATGATGGAGTGGGGATGAATAGAGAGCAATTGATTAATGGATTTATGAGAATATCTTCAACAGATAAAATTCAAAATCCATTTTCTGAAATTTATAGCAGAAAGAGGGCAGGTCAAAAAGGTATTGGAAGATTTGCAGTTCAACGATTAGGAAGTAAATTAACAATAATTACTCAAACACTTGATGGGAAGGATGCACTTAAACTAATCATTGAATGGGACAAATATGCTCAGAATAATGATTTATATAATGTTGTTAATATTTTAGAAACTTCAAACAAAAAAAGAGAAAAAGGAACAACCCTTATAATTGATGGACTTAGAGATAAATGGACGGAAGCAGCAATTAGGAGAATATTCAGATATGTAGAGGATATCTTACAACCGTTTCCTTTAAGTAAGAAAAAAGAGGAATTAGAATTAAATATTGAGAATGGGGGAAAAATTGACCCTGGGTTTAAACCAATCTTTTATATTTCACCAGATGGGAAACAAAGAAAAAAAGTTAGTGATGAAAAATTAATGATCTACAATCACGCAAGTGCTATAATTGATGGAACCATTGACTCTGAAGGGTTTGGTAGTTATTTAATTGAAAGTTCAAAGTTAGATTTTACATTTGAAGATAAAATTGGAATTAATCCTGATGAAAAGGATACAAAATTTGATATGGTAAAGTCTGTCAATTTTAGAGCATATTATTATATTTATAATAGTAATTTAATTCCAAAGTCTCAAGAAACTGCTATTCGTAAACTTGCTAATATTTCAGGAGGAATTAGATTATATAGAAATGGATTTCGTGTTCTTCCTTATGGAGAATCAGGAGATGATTGGCTCTCACTAGATTCTTCAACAAGAAAAAGAAGTTTACTCCCTGTTCACGCAAATATCAATTTTTTTGGATTTGTTGAAATAAATGATTCAAGTGGTGACTTTGATGAAACCTCGAGTCGAGAGGGATTGATGGAAAATGAATCTTTTATTCAACTTCAAAATTTTGTTTACAGAACAATAACAACCGCTGTAGTAAAAATTGCAGAGATAAGAAATATTAAAATTGTTTCTGGTCAAAAAAAAGATGAGGATGGAAATTGGGAAAAAATAGAAGTACGCATTAAAAATATTGCATATACTCTTGATGAACTTGATAAAGCATTAGAAAACGATGAAGGAAATATTGTTGCAAGAGCAAAACGAAAAAAGAGAATTAAGGAATTAAAGAAAGAAATTGATGAGGTTGCTAAACTTCAAAAGCAAGAACATGCTAAAATATTCAAAGAGAGGTCAATGCTTAGGGTTTTAAGTAGTGTAGGTTTAACTGTAGGGCAATTTGTTCATGAAATAAAGTATTACTTAGATAATATTCAAGATGATATAAAAGTGTTATTAAATGAACTTAACAAGGAGCTTGAAGCACTAAAGAGACTGAATATTTTAGATAATAATTTTGCAATATTTCAAACTTATATGTCATATTTTGATCATGTAATATCTCAAAATGTCATACGAGAATTAAAGCCCATTGAACTGCGAACTGTGGTAAGGCCTTTTATTAAGTCATTAAAAAGTGATGCGCTGAAATCCGGAGTGGTTTTTTCAGAGCCTGTGTTTAAAAGTTATGGCTTATATACTAAACCAATGCATCCATCAGAATGGTCATCAATACTATTTAATTTCTATACTAACTCGAAAAAAGCTATAAAAAGAATTTCAAATGAAGGAATTATTGGGATTGAATGTGGTGAATATGACAATTATGTATATTTAGAGTTTTCTGACACTGGAGATGGAATTTCAAAAGAGCATGAAGAAGAAATATTTGTTGAGTTTTATACTACAACTTCTCAACCATCTTTAACCGATTTCGATGACAATAGACAAATAACAGGTACTGGATTAGGACTCAAAATAGTAAAAGATATTGTAAAAAGTTATAGAGGAAATATTAATGTAGTTTCACCAAAAGCAGAGTATTCAACCTGCATTAGAGTAGAAATTCCAAAAGCTAACGATAAAGAATTAGACGAATATGGCCTATAAAATACTATACATTGAAGATCAAATTGCCGCAAGCATAGAAGATGATCTAAAAAAATTGGGATATGATGTAAAATCAAATGATGCAGATAAATTCGATGAACTTATGGATGCCATCAACGATAATTATGATGCTTATATTCTTGATTATAGATTAACTGCAAACAAAGGAAGATTAGATGCACCTGCATTAGCACAGACAATGCGTACAAAAGGGAACAATTATAAGGCTGCTCCGATATTCCTTATCTCCTATGAAGATAATCTTAGAGAATTTGACAAAGACTTAACAAGTCAAGATTTATTTGACTTCGCAGTTTCTAAAAAGGAATTTAGACAAAATCTTCCCAAATATTCTGAGAGAATTAATTCATTTATTTTGGCTTATAAATGTATTTCAGAATCCGATTTTGATCTAAAAAAAGTTTTGGCAATATCTTCGGGTGAAATTGATAAATTGATTGATTATCGTCTTATAGAAAAATTAGGTTCTGAGAAAATAAAAGAAGATACATATGCATATTGTAGATTTATCAATATTTCATTAATTAGATGTATTGGACCTTTGGTTGGAATCGACATTCTATCTGCTAGATTAGGTGTATGTAAGGAATCAAAAGATTGGGGTAAATTACTTGATTTACTTGAAAAGTTCAAATATCGCGGAATTCTATCAGATGTATACAATCGTTGGTGGATGGAAGAAATTTCAAACTGGTGGACTGAGATTGCAAAAGGAAAATCTCTTCGCAGATTAAATTCGAAAGAAAGAGTTGCTATTTTAAGTAGTGCTCTAGACTTTGATTTGAACCCAATAGAACCCATAAAACACTCAAAAAGCACTAATTTTTGGTCTATATGTTCAGATACTAAACAAGCTTTAGATCCAAGTGAAGGATATATAATTGATAAAAAGGACTTAGCTCCTTGGCAAGAATTGGAATATTTATCACTTTATGCTGCGTTAGATCAATCAATTTATAGGAAATATCTGTCTCCAATTGATAGAGAGGAAATTAGAAATATTGAAAAAGATGGCACACTTCAATCATAATAAAATTATTTCTGATATTAAGGAACTTATCAAGCTTTTAAAGAAATATCAGTTTGAATCACGTAATAGTATTGAACTTTTTCGTCTAGATAATATAATTGGTAAAAGTAGGGAAGTTTTTTATACTTATAATTCAGAGGATATTGTATTTAACGTCACAACTTCAGGAATGGATGTAAAACCAACGGTTGAAAAAATTTCGGTTACTCTTAATACAAAATATACTCTAGTAAAAGTGATGTCAAAAACTAGTGATATTTTTGAAGAGTATAATTGGAATATTTATATCAAAGGATATCCTGGTATAGACGATAGTCCAGAAGAATTTTCAAATTTATTTTGTTGGCATTTAGATAGAGAATTAAATACAGATGGGAATTATTCACACCCTTATTATCATTTCCATGCGGGAGGCAACCATATACATGATAGAGAACTAGGCAATTTATTGATGATAAGTTCACCAAGAATTCCTCATCCTCCAATGGATATATTTATTTCTATTCATTTCATAATCACCAACTTTTTTTCAACAAAAGACTTTCCTGAACAAAAGAAAATATTGGCAGATGATAATTATATTTCGATAATTCAAAGAGCTCAAAAAAGAGTTTTAGATCCGTATTTTTCTACAATAAGCGGTACAACACATACAAACTTCACTCCTCACAATTTGTTTCCTCTTTTGTATGACAAATAAGATATTAAATTTTTTGAAAAGTTATTCTGTTGTTCCAAATACAATAGATAGACTCATAGTATCAACTTTTGTAAGTTTGAATAAGGTTAGTTTTAAAAATAATATTTTTTTAAAAAATCATCTAATTCTTGATGAAAAAAGCAATGAGTATTTAGTATTAAAAAAATTCTCTGAAATTGTATTGAATGAGATAAAAACAATTCAAATAGAAGATATAATCGAACTTTTTGAATTTGTAATTTCACCAGCAGATAAAGAAGTAAATGGTGCAGTCTACACGCCCCAATACATTAGAGAATTTATTGTAAGTGAAGCATTAAAAAAAGATGGGGAGCGTGAGTCTATCTCTACTCTTAAGTTTGGGGATATCGCTTGCGGTTGTGGAGGTTTTTTTATAACCATTGTAAATAAAATAAAGCAAAAGTCCAATAAAAGCTACTTTGAGATTTTTAAAGACAACATTTTTGGATTAGATATTCAATCGTACAGTATAGAAAGAACTAAGATTTTACTTTCATTATTAGCTATTTCAAACGGTGAAGATTGTACTGAATTTGATTTTAACTTATTTATTGGTAATGCATTAGATTTTGATTGGAAATCTGTCCCAGCAATTAAAAAGTTTAATGGATTTGATATCATTGTTGGTAATCCACCTTATGTTGGATCAACCAAAATTGATAATGAATCAAAACAGTTATTAAAAAATTGGAGTGTGTCCTCTTCCGGCAAGTCTGATTTATACATTCCGTTCTTCGAAATTGGCATGGAGAACCTGAATAGTTCTGGAATTCTTGGTTACATTACTGTGAACACTTTTTATAAAAGCTTAAATGGCAGGAGTGTTAGAAATTATTTTTCTAAAAATAAATTTGACTTATCAATAGTAGATTTTGGTGGAGAACAGTTATTTAAAAACAGATCAACTTACACCTGTATTTGTATTATTGGTAAAACTCCCTCAAAAGGTATTTCTTATGTAAAAACAGCAAGTGACAATATAGGTAATCTTAAATCCAAGGACTTCATTTCAATTAAATATGAAAGCCTAAATAATTTTGATGGATGGCATTTAATTTCAGAAAAGAAAAAGAAAATCATTTCCAAAATTGAGAAGGCAGGTGTTCCACTTGGCAAAAAGTTCGAAATAAGAAATGGATTTGCAACGCTTTACAATGATTTGTATGTGTTTAAACCAACAAGGGAGTTGGGAGACTTTTTTTTCCTTGAAAAAAATGGAAAAGAATTCAAAATAGAAAAAAGTATTTGTCGTAATACAATTAAGCCAAACACATTAAAATCTGAATTAGAACTTGAAAAAAATGCAGAAAAACTAATTTTTCCTTATTTAATATTGAATGAAGAAACCGATTTATTTGATAAAAGTAAAAAAATACTAAAAATTATTGACGAAGCGCATTTCAAAAACAATTACCCGAATGCATATAAATATCTGTTGTTTCATAAGGATGAATTATCTTTGCGTGATAAGGGGGAGCGAGATTATGAAAAATGGTATGCTTTTGGAAGAAATCAGGCTCTAACCTTACATGGCTATAAATTGCTATTCCCTTATATATCGAGTGCTCCATGTTTTGTATTTACTGAAGATAAAGATTTACTGTTCTATAACGGATATGCAATTATTTCAGAATCAATTTCAGAACTTAAAATTCTTCAAAAGATACTAATGTCAAAGATATTTTGGTTCTATATCAAGTCAACCAGTAAACCATACTCAGGAGAATTCTTTTCTATAGCAAAAAACTATGTCAAGAATTTTGGAATCTGTGATTTAAATGAACATGAAAAGGAAAAACTAATTAATTTAAATGATCAAAATGAAATAGATGATTTTTTAATGCGAAAATATGAATTTCAGATTACCGATTTATGATACTAACTCTTTGGAACCATACACATTTCCGAGTTGATCAAAAAGCTGACACAAAGACCAAAATTTATTAATGAGTTGACTGCATTTCACTCTACAACAAAAAAAGCTGAATATTTGCATATATTTGTATTAAATCATTTTTTTGCGACATGGAAATAAAACCCCAAAAACCTCGAAAAGCACTAAATAAAGCATTCTTAAAAGTAAAACCCACAAGGACTCAAATAGAGTGTTTCAAGACTAATTTATCTCAATTACTTGACAGGTTAAATGATACCGAATCAGAGGAGTTTCATAAAAATCTTGTTTCCGATTTTTTGAAGTGAGTATTTCGGACTATAGTGTACAACACATTTCGGACTAAAGTGTACAACGGATTTCGGAGCATAGTGTACAACGGATTTCGGTCGAAAGTGTACAACTTTTTTCAAGGTTTTTTCGAGAAAAAAG